>Ga0326728_10000022_pt1 | contig 637574 bp, 742 predicted proteins | sample MB3enrmetagenome_FD_207602 | JGI IMG/M metagenome (GOLD analysis project Ga0326728, IMG submission 207602) | Lab enriched peat soil microbial communities from McLean, Ithaca, NY, United States - MB31MN | ecosystem: Environmental > Terrestrial > Soil > Wetlands > Peat | place: USA: New York... | reverse complement strand
AAAATTCTTTACGATGAAGCTGCTGTTCCGGCAACTGTTCCTGTTACAACCAATTTGGTAGGTCCAAGAGCTGTCGACTCGGTAATACCAATCTGTATTGTAGCACTGTAACGTGCTCCTGGTGTTGTGCATGTTTCTCCAGAAAATGTTGTCGTGTTAAACTGGAATGAACCGCCATTCGTTACCGATTGAGCTGCTCCCCATGTTGAACCAACAAGAACTTTTCCTGTAGTCGATGAATTTACTGTCGAAGCTGAAAGACCACTACTTGTGGTCACAGCTATCCAGTTTACTGTAACAGCGACACCTGCTTCGTTACCAAGTTGCGCTCTCAAACCTATGGATGGCCCACAAGCCTGTGCCAATACCGTGAACGGGTTAAAACCTGTAGAGGTAGCACCTGAGTTTGCCGAAGGGTTGAATATACCCAACGAGTATAGAACAGCGGCGACAATTACTATGATTAATATGGCCCAGCCATAAGTCATCATGTATTCCAAAGCTGACTGTGCTCGCATTTAATTTCTAACATTTATGAGAATTTAAGTCTTTGCAATGGGTAGGTTTGTATAAATTGATGGATTTGAAACCGAGACCAAAGAAAATATGTAGTTACCGGAGGGAAGGCTATTAATCTCCATGGAAGTATTATAAACAAAGGGTTGTTGTTCATAAGCGATAAGAGTCGTCGTGCCGTTTGGATATGTCAAGGAGAAGCTCGCATTCGTTGAAAAACCTCCAGCATCGATAGTCACTGGATATACCGAACTACTATACGTCGTAGTGCCACTCGGATGAGTTATAACAGTGTAATTCGGGGATAGATAAGCCAAGTATATTAGACTACTGTTTTGGTACACTGCAAGATTTGACAGGAGAAAAGATTCATTGGCTGTCGCTCTTGTGTTTGCACCGCAAGAGACTACGTTCGTGTTTGAGACCAGAGAAAGTGGGACGGCGGAATTGCGCACCGCGTAGATTATGATTATCCCATTAGAAATGCTGATATTATAACTCTGTGTTGTAGTGACGTTCAAAAAATTCAGATACTGTACGGTCGAAAGTCCGCCCGAATCTGCTACCAAGTTTATTCCCTGCGCGATTTTATTGCAGATCGTCGTCATCGTACTAATGGACTGGTTGACGTTCGTGAAGTTTGCAAAGAACAAAAACAAGAATATCACTATCAGAATGACAAAACTAGCGTCTATCACGAATTCAAAAGAGAATTGTGCCCTCATAAACTATCTAAAATATAATAGTATTAATACAATGTCCCTTCATAAGAATATTGAGTGGATTATTTATGGCACCCTCCTCCAATGACAGGAATCTGGAGGCTATACTCGTATCGAATCTTGTAAGGGCAGGGAACAACGGCACGCTTAAACATAAACTTTTTCAGCTTTCTCTTTATACTTACCTCTCCAGACAGGAAAGTATAGAACGCGTTGAGATGGAATATCCACTAAGATACTTCGGTCCTAGGCATCTTGATTACTCACGATGGAGAAGACAGCAAAAAAATGGTTATAAAAAACAAGCAAAGTGGCCCGTGGACCTGGCGGTAATATACCAAGAAGGAAGTAGAAGGATATGCGAGTTCATAGAGGTAGAAACGATAAATATAATAGAATTTTGGAAGAGGCTAGAAGCTATCGGGTTTAAAACAAGAAAGGTAGAAAAAGTATATGAAGACCGGAGATTAAATGAACTATTAGAAAACGTCGATGAAGTAAGGTTTTCTGTCGCTCTGAATGCAAGCGGTCTCAGTGACGCTGCTGTGGATAATTTAGCCGGTGAATTCAGAAGAAAATATATCGAATGGTTGAGAGGAAAAACCAATATTTCGCTCCATAAAATCTATCTAATAAGAGGAAACGTTTACGACTACTGTCCACAGGACGTAAACCTTACGATGCTTAAAGATCTTGGAAGAGGTTATGGTTTCGATACGGATTCGTGGCGCTCGCCATTGAGAGAAGTGCTTTCAGTTGCGTATTCGAACATTATACATTCAGATCCAAGAAAACTGAGTGGACTCTTCTCCATCAGACCGCTCGTTTAGATGAACGAACCTTTTGAAGATATTCTAATAAACTTTTTAATACTACAAAGACATCCGATTTAATAGTCATAATGGAAGGAATAAGAAAATCTCTAAATAAGACGATAGACAGGATAGTGAGCTATTATCTTGATAATTACAAGAAGATGGTCTTCATACCGATAGTCTTTATAGCGGTGTTCGCTGGTGTAATAGGTTATCATTACTACACAACCGGACAGATAATAAACGAAGATATCTCCCTAGCCGGGGGTATCTCAGTATCCATAAACACCAATCAATCTTTACCAGTCTCTCTTATAAACAGCAACCTCTCCGCGGCAGTAGGCAGTAGCGTCTCTGTCACGGTCCTTCACGCTCAATTTTCGAATGTCGTCAGTGGCTATACCATAACGGCCGGTAAGAACGTCAACGCTACGCAACTAACAAAAGCAATCTCCGCCCTTTTTTCGATGAAACTCACCTCTACTAACTCAAACGTAAACTACGTAAGTTCGCAGATAGCGCAAGGTGCGCTTTATGACTCGTTGATACTGCTCGGAGTAGCGTTCTTACTGGTCGCAGCGGTTTCACTTTTCTATTTTAGAAACATTTCACAGGCGTTTTCGAACGTGATAAGCATCATCAGCGACGTGATAAACGTAATCGGTGTCATGAATCTACTCGGTATAAGTTTTTCGACTGCATCTATCGCGGGAATCCTAATGATAATGGGTTATTCAGCAGATAGAAACATAATACTCGCAACGAATATACTGAAAAGAAGTGAAGCCAGCATGAAATACAGGCTTATACACACCATAAAGACGTCGCTTACGATGGATGCAGCGGCTTTTGTGACTTTTATCGTGCTTTTCTTCGGTACTACGAACGCTATAATCCAAAACATAGCGATAATACTCATTTTCGGTGTGCTTTTCGATGACTTTACTGTTTGGATATTGAACGGTTCGATACAGCTGACTGGACTCAAGTACAAAAACGAGGAGACAACACAAAAAACAAACCTATGACGCGTGTAGTTGACGTATTGAAGGACTGGAGAATAATAGTGATGATTCTTGCCGTGATCATCGCATTTCTTGCGATACAGCCGAACATAACCGGCGTAAGCGGCGCACAGATAATATATCTCTCTCCTAATTCATACCTTGGCAATCTTAGCGCGATCGGCTCCACGAGCCTTACTACTGGTTCTATAATAACTTCTCTGAATGGGGTTCCGATTGGAAGCGCGCAGCAGTTCTATTCGTTGCTTAATCGTAGTGCACACCTGAACTACACTCTCACCATAGGATATGAAAATGAGATATTCCCATACATATACAGCTCTTCGAGCATATCGATTTTACTCACGAAATCGACTATGGTCAATTCTAGTTTTATACAGGTACAAGACGTACCTTCGACAAACTTGGATTACGGTCTTGATCTCATAGGCGGGACCCAGATAACCGTCGCACCAAACTCTACGAAAAACACCAACAGCACAACGATGTCGAACCTGCAGACGGTTTTACAGACGCGTCTCAACACGTTTGGATTGAGCGGGATATCTGTAAGCCTCGTGCAGACACTGTCTCAAGGTTCATTTATAATGATAAGCATGCCGAACGTGGGTGAAAGCCAAGCTCTATCTTTGATACAGAACCAAGGGGTGTTTTACGCGAAAATCGGCAATCAAACTGTTTTCAATGGGAGCAATAAAGCAGAGGGTATACTGACCGTTTGTCTGACTTCTAGCTGTCCATATGGTGGTGTGATTTTGCCGACTCTCACAAACGGAGTGTATCAGTTCAATTTCGGTATAGAACTCAGCCCACAAGCAGCTGCAAACTTTGCAAACGCAACGAAAAATCTGAGTGTATCCTCTGATGGATACCTAAGTAAACCAATAGTCTTATTCCTAAACGGAAAACAAATATCCTCACTATCCATAGCCGCCAGCTTGAAGGGCCAAGCTACACAGGACATACAAATAACAGGGTCAGCGTCCAATTCCCAGCAGGCGCTCAATCAAATGAAGACACTGCAATCGGTTTTCGAGAGCGGCAGCCTCCCTATTGCAATAAAAATAGTATCGATAAACTCGGTTTCGTCTAGTACCGGTTCACAATTCATAAACCAGATATATATTCTACTTTTGGCGGCTTTCATAGCGATAAGCGTGGTCGTTTTCCTAAGATACAAAGACTTCAGAGTATCTTCACTAATACTTTTGACCAGCGTCACAGAGATATTCGTGGTCATAGGAGTGGCTGCGTTGATACACTGGACACTCGACATACCAAGTATAGCCGGGATAATAGCGAGCATAGGCATCTCTGTGGACGACCAGATAATAATAACCGATGAGATAATAAGGGGTTCTTCACGTATGGAGTATACCGCGGTTAAAAAACGTGTAGGAAGGGCGTTCTTTATAATATTTGTGTCATTCTTCTCGTTCGCCGCGATAATGTTCCCTCTTCTTTTCTCTACAGCCAGCTTGTTTACCGGTTTCGCGCTGACCACCATACTTGCTTCACTTGTAGGTCTTCTGATAACAAGACCCGCATACGCGCAATTGATAAGTAGAATAAAGGGTGAGGCTTAAAATGAACGAACTCAGACTAGATCCGGAATCGCTATCGTTTACACTCGTTACAAAAAAAAGCACCGCGTGTAAAGCCTGCAAAGAAAAAGACAAAGCACTGGCATCCTTTCCTTTCAAAAAAGGTTTGGTCAGGGTTTACGAGATAAGAGATGACGTGCAACCGTCAAAATATGAACTGAGCGGCGATTTTTTCAAGAAATCAAACGCAGATGGTTATGAAGAAGTTCTCTCTGAAAATGAAGGACACGAGGACAAGTTTAAAGGATATAGCGCGGAAGAAATAGAAAGCTTATTTTCCATATTAGTAAATAGAGTGAATGAACTACAACCAGAAAGGACGGTAGAGTTGGAGCCATACAATGTTGGACAGAACCTTACGATTGTGAGAAACGGCGGCGAACACGGTTTTTTCGACTTGTTCATGTTACAGGTACCAAAAAAAGAGGGCAAGATTTGTTTTGAGTGCGAATCCATTAAAAACGTCGGTGACCGGGAGGTTTACAAGACGGAAAACTTCATAGTATATGTCCCATTCGCACCAAAAAAAGACTTTGAACTCGTAATTTCCCCGAAAAAACACCTTTCGTTCAAACGCTGCGACCCAGTTTTGCTCTTTGACCTAGCAGGGGCTTTAAAAAGAGTACTAGAAATGAACAACAAAAAGATGACTTGGGCGATAATCCAGGGTGGAGAGGGGCACTTTAAAATAAAAATGTTCGAAGGCGAAGTAGACCCGTACGAAATACTCGGGATAAACAGAATAGATACCAACCCAGATGTACTAGCGAAGGAACTAAGAGACGCAAAGAAGATATGAGTAAGCATGTAGCAGCAGTAGCCTTAGCCGCCGTACTAGCGTTCGCGATAGCGCTCGCGCTGGTAGTATATCTTTATTCTCCAGAAGGTCTGAACCCGTTTATTCGGGTCAATACGATCCAGAATAATACCACTCCTACACAAAGTGCGAACTCTATCGCATTGTCAAGTTTCCTGAATAACTACGGCTTTTTAAACATAACCAACCTAGCCGCATTTTATCAGATACCTACGAATAATGAAATCGTACTTAACTGCAACGTAGGAATCATACCGGAGTACCTCTATAATATACCTTTTTATATAATATCAGCGAACCACTCTGCATACTCTGGATATAACTACATGGTTTCTGAAGTCGGACTCCTCACGATGTGCAACTTTGACAACAATCTTGCAGGATGTTCTTCGGTAAACAATATACTTTACAATTTTAGCGTCGCACACCTTAATTATACCACTATATACGAGCTTTACAATCAAACAAAGCAGTTCGTACTGGGAGATTATGAAAGCGTGGCTAACTTTACTGGCGGAAACTCCTCTTATTTCAGTCCGATTTTCGATGACAAGGCGCTGTTAAGTTCTACTAACGTTAGTTTTAAAGGCATGATAAAAAGTCTGATAGACCTTAAGGCGCTACCGGGACTAGTTTTGGACTTTTCAAATGGTACTGTGTATGGTGTGACAAATGAATTCATTGGCATACCTGCAAACCAATCGATAAGCAACGCCATGGCGGATGAATTTTATGTGCCTTTTCAGTTTCCAACGGTTTTATATCCTTTTATGACGCCATGCAACTCTTCTCTACATGTTTTCAATTTTATCTCTGATACAAGCGCGTTTAAGACCAAGACTTATTCAGATATCTACTCCAATCTAAGCGCCAAAATTACAAACATTTGTGTGGCCAGCAGCAGTAATTCGTGCAATCAGACCATAGATAGAAACCTAAATGTGTCTTTTTATGTATAAAATGAGCAGAGCGCACAAGTATCTTTTGGTATACGCGAGCATTCTCGTGCTGTTTACCGTTATTGCGGTCTTCTTGCTATTAAATATAAATTATTTCAATAATCTGTACTCATTCAAACAGACAAATCTAAATATATCATCGCTTTGTTCGCAGAACAAGTCTACTATGATATTTTATTATTCGAATGGCTGCTCTAGCTGTTCTTTGGAGTACGCTGCATTCAGAAACGTTACGTCCAGATTCGAAGGAGAGTGGATCAGTGAAGACTTCTATAGCCCATACTTCTGTGCTTATGATTTCAATATCACTCTGTACAACCAAAACCAAAGCGCAGTCTTCGCACCAGTCGGTGCAGCCGGCGTATTCACTACTCTCGCCGACGGGAAGGTGCCGTTCGTGTTTTTCGGAGGGATATATTCACAATATTATAAGATAGGTGGTTTCTCCACTAATACCAGTGCAGAAGAACAACTATTGAAATATATGTGCTTGTCTATAAATAATATAGCCCCGGTGTGCAGTACTACATAAATCTATGGCCAAAAAATTAAATCAGGAACTGATGGATGATATAATAAACTCTTTGTCGAGCCAAAGACTTACTGGTTACCAGATATTTAATATCATAAAAGACAGGTACCATCATCTTTCCAGAAGACTCGTTTACCACTATCTTTCACTGGCTTTGAAACGCGGTGAAGTTAAGGTCGAAAGAGTAGTGGAGAAAGGAGACTTTAGTTGGGGTAAAACTACGGAAAAGAAGTATTATACAAAGAGCGAATGACCCTATACTATATCCATCTTTTCGCCGATCTTGACTATCGATAGCATACCACCCGGTCTTCTTTTTTCTATGTCCTTTATGAAATCCAGCAAGTACAAGTCCGCTTTACCGCGTTTACGTTTTTTGTATCTTATCCGTTTCGACGCAAAAAATGCAGCAAGCTCTTCTTCTGACGTGGTATAAATTGGATTAAAAAATTTTTCTGAACCTATCTTTTGCTTCGGCTTTTCTCCTTTTACGAAATATTTTAGAACGGAGACAGCGAAATCGTCCAGAGTACCGTTTCTAAGGGTCAGCGTACTATCTTTGTCCCTGCGAAAAACAAAAGATACCATCTTATACCCTATAGAACCGTCGTCTACCATATTGAACCTTCTTTGTTTGTAAGATTTCGTTATAAGCGTGCTCCTTATCCTGCGAATCAACATTTTCTCCAGATGTTTTTTGCACAGGTTCTGTTTTAGATAGAAAGAATAATAATAGCCTTCTCTACCACAGTTGTGACAAACTTTCGTCTGCTCTTCCATTACTTTCTTATATTTGAAATATATATTAAAGGCGATGCTTTTATTGGTATATGATTGAGACCGAAATATGGTAGCAAAAATAATCATAATAATGAGTCCAAAGGGGGGCGTAGGAAAAACTACTATCTCTGTAAATATAGCGGCAGCGCTCGCCACTTTAAACAAACGCGTGCTTGTCGTTGATGCTAACGTCGAAACACCCCACGTCGCTATCCACTACGGGTTCGTCGGCTTTAGATATTCATTAGAAGACGTATTGAATGGGAACGTGACGGTCGCGAACGCCATATACAAGACAAAACAGCCAAACCTGCACATACTTCCTTCTAGGGTCTTTAAGGGAAGAGGGGACGGGAATGCAAGGTTTAGACTGATAAACCTATTTTATCATCTAGAGAAGATTTCGAATAATTATGATTTTATAATCATAGATTCAAAGCCTTCTTCTGGACTAGATTTCGTAAAAATGATAAAGAACCCAAATCTGATAATAGTCTCCATGCCCGAGATAACCTCTACCATAGAAGCTCAAAAACTCGTACACGAGAGCAAGGAAAGTGGGATAAACGTACTTGGTTTGGTACTCAATAGAGTAAACAACAAAATAAGCGGCTACATGTCAGAAACGGAAGTAAGGAAAATGTTCAGCATAAACAAGATTTGGATGGTGCCGGAAGAGTGGAAGGCTTTCGAAGCGTTAAAAAAGGGGGTACCTATAGTACTTTCACAACCAAAAACTGCGGCTTCTAGGACGTTCTTGGAGATAGCAAAAGACTTAATAAAAATTCAATAATCTTATGACTGGTCACTTTGTCCGTTGCCCGAACTGCGGTAAATATCGACGTACTAGCTCGCTGAAATCGGTGAAATGCTTTTTTTGCGGGAAGAGTTTCGAAGCAAAAAAGCACATGGTGAGTGAAAGTTCTTATCTTAAGTCTGTAAATAAAGAAGTGAAGTTTGAATGAGCCTCTATAGCTCAGCGGTAGAGTGTCTGATTCGTAATCAGGCGATGAGGGTTCAACTCCCTCTAGAGGCTGCTTAGAATAGTTCACTATTTAAAAGTAGAAAGCTTTATATATCAAGTCTATTCTATATTTGTGATTAATATATGAAATTAGAGGAAACGTTAAAGAATGCTGTTAGGAGAGTCGAAAAGACTTTGAGGACCTATTTTAATTATCCGACAACACTCGGATATCATACTGAGGATCTTCATTTTAGAGAAGACCATGAAGAAAGATATGAAGAAAGACAGAGAATCTCTAAAGAAAGACATAAAATTTCGAATGCAAACTGGGTAGCTAATGTTGGCGAAGCACTTGGATATGCGACAGTAGCCTATGAGGTAACCCGTTCTCCACTCGCATTGGCAGTTACACCAATCGTTGTTTATTTCGGTCGAAAATTACAATATAATTCTGGCAAAATAAAAAGGGGAGTCGAACTAGACAACACAACGCAAGCTGCTTTAAAAGCCAAAAACGCTCGTCTAAACGACCCCGAGGCGAACGCTTAGTATTCGTAATTAAAATATGGTAAAACCTGATTATTTTAGTCCCGCGCACATGTATGGGGATAGAGGTTTGTTAGAGACCAAGTTAGCTGAAGGGTATACAGAGTACTCTTTTGTTAGTGGGCCTTGGAGAGATGGTGCTAGAGTTGTAGGTGCCTTTTTGCTTTATAATAAGAATGGAAGAGTAGCTGCTTTAGAAACTACAAAACAGGAATGTCCTGGTGGTGGTACTTTGCGTGGCCCCGTTTTTAGCACGACATATTCTCCGAGACAATTTAAAAGACATGCAAAAAGGTGGGGATTAAAGAGCCCAAAAATTAGGAGTAGCCTAGCTGAATTACTATCTATCTGGGATCCAGAGGATAATCAGACAATAGAAAAGTATCCTTCTTTTTTAGACGAACCATACGAGAGACCGAGTCCTATCGACAATTTTGTTGATAGACTTGCAACATTTGCCAAGCGCTTTAAAAATAATTAGCGTGCAAAACAGGTATAGGATATATTTTACCTTATATTTAATTGACATTTTCTGCTCGCTAAGTTTGATAAAAATTTGGAAAATATTAAATATTAGCGCATCCAATAGAATAACACAAAATAAATATTAATACAGACCCAAACTCATTCTAATGGGGGCTTGGGAAGTATGAAAAATAGCACTCTCTATTGATATCAAAAAAGATAAAAGAAAGAGCACAGTTTATATGACTAAAAACTCTTTTAAAGAAAAAAAAGAGAAGATGAACAAACACTTTAAACACATAGAAAAAGTAGTGGACGCTCTCGGCAGAGGAATAGATAAAGGATTAGAAAAACCACTTAAAACTATAAACAAAAATAAATATCTCTATACTATAGGTTCATGTTCTGGGCACGATGGTTCACCATACGTACAAGCCGTGTTTAAAGATCTTAAATTCGCGAGAAAATATGCGAAAGAACTAAAAAAGAAAGGATACAAAGTAAACACGTACAACTATGGGGGAGAAACATATTTTTATGCGAACATTGCACACACTCATTATTACAAGACAACTTCAACTAACCTATTTAAAGACTACGAGGCTGCGGAAAAATACAAACAAAAGCAAAAAAATAGGAAATATAAAATAAAAAAGACTGTTGATAAAATAAATCGGATCATATACTATCTAGAGGTACCTAGCTCGACGTCCCATAACAGTAAATTTAAGTTTAAAAATATTCAATTTGCAAGAGAATACAAACAGAAATTAGAGCACTGGAACTATGAGATTAATACTACTTCGGATGATTACTATAAGCACCACGGTATAAGGTATTTCATTAATCTCCCAGCGCCCCGTGCTGAGACATATAAACCTGCAACAGCGGAACAAAGCAAAAAGTTCTGGAAAGATGTAACTAAAATCTTAAGCAACGAGAAAATAGCTAAGAATCTTAGATATAAAGAATAAAAGAAGGAAAGATGATAAGCTCAAGTGGGTATATAAAGCTTTCGGTTTTTATTCCAAAAAAGGAATCTGGCAAAGTCTTGGATCGTTGTAATCGATTTTTAATCGTGTATAATATAAATATGAAAATTTACAAGATAGCTTATGAAAAGAGGCCAGGCAACGTTGGAGCTATTACTGGGGTTCAGCATAGCTATCATAGTAATAATCATAGCCATGGTAATACTTTTTACTTTCTTCCCGAGTGTATTCTCTGGCCCAGTATCAGTATCCGCGAACGGTTTTTCCGGTCTAAGGGTAACGGGACAAGGATACCTAAGTAACCTTGGAATATACTATATAAAATTTCAGAATCTCTTGAACGAGAACATAAATGTCACTGGCTTTAACTTCCTAACCAGCAGCTTGAATCAGACAACTTTTTCGTGCACGAACACATATATATCTAACTTAGGGTTTTCGGAGTGTAATTTTACGGTATCACTGAGTTCTCCATTCACCGCCGTGATTGATTTCTTTTATACTCCTTCAAACACCTCTACACATCCAAAGATAGAGATAACCGGCACCGTAACTGGATGATTGGCATGAAAATCGGAATAATAGGGTCGATGCAATTCGTTGATAAAAGTGAAATCATTGCTGTCAAACCAATAATAATTTACGGGGATTTAAACAAGATTAAGTAAGAAAGTGAAGAACAGCTTTGAACCGCTAATGACAAGATATTTATATCAATAAATTGATATTTATCCTCTATGGGATCATTCAGATACATTCAAGACAATGAAAGAAAGTTATTCAAAGACAAGACGCTGAAAAGAGAACTGTTGCTCACTGCAGAAAAAGAACCGATATTACTCAGACTTGGACATCCCACCAGACTTACCCGTGCAAAAATGCTCGGTTATAGGGCAAAACAAGGATACATAATCGTCAGGGTCAGGGTAGCAAAAGGTGGTTTCAGAAGACCAAGGCCTGTGCATGCAAGAAGACCTAGCAAGACCGGTTTATACTTCAATCTAGCAATAAGCAAGAAAAGAACGGCTGAGGTACGCGCAAGGAAGAAATTCAAGAACATGGATGTCCTTGGTTCATATTTCATAGTCGAGAATGGGCAGTATAAATGGTTCGAAGTGATAATGCGCGACCATTCTCTTGCTATAAAATAAACTTTTCTACACGACTTCGTAATAGACTATCAGCAAAAGACCGTGTTAGACTTAAATTGCACTAAAAGTTAATTAATTATATGTCCGAAAACACGGAGGAGTTCATATGGTATGAAGTCCTCTTCGCACTTATAATCGCGGTCGTGATATTCTTCATTTTTTACCAGAATTTCTCGCAGATCTTCCCTATAGGCTGTAACGATAACAACATACTAGAAAACCAGTTCTCGCAGGCATTGTACGGCACGCCGAACAGGATGGAGGGCACGCCTTTATTCAGGTGCTATCTTACAGACGCGTGTTATAGTCAGGCTACCGCAAACCAAACATGCATAACCAACTGGTGTGGCTACGAAAACTGCATTAACGGGAACTGTAAATCTAGTTTCAATACTTGTGTAGAGAACCCACCAATAAGTGTGTTACAAAACTGTAAGGTACTCGGGCCTTCGAACACCGCTGCCCTGGAAAGCTGTCAGGACAGCGTGATGGTCGCAAACAATGCGACTGATATACAGAACTGTGCAGTGGATATCCCTACTTGTATAAGTGGGGATAGCAAATACTGTGCTCCCTGCATAGGACAATAAGATATGGACAAAAAAGGCGCGGTAGAATGGAGAATGATCTGGATGATAGTGGTCATAGCAACCGTAATAGTCGCCATACTCATAATAGTCCTGCTTTATTATGCATACTCAAATGGAACGTCCCCACTGACTTTCTTCCAGAATCTGTTTGGCGGTAGATAATGGAACAAGGCATACTTCTTGTGATAATTTCGTTGATTCTCATCGTAATAGGGGGAGTCATCTTGATAGTTTTCAGTCTGTCGCTTATAAGTGCGAGCGGGGCAGCACAATTCGGATTGAAGTGTTATTTCAGTTTTGCTGAGGCCAATGTAATAAACAATTTCCTCTGGCCAGCTCAGTTCTTTTCTAATCTTTTCTTGGGACAAAACAACAATCTCGTAAGTCTTAGCAGCGCCTCTCAAGTACAATCAGCATGTCTGCAAAACTCCAACATAAACGGACAGGATACGGTGTCATTTGCGGAAGAGATATACTCGAAGGCTGCATCATGTTTCAACCTGTTCCAAGGTTCTAATGCAAAGATTGGAGACCAGATAGCGGGTCCGCTAGATAATTTATTCGAATGTTATTCTGGTAAAATCTTTAATTCAGAACCAGCTAACGGGTTGAGCACGTACAATGATATCATAAATTATATAGATAATACTTATCCTACAAACGGAAACCCACTACAAATAGTCCTGATTACGAATGGCAGCGGTGGAACAGCAAATTACACAAACGAAAGTAATAGGATATTTAATGGTTCTAATTATATTATAGAATATTTCAATTACCCATATTCTGGCGGAGGAGCTCCACAAAATTGCGGCATAAGCTTCCAAGCACAGTGCGACACCGTCGCAAAGTTCAACCAGCCCTATATAACTCCAACAGAATGTGAATTTCAAAATTATACGACATCCCAAACAAGCGAGCCGGTGAGCTCTTTAAGTAACGGCAAACCGTTCGGTTCAAACTCCCAAAACACAGGACTCAATATTTGTGGTGATTTTCTCATACCTTTCTGCGGTAAATTGATAAATACTATGGTCGGAAGCCAGAGTAGAGTGTTCGTGTGCATAACGAACTCTACCTCTTGAGTCCATTATTTATATTATCGTAAGTTTAAAATGATATGGCCGAAACAGCTGGCGAGACCTTCGTATTTATAATTCTTTTCGTAATCTTCATATTCGTAATAGTCTTGATTTTCGCTTATTTTTTACTTTTCGGGTTCGGATTTACAAATTCTACCAGTTGTTACGCAAGTTCTCAAGTAACCAACTTCTTTTATAATGACCTTTGTATAACACAGTTTTTTTGTATAGCTTCCACGCTGCAGAACCTAGGAATAACTCCTCCATTATTGGGATGTTCTGCGTCAACACAGACTTATACGTCTAGTTCCACCAGCGGAGAAGCCTTGAGTGGTGTCACGGAGGGGTTAGAAACTTGTTGGTATCAATACGGTGGCGAGCAAGGTTTGAGCGTACTGCCCGGCTCTTCTCTTGGAAGTCCACAACAAGGAGCTGGGACTGCGCTGTGCAGCGTCATACACTTAAATCTTAATCAAAACATAACCTTCTATAATCTCACTCAGTATCTAAAATCTATCCGATACACCACAAAGGTGAGCTGCTTAAACCATACGGCGCAGCAATCCTGCGCCAACTATCAGAATGGTTTCACCTGTGACGTGAACTCGCCGAACCTGTGCGAAGGTTCGAGTAATAACTACTTTAATTGTTTGGACCAACAGAATTACAATCCTATCTATCAAGGATACACCCTACAAAACATATTTCTAAACGGTTCAAAGACGAAAACGACCGCGGCGAACAACATTTCTGATTATCTTTGTCAGGAATCGCAGGGCTGCTACTTCAACACTTCTTTCGATAGCTGCGTAAATCTAACAGGCAAATCTGCAAGTTGTCAGCAAACCTTTCAAAACTTCTGCCAGACCTATCCGAATGGAAACTATAATTGCACGCTGGATTATAACCCTTACAGTGATACTTTTATCCCACCACCAAGCTGCACTATGACAGAACCAGTGAACAACAATTCGATTATAAATGTCTCTTACTTCGACTATCTTAGCCCTGGCGTAAACCTGATTTACTCTTACAAGAACAAGAGTACTAGTTCAAATGGGGTTTTCGTAAGTTCATATTCAAACGCAAGCATAAATAACGCTCAGCTCTATATAGTGTTCCTTAATTCATTCGCTGGCACCTCTTATCCTCCGCAGATTGTGAGCACTCCATCAGAATGCTCACCTATTGTTTTTCTAAATAACTATCCGAACAATGGTATCGAAGACGAGTGTAGCAGGGCGCTTGTAACATATGCTGGATTAGTAGGTAAATTTGCCTACGGCAAAACTGGGCTACTTACATTATTCGCGGCTGGATTGGGAGGATATGCGTATGGGCAATGCGCTGGCGTTCCTTCTTGTAAACAGTATGTAGATACTAATTATCCTAGTTCAGTATCTACACTATTTCTTACTACAAGCGGGCTAAGCGGCTGTGTGCAATCACTATATGTGGGGCTCCAAGAAGCAACGCAGAAAGTATCTAATTCGTTTTTATCTATGTTCGGGGTAAATTCTGTTGAGAACCCGCTTAACTTTTTAGGGAGGAACCAGTTATACATATGCGCAGTGGTATCTTAAAAAATCAAATCGGAAGCACGACGGTGGAGAAAACCGTTGTCATAATAATACTTGTAGTCTTCCTTATAATTTGTTTTCTTATAATCGCAAGCATCTATCATTTCTCTCTCTTCGGTAGCGGGCAGACTATCCCTAGATTCAATACTGCTCCCGTAGTTTGTTCGCTGTCATTCATAAACTTCTCAACCGCTGGAAGCGGCTCCTGTCTTTATTATATAAGCGCTTCTGCTGGAAGCCCGGGGTTGACTTACAAACTGTATAATAATGTAACTGGCTTGATGGGAAGCTATGTCGTCGGAGAAAGTTCGTATGGAGAAAACATAAGCATAAGCAAACCAACTAGAGGTGATACATATTATACCTTCACTTGTAATACCAGCGGTTCTTCTGTAGCCCAAAATGGGTTCTATTATTCTGCTGGCGGTGCTGCCGAACTAGTTATTCCCTGCTAGACAAATGAGCCCAAAGTGCCATCATTTTTTAATGAATCTGGATTATCCTTTATTTTTTTGATCAGCTTCTTCATCCTACTCTCTTTACGTTTTGATAACCAGTAATATCCTTCATCGGTAGTCCCCTCTGTTATCAATATGAAGATTTTTCCCGCATTGAACCTGCCGACTCTTCCCCTGCGCTGTATCGATCTTATTCCACTTGGTATTGTCTCATAAAAGATAGCTAAGTCAGCGCCCTTTATCGAGATTCCTTCTTCGCTCACGCTTGTCGAGACCAAAATATTGTATACGCCCGCCTCGAAGTCTTTTATTATGCTTATCTGCTCTTTTTGCTTTAATCCGCCGTTGCCCTGTCCGATAAATCTAACCGGTCTTAAACCCTTTATCGATTCCAGGTACTTGTATATTATGTCTACAGTATCCCTATACTGCGTAAAGATTATCGCTTTCTGATCCGGTCTGAACGATTCTGAGAGTATTCTAGCCATTGCAGCGAGCTTTGGATGCTCTACTCCATCCTCCAACAACTTTGTCGCTCGCTCTTCCAGCCACTTTACTTCCTGCGAGTTCGCAAGCTCTTTGTCTGTTTTTGAAGTGCCTTCCTCTATTATTTTTTCTAGAAAATTCCTGAATCCGGCTAGGCTTTGTGTCGATAACAGACCTAGAGCATGATATAATTTCAAAAGTTTGGAAGTTATTATTATACCTCTTATAGTATAGAAATTCTTATTTCCAGAAAACATTCTTCTCTGCAGGCTTTTCTGTAGCATCAAGATGGTCCTTCTATTTATTTTAGACATGGCCGCGTCTTTCATGAGCCCGACGTTCTGCAATGCGGCTATCTGTTCCTGTATAAAAAGTCTGAGGCGATTAGTCAACTCCATGATTTCTTTGGGTAAAACCAGGCGCACTTCTTCAACGGTTTTTGTTTTTACGTACTTAGATACATCTGGGTCGTCCTCCCCGCGTATCTCTACTTTTGATATCCCAAGGTTTCTGCATACAAGATTTATTTTTTCTTGATCAGAAGCCGGCGACGCACTAAGGCCGATTATCAAGGGATATTTGGAATTTTTAATGAATTCTTTTGCTATCTTCACATAAGCGTAATTGCCGATTGTGTGGTGGGCTTCATCTACAACCAACAGGCTGAAGTCTGAAAAATCTATGAGCGAGTCTTCCATATCATTTTCTATCGTCTGTGGGGTGGCTATTACGAGCTGTGAAGTTTCGTAAATATTTTTTCTTTCTGATTTGAGTACTTCTCCACTTATGGTATTGATATCTATGGTCATCAGGTTCGAAAAAGTCTTATAGTGCTGGTTCACCAGTGGTTTTGTTGGCGCGACGAAGAGTGCTTTTGAGCCCTTGTATTTGCTGAGTCTGTAGTCTAGTATCAGCACGCTTATGACCGTCTTTCCCAACCCGGTTGGCAGTACCACCAAAGTATTGGTGTCTTTAGCACTTTCGAAAATATTTTTTTGGTATTCTCTCTCTTCTATTTTATCTCTTCTGATAAACATCAGACACCTACGGCTTTTCCGCTCTTTATAAGAATCTCAGCGACGTCCTTGTCTATTTCTATCACGTTTGGGAACCCGAAAGGTCCATAAGATTTGTTGTTTCTCCAGATAAACCTCGGGACTTCTGCTATTATCTTTATGACGGTTTTATTACCGTCGTCTTCGGCTTCTATTTTCTGCATCTCCTTCGGTGCGACCTCTTTTATTTCTTTTATTATCCTTAACTTGTGCTCGTTTACTAGCCTAGATATGTTATCGAAAAGGACTATCTCGTCGGAAGTCATGTTGGACTTCGCCTGGTCCGCTCTTGTGCCCTGTATAGCCATGTTTGCTATCTTGTTCATCCTTGCGGTTAAGATCTGATCCAGTGTCTTTATCGCATTCGATATCTGGGTTGCTATTTCTTCCGCTCTTTTCTGGTCATCCATCTTTTTGGCTTCTTCAAGTGATTTTTTATTTATCGCTATATAATCTTTCATCTCTTCTAGAACTTCATTTGTTAATTTGCTGAGTGTACGGCTGTCCTCCTGTTCTTCTCTTCTTATACGGATGAACTCGCTGTAAGTTATCATGTTAATTCAGTAGTTTGTTCTAGAATATAAGTCTAATCAAGTAGAACCGTTTACTCCTCCCGTGACGGAAGATTGAAATCCGGAGAAGAAACTCGATATATCGTGGAGTATCGTGCCCGGCCCGACGAGAAGAATATATATTATTACCGCGATTATGCCCAACACTATCGCGATTATGTAATAGATCGTCGCTTCAGTCACACCTTTTTTATTAAATATTCCCATAAGCAATCAACCGAAAGGATTTGGTATTTTTGGTAGTATCTTTCCTAATACAGACGGAGAAAAAATCATTATATAAAAGACGACTATCACTATGGCTATTACGATTATTATTATCAGGAGTAATGTATAGTCTGTTGCACCTTTCTTGTTCATTGGTAATTACCTCCCTTTATCGACGTTCCCCCAGAAAATAAAGATTCTATAAATGTGGAGAATTTGTATGGAGTGAAGAACTGGAGGAAGATTATTATCAAGATGACCGCTATCACCATAAGTATTATGTAAAGAAGCACGCTACTTTGTATCGAACCTTTTTTGTCCATTATTGAAAAAGCCAACTAAAGGAAATCGCTTTCCATATCTCGTTTCCTAGGTTTGTCCCCCCGCTTTGAAAATAAAGTGCTATGACCACTCCTACCAACAATACGATTATAGCTATTACGATGGCGATTATCTCTGTTATCGGCATCTCGCCTTTTCTACTTTGCATATTATCTTAAAAGAAGGGGTTGTCAAACTTGTCTATCGGATTTAAAAGCTTCTTGTAATTCTTAAAACCTTCATAGACTAGCGCAGCGTCGCTATTGGCTGCAAAAAGCCCGACGGCAACGGCATCGTGGGTGCGTAATCTACCGAACATCCTGTGGCTAGCTTCTATTTCATACAGCTCCGGATTAAAAGCTTCTCTCCTGCCCATCCCCTCACCAAAAGAAGAAAGTGCTTTGTTTATCCCGAAAAGGTCGTCCCGAAAAGCTTGTATTATCTCCAGTATCGCGAATTGAGAAGGTTTCTTTTCCGCTTTTTTATCCCTGGACTCTGCTTCCTTTATGTATTTATCCAGGTCTTTTTGTATTGCAGCCAAAGAAGAACCCGAAACCGCGTCCACATCTTCGAATACTGTTTTGTTTATATAAGCCTCCGTGGCCTTTTGGAACAGATACCATTCATCCAGTGTAAAACAATAGGGTTTTATTTTGACTTTCAGGGACCCGCCGTACTGTGGTCTTTCTTGCGGTACTCCCTTCGGAAAAACCTGTTTTTCTGTAAAAGCGAAGCTTGCTTCTATAGCAGGTACTACTTCTGGACCAAGTTTTCTCAGTTTCTGGTGGATGAAGAACCTTGTCTGTTCCCTCGGTCCTTTCGTCATAAGTGGACCAGCATACGATTTTGCGACTATTTTTACAGGAATCTCCGGTCCTTTCTTACCAAAGACTTTCTTATACTCTACGTCAAAATTACGCAAGAGCAACTTTTTGTAAGCCATTGTCTCCACCGAAAAAATCGCTGCTTCAAATATATCCGGCTTCCTTGCCGACTTCATATAATCAGAGGCGTTTTTTATTCCACTAATGTTTATTCTTTTAAGAAGCGTAAGAGATTGCGCCGCCCATCCTTTATACATATTGAAGGAAGCAAACTGACTGCGCAGATACTGTAAGAGCATTTCTCTTCTATTCTTTAGGTCAGAACCATTTATTTTCTTCCAGTCCTCATACTCTAAGAACCGTTGTCTTATTATGTCTCTATACATCTTATTTTTTTCTAATATCTCGGCGTCCTTTAGACTTTTAACTGCATAGAACGTGGCCAAAAGGTCTATGAAGCCGGCACCGCCCTGGCCCTTTTCATAGGTTCTTGATAGAGAACCTAGACTCGCTCCTCCTTTTCTCGCGTCCACGTTATCTACGAATATTCTTTTTAGTGCTAGGTCAGCAGTATCTTTTTTTGACTTATCACTAGACTCGAGTAAATTATAAAAAGAAAGGTTCCTATCGAGCTCCTTCAGCTCGTACGTTATTGCTATTATAGACTTTAATACTGTATTCACACTGCCCAAAAGCTGCATCGTCCTATCTTCTAGATCCTTCCTCTTTTGTATAGTCATAGTCATAAGATTAGAAATCGCCGCCGGATCTATTGACTCTGCAGTCTTTATATTCTCGGTATAACCTATCTCCATAAGTAGGTCTCCAAATGTCTTATATTCCGATCGGAACTGGTATCCATTTTCTATATCTAGCGTTACCGAAAACGGTATCGTCGTACCTATCAAACCTATATCTGGCTCCTGTTCCTCGTTAGCGTAGCGAAATTGTGAGAGGTCCCCATGGTAACGAGAATGCAATCCGCTGGCGCGCATTTTTAGCTCGTTAACCCATTTTTTAACGGTCGATGCGTTAGCTCCCGCTATCATCTTTTCGTATCTCGCTACCTCGGCTAGGTTCATATTATTTATTTGGATTGTAGAGATATATAAACTGTTATTAATGACATGCCTCAAAAAATAGCAGCTTTAACTTTTCTTTACGTTATTAATTTGAAACGTTTATAAGCGATTATAAATATAAGATAGATTATAATTTGGAGGCCAATTTATGCATCAGACTGAAAATGTAAATCCTGTGGAAGCAGCGCTAAACAAGCTTTTCTCCACTATAGATGCTCTCTCTGCGAAGATAGACGAACTGAACGAGAGAGTGGATTATATGGGTTCTTTTGTCGGCTTAGAGATAGGCGAAGACGGAAAAGCCGAACATGTGGAACCCCCCGGACAGCTAGCCGGAGGCGTTTCCTTTGATACACTTAATAAGATACTACCAGCAAAAGATGCGAGTAACCTAAGAGCGTATTTCCTGAGAGTACTTGGTCTATTTAGGAGGTACATAAAATCTATAGTCATATTCGGCAGCTCAAAAACAAAAGCAGGATTGACGAGCACGTCGGATATAGACGTGGCCTTCATCGTGGACGATACAGACATACAAAAGTTTACCCTAGAACAATTAAAGGAAAGACTTTTTACAAAGATGGCGGATATCGCTAGGGATTTCTCCGATAGAATACACTCACAAGCATATCCATTAACGGAATTTTGGGCTTCGATAATAAAACCGAACCCTGTGATACTGACGCTTCTCAGGGATGGTGTGGCCGTCTACGACACAGGTTATTTCGTACCGATACAGATGCTATATAGAACGGGCAATATAATCCCGACGAAAGAATCTATAGATGCGAACATAGAAAACGCAGAAGGACTGATATTGCTCGCAGATAACGTACTTTCGACGAAATTGACACTTGATCTTTTTAACGCAGTAGTCGCTGCTGGTCAGGCGCTTTTGATGGAGTATGGTTATCTTCCACCAGTACCGAGAGAAGTGGCATCGAACCTACTCGCGGTAGCTGTTGAAAAGGAAAAAATACTTTCAAAGGAAGACGTAGACAAACTAGACGACGTAATAAAGTGGTTCAAAAAAATTGAGCACGGCGAAGTCAAGAGCATCACTGGCGAAGAATACTCAAGAAAACAAAAGACCACGAAAGAAGTCGTAGATAAGATACTAAATATAATAATAAAACAAAGGGAAAAGAAAGGGCTGCCCAAACCCGTGTTAGAAGGCGAACTACCAAAACCTGTCGATGCAAATGCTGACAACAAATATTTAAAACCAGTACAATAAAGATATGTCAATAAAAGTAGTTTCTTTTAGAAGGGGCAGGAAGACCCAGAACGTCCTCCAGGCAATACTAAAAATAGACGGCGTTAACGACAAGGAAACTGCAAAGAGCTACATCGGTAAGAAAGTCGATATAAAATTCTCTAAAAACTCGATAAAGGGAGTCATCACCCGCGTCCATGGGGACAACGGAAGGGTTGTGGCTCGTTTTAGAAGGGGACTGCCCGGTCAAGCTCTAAACAAAGAGATAAAAGTTCAATAGTTTTAGACTTTCGGTCAAGATGATTTAAAGTTTTTCATAAGCTCTTGGAAGCTAAGACTTGACCTAAATCCCTTATCGTCCAGTACCGTTCTACTGCCTACAAGACTTATCTTTCTCTCTTTTGTTTTCAGGTAAGAAGAGATTTCGTCGGTGGTATAATATGAGATTATGTCTTCCTCCTGGCTTAGTAAACTCAAGTATTTTTGAACTTCTTTGCTTTCTGCGATTTCTAGCATCTTAGACACAGCCTCTCTATCAAACAACCTTTCCAACCACAACGGCCCGATTTGAATGGTCTTTGAACCGCAATTTGCGCAGCTAGTTTCTTGGTCGAGCGTACGGTTCGGACACTTCAAACACTGATAGATGTAACCTAGTTTTCTTTTTATGCTTGCTTTCTTTACACGAAAATATACCCTAAGATAATGGTTCCTTACATCAAAAAACAGTGGTTCTATCGACCTCTCGTGCAAGTTAGCAACCTCTTCGGTTCGTTTTATCAATATCCTAAGGCCGACTTCGTGAAAATAACTAGTCTTGAACGAGTTTGAACCATACTTGAGGGCACACGCTTTTTTTGCCTTGCCATACAGCGCTGCGCTATCCGTAGCGGTTATAGCGAGTACACCCCCATATTTTACCTTTGGAATCGCTTGTACCAAGTATTTTATGGGAGAACCGAATGGGTCGATATCGACATAATCATAGCCTTCCTTTGAATTATAGATATCAAGAGCGTTCATCGAAGAAACGGTTATTTTTGCCTTCAGTTTTTTCTTGTTCAAAGAAACGTTCTTCTTTATTATCTTGCTCGTCTTTATATCGTTTATTACAAAGCTGCTGAATTTTGTGGTCTCTGCAGCCAATCTCAGGCTTCTAACCCCGCTTCCTCCGAATAAGTCTATACCATTAAGATTTTTTTGTTGAAGTGAATCTACAAACAAGATGTTTAGGTCCCTATCAAATTTCCTAGCAGGATTAAAAAATACATCGGAATCGCGCGTCTGTTTGTTCTCCGCGAAGAATTTTATCGCACCCTCTGTAAAAAGCTCCATAGAAACTATTACGGCTGTGATTATAATAATTTCGTTTTATGGTTTTTATGGAGTTGCCGATATATTTATATCTTTCCGGCTTTCTTAAGAATAGACTCTGCACGTTTAAAATTCTCGGGAGTATTAACACCAAACCAAAAACTAAGTTTCTTAACTTTAAATTTCAAATTTTTTCTTCTTAAAGCTTTTATCGTACCTGTCAGATATTTCTCCCCATTTTCTTCGACTTTCAGGTCTTTATATATGTCAAAAAACTCTCTCGGCATTACGTAGATACCAGAATTAACTAAGCCCTTCCCACTTACTTGTTTTTCTAAAATATCTTCGATTTCTCCTTTTTCATTGGTTATGATAAGGCCGTAGTTACTCGCGTCATCTACTTCATAGCCAAAAACTGTAGGGTAATCGCACTTTTTGATTTCTTCAAGGCTTAAATCAAAAATATCATCACCCATCAAAACCAAAAATAATTTATCTTTAATAAAATCTTTTGCTGCATACAAAGCCGCGGCAGTGCCTTTGTCGTCGCCCTGAATCGCATAATTAATATTATAATTCTTTAGTTTCTGCATGAACAGTTCTTTGTCTTTTTTATTAACTATGACTGTAACTTCAAATCCAGCGTGTAAAAGTTCGTCTATTTTCATAGCGATTAACGATTTACCGTTTATTTCCAATAAGGGCTTTGGAGTTTCTAAAAATTTAGGGTCGGTCGTACCCTTCTTCATACGCTTGCTCTCCCCCGCCGCCAAAATAACTGCTTCGCTAATCATATTATACTTACGCAGCTTCTAATTTAGAGTTTTTTGGATAATTTATTCCTAAACTTGCTTGCATATTCTTCCGGTGGGATAGTATTTACAAAAACGTCTTGACCCAATTCCACTCCGGCCACATTTAATATTCTGGGATATATCTCAAAATGCATGTGCATATCTGGGTTTTGTCTTAAATCGTGAAGCGTAAGATTATACGGCTGGTTGCCAAATAATGCCCTATTTGTTGTAAGTACTGTCTTTAAGATACTGGCCAAGTCACCAAGCTCTTTTTCTGAAAGAGACGGGAAGTAATTTACGTGTCTTTTTGGAAGAATCATAGATTCCGCTGCAAACCTAGAGCCGAAGGGCGCGATCGCTACAAAAGTATCGTTTTCGGTAAGAACACGACCACCATAATGTTCGCCTGCCAAAGCGTCTTTGTACAAGCATCTGAGGCGTCTTTCACGATAAGCTCTGACTCTTTGACTCTCTTTTTTGATGGTTGTCGGTAACATCGGCCAAGCCAATATCTGACTGTGTGGATGTGGCATACTCGCACCAGCGCGACTACCATAATTTCTGAATATCTGGACGTATTTCACACCAGGTATAGCATATAGATCCTCTTCTCTTTCAGCTAATACTCCAAGAATTTCTCTGATTCTTTGTTGAGGCATTTCCTCAAAAACATCTTGGTGATTATTACTTTCGATGACTACTTCATGTGCTCCGTAACCTCCGAGTAAACTGAACAAACCGTCTTCTGATTCTCTGCTCGATCTCGGCGCGGACCTCACGAGAGAAGGAGACTTATTCTCTATTACGCGTATTCTCCAGGGTTTTCCTAGTCTTAACACATCCACATTTAGGCTCTCTTTACCGGGTTCGAAGGCGCATCTTGCTATTTCTTCTGCAGAGGGCTGCACCGGAACCGATGCGCCGGAAGAAATCTTGTATTCATCAGACATTATGTGGGTCAGGTAGCTCCCACCACGCATATGTGAGATGACAGATAGATGCCCATCTCTATAATCTGTTCTTATTTCACTTGGAAATTCAGCTGTTTCGCTTAGTAGGGCTCCTAATCCACTTTTTCTGGTTATTTTACTCATTCTGAGTGTAAGAAGAGCACCGGTATAAATACCTTTAAATGAAATCTCTATTCTTCTATCTTAAATCTTTCTCTTAGATTGAGCGCCTGGTATAATTCTTTGTATCTGTTCCTTATGGTTACTTCGGTTATCCCGGCTGCTTTTGCTGCATCGCGCTGGGTCTTTTTCTCCTTGTTTATCAAAGTGGCCACGTAAAGAACGGCCGCTGCTATCCCCATCGGACCTTTGCCGCTGGTAAGACCTTTTTCTTCCGCCTCTTTCAATAACTTAACAGAATCTGCGACCGTCTTGTTAGAGACTTTTAGCTCCGCTGCGAACTTGTATATGTAATCGCTTGGAGATGTGGGTAATATTTTTATCCCGAGCTCTCTGCAAAGAAGACGATATGCTTTTCCGACCTCTTTCCTCTCTACGTTGAAAGTCTCTGATATTTCATCCAAAGTTATAGGCCTCATATATTTTCTCGCCGCGGCGTAAAGCGCGCCAGCAATGACGCTCTCCATAGACCTTCCTCTGACCAGTCTTCTGCTTATCGCTTCTCTATACATCTTCGCGGCTTCTTCTTGTATTACGTTTGAAACGTGAAGTCTGTTGCTTGCGTGCCTCAATTCTGTCAGAGCGAATTTAAGGTTCCTTTCGAACGCCGTGGAGATCCTTGGCTGCCACTTTCTCAGCTTGTAAAAAGTACGCCTATTTGAATTCGATAGTTTTATTGACTCGCTCGCCTTTCCTATCACTGTACTGGTACCTTTGTCATATTTTGCGTAGCTAAGCGGTGAACCCATCCTGCCCTTTCCTTCATCTCTCTCGTCTTCGAAAGAACGCCACTCCCTACCATAATCGATCATGTCACTCTCTAGGACATAACCACATTTTTGACAGATGGACTCTCCAGTCGTCTTATCGTAAACTACAGAATTGCTGCCACAGGAGGGGCATTTTTGCGCGGACTTGCTCGTTATTACCTTCATAGTAAGCTTTATATAGGGTATATTGAATTAAATGAGTATTTAAAGCTTTCGCTTTTGAGGGAAAAACTAATAGAAGTATGGAAAGTAAGATACATCACATATTCATAGGAATTGGTAATGCGCTAAAAAGTATAATAACTGGTGTAATAAGCGGAATCCTGCTCTCGGTGCTCTCGGGAGTTATCTCTTACTACGGCAGCTATTCTATTTATAACAGACCGCTCTTATTTTCTTTTTCTATATTTAATTTGCTTTCATTCCTTCCAAGTCTGTTTTATATATTGATAATTTTCCTTGGATTCAAGGACCTTCATGCCGGGAGCGTAGCGTATATCGCGGGTTGGATGACAACGATGGGTCTACTTGTTTACTTCAAAATACTAACGGGGGTCAACGCTTTTCTAGATTTTGATGTGCCATTGATGTTCGTCGGGTTAAAATTTGGATTGTTATTATTGAAACCGGGAACACCAAAAAGCGACTAAGATAATAGGATTAAATCTAATCAGATAATAAGTAATCGTATGAAACTCAATGCCGCGGGGCAGTTCACAACGGAATATCTGGTAATAATAGGGATTGCACTCACAATAATCGTCGCTTTTCTCGTTTACGTATTCATATTTTATGGAAGTTACTATTCTTCTTCGGTTTCTAATCAAGTAACCACTGTCGCGAATGCAATAGTCCAAGGAGCGAACTATGTTTCATCAGAGGGCGTCGGCTCAAAAACTTCTCTTACGATCGATTTTCCACTTTTAGAAAATATATCTGGCATTAGTTCTTACTTCTGTGGAAGTTACGTAAAAATAAGCTCCAGCACCTATTCGTCTATAGCTCAGGCGAACGTGGATCTAGAAGGGCTCCTTCCTTCATCCGCTGGAAATTATGTCGTGTACGCTACCTACGCGTCCCCAAATCTTGTGCAGATAGGCCTTAATGCACCGATAACCTACATAAATTCTACTTATACGATAAACGTTAACTCGTTGACTTATAACCTCTCTTTCTTCAACGCCAGTTATCTCCCGGCTGCGTCAACGAAATTTAATTTATCTATATTTTCACCTTCTGGTTCGCTAATAAAAAGTGTAACCGGTACCGCCAACGCAAAGGGTTTTTTTTATAACAGCGTCACACTAACAACTGTATTGCCAGAATTCATAATGGCGGTTTTTCCTTCCACTTCTAGTGGAAAAAGCATAGCGGTGGTAGCGCCTTCTTGCTTTGCCACTTGATTCAAATATAAATAGTATGCATTCAAAAGTAGATTATACGGAAAATAAGACTAGAATTGCCATACTGGTTCCGTGGCTAAAAAGCAAGGGTGGTGTCGAGAGGGCGATCCTATGCATCGCAGAGGATAAAAATTATGACGTCGACATATTCACCTACGATTATGAGAAGGAGAAGACTTTCGAAGAATTCAAAGAGTTCAAGGTGCACGATATCGGCAAGGCAAAAGGCGGTTCTTTTATAACTAGGGGCTTAAAACTATTTTACAATCTTCTTTTTTCTCGCATAAAAGACCTGAACAGTTACGATGCATTTATAATATCGACCGCGGGGATAGCAGAATTGGCGGTATTTAGAAACTACCATCGAAATACAATCGCACTTACCCACACCCCTTTGCGCGTCGCACACACGATGTATGAATACTATAAAAACAGTTCTTACAAATATAGAATCTTGCTTCCTCCCCTTGTTTGGGGATACAGGATTTTGGAGAGAGCAGCCTGGAAGCACATAGATTACGCTATAGTCTTCAGTAAAGAAGTAAAAAGAAGACTGGTAGACTACAGTCTGATAAGATCGAACAGAATAATAAACATAGGGCCGCACGTAGACTACTCGGAGATAAAAAAGAGTAAAAAAACGGAAAAAATCATATTCTATGGTAGCCGCTTTATCTCCTATAAAAGACAGGGTCTTGCTATAGAAGCATTTAGACTTTCCAATCTGCCAAGACTCGGCTTTAAGCTGGTGCTAGGCGGCTTCGTCGAAGACGAAAAATACTTCCAAAGAATAAAACATATCGCTGGCAGCGATAAAAATATAATAATCAGGTCCAACCTAAAAGAAGCTGAACTACGAAATCTGTATTCAAAATGTTATGCAACGCTTTTCTTGCCGATAAACGAAGACACCGGGCTGGTGCCCCTAGAATCGCTTGCTTACGGGAAACCGGTCATCGCAGTGAACGAAGGGGGACCTAGAGAATTTGTAAGAGACGGAGTAAATGGTCTTCTCGTAAACGCGGCCCCGAGAAGCATAGCAAACGCTCTAGACAAAATAGCTAAAAAGAGCTTTTACAACAAATTGAGACGCGGAGCCGCCTCATCGCCGGTATACGACAGGGACAGAATGCGTAATAACTTCGAAAACGGGATGAACATTATTCTTTCGTAGGTTAAAGCTTAAATAGTATGAGCCATTCATACTAGGTATGAAATCAAGAATCACTATAACCATTTCTCCAAAGATCTTAGAAGACATAGATAAGCTTGTAGACGGAGAAATGACCATAAACAGATCCAATGCCATAGAAAAGATCTTGAGAGAACATTTTAGGCCGTCTTCGACAAAAGCGGCGTTAATCTTGGCTGGCGGACAGGGAATAAGATTAAGGCCGATAACTTATGAACTTCCAAAATCGATGATCACAATAAAGGGCAAACCGATACTTGAATATATCATAAATAAATTAAAGGAAGCAGAAGTCACTGATGTCGTAATTTCTATCGGTTATCTCGGCGAAAGAGTAAAAGAATACTTCGGAGACGGTTCGAAGTTTGGTGTAAATATAAAATACATGGAAGAAGCAAAACCACTCGGGACGGGTGGCGCGATAAAACAAGCACAGAACATCTTCAAAGATGATACGTTAGTCATCAACGGCGACCAGCTGTTCGATTTCGATCTTTCAAAGATATACAACTTTCACAAAAAACAGCGGGCACTGATCACAGTGGCTGTTACGAACCGAGAAGACATTTCGAAGTTCGGTGCTGTGGAAATGGATGGGGATAAGATAGTAAGTTTTATAGAAAAACCCGCAACTAATCAACCGACCCACCTGATAAACGCCGGGATATATGTATTAAATCCACTAGTTTTCTCTCTTTTACCGGAAGGACAGTCTGCCTTTCCAGATTTTCTGACGAGGATGTCACAACGCGGTAGATTGAACGGTTTTCTGTACTCGGGTAAATGGTTCCCTTGTGATAATCTACAGCTATACGAGAAAGCAATAAAGGGCTGGAACTAGATCCTTTTTATTTTTTGTATCTCTGCTAATACTTCAGAATAATCCTGAGTTAATATATCGGCGACATCGCCGAACTTTATTATATCTTGGATATCTAAATCGGTGTAAAGCGTGTCTCCGTCTTTAAGATTTCTTTCGTATACCGCGTCATCGACGCTTATCGCGACCTTGTCGTCCTTTACAGCCCTTTCTAATTTCTTTTTATCGTTCTGTATCTCTACTATCCTCCCAAGTTTTTCGCCTTTTTTATTCATAAGCGGATAGCCGGGTCTTATCTCTCCCCCCAAAACCTCGACTCCGAAAACACATGGGCTAGACCTTCTGAAGATGTCTCCTTTTATGAAAATCACCTTGCCGGGCAGCTTAAGATTCGCGGTCTTCGCTTCAAACCTGGTCTTGTTGAGTTCTTTGATGAATTCGGAATACTTCTCAAAAAGATCATATATGGATTTGGTGCTTATTATCGTGACTGTTTCCGATTTAGCCAGTATCTCGGTATTCTTCTGTACCGGAACGTTGAAACAAAGTATCACTCCGTTGTTCATTTTAGCGGTAGTTATATCGTTCTTTGACGGTTCACCCAGCCTTGTTTTCCCTATTTCTATATTGTTAGCGACCCCTATCTTCTTTATCGCGTCGAGGCTACCCAAAGAATCGGCGCAGACAACGACGCCCTTCGCCAAGTCATCATTGTAACCTATCCTTGCCCCACTTATTTCGGAAATGATTTTCTGTTTCTCTTCCTCCGATTTAAACACCGAAATAGAAGTGCCTATCATAGCTATTGGTTCCTGAAGCACCAGTCTTATAGGTGTCGCTGCCGCGGCTGATTTTACACTATCGTACTTACCAAAATTTTCCCTGCTTTCTTCCAGTTCAATCAGTTTCATTATCGCTTTTATTTTAGTTTCGGAGACGCCGTCTTTTGTCTGGACCAGTACTTTGTCACCAACCTTTAGCTCGCCCTCGTATACTATCGCGTCGTAAATGATGCCGACGCCCTTTAAAGATTTTTCTTCGATTATGGCTGCTTGGTTACCCTCTCCTTTTTCCAGCTGGATATATCTTTGACTGAGTCCAATTATCATCACTATCAGGTCTTTTATCCCTATGTTGTTTACAGCGGAGATGGGAATGATGGAGACTTCTTTTGCGAAGTCCTTTACCCTATCATATCTTTCTACCTGGAAACCGTAGTTGGACAGTTCGGATACTAGATTGTATATCTTCTGATCCAGGTTCTCTTGGTAAACGCGCCCTTCTTTCTCTACGAAGTCTAAGAAAGAAAGGTCCTTGAGCTCTCTGTACCCGGAAACTTTGTCCACTTTTGTCAATGCTATCAAAAATGGCGTCTTATACGATTTCAGTATCTCTATGGATTCAATCGTCTGATTTTGTATCCCCTCAGTCAGGTCTATGGTGAGTATCGCAAGGTCTGCTATGGACGCTCCTCTTTCTCTGAGCGTTACAAAAGCTTCGTGACCAGGAGAGTCTATGAATATTATACTCGGTGCTTTTACCTCCACTTTGAACTTTGATAGAAGATCTGAAGATATTTCTTTTATCCTATCGGTGGGCACCTCTGTGATGCCTATGTTTTGCGTAAGACCGCCAGTTTCCCTGTACGCAAAGAAAGTATCTCTTATAGAATCCATTATACTGGTCTTACCGGCATCGACGTGCCCCAAAAATACGCAAATCGGCGATCTCATAGTTAACTCCGAATCAGTTTTATATTATAAGTTTTTATTTATAAATTAGTTAGGAATTACATGGTAACGATAGGCGAACGTGCACCAGACTTTTCTTGTAATGCTTATACATCGTCAGGCATAAAGAAAATAAACTTCGAGGATTATCTTGGTAAATGGAGGATACTCCTCTTCTATGTCGCAGATTTCTCGGCGGTCTGCCCCACAGAATTAATCGCTTTTAACAAAGATTATGATAGATTCAAAGGACTTGGCGCAGAGATATTCGGTATAAGCACGGACTCTGTGGAGGAGCACGGAAGACTAATGCTAGAAGACAACGGTATGGGCAAGCTGAGATTCCCGCTCTTGTCCGATCCTAAAGGAAAAGTAGCTGCTTCTTATGGTGTTTTTGATGCACGAAGGAACAAGACTATGAGAAGCACTTTCATAGTCAATCCAGACGGTATCCTAAAGTATATTTTGATAACAGACAACTATGTTGGAAGGAGTACGAAAGAGACTTACAGGGTATTGAGCGCATTAAAGAGCGGCAAGGCCTGCATGGCTGACTGGGAACCTAAATATTAATTATAAACTGTATCATCTCGGTATATAGCAATTATTTACGAGTTCTTGTGCAATATTCGTGAGAGTATTTTCCGACAGGTCACTCTCTATTTTTAGAAATTTACTAAAGATAGCCTTACCTTCATCGGAGGTTATCTTTTTTTCGACTATCCCTTCTGAGACTTCCCTATATCTAAGAGAATCTATCATAGGAAAATTTATATATTTTGAAATAAAATCCGTAACACTTTTATTCGCATTAATATCCGAAGTTTTCATTAGTGGTCGCCAAAGAGAAATCTCACGATTTGCACTTTCTTGTGAATCTGATGAATGCGCGACATTGACTCCCGCGTAAATCCCATATCTTTCTCTTATCGTACCCTTATCTGCTTTTTGTACTATAGTGGAGCCGAGTACCGCTCTTATCTTGCTTATCGCATCTTCGCCTTTGATTATTGCTGCTTGTAAAGGTGTGGAAGACATAAAATTGATTGTCCAGTCAAAAAAAGATCTGCCCCTTATATGGGGATAATGTTTATTTGCCAGAAAATCTTTTGTGACGCTAAGCTGCTCAAAATGTATTACTTCTAGTCCCATATCAATGAGGGTCTTCATAGTCCTGGCACCGACATATCTTCTTACTACTGCATCCGGTTTAAGCAAAAACAAAAGTTCCTCTTGCATAAATTATAACAGCTCTGCTTTACCTACTACCCGCAGTACCCTTATCGGTAAATCTTTATTTATAAGTGTAATTTTATCGTCTTTGTCAAAGCAGAAATTCTTATCAGATTCAAATGCGGCGGTAATTACATTTCCCTCGGATTTCACATCCTTCAAAGTTATAGTTGGTATCTGCCAATTGCAGACCAAGCTCAATTTTGTACCGTCTCTTATGACTTGTTTGTACAATTTGTTCACTGTCACCTTAAGGCCGCCACTCTTTACATCTCTAAAACTCTTCGGTTGTCTTACTTCAACACCCCTGGGCAGATCCCAGGGCCATATCCCCTTTATCGCTATACCAACCCTGTCTCCGGCTTCCGCGACAGAAACATCTTCCTGATTTATTTGAATCCCATTTACGGATATATCTTTTGTGAACGGGTGGGGAGCAAGGGTGCCCTCTGTATGGATGTTTATCTTTCCTGCAGCCAACGTGCCGAGCGCTATTGCCATTCCTTTCGATTCAAATGCATGATCTATCAGTAATTTGAATGGTTTATTTATTTTTGTTTGATCGTAGGAAAGAAACGAAAGTTTGGCCCTTATGTCGGCCATAGTCTGGTCATTGTTTATATCGACGGGTATGACTTCAAAGTTTTCTAAAGAAGTCCCCTTGAGCAAAACTGCTAGATTCTTGGTTAGATTGGAAATCTCTGCTCCAGTTGATATGTCTGCTTTTGTTACGCAGATAAGACCCTGCTTTATGCCAATCGTATCTGCTAATATAACTAGCTCGCCTACCTGAAAATTTATTCCTATTTCTGGAGAGATACAGAACACTACTGCGTCCGAAATGCTCAAAACAGAAGCTATGAGCAGGGGCGCGTCCATATCACCGGGCGTGTCTATTAGCGTTATGCTTTTTCCCCCATATTTAAAAGAAAAGAAAGACGCGTCTCCTTCAGCACCCTTTCTTTGCTGTAGTTTATTCACTAGGGTGGTCTTGCCAGATTTATAGGGACCGACCACGCTCACAGAAAGCGAATTCATATTGCATTTTCAATATTAAACTTTAAATACCTTTTTATTTGAAAGGCTTTGCACATTAATTCGCAAATACGCACTCTTGCACATTTATTGTGTATGCTGCACATAAATTATACTCTGATTAAAAATTAGGGCTTATTTGTGTGCAAAGTAGTTTGAAAATTCCACACAATCTTAGAATTTTACCTCTGAAAAATCCTCTGGAAGATGTACTTCTGCGCTCAGTTTAAGTTTTTTCTTTACTTCTTTTATCTCTTCGAGCAGAACTTTCACGTTCTCGTACCTCTGACTCGTGTGCATCAAGTATACTCTTTTCACTCCGGCTAGTTTTGCTATAGTCAAAGCATCATAGATAGTGAGATGAGAAAAGCTTTGTGCCTTCTTCTCAAGGGCGGATGAAAAGGTTGCTTCTATTATTAGTACATCCGCGTCCTTTGCAAACTTAGCCAATGACTTCTCATATACTAAGTCCGTCAGATAAACCAAGGATTTTCCTTTTTTAAGGTATGTAAAATCTTTCGCTTTTAAAGTCCTACCGTTATACTTTACGTTTCTTCCCTCTTTTAGACCCCTAAGAAAGGGTCCGGGCTTGATATCGTTTTTATCTAGTAGCTCTCGCTTTATATTAAGGGCATCGTCCTCTTTTACTTTAAAACCTATGCACTTTACAGCGTGTTTAACATTAATGCCATAAACTGAGTACGTTCCTATCTTCTCTATAAGAGTTTCTTTTTTCAAGTCTAGCGAACGGGTCTTTATATTCAGTCTAGAGTAAAATTTGTAGGTCTTTAAGATGTGGTTTACGCTTGCATTCGTTCCGATAGGACCTACTATGATCAGCGGCTCGGTACGTCCCATCATATTAAGGCTCTGCAGTATACCTCCTACTCCAAGAGAATGGTCTCCATGCCAATGAGTCAAAAATATATAATCTACCGCTGGGCTCAGGCCCGCCGTCCTTATCTGTCTTTGCGTGCCTTCCCCGCAGTCGAATAGTACCCTGTTACCATCCAAGTTAATGTATATCGATGGGTGGTTCCTGGTTTTTGTAGGAAACGCAGAAGCCGTGCCGAGTATTGTAACTTTATCCGTAAAATACCTTCTTGAAGTTTTCAAATATCGCTAGTTTCAAATCCTCTTCTTTCATATTCCGCAGTGCCGCTACGTACTTTAATATTTTCTGTATATTTAATGGCGTATTCATATTCTCGTCTGGACTCAAAGCTGGCGAATCTGTCTCGATAAATAGTCTATCCAGCGCTATTTTTCTTATAAGATTATCGCGCTTGAACCTCATAAACGCGGTAGATATACTTACATAAGCACCGATCTCTGCTGCTCTTGCATAGTGTGCTTGGTTCCCTTCAAAGTTGTGGATTATTATCTTAGTCTTAAAAGAAGGAAGTGTCCTCAGCAAATCATCGATAGATTTTCTGCTGTGTACTATACAAACTTTACTCTTTAACTCTGCTAGTTCCAGTAATTCGGAGAATACCTTTCTTTGCAATGCCTTCTCGGTTTCCTCTTTCGCGCGGTAATCCAGACCTATCTCTGAAATAGCAAATGCCTCGTTCACGTGCGTAACTATGTAGTCTATCTCTTCGGCGGATTTCTCCCTTCCGCTGGTAGAAACTACATTTGGATGCAGGCCGATGCACGGCAAGAAATTGCTGTATTTCTGGCCTTCGAATAATATCTTTGAATTTTCTTCTTTATTCTCGCCGGCATTCAGAACTATGAAATCCTTCAGTTCTGCGGCCAATCTATCTCTACTTTCATCAAATTCTCCCTCAGCTAGATGAGTATGTATATCTATGAATTTTATTTCCATATAAACAAAGCCTCCAGAGGGAGTTGAACCCTCATCACCTGATTACAAGTCAGGTGCTCTACCGCTGAGCTATAGAGGCAATTTATTCTTGTGTTATATAACTGGCTATTAAATTGTTCAATTTTAACCTTTTTGTCTGTTCGGTTAAACCTATTTTATCTTTAAATTTTAACAAGTTCTGTTTTCCAGAAATTCCAACTTCATAATAAAATGGTCTAGAAACGGATCCTGGTTTATATTTCCTGAAATAATTATTTACTGAAAATCTATAAGAGTAAATGCGACCTTTAATTTCAAATTTTCTAAGTAAATCAACAACTTGTTTGCCAAGTTTTGGTGAAACCGTTGTAAACCATATTCTTTTTGTTGAAGGAGACACACAGCCGTCTGTATCTATTAATCCACTTATGATGTTTCTTAGGAAGTTTTTACTGTATAGCGATAGGGGATACTTTAAATGTACAGTATGTGATTTCTTTCCAGTCCAAATTACATATTTTTTAATTATATTGTATATGGTCTTACTTTCAAAAGCCAGAATAATAACATCTTTATTCTTATCTCTATTTATTCTGCATTTTTTACCAAATACTTTTTTAATATAATTTGCCAAAGTTTCAGCATACTTAATTTCTTTACCAGAAAGGTAAAATCTAATAAAATAAGCATATCTCTTTTTATCAAAAGAAAATGAACCGTCTCCAATGAAAGCCCCTATAATTTCTCCTAACTCTTTTTCTAGATGTGAATTAAAAGAAACGGGTTTTATTTTTTTACCAAATCTACTTCTTGTATAAGAATAAACAGTACTTTTTGGAATATTTAAAAATTTAGAAATTTTACGGATTCCGTAGCCGGTTCTGTAAAGTTTTACTATTTCTCTTACCTTACCTTTGGCTGTCGTCATACTAAATTAATAATCTATAAATTTAAATTTCTAATCTATTATGGAATGAGTTAGATCCCCACTAGAGACTTTATCTGAAAGAACGTGAAGATGCTCTGCTTCACGAGAATTCTAAAGATAGTGGCAAATGATCAGAAACGACATTTCTAAGTACTTTAAAATTTTTAACTTTCAGTTCTGGAGAAACGAAGACCTGGTCTATAACCTCTTTTCGTCTTAGCGGAAAAAATCGTGTCCTGGTATTTTTTACTTTATATTTTTTAGTCAAACTTATCAGTTTTCTTTCTAGTAACTTTAGACTTTTTGTCTTCATTTCAAGATTAAAATCACCGCATAATATTTTTGGCCCGGTCAAATGCTTGAGGGTATTTAGTATGAGCTTAGACTGTAGAATTCTTTCTGCAGTATCTTTCCTCCACTTTCCTTCGATGAGTACTCCATGTGTATTACACGCCCAAAAATTCCTACCGGATACACTTATCTCGACACAAAATAATCTGGAAATCACTTTATTACCAAAGGTTTCGACCGGGCCGACTAACCGGGCTTCTTTCTCCTTATTTGCATCTATACTTTTCCTAACAAAAGTAGCTAGAAAAAACCCTGGCACATAATCAACTGATTTATGTGGAACGAAACCAGGTAAAGTTTTTTTCAACGTAGAATATAATCTTTTTGCACTCAGTAATTTGCTAGGTCTGAATATTTGCGGTTTTGGCCAATCCGTTACCTCCTGGAAAACAAAGATATCGGTACTCTGTGATTCCTTTTTAATAAATCTGATTAACTTTTTGTTTAAAGCCCCACACCATACATTTAAAGAAACGAGTTTCATGCAAATACTTAGCAAGATTATTGTCTGGTTTGGACTATTTTACTCTTTATCTGGTCTATCACATTTTGAACGTTTTGCTGGCCACCCAACGCAGCGACAGCCTGTTGTGATAATGGAGTGTTAGCGGCTGCGCTCATATCCATACCCATACCCATTCCTACTCCGGCACCAACACTTGGCCCCATTCCGCCCCCCATTCCCTGCATGAACTGCATGGGCAGAACTATCTTTGAAGAACTTGATTCACCGACTTGTTTCAAAGCCTGTAAATATAGATACATCATAGACCTGTCGTCCAGTGCTTTTCCACCTTCTCCTATAGCTTCCATTACTATCTTCTGTGCATCCGCCTTGAATCTCTGCGCCTGAAGAAGGTTCGCTGCTATCTCTGGCTGTTGCATCGCTGTAATGACTTCTGACGGAGGCGATACCGTCCTTATCTGCACGGTCGGGACATCAATGCCCCATTTCCAGGTCATATGTCTTATCGCATCTGCCAATAAATCATTAAGTTGGTCTAGATTACCGAACAGTTGTCTCATAGTCAACGAAGCTATCGCGTTTCTAACTGCAGACTGGACTAGGCTGCTCAGCCCCTGTCCATAATTATCTATTTGTAAGGTCGCTTTTTCTGGGTCTGTTATTTGGTAATATATTGTTCCTTCTAGGGACAATTTTATGTCGTCCTGCGTGAAAACTTCTTGAGAGTTGATATCCATCATCTTTACACGTACGTCTACCCTCTGATACTCTTGCTCTACACCAGGAACGACGACCGCCCACCCAGGTCCTACTACCCTATTAAACTTTCCCAAGCGGAAGATTATACCCCTCTCGAACTGGCTGTACTGTTTTATCGAGAAAACGAAGAATATTATGATTATTACTATGAATATTACTGCATAAAGTGGTAGTAAAAGGGAAGTGTCAAAAATATACCCTACCGCGAACAAAATTATCAGGAATAGTATACCTAACAATATCGCCCAAAATCCTGCCGGACTCATATAGTTATTATTAGATTACATCTCTATATTAAAGTTTATTATAGCTATTTCACTCCTGATATAATAGAATTTTCCTAGCTGTTCAAGTATCTGGTCTAATACGAAATTAGACGATTAGCGTATCTGTGCTTATCCTTCTCGTCAGCTTCGCGTACTTCATAAACCCACTTTCCTTCACGGTGTCAGTGCTTCCTATATATCTATTGAATTTCGGGAATGCTACGCCGTAGACTAGGGTGGAATCTCCATATTTTTTCTTCGGTAATTTTAAATCAAAGAGTGACCAGCAGTCTTTTTTGTATACTACCCCGTTTACGTCCCTGACGACTATAGAGGGATGGATGTGCCCGAAGCATACTGTGTTCGCTGCGCTGGCCATATCTTTGGAGGGCAGAGCATGACCATGCATAAACCCTATTTTTTTATATACGAATTCGCTTACCAGTCTGATATTGTTCAGTCTAGAAGTTAGTTTAGACAGCCCTCCGTCGTGGTTTCCTTTCGTTATGACTATTTCTTCGAAAACGTTAGAAAGTCTTGACAGAGCTGTAAAAAGGATGCCCCCTTCTCTTGGAGATATTTCGGTGAAATCCGACCTTACGTCTCCCAGCATTATGAGCTTTCTGCACCCCAAGGAGATTATCTCTTTGACGAGCTCTTCAGTCTTATTATTGATGTTATAACCTATCGCGTTAAGTTCTTCTTCAAAACCTAGATGTAAGTCGCCGACGACCACATAATCGTCTATAAAACCGGCGGCTACACCCTTCCTGATCTTAAACGGCAGGTCTTCTATTTCCACCAGTTATATAAGAAAAGCCATTTTAAATCGATTATCTTTTTATTTCGTAGGTAAATATATTTTCACATCTGCGTCCTGCTATTTCAACTTCATGGAGTCTATCACCAAAGTATCGTCGATTTTCTCTAAAATAAAAGCCATGGTCCTTAGTAGATAGAGAAGCAACCGCGCAAAATAGGCGCTTTGGCCTACATCTAGCTATAAGTTCCGCACAAGGAAAAATAGTCGCACCATAATCTATAATGTCGTCAACCAACGCTACCTCTTTTCCTTCTACCGCCGGCAACAAATAATTTATTCCGGAATTAAAAGGTACTTTTACGTCTTTGTCCCTTCTTCCTCTTATAGAATATCTGAGAGGAACGATTTCTGCATCACGCCAGATACTACTTAAGACATAAGCCGGTTCAAAACCTCCTGATGAAATACAAACAAGAGTATCTACGCTATCAGGAATTGCCGATTCGACGGCCGAGGCAAACTCGTTTAGATACGCAATTGCTTCGTAACCTCTACAATGTCTAATTCTTGAGGTTCTAGGGCTAGAGTGCCTGGCAATATCATTTGCATCGTGTTTTATTAATTCCTTCGCTTTTTTTAGAGATTCTTGATGATGTCCTAAGAAACAATCTCCAGTCAATCTTCCTGCTTCCAAAATATCCTCCAAAACACGTCTTTGAGAAGGAATTTCAGTAAAAGGAAGGTCTTGTTCTACTAACCCATCAAAATATAGTTGCGATATTTGACAGATTCTATGAAGGGCCATTATGTCCGAATCTTCCGCAGGAAAAAGCTTAAGAAGCCCTTCTATGTGGTGCGTATCCCACATTGGATTGAGGGCCCTTAGCCTCCCTGCAAATCTTGCCGCTAAGCCTTTGCTACGAACGGGTTCAAATTCCATTTGATACTAAAACTGCCGCTATTCCGATAAATAGAAAGTATTTGATATTAATACCTTGTTACTAATTTCATATAATATTTAAAAGAATAGATTGGTCTGTGTTCTAAAAGCACTTACAATGCTTTTAAATATTAAAAACATAATAAAGAGAGTCATATGAAAGTACCAAGGTCGAGAAGACGAGGAAAGAGTAGGATATTCAGAGTCAACGATTTCAGGGCGATAGGAAGGTCAAAGATAACAAAGACCGATAAACCTATGAATGCAAGGATATTACGCCTCATACACGACGCTTATAGGACTGCCCCTCTTATGCAGATAAAGTTCGAAAACGGAGAAACCGGCTTCCTACCCGCTTTCAACGGCGCGTATGTGGGTAGAATAATAACATATCTGAAGGAAGGAGCGGTTGCAAATGGTGATATCCGAAGGCTCAAAGATGTACCGCCGGGAACGGAGGTTTATGACATAGAAATAAAGCCAAACGATGGCGGAAAGCTGGTCAGAGCGGGGGGTGTCGGTGCGAAGATAGTAGAAAACGTTCAAAACAAGATTATCCTTACACTTCCAAGCGGTGCCTCAATAAGTCTAGACCCGGATTGTAGAGCTATCGTCGGAAAGATAGCAAACGGCGGCAGGACTGAAAAACCGTTTTATAAAGCTGGTAACAAGTATCATCTTATAAGAGCGAGGGGCAGATACTGGCCTATGAATGCAGCAGTCGCAATGAACGCTTATGAACATAAGTTTGGAGGAAAAAGAAGAAGTACGCAGCACAAAGTGAAGACTTCGGCAAGGAACTCGCCTCCGGGTGCAAAAGTGGGATCAATAGCGCCGAGAAGGACTGGAGTAAGGTAAGACTATGGAGAATTATACTTTTAGGGGGAAAACAATCGAACAGCTTAAATCATTACCAAGAGAGGAACTGATCAAACTGGTGAACTCAGATGCTAGAAGGATACTAAAGAAGGGCTTTTCTCCCGAAGAGAAGACATTACTGGAAAAAATAGAAAAAAGAACAAAAAGCAAGAAGGCGATAAGGACCCACGTTAGAGAGATGCTTATACTGCCCAGTTTTGTCGGACTCACCATAAATGTACATAATGGAAAAGAGTTCATACCTATAGAAATAAAACCAAGTATGGTATTCCACAGACTAGGAGAATTTTCTCTTACTACAAAACAAGTAAAGCACGGAGCACCCGGACTTAGAGCTACTCGTTCCAGCGGCTTCGTACCGATCAAGTAGGTCTTTATGCAGATGAAAATATCCGCCAACCGTGAAGGGATGAGCATCTCCCTCAAGCACACGCATGAAATAATGGAAGCAATAGTGGACAAAAATATAAACCGTGCCGTAGATTATCTGAACAAAGTAATAGAGAAAAAAGAATTCGTGCCGTTCAGACATTATCCTAGCAAAGGACACAAAGCCGGCGTACCGGCGGGATATCCCGTAAAAGCGACCAAATCCGTCATCTCGATATTAAAGGAACTAAAATCAAACGCAAAAAACCTTGGTGGAGACATGGACAACGTTACCATATCCGGCTACGCCCTGGGCAGAGGAGGTTATCCAAGATTCAGGGGCGGCGGAGTTTACAAGCATGGAAAAAGAACCAACTTAAGGATATTTGGTACTTTTGAACAGGTCGAAAAACCAAAAACAGAAGAAGTTAAACCAGCAGAAGCCACAGAACAAGCCCCACAAGCGCTGGAGGCGGGTGTAAATGCTACCAAAGAAAATAATTAATTCGAGAGTGAATGAGCAGATCGCGAAAGAGTACTTATTGAAGAAATTCAACAGGTTCGGAATAAGCGATATAAAGATAGATAAAACTCCTTTGGGGATGAAAGTCGTGCTTAAAACACCAAAGCCAGGTATTCTGGTAACAAGGGGTAGCCAATCGCTGAAAGAAGCTTCGAAAGAATTGGGGAATTACTTTAAGCAGGAACCTCCCCACATAGACATAGAGCAAACTGAGACTCCTCTTCTCGATCCAGAAGTAATAGCGGATTCCATAGCCTTCAAAATATCAAAGTACGGACCGATGAAATACAAGATAATCGCACACAAAGCGTTAGATGACATAATAAATGCTGGAGCCGGTGGTGCGGAGATAGAGATAGGCGGGGTGATAAAAGAACGTGCTGCTCATTTCAAATTCAGACCCCATGGCAGTGTGATGCCGAAGACTGGTCAGTTAGAACAATTCGGTGTGAGAAAAGCAAAGAAACAGTTGATACTCAAGAGAGGTTCGATAGGAATAAAGGTTACCATCGTCGTGCCGAGACATATGCCCAGTGAAGTAGAGTTCAGGAAAGTCGTAGAAGAACCGCCAAAAGAGAAAAAGGAGGCAAGCACTGCTGCGTAAACACATGGAAGAAAACTTAAAAGAACTCGAACTTGAGCTGCTTAAAATGAACATAAAAAGGACACAGGGGCTTCAACCAGCCGATGCCGGCAAATATCATCACCTGAAGAAAAAAATCGCCGCGCTGAAGAATAAAATAGCACAAGAAGAACTAAAAGCAGCAAAGACTATCAAAAAATAATTTTCTGAACTATTTCACTCTTTTTGGGCCTTGTCCCAAATCGTTTCACTATCTATGACAACGCCGTCCATGTCGAAAATTACCGTGTCAATCATAAACAATTCCGTGTACTATATTTTAATTGAATCTTAATTTATTAGAAAGAATCAAATAGAAATACTTTACGTATAGACTAATTTCGTTTTAATTAACCCCGAGAAAGAAAAGTTTATATATGGGTTCTACTCTTTAGTAAATAATGTCCGCTAGTAATTTGGATGGAGTATTAGAACCACCGAGTGATACGTCAGAAACTGGTGCTCCTGGCGAAGTAGGGATATGCGAGAAGATAAATACAATATTAAATTCTAGAGATCCAGACAGTGGTATTGTCAGAAGTCTGTGCGGCGACCGTTCGCTGAGTTTTACTGATCATCGAAATACTGGTCCTTATAAAACACTGACGATTTCGAGCAAATGTAGAGCTGGTTATTTTTCATTATTTCCTCCATCAGCTCCGCGGTCTTTGGAATCGTACACGTTCCTAGCGCAGCTAACAGGCGACAAATCAACTCCACCTCTTACAGTATATGATGCTTTATTCTGTCAGTCGCCATCCGGCGACTTGGAACCTATTGTAAAACAAATTCCTGTGCCGAGCTTTGATTGGGAAAAGATAATAGACGTCGAATATCGAATGGTTTTGGAGAGGCATTAAAGTAAGTTATTTATTGGCGTGTTTTCATATTATACTATGTTCGGCTTTAATATACGAAATTATGAGAAAGAATTCGTTACCGATACCCTAGAAGGGCATCACGTTTTCTATGATTTATACATAAAGAGTGATGATCCGCAGGAGCTAAGAAATGAGATTTCTGAGTCCATGACGGATTTGGACTATAAGATACTACTCAATGAAATGTCGAAATTTGAGGACAGCGAACTAGAAGAGACATTCAGGGGAGGAAATGCGAAACCGATGAGGGTCTTGGTGAAGTCTGCTAAGGACGACGTAAAAGGCTCCAAATATCCTATTCTATGGAAAGCATGCTTGATACTCGGAATAATCTTCTTGGTCGCATTACTAGTATCATATAGCGGAAGCGCATTCGGCGGATTAACTAACTTCAGCTACCAGCCTTCAGCGCTGCTTCTTTATTCAACAATGGCGCTGTTTGTATTTGCCCTCATATTTTTCATCTTTAAGGAAGTCGTACCCATCTTTTTGTGGGCGAAGATAATAGGGATATATGATCCTACGGAAGACTCCGCTAACGTGAGGATAGTACTGGCTGGAGACTGCCAATTCAAGGACAAAGATTCTTATGCTAGACTAGAAAATGATATGACAGAACTTTATAGCGAACTATCTAGAAAATACGCCAATAAACTCAACAAAAGACAGTTCAACCAGACCGCTACCAGCGCTTTTGGTGGAAGGGCCGGACAAAACGTGGGTTCAAAACTAAAGGAAGTAGAGAAAGAGTCTGCCGACCTGGAAAGAAATTTCGTCGCAGGAAAAGTCAGCGAAGAACAGTACAAGGAACTAAAAACGAAGCTTGAAGCACAGAAAACACAGCTAGAGACGATGTTTGAACTTCTGTCTGGTTAAATATCAGACTCGCAAGCTTAAAAACAAAAGAATCTTATTATATTTATGCTTCCTGACTTGAACAACTGCAACTTTTTTAAGAAAACGGCAGTTTCTTACGGTGACAAGACAGAAAAGACGTTCATATTCAAATTAAAACCGGATGCTGATTACACTTTTGTTTTTGACTGCCCAAAATGTAGTGGCAAAAATGAGTTTAAAGGGCAGTTAGTGATGAAAGAAATAAAAGAAGACGGCAAAAAGAAAAAATATATAACATTCGAATGCAAAAAGTGCGGTTGCGCATTTACGGTGGAGAAGTTCAAGGTAAAAGCTTATCCCGTGGGTAAAGAGATCCAAAGTAAAGTCTCATCTCCTAAAGATAAAAAAGAGCGGTAAAAGGACATCTAATGGGCGACTTACTCGATAAGACAATTCTTCTGATAAATGACTTTAAACTAAACGACTTAGACGCTTATGGACAGAACTTTCTCGTAGACGAAACCATAATCAAAAAAGAAGTCGCTTCTGCAGAATTAAAAAAAGAAGACGTCGTCCTCGATATAGGAACTGGTTTCGGCTACCTATTAGAAGAAATAAAAAAGATGTGCGACGTTATCGGCGTAGAAAAAGACGTGAAAATATTCTCTTATCTACTTAACAAGTATGAACTATCGAAAGAAGTGAAACTTATAAACGGCGACGTACTAAAGATAGTCTTTCCCCCGTTTACTAAAATAGTGTCGAACCCGCCCTATACCATAGTCGATAGGATACTCAACAAACTCACTAGGTACGTATTCGATTCTGGTGTGATGATACTCCCTAAAACAATAGCCGATGGACTTACTGGTCCATCAAAAACCAATAAGTTTTTTATAACACAAAAGATTTTCTTCGATTTTAAAGAAGTCATGGAAGTACCGAAAGAAGCCTTTTATCCGGCACCAAGAGTGATTAGTAAGATGATAAAGTTCGAAAAAAGACCTTATGATTTTATACAGGGCATAATGAAGAGGGATGAAATGACCGTAAAAAATGCGATACTTAGATCGCACCAGGAGCTTGGCGATAAGACTAAGAGAGAGAGTAAGGAATTCCTAGCTGGTCTAGATATGGAGAAGTTGAAGTTCAAAGACAAGGAGATAAAAAGCTTAACGACGGATGAATTGACTACGCTCATCTCGTTCGTAGAAGAGAATTATTCTGCACTACTTGGATGAAGGCGCGGCTCCTTCTTTAGGCATCTTTACGCTGACCACCCTACTTATCCCGTCTCCAGTCATTGTGATTCCATATATAACATCGGCGTTCAGGAGCGTTATTTCATTGTGAGAGATGATTATGAACTCTGTGTTCTCTGAATAAGCCTTTACCAACCCAGAGAACTTCGATGAGTTGACGGAATCCAGCGCCGCGTCTACCTCGTCGAGCACATAAAATGGTACGTCTATGTATTTTGATATTGACATCAATATCGCTATAGAAAGTATCGACATCTCTCCCCCACTCAACCCTCTTACGTTATGTATTTTTTTATTTGGTAGGTCTACTCTTATATCAAGCCCGCCTGCAAAGATATCTTGAGGATTATCCGGTACCATCTCCGCTTTTCCTCCGGTTATCGAGTTGAATACATTTGAAAAGATTATGTTGATATCTGATAAGGTCTTCATGAAAGTATCCAACTTCTTAGCCTCTATGTCTTTTATTACTAAAAGTATCCTTTCTTTTTCTTCGTTCAATTTTATTAGTTTCTCGCTGAATTCGTTGTACTCCAAAAGCACTTGGTTGAAGCGCTCGAGAGCTATCTCATTTATCGGACCGAATCTTTCTTTCTTAGAGGTCAAAGAAACCAGCTTGCGGCTTATTGTTTCAAGAGAATCCGTAGGTTCTACCACGACATCCGGAATCGCATATTTCTTATACTCTTCTTCTGCCGTCTCCAGCTTGACTTTAGCTTCTGCCTCTCTTATCTTTAACCCGTTTATTTTCGATTGTAATTCTCCAGAGGTCCTATTCAATGTGTCTATCTCGTCTCCGACCGTTGCTGCTTCTTTGAATAGTGCCTCTCTTTTACTCCTAAGGTTCAGCAATGCTTCTGATTTCTTCCCTAAATCACCGACCACAAGTTCAAGGTTTTTTTGACCTTCTTCTATTTTCCTGTTTATTTCGGCAAGGTCAGCCTCGAACCTAGCCTTCTCTTTTTCTAGATCAGAACTTCTTTTCAACAAGTCTGTAAGGTCTCTTTTATAGACACTTTCCACCCTCGTGATAGAAGTACCTTGCGTTATCTGCAGCTGCTTTATCTCCTTATCCAATTGTTCTATTTCCTTTTTGTAATCCACTCCTTCATACTTATCGATACCGAGCATTCTAACCCTGTCCTCCAGATCAAACTTTTTACTTTCTAGGTTGTTTATCTCGCTAGATACCTCTGCTTCTGACCCGCGAAAGTTAGATAATTCTGTCGTAAGCGCGTTTATTTTTGTTCTAGTATCTAATAAATCTTTTTCATTGCTTTTTATTTTTGACATCAAGAAACTTAATGTCGCGTTCTTATCCTGTAATTCGGACTCCAGTTCTTCCTTCAACCTTGAATGCTCTTCTACTCCTTTTTTTAATTCCTCATATTTTTTGTTGATTATTGAAAAACTTATGTCCTCCTGATAACCTCCGGATATAACACCCGTTTTCTCGAAAACCGTACCGTCCAGAGTGACCATCCTATACTTATTTATGAGTATCTGTGCATTTTCGAAAGTATCGACCAAAAGAGTGTCTCCGAACACAAAGCGCATAGCATTGGCGAACTTCTGGTCGAAGGCGACCAGGTTTATGGTATAATCAACGGCAAAATCAATATCTGGTTTTTTACCTGTAAAAATTTGAACTATTTTGTTAAGCGGTATAAAATTAAAATTACCCAACCTATCCCGCTTCAGTTTTTCTATGCATTTCGAAGCAACGCTTTCATCATCTACCACTATAAAATCTCCTCTTCTACCTATCGACCTCAAGATTGCTTTAGTGTATTTCTCGCTCTTTATGCTAAAAAGCTGATTTATCGTGCCGTAAACGCCCGGGATTTCTTTTTTCAACTTTTCGGCCGTGTCGGCCGCTCTTCCCTGTGCGCCTAGGTTTGCTTTTTGGGTAAGCAGACTCTCTCTCAACCAATAAAGCGTGTCTTCTTCTTTCTTGACGTTTGCCTTTAATCTATCCACCATGGGTCTTAGTTCTGAAAACCTTATCGTCATTTCTTTGTTGTCAGATTCAAATTTTGCTTTTATAGAATTAATCTCGCTAAGTTTCGACTGCAACTCTGCGCTCCTTGGATAATTTGCCAGGGCCAACCTGTATTCGTATACTTTTTGGTTTATATCGTTCAACTGTTTCTCCGCCGATTCTTTCTCCTTGAAATATTTTTCTGCTTTTAAAGTCGCTTCTGTCAATTCGTGTCTCCTAAGATTCAAAACATCCAATCTTTCTTTCGAAGCTTTTATTTCCGAGTTCTCCTTTTCTGAGGATTCTGAAAGCTCTTTTATTGCTCTGTTCACGCCCTCTATCGTCTCCTTTAGATTCTTTATCTGCTGCTCGTCTGTCTCTGAAACGGCTCTGAGTTTTGTTAATTCAACGTCGAGTTCTTTAGATTTAGATTCTGCCTGCGACAATTCTCTTTCGCCCTGCTGCTCTGCCGCAGTATTTATCACGTTTGTTTCGGCCCTTATTTCCGACAAACGTTTATTCAGACTCTCTCTTTGAGAAAACAATGCCTTACTGCTTTCGTCCGTGCTTAATATCTCCTCTGTGATTTTACTCAGAGCGTCTTGAGCGGCGTTCTTTTTGATAAGCACCTGTTTAGATTGTAACAATGCCAGAGTGCTCTTTAACTCGTTAAATTCTTCTGCCCTCTTCTTTTCGTTCTCTAGCTCGTCCATCAATCTCTTTTTCTCCCTCTGCACCGCGTCTATCTTAGAGGTATTTTCCTCTACTTTTTTCATCTCATTCATTGCTTTCGCCTTTTTTTCTTCGAACACGCTTATGCCGGAGAGGTCGTTTATTATACCGAGCCTCTCCTCTGGAGAGGAGGCAGCTATTTCAGAAATTTTTCCTTGCGGTATTATATTGAAACTGTCCTGTTTTACTTTTATGACGGAAAGAATGTTCAGTATTTCCTCGCGTGTAGATGCCTTGCCGTTTATCCTGAATATGCTCTTGCCGCTTTCATCGATCTTTCTGCTTATTGACAGCTCATTTTCTTCATAGTTCGGAAAAGTCTTATCTGAATTATCGAATATTACCGTCACCTTAGCGAAATCTGCCGGTTTTTGTCCTTTACCACCGTTGAATATCAAGTCAGTCAAGACCTCACTCCTCATCTCTTTTTTTGAAGACCCGCCGAGGACGAACATTATGGCGTCGATTATGTTGCTCTTACCAGAACCATTAGCTCCTGCGATTATATTGAATCCTTTTATAAAGATGAACTTATTGTGACCCGCAAAAGACTTAAAATTGTCTAGTTCTACTTCTTTAATATAAGTCATAATACCTATTATAAATCGGCATTTAAATGTATAAGTATTTTATGATAAAATATACGGTCGTAAAGAATGCAAAGATTCTTTTCATCGGGATAAACCCGCACCACGGTTCGTTCAGAAGGGGCGTACCTTTTTCAAACAATAAAACCTTCTGGTATCTTTTGAATCAAAGTGGTCTGATAAAAGAGAGAAAAGAAGATCTAAAAGACGATAAAAAACTGAAAGAGATATACAAAAATAGGTTTTCTAGAGTCTATAAACTTGCGCTGTTGAACGTCGTGAATCGTCCATCGCGGACGGCTAGCGAATTAAACGTTGGAGAAGAAATCGGTGGAAGAAAAAAGATACTCACTGCGATTAAAAGATATAAGCCTAAAGTCGTCTGTTTTGTAGGAAAGGTTACATTTCAAAAATTCTCCGGAGAAAAGAAAGTAAATTTCGGCTGGCAGAATGATATTTATCGTTCGAAGATATTTGTAATGCATTTCCCAATAAGGGGCGAAGCGGCGATAAGAGTAAAAGAACTAAAATTAATATCACATGCAAAAGAAATTTGTTCTGACTATTGCAAATAAGACCCTAAATCGCGAGCCCTTGCAGAAAGAATTCTTCTAAATTTCTCAGGATTGTTGGCAGCCAAGGTTTCTAGTTTATTTCTAACTTTTTCTATCTCGGATTTCTCTCTTTCGGTAACGTAAGCTTCTTGCTCTCTTTGCATCAATTGTTCTTCCTCCGTTAAAATTGTAGATAACAAAGGTTCCCAATCCCCAACTGGGTCGTAAGTTCTAACGCGTGGCCTATCTGAATCCCAATAATCAAAGTTAAGCACTTCTCTATCCCCGTATCTTATGGTTATGTTTTCTCCGCCAAACTTAGCAAAGACACCACTATAGAAAAAATCGAAACCATTATGACCACGAAGAGCTATCGTCTGGGTCGTATAGCAATTGTGTTCTTCGTATTTTTCGCGCTCACCCAACCTGGACACGAGTCGAGGTATACATCTCTCCATCCTCAATAATTCGTTTGTTCTCTGAATTATTTTCTCAAGATTATCGCTCATAAACTTTCACCTTGTAGTATTTATGATTATAAGGATAAATAATAGTATATAAAGACTGGCTTTATCAAAACTTAAAAATATTCACTTGCCAAACAAAGTTATTTTTATACTATGTGAGAAGATGCTAGCTTCTTCAATTTTTCAGGTAAGTATTTACCTTTTATGTGGAGGACTATCTCGTTGCTTGGATGCGTCTCTTCTTCGTTCTCGGTGAAAATGAAAAGCTCGTTTTCATCCACTATAATGAACCTACCTATATCGAGGTCGGTCTTGTTGAACTTACCGAACTGTTTTATTTCCGCCGCCAATGCATCATCTAAATCTTTCACCGGCGCGTATATGTGTATGACTACGTTGTTCGCTTTAGCCTGTTTTAGCGCCCTTCCCAGCGCCTTTATCTTTTTCTCCAATGAAGAAGCCGTGGTTATGAGTACTATCTCTTTCTTAGCGCCCTTTATGCTCTTCTTTATCCTGAAGTATGCAGTGTCGGCTCCCTGGTACGAGGTCGCTACCTTGTTTTCTTCCACGAATTTTATGCCGCGCTCGTAAAGGTTCTGCAGGTCTTTCATCACGGCGCTTCCGGACAGCTTTTTCAGTTTCTCCATCTGCATCTCTAGCCCTTCCTTTGCTTTTTCCTCGAGTTTTTCGATCAATTCTGTAGGTGGTATCGCTCTATAACTTATAGGTTTGCTCAGGTCTCTCACTATAAAACCGCCATTTTCCAGCGAAACAAGAATATCGTACGATCTAGACTTTGGTATGTTTGCTATATCACTCAGTCTTCCAGAAGTGGATTTACCTTGGGACAACAACGCTAACCACATCTTAGCCTCATACAAATTGAGACCGAATAGCCTTCTTATTTTACCTACGTAATCTTCTCCAAATGATAAAGCCATAAAACCTCCAAATTCGATTTACTCTATAGTAGTATAGCACATTGTATATATAAACTTTTCTGTCCTAGAATCCGAAAACTTATTTATTTATAATAATCTCTAAAGATATAAGCCTTTATTCTCTGCGAGTCTCAAGATAAAAATAAGAAAGAAAAATAAAAAAGACAATTCTAAATTCTTACCTTGAATACTGCAACGCTGATTCCTAAGATAAGAGCACCAATTACGACATCTGCGCCGTAAGTATTTAGGGACGGAAGTGCACTGTAGAGCCATGTAAGGAATCCCCATGCTAGTAGGCCTACTCCTACAGCATAAAGAACCAGGCCCAACACTGTGTCAACCATCTTCTTTTCGCTCTCTGATAAAGCTCCTGTTGCCATACTATCTTAAACGTTTTTATATTTATAAGGGTTTAGCTTTGTTATTGGTATTTTATCACAAAAATGGAAGAAAATAAGTGCATATTCTGCCAGATTGCATCCGGAGCCACAAAATCGAACGTCATTTACGAAGATGAGAAACTCACTGCCGTACTGGATATAAACCCCGCGACAAACGGCCATGTCATAGTAATCCCGAAAACCCACTACGGTAGTCTCTATGCTATGCCGCAGATTGAGTACCTCGCTTTCCTTTCGATAACCAGAGCGATAGCATACGCATTGATATTATCTATGGGTGCAACAAACGTCGATATGATTTATACGCAGGAGCTAACAAAGGGTAACTTTACCCCGCATGCATTGATACACGCGATACCTAGATACACCGAAGACACAGTCAATTATGTGTGGCAGAGGACGACTCTAAACGATGAGCAGGCAGCGCAGACATCTACTGCTATAAAAGACGCCTTCGAGAAGGTAAAAGCGGGTGGAGAAAGCGAATTTTCTTACGAGACGCCACAACCAGTGCAGGTCCCCAAACCACAGGCACAAACACAGCCCGTCCCTCCAAAACAGGAAGCTCCAAAAAAACCGGAACTTCCTCCAGAAAAACCGCCTCAGCTAAAGAAAAAGATAGTAGTATTCTAAAAGATTACTTCGCCTTATATTCTACGTTTTGCTCTGCTTGTTTTTCGACGTCATTCTTAACTTCGCCGATTATTTCCTTGAATTCTTTGCTGTTTATATCGAAATAATCATAAAAATTTGGAGAGAGTCTTATCACCTTTCGTTTGTCTTCGATAGCTGTAGTAATTAAGCCCTTGGACAGAAGCTCCTTGATATGCTGATATGATAAGCTTCCCCTCATCTTGACGAGCTCTGCTTGTTTTATTTTTCCTTTCATCGCTATGAGGCTTAGAGTCATCATCAACCCTTTCTTCATGTCGGTCCTAAGGGAATCTTCTGCTAAGGGGACCAGTTCGCTCCTGAGTCTCATCCTGTATAATTCTCCTTCGGAAGATATCATAAAAGCACTTTTTCTCGAAGAATAATCCTTGTTCAGGTCGTTGACAGCTCTTTTGATTATTAGCGAATCAGCTCTCGTCCTTTTTTGTAGCTCTTCGAGTGTTATTCCATCCCCGAATGCGAATATCAGAGCTTCAACGTATTCTTTTATTTTTGACATATATCTCACCGAACGGAGTCTCCTGACTCAGGTCCACCCTCTCCATGTTCGAAAGAAACAAAAGAGGCAAAAGGGTGTAGACTACTTCTTTCCTGTCCCTTTTTGTAAGCAGCTCTGAAAAAGTAATGACTTCTTTAGCACCGAATATCTTTATCAGTTTTTCTATCAGAAAACTAATCCTTTCCTGGATTTTTATCTCCTTTAGCTCTAGCTTGAAGTTTATCTTTGGTTTTGTGGTGTATTTCAACGCCTCCCTTATCGCGCTTATCAATTCTGTAAAGGTTATTTTCCTATTTCTGATCAACGGAAGCTTTGGAGTAACGAGTATATCGAATGGAATCGCTTTGATATACCTGCTCTCGCCACTGCCCATCTCCTTCTGCAATTTTCTGTTCAAGATATCATCGGCTACCTTTTCTGACTGCATCTTGAGGAGTATCGCAGCAGTGTGCACGAAGCGCCCGCCATACCTAAAATCTATGCTGTTGTTCGCTATGACCGCGAGGAACCTATCGGTTATCTTTATAAGGTCTATATCCATAGGATCCATCCCTTCTTCTCTCACGATGGAAGATATTAGATGTTCCCATCCAAGCTCATCGTCTAAGATGAGTTTATAAAGGTCTTCGTACTCCATTTTTAACCAAAGTATGTAAGCTCACCGACCTTAGTCTTTCGAGTGTATATCCTATTTGCGGTCTCTTCGTATTTCTTCGTCTCTTCTGGAGTAAGGCTCGGTCTCACGATATCAAAAGCTTTCTCGAAATCATCCAAAGACACCTTCTCTGCACTCAGGTCATTTCTCAGAGCTATCATACCTGCTTCTTTTGTCAACCTCTCTATATCAGAACCGACGTAACCTTCAGACTTTGAAGCCAGGTGCTCTATAAGTTTTTCCTTGTCGCCTTCTACCGGCATCTTGCTGATATAGACTTTGAATATCTCCTTTCTTTCTTTTTCTGTCGGAGGAGGTACGAACACTATACTATCGAACCTGCCGGACCTTAATATCGCCTGGTCTATCCTGTCTATCCTGTTCGTAGCTGCTATCACTACTACATTTTTCAACGGTTCTATCCCGTCCAGTTCCGTCAAAAGCTGGTTGACTACTTGCTCAGAAACATTAACTCCCTCGTAGGACGATCTGGACGTAGCTATGCTGTCTATCTCGTCTATGAAGACTATCGAAGGAGACACCTGTCTAGCCTTATCGAATATCTCCCTTATTCTCTTCTCGCTTTCGCCGACATATTTGTTGTAGATTTCCGGTCCCTTTATCGCTATAAAATTGGATTCCGTTTCGTTGGCCACTGCTTTTGCTAACAGCGTCTTACCCGTTCCTGGCGGACCATAGAGTAGTATACCTTTCGGAGGGATTATACCAACTTTCTTGAATGCGTTCGGATATTTTAGAGGCCACTCGACGGCTTCCTTCAGCTGTGCCTTCACTCTTTCCAGGCCACCTACGTCCGTCCAATTAACGTTCGGTTTTTCTATCAGTATCTCTCTCAGGGCACTTGGCCTGACGAATCTAAGCGCTTCCTTGAAATCGTCCATTCTGACCACTAATTTCTCGAGGACCGTCTTTGGTATGTTTTCATTTTCTTTCAGGTTCAGCTCGCTTATGTTGCGCCTTATCACGTTCATCGCGGCTTCTTTTATCAAGGATTCTAAGTCTGCTCCGACAAAACCATATGTTATCTTCGCAAAATACGCCAGGTCTACCGCTTTGTCGAGGGGCATGTTTCTCGTGTGTATTTTCAGTATATCGAGCCTTCCTTTTTCGTTCGGCACGCCGATTATCACTTCTCTGTCGAACCTGCCCGGTCTTCTAAGCGCCGGGTCTATGGCGTTCGGCCTATTGGTAGCCGCTATCACTATTACCTTACCCCTGCTCTTTAGACCGTCCATAAGGGTAAGAAGCTGCGATACTACGCGGTGCTCTACTTCTCCTATGCTTTCCTCTCTTTTTGTCGCGATGGCGTCTATCTCGTCTATGAATATTATCGCTGGTGCGTTCTTCTCCGCTTCTTCGAAAAGCTCCCTGAGTCTTTTCTCTGCGTCTCCTACCCACTTGCTCATGACTTCCGGTCCGTTTATAGAAATAAAGTGCGCATCGCTCTCATCTGCTACTGCCCTCGCTAAAAGCGTTTTACCAGTCCCTGGTGGACCATACAAAAGCACTCCTTTTGGTGGATTTATTCCGAGACGCATGAATATTTCTGGATGTTTCAAAGGCATCTCTACCATCTCTCTTATCTTTCCGACTGCGTCTTCCAGACCACCGACGTCTTCATAACTCACGTGTTTTGTTCTCGCTTCATCAGACATTCTTACCGGTTCTGAAGAGATGTTTACATCTGTATCCTCTGTTATTACAACATATCCCTTCGGCGAAGTTGACGTAGCTAAAAATCTAAATTCTGGAGATCCGAATAAAGGACCTGGGAATCCTCCTCCTTGGAATACAAGGTTGAATATATCATCATCTCCGAAAATCGAAGCTATCCCACCTCTATTCCCGTTGCCGACCGTAACCAAGTCTCCCTTTGAGACGGCCCTTCCATTAAGTAATCTACCGATGAGCTGGTCCCCTCCTTTTATTATAGTGTTAGAAATTGGTGCAAGGTTGATCGCGTCTGCTTCGGTTACCTCTGCTTTTCTTATGACCACATTTTCATTTATCGTTGCCTTTGCGTTCTTCCTCGTGGTCCCGTCCATCCTTATCAGTCTAAGATTCAGGTCGCTTGGTTTTGCACGCTCTACTCTGGCTACTGTCTTGCGATTTCCCTCTATCTCTACGTAATCGTCTGGTCTTACCCCTATCTGTTTCATCGCTACGGTATCTATCCTTACAGAGTTCGTACCTATGTCGTCTTGAAATGCTTCGGCGACCTTCAAACTCAATCCCATGTTTTCATCTTCCATTTATCCCTCCTCAAATAACAGCACGGTTCTCTTGCTGAACCCTACATTCCATTTTTTTATGAAACTCTCTGCTTCCTTCTCATTTTCAGAAGGCAAGACTACAACGCCAGTACCCAATCTTTTTCCTCCAAGTTTCTGTAGCATTCCATCGCTGCCTCGCCTGCCTAAAAGAGCGTAATTGAACAGCATCTTCCTGCTCTGGTCCAATCTAGACAAGTCATAAAATATCTCTGTGAATTCTCTGAACCCGAGCTTTTCTACCAGCGGCTCATTATCGAATATACTAATGCTATTGCTGAAATCCTTCAAAAGTTTGTTGTGGAGAAGTTCGAAAAGATCCACAAACTCCACTTCATCACCAAGAATCTTTCTTACTTTGTCTTCTGACTCTTCGGTGTCTTCTTTGAATATTATATACAATTTCTCTTGTTTTTTTACTATGTCAAACACTTCGTTCATTACGTCGTTCGGAAGGATGTGAGATTCCATTTTGTTTATATTAAACCATTATCAGAACTAGTATTTAAATGTTTACTATAAACCTTGAATTTGTAATATTTACAAGTTTACTATCTAAAGAAATAATTTTAAGAAACTTGGAAATTAAACGTAATTTGTTTATAGCAAGATTTAATTAAGATTTTAACGAGATGCACCACAGTAAGGACAGCTTGAGCCCCGGTAACTTTTTCCACAATAGGCGCATGGCCCTTCTTCTGCATCTTTTATCCTTTGTTCCGCCTCTTTTCTTGCTTCTTCATCCTCACGCGCTTCATCTTCTATTTTACCATATCCTTGGCACATTGAGCACCTCTGTACTCTACTTCCATTACAGTTACTACAAGTAACTTCGCCACTGCCACCACATCGGCTGCACGGCTCCTTATGCATAAAACCTACTGTACCTCTTCCTTGACAGGTATAACAAGTCTCTTTTCCGCTACCATTACAATGAGGACAAGTTTCCTGACGAGAACCGTTGCACTCCGGACACGTTTTAAAATACTGTCGTGACTGAGCTGTTAAGTTAACGGCTGTTTTGGAAAGTGTTAAATGGTTCTTTTTCGTTAAATGTCTATGACAGACTTAGTAAGAATCGGCTCCGAAACTGCAAGGGGCGGTTTTGCTAATGAAAGAGATATTGCCCATAAATTTGACAATTGGAAAGCCGATAAGGAAGCTCAAAAATGGCTTCAAATTTTAGGTTATAATTTGAAGAAAATAAAGAAAGTTAAAGCAATTATTCTACATGGACATAAAACAGATGTTCAAGTTCAAGTTATTGTTATGACGGAAGATGCCATTTCTACTCAAAATATCTCAATTAAAAAGACAAATGACGATGCAGACTATAATCAAGTAGATAAAAGGTGGGTTAAACGCTATGCTGAAATGTGGGATATCCCAGAAAATATAGCGTATTTATTGAGGCTTTTTTCGGGAGAAATTTCTCCAGCAAAATTACTGAAAAATAAAAAGATAACCAAAACAAAATATAATTCCCTAAGAGATAAAAGAAGATTTTTTCTAAACGAGTTTGATAAAAAGGACAAAGTTAAAATCGTAAATTTTTTCAACAAAAATAAATTTTTGATTTTAGCAGATATAATAAAGGGCAATGATGAGTTTCCCGCACAATGGATGTTAGTAACAAAATATAATACAGAAGACGATGAAACTACTTGGATTTTAGTGGATATAAATAAAGCAATAAATGTATTTGGTCAGGGTGCGGTAGCGGAATATTGCGAGCCATTTACACGCATAGAAAATTTTAATTTAATGGCTAGTTATTCTGACAAAGTTAATTTTTTAAGGTGGATGACGCAGGTGCCCAAAAAATCAGCAAAAATGGGTAAGGGCGCGGTGCTACCAAATTTAGTTTTAGTGGCGGATATCATCTCTAATGCAACCTCTTATCGTGGTATGGGTAGCGAAGACAATAAGCCAAAGAAAACACTTACTCAAAAAGAAAAGAACACGCTTGCATTTACAAACGCAACTAGACATTATTATCCCTATAATGCAAATTTGACATTAAGAGATTATAATTCAGAACATATAAGCGGTTTAGGTTGTAATCTCGATTCACTATGTAAGGATATACCAACATTTCATCAGTTTTTTGTGCTATATCCTCATCATAGATACGAAGTATGTGCTACTCATGATGTCTTTTCGTATTATGCTTTGATTAAAGAAGAACGAGCCTTAATAAAGGCTGGACAATTTAGAGCCTTTTTACAAACTTCTTATTATGCGCCAAAGACTCTTAAAAGATTATTCAAACTTAATCTCGCATCGACAAACTTAAGAACATTTTAAGTTAGTTTATTAACCGATTTAAAAACAAACCATAGTTAGTTATTTTTAAGATAATTTAACAGCCGTTAACTTAACAGCTCAGTCGTGACATACTCTTATATAGGAAGCATTTAATATAAAAAGACTCCTAATTTTTGAAGATTAGAGAAAGAGTAAAAACACAAATCTGTAAAAATTCAATTTAAAACCCATTGCTTAGACTGGAATCGCGCCTATGAAGTGTCCTATTAAGTATCCTGCAAACCCTGCACCTACCCCTATTATCAAAAGCTGCAGACCACTACGCCAGAGCGATCCGACCGTCGCCTTTGCCTCATAGTATCCTATCACGAATAATACTATCGCACTTATTATCACTGCGCCGATCGCTCCATACAAAAGATTATGTGTGAATATTAGAAACGGCAAAAGCGGTATTGCGGAGCCGAACACCGTCGAAAGAAACACCACTAGAAAACTATTTTTTGGTTCAGAAGGTTCTATTGGTGACAGATTTAGTTTGAACGACATAACAAATTTCAATACAGCTTCCGGATTACTAGCGATCTGCTTTGCTACCGCCCCCAACTTCTTTCCTTTATAACCCCACTCCCTTAACACTTCTTTAATTTTTTCTTTCCCGTACTTGGGAGAACTATTGATCATAGCTTGTTCTTGTTGGACTTTCCTGAGATAATATTTTCGTCTTGCCATAGTAGATGTATATGCTACCGCACCCATCGATATTGATTCAGCACCCAATGCCGCGAGGGCTGCTACAAAAAGAATCCTTAAGTCGTTCGTGGCTGCAGTGACTCCAAGGACTATACCAAGTATGTTCACCAAACCATCTTGCCATCCGAGAATAAAATTAGGTAGTAGAGTGGGATATGATTGCCTGCGTTTACTTTTTATGTGCATATTGTTGTCTGATGTAACACTGAATATCCACTAATAATCCTTTATTATTATAAAGCTTATTATATTCTAAATTATTTTATACCTTTTTAAGGTTAACTAAAAATGTTATTATACAAGAAAATAAATGTGATATAATGCAAAACAAAGCATCAAAGATAAGAAGAAGCGTGAAAAACCTCATTTTTAACTGTGTCTTTATTATTTTTAATCTGCTTTTCATAGTGTTTTTCTATAAAAATATAATCCTTACAACTATACTCTTAGTTTTGCTCACCGTACTTTTCCTTTTTTATTACAAATCAAAAATACTAATTCCTATTTTTTGTTTCGCTTCGTTAGGTGCGATCTTGGAGATGTTCGCAGTTTATAGTGGCGCTTGGTCCTACTCTTTCCCAGATATTTTTAACGTACCCGTCTGGCTTTTTGTAATATGGGGTAATGTAGGATTATTAATATACAGAGTCGGCTTAGAGTTCCAAAATATCGCGAGCCTGATATTTTCACGATGAAATTTTACGGATACGTTGGTTTAGCACTGATGGCTATCGCAATAGTAGATTTTTTCTTCCCAATACAGCCAATAGCTCTTTGGTATATACCGATAATATGGTATGGTTACATATTTTTTATTGATAGCGTAGTTTACAAGATTAAGAAACGCTCTTTATTGGCTAACTATCCAAAGGAATTCCTCTTTGTCGTATTGGTTTCTCTGCCGTTTTGGCTCATATTCGAGTTTTACAACCATTTCACAGGGAGCTGGATCTACACAAATTATGTGTGGTATGTGCATATAGTCGATTTTACCATCATAATGCCAGCTATCATAGAAAACTTTATGTTTATAAATGCACTTGGTATTTTCAATCGTTTCAAGTCGAAGCTCAACATAACTAAATGCACTGCATGGATTATTTTTGTATTCGGCCTAATAAGCTTACTCATCCCAGTGCTTTTCCCTACATACGGTTATCCCCTTATGTGGTTATGTATCCTTCTCACCATCGAGCCTTTAAATCTTCTTTTCCTAAAAAGTGGAGTAGTCTATAATATAGTAAAGGGGCGTATAGGTTTTTTCTATAGTTGTCTTACTGCCGGTATTCTTACGGGATTTTTCTGGGAGATGTGGAACTTTTTTGCGTACCCAAAATGGACTTATGTAATACCAGTATTGGGTTCTTTTCCAAAGCTCTTTGCGATGCCGTTGCCAGGATATCTTGGTTATTTACCATTTGCATTGGGCGTATTAGCATTTTATATTTTCTTCAGAAAACCATTCTTCAAATATCCTTCACCGGTATTTAATTAGAGTACGATCAAAATTGATGATGGACAGTAATCACTATTTTACTTAAAGTTTTCCTTAGAGACTATATACGTAGAACCGCCGATAAGAACAAAACCTACTGCGATCATAGCGTACCACTGAATCGTGTTTACAGCGATCGGAAAAGGATACAATGGAACCGGAAAGAAATTGTAATTGTACTCTTGTATGAGCATGCAGATTTCCCAAGTTATATTATAGACGGCAAGAAAAAGTCCGGCTATAAATGTCGTCGCTATCCCCGCCATATGTTCGGCGTACTTATGCTGTATCGGGTATAAGACTAGTGACCAGATGGTCAAGGCAGTCCCTATGAAGAATAATACCAGCCAAGCGGCTACTCTAAAGTTGTCTGGCCCCCCTCCAAACGCATCCGTTGCAGCCATCAATATTACTATTACAGTCCACGAAACGAACAAATAAAACAATCCGATTTTCATACTTGTTTATCTTCAAATTTGAATAAATAAGTTTAATTGCATTTTAAATGCCAGCAAAAATATCGATACACCTCTACAATTAATAATAGTGCGGTATAATATTATACATTAAAATGGCATTTAATTCTTAATGTTAGACCCTGCGATATTTCTAGCAGCAATGGGAATAACGCTTTGGAGACTAAAGGAAAAGATTAAGCGGCACAAACCATTACACTTGTCTAGTAAAATAAGGAATAAACTTCTTAACTTGGTTTAAGACTGGCTTAAACAAAAGATAAAAGAAAAGTGACTAATCTAAGTTTAATTTGATGATAACGAAAAGCTTATATACCCGTTCCATTCTAAAGTAGTAATTAAACTAGGAGGTTTATAGAATGGAATTGGATGATTTAAGAGGAAGAACATTAGAAGATTTGATGACAGATTATAGACAAAGACTTGCAATGCCAACCATAAGAAAAATAGCAGAGAAAATGCCTTATCTAGAAGCAAGAAAAATAGCAGCTCCAGAGGGCGGTTTGCCGAGAAATGCTTTTTCAAAACAGGCACTTGTAGACTCAGATGCATGGCAGAGAATAGCCGTAGGTTATTTCCCAGCCTGGCAGAGAGAACTTCTAGTCCATCCAGAATCTGGAGAATCCTTCAAGAAAGGAGAAGATGTAACAGAAACCTTTGAATCAAAAGGAACGACTTTCACAGTCACTTATCCAGCGTACTGCATACCAGAAGAGGCAAGAAAACAAAAAACAGCTTTATTTGTAGACCCTAAACATGAGCCAGCAGTAGAAGGAAACGATATAATAGTAAACGCAAATCCTTACAAAGAAGTCACGGTATTAGAAGATTTTCCACAAAAAAATGGATGGGGTAGAGTAGACAAAGCTACGGGAATACCTTTGACTTACAAAAACGTTGATGATTTACCATCTGGAGAACAAGGATACCTTTGGAGAGTAAACGCACAAGGCGTGCGGCCTTTGGTTCGCTACTACGGGGACGTCGGTGGGCGTGTCGTCTATGCTAACTGGGGGTTCGACGATGCGTTCGGGGTGGGCGTGGAAAGCCGCGAAGCGGCTCCGCAAATTTCAGCGTCCAAACTTACACTCGGACAATTGCTCGACGGATTGCAAAAAACATAAAAAGGCTTCATATTCTTCTCTTGGTTTGCATGGGACAAAGCCCTGTAAATTGTGAGGGAGCTACCTTGCAAATGTAAACTCAGAGCCACACACCTGTCTATAGCGCTAGTTTATATGAAATATGTGATAAACTAGACATAAAATTCAATGGCAACACTTAGTAAACAAATTGTCGAAAACGTGGAGCCACGGTGTAACCACAGTTGTGGTATTTTGTAGACAGGTTACCATTGCGGCCTTTGGTTCGCTACAACAGGAACGTCAACAATAGGCGTAACGTCAATGCTAACTACGGGTTCGACAATGCGTTCGAAATGACTCGATTTACATTCCAGAGTTTCTAAGGTTATGAAAACCTACCGAAATTTATACAAAGAACTGTGTTCTTATGAAAATCTGGAATTGGCGTTCATAAAAGCACGAAAAAGAAAAACTTTAAAAGACTATGTAATAAAATTTGAATCGGAACTATCAAATAATTTAGAACAGTTAAGGCAAGAGTTAGAAAGCTTTACATACGCGCCAGGCAAAATGACCGAATTTATAGTCAGAGACCCAAAAACAAGAAGGATAGGTGCGTTTCCATTCAGGGATAGGATCGTTCATCACGCAATATGCAACGTAATACAACCGATATTCGAAAAAGATTTTATTTATGATTCTTTCGCTAACCAGAAAAACAAGGGAACTCATTTAGCGATTAAAAGATTGGAAAAATTCATAAGGAAGGTTAGCGTTGTAAACAAAAACACGGTTACTTGTGGTGGTTTCGCACTCAGAGCCGATGTTCGGCATTACTTCGATAGCGTTGACCACAAAATTTTATTAGAGATAATAAAAAGAAAGATAAAGGATGATAAACTTATTTTATTGATAAAAAATATATTAGAAAATCACAAGCAAGAAACCATAGGAAAAGGTATACCATTAGGAAACCTTACATCTCAGTTCTTTGCCAACGTTTATCTTAACGAGCTTGACAAGTTTGTAAAGCACGTGTTAAAAGCAAGATATTACATAAGGTATGTAGATGATTTTATTATTTTACACAAAAATAAGGCAGTGCTAGAGAAGTGGAAAAATGAGATATCTAATTTTTTAAGATCAGCACTTCAATTAGAGTTACACCCAGAAAAATCTAGAATAATATCTCTAAATGAAGGAATAACAATGTTGGGTTTCAGAGTGTTTTATCGATATAGACTGTTAAAAAAGAGTAATGCAAGAAGAATATGGAAACGATTGGAAAGATTTAAAAATGAGATAGACAAAAATGACATAACAATAACTGATGCATTAAAAAGCATAGAAGGGTGGATGGCTTACGCTAAGTTTGCGAATACCCATAAACTAAGACAAAAGGTATTCAAAACATTTGTGAATTCTTTTTGAAAAAGGTAACATTTTTGGCTCTTACCATAATCCCCAATTGATAATAGCCCCGACCGGATTTGAACCGGTGTTTCGGGCTCCAAAGGCCCGCGTGCTTGGCCGCTACACAACGGGGCTATAACATCTAATAAACCGTCATATACCTATAAACTTTTTTTACTTTTTTTATGTATTTACCAGCTAGCTTTATTCCAGTGCATAAATGACATATCTTCGATCAATTCTGCACCGAGTTTCTTATAAAATTTCGTTGCCTTTTTATTTTTATCCCAGACAGCGAAGTAGATATCTTTGATATCATTTTGGTCGCACAAAGAAGCTACTTTTTTCATCAATTTAGCACCGATACCGAGTCTCCTAGAACTCTCTGTAACAAAAATATCCAAAATATGTACCGCACGCCCGGTCATTTCGTCCGGGTCATATCCAAAATTGTAGAAGATATATCCAAACATTTTCTTTCCTTTTCTAGCGACAAACCCGCTAAATGCACGATTTCTACCGAATCCGTCTTTCAATAATTTGGCTTTACGTTCACGAGAAGACATAGCTTTTCTCTTTTTGGCGGATAGCTTCTGGAGGTACGACTCGAATTCTTCTCTTAATTTGTCTATTTCCAGGATGTCCTTCTTTCTCAGCGGCGAGACTTTTATCTTTTCCTCTCTATCCATACAAAAACTATCGAAACTACTGATTTATAAGCCTGCATGTAACAAGTCGAAGGTTTATATATACCCTAATCTCATATAATTGAATCAAATTAATCAAAAACAAATATGGCCTTTGAGATTGCTTATAGATTAGATGGTGTTCTTGAAGAAGGAACGCAGGAATTTGTCACCGATGAAACTTTAGACCACATAAGAGATTCTCCTAGATACGCGGTCTTATATTTTCGTAGGTCCACTGACAGGAAACTAAAGGATTACGCGCCGTTACCAAGTGCATTCGGGGATGACCGGAGAGTTGACGGCCCTTTTAAAACAAGACCGACGGTCAAAAACAGAAACACCCCTTCTGAATGCCATCTAGAAGAAGTTCTGGTTAGGGTTGTCCCTTTAGAAAGACTATTAGAAGATAGTTTCGAAGACGTCTCTAGAACCGAGTTCACTCTATCTTACCGTGAGTGGGAGGCAAAATATCTGGATACCAAAAAACTACAAGAAGGTCTTAACGCTTTGGTTCAAAAGTTAACCTCGATGTCGAGTACTCCAGATCTAGATGCAAAGAGGTTTCTTTCGATAGGAACTGCTAAAGTAGAAATATCTCACTCGGATAGGCTCCCTCCACAATATCCTGGCGGTACAAACAGCGTAGAACACGTTTTCTCTATAAGAATACTCGATAGACCAATGCCGGAAATAAATACACTTGATATAAACGAGTTGTACGGCGCGTTAAGTTCGATAAGAAAAGAGAGTGGTCCGCTCAGTGTTTTATCTGCATCTAGAGAAATTGGGAAAAGATATCTGCTTAAAGGCGACGACGATCCGATTTTTGTTTTCTGAATTAAGAAGCTGTCCCTGCGACGCTGCCTTCTGACTGATAAGCAAGGGTGCCTTGTATGTTTGTGAGAGCAAACCACATGCCAATGGTCGCATTATATACCGAACCGGATTTACAGCTGGAAGCAGGAAAACCTATCGAAGTGATCGCATTTGGTGCGACTGGAACGGTCGTCAGGTTTCCGTACATACTACCATTGATACCTGTGCTTTCGATTATAGTTTCATTTATCCAGGTTATGTTAGTTCCTGCTGAATTTTCTAGCTGCAATCTCAAGCCAGAAGTGGTGCAATTCTCTCCTACGACTGTAAAGGTTCGAAGCCGCTATACACTCCACTAAAACCGCTCACTAAAGTGTTTTTTGAACCACCCGAATGAATACTATTGAACTGATTCCATATGTTCTGCAGTATCCCTGTGAAATACAAAACAACGACAAGTGCTATTATCACTATTACCACTATCATTTTGTAGGACAAATGAAATCTGCTGCCGTGAAGGATTCTTACTGGCGGCTGGTATGGATGAATTATCGGCAGTGGTTTAGAAGGAGGCATCGGTGCCTGTGACTGCTGATTCTGTTGTTGGGTAGGGCTCCTTGGAATAATGGTTGGGATAGGGTTTTGTACTGGTTGTGGGACGGGTCCTTGTGGAGGTATATTCGTATTATCCATGATTCTAACTCTAGAAGCCTTTAATATAAAAACTTTAGTAAAACTTTGAAGATTTAAATATAAAAATAATATACAAATCGGATGGTCTTAGAGGTGTTTGTCGCTTCGATAATAGCGTTCCTTGCCGTCCTCATTGGTGGCCAGTTTCTTATTCCCCTTTTAATACAGAGTGGGTTCATAGAGCAAGATATAAACAAAAAGAACCGTCCATTGCTGCCCGCTGGAGGAGGTTTGATTCTAGCGTTTGGGTTTTTTATCGGGGTGCTTGCGCTCCTATTTTCGGTAGATTATATAACAAGCGCTAATATCAATACGCTGCTTCTTTTGGTCTCGCTCGTGACCGTGATAGCGATATCTCTCATCGGATTTTTAGATGACCTTGTTGGAAGCAGTGTTAGGACCTCGAGGGAGAACGTACTAAATATAGCCAAAAATTACAATTTTTTCAATGGAGGAATAAGACAGTGGCAAAAACCTTTACTCACCCTGGTAGTCGCTCTACCCTTGATGGCCATAAACTGGGGTGCGCCTATCATAAATATTCCTTTCCTCGGCGCCGTAGCGATAAATCAACTGCTTTTTACTTTTTTGATCATTCCTCTATCGGTAATATTCGCAGCAAATGCCTTCAACATGCTCGAAGGACTTAACGGGCTTTCTGTACAGATGGGACTTGTAGCCTTCGTTGCGCTCGCGATCTTCACCTACCATATGGAGGCATACACTGCATTTGCTATCGCGACTGTTCTTAGCGGTGCCTTATTAGCATATATATATTATGGTTCTTACCCAGCGAAGATCTTACCGGGAGACAGCCTTACTTACATGATAGGCGCGGCGTTCGCGACGACAGTTATAGTAGGGATCTCGGCTGCAAACAACGAAAATATGGCACTCTTTGGAATTATTTTGGTGCTGCCTTGGCTGGCAGAATTTTTATTGAAGGCCAGAAAGCGTTTCCATGCGAATTCCTGGGGAATCTTAAAAAGGGATGGAAAACTCACCTCCCCGCATGGAAACAAAATATACTCTCTTACACACATCTTTCTAAGGACGGGAAAGTTCACCGAATGGCAGATAGTCTCTTTATTGACGCTTACGGAGATAATAATTGCCTCTCTTGCACTATTCTTTCTCTGGTAAAAAGAACCTGCTACACTGGTTAAGTAGACTTACTGTAAGATTTATATGTAGGTACAAATCTTTATAATGGAATGAATAGCAACCACGAGAATGTTTGGTTGGGAGTTTAAATATGAGTAGTTCAAATAAAATATCATGGAAGTAGTGCCTCTAGGAACGACGACAGTCCAGTATGAGGGCGTACTAGACGAGCAGCAGATATACAATTTTCTTAAAGACACTCTGCAAGGCCTTGGTTACAAGGTAACTGAGACTTCCTACGCACAGTTCGGCGTGACCAACCACGCGATAGAATGGATAGCTTCTAGATACATAGACGATTATATGTGCTACAGGTTGACTATAAAATTAGATTTTCGTGGTATAACGGAAGGAATGGCGATGAAGGATGGTAAGCAGGTAAAGGTCAAAAATGGGTCTGTGAAGATACTGCTAATCGCAGACATTCTGCTAGATTATCTTGACAAATGGACGGTCGGTATCTCGAAGCTTATAAGACCGATATATGACAAAATGAACTCAGAGGTTATAAATCAAAGAAAGGCGGCTTTTGAAACAGAAGTGCAAGGCCTTAAAACTACCCTACAATCTCGCTTCGGACAGTAGATTATGCCAGGTAAGAGCATCTCCTCCCTGGATTTATACAAGTTGATGGGGGAGCTTTCTTTTTTGAATGGAGGTTTCATTAGAAACGTAAAAAGCATAAAAAACACGCTTTACTTACTAATATTCAGCCAAGGCGAACATTGGCTGAAGATGGTCCCTGGAAAATACATCGCCGTCACGAAAGAAAAACCATCCGACACGATAGATTTCCCTTTTACATCGAAAATAAAAAGCGAGCTGAAGGGAAAGAGGGTCTACCTATCGATGCACGGCTTCGACAGGATAGTAGAAATAGACTCTGGCGAAGCAAAACTAGTCATAGAACTTTTTTCTAACGGAAACGTTATACTTGTAAAAGACCAAAAAATAGAGCAAGCAATGTTCAGCCGTGATTATGGTTCTAGAAAAGTCGCGTCTGGAGAAGGGTTTGTCTATCCTAAAGCGATGGTAAATGTTCCGGAAATCTTATACGAAGAATTTTATAACATACTTCACAATACTGATAAAGAAAGCATAGTCAAAGCAATCGCAGTAGACCTAGGTTTCGGCGGATTATATGCAGAAGAGATACTTTTCAGAGCGGGTATAGAAAAAGAAATCAAGCCTTCCGCATTTGAGGAAGATAATGTTAAGAAGGTCTATGCTTCTGTAAAGGAGTTATTGGGAGAAGCACCAAAGCCGAACATAATAAACAATGAGATAATCTCGGCCGTAGAGATAAAGCATCTCACCGCGGATAGAAAATATTTCGATACGATAAGCGAGGCACTGGAAGAATTCTTCAGCGAAACTAAGGTAAAAAAAGAAAACCGAATAGAAACCAGGGCTCCGGCGATCAAAAAAACATTAGATGACTATTCTTCTATTGTCGAGTATATCGAAGGCAATTATGATGATATCTCAAAAATGATAAAATTATCTAGAGATTCGACGAAAACGGTGGATGAAAGAGGAAAACTACTCTTAGAAGGGGGCTGGAAGAGTGAAGGGAGGTTTATTTACAGAATCGAAAACCCAGAGATAAGGATAGATATCCTGAAACCACTCAGGGACTCTATTTCTAACTTGTATGAAAAAATTAAGAAATTAAAAAGGGGACTTAGTATCAAAGTGGAAGCAAAAATCGGTCCAAAAAGACTGAAATTCAGGGACGTAACGACATGGTACACAAAATTCAGGTGGTTCTTTACCTCTGGGGGCAATCTTGTCGTAATAGGCAGGGATAATAGTCAAAACACTTCTCTGATAGATAAACACTTAGAAAAAAATGATATCGTGCTGCACGCTGATACTTTCGGAAGCCCTTTTTGTCTGATAAAACCAAAAACCAGCGAAAAAATAAGTGAAAGCGAACTAAAAGAAGCTGCCGTCGCTGTAGCGTCTTATTCCTCTGCTTGGAGAGCTGGTGCTGGAAACCTGGATGTGTACTGGGTAAAACCAGAACAAGTTACAAAAACCCCCCCGTCTGGAGAATCTCTCAAAAAAGGCGCGTTCTATATCGAGGGAAAACGCGAATACATAAAAGATGTTTCGCTCGGTCTATACATAAAAATAAATATCTATGAAGAGGAATATTCTCTAGATATTTCGTCTTACAAACCAGAAGGCGACTTCATTCTTATAAGACCAGGTAATAAACCTAGAGAAGAGGCCCTGAAGAAGATAATAAAAGTAATATCGGAACGACTTCATGTTTTGATCGAAAAAGATAGATTGAATAGGCTCCTTCCACAAGGAAGGACTTCGATAGAAAAAATCCACATTGCCATATAATAAATAGGGAAAGCCTCGGGCGGGTATCCCTTCCTATTAAAAGCCTAGCCTTTGTCAGCCTATTCGAATATTATTTTTCTGTTTTATTAAGGTTATAGATGGTATTTAATTGGAGCGAAAGAGGCTTTCGAGTATTTAATACTTTAATAGATTTATACCTACCAACTACCACAAAGAATAAAATGAGAGAGGGAGATTAGATTAAATGGACATATTTAATGGCATTTACAAATCAAAATCATTTGAAGCAGAAAAGAAGTATATATCCGAACTTTTAAAAAAACACACATTACATGATAGGCTTGGACTGAGTATCGATAAAGGACTTCAAAAACCACTTGAAAAGATAAATAAAAATAGGTGTCTATATACTTCTAGTTCCTGCTCTGGACACAGCGGTAGTCCCTATATTGAAATTGTTTTTAAAGATTTAAAAACCGCAAAAAAATATCTGCGAAAATTAAAGAAAACGAGATATAAGCTACGACTTGTACACAAAAATGGAGAAATAACGTTGTTAATAAAATTTCCTAATGATTATAAATATAAGATTCGCAGCGATACTTGTGGCGGTTTTGAGGGAATTTTCAAAGATGCCAAATCAGCAAACTCTTTTAAAAAAATCGTCGAAAACAAAGACTATCCGATTCAAAAAACAAAATCTAGATATTACATAGAAGTTCCAATCTATAACTTTCGTTTTCCAAATAGGAGAAAAAGCTGTAAACTTGCGTTCAAAAAGCTAGCCTTCGCAAAAAAATGGCAACAAGAGCTAGAAAATCGAAGTAAATTTTTCCGATATAATGTATGTCGTGTAAAACATTCCCCAAAAGACTTTGTATACATAGTAGATCTCCCCCTCCCACCGAATGAAAACTATAAGCCAGCAACACCAAAACAGAGTAAAAAGTTCTGGAAAGACATAACTAAAATTTTAAGTGATGAGAAAATAGCTGGAATTTTAACTAAAGACTAAGCCTCAGGCGAGGATCGGACTCGCGATCTTTTCCTTACCAAGGAAACGCTTTACCACTGAGCCACTGAGGCATATCCAAAAGATATAAAGTTTAAATATAAAAACAATTCTAAGCTCTAAATCATAAGTTAATATGAAAGGAAGCGGGCTTGAAGAAGTTATAACAGGCTACAAAGTAGTCACCGCAGACTTAAGGTCATTAGGTCTCAGACAAAACCCAAACATTCTTACATATCCTGTAGGGCATTGGTATTTTCTACCACCACAGAGAGTTGTCTCTGGTAAAGGAGATTACGGGGGAATATGGGTGGTACGGACTCTTTCTGCTGCAAGAAGATTGAAAAATTATATGAGAGATCATCACGGTGTTGAAACGAGAATATTCGAAGCTCATATTGCTAGGATACTGTACTTAAATTCCTATCGAATCAAGACGGATGGTGTCTTTTTAACTGAAGAAATAAACTGATTTTGATAGTAGCATTTAAATACCAAGGAGATATCTTAATAAACAATGGGAAGAATAAGGGGAAAGACTATAAGACAATCTACACTAGACGTGCTTAGACTCTATAAAGGCAATTTCAATGACAATTACGAAGCGAATAAGGAAGCACTCAATAAACTAATAATCGGCGGTAAAACTACCAGGAACAAGATAGCTGGTTATATAACCAAATTAACCAAAGAAAAGAAGGTCGAAGAATTCATAATAGAGCATTCTACGCAATAGGTTCGAAAATAAACTATTTCTTAGTTTCTAACTAAATTATGTCTTCTTCCGCGACTACGACGAAGTCACCTATAGAAATAACGGAATTATAAGGAACCTGGTCGTTTCCTCTATCGTCTTTTTCAAACTGGAAAGTATTCGCATAAGAAGTTGGTGCTTTTAAAGTCAGATAAACTAACTCACCAGTCCTTACCTCATAAACCAAGTCACTTACAATACCTAGCTTCTTTCCGCTCTTGCCGACAACCGTCTTACCGACTATACTTTTTGCCTCGAGCCTTTCTCCTTTTGTTATACCTGTCATAATAAGCCTCCTCGATTCGCCAAATTTATTAGCGTACTACAATTAATTAAGGGGAATAGGCAATTTAAAGCTTTCTGGCCTTATCCTTTTTTAAAAAGATAGAATACATCGTTCTGCGCCTCTTCGACCAGTACCGGTTTTAGTTTTGATAGGTCTATGTTAGATTGTTTGAGGACAGAAATAACTATCACACCCTTTTTTTTACAATAATAAAATGCTTTTTTAATACATCTTCTTCTTTCACTTTTATTCAGGTCCTGTAAGACTGTTATACAGAAGACTGCGTCGAACTTGTCGCTGGAAGAAAACTGCGATATAGTCTTATGGAGTAGTTTTACGCGCGACAACTTCTTCCTTTCCAAAATGTCAAACATCTCTGACGGTTCCAACGCAGTTATATCGAAGCCTTTTAAGTTCTCTTCGAGCAAACCAGTGCCAGCTCCTATATCTAATATTTTCCAGCTCTTTTTTGGTTGTACGACTGTGATTATTTCTCTTATTTTGCCCAGTTGCTCCTCTCTATAAAGCGATTCATAGCTGGGTGCTATCGAACTGTAATATTCTACGGCGTCCATTCAATAAGCTTGAGCGAAGTAAGCATTAAAAACGGCTTTATCTCCGCAAAATATGCATTCTTTATCTATTAATTTCTCTTTTTCCAAAGAGATAAGCCTGGAAGTAGCCCCGGTAAGCTCTTTTATACTTTTCTCGCACTTGTCTTGTCCACACCAAGCGACTTTAAGCACTGCTTTGCCGTCTTTGAGCTGGGAGACGAATTCCTCTCTGTTTTTCTCTATCTTTATTCTGCTCTGCATGTCCTTTCTTGTCGCCTCTAGCATTTTTTGTTGTATTTCTACTAGCTTGGATTTTATTTTGTTCGTCTCTTTTCTTGCCAGCTTATATTTCTCTTTGGTAAATCTCGTTTTTATAAATAAACTTTCAGAAGCAACTTCCCTATCCCCTATTTCTATCTTTATTGGAACACCTTTCATATCATACTCGTTTAATTTCCAACCAGCAGAGTATATCTCTCGTGCATCAAGAAAAACCCTAATACCTCTACGAGAAAGTTCCTTCTCTAGGTCCTTAGCGTAGTCAATTATCTCTTTATCTTTCTTTGTTCCCTTAAATATTGGTATTATTACCGCTTGTATTGGAGCTATGTTCGGCGGCAGAATTAACCCATTGTCGTCGCCGTGTACTAATATCGCTATGCCAACCGGCCTAAGAGAAGTACCCCAAGAAGTCTGGTAGACATATTTCCAAGAGTTCTTCTCGTCTAGGAATTTTATTTCAAATGTCTTTGAAAAATTCTGGCCCAATTCATGGGTGGTTGCAGCTTGTGAAGTAAAGTTATTCGGAAGTACGCACTCTATAGTATAAGTTCTAAATGCACCAGCAAACTTTTCACCCTCACTTTTCTTGCCGATCAACGCTGGAACCGCTAGCACTTCTTCCATAAATTTTTTATATATTTCTGCTACATCCAGCGCATTCTTCTCGGCTTCTTTTTCGGATGAAAAAACGCAATGACCTTCTTGCCAAAGATTCTCGCGCCCTCTCAGAAGGAAGCGGGTTTCTTTTGTCTCCCACCTAACCATCGTATTCCACTGGTTCAACAACAACGGTAAATCACGGTAGCTTTTTATCCATCTTGAATAACTATCATACATTATCGTCTCGGAAGTCGGTCTTATCGCTAGTTTTTCGTCCAGTTCTCTGTCTCCCCCTTTTGTCACCCAAGCTACCTCTGGGTTGAACCCTTCTACATGCTCTTTTTCCTTGTTAAGGATGCGCTCTGGTATCAAAAGCGGAAAGTATGTATTTTCAACGCCTAAAGACTTAAACTCAGCATCAAGATATCTCTGTTCTAGTTCCCACATCGAATAACCGTATGGTCTGTAAACTGCAAAGCCCTTCACTTCGGAGAAATCCACCATTTCAGAACCTAACAGTACGGCATTGTACCAATCAATCAGGTTTTCTTCTTTCTTTATCTTAAGTTTTTCAGCGCACATAGTAATGATTTAACTTGTTTCTATAAAACCTTTGTTTATCGGAACCAGATTATAAATTTTAAGCAGCCTAGATTATTTATAAATAACAAAATAGATTTTTATTTGCTGAAAGATTAGTCTGTTACATGGTTATCTACGACATAAAGGCTGTAGACAAAAAATGGCAAGACGTGTGGGCCAAAAAGGGCATCTTCGAGCCAAAGATGGATAGTTCAAAAAAGAAGATATTTGTAACGGTTCCAATACCATATCCAAGCGGCTCGATGCACTTGGGACACATGTATACATGGACTAGAGCCGACATATATGCTAGATTCATGAGAATGAAGGGATTCAACGTCTTGTTCCCCCAAGGGTTCCATTTCACCGGCGGGCCAATAGTAGGAATGGCTGAAAAAGTGAAACAGCGCGATCCAGAAACTATAGACGCTTTCAAAAAACAAGGAGTAAGCGAAGCTGATCTAAAAAAATTTGCAGACAGCCCACGTGCTCTCGCTGAATATTTTACAGAGAGTTTCAAAAAAGATTTCGAATCTATAGGTATGTCGATAGACTGGAGACGAACATTTATAACCTCTTCTCTTAATCCTCAATTTTCACGCTTCATTAGCTGGCAGTTTAATAAACTGAGAGAACTAGGCCTTATAACAGAGGGAAAACACCCAGTAGTCTGGTGTCCTAAAGAGAACACCCCTCTTGGAGATCATGATAGAGCAGAAGGCGAAGGCGAATCTCCGCAGAAGTTCACGATAATAAAATTTATGTATAGAGAATTCACATTTCCCACAGCAACTCTAAGACCCGAGACTATTTTTGGTGCTACAAACATCTGGGTAAACCAAGATGGGAATTATGCAGTGATAAAAGTCGGTAAAAAAGAAAAGTGGATAGTTTCTTTAGATTCTATACAGAGACTAGAAAACCAACTGCCAGATGTAAAATTTCTAGAAAAGATAGATATCAAACAATTTTTGGGAAAAACCGTAAAAAATCCTATAAATGGAGAAGAAATACCTATTTTTCCAGAAGAATTCGTTGATACAAACATAGGAACCGGTGTGGTAATGAGCGTACCTATGCATGCGCCATTTGATTTTTATGGATTAAAAAAGATAACGGACAGCGATAAAAAATTTAATCCTAAAATAGTAATCGACGTACCCGATCAAAAAGAAATAGTAAAGGAAGCTATAAAGAGATTCGGCGAATCCGAGACGGGATTAAAGGAAGCCACAAAACTAGTTTATAAAAACGAGTTCAATTATGGAATAATGAATAAAAATGCAGGTGAACTCTCTGGGTTGTCTGTAAAAGAAGCTTACTCTAAAACTTCAGATATACTCAAAAGTAAAAACGCTTATAACGAGATGTATGAACTGACTGGAAAGGTCGTCTGCCGTTGTGGTTCCATAGGGATAGTCAAAGTTCTGGAGAAACAATGGTTCATCAGATACTCTGACAAAGAATGGAAGAATAAAACTCGCAGGTTGATAGAAAAAATGAATCTATATCCAGAGGAGTTGCGGCTACAGTTTCTTAATATATTAGAATGGCTCGATGATAAAGCCGCTGCAAGAAAAGGTGGTTTGGGAACGCCGCTGCCATGGGATAAAGAATGGATTATAGAGCCGCTTAGCGATTCCACAATCTACATGGCTTATTACACCATCGTCAATGAAATTTCGAAATTGGACTTAAAGGACCTTACAGATGAATTCTTTGACTATGTATTTCTAGGAAAAGGCGCACCACCAAAAAAGAATACAGAAAAAATAGAATTATTGAGAAAACAATTTGATTACTGGTACCCAGTTGATATGCGAGTAAGTGCGAAAGAACTCATACAAAATCATTTTACATTCTTTTTGATGAATCACTGCGCAATATTCGGTGAGGATAAATGGCCAAGAGGAATTGCTATAAATGGTTGGCTTACAGTAAGCGGTGAGAAACTTGCAAAATCAAAAGGCGCGACATTGACCATAAAACGCGGACTTGAAACTTATAGCACGGATCAACTTAGAATGGTGGCGGCAGCTGGAAACGGGATAGACGATGTTGAATGGGATCCTGCCGTGATAAGTGGTTTTGACCAGAGAATCGGTTTCATTTTTAACCTTATAGAAATGAGTAAAACATTAACGGGAAAAAATCGGCTCATCGATAGTTATTTGATATCAAAGATAAATAAGATAACAAAAGCCGCAACAGAAAATATAGAAACATTTAGATATGGAAGTGCACTAGCACAGGTGTTATTCGAAATGTACAATGAAATAAAATTGTACCTTGAGCTGGGCGGTAATAATAAAGAAACTGTTAACAGGTTCCTTTCTACGTTCATCAGACTCAATCATCCTATTTTTCCACACGTAACAGAGGAACTCAATGAAAGACTCGGAAATTCAACGCTTTTAGAGTGCTCCGAATGGCCGATTGTGAATCAAAGTGAAATAAACGAACTTTTAGAAAATGAGGTCGCGGTTTTAATAGATACGATAGAAGACATAAAAAACGTGATAAAATTAATAAAGAAAACTCCTTCAAAGATAACGATTGGTATAACAAAAAAAGAGAGGTTTAATCTACATAATAAAGTGGTTGAAACATCCAAAAAAACAAAGAACATTATAGAGATAAGAAAAATCCTAAGAACATCAGATAAGCTCCTCGATAGATTATTAAAAAACCCGAATAAAATACCCGATAGAGAATTGGATGAAAAACTAGAATATGATGTTATTTTGCAAGCAAAGGAATATCTAGAAAAAGTTTTCAATTCAAATATTCTAATAGAAAAAGAATCGCATGAAGATAAAGCAATGCCAGGCAAACCAGTAATAAAAATAGAATAAATTACTGGATTAAACTAAAATTACCAAAAAACGATATGATAAAAAAGCAGCTTTTGCATGGTTTTGATATTATTGGGGACGCTGCAATAATTAAATTCTCTGGCAAACCGACAATCACACAAAAAAAGATTTCCGCACAAAAATTGATGCGAGATAATAAACATATAAAAAGAATTTTCCAAAAGCTTGGAAAAACTGAAGGTGAAGAGCGTATCGCCAAACTAAAATGGATTGCGGGAGAAAAGACTAGTTTGGTATTACACAAAGAAAATGGCTGTACATTCTACGTAGACCTAAAAAAAGTTTACTTCAGTCCACGCTTAGGTTCCGAGAGATTAAGAATAAAAAATCTAATTAAAAAAAGAGAAACCGTTCTCGATATGTTCTCTGGAGTCGGCCCATATGCAATAGAAATAGCGAAAATAGCGAAAGAAGTGTACGCGATAGACATAAATAAAACAGCTATAGCGCTACTCAACAAAAATACAAAACTAAACAAATTAAACAACATAAGTGTAATAAATGGGGATTCAAACAAGATCATCAAAAAACTAAATAAGAAATTTGACAGGATAATAATGAATTTCCCTGTCAACCCAAGAAAATTCATAAAGTCCGCACTAAGTGTCGCAGCAGATAAGTGTACGATTCATTATTACTTTTTTGCGAATACTTTATATGGACATAAAAAACGTATAGGCGAAGAATTATCTTTCATCAGAGGCGTATTAAACGGCGATTTTACGCTTAAAAGCAACAGCAGGGACACTGGTGAAGTAGCGCCATACTTGTCCAGAGTCTGCTTAGACCTGCATCTCAAAAAAACTTGAATTATAATTTTTCACTAACTTTAGGTTTTATAATAAATATCCCATCTAGGGGCGAAATAAGTTATACTATGTCTTTTTGCCGGAGAAACTAAGGATATCCCACTAAATAATATGTTTTGTACATACTTCAATAGCCCCCAGTTCTGTTTCTTTATTTTATTCAAAAGAATATCGGAAAAAGAAAGTTTTTCGAAAACCTGTGAAAGTCCCTCTCCCCAAAATATCTGCGGCGCTTTATCAGATATCCATATCTCAAAATTCTTAGCTTCGTTATCGGAAGAAAAATGTGTATTTATGTTTTTTGTCTGCCCGAAAAACACGCCATTAAGTTGCTCAAATACAGAATCTTCAGAATTACGCGTAGGAACATCGCCTTCTTTACCAAGAGTAACCGCCATACTTAAATCTGTAATTATACTCGAAAGATTACCCCGAGAATTTTTTACTATTTTTTCTATACTTTGTTCTGAAAGATTCGTTTTATTTAGAGCTAGCACTCTCCTCGCAAAGCTTAGAAGCACCCTTTCATTTGGTTTATAAAATCTTATTATGCTGTACCCTTTTAGATAAGGTTTGTTTTTGGCTCTAAAGATTTCCCCATTTCTTGACTCAAATATTATTATAGCACTGTTTATCTCCCTTATTTTTGTTAATACGCCCGGGTCCACAGATAATAATTTATCTATGTCCTCTACGAAAATCACCTTCCTACTAGAATCAAAAAGAGACTTTGATTGTGCTGCGTTTGAAAGTACACTCAACATCAAAGAAGACTGGTCTATGTCTTCTACATTATCAAGAAGATAAAGATTTACTATCTCTATTTTTCCACCCAAGTAGTTAGCCAATGCTTCGGCTAGAAAAGTCTTGCCGGAACCTGGCGGCCCTTCGAACACGAATTTATTATTTCCTTTTTCCAAAAGAGATATTAGTTCCCCTTTTATCTTACCGGGATAATTTTCTAAAAATTCACTTAACCTTGGTTCCGGTCTTACCAGCATATTATCTCTTAAGTGTCGACAAAAACGCTAAGAAAGATTGAAATTGGATGTAAGGAGTGGCACCCTCAACTATCCTATAATCTATCTCAGCAAGTTTTTCTACAGCGTAGCTTTTTGCCTTCTTATCCAGGATTTCTTCGGTCATTGTGAGGATATCAAATATCTCAGAGATAAGTTCTTTCATGTTCACGCCAGAATCTAGTATAGTCTCGAATATCTGTCTAGCTGCAGCATAATCGCCGTCTATCGCCATTTTTAGTCCTTGTTTTATCTTTCCGGTATCTATTATACCAGCACTTGTATAAACTACTTCACTACTGATTTTCTTCGAGATGTTTGACAAAGACTGCAAGACGTTGATCAACGCCCTTAAATCTCCCTTAGATACATATTCTAGCGCCTCTTTTGCAGTCTTGTCTACCGTTAATCCTTCGCTCTTTGCGACTTTGTCGATAAAAGAAAAAACAGCTTCCATCGAGAGCGGCTGGAAACGCAGTATCGCACACCTGGATTGCAGGGGTTCTATTATATTACTCTGATAGTTCACGCTAAAAACAAACCTACAGGTACTACTATATTCCTCCATCATGCGTCTAAGCGCCTGCTGGGCTTCTTGAGTAAGCGAGTCGGCTTCATCAAAAAGTATTATCTTGAACGGTGCATCTATCGGCCTGGACCTGGCGAACTCCTTTACTTTGCCCTGTATAACACTTAGTTTTCTGTCATCAGAAGCGTTCAATTCCATGAAGTTTTGCGTCCAAACACTTCCAAAAACTTCTTTTGCGAGGACTATCGCAGAAGTCGTCTTGCCGACACCGGGGGGTCCAGAAAGTATCATATGTTGTATGTCACCTTTCTTGACCATTGCTTTCAATTTGTCTACACTGTCCTTTTGCCCTATTATCTCTTCAAATGAAGAAGGTCGATATTTTTCTATCCAAAGTGCCATAATCACAGCTCTGTGAAGAGTTCTGAGTTGGGATAAACCACTATTCCTCTCTCTGTTATTTCGATCGGGCAGAACTTGGTTAGATGCGCGGTATTTCTCATCTTGACTACCCTTAAAGCTCTTAAGAAAGTTTGCTGTTTTTCTATAAGATAAAGAGCTACCACTCCATCCACTGCGAACTCTTCAACTCCGAAAGTAGAAAGCTTATCCTCACCATAAGCTATCTCTCCTATAAGTAAACCAAGACACTGTCTCACTTTTAGTATCTCGGAGACCTCTATTATCGCTTTTCTAACAGACATTATATCGGAAAAGAACATTTGAAAATACGTCACGGAGTCTATGGCGACCCTTTTCGCCCCCGCAGCTTCTATTTCAGAGGTGATTATCTGTTTAAAGGTCTCATAATCGGATAGGGGAACCTCCACTATCTTTAATTTTCCATCCGCTATTAGATCTATCACATCTGGATCAAAAATTTGATACTGCTCTATTATGTCCTTAGCGCTTTCCTCCAAAGTAAAATATATTCCAATTTCATTGTGCTTTGCCCCATAGGCTAGTACCTGCATACCGAAGGTAGTTTTGCCGGACCCGGGCGTGCCGGTAACAAGGGTTATATCGCCGTTTGGTATTCCTCCTTTAAGGACCTCGTCAAACCCTTCTATTCCGGATAATTTTCTTATTATCTTGATCGGTGGATTATTCATATTCTGATGCTTATGCCTCCATCACCATGTCGCCTACTAACTGGTATTTTATTTTTAATAACGAACTTTGACTTAATATCTTTGCCCATTTTTCCACTAGTGTCCTATCGACATGCAAAGCTTCTGCAGCATCACCGATAGATATCGATCCTTTTGCCCTTACTAAATTTAAAAGTGCAGAAACTGGACTTACGCTCGAGATTGCAGCTTCCATCTTTACTGTAGGGGCTTGCACTTCCTGTATCTGTTTTGGAGAAGCTAAAGCTGCTTCTTCTAGTAATGTGATTCGGCTAGACTTGCTCTCGATGTTTTCTTTTTGTGCAGGAGGAACAGAAGCCACATTATTGGCCATCTCGCTGGTTTCCGTGGGGGATTTTGCAGCGCCCTCTCGTCTTTGGGCCGCGAGAGCTGTTGCTTCCATCGAAGTTACTCTACTTTCCTTGCTCTCTGTGCTTTCTTTTAGAACTTCGGGAGGAGCTGCTATAATATTTTCGGTCGTCTCGACCGGCTCCGAAGCGGATTCTGGAAGATTGGATTTTAGTGCGCCGGCCTCCATCGCAGTTATTCTGCTGGCTCTACCCTCCACGTTTTCTGTTTGAACCTGCTGCGGTGCTTGCATTCCTATCGGGATACCTGCCCATTTTTCCATTGATTCACCTGGTGCTCCAGCTGATCTTTTAATCGGCCCTAGCTGGGTTTTTGTATCTTTAGTAGTAGTCGAGCTAGCTCCCTGTTTTACCGGGACCATTGCTCTAATCATAGATGGCTCTTCTTGGACAGCCGGAGCCGTCACTTTTTTCTCTTCTGGTGGTATTTCTTGAACTGTCTGGACCACTTGAGCAGCCGTCTGGACTATCGTTGGCATTTGCTTTTGTTGTAAACCAAGCATAGAACCTGCTCTCGACACGGAAACGTTTATCTTACTTATATCCCCGTACACGCTATAAGAAAAATCGAGGATTTGTTTATACCAGCCAGCAATGTCTTCTACCATACAATATTAATTTATCGCCTTATGTTTAAATATGCTGAGATTGAATCGAGAAAATTTGGACAGTTCAATAAGTAGAATTAGATATTTTTGCCTGTAGACCTTGTATGTAAGATAGCTTGCAAACGGGTGCAGCGTTATTCAATAAAACGCAGATTTGGGCTGTCAATATATTAGCTGCACCTAATACTATCTCTCCAAAAGAACCAGCTACTGGGTTTTGTATCGAAGATAAAACCTCTTGCTGAGTATAATCACCTGGACAAGAAGAAGAACTACAAAGTATTGGAGCTACAGTCGCGCCATCAAATGTATATTGATTATTCATATCAAAAAATGGGACACCTCCGAAAGTGAAATCTTTTATTCCAAATCCTTCTTGTGCCGGAAGTAAAACCGAATTCCTGATGTTAGATGGAAGGCCGGTCGTATTTACAAAAAAAGAAGAGATTAGCTCATCGTAGACGTCCAATTTTATATAGCTCGAATTATAATACGCTCCTTCAAAAAAAGGAGTAGAATACTCGTCCCCATAAGGCTCCTCCGCAACACCGTTGGAGTAGATTGGTGGCAGAGATGCATATGCATTATATAATGAAGAAGAATAGTTGAACAAAAACGTCGGTACACTTCCATCATTTGTTGCTGACCTATCATAAAAGAGGTTTGTGAAGTTTCCAAAATTGGAAAGTGCAACTGCAATCGCCCAACGTTCTTGAGCGCAATAAGGACAACCCTGAGCACCTATATACACGAAAGTTATTTTTCCACCTTGTGATATAGATGGCGCTGAAAAGTTTGCTGGTACTCTTATAGGGATTATGTCATAATTATTATCGGACATCACCAAAACACAAAAACCAGCGGTGCTAGAAGAAGGAGAATTGCATTGTATACTGCCAGTGAGTTGTTTCTGTGCTACTGCCTGTGACTGTGAAGAAGCGTTTGACAAACCGTTTATGAACGGCTGGCCCAAAGAAGTCCCTATCGGGCCGAGAAAAAACTGCCCGGAAGTCGTTATTACTTGGGAGGATACGTGCCCTGGAAGTACCCATACAAACAAAACTGAAATCACTGCAACCGCGATAATAATTATAAAAACTATCATCCAATTGGTTAGCTTAAGAAAACTATTCTTCTTGGAGAAGAAACTTTCTCTTTTTTCTGAGCTTATGTCTTTTTCTGCTCTGTTCTCTAAGTCTTTAATCTTCTCCTCGGTCGCTTCTAACTTCTCTAAAATCTTGCTTAATTTATTTTCCTGGGTTTCTGTGGTTTTTACGAACTTTTCTTCTTTCTTTACACTATCTGACTCTTTATTAGTCATCCTTTCTAAGTCTCTTATCCTTTTCTCGTTCTCTTCTAATTTTTTTAATATTAAATCGAACTTATCGCTTTCGTCCATGTAAATTACTTAAAAAAGATATACATTTTAGTCTTATAAACTTTATAAGAGCTACAGCAATAAAAATAAAACGGTGTTGAATAGCCCGTTTTTTGTCGCATTTCCGCCGCGTTCGCGGCTTCTGAATGATGCGCTATAACATTCGACTAAGCGCCGGAATACCGGTTTGCACCCCGCAGGTTTGCCGTTTCATCCTATGCCGTGACAATCTGTTTGACTTCATCTTTTATCGCGGCTTCGGTTCGTTTCTGTTCAATTACCTACACGATTAGTGTAATGCATTGCTGCACTGCGGTCTTTGTAGTGAACGGACTTCCTCCTTTGATGGTCTGTTATATACAACACCGTAATAATCTATTGATTGCAACAAGTATTAATATTTTTAAAGCACTCGAAACAGAGTAGACTATGGATATAGAGCTTTTACCCTTGGACGACCTAGAAGCCGATAGCAAAAGATACTTAAAAGGAATAAAACTTACTAACAAGGTGCGTGTAGACTACAGCACCTCGAAACACGTATCTTTTATAGTAGAGGGAGAAGAGAACGAACACAACGTAATGTATTTTACCGAGAAACCTGGCAGCAAAAAGTGGCAGTGTGATTGTAAGTGGTATACTCTTCAGAACAAGATATGTTCGCATATAATCGCAGTAAACCTAGCTATCAAAAAATCAAAAGTATCACTATAACGCAGAACGTTCGTTAATAATTTCGATGAAGATGGAAACCACCACAGATTTTCATGACTTTCTTCACACTATAGAAGCCAATATCAGGAGCCAAACGATGCTCAAGGCGCCCCAAAGGACCAATACCAGGTCTGTTATGGTAAGCTGGTGGTCACCGAGCCAATTTACTCCTTTAAGTCCAGCGTACCCTACCATCCTGTGCTGCGCAAACCCAAGCATTTGTTCTATCATATATAATCTATCGTATTTTACGTTGTATAGTGCAGTGTGTCGGTATACCCATAATGCCCATATGAAAAGCGCGACCATCCCCCCAATTGATGCACCGGCTACCAGCGTAGTCAAGCTTGACTGTGTTATAAATCCCATCGCGAGAATACTCGATCCAACCAGTATGGAACCTACTTGCCAATTTAGGTTATCATAATGTTGTAGCATTTTCTGCGTTTCTGCGTACTCAAATTCTAGAAGCTTCTTATTTTTCGTTCCGGGTATAGTCTTCGGGTCGCCGACCATCAATCTATCCACGTCCTTGTACGTCGGTTTTCCGGTCACCTGCAGACCACTGCGTATACCATATTTTGGTTTATTGCTGAGTCCTTTTATGCTCATGCAAAGATAGACGAATTCGGCTATGAAAAGTAGTATTCCCCCGATCAATATCTCTGTGGCCATTCAATTTTGTGTAATCAGTACATTATAAAGTTTTGAAAAACATCCACAAAATTTACAATTAAAAGTATGTAAGCAGAAAGTTATCCTACCTGGCAACCCGCGATAAATGTTGTGGAAAAGTTTATATCTTGTATCAGCCCTCCTGGCAGTACTCCGTTATTTGGGCAAGGATAATATTTTATACTGCTCACTGTTATATTGTAAGCTTTGAATTTAGCATCACTTTGGTTTTTATATAAATTAATAGAACTAATCAAAGAAGAACTATTTTTTCCATTGTAAGTTATATTCCACCGTGTGCCGCCCGGTAGACCCGATTCCTGGAACTGTGAAGTGCAGTTTTGTGTTGACGACGAAGAGAAAGAAAAAGTTTTTAAGTTTCCCGCAGCCAGTGTCCCTGTTTCGGGTGTCGTATAATAAGGAGTAGAACATGCCGAATAAAGTGTTGTCACCGATGAATTGTATATCTTATAACCATGACTTCCACTAGGCCCCTCAAAAGAAATGGCATAAGTTCCTGTGCTGCGGATTATATTACTATAATTAACTGTCCAATTAATTCCGTTGCTACTGTAAGGTGTAAATCCTGATGCAGAAAAAGTAGTAATGTTCTGGGTGCACGAACCGGAAGTATAATAAGTTAGATTCACATGGCTCCCAGCTGCTACATTACCACTAATCGGACATGGTTGATAAGTCGATCCGCTTTTTATTTTGTAAGCAGTAAAAGAATAAGCACCATAACCGGTATTCTCATAAATTGTTATGTTCGCTGGTGTGGTAGTAGTTTTGTATTTACCATCAAAGGTGATATTCCAAGTAACACTGTTGGGTAAGCCTTGCTCCGAAAATATTGTTGAACAGTTCTCTGCTGTTGATGAACCATAAAATAAAGGGGTAGATAAACCGGCAACTAGATAGCCGGAACCTGGGCTAGGGTAAGTGATTGCACAACCATTTAGATGTGCTACGGCTTTTGAAACTTGATAAGAATAATTGCCGGCGGGAACTATGAATGATATAAAAGTATTATTCGAAGAAGTATTGGTGCCGTCATAATCGACCCACCAGCTACTGTTCTGTGGGACATAAAAATCATCAAAAATTGTTGTGCAGAGATTATTTGCGCCACAGCTCGGGAAAAAACTCTGCGACCACGTACCCCATTGCTCTATAGAAATATTGGCCGGTAAAGCTGGGTTATCGAGAACAAACTGAAATGGAAGATTATTTATGCTTTTATTTTGGTTCTTTGGAGTCCATGCCGTGACGTTCCAGCTAGCCGAACTTGTAACCACTCCATTTTGTAAATAAACTGGACCACCAAAAGAGATTGCACTAGATCCTCCTTCACAAGGATTTATCCAGTTCACAGCTATTTCGTATTCTCCCGGCGTTACGCTTATCGTTACCGGACCAAAAGAATTCCCACTGTGCCCACCCCAGATGGTAGTATTAGCCATTACTGGCGTCCACGTAGCTGGGATACCACTTGCATTTCTGTAGAATACAGCCATACCATCGTTTTCAAATAATTCGAACTTTGCAACACCGGGGATATATCTATCTGCGACTGCCGTATATCCTTGGGTGGTATAGGGTGGACTTCCGCTGCATCCTTGCATCCCGTCATCTAAATCGCTAAGAGACGTAGGAAAAGAAGAGGCGAACTGGCCGAGAATCGGTGCGCCAGTATAATACTCATAAACATGGTACGGAGTGCCGATATACGCATTACCAAATGAATACGTTGAAGAGAGTAGATAGCCATATGGGCCATTAAGAAAGTCTAATATAGATATCTGTTTTGTGCTAAAAATTTGACCTGATGAAAAGGTCGTGGCTTTAAAAACTGAACCCAAAGGAACGTAGGAAATCTTGCCTGGCAGGTTAAAATAAGTGTTCGAAGTTGCTGGACATGCGCCCAGAATGAAGACGACCTGGGAAGAATCGGGAGCCATCATGAAATTTACTGACTCCCATACTGTTTTACCATTCGGCTGAAAACTTATATTATTCACAAGTACGGACTGTCCAAGATAGTTAGATAGCTGAAATAACATCCCAACGTTTGTAATACACTCATACGGGCTAAGAGTAAAACCAGGAAAACCTGATACGTATGATTGTACTGGAGAAGTCGGATTAAATACTCCTAATATATAAAGAGCTACAACAACCACAGAAATAACTAAAACTACAAACACAAATATAAAAAGGTAGCTGAACAGGAGTTGTCCTGTTTCCGGTGATTTGTTTGTTATTCGCGTATAGTATCATCCTCCTATCTTAATATAACATATTAATTTTATTTAAATTGTTCTAAATAGACCAAAACAATTTACTTATCTATATCTAAAGTATCTTATACCTTTGTATATCCCGGTAAGTATTAACCCAGCACTGACAATGGCTTCTGCCAAACGAGATAAAGATTCATTATATATCACGCCGTTTGTTACCGACAGAAAAGATTGAGAACCTAAATATAATCCTGTGGCAAGCGGTAAAACCGATGCTGCAATGGTTTTATAGCCCACGCGTTGAGCTGCTTCTTTCTCTGTAAAATCTGCATTTATATAGGCTCTAGCCGACAGCCACCCAATGACCAAGGCCCCCGTAGCGAACAACACTCCGAAGCTATTATTTTGTCCACCAGAAATCCCGGTAGAAACTAAGAATTCTGAAACTTTGTTGAGTAATGGATTATGCATTATGGGCCAAAGAAGGTTTGTGCGAGTCGACCCCTGTGTGTAATTTTTCACAGCAGAAATGACGCTCGTTGGCGTATTCACCACTCCGACATCATTTAATCGATCTAAAGCATCTACTTCGGCTACGCCAGTGCCACTACTAAGACCCAATAAAGCTAAAAGATGTTTCGTCCTTTTGAAACCACTGTGACGTTTCTTTGGCGCTAATCTGTACTCCTTGCTGATTTGTTCGTCTAAAGTCATCATAATTAATTAATTTAAAGAAACTATCTCCTATATAAAGTATTTTTATACTTGCCCCCGGCAGGCTTTATACAGAGTTGAATGCCTGTGTTAAATCTTCAGGCTATATTGAAATTTATTTTGATATATTTATAATGATGCGATCAAATATTTAAAACTTTTTTTATTCTAAACTAAAAATTATATAAATATGACTGAAATTGAGTTGTTATTATAATTAGCAACATAAGCGTACCCCCCGTTGGGGGTTATAGCGATATAGTCAGGTGCACTTCTAACGGGTATTGTAGCTATTACTTTATTAGTCGCTGTGTTTATGACTGAAACTGTGTTGTTATTATGATTAGCAACATAAGCATACGCTCCATTTGGGGTTATTGCAATACCTTCTGGATTTCCACCTACAGGTATAGTGGTAGTTACTGTATTAGTCGCTGTGTTTATGACTGAAACTGTGTTGTTAAAATTGGTAACATAAGCATATTCTCCGTTCGGAGTTATAGCAACGTATTGAGGGAGACCGTAGTCGGTTACGTTCTCTATGACTGCATTTGTTGCAGTATTTATGACGTATACACAAAACGAATGGGGGACATAAGCATATTCTCCGTTCGGAGTTATAGCTATGCTTTGGGGAGATACACCGCCAGAGGTTCCTATATTATTTATATTAGTTGTCACAACATTAGTTGCAGTATTTATAACAGATACAATTGGAAAGTATTCATCAGAAAGACTGCCTGAAGTAACAACATAAGCATATCCTCCATTAGGGGTTATAGCGATTCCGGCTGCATCAAGCCCGACAGAAATGGGGTTTGCGTTTAACTTATTAGTTGCAGTGTTTATCACCGATACCTCATTGAAAAAGCTAGCAACATAAGCATATTCTCCGTTCGGAGTTATAGCAATAGCGTCTGGATTTCCGCCCACAGATACGTTTGCCGTTACTGTATTGGTCGCTGTGTTTATTATCGAGACCGTGCTACTGCCCTCATTAGTAACATAAGCATATTCTCCGTTCGGAGTTATAGCAATACCGGTTGGCACATCACCGACAGGTAAAGTAGCTATTACGGTATTCGCAGTAACGCCAGACGGATTTTTAGAAGAATTTGGATTTGAGGGTTGTGATGAGCTCTGGGAAAATTTAATTAAACCAGACAGAAATAGTGCAGCAACAACGACTACAACTGCAACTAGTGTGATGATGATTAAAAGATGATGAGAATTGCCACCAGACTGCGATACAGGATATAGCGGACTGCTTTGTGGGGGTGGATTTTGAGTTGGTTGTTGATCCGTTACTTCTCCCATATATTTATGATAAGTTTTGATAATAAAAACATAAATTTGCCAAAACCTGGTGCCCCCGGCAGGATTTGAACCTGCGATATTTGGTTTAGGAAACCAACGTTCTGTCCAAGCTAAACTACGGGAGCATGGATATAATTGTTGCCGATTTGATAAATAAGTTTAAAACGTGAAAATGAATTATTAAACATATATAAATAAGCGTTAAATCCATAGAATATACGATATGCTGGCAAACAACCCATTTATAAGCATAACCTCATCCGGTAAAGAAAAAGTAGTAGACCGCGTAAAAGAGAGGATAGAACTGCAATTGCATATAAACGACGGCGTCAACCACGGAAAGCTGGTGATAATCAAAGGTCCCCCTGGCGTAGGAAAAAGTACGCTAATCAATACTATTCTAAACGACCTGAAAAAAACGAAAAACGTCGACATAATAAGGGAAGATTTTACGCCTTCGACGTACAATAGCCTGAGGACGATAAACCTGACACCGTTTAAAAAACTCCTCATAGTACTCGATGATTTCAATAACATAGAACTTTTGGATAAAAACAGCCAGACAAAGGTCTTATCCCTCATGGATGAGCTCGCGCAGAGGGTCGCAGTAGTGTTGATTGAAAATCGTGATGAGGGCGTCGAGAAAGACTTCAAAAGACTCGGTAAAAGATTCGAGAAATTCCAGTTGGAAGGTCTTCAGAGAACGGATTTAAAACAATTGATAGTCGATAGGCTAAACCTCGCGAGAGATGTACCAAGAGATAACATAGACCCTTTTACAGAAGAAGAATATGATAAAATCTATAGAAAAGCGGGCGGGAACCCCAGAATCGCACTTCTTATCTGCTCCGCGCTTTACGACCAGAAGGAAACCACGGTAATTTAGGCTCAACAACCCATAAAGATACTTATACTCTTATGAAATGGAAACCAAACATGACGGTAATAATGCTGACTATATTCGCACTTACCCTCCTCATTTCGCTGGTTTTCACGATAAACACCGTAAATTTTTATAACGCCCTTAGCACTAATTATGGAGTGACGACAACAGCACAGTTTCCGGGGTATCTAGAAGTCGCTTACCTGCTTGGAGGTATACTTGTCTTCACTGGGGTAATGCTGCTTTTGATAAAGTATAATTTATCTAAAATAATAATCGCAATATTTGCAATCGTTTCTTTCCTCGTCCTAATAGAATTCTTTGATGTGATATTATCTCCCTTATTCTTTAGCATAAGCCAGAACCTCGTACTGGTATCCTTTGTAGCCGCGATTCTTCTCGTCGTTTATTATTTCAAATATGGTAGCAAACTGGGGAGAAATCTGATAAATATAATGATATTCGTCACGATAGCTTCCGCAGTCGGACTCACTCTAGGCGTTCTACCCTCGATAATACTTATCGCAGCGATAGCAATATATGATTATATAGCGGTCTTCGTGACAAAACACATGATAACACTGGCGAACGCACTCGTCGGAAAAAGTTTTATAGGGGGAATAGTATTTGCTGGGAAACGTATAAAGAAGGGAATGATAATGCTCGGGGGTGGTGACATTGTTTTTCCCGCGATTTTTATAGATGCACTCTATCTTAATTATCCTCCCTTAGCATCTATTTTGGTTCTAATCGGCGCAGTAGTCGGCATATCGATAATATTATTTTTTGGTAAAAGAAACAAGGCGTATCCTGCCATGTCAATTATAGCCCCAGCGCAAATAGGTTTCTTCGGACTTTACTTACTGTTAACGATGATTTAATCATATGGAAATCAAAGTCAAGAAGGAAGACGTCATAACTGCATTGAAAAACTGTTATGATCCTGAGATACCTGTAAACATATACGACTTAGGTCTTATTTACAGGATAGAGATAAAAATAAGAAAAGTCAAGATTGTGATGAGCCTCACCTCTCCTTTTTGTCCTGTGACAGACATGCTAATCGAGGATATAAAAAATAAAGTAAAGGAAAATAGCGGTGCAGAAGACATAGACCTGGAGATAACTTTTGATCCGCCATGGAACCAAAGCATGATGTCCGAAGAGGCTAAGGCTCGGCTCGGACTTTAAAAAGCCATTATGCAGTCCTTGCTAAGGAATAATTTCTATTAAAAGCCAAAATTCTATCGCTATTAATTCCGGTTACTTCCGATACTGCTTCTACTTCTTGCAAAAGCGTTTTTCCAAAAATACCACAATCGTCCGAACCCACAACAAAAGGAACTCCAAATTCGACAAGGCGCCTTACCGGATGATCTAGAATAGATTTCAGACCCAGGTGTGCAGAAAGATTAGACGTCGGACAGACTTCCACGGCAATATTTTTCTGTCTTACAAGTTCTAGCAAAGATTCTTGTCTTTTGCTAAGACGGTTTATTCTGGCTTTATCATACAGATGGCCCTTGGAATCTGCGCTCCCAAGATAATCATCTAGAGACATATACATCGAAACTGCGTGGCCCAAACGTTTTGCTCCCATTGCTATGGCATCTTCGACCGTCTTCAGGTTTTCTTCCAACGTCGAGCTTCCACATTCGCCCACGTGCGGGACTAAACCTATCCCGTATTCCTCCGCTAAAGACAAGAAAGGTGCCAGGTCTGAAATAGAAACTACTTCGCCATTCACAGCATCAAGTCCTACTATAGGTAAGTCTTTTCCCGAGTCTAGAATGGCTTGCGTCTGTTTTCTTAAAAAAGCTATTTTACTCCGATTTGCTGAACCGTCTGGTCTTACATATCTATTTTTGGCAGCGCCAAGGATCAATTTTGATTCAATCCCGATGCCTTTCATTACCGCATAATATCTTCTTAATTTTGCTAGTCCTTCTTCTGCTGTCTGCCCCTTAGTTGACGAGAAAGGGTCTATTCTCCACTCTGCGTAGCTCACACCGTTTGCTTCAAAATCTCTGCAAACTGCTTCAACCATTAGTTCGATTGCATCCGGCACTACTTCCAAGACAAACGCAGTCAGCTTGAATCTATCCATTATCTCAGAAAATCTTTTGGTACCGTTCGGTAAACACGGATATCTATCTATAAAGCGTGCTCTTGTCGTATCTAATCCGTAAGTTATTATCTCATTATAGAATCTAAAACCCAATGGTGCTGTCAAAGAATCTATTCTAGCAGCATAATTTAAATTAAACTCCCCTCTACAAATTATATTAAATAGATCTGCGCCCTTCAAAGAACCAGAGACGTGGGCATGTAACTCGTTCATATTCGATAACTTAGACAAAAACTAATATAAATACCTAATCAAAGATCTCAATCCAGGAACTTTTTCTCTTTTATTTTTTCCGGTAGATATTGTTCTGTCATGAAAGAGAGACCTTTGGATGTAAACGCATTAAGTTCTACTTTAGCGCCCAATTTTTCCATCTTGGCAAACTCTTCCATCCATGCTTTATTATTTTTAAACCAATCATAATTTTTTATTTGTTGAAGCCTTGATACGTCTACTTCCTTGAATTTTATTAGGTGTCTTTTAAGTCCGTATCTCTCGATATCATCTGCTAATAACCCGATGAACCTCGCTTGTGGTAACGCAAGTTTTTCAGATGCATGCGCAAGAGTTATAGAACCGAACTTTATGGCCGAATAAATATAAAATCCCCACGGATCAAAATCACATAGCACGTAAACGGGAAGATGTTCTTCGTGATAAAGCCTTTGTAATAGTCTTCTTATACCCCTTGTGGCCTGCCCCTGGCTCGCTATTATTATGCAATTAAGCTTTTTCCACGCTTTATCTTCGTTAAGTCTGGACCAGATGGCCTGCTTTTCCATGTAAAGAACAAACTTGGCATCGACTTTCTTGAATGTTATGTCTTCCGCGGTACTCGGAATGGCCCAACCACCACTCCCCATCTTTGACCAATCTATCGTGTCCCCTCTATCTTCGATTATTACTTCACCAGCAACCTGTCCAGCTTGGTTTGCAGTTATGTGTAACTGCTCCCTCGTCAAATCTGTTATTACTTCCAGGTCTTCGATTGCTTTGTCGGTTTCGGTTTGTTCGTCTACTACATCTGTGTTCGTACCCGGTATCGTCCTTCTCATCTGGTAGAATACGTCCCTTAGGCTAGTGTGTTTGTCACTGTCTATTAGATTCTTGCTTATCGAAGCAACCGCAACTGTCTGTACGAACTTTCTAACGGTCCCAACGTTCAAGAAATAACGCCTAGACAGACCGCTGCCCATCATTATCATTCCTTTCTCTTTACTGTACTTTACGTTTGATAGTCCCCTTATCGGCAGTGTGAAATAAGGATTTTCTCCATGTTCTATTTGTTTGTATATGCTGTCCCCCAAATTTACTAAAACATCAGCCCTCTTTTTCCTGCTAAGTTTTATTTCTTCTGCCATAATTATTCTGCGTCGCCGTTTTCCTTCGAGTCTTCTGATATCTTCGTCGAAACGACGTCCGTGCTACTTAATGTCTCTTTTACGTGTTCTTCTACGGTTTCCTTTTGCTTTTCGAGCAATATATTTATTTTATTTTGTATCTTCTTTTCATCTATATTTACAAGCTTCGACAGAGAAAATGCAAGCTCCGCGCCATATTTATCGAATAAACCTATTCTCTCGGCAAAAAGTGCGCTCCTATGTCTTTTGTTTAGAAACAGTGACATCGTCCTTACTAGTTCCTGCAGAGCCAACTTTATCTCCTTTGTTATTACCGGATAACTTGCTATCGCCGTCTTCCCTTCATTGGTATAAGGGACCCAAACGGACGCCAGATGGACCAGAAAGACCATATTACCGATGGGCACTTTATTTTCTACTTTTATTCCGTAATGGGAATAATCAACGCTAAGAAAGCTCTGGGTTATCGCACATGCTGCTGAATCAAATAGAAGAGGTATCTTGTTCGCGTATCTCAATAAAGTCGCTCTTTCATTTTTGATTTCTCCACCGTAAGCTACTGCGGCTTCTATTTGGAAAGGCATACCTCTATATACGTCCGGTCTTCTGCTGACAGCTTTTACGTACTCGGGCTTGAATTCAGCTTTCATCCTCTTTTCAAGTTCATCCGTTCCTATCGGAGAAAGGCAGTCTGTCTGTGGTCTCATCAAATTTAGGGATTGTAACGCTTTTAATATAGAATTTGCCTGGGTCCTGTCCACTTCTGCAGGCTTTATTTTTGGGTCCAACCCGACGCTTTTAATCGTAGATTCAGCTACGACGCTGCTGACTCTGGATAATTCTTTTTCCAAAACAGTTTTAAGCGTTCTCTCCGTCGAGTTCTTCAGTATCCTCATGAATATACCGATTTCAAGTCCTTGTGGGTGTGGTTTTATCGACACTGCTTCTTTGGGTAGTTTATTGGATACTCGTTTATAGACTATCTTTTCTCCATTTGGATTCGTATAGTAGATTGCAGTGGAAGGATTGACCAGTGCAGTTCTTCTTATATATTCGTCTATACTCTTGCCGCCGGAGATGTATATTCCTTCTATCTCAAGTTCAATCTCAGTGCCATGCTCGTATGGAAAATCTGCCTCTCCTTTTTCAAGGACTTCCGGTTCATTTTTAGTTATATTTATTTGTACTTTCATCATCACGGCTTTCTTCTGGCTTTTTATCTTGGATATTATCGTTGCAGGTTTACCGGTTGTGAGTTGCGAATATAGGACTGCAGAGTGGATTCCGATACCCTGCTGCCCACGCCCTTGTTTCATCGATTGAAACTTGCTACCATAAAGCATCCTACCGAATATATCTGGTATCTTAGAAGAAATTATACCAGGTCCATTATCTCTAACTTTTATGCTAAATATAGGGGCTGCTTTCTTTAGAGTCAGTTGTGTTCCGTTGACAGTCGCAACTACTCTGTCATTGTTTTCTGTGATGGTGAACTCTTGACCTTCAAATCTGAAGACTACCTTTCCACCGCGAATCTGTTTGGTCTCACTCTTACCCTTGTATAGCAACGTGTAAATATTCTTCTGGACCATTAACTGTGCAACATTCTGTTTTTCATTTAGAAGCTGGTAGTTATCACTCATAGCCTTTACTTCTACCACTACTTCCGGCAACGTGACGTTTTCTTTATTTCTCTCCTGTATATGGCCGAGTTCTTCGCAGGCGTCGATCGAATTGTCCACCGCTTCCTTTACACAAGTGAGCAATGCTTTCTGTTTGTTATCAAAACCTAGGAGATGCCTATTTTTCTCGAAGAACTCTGTCACGCTTATCGCGCGCTGTTTCTTCGCTAACTCTTCAGCTATTTCCGTTTCCATAGATATCAAGCTTTCTTCTATCAATCATCGAGAACACTCTATCATGTTTCGCGCCATTTAAAAGCATTTCTACGGCCGCTACGGCCATATCAAGATTTTGATATCCTCCTATTATACTTATCGTCTTTCCAAATATTTTTATATAACAGGAAGTAGCCTTGCTGAGCCTATTTTTGATCATGCCTCTTCTACCAATGACTCGCCCCTTAAGTTCTTTCTGTCTTTTTGATGAAGAGGAATAATCCTTTATGTTTATCACAGCAAGGTCATAGTCATCGTCTAAAAGTAAGATCGCAGTCCTAGGATCAAACCCGCGGTTAAATGCTTGTATCGCATTTTTAACGAGCAACACGTCCATTGCATTTTCCGAAAAGATATTCACATTATTTTCATAAATAGATAATTTCACACCTAGAGCCTCAATTTTACTCAAAAATTTCCTCTGCTCAATTAGTTCTTTCGCTCTAGAATTTGTTATATTTATCTCGTCTTCCATTTATAATTCCTTGACCATGTAGTCTCTTTCTAATTTATAACCTTCTTTTCTATAATAATCTCTAACGCCTACACCGGATATTATCTTTATGTGCCGAAGCGAGTACTCGTTTCTTGTTATCTGCTCCGCCTCTTTCAATAGTTCCCTTCCAAAACCTTTGTGTTGAAAGCCTGTATCATCGGAGGATTCTATTGTTTTCTGTTCTCCGTATACATGTAATTCCCTTACAAGACTCTCATTTGAACCGTCCGCTACCCTAAGTCTCAAGAAACCAATTATCGCATCGTTTGCAACGTCTTCCACACTCAAAAATACCTCATCACCATCCGCAGCCCTGTAATTCTCGCGCTTTGATCTTATCTCTGGTTTTTTTGACAGAATAACGTGCCCCACTTCCCTGTTACGTATGTCTTTCGCTTTTATGCCGGCCGATGCCATCCTTTCTGATACTAGTTGCCTAAGATTGGTGACTTTTACGCCCTCTTCTATAAGATTTGAAGGGATGTCCCTCTCTACTCTCATTATTCTTAACCAATGTGGCGCGGTCGCTTCTGCTTCTATTATGATTTTTATTATGTCTTCTAAAGGATACGGTTTATACTTTCCTTCTTTCCACATGTTGTAAAGAGCGGTCCCTTTTATTACGAGCGTGGGATATATCTTTATCGCATCTGGTTTGAAAGATTCGTCCGAATATATTTGTTTTATCGTTTCTCTGTCCTTATCCATATCAGAAAATGGCAGGTTTAGCATGGCGTGATAATCCACTTTGTAAGCGTTGTCTCTAAGTATCTTGGTCGCTTCTTTAACGTCTGTGATGTCATGTCCCCTATTATTTTTCTTGAGAATGTCGTCATAGACACTCTGGACACCCATTTCTACGCGCGTCACTCCATAATCCAGCAACTCTTTTATTTCTTTCTCTCCACACCTCTCTGGTTTGGTTTCTATCGCAAACGCTACGCATCTAGTATCTGCGGTCTCGTTCGTTCTTTTCTGTGTTTCCAGGTTAGTTACTACAGAACTATTAAAATCCGGAAAATCATTTAGAGCTCTATAAATCTGCATCACGTACTCGTCACGATATTCTTTAGGAAGGGTCGTAAACGTTCCACCCATTGCTATTATTTCTATTTTCTGCGGAACGTAACCCATAAAAACGTAGTGTTTGAGTCTAGCTTGGACCTGTAGATATGGATCATAATCATTCATCTTTGCCCTTCTAGCGGCTGGCTCGAAACCGGTATAACTCTGTGGGGTATTCGTCTTGGTGCCACCGGGACAAAAAATACATACACCGTGTGGGCAGTCATATGGTTTTGTCATCAGAGCTACTACTGTAACGCCAGAAAGCGTACGTATTGGTTTTGATTTTAAAACGCTATAGAACTTTCTTCTGTAACTTCTACCCAATATAGCAAGGATTTCACCATTTTTGGGTATGTTATACATGTGCAATTTTTCGCATATTTTTCGCTTTTCCGATAACAGCGTACTGCTATTTTTTATCGAACCGCTTTCTAAAGCCTTCTTAAAAAGCGGCATGAACGCATCCAATGTTTCTTCCATCTGATTTCTTTTGTATTAAATTTATATAAGATTAAATACGCTTGTCGATATAAAATTTTATGAATACAAAAGGACAGTTCGTTACTATAGTTTTTTCTGTTTTGGTCATAACGGCTTTGCTTGCGATATTCAATCTTGAATATAATAATCTTATTTCTAATCAGAACATAAACCTTGTGCAAAGTAAAGGATTATCTTCCAATGCCATATTCTATAACCTTGTCCAACAATATTCCTTTTTCCAAAGTCTTGGACCCTCTAGCCAGGCAGATTCATTCTTAAAGGCGGCGTTAAGCAGCATAAACTTAGACTACTTCAATAATTATGTCATAAATTTAACCAACGGCGTTTCCGTGTCGAGCTCATTCGGTAGCTCTGTATTTAAGTGATGACATCTGTTCACTTAAGAGGCATGCAATAATTTTACCTGATTATTACTCTAAAAGAAACTCTGCGGTCTTCTCTTTATTAAATGGAACCAAATCATCATAGCCCTGTCCGGTCCCAAGGAACATTATCGGTTTCTTTGTTATATAGGAGATTGAGATAACCGCGCCCCCTTTCTTATCCACGTCTGCTTTAGAAAGTATAGTAGCGTCTATCCCTACTTCTTCGTCAAATATCCTCGCTTGGTTCACTGCATCGTTACCAGTCAAAGCATCACCTATAAAAATTGTCAGGTCTGGTTTACTGACTCTCTTGACTTTTTTAAGTTCGTCTATCAAATTTTTATTGATATCACTTCTACCGGCAGTATCTATAAGTACCAGGTCAGAGGCTTCACTCTTTGCATGCTTTATTGCGTCAAAAGCGACCGCTGCCGGGTCCGCACCGTAATTATGTTTTATTATCTCCACACCAAGCCTTTTTGTGTGTATCTCGAGCTGTTCTATCGAAGCCGCTCTAAAAGTGTCGCTTGCGGCAACCGTTACCTTTAAACTGTTATTCGAAAAAAATCTGATTAATTTAGCCAGTGTCGTCGTTTTACCTGCACCGTTTACACCAACAAATAAGATGATGTATGGTTTTTTCTTTTTTATATCAGACATCAATTTGCCTGCAGGGTACTCCATCATAACATCGGCTATACTGTCTTTTATAGCAGAGAGTATTTCCTTCCTATTGTTCAGCAGAGAAACTTCCTTTCCTATCAGGTTTTTCTGTAGGTCTTTGTGTACTGCTTCGAGTACTGCGACAGCTACATTATTTTCTATCAGCCCATCTTTCATGCTGTTATAAAGCTCATCTATGTCCTCTTTGTTTATCTTATGGGATAACAAGCGATGTTTTTTCTCTTTAGGTTTTTCCTTTTTTTCTTCTTGTTTTGGTTCTTGTACGGCCTCTTCTTTCTTTGTCTCTTTGAGTATGACTGGCGCTTCTATCTCTTTTAGCTCTTTTTTTGGGATAGGCGCCTTTTCTTTAACGATTTCCTTTTCTTCGACAGCTTCTTTCTTCTCTGAAGGTTTGACCACTTTTTCGGGCGTTATCTGGGGTACTTCGAGTTCTTTTGGAGCTTCTTTTTTCTCCTCCACCTTCTTTTCTTCTAAGTCTTCTTCTTTAGAAAGATGCTTTTGTATCGAACTTATAGAATCTTTTATTTTTTTCTTTAAAAATTCAAACATAGTCTACTTTTGACCTGTTTTATACTCCTCATACATCTTGTTCGCTTCTTTTTCCAGTCTTGATCCTTCTTCCTGAAGCTTCTGTACTACCTGTGCGATCTGCTCTATATTAGATTGTACTTCATTCAAGTCCTTTTCCAACTTTATTTTCAATTGTGATAATGACATACTTTTGAAAATATCACTGCCAATATTGACTAGGGCGTTATTGGTATCAGTCAACGTGCCATTTAAGAAAATCTCTGGGCTATAAGGAATCATCACTTCATTGTCTTTGCATTTTAGGTTGGTCAAGCCAATCAAAGACTTCGTCAGGGACTCTTGGGTCATCTGCAACGCGTTTATAGCGTTTACATAGTTCTCTAATTCACGACGTATATACTCTATCTCGAGAAGTCGCTTACTAAGGTCTTCCTCGTTTATTTCCATCTTTATTTCTTCTCTTCCCTCTCCTTCTTTATAAGACTTACAGTGACCACATTTTTATCGTCTTTTGTGCAGATGACTCTCATCTTTATCGGTGGGTTTTTTATTCCTCTTTCAAACATCGAATTATTCACCAACAAGTCTACCTTTACCCTCTGCGCTTTCATGTGTCTTTTAACGAACCCTGATAAAAATTTCACGGCTGCCGAAGCTTTTTTGTACCGTGGAACGGCTTCCATCGCCTTCCTCATATTTATCGTCATTATCCTTTGCTCTGTCATCTTATCTACCTACGTTCGGGTTCAATCTAGACCTATCCATCCGTCTTGTACCGAACTTTCTTATCTGCGCAAAGACTGGAGGTCTGCTCGTCTTACGCGCGCGCTTTATGAGCGCCCTTTTTCCTCGTGCTGATTTATTTCGTGTCATACTTTTCTATCGAACTTTATTTTTCCTTCTTTCTTTGTCCCAGATAAAACATTTAAAAGTTCCTTGAGTTTTGCATCGTCTATAATTCCCTTTAATCTGTCAGATAACGCGGACTGCAGCAGCATGTTCTCGACGTTCTCCACCAATTCAGGATGGGCGTATCTTAGGTTTCCTAATCTTTCACGTGCTTCTTTTGTCAAGTATTTAGAAAATACTTCTTGCTTTAGTTTTTCTAGCTGCTTTCTTTGCTCTATCTCCTCTTTATTCGGTATCTGCATATTATTTAGCTATCGCCTTAGCGGTCCTATCTGCTAATGAGATTCCTTTTGGAGATATCCTCCTACCCGGTCTATCCTTTATCTTCACTTTTTTGATTAATTCTGCTTGTTCTAACTGTTGTAAAAGTTCTCTTATAACCGCTCCACTCGCGGGTTTGAAATGTTTTCCGCTGTATCTATTTTTGTTCTTGTCACCGTAAACTACCCTTAGCCTATTTACGCCGATTGGCATCCTATTTACATAAAGCCTTCTAAGTATGCTGGCGCCCCTGAAGTACCACCAGTCGCTCTGCGCTGGAATCCTGTCCTTAGCGGACCCGGTCTTTACAAATCTAGACCATACGGGAGGAGTCATCGCCTTCTCTTTTTTTAACTCCTGCGCTAGTGCTTTAACTAGCTCTATTTGGTCTACATCAGTCGCTCTTATCATATCCTAATTTTCTTACACCGTCGCAATTTAAACATTTGTAGAGTATAGCACCCTTTCTCAACCTTACTACCGCGGTCTTTCCGGGTATAAGTATTTTATTGCAAGTTTTGCATATTAAAACTTTTTCATTCTTTGATAATTTTAGTTTTTTGGATAGGAAAATTTTATAGGCTATATATGTGTACCTGTCGGATAGCATCCTATTTTTTTCATAAAGTGTCTTTGCTTCGTTCACCAAAAAACTAAAGTCTCTTTTGAACGCGCGCTTGTCCCGTTTTTTTATCATAACGATTATTTTAATTATATGTATAAGTTATCTTTTAAACTTGATAAGTTGTAAATTTCCTAAGTTTCAAATGAAGGAAACCTTTATAAAGAATCTTTTTCTCTAAAAAGGTAAGATGCATTTACTTTTGCGTCTTACTCCAACAAGGAGGTTATTAATGGCAAAAGGAAAACCAACAAAAAATAAGAAAAAAGAGGAAGTCGAAGAGGAAATCGTAGATCAGAGCGATGACCTTGACGGCATGTATGAGGAAGGATTAGAAGAAGAGGAGGAAGAACCTGACTCTGATGATCTAGAATAAGTACTTAAATTTTTACCTTTTTTTCTTTTTAGGTAAAGAAGAAATTTTGTTTAAAATTCAAATTATTTATTTATTATGTCTACCGTCGTGTCCTACCCTGTAATTCATCTAAACTCTTCCCAAGAGAAGGTAGGTATGTTTCAACTCCGGAAGGTGGTGTCTCTTCACCATCCTCGTCTTTATCTATAGGCTGTTGCGTTCTACTACTTCTTTGTATGTTCTCAACTAATTCATCCAATCTGCTTTTGTAGTCGGGATAACGTGAAGAAACTACCAGATCGCCCGTGCCTTTACCAGATGGGCTAATGCTACCAAGTTCTACATATTTTCGAACAGAAAAAAAGCCGCCTTTTATTGGTTCGTAAAAAACAAAAATCACATTTCCATTTCGCTCCGGTCTATAACCGGCGCGCTTTACAAGACGCGAAATCTCTCTTAATCTCTCTTCTAAATCTGATTTTACCATATTGTACTTAGCATTTAATTACTGCTTATTAGAATTCTTTTAATATATAAAGCTTTTTATTTTAAAGTAGTATTATTTTGAATAAATAGTTAAATATCCAATCTATTTTATAAAGTCCGATCACCCGGTACTAGATCTTCTTGAGTACAAGGACTAAGTTCTCCCTTGTGAACTGTTCCGAAAGAATCCCTTCTCCTTTCTCTCTTTTTATTATCTTTAAGTATAGGCGTTTTCCCGATATGGCCCTAATTTCTATGGAATTCTCCATTTTGGTTACGCTGATATCGGTCTTGTTTCTGACTCCTGGCAAGTTTATGGAATGTACCGTACTATTACCGTTATCGGATACCAGATCTTCCGGTTCTATTACTTCGTTGATATCGGTAGCGCTCCTTACAAATTTTTCTTGAAGGCTTGTTTTCTCCTTTTGCTGCTGTGTATTAAAGAAGCCGCCCATTACATTGTTCATCAACGATGTTAGCATGGGCTGAAAAACCTTGTTTATGCTGTTGCTCAAATCCACGTTCATGTTGCCCATTCCTGGAGCCTGCATGCTCAAAGGCATGCCGCAAAGCGGACAAAAATTCCAATTTTTATCAAGAACTGTTCTGCAGTTGCTGCATTTCTTCTTAAACATACCAGTTTTACTGTATTTTTATGAAAGCGTCGAATAAATACCTTTACTTTGACAAATTAACTTTTATTTCATCATGAAATGCAGGTTGGAAAGCGTTAAATTGTCTATTTTTCTTATAATAGGATATATGAAGTGGTTGTTTTTAATAATCGGGATAATAATCGTCGCGATAGGCGCCGTGGTTCTGTCCGGAGTCGATATACCGCACGTAACTTGGCGTCTTTCAGATGCATTTAACGCGCTGCCGTGGAGTCAGACTTATACTGCAATAGCTTTCATAATTATTGGCGCGTTAATCATCGTGCTACTCGGTCTACGCTCAGAAATGGGGAAGTACTTCAATTTCTATTAGTTTCTCTAGAATTCATGAACATTGAAATAAAAACTAGGATTTTATTGTAAAGCGCAAATTAAAATCTAAGCTGCTGATGACGCCCCGCAATGCTCACATTTACTATTACTACCCATATTTTTGCCACAATACTCACAGCGAATTGGTTTGATTGGGGCATTTACTTGCAATTCCTTAACTCTATCTGCCCATGTATATCCAGTCTCTACTATAACGTTTCCGAAAGTTTGAGCCGCCGAAGAAGCAAAAGTTCTGACAGCAGGCAGGCCTTGTGGATTATCTGACCCCCCGAAGAAAAAATCATACTTACCATGCAACATAGCTACACAGTATAGCGACGAGCTGTTTTTAGAATTTTGGGGGTCAAGAACTTGCTGCAGCCCTAAGTAAACAGTTCCCACTAAGTTAGTTTTAGTATGGCTACGATTAATCGGTCTCCTTCTCCAGAATCCTTTTGTATATGTAACATTTATCTGGGGTACTTCGCTAAGATCGTAACGGATAAATCCAGCCCCCCTTCTTCCTCCTTTAAGTACAAATCCAGAAGCAGATGCAACCTGTTCTAATCTCTCTTCTAAAGCACCTATCCTCTCTCGTTCGCTTGTTCCCGGAACTGGGACACTTATTCCGTCTTCATATCTGTATTCTACCACAATTTACTCTATTTATTATTTAATAAGAAAATAACTCATATATAAAGCTTTCTGCTACTCTAAAATAGTATTATTTTAAACAAGTTTATACCGATTCGAACTATGCGTAGGTTAGGAAAATCTAACAATAGTTGCACATCAATTACCTGTAAGAAGTCTGCTTCAATGCCCTGGCCGCACTCCTGTACGGTTTCTGCGCCTCTGCCTGCCTTTTATCGTCTACCAGAAGAGACCTATCATAGTCTAAGAATCTTTTCTTCAGGCTTTTCTCCTTCTTGGAGAGCGCCTTTGCTATTACCGACCTCACGGCGTGCGCTCTAGCCATTGTGCCGCTTCCCTTGATCTCTATTTTTATATCATATTTCTTTGACAAGTCTCCGGCGATAATGATAGGTTCGCTAATCATCAGCCTAAAAAGAGTCTCTGGATACGCTGAAAGAAGTTTGCTGTTTATAGTCAGTCTGCCGCTGCCTTCGGTTATCACGCCCCTGGCTATGGCTGTTTTTCTCTTTGCTACGATTATTGTATTCTTCTTCATAAGCGCTTATACTTCAATATGTTTGAAAGTTCGGCTATTTTAACCTTGTGTATGGGTCTGTCCATCTTTACGCGCGCAAAAACCAATTTTTCGCTGTTCTTGTATTCTTCTGGGGTATCGGCGAATACCTTTACCCTTCTGAACGCTTCTCTTCCATGCAAACGTTTTCTTCTTATCATGCCGCGTATCGCCCTTCTGACTATTCCGTTTACGTCCCTTGGAAAGAAAGGTCCTTTAGATTTTGTGCCTACTTCTAGTCTGTTCCTATATTTTTCTACTATGTCGTTCTTCTCGCCTATAATGACTAAGTCAGCTGCGTTTACCAGCACGACGTTTTCTCCCTCTAATGCTGCTTTAGCTGCATAAGTAGCCACCCTTCCAAGAACACACCCATTACCATCGATTATCATATTATTTTATTAATTTATTGACATAGCAATTTAAACTTATCTTTTATGTAGTTTCTCTTTCGCCGATGATCTTTTACCGCCATACACGTCAAAAATAACAGTGATGACCAAGGCTAAAAACATTATCAAAACCACGACGAACTCCGCGACTACATCCGCCGGTAAGTAATACTGGAATCCGGTGTAATTGAGCCCTCCTATCAAAAACAAGTTCGTTTCGTCCACCACCAGACCAATACCGAAACCAAATAGAAAAGCAAGAAAACGCATAATACGTCTGTTGCGCAAGACCTTTGCATTTACTATGAACGCCAGTATACCTACTACTGCGATAAGCGCTACTCCAAAAAAGAAGTGATGAAAAGTAATGCCATTAATCACTACATCGGTGGTACCCCCCAAAAACACATATGTACGAGCCACCACTATCGCAAGAAGCGCACCGATTAGGACGTACATCAACGGGTTGCTAAGAAAGCTATCTAGTATCTTTTTTTGTCTTTCCAGGTTCAATGTCATACTATTTTGGTTATAATCCCCTATAAAATCTTTTTTAACTTATAAATCTGATAATCTGATAGTTATTATCCATGGGCCGGTAGTCTAACGGCAAGACGCCGCATTCGCAAATATGTCAAAAATTGCGGAGACTCTGGGTTCAAATCCCGGCCGGTCCACTAACTTTTATATAGCACTGCAAAAACTTCATTGAATTTCATCATCGATGACTCGCCCGTCGCTTCTCGTTATTGTGGCATGGTGTGTCTTTAATGGTGGGAGAGGCTCTGGTCCAGGATAAGTTATCTTGGGTGGTATACTAAATCGTTCTATTAGATCTGCCAGGTCTGTTATACGCACAGGTCCTAGGCGCTCCTCTTCCACTATTTTTTTCTCACGCTCTTCTCTTACGCGTTGCTCCATGTGCGACAGTGCGTAGTGATAAGCACGTCTTAGTGCTGCAAACCACGACTCATTATAATTATATCTTTGAATAAATCTTTTTTCGCTTGTTATCATATCTGGGTGAACACCCAAAACTTCGAATACATCTTTATCTCCATCTTGTATTACCAAGTCATAAGTTTCGTTGGACGAAATTTCACCGATGCTTTTTTCTGGTTCTACATGGCCGTAGGGTAATCTGCGCGTATAAGTTATTTTTAATAAATCCGGTACTGAGGTATAAGTTCTTGGCGTTCCTGCACCAAGTTCAAGGATTACTTCAAGAGCCATTGGGTATATCCTTCTAATCGCTGCATCGCGTTTCCTTTCGTCTGCAAACTTTTGTGCTTCTTCGAGCGATAGCACCATAGCTTATTTTAAGCCCCCTTCAGATATATTTCCCATGTTTTTGTGTCCCATGAATTTATTCTAATGTATCTTATCAGATTAGAAGTGGTATATAAAGCTTTATAATAGTTTTTAGTAAATCTTCGTTTCTTTTAGATATCTCCAAAGGAAAAAGAATACAAATGACAACGCGAATGATAGCACCGCCAACAGATTCTGCGGCACCGGGAAGTAAGCCGCTAGATTCGAAGTCGCGACCTGTGCAGGATACAATAGGTTCTCTATGGCTATGTAAACCCAGACTAGCAAGAAATAAAGCCAAAGAGCTTCGAATAAGACCATCAAGATGTGCTCGTATTCTCTCTTCATGCAACCACCCTAATATTGTTTTCTTTGGCCCACACCATCTTGGTTATGACGAAGAACGAGACGGCAGACACCGCCACTACGGCTATCACCGATATGTCGGTCACTAACGTCTTTCCGAGGATGTTCGTGAATCCTGCTAGATATCCCACAAAAAGAATGTCAAAAACTAAGGGTATCAGTATCAGGGCATTGAACTTCCCCAACCTGTACGCCGAGCTAAGAAATCCTTTGTTTTTGAAGTTTATCTTCTCGTTCATCATGAAATTAGAGACGGCACTCAACTCTCCCCCCAGGAATATAGCAAGGGGATAAAACGCACCGATGCTAAGACTTATGTACACAGCGGAGATGTTCACGAGATACGTCAGGAAACCAAAAATACTGAATAATATCGAAAACTTGTTGAAACTTTTTGTTACCGAGTAGAGCATCTCCTTGGGCTTTATCTTTTCTGACTTTTTCTTCACGTCTTTTTTAATCATTTCTATGGTCTTTATCCCGTTGGCGTTCAATGCATTGGTCATTTCCAATAAGAACTCTTTGCCATTGCGCTTCGTGTTCTTTATCGCGCTTGCCGCCTCCTTCGTGAATATCCTATTCATCGAGAAACCATTGTATGCATTATTGAACGATAAAATGTTCGTTATCTCGGTAAGTACCATTTCGACGAAATTACGTCTTTTTGATTCGGTGACATTGCCCATATCCACATAGGGTAAAAACCACTTGGCATTAGGTATAGAATAATTCTCGAAGGTCACTACTTTTTCTGCTCCCAACTCTACCGCTGCTGCCAGTCCTGTTCTAAGAGTATCTCCTATGTTCTTTGCATGCGAAAATTGTATTAGTCGTATATTGCTAAAAACCTCTTTATAAGACAGCGCCTTTTTATCGTCTAGAATAACCAAGGTACCCTTTGGCACTATCTTGTCTATCTCGACTAAAAACTGCCTTGCCTTGCTTTCATTGACCGCATTAAGGTTCGGCATCAATAATGCCAAACTCGGATTTGCCATCTATAAGTAATGCTTACAACCCGTATTTAAATATGATTAGTTCCCTTTGAAAGGGAACTGTTTATTACCCTCGTCTCTTAAACCATTAATCTATTTAAACCGGTAGTAATTATGTTCTAATAAGGAACATAAACGATGGAAAAATCCACTTCTTCGAACCGAACCTGGTTGCATAAGCTTACGAATAGGAATACTTTATTCTCTATAGCAATTGCGTCCGGCTTGTCTGCTCTAATATCGATGCTATTGATTCTAGCCGCTGGATGGAACTTTGTAACGTTCAATGCCTCGGCATTTTCAAGCACATACTTACAGCCGCTCAGCAATTCGTCTTTCCTCGTGTCTCAGGGCATAAATTCCACACAAGCTACTTATTTACAGGAGATTTATAGCGGACTCTACAGCCTCTCGACGGTCCTACAGCAAAGTCTTCTCGTGTTCTTACCCATCCTCGCCATTGTCGGTGCTTTCATGATGCTGACCGCGTTCTATCTAAGGTCTAAGAGCAGAAAGACCTTATCCTACGGCGTCATCTTCGCGATGGTGTTCTCTCTATTGTTCTTCATAGGAGTGCTCATATACCTGCCGATCGCCCCTTCGAATGTCGCTGTGTTCTTCAGCTATCTTGGATCATTTACCGGCAATGCGTTAGAACTTGGTGCGGCGTACGTACTGTTGTTTGCGTATGTGGTACTAGGCCTGCTAGCGTCTATCTTCGGACTTTACCGCCTGCTTTTGTCACACGAAAACCCTTAGACACGATGTCTAATAGTCAGATATTTATTTATAAGGCTCATTAAAAGTGATGATATCCGACCTGGATAAAATATGAATGTATCAAAAATAATGACGAAGAAGGTTGTTTCGATAGAAAGGACAGACCCTATGCGAAAGGCGATAGCCATCATGGATTCTAAGGAGATAAAAGAACTGCCCGTCGTCTCTAACAAAAAATACGTCGGCCTACTAGCGTATTATGACCTTATATCGAAAGAAGCCACCAAATCCGACAAAATAGAATCTTTCATAAGGAAAGTCCCGGTTCTATCGCCAAAAGACTCCGTGGACAAAGCCATAAAATCGATGCAGATCAACGGGATAGGTGCGATGCCGATAGCCGACGAGGACGGAAAACTGATAGGAATAGTGTCCGACTACGATGTTATAAAGCTACTGATAAACAGCCGCGTCTTTGATTCGCTAAAGGTGGAAGACGTCGTTATAAGGAGGTTCCCTATACTGCGAACGGAGGATACGCTTGGAAAAGCACAGAAACTAGCAGCCATAAACAAGATAGATGGACTACCTATAATAGACAATTTCGGCAAGGTCGTCGGCCAGGTACTATTAGCAGACATACTAAGGTATACCTTTGCAGTGTTCGCCGGCAAGAAAGGTGAGAAAAAAGACATGGACGCGAATAGGGATACGGCTCTAGAAAAGAACGTAATGGAGATTTCTAGACGAGAACTACCACAGATATCTCTGAACCTCAACCTAAGAAAAGCACTCGAAATGATGCTCTCTGCAAAAACAAAGGGTGCTATTGTGGTTGATAATGACCTTAAACCGGTCGGCATACTCAGCAGATTGAAGATACTCGACATGCTCGGTGGAAATAATATAGGGGACAACGTAGATGTTCAGCTATCTGGTGAATATGACTGGGATTTTATATTGCTCGCAAGAAGCGAGATAAACAGGAGAGAAAGACAGCTGTTTAACTCCGCCAGCATCACAAGCATAAGAATACACATAAAAAGAGTTCATGACGTGGCTGGAAAATACCAGCTAAATCTCCTAGCATTGGGAAAGAGGAAATACGACATAAAGGTCGATGGAGTGATAAAGGAGATGCTCCTACGAGAAGCCATAGAAAAACTAGAGAGGATGTTGGAGCACGGTAAGCGAGATTTTAATTGAAAGCTGAAAGCGATACTTGCTTACTGACCGTAATACCAAATATCGTATCTATCTCAGATTTTAGAAGAGCCAACTCGTTCTTTAGATAGTTCTGGACGTTGTATTTGTTCGCTATTTCCATCGAAAGGTAAAGATATTTCTTGATGTTTCCCTCGCTCGAGGTCAAGATGACATTCCCGTGACACTTGGTACACTTGCCTATCAATGGCATCCTTCTATAGCGTTCGTTGCACTTTACGCACCTGAACTCCTGCGTACCGAATCTTCTCAAGTTTCCTTTTATGTCTTTTATGAAGTGTTTGTCGATTATTATCCGAGCTATATCAGATAGGTCGACAGCGCGTAATTTCTCCTCCAAATCCATCTGAGAGACCACTTTTTCTTGCATCGTTTCTAGGGTTTTATAGGCAGAAACGTTTATGCCCTCATTTATGTTGTCAGTGTCGTGGGTGAATAAAATAGTACTATCTGGTTTGTCTAGGATATTTTTTACCTGTTTTATCTTCACATCGGCCGGTTTTGAATAACTTAGCGTCGCCTCATAAAATTCTACTGGATATCTATCCACTATATCTAGATTATAGACCTCGGAATCCACGCTATTCAAGTCGAGTTTTATGGAAAGAACTAAGGGGGAGTCCATATACCTCGCGCCCCTGGTATCGGGAAGCAGTTCCCTGTTGAAATTCAGCAGCATATCGGATAGAAGTATCAACGAAGCTTCATCGCCGTCGCAATTCCTCCTCATCGCAGCATGGAAAAAGGGGTGGGCAAACAATCCCTGTGTCTTCGAAAAACCTATTATCCTACCGATTATCCCGCATGACGTGTGTGGAGCCAGACCAACGACCAGTTTCCCTATTAAGTCCTGTTTTGAAGATACGTTCATTATCGGTTCTTTTTTGTAGTATTTTAAAAGTAATTCGTCCACAAACTTTGAAACTCTCACCATTACTTCGGCACCGTTTTCGTCCGGACCCCCATAAGTCGGCAGAATGATGTCTTGTGACTTAAGTTGCACTATCTGTTCCGGATCTTCGAGTGTCTTTCCATAAACGTCTTTGTTGTAACCTAGTTCTCTTAGTCTTTCGATGGAAGTTTCTACCTCTTTCGGTTTAAAGTGTGTTATCGGCACTTCGATAGCGTCGAATCTTATTGTCCCGTCCTTATTCACGTTCAGCTCTAATATTGATCTGATTATACCTTTTTCGAGCGGCTCTATCGCGCCCGAGGAATTGAAGACTCCTCTGACACCCTTGATTGTCTGTGGCCTTTCTTTTATATCTAGTCCCTGAAAGGCTCTCTCTAGGTAATCCTTAATATTAATCTTTATTTTCATTTTAGATACTGTTTCTTTGGCGTGGTGCACCTTCTCTTTCGTCCTGGACATACAAACTCTGCAATAGAAAAATCGTTGGGCTTGCGAACCACAGACTGGACACGTAGCATATATTGTCTCCTTGTTGCACTTATCGCAGAAAAATATTCCGTACTCCGCTTCTATTAACCCTTTCTCTGCTGCGGCGACTATGTTCCTGGAGGGACCGCCACCAGCGCCTACAGGAAATATCACGTTTGGATTGGTTTCCATCTCCCTCATTTTCGCCTTTTCCGGCCTTCCAAGCCGCCCTCCTATGAAAGTACCTGCATAATCTCTTATCTCCACGCCGGATAAACCCCCGAGTATCTTTAAGTTGTCGTTCTCTCCGGTAAACAATGAAGCTGCTTTCTCAAAATCAAACTTTGGATATCCTATGGTACCCAGCAAAGCGTCGGCGTCTTCCACTATTATGTCTGTTATCACCTTGTGCTCTACACCCAGCAACTCCATTGTTCTTTTCACCTTCTGCTCGTTCGGAAGTATAAGAAGTTTCGAGTTCTTTCCGATTATCTTTTCTTGTATCTCTACTTTGCCTTTTGTGTAGATTGCTTCTATTAAACCATACAACTGGTCTGTCGATATCTGTGTCCAAAAATAAAGGAACTTTGGATGAAGAGGTATCTTATGTTTCTTAGAAAAAGCCAAGTTATCTTCGAAAGAACCTAGCGATCCGGATTCTTTTTCGATGGTTTCTCCCTTGCTCGAGACTATGGCTTTCCACCATTCTTCAACAAAAGGAGACGGCATGAACAGATGTCCTTGTTCTGAAAAGTCCCCATAATTAAAAAGAATGTCTCCTAAATAAAGTATTTCTGAAATGTCCTTTACTGTTGCTTCTGCATCTTTTTTGGTGTTCAACTTTTTGACAGTTCCATCCCTTAATTTTACTATGGGACCTTCTATCACCGAGCACGGGGTTATCGCACATGCTTTACCCGGCAATTCTACCCTCAACTGCGAACCAGTAGCAACGAAACTAGACATCACTATATTTGTCGCAGGGTTTATAGAGGCTGCAGCAAATCCAGAGACCCTCCCTCTACCATACCTCAACCTGAAACCTCCACTACGAAGAGGATACGAGAAAACTGGTCTGCCGGCCGCCAGTTCTTCTAAGTATCTATAATTGGGTAATACTTTACCACCGTTTCCATTTTGGTTTTCTTTTTTACCAGCTTCAGCGTGTTCAAGTTCCTTCAGCTTCAAGTAAGCAGAAAGAAAGTTAAAATCTTCGTTTATTTTATAGGCTTCGCCGAATGATTTCACCATTTTCTGGACTTTCGCAGCTTTTTGTGCGAATCCTTCGCAAAGAACCAGACACATCCCTCCTCTAATACGATTTGTACCTATCCTTGGAAGATTTTTATAAGCAGAAACTTCTCTATCGGTGGTCGGGTCTCCCTCGATTTCTATCGGCAGGTTCCTGATCAAAAAATCTATTTCGTTTATGTCTGGTATATACTGCAACCTTGCTTCATACTCGTTGTAATCTGTAACCTCTACTTTTACCCTCCCTATCTCGCTTTCATTTGGGTCATATTTACCTAAACCGAACTCGGCTCGTAGCGTATCGGCTATGACCAAAACAGACGCTGCAGCGGTACCGCCCGCGCCCCTTATCGGTCCACCAAAATGACACGCAATATATTCCTGTCCATCTTTTCTTTTCTTGAACTCGGCCCTCACAAAACCCTCCAACGGGGCAGAGACTATCGCAGAAGTTATGTAAGCAAGACCCACTCTTATGCCCATTTCTATCGCGTCATACTGGTTTTCAAATTTTATGAATTTTGAATGGGCTGTAGCTATAGCAGCGTCCAGAGCGACACGCCAGTCGTTCGGAGAATATTTTTTCTCTGCTTCTCTTATGAAGTCTGCGAGACCGCTGTCTATCAATTTAGGATTTAGCACGGAAAGAAGACCCTCTATTCTAGCTCCGACATCGGCAGCAACCGGTATTTTTATCTGTTTTATCGCGCCGATTATCTCATATTGCCTTAGAACTTCATCAGAAATAATCTTTAAATAATCTCCTTCCCCCATACTCTAGATTCTTCTGTATCTTAGAGAATAAAAGTATTATTGTTATTTTTTACACGCAGTATCATACATGTTTATAGCTGATTATAAATTATTTAATTAGAAGAGACTAAAACTTTTATGCGAAAAGAACGACGTCTTAGCGATTTAGAAAAAGTGCTAATTAAGACCTTGTATCCTAGGGGATATAGCATTGGAAAATTGGCTGATTTGCTTGGTCGACGTAAAAATGTTATTCATTATCATACTAGTAAAATATTTGGACCAAAATATAGAAAAATAGAATTTAATTCCTCTCTCGAAGAAGACCTGGGGGAATTCTTAGGCGCGTTCGCGGGAGATGGACATTTAGCAATACACAAGAAAAATTGGCAATATAAGATATTGATATACCTTTCTGCTAATGAGGGTGAGTATGCTAGATATCTATCTGCTCTGACCAAACGCTTATTTAATAAAGAAGCACATGTTAGAAAATTACCGAATAGATCCGTGACTGAAGTTCGTATTTATGGAAGAGCACTTATTGAAGTATTAAGAAAATATCTTAGCTTTGAGTCAGATAAAACTTACACTGTAAGATTAAAGAAAAACCAAAGTTCTTACCGCATTCCATTTCTGAAAGGGTTTGTAAGAGGGCTAATTGCAAGTGATGGTGGTGTTGGAAGTGGGGTCGTCTATTTTTCTACAATATCAAAGAAACTGGCTTATCAACTTTCTGACATTCTTAATGGATTTTCAATTTTGAATCATGTATACCCTCAAGAAAGAGTTAAGCCCAGAAGAATGATGTACCGAGTAAGAATATACGGCATTGATAATCTAAAAAGATTTTATAATTTTGTTGGATTAAACGAGGAGAATAAACTAAACAAACTTAAATCCTTTCTTGATGAATATTATCAGCATTAAAAATGGGCCGCGGCCGAGATTTGAACTCGGCTCTTCGGGGCCACAACCCAAGATTCTACCTGGCTAAACTACCGCGGCCATAAGTATCCTTATCTACTAAATACATAAATAAGTGCATATCAAACTTATATTATAAGCAGTATGGAAAAAGCCGAAGTAGAAAGATTAATAAAAACAGCGATGAAAAAGAACCCCAAAAAACTTTTTCCGATAAAATCGCTACAAGATCTTGGTCTATCGCGATACATATGCAAATCATGCGGTAAAAACTTCTGGAGCGCGTCCGAAAAAGAGTTTTGTGGAGATGTGTCTTGCATCGGTCGTTACACTTTTTTGGACAATAGATTAACACCCCTAAAAGCAAGCAATAGACAAATATGGGAAAGGTTTGCAAAGATGTTTGAAAAGTTCGGGCATACCGAAATAAAAAGGTATCCGGTCGTTGCTAGGTGGAGAAACGACTTATATTTCGTTGAGGCTGCGATAGATGATTTTGCTCCCTACGTAATAAAAGGGATAGCCGAGCCCCCAGCGAACCCTCTCGTTGTGCCGCAGATTTGCTTAAGGTTCAATGATATAAACAATGTCGGTCTCTCAGGAAGACATCTCACTAGTTTCATAATGGCTGAACAAGCCGCGTTCAATACAAATAAGAAAAAGACATACTTTGACAAAGAAGCGATAAAATATATATTTAAGTGGCTTACAGATGGTCTTCAGATAAATAAAAATTATCTGACTTTCGTAGAAGATGCTTGGGTTGGAGCAGGATATGCTGGTAATTCATTGGAATTTTTTGCTGGTGGTCTCGAGCTCGGAAACCAAGTTTACATGCGATACTTTGTAGAGAGAGGACAACTCAAAGATCTCAAAGCAAAGACTATAGATATGGGCGCCGGGCTAAATAGGTGGGCCTGGCTCAGTCAAGGGACCCCGACTGTCTACGAGGCAGTGTTCCCGAGAGCATTAGATTTAATAAAGAAAAAAATTGGATTCGACTATGAAGAGAAATTACTAAAGAAAGCTTACGAATTCTTAGGCAGGTTCGACTTCGAGGAAAAACACCTATCAGCCGCGATAAATGCGATTTCGAAGGAAACGGGGTTGGACTACAATCAAACAAGAGAAATGGTTGAAAAAATGCAGGCAGTCTATTCCGTAGCAGACCACACCAGAACTCTGCTCATCTCAATACACGATGGCGCTTTGCCCAGTAATGTCGGCGGAGGATATAATTTGAGAAACATACTAAGACGCGCACTGTTAATGATAGCAAAGAATGACTGGGACCTAGACTTAAATGAAGTAATAGATGTCCACAAAAAAGAGTTCGGATCCTGGTTTACCGAGTTAAATGATTTCGACATATCAAAAATAATAGACAAAGAAAAAGAAAGATTTAAAGAATTCGGAAAAAGGAACTCCAAGTTAATATCTTCTATAATAAAAAACGGGAAAGTGGAAGAAAGCGAGATGAAACGACTATACCAATCGAATGGTATAACGATAGATGATATAAGATACCAGTCCGAAATAGAAGGGAAAACGGTGTCCCTACCGGAAAAATTCTACACCGATATCAACAAAACTATCGTCGATACCGAACAAAGCGAGGATAAAGATATCAAAGGAGTAAAAGAGACCCAAAAATTATTTTATAAGGAAGAGCTTTCTACCACATCCGCTAAAATAATCAAAAAAATCAAACCAAACATTATAGTCTTGGACAAAACAATCTTTTATCCGGAGATGGGGGGACAAAAACCAGATGGCGGAACCATAGATGGAATAGACGTATCCGATGTCAGAATAAAAGACAATGTAATAATACATTACCTAAAGGAAAAAATCAAAAAAGGAATAGGAAATAAAGTGTCCCTAAGTATAGATTTGAATAGAAGAGAACGCCTGAGAAAGCACCACACTGCGACGCATATCGTCAACAGAGCCGCGAGAATTGTCCTCGGCGACTTTGTGTATCAAAACGGAGCAGAGAAAGATGTCGATAGCGCACATCTTGATATTACATACTACGACAAACTCTCTCGAGAGCAGATAAACTCTATTGAAAAATTAGCAAATAAGATAGTCTCCAAAAACCTTAAAATGACAGTTAAAATAATGGAAAGAACCGCAGCAGAGATGAAGTATGGAATGAGCATATATCAAGGAGGAGCAATACCAAGTGCAACCCTGCGAATCGTGGAAATAGAAGGATATGACGTTGAAGCATGCGGCGGTTTGCACTGTCATACGACCGGTGAACTTAATTTCATTAAGATTATAAAAGCCGAACGAATACAAGATGGAGTAGTAAGATTGACTTTTATGGCGGATAAACCAGCACTAGAACAAGTACAGAAGATTGATAAGATTGTAAAAGACTTGATGGAACTCTGGGGGGTTCAGCAAGATGAAATCTATAAAACTGCTGAAAGATTCTTTTCGGAGTCTAAACGTTTCAGAGAACTCTATGAAAAATCTGAAGTGGGAAGAATTTCTGCGACAGCTTTATCTTCGTATTCAGACCCAATCGAAATAAACACAAAAATAGACAGCGTCGGCGCTATAATTAATGGTATAGAATCGGTGAGAGGACAATTGAAAGACAAAAATCTAATAATAAACGGTGAAAAATTCGGCTTGGCGTTTCCTAAAAACGACACAAATAAAAATAAGTTAATGAAAAATTATAAAGAGGTTATAGAAAAGGGAGACTTCTTATTAGGGCACTAGTAAATTACTGATTACTTTGAATAATAAAAAACCTTTTATACTAGTTACAATCTTTTATTTTAAGTGAAATTTAACCGACCAGTTACGCTTAAAAATGGAATTGTAGTGGTTATAAACCCACGACCTATACTTGATTCTACATCGATAGCATTAGCAGTAAAATATGGATTTGCCTATGAAAGCCCTTCAGAGGTCGAAAGCGCACACTTTCTAGAACATATGGTATTTGAGGGAACGGAAACAAGATCATATCTAGATATACTTAAGCAGAAAAGAGAACTGGGGGTTTTGCTTAGTGCTTATACTCAAGATGAAACAAGCGTATTCTTTGCTGATGGTCCAAGAAGAAATCTGTATCGCGCTGCAGAAATAGTTGCTGACATGGTAGAAAATCCAACAATACCTGCGGATAGACTTGCGAACGAAAGACTACCTATGGTAAATGAATATTTAGAGAGGCTTGATACACCTGCTGTTTTAATAGCAGACGCATTCGAATGTTTTGCGGGAGGGCAAAGCGATGAGTTCGATATGCACGAAGCAAGTATAGAAGCGATAAGAACAAAAACAAGGGAAGAAATTCTTAGAGTACATGCGCAGCATTACAATCCAGAAAATATGTGCCTTTCATTCTATGGTAATATTTCGTACAAAGAAGCGATAAAGATAGCCACCGACATCTTTGAAAAGATGAAAAAACATCCGCAGAGTGAAAACCCAGAACTTCGTTGGGATAAAAATCCACGCGTAAGAGATTATTTATTTGGGCTGCCCAGTGCAAAGCAAGGACATATTATTATTGGATTTAGATTACCTCCAAGTTCAGAAATCTTTAGACCCGGTGAGCACACTTTTTCTGCACTTGCTTGCGCACATTCTCTCTTGTACGAAAGACTTTACGATGCACTTAGAACCAATACCGGTCTTGTTTACGATGTAACATTAGAACTAAAGCCAAATGGCAACTTTGGGTATTTCTATATTCAAACATCATCAGAACCTAAAAACCTTTTTGATGTAGTATCAATAACAAAACGAGAATTAGAAAAACTCCTAAATGGAGAATTTACTGATGCAGATATAGCGAGAGCAAAAAGAGCTCTTAGATACGATTCAAAGCAAAATTTAGAGAGCGTTTTATCCACCACTTGCAGTATAGCTGATTATAACCTAATGCACGGCAGGAGCACGCTTGTAGCAGATCTTCCAGTCATTCAAAGAGACGATGTTTTAGCTGCATTAAACAGATATACTACATTAAAAAGAGCTATAACGGTGGTTTTAGCGCCGCCCAGGGTGAAAACTAGCAAATTACCAAAAGAAAAACTTGTCGGACATTTGGTTTAAGCCTAAATAAAAATTAAATGTTAAATAGTTAAAATAATAAGCTAGATAATGGCAGACAATTTCTACAAAAGCGCTGAAATAGAAGGAAAGATAAACACCGCTTGGAAACAAAAAAAGGTCTTAGAACATTTAGAAAAAGCCAATGAAAAAGGACCAAAATTCTATTTCCTTGACGGACCGCCTTTTGTCACAAACGAAGTGCACCAGGGCACGATGCTCGGTATATTCATGAAGGATGCGATATTAAGGTACAAGTTACTGCAGGGATTTTCTGCCAGGATGCAGCCAGGTTGGGACACTTACGGTTTACCGATAGAAGTCATCGTAGAGAAAAACCTTGGGGTAAAAAACAAAAAGGAAATAAAAGAGTTTGGTGAAGATAAGTTTGTAGAATCATGCAGAAAACTAGCCGATGATTATATTAAACTAAACACTTCTATAATGTTGGACTATGGCGTATTATGGTATAAAAATAAACCGTATAGAGTAGATGATGATCAATACATAGAGTCTGTGTTCAGCGCAATAAAAAACGCAAACGAGATGGGTCTTCTTTACAAAGGATTCAAACCGACTTGGTTCTGCGTACGATGCGGCACACCGATGGCCAACTATGAAGTCCGTGACAAATATTATGATAAAGAAGATCTTTCGATCTACGTGCTTTTCCAGCTAGAAGACGGCCGATACTTACTCGTTTGGACGACCACCCCTTGGACGCTACCTTCAAACGTTGCGATTGCTGTAAACGGCGGATTTACGTACATAGAAACCGAGATAGACGGTAAAACTGTGATACTCGCAAAGGACCGCGAAAAAGTCCTAAAAGAACTTGAAGTCAACTATTTCGTCAAAAAAGAAATCAGCGGAAACGACCTTATCGGGTTGAAATACAAATCACTTTTCCAAGACATGCCTCAAGTCAGAGAAAATGCTGATAATATTGGAAGAGTGATAGAAGGTGCGGGTTTCGTATCCGAAGAAGGTGTTCCCTTTGTCGAGATGGATGCAGGTACTGGTTTGGTGCACGTGGCTCCCGGCCACGGAGAATCAGACTATAAGATTGGAGTGATGAACAAATTACCCATCCTTTCTCCGGTAACAGAAGATGGAAAATTCACATACAAGGCAGGTTGGTTAGAAAACGAGAACGTACTCGATGTCAATGACAAGATAATAAAGAACTTGCAAGAAAATGGCGCTATACTCAATGTACAGAAAGTGATCCACAAATACCCGCATTGTTGGAGGTGTAGGACACCACTTATTACCAGAGCCAGTGAGCAGTGGTTCCTGAATATAGACAAAATTAAAAAAGAGTTGATAACCCTCTCAAAGGGCATAAACTGGGTCCCCTCAGTATCACAAGATATGTTCGAGTCGTGGTTATCGAATGCTCAGGATTGGGTGATCTCGAGACAACGCTACTGGAACACACCCTTACCGATATGGGAATGCACGAAGTGCGGCGAAAGAATTGTTGTAGGGAGCAAAAAAGAGCTTCTCGAACTTAGCGGTAAGAAGACGATAAACGCCCTGCATAAGGCCAACCTAGACGCCATAAAGATAAAATGTCGGAAATGCCGTTCGCTTGTCAGCCGCGTTCCTGATGTCATAGATGTTTGGATAGGGTCTGGTTCTGCTTCTTTTGCAGACTTAGGATATCCTTCTAAAAACAAAGAATTTGCAAAGTGGTTTCCTGCAGACTTCATATGTGAAGGAAACGACCAGGTTAGGGGTTGGTTTTATTCTTTACTAGTCATGGGCTACATTGCTACGTCTAAACTCGCATTCAAAAATGTGGTCATGCATAAGTTCGTAGTTGGCGAAGATGGGAATAAATTATCTAAAAGTGAAGGGAATTACAAGCCTCTTTCAGAACTCTTAAAAGAAGGGTATGGAAGAGACGCTTTGAGGCTTGCTTTACTAAGACACAAACTTGAAGACGAGATGGTATTCACCCTTAACAGTCTATCAGAAGAAACAAAGACAATAAATGTGTTGTATAATCTCTGTAACCTCTATCTTTCTATGAAGGACCTTTTCAAAAAAGCAATGAAAGAGGACAAAAGATTCAAATTGGAAGACAAATGGATTTTCTCCAGATGGAACAGCACAAAAAAACACGTAGAGGAGAGCTTGGATACTTTTAGAATCGATTATGCTGCTGATTACTTAGAAGATTTTTTGAACAATGACTTCAGTAGGACCTACATAAAACTAGCAAAATCTAGGATTTTTGATGACGATGATTACGCGGCATTTGAAACGTTTGTTACCATATTCAAGGAAACACTGCCCGTTATTTCCATATTCACACCGTACATAGCTGAATATTGCCATTCTGTTCTAAATGGTGAAGGTAGCGTGATGCTGTCTCGCTTCCCAAAAACTGTAGAAGACCTGATAGACCCTACTCTGGAGAAAAGAATGAACCTGACGATGGAAGTGTTACAAGACGTCCTATCCACACGCGAAAAAATGAAGATGCCAATAAAAAGACCGATAAATATGGTTGCTTTCACGGGACTGTCGGGAGAACTTATAATAGAGGAGATACTCCAGACCATGGGAAACATCTTACACTTAAAATACGAAATAAACGAAGCCGACTTCGATATAGGTCTCAACTTTGGGGCACTGAAGACCAGATACAAAAAAGAAGAAATAACCGCTATAGCCACACGATTTTTAGAGCTTACGAAAAACACAATTTCCAGGAATCTTGGAACCGGGATAAAGTTGCTTTCTGATTCGAAAGAGTACAAACTTTCTGATAACGACCTGGAATTAAAACCAAAAGTAGAAGGCATCGAAGTTTTCGATGGAAGAGGACGAAAAATAATATTAGACAAACACATAAACGACGAAGTTTCAAAATTGTGGTTAAAAAGAGAGATAATCCGCGCTGTCCAGTCGATAAGAAAAGAGTGCAGTCTGAAAAGGAAAGACGAGATACGTATTTCAATAACGCTTAATGGTCGATCTGATAGTCCACTACTTAGCGAAATGATCGGCGATATCGTGGGGAAAACGAACGCCACTCTAAAAAAGGAAGGAAGCCTACTTAAAATACACAGTCTAGAAGTGGATAAGAACAATGTGGTAATATCTGTATTTGGATAAGGCTTCGAATTCTGGCTTAAAATAAGCATATATATAGTAGCTAAAAGCACTATAAAAGTAATGAAACGTAATATTTAAATATGGCAAAGCTTTATAAAGTCGAAAACATAGTGGCGAGCATCTCGCTCAAGACGCCAATTCCTTTGAAAAAACTAAAGAAACTACCAAATACGCAATACAACCCCGAACAGTTCCCTGGGCTCGTATTCAGGCTAGAAGATATACACGTGACTTTTCTGGTCTTTGGGAGCGGTAAACTTGTGTGCACCGGTGGACGATCGAAGGACGACATAATCAACGCAATGGGCAAACTACTCAAAGAACTTAGAAAGATTGGTGTCCACGTAAAAGCACAGTGGAAGATAGAAATACAAAATATAGTCGCAAGCGGAAACCTGAATAGACCCCTAGACCTAAATAAAATCGCTTACAGCGTCGATGAGACTGAGTATAACCCGGAACAGTTCCCTGGGCTCGTATACAAACTCGTAAATTCTAAAATAACCTTTTTGCTTTTTGGGACCGGCAAAATTGTATGCACTGGCGCAAAAAACATATCTGAAATAGATTCAGCAATAAAGGTGTTGATTTCGGCCATAAATAAAAAAGGCTGAGTAATAATCTTCGATGGAAAGTGAGCAGAAATATAAATTATTCTATTCTCTTCTTATTTTATTCTGCTTGATAGGATTAGGGACGATGATCTACTTGCCGTTGGAGTTATCAAATATCGTTCCCAACTCCTGCAATATCAACAGTTTTTTGAGCTGCGGCACGGTCGCTAACAGCGGTTACTCGCACTACTTCGGCGTGCCTGTTTATGCTTATGGATGGGTTTTCTTTTCTCTGATGCTTGTTTTATCGCTTTTAGATTACTTCATGAAGGATAGACCTATGAAAAGGTTTTTAGTCTATTTTTTATTGGTTTTTGGCGTATCGGGCGCTATTGCAGCATCGTACTTAATTTATACGGAACTAGCTAAGATAGGCGCAATCTGCCCGATGTGCACGATAGCACAGATTTGTATCTTTTCGATTGCAGGCTTGTCATTATATCTCTTCGCGAAAAATTATAAACAGACTTTTACAAGTTAATAAAAATTACTAAATTACTGTACAATTTTAAAGTATCTACTACGGACCTAATGTATTTGCCAGTTTATTTAATTCAGATATCTCTTGAGAGATAAAGCTCGTGCCGCTGGCTGTACCTACTATGAAATAAATTGTCGGACCAGAATATGCAACAATCGCACCGAACATATCTGGTTATTGAATCGTACCGCCTAAACTAGTTAAATTTTTAATGTTATCACCATATAACAAAATACCTAAAATTGAAGATGGAGTAGAAACATTTGCAACTACGCGGTTAGTAGCATTGCTTAAAGCCAATTCCGGAACGACCGTTAAAAACGTACCTAACGTAGTTGCAGTACTTGTAGAATTTGTTTTTATTACAATTATAGCATCGGTTGCAAAATTAGAAGTAAGGGTCGAAAGGTTTTGATTTATCAAAGAAGATGGCACGATTGCTATTTCGGAAACACCGATTACTCCTTTTTCACTTTGTAGCGCTTCGGCTTCCTGCTCCGAACTTTGGGGCACCGAATTGGTTACCGACCAGCCATTGAGATATTGAAAAGAGACGTTGGAATTCGAAAACGTAGAAAACCCGGTTGGAGTACTGCCTGAACCGGAAATTATGTTTAAAATATTTGGATTAAAATAATATACTAGTACTAAAACCAGCACTGCAACGACAATAACAATCAAATAATGGTTTTTTCGTGGTTTGGGACCTGATAAATATGAAGGAACCTGTGCTTGATTTGCAGGAGCCGGAGCTGGTTCTACATCCATATAAATTCTATATATAATATTTTAATATAAAGCTTCCAAAATCAAGAAAACATCAAACGCTAAATGGCTGTACAATTGCAAAAAGTTTTGGCTGATTAGTAATCGTAGGCTGAAAACCTCGGCTTGCGCCTTAGTCCTTACACCTCGATTCTATCAACGGGGTCTTCTTCCCCGACCTATGACGATGCGTATTTTTACGGAGGGTTTCGAGCTTAGATGCTTTCAGCTCTTAGCCCTTGGCGCGTGGCGACGCGGCGTACCTTGTCAGATAACCGCTAACTAGAGGCGCCGTCTCGCTGTTCCTTTCGTACTAGTCGAAACTTCCATTCACGCATCGGACACTTCCACAAGTTAACTACCGGCCTGCCTCGCGGCGGCCTAAACTCAGCTCACGGTCCCCTTTAACCAGTGAACACCTGTACCCTTGGCTGCTTGTGCACAACCAGGATGGGGAGAGCCAAAGACTGTGGAGCAAGCTGCGAAGTCAATTTGAACTATCATCCGCAACAACTCTCTTACGCCCAGGGTAGCTTTTCTGTCATACGAAGGAGTCAAAAACACACGCATTCGTGTTCGCTATGCCCGGCTTTTGCCTCTGCGCGCCTTGCATTGCAGCGCACAGTCAAGCCATCTTTTGCCATTGCACTTAACAGTGGATTTCTATACCACTTAAGATGACCTTTGGGCTCCCATGTTATCTTTTCGTGGGATTGCCACCCCAGCAAAACTGCCCGTCTCCTGATGTCCCCGAAGGTAAGCGATATAAGACGATAGAAGTAGTGTTACACTTTCGACTATCCTGCCGCCGAAGCGACAGGCATGACGTCTCCTACTTACTCTATGTCCATCATCTTACTACCGCAACAAGAGATTGCAGTAAAGTTCCTGGGGTCTTTTTGACCCTGTGGAAGTCCCTGGCCTTTGCACCAGGACGGTGGTTTCGCGGGTTTCCAGGTAGGGACAGTGGGAATCTCATTACATCGTTCACAAGCCAACAATCAATTGGCAATGGATTATGCTTGCTTAAGAAGGTCACAGTTACCTCCGCCGCTAACAGGTCCTTATACCCTTTGAAACGAGTTTTCGGATACCTGTGCTGGGCAGATGTCGCCGACTGTACGAAAGATTGCTCTCTAGCAGTCAGCTATGCTTTTAGTAAACAGTTAGACTCCCCTAGTCACTGCGCCCTGATCCCGCTTTTAAGACAGGATCAGGGATCCTTTATTGCGAACTTACAGGACTGAATTGCCGATTTCCCTTACCCGGTTTAATTCCCTCACCTTAGCTTTCTAAGCCAGTGCACCTGTGTCAGTTTTCGGTACGGTCACCTCGGCTCACGACGTATAAATTTTTATGAGCACCAGGATTCTGCGGATGTATTGCTACATTATAAGCACTTCCATGTCTTCTCGACATTATGTCTCTCGAACACGTCGTACCCATATATGATCTGACGGGACCACTCCGCATATCTCGATGCGTATCATACGATAAAGCCGCTGTGGTTGCGTAATATTAAGCGCATTCCCATTTGCCTAGTACCTTTCGACACTAGACTTAGGACCGACTAACCCTTGTAAGATAATCTGAAAACAAGGAACCCTTGCACATGCGGTGAATAGGATTCTCACCTATTTCTTTGCTACACCTGGCAGGATTCTCAATGCCATATGGATCCATCTGTCCTCACGGACAAACTTCTAGTCCATAGGCACGCCCATCTACCATTTTCACTCGTGTGAAAATCGTGAGTTTCGGCAATCTGCTTAGCCCCGTCCATTTTCGGGTTACCATATCTAGGTTGGTAAGTTGTAACACACTTTTTAAAGGATGGCCACTTCTGAGCCTACCTCCCAACTGTTTTAGATATGATTTCCCTTTTTTGCACTTAGTAGATATTTAAGGGCCTTAACTCACGGCTAGGTTTTTTCCTTCTAGGTGTAAAACTTTATGCCATACACCCAACTTATGCCATGTAATATGCTGGTATTCTGAGTTTGACAATACAGTGGGACCTTTCGGTCCCTACCTGTATGATCAGTGTCTGTACCCCCAGCACAATAAAGCATAGGCTATCCTGTGGGATATTTCGATGGGAACCAGCTATCGCCGTGCACGATTAGTTTTTCGCTCCTATACGCATGTCAAAAGACGAGATAGTTCCCGACCTTTTCGGGCCTCCATGGAGAGTAATCTCCACTTCGCCCTGCACACGTATAGATCGCACGGCTTCGGGTCTTACAAATATGACTGGCGGCAGTTTCCTACCAGCGCGTCCGAAGACGCGGCTCGCTTTCGCTACGGCTCCCTTTACGTTAGCCTTGCCATACTCATAAACTCCCTGCCCCTTTATGCTAAAAGGATGTTGCAACACTTGACTCTATTTATTTATTCGTAGAGTCACGACGCGCCGCAACAACTATGACTATTAGATTTCAGGTTCTTTTCACCCTCTCATCAGGAGTGCTTTTCAACTTTCGCTCGCGCTACTATACTCTATCGGTTTCGGGTTGTATTTAGGGTTGGATGTTTTTGACACCCGTCTTCGCAGAAGAGTCTCGACCTCTGTTACTCGACGTGATGGCCGCATCTCAAAAGACTACGAGGCTGTCACTCTCTTTGACGCGACATTCCAGTCGACTTCGTCTTCATCCTTACGGTCATTTACCACACCACATTTTCGTATTGCTACGAATTCGGTTCGCCCTCTTCCCCTTTCGTTCGCCATTACTCAGGGAATCTCGATTGATTTCTTTTCCTCTAGGTACTAAAATGTTTTAGTTCCCTAGGTTTCCTTTCTCAGCTTACGCCGAGAATCTGCGCCTTCGCGCAGGCATCACGCATTCAGAAACGACACGATCAACAGTCGTCTGCACTTACCGTGCCATTATCGCAACTTGCTGCGTCCTTCATCGGCACCCGAACCTAGTCATCCATCTAATAGTTTGGTGTTTTTTGCAATTGTACAGCCACATATATGCGTTTTACCGCATATCGACTCTTGCTTCGTTATAATAAATATAATGAAGTGCATGCGTTTGATAGAACTCTATAAGACGCAATTCATTTATAAACTTTACCGCGCTAGTGGTCATAAACCGAGCAAACGAATTTTGCTAAAAAATCGATAGGTTTATATCCTGAATTACGGTTGACTATTATAGGAGAACGATATGGTAGAAGAACAAAATCTAGAAAAAACATTAGAAGAGTTGGTTGGAGATAAAGCGGCACTGTTCGCGATGGCAAAGCTTGATCTCGCTCTTAGACAATACGATTCTGAGTTAGATGGTTTAGAAAAATTAGAAGCTTTTGCGGATGTAGTCGATAGGTTCAGAATAAGCGAACAAGCTCTAAGGAGGGCTATCAAACTTACAGGATTTACAGGTATAGAACAAGGTGAATTTGTGGAATTTCGTACTTATTTCGGCTATACTAGAGTAAGAGCAGATAGACTAAACTTTGCGTTGAAGATGGCTTACACTCCAAAACAGAGTAGACCCTTCGCAGCCTATGTTTATCCTATCTGTGCAGAACTGCCGACAAACATAACAGAAGAGGCCGCTAGAAATAGAGCTAGATTTAACAGCATTAATAACACATTTGGGCAGATTAATCCACCGACTTCTTAAAACCGGCTTTAGATAAATTTATATAATACCTCTTCATATATATTAGAAGGTGATGCAAATGGTAAATGAAGAAGTATTATCGAATATAACAATGCGCAGAGCTCTCGAACGCCTGGGTTTTGCAACAGTTGTCTTAGCTGACGAACACGAAATAGCGCACAGGATAGAATATTTAGCAGAATTTGTCGAAATGGAAAAAATCAGAAAGGAAGACTTGATGAGAGCTACTGGAATAACATCTTACAATGAAAAAGATGCACAGAAGATGGTTACCATTGAGCCTTATGAAGGAGTCATATATAAAACTACACTAAAGAGATTAAATTTCGTATTAGAAATGGCTTTTACTCCAATAGAACATAGACCTTCGGCTGCCCTTCACCCCGACGTTCTTCCACATGCACAATGGAATCCATCAGCATTTGGTAGACCATGTAACTGGCTGGACAGTATGACAGATCCTTCGGCTCTATTTCGTATCGGGCCATTTATGATATCGCAAGGCGATCCTTCGGCTTTTATCATTAGACCTGGTTGGACTTTGCCAGCTGATCCTTCGGCTCCAGTAATACCCGCCGTCCATCCATATGCGCAAAATAATCCTTCGGCCGTAGTGCTGCCCTGTATCTTCCCAAAAGCGGATAAAGAAGCAGTGAAAAATGCTACTGAACTATCAAAGATCTTTAAAGAAGAATACGATGCGCTTTTTAAGAAAAAATAAAAATTACGCCCGAAGCATTAAGCTGTACTAAATTTTGATAAGCACTTAGTTGCGGCTGTAAAATTTATAATTTACTGATTTTTTCTCTTGGTTTTTGGATCTTCTTGTGTATGCCCGCACCTTGGGCAGTGCATCGGCAATTCGCCCTTCGTATGTATCATGCACACGCATCTGCAAGTCTTATCTTCAACACACAAATAACACATATTATATGTATAATACAGTAGACTATAAAAGTTTTTAATATGAAAATCACTAAATTTTATAGTGACTTTGAAAAAGACTCGTAGTGGTAAATGTTTAAATACTAAAAAGTCTTTATAGTTATTAGATAATTGTTACATAATGATAGTAAAGAAATAAAAATAGCGGTTAGTAATATGAAGAGAAAAGAAAGTATGGCATTCAAAGATAAAACATCCGATGATCCGGATGAGGATTACGATATAGAAAAAGATGAAGGACTTTTTGAAGATTAATTATATCACAATCGTAGAAGAGATTATTTGAAGCAACGGATTCCCGAATATCAACGTTATCAGCACCCCGAGCAGAACGCCGGGTACAAACGGCAATCCTATTTTTACAAGTACTCTCTTGATTTTTGAATGCGACAACTTTTCAAGGTCTTCTGGGATTAAGCCGGTGTTCCTTCTCTCGACTATAATACTCCCTTTTTCATCCTTCACATCATTAACCAACCAATCTCCTTCTGTAAGCTTCGCAACCGGAACTTCTACGTACATAAGATTCTCGGCTACGAGATAGATGTAACGCATGGATACAAACAAAAACGCAGCAAATGCAGAAAGGTAGCTTATCGGAGACGGAAGATACAACAAAAAAGAAGCTATTGCTGCAACACCGATGATGATTATACCTATATCATAAGACCTGAGATACTTTTTCAGTAGTTTGAATTTTAAAAGACCGAATGTTATCGTGCCCAGAAGTCCGTATACCCCTCCGAAGACCAACGTGTTTATGAACACTGCAACAAAAGAGAAATTTGAGTAGATATTAAGAGCAGTAAAGACAAAAGCGAGACCGAGCATCAGTTTTACGTCTCCCCCACCCCACTGGCCCAAAAAATACATCAGGTAAGCAAATCCAAAAAGAACCGCAACAGATGCCGGAAAATAGACTAGGTTAGAAAGGTTTCCGTTGTATATCGCCAAAAGAAGACTCAAAAATGCACCACCGCTGATAAGAAAATAACTCAAAAAATCAGGCACTTCTCTGTTTTTGATATCAAAATAAGACGCGACCGACAGCACGCAGACAACGAACACGGATATAAACAGAACAGGATACGAATATATCATATGCTATACCTAATAGGTACTGGTTTATATTATTTAACAGACTTACCATTCCGCGCGCTCAAGGAACTGAAAAAGTGCAAAGAAGTCTATCTGGAGCACTACACGAACTTAAACGACATAAGTACAATTAAGGACATAGAAAAAATAATAAATAAAAAAATAAAAATACTCGACCGTGAAGATGCCGAAAGCGAATTCTTGTTGGAAAAAGCACGCACAGAAAAGGTCGCTTTACTCGTTCCTGGTGACCCTCTCTCCGCGACAACACACATATCACTAATAATTGACTGCAAACAAAAAAGAATAGATTATAAAATAGTACACGCGAGCAGCATATTTACCGCTGTAGCCGAAAGCGGTCTTTCGCTGTACAAGTTCGGCGCTGCCTGTAGTATACCGATATACACCGAAAGTTTCAAACCGGATAGCTTTTTTGATATAATCGAGAAAAACCTTAGTGTGGGTCTGCACACGCTCGTGTTACTTGAAGTCAAAGGCCAGAATGAATTTGTGGGTGTAAAATCCGCGGTCGAACTAATAAAAAAAATAGAACGAGAAAAAAAACTGGGGATAATCGATTGGAAAAGCGTTATCGGTATATCGAAACTTGGTAGTGAAAAACAAAGTCTATTTTTAGTCGATTCGCAGAAAATAAAAGAAGCACCACCACTATGTATAATTATACCTGGAGAACTAAATAAGGTAGAAAAAGAAAATATGGACTCCTTAATCCCTAAAAACTAACTGACCGAAACCGGAACTGCGTTTGAATTTATACAGTAAGAATATCCGGCGCTTATGTTTATTATCTGTGATGAATAACCGTTGCTGTTGAGGACCGGCGGGATATCTAAAACTATAGGCAACGCGAAATTCCCATTAAAAAACAGACTCTGTGGAAACGCGGTCCTAGTTATGTTAAAACCGCTGCCGATATTTGTGACGCGGCTCGATAGTTGAATATAAGATTTACCCGTAGACGATATTCTCAACCAGTTTAGAGTCCTATTAAAAACGCTACCCGTGCCTACATTTCCAGCCAGGATGTATTCCGTCTGATTGACTCCAAAAGGGTCTACAGCGGCAGGCGGCGCGATGACCGTACTATTAAAATCTTGTATAGACAATGCAACTGGTGAATTTGAAAAAGATGGAAAAGTTATCGGTGCATTCGCAATGTTCGAATTCTCTAGAGTTATGGGATAATTCGCATAAGACATATAATTAAAACAAGCAGTAAACTGGACCTGACAATCTCCAGAAGATGGCGCCGTAAAGTTCCACGAAAAGGATTCTGATACGTTGGCAGGTATTGTCTTGTAAGTCGCGCTCTGCGATATCGTGGAACAGCCGTAAGGCAGCATAGAAATGACTATTTGTGAGTCTCTATTATTGGTGACAGAGGAAATGATTTGAAATGACTCTCCGGCGTATAAGTTTGTCGTCTGTCCTATGGCAGATGCTGATAAAGCAACGGGTGTAGCACTCGAAGAATTCGTATTCAGTCCTCCACTTCCTAATTTTATATAACCCTGAGAATAAAGATAAACAAAGATGACGAGAATAACCACGATTACGATACCTATTAAAGCGCCCCCGCCACCTACCTGGGCTTTAAATGACATATAACCTTATTGACAACTTACGGTGGGTCCAGAAATAGAATATTGATAGTTATAACTTGTGCTAACAGTTACCGTATTTTCTGTTGAAGCATTTGTGCTGGCTGCGGTTATCTCGATTGGAAGTTGGTAACCTATTATCTCTAGATTAAGACTATTCAATGTTAAAGTAAGCAAGTTGCCATTTTTTACAAAAGGTACTTGATTACCATTATTAGTCGCTACCGCAGAAGCTATGCCCCCAGATGCGTCATTTATTGTTATAGTTAGCGATGTTAAAACATTATTCGGTGTTGCAGCCTGTGCACCGGTATATACTCCCGTACTAAGTCCTGGATAAACTGCTGGCGAGAATGAGAGAGTTATAGAACCAGTAGGTGGAGCCGAACCTCCAGTCATTATCTCCACCGGAGTTGCTGTTATTGTCAAAAACCCTTGCACGGTATCTATTTGTGGAAGTAGAGTCTGTATCGAAGAAGCTGGCGTACCGTAAGCGTACGTCACTATATCGGAGGTCAGATTCTGCGTATAACTGGATACGTAAACGTTAAAAGTCGTAGTTGATTCCTGATTCGCACTTGTAGCGCCACAGGTCAAGTTAAAGCTGGCTGTAGCCTGAGTAGGCATATTAGCTATCATGGGTATTGATTTTGATTGGGTAGCCGGACTCACTATGCTAGACGCTAAAGCGTTCAGCTGGACGTTGGATGAAACTGCCTCTGGAAAAGGATTATAGTACTGCAGTAGCACCGTGACTGACCTTCCTTGCAATGTAGAAACAGATGAAGTTGAAGTTGTAGTAAAAGTAGAAGGTGTAGAAGTGCTACCGCTACCTGGAAAGCCGCCATTGATATAATAATATCCTGCTGCTGCTATTCCTATAATAACTATGAGACCGACCACTAATAATCCTGCAGAAGCTGCTTTCTTATTCGACATAACTAAAATAGAGTAGCGACTGTATTTAAACTTTTTTGGTTTGAGATGACATCATTTGATATAAAAGTTTTGTACATTGAAATCTATCTGGAAAAATCCATCCTGCTCATATTCGTAAGCTATGGATACCTGAACGTTTGTAGATAAGTATGGAACTCCATTTGAAGTCAACTGAGACTGTTCACTGGATGCTAAAGATATCGGCAAAGTTACGGTTGTTCCACTCGCCCCTACATCTATCTGGCCCGTATAAATATTAGAAGAGACTGTGCTGTTTGGGTATACAAAAGGAGAGAAGCCATAGCTACCGATCCCCATATCTATCAAAGAAGGATTCATAGTAACATTAACATTCACAGGTCCAATGATTATACCGTTACCTACGTTGACCAATAACAGTTGCATCTGCGCGGCGGCACCATATATGACCGGCTGTGTCGCGCTAGTAGTTATTGAAACCGGTCCAGCTGTGTTACCAAAAGATCCAAATGTAGGTGCCGGGTAACTATTGCTATTATAAGCTGATTGGGATGAAAATTCTAGTGACTGCGAAGCGGTCGCGCTATAAGAATAATTTACAAAATAACCAAGTAGTTGTGCGTAGGGTATGTTCTCGTAGTCATGGTTGGAAGGCACTTCCAAAGCGAACGTCTCCGGAACGCTCCCTCCTGCGAACAGATTGGATATAGAAGTACACTGTTGTGGTTTACCGTTATCGTTCGGACTAGACTGTATAGTAAATATTCCGACATTATCAAGACAGAAATTTATGTTATTAGCAGAGTGTCCGTTTATATTATTGACTATCAAGAAATTTACATCAAAAGTGGTCGATGGTGATACACTCGAAGGATATTGTATTGAAGAAACGGCAATGCCTTGTGTTATTGGAAGGTTCTGTGAACTCGGGTTGAATATTCCTAGTGCTGAGCTTATGTACGGAAGTAGCATTATTACGACTATAACTGCGACCACAATACCAACTAAAAACAACAGCCCGCTACCCTGCCCTTTTTTACCGTTTATTTTTGTTTTCATAAAAATCATTTAACTGCTGGCGCACGTGCCTGCCTCTGGTCTTAGTACGAAAGGCATCTCCATCTGTTGGATATAATTATAATTTAAGTATGTCAGTATAGGTACTGTATTAAAATGCATTCCTCCTAATCCAGGTACATTTGGAAGTATTATCTGTATACCTGATACTTCTATAGCAGAACTGCTGATGGTAGTTTTGCAAGCCCAATAACCACTAGTTGGAAAAACAAAGTCAATCTCTCTAAGGGATGCGAGAGAAGGTATATCGGCTACGTCAGAACATTGCCATCCTCCCTGCGCTCCTGCTGGATACGGGTTCGAAGGCCAAAGACTCTTTGGTACATAAATTATAAGAGAATTTATTATGTACGAACCAGGACCGTTGTTTGTTATTTGAATGTTTATAGGTACATTACCAGTGTCGGTTATTATCGGCTGGGGCTCGCTGGTACCCAAAGCTATTTGAAGTGGCCCAGGACTTACAAATGTAACAGAAGGCTCGCTTGGAACGAGTCCTTGCTGAGAAGAAAGAAGCTGTTCATCAAAACTGTTGCTTATGAATTCTATCGGAGAAATAGATGCTGCACTATAATTTTTGATAGTAAAGTTGAGAAGAACATCTGCTATAGAAGGGAGAGTTATTTGTGGGTTTACTGGGCACGAAGCCGAGATTACGGTCTGGTTTTCTATTGTTTCACCGGGAAAAATAGAGGAAACTAGTCTGTAGTCACTTTGCACGTTATTTAGGACGTTAGGCGGGATGCCGGGAGACAATGAAACTGTATTTTGACAGACCATCACACCGGCGGGGTTATCTAGACTTCCGCAAGAGGCATTAAAAAGTATCGGGTTGCCAGTATCCATACCGAGTGGTATATTCGCGTTGTTCGTGACCGAATAGAAAAGCTGTCCGCTGTTTGCGCCGTTCTGTATCAAAAACACTGTCTGCGGGTTAGCCGCAGGAGTGGTCGTCAGAAATGAAGAAAATGTGGGATAGACCACCACCGTCGTGTTTGTATTCTGAAATCCTTGACAGAGTACGGGAGTACCAATGCACGCCCAATAGCTGGCTAATAGGTGTCCTAATGGAGCGAAAAAGGAGCCTACGCTACTTAATATTGGATCATAAAAGGACGCTTCTTGATAGGAGAATAGACCCGTGTGACCTGTATAGTCAATATACAGAAAGAATCCTGGGAGTATCATAATAATTAAAACGAGAATTATTAGCATTGTGTGTTTCTTTACTGCCCTTACGATTGCATCTCTATCAAAAAATGATGTTCTAGCCCTCGCCTCTCTCTCTTCCTCCTTTTCTTCTCTCCCTAGCTTCGCTATCTCTTTTTCGACTTTCTCTCTTTCAAGCTCGTCTAAGCTTTTAGCCATATTTGATTATAATGCATATTAACTTATATATGTTGTCCAATCGTTTCACCCTTTTACTCGCAAATAAGAAGTGATATTCTGATATAGGAGTTAAGAAGCTGACTTGAGCGCTATATAATCTGGTATTATCAGCCCATTGGTCGAAAGTTGGACTGTTCCAGTGAAATTACCACTGACGACGTCGCCGGAAAGCGAGCTAGCGCTTATTAACAGTATATTTTCTCCAGTCACCAAGTTAGTCGAAGGAATCTGAAATGAAGCACCTGAAGGATAGAAATTAAAGTTTACGTTACCGCTTTCTAATATATTATTCACATAGAAGGTAAGCACGTATTGTGAAGAATTGGTCCGCTTCACGCTGTACGGTATGGTCATAGAATTCTGTTTTATCTGTGGCAGAGAATAAACAAGCGCAGCGTTTGCTATCTCGTATGTACTCTGCTGATTCACGGTAAATCCTACGTTAAAAGTCACCGGTAATACCGCGGAAGCGGTCGTCTTTATCGCCTGGTTTACAACGCTAGCGGGTATCATCAGCGTTATCGGATTATCGCTGGCTGAAGAGAACTTTTCAAGAGGATAACCGTCTACAGAAACCGTAATGTTTCCATAGCCTATCGGAGTAAACTCTAAGTAATAGTTGCCAAAACCACTTAGAGTAATAGCCGTAACACTAGAGTAATGCGATGCATTGTTAGAATACATCTGTGTTACAGAAACGTTTGAAAATGTTATTCCCTGTGTAAATGCAAAACCATTCAAATTGTTGAATATCGATATAACATTGTTTCCTTTGTTGACCGAAGGGATCTTTATTACTATCTTTTCAGTTGAAGCTGGTAAAGTGCTATAAAATGAATTACCATTTATAGATACACTCAGCTTTGGACTGCCAGAAACTGAAGATACGTACATCGATAAAAAGTAGTCATCTCCTGGCGTTCCATTAAATCCTACGTTATATGAAGAGGACCCAAAGATGGACGACGTCAAAGTAAACTGATTAGCATTACCTATCGTAGAGTTATATTCATTGTACGTTGCGCCGAACGTGCCCAGGGTGTAACTAGAATTAATCACAGACGGGTTCCCTCCGAGATATGAGGTTATCGGGAAATAAAATGAACCAACTGGACCTGAAAGGTGGGTCTTATTAGTAGTGGTATTTGTACTGAAATTACCGAATATCAGTTTGTATGCTACCGGCTGTGGTATTGTTATAAGATATACCACTATAGCGCCTATCAAAAAGATTATAAGTATAACTGCCGCTGGAATTCTCTCTCTTCCTTCAACCATACTATCTTTACTACCATATAATATATAAATCTTTCTGATTCAAAATTAATTTGAATTGAGTAGTGGTTATCTAAATCTTCCCGATGCCGCCACATACTTCGCAACTTATGGTTTGTTCACCATGGCACCAGTAACATGTTTCCGGCGGATCGTCGCGTGTCCCTTTCCCACCACATACTGGACATATTAACTTGCCACTGCCACCACACTTACCGCACGTTTTCCATAACATAACGAATAAAGGCAATAATATTATTAATAAATTTTCTGCACAATTCTTTAAGAGGTAAAAATATGTCTTATGTCCTCAGAAACACTGAAAAACCCGACTTTTATTCCCGCGTCGATGTAAGCCCAGCTTATTACTATCGCCTCGAAAGCACGTACATAGTCTTTTTTCCCATAAAAATATGATGAGTCTTTATAATAATTTTCCGCCATTTCTAAGAATTGCTTCTCGGTCTCGTTTTGTTTTACAATAGAGAGATTTTTAAATACGCGATCCATCTTACTCTTTTCTTCCAAAAACCTCTCCTTCAAATTCATATCACTCATAATCAAAAAGAGATTTTTCATCTGTTTTAATCTTGCTTAAATAAGAACGCACCCTCTCTTCATCGAAAGAATGCTTTGAACACAAAAAGTCTATTAATTTTTCGGTTTGGATTGAGCTTTCTTGTGTTTTTACGGTTTCTTCTACCTTGGGATTCAAGAAATAATCGAATATCTCTTTTATCTCATAGTCAGAACCAAAATCGTACGAAGCAAGCAACTTTTCCACACTTTCTTTCTTGACTATCGCAAGTGCTTTTTTTGGGCCGATTCCTTTTACTCCATCATTATAATCTGTACCAACGAACAGTGCTATTAGTATGAGTTGTTCTCTGGAAATCCCGAGCGATTCCTTATAGGTTTTGCTTTCTATTATTTCCGGTAAAACCGTGGCCAAAATTCCTTTGTTCGCCACTTTTTTCTTATTAGTAACATTGAGATTTCTGATTAGTCGGTTAGCCCCAAAAAGTAAAGTGTCGTAGTCTTGTGACGCTACTCCATAGACTAGTCCCGCCGAATTCATCCTTGCGGCCTGCGCTTCTCCTTCGGCCGGCGCTTGAATGACAGGTATCCCTATGAGAGTCAAGAGTTCTTTCGAGGAATTTATTATATAGTCATCTACCTTCACCGCTCTTTTAAGATACATTGCCCTTTCTTCTCCTGTTTTTGCCGCTTCCGCTAACCGCTTAGCTTCCTCTCTTGCTCTACTTCTCTCTAAGTTCGTCGTTTTCTTGAACTTAGGGGGAGGACCATCAAAAACAAATGAAGGTCTTATCTTATTCGAAAGAAGATTCATACATCTATAAAACAAACCATTAAGATGTGTAGTTATGTTTCCTTCTCTATCTACTAAATAAGAACCATCCGCAAGTCTTATCGTCGTTAAAAACTGGTATATCCAATTAAAAGCATCGACCGCTATGGTCTTGCCTGAAAGGTCTCCTAAATTTGTTTCCCTGCCGCTGAATAACTCTTTAAGTTTTACACCCATATCTTTAGATGGTCGTGACTATTGCCTCACCGCCGTCAAATAAAATTGTGTGCTCGAACTGCGATACCAACCCATCGTCACGCTCCTTGAGCACGTTAAATTCATATAACGCACCGGAAAGAACCAGGTTCTTGATTTCTAGCTCTGAAAAACTGCCGAACTTTTCGATTATCCATCTTTTTGCGAAAGGTAACTTGTTGTATTCTTTTTCCACGAAGTCTAATATTTCTCTACCGAGCCTACTTCGCTGTGCTTTCCTTCCATTGAACATTAATATCTGTACGTCCGAACTATCTATAACGTAACCTCCTCCTGTTGTTGCAAATGGTTCTATAGCTATTACCCCTGTTTCTCTTAACATTTTACTAGAATTTGTGGTCATGTTCGGTATGAACTCTCCTTCATGTATCTCGTATCTTTTTATACCGTGACCCCCTAGATTTACAATCGGCGAAAATCCATAAGAAGTTATTCTTTTTTCTATTACCTGGCTAAGCTCATTTATTCTCATTCCAGGTCTTACTATTTTTATTGCGTCCGCGAGCGCTTCTCTCGTGGCTTTCAATAGGTTGTTCTCTTTTTGTCCGATTACCACTGTGGCTGCCGTATCAGAAATAAATCCATCAATGCTAGCTCCGACATCTATCTTTAGAACATCCCCTTCTTCTAACGTAGTAGGATCATTATACTTTGGAGTATAGTGCGCGGCTATCTGGTTCAGCGACAGATTTGGGGGAAACGCAACCCTCGCGCCGCGTTCCAGCGCTTTCTTTTCTATTTCCCTTGCTATTCTTAAAAGTGACTCATTCGGTTTGGCTAGAGAAACCCCTAGCTCCTTCAACTCCTTGCCGACTTTTCCCGCTTCTAGCCATTTTTCTTTCTCTTTATCATCCATAAAATAATTAAACAGAGCGGTTATTAATCAATATCTTAATCTAGAAAACCACTCAATGAACGGTTCTTATTTTCAATCAAGTCTTGCTCGGAATAACCGAGCACGCTCAATATCTGCAGCGTAGAAGGAACTATCTGCTGATTTATGTAATAGTCTGGATCATACTTTATTTTGTTCTTCTTTGCTATATCAAACAAAATAGAACGAAAGGACACGCTTTCTCCCGGTCTGCCCTTTGATATTATATATTTTATTGTATCTCCACTGGAAAATTCCAGTCCGCTCTTGGTCGCGGCAGAAACATGTCTACCGGTTTGTTTGTACGATAAGATGTCTTTGTGTAATCTAGTAAGGATCATTAGCTCTTCTAATGGAACGTCTCCTGATTTTATCTTTTTTATTATTTCTTTTACATATTCGAGTGCTCCTTCTTTATCGTCGTCCACAAGGATCTTCTTCAGCACTGTGATCTGGGTTTCTTTAGCTATCAGAGCCCAATCCCTCCTTACCGACTGAAATCCCTTAACGATTAGTTTTCCTTTCTCATCACAAAGCGCATACTTTTTCTTCGCCCCTTTCTCTTTCGCTTTTGTGGTCACAAAGAGAGCGCTCTTGTATACTCCTTGTATTTCTAATTCCATCGGATAAGGTAGTGTTTTGTTTATTTCGGTGACAAAGCCGTCTAAAAATTCTTTAATGTTGTTTTTGTGCAAGAAGCAGCTATCTGTATCAGCATACATTACATTCGCATTGTGCTTCTCGGCGGCGTCTATGACTTTATGTACATATTCCCTGCCGAGTGCTGTAACCTCTCCTGCGCACTCAAAACAATACCATCTTGCATTATAATACCCGAGGTAGCCATAGAAACCGTTTGTTATCAGCTTCAAAACTGTCACCCTAGCATTCAGCTGCTGGTTTTCTTTGTCTTCTTTCAGTCTGTGTTTGGCTTCTATTCTTAGTTTTATTAATTCATCCAAAATAGACGGTATAAATCCGACTCTTTCTTCTTTGGGAATAAAAATCGCCTTTCCACCGTCAAATCTTATAGTAGATGGACAGATGTTACGCGAAACTATTATACTAGGATAAAGACTCCTGAAGTCGACAACCCCCACCTCTTGGTACAATCCTGGTTTTGGTTGGAATACAAACGCCCCTACATTCATCCTGTGCATCCTCTCATTTACTTCGAAGTCGGAGGGACGATTCGGTATTAGCTCTCCCAGTTCTATGGCTTTTTTCATTATTAGGTGCTCGACCACCGAACCGGTGGTCATCCTAGAAACATCAGAAAGAGTCTGTCCTATAAGTTTATTCAGTTCGCCAAAAAGATTGTAGAGTCTTTCATAAAGCCTGAAAGCAAGGTAAGCATCTTGGTTACAATATGTACATAATGATCCCGCTATCTTCCTATCAGAAAACACATTTTCTAGATAATTCCAATCGAATTCTCCCTTCTTCTCACCGAGTACTTCGAAGGCGACCTCTCTCAAAGATAGTATCTCCGTCTTTAGATTGTATACTGCATAGATATTGCGGATAAAACTAAAGATGTCTATGTGAACGCTGCCGTTTATCTCACACACCTTCCTTTTGTCTCCCTTTATTTTTATTTCAAACCCATTAAAAAGAGGCTTTATACCGAGTATGTCGGCTCTCTGTTTTATGTAAGGTAAATCGAAACTATCAGAGTTGTAACCTATTATGGTGTTAAAACTATTTTCAGAAATGAACCGCGCAACTTTCATTATCAGGTCCTTTTCGTCTTTAACCTTTTCTATTCCCTCACCCTCTGTATCCAACCAGGTAAAACATTTTTTGATGTTATAATTTGCAAGAGATACTGCAAGAATCGGGTCTACCTTCGCATCCGGGAACGCACGCTTTGTATAGGTCTCTATGTCGAGTGCTATGCTTTTGAGAGGGGGATTACCGCTAGTTACATTGATTATCTTTTTCAATTTGTCCCCGTCCAGATCCACCTTTATCCTGTACGAGGTCCCCAATCCCTTATCGAGCATATAGCGCTTGTAGAATGGTATGTCAGCATCGTAGGTAGCCATGCTAAGTTGCCTTATTTTTGGCACATCCTCCGGTAGCTTCGTGAAAATCTGACAGACTTTAAGTTTCCTGCCTAATCTTGTCTTTTCTTTCTCTTCTATCCTATCTACGAACGACATCCCTTTGGTGGCGCTTTCCACTACACTCTTTTCCGCGTCGACATAACAGTACGGCTGGAAAGATTCGTCATAGATTATCCTTCTTTCTCCTTTTTCTGCAAGCCCGAATATCCGAACGACGGGCTTACCGTCTACGACGATATAATCTATATCTATCGGGAAAAGCTCTATTTCCACAAAACTATAAGAGAATATTCATATAATTATATTAATTTGATACAGAAAAGATCACTTAACTGTAACCGATTTGGCTAAGTTCTTTGGTCTGTCCGGGTCTATTCCTTTTAGGACTGATGTCTTATATGCGAGAAGCTGGAGTATAATCGTCTGCATGACAAAGCTGAAGATACCTCCTTCTTGCGTTCTTATAAACATGTCAAATAAGTCTGAATTGCTGTTTGCTATCCCGATTATTTTACCGCCCCTGGCTTTCATTTCCTGTAGGTTGTAAAGGGTATCCTTCATAGGTTCCGATACCAACGCTATGGCGTAAGTATTTTCTGATACCAATGCCAGCGGGCCGTGTTTGAACGTGGCCGCATCTATAGCTTCCGCGTGGATATATGCGACTTCTTTCATCTTAAGCGCACCCTCTAGAGCGATTATAAAATCGATCCCCCTCCCCAAAAAATATACACTTTCCAAGTCTTTCAGTTTCTGCGCAGCCTTATCGATAGCAGAAATAACCGAAGGGACAAGAAGATTATACATGTTTATGTTCATCAGCTTTAGATCATTTATTGCTTTTGATTTTTTACCGGCTGCCATAAAAGCCAATAAGGTTACATAAACGGCAGAGAGCGTGAACGCCTTCGTTGATGCAACGGCCCTTTCTGGACCAGCTTCCATCGGTATAAACAAGTCAACTCCTTTGGCGAGGGCGGAACCTTCAGAGTTTATTATTCCTATCGTCTTATTTTTTATACAATGCATCGCGCCTAATATATCAGCAGTTTCTCCGCTTTGGGAGATTATTATGAAAACGTCCTTCGGCTTTATGACCTTCTCGTAGGTCGCTATGTCTTGTCCCTGCACAGGCACAGCATTTATACCATTCTCTCTGAACGCCTTAGAACCCAGTCTAGCAACGTGGAATGATGTGCCAGCACCCACGAGGTAAACGGTCTTTGCTTTCTTTATCAATTTAGAAGCCTCTGTAAGCAACTTAAAGTTAGAACTTTCCAAATTTTTCATTATCCCCGGCTGCTCCATTATTTCCTTTAACATGAAGTGGTCATACTCTCCTTTTTCCACGTCCTCAAAAGAGAATGCGACCGTAGAGACATCGTGTTTAGCGTTATTACCGAGTAAGTTTGTTATCTCATAGTTCTTTTTATTTAGTTGAACCTGGTCTCCATCATAAAGATAGACTACTTTATTTGTGTGTTTTACGAAAGAAGGTACGTCACTCGATATAAAGTTTCCATGTTCGGCCAAACCAAGTACTAGGGGAGAACCCTTTTTTACTGCAATCAAGTCGCCAGAGTCTCTATCCAACACAACAAAAGAAGAAGAGCCCTTTATCTGTTTAAATGTAGCGCTGACTGCCGATTTTAAATCTTGTCCAGAAGCCAATTTATCTTCTATCAAGTGCGCAAGAACCTCTGTATCGGTATCAGAAGCGAATTTATGGCCGACCAGCGAATCCTTCAGCTCGGTCCAATTCTCTATTATTCCATTATGCACGACCGCTATCCGCTTATTGCAGTCGAGCAAGGGGTGTGCATTTTCTTTGGTTATTGCACCGGTAGTAGCCCACCTTGTATGCCCTACACCGACTTTGCCTTCTAATCCAGAGAAGTTAAGCTTTTTGCCGACATTATCTAAAAATCCAATATCTTTTTTTACTGTTATAGCACCGTGATCCAGAATCGCTACACCGCAAGAATCATAGCCTCGATATTCGAGTTTTTTCAGGCCCCCTAAAAGAAAAGGTGCCGCTCTTTTCTCTCCCGTGTATCCGATTATACCGCACATATTACTCGTATCTCCTATAAGACTTACTATTTACTTCACAATAATATCTATTCTTTGGTAGTATAATTCCAAATATATTTATAAAATTTTTATCCACAAACATAACAAGCAGCTTTTAATAGATAATAATGAGAAGGCAAGTAATATTTAAAGTTATTGGAGATAAACTAACACGTGCCGGATTAGCTTGGAAACGTTTTTATAATTGGATAGACCTAATATAACTTTATGAAGACCTTCATCCTAAAAACAGATGAAAGCGGCTATTTTGTAAATGACACAAAGATTATAGACAACATCGAAAAGCTTAGGCCCATTATAAACAACGAAACGATGGCTGTATTAAAAGTATTGGCGAAAAAGCCGGCATCTGCCAATGAAATAGCAAAAACACTAAAGCTTTCGAAAAACAAAGCGCAGTCATTTATAAGTGCTTTACAAAAAGCTGGTCTAATCTCCATCCAAAACACTACTTCTAAGAGGGGGGATATATACAAACCGGTCGCAAATTCGTTTGCTTTCGAAGTCTCGGACGCAAGGTTGAAACTAGCAATAAGAGAACAGGGTATAGAAGATGAGGGGACTGCAAAATTCTTCAGAAAGTTCATAAAAGATGGAAAATTCGATGGTTATGTATGCGTCGGCTCTCCTGACCCACACGGTGAGTATAAATCGATCGCCAGAGACACCCATTATGCGCTTTACTTATCCATGTTCTTTGGTCAATTCTGTGAACTTCCAAAAACGTTTCCGATAGTCCTGGACACAGACGTTATTTCCAAGAACCTTTTCAAACAGAATCTAGTTGTCATAGGGGGGCCAGTTACAAACTTGGTGACAAGGGACATAAATAATTTCCTGCCGATAAAATTCGAAAAAGAAGAAGGTTGGGGATTAAAGGATAGGGATGGCGTCCACACCAGGGACTATGAAGGCACCATAGAAAAGATAAGAAACCCGTTCGATAAGACAAAAGAGATAATCGTCCTTGGTGGTATAAGAAACATAGGCACTCTTTCTGCAATTCTAGCCGCTACCAGGTTTTCAAAGCTTACTTTTAGAAGCTATAATGACGAACCGACTTGGGGCGTTCTTGTAAGAGGATATGACATAGACGGAGACGGTGAGATAGACTCCGTAGAGACAGTTAGATGAGGAGATTATTCATAGCTATAGATATCCCTGAAGACGTCAAAAATAGACTTGACCTACTAATTTCAGGTCTGAAGAGCTACGTTTCTGGAAGATTCGTATCGAGGGAAAAGTTTCATGTAACGATTCTTTTCCTCGGCGACCCTCCTGTCTCTGATGAAGAGATAATAAAGATAGTAAAAGAGCAAAAACTTGACACGGATATAAATCTCTCCTCCTTTGGAGCTTTTCCAAACCTCAAAAAACCAAGAGTCTTGTTTATCGAAGTAAAAACTGATCTTAGATTTTTATACGCTGAACTCATAGAAAAATTAAAGATAAAGCTTTCTGGGGAGTTTCATCCGCATCTGACGGTCTGCCGACTTTATGAAAAAGGCTTAAAAAAAGGCGACATCGCGATGCTTCCGAACGTGAACGAGACATTTCGGGCGGATAAATTAAGTCTATTTAACAGCGATATTAAAAATTATTATAGGCTTTATTAAGCGCCCTTTGGTCTAGTCATGAAATATACTGCCACGGCCATCGCTCCGAGCGTCAGAAGCAGAGAAATAACCGACGGTGCAGTTAATATTGAAATAATATATGGTCCTGTGACACCATTGAGAGAAGTACTTACTGTCTGGCCATTTACAGTGGTCGTCGTATTTGTGGTATTTGTAACGCAATTTATCGTAGTGCAGCTGCTGGCGCTTGTGATCCCTGCCTGGGTGGCTGCGGTGCCGTACGCGACCAGACCGAATATAAACATCAAAAATATCACTAAAGCTGGCAACAATGTGCTTTTCCTCAAGTAATTTCCTATGCTATCCTGCGGAACCGATGCAGTTGCAAAGAGGAGCATTATTACGAATATGAAGACCATCAGTGCTAATACGTACGGTAGAAAAGCGACTACAAACGCTATGAAAAAAGATGATGCTAATGATATCAGCGCGACAGAAACAGCTATCAAAGCTGGTATATCCGGCCTATCAAAGAACCTTGTTTTAGAGAGAATAGCGTAGACTAGTGCGAATATAAGAACGAAAACAAATAAATCATATATTCCAAACACCGACAAACTGAGCATAGTGAACCAATTATTATAATTTACAACCTAGACGGGCTTATGGGAGAACCAGAAGAGGCAAGATATATGGCCAAAAACACTATCCCGCCTAATACAATTAATAATCCTATAAGACCAGGACTATTTCCTAGCGAAGATATTACACCAGACAGCGCACTGCCAACACCAGATGCTGCTGCGCCACTAGTACCCGAAGACCCTGCCGGGACAACGGCGTAGGAGAAAAGCCCTCCTGCGAACAACACTATTATTGCTCCTATAAAGAGCCATTGCGCACCTTTTCCCTCCTGCAACTTTTTATCGTATCCTGCGAGTGATGCAACTATCAGTATGGCTACCAATATTATTGCCGTCACTGCCAACGTCGAAGACATGTATAGTAAAACTGGGCTTACCCAGGCTGCGGTTACCGCAAAGAATGAGATTATAAGAGCTACTATCCCTCTAGAGGTCTTATTTTCCTGGCCCTTGAAAAAGCTTATGTTCTTTAGCACCGTATTCAGTATTGCCAGCACCAGTAGAAACGCCAACCAGAATTCTATCGGATTTGTTACGTTTGCCGGCGTTATCGCCTGTAGGGCATTATTGATAGAGGTATAAATAGTACCTGCATCCACTACCATGCTTATCTAATAGGGCTTATAGTATTTAAAGGTTTAGGGTTTATGCTCACTTTATAGTAGATTATATGTGATTACTGGGTAAGTAGGTATCCTGCGACAACCAGAAATATCAAAACCGCTGCATAGGGTCCATACGTATAAAGACCATTTATTACCGCCTGCTGGCTTATCCCCGCGAACCCGAAATTCGCGCTTATCAGAATCCACAAAACTAGTATTATAGAGATTGCAGCAGCCAGTACTATTATGAGCTTCTTTCCCGCTGCCGGTAGTTTTTCTGTGTCTCCATAAACCATCGAACCTAATATCAAGAACATGAAGATTATTATCGCTATTACACCCGTTATTGGTAGGATGATATAAGTAAGATTTAGCGTATAACTTGTGGTTGCAAAGATTATTCCCAAAACAAACGCTATTATCGATTCTACGTCTTTTTTGCCCTCAAAAAACTTGCTTTTTTCTAGTACCCCGTAGACTATTGCAAAAACGAGCAAAAATGGGAAAAGGAACTGCTCTATCCCCGCATAAAGAAGAGAAACAGACGGGTTCGTCTGGGTCAAGGGTGCTGTTATATTAAGAGTACTATTATTTGCAGAACTAAACAATGTCACCAATTGACCGAACATAACTATTATCTGATTGACATTCTATTTAAAACATTCTATTTAAATGTTGGGTGGACTCATATTTACATGAGAAGATTGAACCGCCCTCTTTTCTTTTTTATAAGTGCAATCGCAGGAATTACTGTGGCCGTATTTTTGATGGCATTTACTCTGTATCAATATGCAAACCTGAGTATATTGGTCCAGACGAGTCCGTCATATGGTGTTACACTGTCACAAAGTTTGATAAACTCGGAAGAGACGAATTACTTTATAATAATAATCGCTACTGCACCATTGATGATAATCAGCCTTATCCTGCTTATACGCAGCCTAAATAGAATTAGGCGCGAAAAATCGAAACGTTGGAGATGAACTTTTGTGCCCCTTCTCTATCGAACCCCCCGAACAGGAAATCTCCAAAACCAGATATAAACACCGTTTTATCGCCTTTTCTATAGAGTAGAGCATCTTCCTTATCGACCAAAACCGCACCGGGTAAAAAGGTTCTAACTTTTTTAAGGTCTATCTTTCGCTGCAATGAAAATTTAATCGCATTCCCGCACACCTGTATAAAACCCGTATCTAACTTATGTTTATAGCTGTGTTTGCCGCATGTTTCGCAGTCTTCATTTCTTTTCATAATCACTCCAGATACCTTTTCTTCCTTTATCGAAACGCTATTAAAAAGACAAATATCTTTTTTATCACGTAAAAACTTGACTATCTCTTTTGATATCATATCACCGAGAAGCTTTGCATTTTCTACGGAAACCCCTCCGCAACTTTTTGTATCGATATCCTTAGAATTCCTGTATATGCAATTAAAACAAGCATTTTTCCAGTCTATGATATAAAAGAATCCTTTATCCTTTTTTATGGAAGCTATCAACAATGGCACCCCCTTCTTGCTGCAAGCATCATTTATTATCAATCTTGTGTCTAAATTATCTGTAAAATCTAGAACCATGTCGGCGCCATCTAGCATCTCTTCCGCTCTTTGTTCGCCTATGTAAAAAGGCAGGCCTACCAATCTGATTTTCGGATTGAGAAGGGCCAAATGTGTGATGGCCGCATCTGTTTTGTATTTAAGTAGGTTCGCGTCATTTTCTTCGTAAATTGTTTGTGCTCCCAGGTTTTCCTTTGTAACTATGTCACCATCAATTATTCTTATCGACCCAAAACCATACGAAACTAAGTTTTTTAGCACGGCACAGCCAAGCGCACCAGCGCCAACCACGACCAGATTAAATCTATTTAAATTCATATTCTCTTTATAACCTAACAAACAAGTTATTTATATTTAATAAATGTAAAAATTCGGTGGAGATAATATGTACGAATTGATCACGTTGAGAGATAAAATAAGGGTGGAACCGAAATCCCTTGGAAAAGACCACAAAGAAGTAGTCGGTGATATAATAAAACAGGGTTATTTGGGCAAAATAATAGAAGAAAAAATGCTTTTAATCGGTCTCGTTTCGGTGGATAGCATAGAAGAGGGCTTGATAATACCTAACGATGCATCGATATATTACGATACTGTCTTTAAGATGCTCGCTTATGTACCTTTGTTACATGAGACGGTCAGGGGACAGATCTCCAATATAAGCGAAATCGGCGCTTTGGTAAACATAGGTCCATTGGAGGGATTAGCGCACATCTCGCAGGCGATGGACGACTTTGTAGATTTCACCAGAAATTCCCTTATCGGAAGAAAAACTAAGACTTCTATAAAGGTGGGGGACTCTGTCATAGCAAACATCATAGCGATCAGCACTAGAGGTATAATGAAGATAGGTCTGACTATGAGATCGCCAGGATTGGGAAAACTCGGTAGCAAGAAAAAGGAAACAAAAGAGAAGCCTGAAAAGGCTAAGAAGGAATAATGGCGCTAAAAGCTTGCAAAGTCTGTAGCTGTTTAACAGAGGAGAAAAAATGTCCTCTCTGCGGGAGCGACGAGCTTTCTTTGAAGTGGAAGGGTGAAGTGGTCATAGCGAACCCAGAAAAATCAGAGACAGCAAAAAAACTCGGCATAACAAAACCCGGCAGGTATGCACTTTCCGTTGCTTAGTCATGGAATTAAAAATAACCTCTAAAAAACAAGACAAATATTTCGATAGGACTATCGTAGATTTCCAAATAAAACTCGAATCAAAGGAAACAATAAAATTAGAAGACGTCAAAAAGGCTCTCTCAGAACACTTTAAAGAGGGATATATCATTGTTTACACTATGAAAAATGTATACGGTTCTAGAGAAATCAAGGGAAAAGCTCACATTTATGCTAGCGAAGAAAAGGCAAAGCGCCTCCTTCAAAAATATATACTAAAGAAAAATGGTGTAGTCTATGCCGAAAAGCCAAAAGAAGAAAAAGCAGCCAAGTAAGGTCTGGGAACTGTATAAAATAGAAGGCGGAAAGGCCGTAGCAAAATTGAAATCATGTCCTAAATGTGGTACTGGAGTATTCCTAGCTGAACACGGAAACAGAGAGAGCTGCGGCAAGTGTGGATATACTGTTTTTAAGACAAAGTCGACTCAAAAATAATAAATCTACAGCAAAATTAGTGATTATTTAAACTTTAAATTAATCTGTGATGCATAGAATAATACTATGTATACCTTAGGCATCGAAAGCACGGCTCACACGTTCGGAGTTGGAATAGTAAAAGACGGGGAAATAGTCGCTAACGAGCGAGACGTTTACAAACCAGTTGGGGGGGGAATAATCCCTTCCGAAGCGGCGCTGCACCATTATGAACTTGGGCCAGAAATAGTACGAAGAGCACTAACAAAAGCAGGTATTTCACTGAAGGACGTAGATTTATTCGCATTTTCACAGGGGCCTGGACTGCTGCCGTGCCTAAAAGTAGGTTATCAAGTCATTAACTTTTTATCCTGTAAGTATTCGAAGCCGGTTATAGGGGTCAACCATTGCATCGCGCATATAGAAATCGCTAGAAAAGTCACTAACCTCGATGACCCTGTGATGCTATACGTCAGTGGAGGAAACACCCAGGTAATTACGTATGAAAACGGAAGGTATGTTGTTTTTGGAGAAACGCAAGATATAGGCGTTGGGAACCTGCTGGACAAGACTGGCAGGAGACTTGGAATCCCTTTTCCAGCCGGACCAAAGATAGAAGAGCTCGCAAAAACGGGTAAAAATTACATCAAGATGCCATATTCTATAAAAGGAATGGATGTTAGTTTTTCTGGTATCGAGACGTTTATCTCGCGTATAACCGACAAATACAAAATTGAGGACATATGTTATTCTTTACAGGAGACCATTTTCGCGATGCTCATAGAAGCGAGCGAACGAGCAATGGCTTACTGTAAGAAAGAGAGTTTTATAGTCACCGGCGGGGTCGCTGCGAACCGCCGACTAAATGATATGGGGAGAATAATGTGCGAAGAACGTGGTGCGGGATTCGCTCCGATGGAGATTCAGTACGCTGGAGACAATGGCGCAATGATAGCTTATACAGGATACTTGATGAGAAATGAAAAACAACATGATATTTTACCAAGACCGAATTTTAGAACCGATGTAGTCGAGATAAATTACAGGTAATATGCCGATAAATGCCCCCCAAGAGTATTATGATCTTGAACTAAAGTACAGCAAGGAAAAAAATCTTGAGGAAAAACAAAAGATCTTGAAAGAGATGATGCGCGTACTCCCGAAACACAAAGGAACCGACAAAGTTTTCGCGTTCCTTAAACGAAAAATGTCCCTTCTTAAGAAAGAAATAAACTATTCACCGCAGGTCCATAAAACGATTTCTATAAGAAAGCGCTGGCCGAGGGTATGCCTAGTCGGCTACGAACCGTCTGAACTGACCAAAAAATTCAACCTAACTAAAATATCCACTGTTTATTATGGAATGGTTTCTGTAAACGCGGTTAAAGTGCAACTTATATGCATACAAAACGCAGAAAAACACAAAGAATTCATAAATTCCAGCGAAATCGTGATGTCCAAAAATGATATCGGAGAATTAAAATGTTTTCACGTCGTCTCTGATGAACCGGACCTGGAAGCTGCTCTTAAAAAATTCGGTGTAATAGGAATTTTTACCGAGAATTCTGATGATGCAATGGCGATGATGCGAGGAGAGAATGTGAATGACCTAGCAAAACAAATCGGAATAAAACGCGGTAAGAACACGTACGCTGTCGTATACGGTAAAAATCTGAAGTTTCAAGGGCAAAGAGTAAGTATGAACTACAAACTAAACGACGGAGATAGGATATTCATAAAAATATGAAAATAATTGCTAGGGGTGCAGAAGCCGTGATATACGAAAACGGGGATGAAATAATAAAATATAGAGAAAAAAAGGGATACAGAATACAAGAAATAGACATTCCGTTACGAAAGGCACGAACAAAAATAGAATTTACTATCCTTAAAAAGTGCCTTCAAGTAAGACTAAACACCCCAAAACCTATCAAAATATCAAAAGAGGGGGACAAGTTATACATGGGAAAAATCGATGGTGTGCAACTGGACTATTCTTTTTCTATAGATAAAACAAATAAAGTCGGCGAGATGCTTGCACGCTTACACAAAATAGGAGTAATACACGGCGACCTGACAACTGCAAATATCCTTGTAAAGGAAAATGAGATATTTTTTATAGACTTCGGACTGAGTCATTTCTCTAGAAAAGACGAGGATCGTGCGACCGACTTGTTTTTGTTCAAAAATGCACTAAAATCGAGACATCCAAAGGAATTCGCCGACGCTTACCCATCGTTTTTGTCCTCTTATGAGGAAGCCATGGGAAAAGAATTTAAAGGCGTAGGTGCTCATCTTAAAGATATAGAAAGAAGAGGAAGATATCATGAAGACAGTTAAGATAAAAAGCAAATTTGTTCCGCACTGGCTCAGTTATACGCCGGAAGAAGTGGAAAAACTAGTTCTTAATAAATATCAAAAAGGTATGACCAAGTCAGAAATCGGTTTGATGCTACGAGACCAGTATGGGATACCTTCTGTAAAAGACCTGACTAAAAACAACATAGGAAAGATCCTAAAAAGCAGGGAAATAAAAGAGGAACTGCCAGAAGACCTTATTGCACTCTATAAAAAAGCCGTAAAACTGCACATGCACCTAGTGAAAGAAAAAAAAGACAGAAAATCGAAACGAAGCTTTGTCGTGCTTGAAAATAGAATAAAGAGGTTGGTAAATTATTACAAGAGCAGAAAGACTCTGCCTAAGACATATGAGTATAGTCTTGAGAATGCAAGACTCGTGGTCAAATTATGAATGAGAATAATTCTTGGTTTAAGGTTGTGGCCCCTCATTTTGATAATATAGTTATAGGGGAAATTTATGGTAACTCAGAGAATGTGGTCGGCAGAAAAATTGCTTACGGCGCTTCTGAGTTAAAGGAAATAAAACCAAGGGTGGGCTACAAATTGATTTTTAGGATTGTTTCCGTGTCCGAATCAGAATGCAAGGCAGAACTAGATTCTCTGATATTATCTAGAGAACAGATAAGTCGACTTGTCAGACATAGCGTATCAAAGATGGACGTAGTCGTGCCGGTAACGATAGAAGACAAACCATATGCCATAAAGATACTTTGCGCCATAAGCAAAACTCAAAATAAGTACAAAAAAGCTATAAAAGTAGAGATAAAAAACTTTATAGAAGGAGAAGTAAAAGAATCAAAACTAAAAGATGTATTCATAGGAGCGATGACAAATAAGACGCAGAATGGATTGCATAAGAAACTCAATAAAATATACCCTACAAGAATAGCAGAAGTAAGGGCCATCGAGCCGAGAAAATTATAAATACAAACTGGACTCGTCGGGGTTCGAACCCGAAGTCTCGCCCATGCCATGGGCGCGCGTTACCAATTGCGCCACGAGCCCTATAATATTTACCTAATAAGAATTTAACTAATATTAAAGTTTCATCACCTATTTAGGTAGCGCGTCTATTTTTTAAATTCTGGGTGATCTTTTAGAAATTTGTCTCGTTCTTCATTACTTGCAGTGCCAGCACTTTTTCCTGTAACCTTACCTTCTTTGTTTCGCCCTGCCCTATACCAATGTGTTTTCTTGTCGCTTAAATAGGACATAGGGACTACCCAATCTTTGTCTTTACTGGCAGAAGGCGGCGGGGGCGGTGGTGGATTTGAACGTCCTTGATTAAGCGCAACATACCTAGAGCGTGAACCCCACCCTGGTTTTTTATTTATGTATTTAGATGTGGGCGATGAAGAATCTGTCGATCCTCCAGAATAAGAGGAAAGCGAGACCCCTCCAGAACGCCATAAAACAGCAAACAAGAAGAATAGAATTCCTACAATTACCGCAACAATAAAGAGACCGACTGGACTGAGGATGAACATGCCGAAACCTGGTAAAAAGAAGAATCCTAACAAACCGAGTATTATTATGGGGATGAAAACTTTTATGCCGGGGCGTCTAGTAGTCTTGAACGCTCTCAATAAAAGTACTATTATACCTAGCACTATCGATGCCACAACTATAACCGGCAAGACCGCAACAAAGTTAAAACCAAGTGCGTTGTTTATGCTGTTTCCTAAAGAATGGTTGTTGGCTATCAGAAGATATAACAGTATAAACATCAATATGACTATCAAAAGTTTTGCAAAGGGAGTCCCTCTTTTCGTTGGTATAAGTAATAAAACGCCCAAGATCACTATTATTGCGACAGCAGCGTAAACTCCAACAAGGACCTGTATCAACGAAGGATTAGCAAACAATGCTACAAAAGTTATAGCCCCAAAAACCATAGCTATAGCAGTTGCTCCGCTTCCCAACGATGTTCGCTGCAATAGTTGATAGATTATCACGACAGCAAGCATCGCAAACAAGGCCGCATAAATGGGTGTGTCAGAGGAGTTTATATTAAATATCCCTCCAAAAAGACTGTTTGTAGAATTTGTAATAGAGCTAGCACCAGGCGTAGATATAGCTGCATTTACCACTGGCATAAACAATGCCAGACTCAGCAGTAGTATCAACACGAATGGAAGCTTCGACATATTACTTTTAGAAGACCAAGATATTTAACGGTTTAAAAAGACTCGCTCAAAAAGTGGTATTATACGTAGTTTTATATAAAATTATAGGTATATAATTTATTATGAAAGAAGAAGATTTAATACTAAAAGGGAAAAACAAGCGATTGCAGATCAAAAAGGTAGAAGAAGCCTCCTCTGAGGAAGAGACTTTGTCCGAAAATGAATTCGAAGATATGAATTGCCCGAAATGTGGCGAGAAGAAAGTCATCTCATGGATGGAGCAGACGCGTGCTTCCGATGAAGCACCAACAAGGTTCTATAAATGTCTAAACTGTAATCATACTTGGCGAGAATACACTTAGATCCTGGTTTTATGAAAGAAGTTGAGCTGGTTATTATAGGCGCGGGACCAACGGGTCTTTTTGCTACATTTTGTGCTGGACTCAGGGCAATAAACAGCGTCACACTAGAGAGCCTTGACAATTATGGCGGGCAGATGAAAGAACTCTACCCAGAAAAGATTGTATACGATGTACAAGGCACACCAAAGATGGTTTCTGCACAGCTTGTGGAGAAGATGTACGAACAATCGCAGACTTTCAAAAGCCCTGTAATATTAAATTCTAATGTGACCGACATAGCTCAAAATTCTGATAAAACATTCAACGTTGAGGTGGATGGTGAATTAGCGTACAAATCTAGAGCGATCTTGATATGCGCTGGGATAGGCAAGTTCTCCCCAAATAAACTAAACGTTGAAGGGGAAGACAAGTATAACGGAAGGGGCGTCTACTATGGCGCGAAATCTCCTTCTTCGTTCAAAGACAAAAGAATAATAATAGTTGGTGGGGGTGACTCTGCATTTGATTATGCACTACAGCTGGAACAATTTGCTAAGAGCATTATTATTGTTCAGCACAACGAAGTCTTGAAAGCAGCCGAAGACAGCATCCTTATGGCTAAAAAAAGCCAGAAGATAAAAATAATATTGAATACTGAGATCAAGAGAATAATTGGAAATGAAAAAACAGTAACAAGAGTAGCTCTTTTTGACGTCATTGTAAAAAAAGAATCATTGATAGACTTAGATAGCGTAATAATCGCAACTGGACACAAAGCAAGCCCCAACGTGTTTAAATCCCTATCTCTTGAGACTTCTTCAGATAGATATATAAAAGTTGATACCAACTACAAAACGAATATAGAGGGAGTATATGCTGCGGGAGACATCGCAAACGTTACTAATGAACCAAAATTCGCGCTTTTAATCGTCGGCGGGGCCGAGGCTTATATCGCAGTAAATAACATAAAAAAATACTTGTCGCCTTCATCACCGTTGTTTGGCGGCCATAGTTCTTCAGCAGGAATATGAACTATCCGACACTAAATCAGAATTGTTTAAAGAAAGTCTACAGACGTAGACAAAACTGGTCTCACAAAGGAGACTTTGGTAAAATCCTAGTTATCGGTGGAAGCCTAGAATATTCTGGCTCTCCTGCACTAGTGGCGCTCGCCGCGCTCAGGACCGGCGCGGATATGGTAAAAATAATCGCACCAAGAAGAGCAGCGGACATATGCGCTTCATTTTCACCGGAACTTATAAGTATACCGTTCCAGAAGGATCATCTAGATTCTGAAGCAGTCGGCCTAATAAAGAAAAATTCAGACTGGGCAAACGTGATTGAAATAGGAAGTGGGATTGGAAAAGATTATAACCAAAGTCAACTTGTAAATTCTATCATAAAAGACTTGGATAAAAAGACAGTTCTTGACGCAGATGCGCTCAAAGTTTTGAACAAAGATTTGTTAGACCATAATATTCTTATAACGCCAAACACTTACGAGTTCAATAAGTTATTCGGAACTGTTCTTTCTAATAATGTAGAGGATAGACTTAAACTAGTCAAAGAAAAAGCAAAAGAATATGAAACTACGATACTCCTAAAAGGCCACATCGATATAATCTCAAACGGAGAAGATCACTTTATAAACAAGACAAATAGCGTCTACATGACAAAAGGTGGCACTGGCGATGTGCTTACCGGTATATGCGCTGGTCTAATCGGTCAGGGTAACTCTATAATAGATTCTGCGTGCGCAGCCACATTTATAAATGGTTATACCGGGAGAGTCGTAGCAAGACTAAAAAGAGAGGCATTATCTCCTATGGACCTAATAGAAAACATTTCTTCTACCATCACAAAATGGCGTTATCAGTGAACTTCAAACTTATTCTTAAGGACAGAAAAACCGCTGACTTGTCCCTCCTTTAAAATTAAATCAAATTTTTTAGAATCGACCCTAAACTGTGCCATGGTATCTCTATCCCTGATAGTTACTGTGCCGTCCTTTAAAGTCTGATAATCTACGGTAAAAGCAAATGGCACGCCGATTTCGTCGGCTTTTCTGTACATTTTACCTATGCTGCCACTGTGAAGATAATATACATTTTCGTTGTAGGAGGAACTACCGACAATCTTCTCTGCAAAGGATTCCAGTTCCTCTTTTGACAAAAGCGGAAAAACGGCGGCCTCAAACGGCGCTAGCCTTGCTCCTAGAGAAAACCATGTCCTCTCGCTGTCCGACCTCATAGAACTGTAGAGCATCAGGTAGAATAAACGGTCTGTACCAGCAGATATCTCGAATATTTTTGGAATTTTTCCGTCCACTTTAACATCTTCCCCGCCTGCTTTAGAATAGGAAGATAAATCATAGTCGGCTCTGTGATTGCAAGCTATTGCTTCGACCCAATTCTCATCTTTTTTAATCTCTACGTCAAAAGATTCTTCGGAGTAAAAGGCTTTTTCTTCATACAGCTTCCGATAGCGCACATCCTCTGCCTTAAAACCCAATGTATCTAAAAACTTCGCGACCACTGAAACCCCGTACGCGGTCACATTGTTTTCTATTATTTTCTCGTCGAGCGCTTTTGATATCCTAATTCTAATTTGTTCTCCCTTTCTTTTGTCAAAGATATTTATCTCCCTATCTTCAAAGTCTTTGAAGTCTTTGTCATCTAAGAAAAATATCTCTATGTCATTTTGATAGAACTCCCTCTGTCTGAGCAGATTGTTTCTCGGGGAAATCTCATTTCTAAATGCTTTTCCTACTTGTGCAATTATAAATGGTAGGTGTTTTCCGTAAAGGGAAAAGAGTCTTTTAAAATCCAAGAATATAGATTGGCATGCTTCTGGCCTCAAATAAGCATTTAGCTCTTCTTTATCTGTGCCAAGCGCGCCAACTTCTAAACCGAACATAGAGCCAAATTTTTTGATTTTATTAAGACCGCCACCGCACTTCTCACAACGAAGTTTGTGTGCTTTAACTTTACTTAGATATTCTTCATCACTTAATCCTTCATAGTTCTGATTCGGTTCTTTATTTTCCAAGAGCTTGTCGACACGATAGACCGCCCCACATTTATCACATAGAATGGCAACGTCAAAAAAATTGGATTCGTGCCCGGATGCTTGTAAAACTTTTTTAGGAAGTATTAAACCCCCCGCTATTTCAATCGCACCTATGTCGTGTAAAACAGTTCTCCATTCTTTTATTACATTGTTTAAAACTCTTAAGCCGAGTGGACCGTAATCCCATATTCCTCCAAGAGTATTACCAAATATCTCTGCAGATGGAAAGAAGAATCCCCTAGATAGCGCAACTTTGACAAGATTATCATCACCACTACTTTCTTCTTTCTGATCCAGCCCTTTGTAATCTTTTTTTGGGTTCATAATTATAATATATAAATCGACACTTTATTAGCATTTGTTTGTTAAAAGAATCAGCTTCTCTTTTTATTTCTATAAGACGTTGAACGCATTCTACGCTGCGGCTTGCTTATTGCGACCCTCTTCAAGATACGTGATAATTTATATTCATATATAATCCCACTAACTAGAATACCGAGCGCGACTCCAAGCAAAGCATAAGCCAAAATCTGGAAGATGTCAACAGGAAGAGGGGGTATAGTAGCGGGCTGGAAGACCGGTGAGAAAGGAATTGCGGAGATATTTGTAAGGCTAGTCTCAAAATTAGTATATTCTCTAGATAAAGATTCGAACTCTATATAATTTGCCAAGGAAGAATTTCCAAAATTGTTCCCAAACTGATAATAACTCACACCAAGAAAAGGAGTTACTCCAGACTCTTCTGCTGCATTTATTGCTCTTAATGCGGAGACCGATATTTGATTCGTCACCTGCGCCACAGAACCATTAACATCGATACTATTTTCCTCTATGACCAATTCTGCTATAGAGATCGTCTCCAAAGAGTTGAATATTGAAGCAACGTAATGGCCTTGGTTCTGATAAAACTGGGATAGATTAAAGTAATATTGCATTTGATCTAAATTTGGGGAAGCGCTATTTCCTAAAAGATCTGCATAATTCATGAATAATGCCGACTTGTAAAGATAATAATTGCTCAAATTGTAGTAGGAGGACTCCGAGAAATTTGAATTTCCACCCGGAAGAATAACCACCCAAAAGAGACTGGAAGCTCTTTTCACTTCGGATAACGAATAATAATAAGCCGCATCTGATAGACTATAATCGAGCTCTCCTTCCGCCTGACTCAAATAGCTCTGTGCTTCCGATAACCTATCGATGGCTATAAACTTAAGATCGAGAGTCGAGGAATTTGTAAGATAATTTTTAGTGACTTGACTATATGTTTGTTGTATAGAAGAATTTTCAAAGGAAATCATATTATTTATTAATCGCGTTGGACTACTCGAAGCAGAAAGTTCTTCCAGAGTTTTAGCATATAGTAAAAGAGTCGCAGAAGTGTTCACTATCTCGCTCGCTGCTACGTAGTAATTTCCAGCCGCGGCTAATTGTCTTTCTTGCTGGATTGAAGCTAGCGCTGATTGTATAAGAGAATTTATAGTCGAATTTGAAGTTGTCTGTGAAGGTAAAGAATTATAAATGGCTTCTTGATAAGCATTAAATTCCTGATACGTCGCATTCATCAGTGAATTATAAAGACCTGTGTAGATGTGGTAATTAAGCACGGGCGTTATGTTATATCCCGTAAAATATTGATAAGCTTGATATACGGAATTTATCGGGATTGTTACCATCCCAAGTTTTGCATCGTAAGATATTGCACTTTGAGTGATATTATCTGGTGATGGCTCGTAAGCGGGATACAGAAAAACTTTTATACCTTGGCTAGCCGCTGCTTCACTTTTAGCTGCTACATCCCCTACGAGGCCTATACTACCATCTGGGTTGGCTGTCCCCGTCATCGCAACCTGCGAATTCAAAGATTTACCCGTTAGAATAGACATCGCTACGATTGAAAAAGCCGCCCCCGCACTCGGGCCGCTTATATTTGCTGATGAAGAGGTTATATAATAGTAGAAATTATACTTGTTACAGTTTACGTTTATTAATTGACATGCGACCTGTGCAGATACTTCTGCTTGAGCTTGGGTATCCGCTGCTGTGAGCGGTGTAGAACCGAGAAAAACTTGTCCAGTTCCATTAGTTATGGTTAGAGTCAAAAGAGCTGGAACCCCAACAACAGTGCCGTTCGGCTCGATGCTCACACCAAATATATACACACTAGTAGTCCCCACCTTACTAATGTATTGCCCAGAAGACCCGTGGACAGAAAAAACCGCAACCAAGAAAGCAATCAAAACGACGGATATTACCGCATAAGTTTTAACTTTCATAAGAGGCACTAGTTATATTGATTTATAAAGGTTTCTACTCAAAATCTTTGGATTCGAGTTTTTTCTTAAATGCTTCTAATGCTTCTATCAGCAACGGAAGTTCGTCAAAGTTAATAGTTAAACTTTTTTTAATCCTCTCCTCTTGTTTACCGTTCTTTTCAACGGTATAACCCTTCTTTAAACTTATAAAAGTTATCTGCTTCTCGCCTTCTTCGCCGCGCGTTAGATTTATTTTTATAAAATTATTAGACCCTTCTCTTTTTATTTTTTCGGATGGCTCGTCTATATCCTTAAACTCCATCTAAAAAGAACTACCTTACCACTTAAATATTTTATCTATCTACGAATATTGTTCTTGCTTTTTCTAGATCTTCCTTGGTCTTGATGCGCAGCCAGTGTCCATTGTAAATATACCCATAAAGAAGACCGTCTTTAGCTAGCAGCGGTAAAAGGTCTTTTTTAATACCCCAATCTACCTCGCCAGGCGGTATATACTTGAATATCTCATGATCAAAGATGAACACTGAAGTCGGTATAAGTTTTGACTGCATCGGCATCTCCAATCTCTCATAAGAGGTGACTCTATTTCCTTTAACCGCTATTTTGTCTTTTACTTGTTGCTCGTGGTCTTGCGAAGTGGATATCGCCATCGATGCCACGCTATTGTGTGCTGCATGAAATCTCAGCATATCTTTTAGGTCCATGTCCAATATGACGTCTCCCGGTACAAACAAAGTCGTAGACCCTAAATATGGTTTGACTCTTTCTAGTGCTTTAGCGCTGCCTTTGAGACTGTTATCATCTATGTATTTTATATCGACTCCGTAACCTTCTCCATTCCTAAGCAATCTAAAAGTGTCTTTGAGTAGGTCCGTTTGTCCAGAAATGAACACATTTCTAAACCCATTTAGTCGCAGAGTATTCAACGTATTCTCTATTATAGTTGTATTTCCTATTTTTAGAAGAGGTCTGAACGTATCACCCCCTTCCAACGTAAACTTACCACCGCAGAGAACTATCGCAGTATGTTGCCTTTCGAAGAACTTCCTCAAGATATCCTCAACCGCCTCGCTCTTTGATTTATAAGTTATATTGTCGACAATAGAATCTAGCTTCGCGAGAACGTCCGCCTCCACAGTGAAAGATGCTCTTGATTTCATACACCCATACTATTATTTATCAGATTTTATATTTAAACCAATCAATATTTTTATAGTATCTATTAAAATTTAGTTAATTTTTGTATAAAGTAATCGCTATAATCTAGTTATTTGCTATTTCGAATAATTTTCGGTAAAATATGTTTGGATGTTTTACTCGATACGTTTTATTATATGGTAACCAAACTGCGTCTTTATAATCGGAGAAATTTCTCCTTTTTGGAGTGCAAAGGCTGCTTTTTCGAACTCTCTGACCATTATTCCTCTACCAAAGAAACCAAGGTCTCCCCCACGTCTACGCGAACCATCTGTAGAGTATTGCTCAGCTAACTGTGAGAAACTTTTTCCCTGTTTTATAAGATCAAGAACTTCTTGGGCCATATTTTGGCTTTTAACTAATATATGTGCGCATCTTATTTTATCTACCATAATAATAATGTATGAAAGAAAAGCTTTTTATACTATATTAATCATATAACTAATTGATTCTATTAGAGACTATGGACGAGATAAAAACAGGTACCACAACGTTGGGTTTGATATACAAAGATGGAGTAATCTTAGCCGGGGATAAAAGAATCTCTGCTGGTAGCTTAGTATTTTCTCGTACTGAGAAAATCAATAAACTCAGCAAGAGCATGGGGATAGCTATGGCCGGTTCTGTAGCCGATGTACAGACTCTAATAAAAATACTACAGTCAGAAATAGCACTTTACGAGGTCCGCTCTGGTACTAAGATGAGCACAAAGGCAGCTACTGGTTTATTTGCAACGATTCTTTTTAATAACAGATTCTCACTGCTTGGAAGCGGTTTTATAATCGGAGGTTATGATACAAAACCAGAGATCTATGCTCTTGATACGGCCGGCTCCAGACTACCAGATAAATATACTTCTATAGGAAGCGGTAGTGTAATCGCGTTGGGCGTATTGGAAGCGGAGTATAGAGAAGACATGACAGAAGAAGAGGCCGTAAAACTTGCCCATCGAGCGGTATCCACAGCGATAAAAAGAGACATATTCACGGGTGATGGTATCGATATAGTCATGGTAGATAAAAAGGGATACAAAAAAGTAACCGATCAAGAGCTTGGCAAAATACTAGCTTCAAAGTAAACATTCGCTAAATAGAAAGTAAATAGTTTTGTGGACATCAAAAAAGAAATAGTTGAACTTATTGGGGACTCTTCATTAGTAGAGGATATAAACTTCGAAGTATCAAATATAATCATTTACACTAAAAACAAGAACTTTTTCTTGGGTAGTTCAGAGCTTATAAAATCTATAGTGAATAAGGAGAAAAAAAGAGTAGAAGTCAGACTGGACCCTTCTCTACTTCTAGATGAAAAAAGCGCGGAGAAAAAAATAAATAATCTAGTTCCGGGAGAAGCAGACCTAAAGGAGATATGGTTTGATAGAGAGAGGAGCCTAGTCTCGTTGGAGGCGGTAAGACCAGAAATCTTGACCTCGCAGAGCAAAAAGATAATAAATAATATAAAGGAGGAAACTGGGTGGTCTGTTTCGCTTAGCAGACATCCCTTGATAAAATCCGACATAGTTAGAGCGATTAGAGAGATGCTCTACTCGAATTCAAAATTCAGGAGAAAACTGTTAAACTCCATAGGCGAAAAGATATACAACTCAAAATTCGAGATAACCGATAAATATTGGGTAAGGCTGAGCGCGCTCGGGGGGTTTAGACACGTCGGTCGCTCTGCCGTATTTATCCAGACCCCTTTAAGTAACGTATTATTGGACTGCGGTGTTGATGTTAGCAACTCGCGAGAGACCGTTCCGAGAATCGATGCGCCAGAATTTGACATCTCTAAACTTGATGCAGTAGTTATAACGCACAGTCACTTAGACCATTGTGGTTTCTTGCCCGCTCTGTATAAATATGGCTACAAAGGGCCAGTCTATTCCACTTTGCCGACTAGAGATGTAATGACCCTCCTACATCTAGACTATATTTCACTAGGAAATAAAACAAACCAAAAAGCTATGTTTGATGTAGACGATGTTAAGGAAATGCTAAAATACTCTATTCCACTTTCTTACAAAGAAGTCACCGACATAACACCAGATGTAAGAGTGACCATGCATAACGCCGGCCACATACTTGGGTCTGCTATGGTCCATCTTAATATAGGAAGTGGATTTTATAACTTACTTTATACCGGGGACTTCAAATATGCTAATTCTAAAACTCTCAATAAAGCGGATAATATCTTTGACAGGGTCGAGGCACTGATAATGGAAAGCACATATGGCGGAGACCAAGACCAGCAGCCGAGTCGCGAAGAGGCAGAACAATTTTTCCTCGACATAATAACAAAGACAGCAGAGAAAAAAGGAAAGGTACTCGTACCCGTACTCGGTGTCGGACGTGCTCAGGAATTGATGTTATTGATAGAAGAGTGGGAGAGATATGGGTTGATGCCGGATATACCTGTCGTAGTTGACGGGATGCTATGGGACGTAACGGCGATATACACAGTCTACCCGGAGTTTATGAACAACGAGACAAAGAAAAGAATAATAGAACATAACAGTAATCCGTTTATTTCCCCAAATTTCAAGCACACCGTAAGCGAAGAAGAAAGACAACAAATATTATCTGGAGGGCCAGCCGTAATATTAGCAACGTCTGGTATGTTAAATGGCGGCCCAGCCGTAAACTATTTTGCGAACATGTGCGAGGACGAAAAAAATTCCATCGTATTAGTATCATACCAAGGCGCCGGTACACTCGGAAGAACACTGCAAAATGGTGGGAGGGAAGTCGATATAGAATTTAATGGAAAGTTGAGACACTTCACGGTCAACTCCCTCGTCTATTCGATCGAAGGATTCTCCGGTCACTCTGACCGCAATCAATTGGAAAAATACGTTAATGATATAAAGCCAAGGCCAAGAAAAATAATACTAAATCACGGCGAAGAAAGCAAGATAATAGCCCTATCACACTACTTAAGAAAACGTTTCAAGGTAGAGACTCTCGCACCGCACGTTCTTGATGCTATAAGATTAAAGTAAACTCGACTAAGCTTTTAATACCCGACTAAGCAAAAGTATTATATGGTAAAAACCAAAGTAAAAATTGTTTTGGGAATCTCGTCTTTACCTGGCGGCGGAAAAGACTATATCGCGGACCTCCTAACCAAATACTACGGATTCTACAAAGTAGCTCCTGGCGATATTATAAGAGCGATCATAAAAAAGATGGGCACAAAACTGACTTTTGACAAAGAACAAAAGTTGCAGGCAAACCTTAGGAAAAAATATGGTAACAATTACATAATGGAACTATGTTATAGAAAAATGATAAAATCGGGAAAACAGAAGATTGTTATACCCGGCGTACGTTTTCCTGCCGATGTACTTTTTTACAGAAGAAAATTTGGGAGTAATTTTCTGAATATATTTGTATTTGCATCGAAGAAGACGAGATATTTACGAGAAAAAAATAGGGGACGTGGTGATGATACCGTTTCGTACGCAGAATTCATTAGAAGAGATGACCAGCAGATAAGCACTTATAACCTAAAAAAGACTCGTGAAATTTCTGATGTTTTTATGAAGAACCAGGGCAAAAGCACTGCGCAATTAAAAGTCGAACTAAAAAAGACATTGAATAAATTTGACTAATTCTTATCTACCAAAACCGCATCTTCTATGTCCAGATAATGCTTATTTCCTTCGTCTATCACTCTGCTTTTTAATACAGATATCCTCTTATCGAATATTGGACCATCCAAAACCGCTGTCTCCGCTTCGCCCCCTTCAAATCCAAGATGAAATTTATATTTTTCGCTTAGGATTTTTAGCTTGAGCAGGTTTTCTTCGTTTATTTCTTTACCCAACCACGACGTATCCAAGCCATCGGCAGAGACGGATATTATTATTGCCCTGAAACCTTCTCTTATAAAATCTTCTAGATAAACATGAACGTTAGTATGCCATAGAGGAGTAAGAGATTTCAATCCCGTTCTGTCTAAAATAGTCTTTATTCTATTTAGCTGATATTCGCTAGCTATCGCGCCACTAACTATTCCTTCCAACTTATACTTTTTCTTCATTGCAATGAGAAAATCCTCTAAATCTCTTAGTTCTTTCTCTTTTTCCCCCTCCGTAAAAAATCTCTCCAACGGCAATCTCATGGTTTCTGCCTGTTTTTCAAGAAGCTTCGCACCGACGGTATGAAACATATACGAATCTTTATTCTCAGAATCTGCATTTATAAGACATTTTATCGTATTTTGTTTAGAAGCGAGAAATGAAGCGTATGTAGAATCTTTCCCTCCTGTAAATAATACACCCAGGTTCATCTTTCAAATTACATTGATTTATTATATAAGCTTTTTATTCATTTATTGGTTAGAGATAATATGCTAGAATCATTATTATTACAGGATGAAAAGATAATAAGCTCCAGAAAAGTGTCTATTTTGACAGAACCGAAATTTTGGATAGGAGGAATCTGTTTAGTCGTCTCTGCTGTCAGCTTCGTATTATTATCATACGTATTTACTGGGTTCTTATCTTTATATGATATAATGCAAAGTCTTGGTTTCCCAGTGGGCAATTCATTATTTACCGATCTACCGTTAATACCAATAATATTTCTGGTCGTCGGTTTCTTATACGTTTTCTGGGCGGAGATGGGAGTGTACTTTACAGAATATGTAGTCACAAACGAGAGGATAATAGTTAGGCGTGGTATAATAAACAAAGATTCAAATATACTCCTTCCTTCCAAGATAGAGGACGTAAACGTCGATATAAACCTATTAGAAAGAGTGCTTGGTCTAGGAAGAGTGGTAATAATAATGCAGCAGGATTCAAGACCGCCGGTCGTATTGAGTGGTATAAGAGAACCATACAAATTCCAAGGAGATATAATAAAACTAATCGGTGATACACCGAGTGCACAAGAAAAGAAAGATGGAACTAGCAAAACTAGTTAGAGCCTCCGGTTTTTTCTTATCGAGCGTGGTTACAATAAGTCTTGCAGTAATGCTTTTAGTACTTGCACAGTCGAATCTAATCTCTTTATTCGAATTCTCTTTTATAATACCTCTTTTTATAGCAAGTATCATTCTGAGGGGCGTCACGTGGAAGAAACTCTACAATTCTTCACATAAATTGGTTTACTTTGTTACTTATCTTTTAGTCTTTATATTTGGTTTTGCGTTTCTTATAGGATTTCTAGCATGCGCGTCGACACAAACTATACTCTACCCTCTTCCTAGTTACTCTGGATTTACCTGGATATTTTTCATTTCTTTGTTTTGGGTAATCTACTCAGCATCAGAATTTTTTTCCATTTATGGTCTATTCAGGGGGGGCCTTCTATGGTTCACAAAGTTTATAATCGCAGCCATTCTTCTAGTAGAAGCATCACTTCTATTCATAATCGGAGCTTTTAGTTATGCTCTACCGATCTCGTTGTTTTTCTTGGCTGCTATGACAACCTTGACTGGTCTTGGGTTCTTATTCAAAGATACATTTTCTAGTTAACTCAACTAACTTGCAGGGAGAGGGATTTGAACCCTCGAAGGCCTAAGCCACTAGCCCCTGAAGCTAGCACGTTTGACCGGGCTTCGCTATCCCTGCAATAACGATTGAATATGATTTTAACTTTATAATAATTACGTCAAAAATAACTGTTTTATAAACAGTCATAGTATTTATTCAGATTACCTTCTATAATAACTATAGATATCAAGAGAGCACATGGACAAAAATGAGTTATCGAGCGAATTTGGAACCCTGGAAGCGCAACTCTTGGGTATCATGAACGAACAGCTAAAACTAGATCCTGATTTTAAAAAAAGGTTTGGAGATATAGGACTCGATGAAGCTGACTTGAAACAACTTGCCACTATCTATTTTAGAGAAGGTGGTCGTGGGAAAGACAGCTTTCTAGAAGTCATCCTTAAATGCGATTCTCCCCCACTTTATGAAGGTAAAACATATGAAGAAGTAGACTGTGCATTAGATTCGTACATGTCACAACTGTCAAGATGTTTTCAAAAACTTGAAACTTTGAGTGACACTAGTGATACAGAACCGGATTCGTTCCATAAAACTTTAACTGTTAGAACATTGGGCAAAATTAGGAAACGGAACTTGTTTAGTGTAACTTATGAACACTCCAGAAACGATAATTCTGGAGGCATAACTATAAAAATAGAGGGGTGGTTCGCACACAAATATCCACAACTAGCACAGAATCTCTTCCATTATGTTTGGAGCCATGTCATCTTAGACGAAGATAGATTAGAAAGTTTAATTGAAGATGAAGACGAAGAAGAAGACGAAGACAAAGCGCCGGACAATGCGGTAAAAGCTCCCAAATCAAATAGTGCTGAACCACCCCACGCAAAAGACCTAACAAACTTAGGATTAGAAGTATATCATGGAAAAGAAAATTTACAACATATGGGGGGCAATGAGAAACTGAAAGAGCAGATTCTACGCGATGCAATATACCCTATTCTACATAGGAACGTTTACGAGGATTTAGAAAAACAGACTAGCGTACACCCCTCCCATTCTCATCCGCGCGCGATACTTTTTTACGGACGACCCGGAACCGGAAAAACATTAATGGCAAGAATCATAGCTAGCGAAGAAAAAATAGCATTTGTTTATCTCCCTTTACATAGAGTAGTATCAAAATGGATGGGGGAATCCACCGAAAGATTAACACGAATATTCGATGCTGTTAAAAAATATAGTAGCAAAGTGGGGGAAACCATCTTATTCATAGACGAAATAGATACTTTGGGTAGCAGAAGCGCAGAAAGCGACGCAGCAAACGCAGACGATAGAAGATTAGTAAACACATTTCTGACGATGTTAGACGGTTTCAATTCTCATGACGAAGATTCGCATATTTTAGTCATAGGTTCTACAAATAATTATTTCGCACTCGACCAAGCCATTCGTTCTAGATTTGCCAGCGAAATCGAGTTTCCCCTCCCATCAACAGAAGATAGAAGAAAAATTTTACACCTTTATGCGCAACAATTATCAGAAAGTGAACTAGAGACAATTGCCGGTGTAACAGAGGGGTTTTCCGGCAGAGACCTAGAAACTGCCTGTGAAATTGCACGTAAAAAGGTTGGTAAGGAAATTATAGAAAATAGAATTCCCCCGGGATTACCTACTCTTCCATATTATATGACGGCAGTAGGAGAAGTTCGCAAAAAAGTTAAGTCTGGTCCAACCGGAGAGTCTGCCGGTCTATACCGCTAAAGAAGCGCATTTTAAGAAATAATAACTATTTATTCTCGTTCGTGTCTTATAATAATCTATCGAGGGTATCCCATTAGAGTGAAGAAAAATTCCGGGCTGTGCAAAGCCTGAGTCTTTGCACGTTTTATTTTTCTATCGTATAAAAGCTATAAATACAATAAGATGTATTTTTAAGAATGCCAGAAAAAGAATCGCTTACTGATAAAGTCGTAAGACTAATGACCCAGCAACTTCGAATAAGGAACATAGGAGTTATAGCGCACATAGACCATGGAAAAACCACGACTTGTGATAGTCTTCTTGCTGGTTGTGGAATGTTATCCGAAGAAAAAGCAGGAAAACAACTTTATTTAGACTCAGAAAAAGTCGAACAAGAAAGGCAAATGACGGTTAAATCTTCTAATGTGAATATGGTCTATGAAAGAACAGAAGGAGATGAATATCTTATAAATCTTATCGATACTCCAGGTCACGTTGATTTTGGTGGGCATGTCACGCGTGCCGTCAGAGCGATAGACGGCGCTATAGTGGTAATGGATGCTGTGGAAGGCGTGATGCCCCAAACAGAGATGGTGCTCAAACAAGCATTGAAGGACAAGGTAAAACCTATTCTTTACATAAATAAAATAGATCGTCTGATAACCGAACTTAGGTTTTCTCCAGAAGAAATGCAAAAACACTTGATAAAATTAATAATCCAGATAAATTCGTTTATCAAAGATCTAGCCCCACAAGAAATGAGGGAAAAGTGGCAAGTGAGCGTGCAGGATAATACTGTCTCCTTCGGAGCATCCAGAGAAAACTGGGCCCTCTCTTTCAAAAGAATGAAGGAAACTGGTCTTTCTTTCAAAGATATCTATGATGCGTACACCTCAAATGACAAAGAAAAGATAAAGGAATTATCCAAGAAGACTCCCGTATACAAGGTCCTTTTGGATATGGTGATAGAACATCTTCCAAACCCACTTGAAGCACAGAAATATAGAATACCAGTTATTTGGCATGGGGACTTACAGACAGAAATAGGAGTCTCTCTTTTGAACTGCGACATAAATGGTCCATTGATGTTATCGGTGACAAACATAGAGATAGACCCGCAGGCGGGAGAAATTGCTGTTGGAAGGATATTTTCCGGTAAAATCACAAAGGGACAGGATGTTTTCCTAGTCAATAACAAACAAGTGAATAAGGTGCAGCAGATATATATCTGGAAGGGACCACAAAAATTCCAAGTGGAGGGTGCGACAGCAGGTAATCAGATAGGTATGGCTGGTCTAAAAAACATAATCGCCGGCGAGACTCTTTCATCTCTGCAAGACGTTACCCCGTTCGAACCGGTAAAACATATACTGCAACCTGTGATGGTAAAAGCTATAGAGCCTAAGAACCCGAAAGACCTCCCAAAGTTGGTACAAGCTCTCAAAGAATTGGAGATATATGATATCACCCTCAAAGTATCAATAAACCATGAGACTGGGGAGAATCTGATAGCTGGTTTAGGCAACCTGCATCTAGAGATAGTAGAAGATAAGTTGAAGAGAAATTACGGCATAGATATAGTCAGCTCACAACCGATTGTAGTCTACAAGGAAAGTATTTCGTCCAGAAGCCCGGTGGTAGAAGGGAAATCGCCGAATAAGCACAATAGATTTTATATTTACGTCGAACCAATCAAACCCGAAGTTGAAGAAGTGATAGAAAATGAAGACGTCCCTTCTGGCAAGGTAAAAAACCTTACTCAAGACCAAATAAATAAATTTGTAGCCGCTGGCATGGAGAGGGATGAAGTAAAGAGTATAGTCGCTTTTTACGGTGACAATATCTTCGTCGAAGCAACTAGAGGTGTGGTACATATAGGAGAAGTAATCGAAATGTGCACGGAAGCATTCAATGAGGTGATGAAAACCGGACCACAAGCAAAGGAAGAGGTCTACGGAGTCAAAGTAACACTTTCTGATACTGTCTTACACGAAGATGCCATTCACAGGGGACCAGCACAAGTTATACCCGCGGTCCGTGATGCGATAAAGGATGCCATGATGGCAGCAAATCCCATACTTTTAGAGCCTATACAACTGATAAGGATAGACATGCCGATGTCATTTTTGAGCAACATTAGCGCGCTCATCCAATCCAAACGCGGCATAATCGAGGACATAAAAGAAGAACTGGATAAAGTAGTCGTCATGGCGGAACTACCGGTAGCGACTTCGTTCGATTTCACCAACGAATTAAGGTCTGGAACAGAGGGCCGTGGTTCGTGGTCTCTTTCAGGACAGCGATTTAAGAAGCTTCCTAAGGAGCTTTACCTACAAGTATTAAAACAGATAAGAGAAAGAAAAGGATTACCTCCTTTGTAAGATGGGATGTAGTTTTTGCAATAAGAAGATTATAAATCGGCAGAAATTGGTTCACTAATTTTGTGAAAATTGAAAGATTCAAAAAATATAGAAAAAAACTACCAAAAAAACAGTTCAAGACCGCTGTAAACAAACTACGGTTCATTGCGGAAAACTACCAGGCGAAATAATTTAAACTATACCTGACAAACAAAGATATGGACTGTTCTTTCTGCGATCCTATCAACCTAGATTTGAGGAAATTTTATGAAAATGAACTTTTCACTGCTATTTACAATCTACGGCCTTTTGTAGAAGGACACTCATTGGTAATGCCAAAAAGACACGTCAAAAGTATTTTGGAACTTAATAAAGAGGAAAGAAATGGATTAATTTCATTTTTAAACCGCTGCATTTTCGTCGCATTGAAATACAGCGGTGCATATCAGTTCGACGTCGTGCTCCAAGAAGGAACAATTGCTGGACATAGCATAGGACATACTCATTTTCATATCTTGCCGAGAAAAGTGGACGATAATATCGGTGTAACAAAGAGTGAATGGTTTCAAGAATTTAACAAACAAGAAAATAATATAAGAAGAAATCTAACAAAGGAAGAGACTGAAAGAATAGTCCGACGATTGCGCTGGATTGTTAAAGAGCACCGTATACAAATAGAATCATTCTAGACGTTACCGTCGCAGAATTCTGTTTTATTTGTGTATTTACACATATCAGACAATAGCTGGGACGTCGTCTGATAACCTGTGATGATATACTTTCCATTCACAATAATAACAGGATACTGACTTATAGTCAGGTTATAGACCTGATTCAATGCATTTATAACTGGTAGATTCCACTCTCCATCTAAAGCAGTCGACGCGAGATTGGGGTATAGCTGCTGAAGATACGTCAATTCGCTTCCTTCTAGAGTACAGCTACCGCAGTTTTGTGGTTTGTAAAACAGCAGAACAGTGGTTAGATTGTCTGCACATTGCAGATCTATTCTTTGAGAAAGAAGCCAATATTCTATTCTAGCATAACTTAATTCGTCCACAAGCTGTACATATTGAGAGCCAGTCTGATTCTCATAATCCGCTGCTTGCGCCTGCGAGCCGAGCTGAGAAAGCTGAGAAGAAAGACCGTTAAAACCAGACGTAAGTATTGCGCATGAAACAGTAGAGTTGGAAGCGCCTAGTGAAGACAACACTTGTAATTCTTGCAGCCCCTGCTGTACCTGCTGTAGGTTCTGGCTTACACTAGAAAACTGCGAGTTACTAAGATATTGCGAAAAAAGAATCGCAATGATAAGAACCAAAGTCGCGGCGAGTATCGCAAACACCAGTTTTACGTAGCGATTTTCCAAGCGAACCCTCTTCTATTTATTAAAAAAGCTATTCCTGTATATAGCCATACGAACGAAAGGAAGAATATGTAAAAAAATATATAACCCACTATACCGATAGCATCTTTTACTCTATTTAGTTTTACTCCCGAGTATTTCAACGCGTAATAGATAGAGAAAAGACCTATCGCGGTTGTAACAATTGTAAAGATTTTGCCTGCATTCATGTTAAAAATAAGATTATTAAGCTGAGAAGATATAACAAAGTTTATATTGGTGTTCGACACGAATTGATACTCGTTAGAAAGAAACAACCCAAAAGGATATAATACCGAATAAAAGGTCAGCACAAAAAAGACCACTCCTAAAATCGTAGAGAACAAAAGCAAAGGTACCACGAAGAAACCGAGCTTTGCGTTCGCTCTGTTAAAAAGGGTCTTTCTATACTTTAGTATATTGAAGAAAAACCCGGAAGACCACCTTTTTCTCTGCTCAAAAAGCTTGATGAAACTCGGCGGAACAACGGTATAGGACACCGCTTTAGACGTAGTTTCTATCTGATAGCCATTCGTAAGTATCCTCAAACCTATCTCTAAATCTTCGGTCGGATTATTATTTTCATCGAAACCGCCCAATTTTTTGATTATTTTTGTCCTAAACATTGTACCGGCACCGTGGGCCACCATCAAAGCCATCATACTGCTTAGTGATTTTCTTGATAGTATCGAAAGAAGATACTCATATTTCTGCAGCTTTTCTGCAATGGTCGTTGGTTTGAGCACCTGTACCGAGGATACTGCACACCCAACATTCTTTTTCTTAAACAACGGAACTAAGTACCTCACAGCTTTTCTATCAATCAAGGTATCTGCATCTAAAACCATCAATAATTCTTCATTTACAAAATTTTTGATAGTATAGTTCATTACGCTCGCCTTCCCATTCATCGGGCAGTGTATGACTTTAACGTTCTTATCGATGATCGCTGTAGCCGTTTCCACGGTTTCCTTGGTCGAGCTTTTGTTCAAAGCTATATATATTGTATATCTACTTCGTGGGTAATCCAGTTTTAGCGCAGAATTTACACATTTCTTAAGAAATTTTCCCTCGTGTATTGTCGGTATTATTATGGCGATGGAGGGAAATTTAGATGCTTTTCCTTCGTCTTTTTTCCTGCTGCCTACATCTAAATACATAAACAACCAAAAGAAAGACACAACGAGCACCACGAAAATCAAGGCATAACCAGCCAATGCGACGATATCAACCATTTATTAATAAAACTATTTTTGGTATAAAAAGGTTAATTAAAATCTCTTAACATCTCCAACAGAAATATCGTTGCATAAGCTCCTTTAGTAAGGTCGAATGATAGTATGAGATTATCACCATCAAAACTGTAACTGATATTTTTTGGATAAATGAGTGTGTCCCTATCAAAAGTCTTTATGCTAGCTTCTGGCATCTTTTGTATTTTAAACTTATCAAGGCTCTCGATACCTTGTCCAAAAAGGACTTTCTGTATCTTATCTTTTATTTCAGTAGGTTGTTTATCCAAGTCTAGATCGTAACCTATGGTCGGAAGTTCCCTCGGTAGATTCTTTTCTCCGCTGATTTCACTTAATGTCAGATTGAATAAATAAGCTTGAAAGGATTGGAGTATCAGCAAACGTAAATATTTCGGTATAAGCCTAAATGCACCAACATGATCGTGACTATTTAGAAAAAGACTATTTAGGATTTTTTTCTCTAAATAAAAAAACCCAGGAAGACCGTTAAGTTTTTCTGACGCCTCGGATTTATTTATTTCTTTACCGGTCGACAGATATTCTAAAAATATTTCTCTTATCAAGTCCCTATTTTTCTTTGCGGAAACACCCTCGTCTCTATCTTCAGTAAGAAATTTTATTGTCGCTGTCTTAAAATCCGCGTCCAGGATTGCTTTTGATAGCTCAATATTAAGAGCTGATGCCCCAAAATGTTGCGGGCCATAAAAATTTGGGATGCCATTAGAAGCTTCCACTATAAATTTTCTTAGATTTTCTTCTGACCCGGAGAAGTTTCTAATCTTCACCGTAAAACGATTGCCGTATAATCCGCCTATCTTACACGCATTTTCTGAATATTCAAAATCCTTCAAAAACATCCGCGGATATTCTTTTTTTAGTCTATTCGCATCGAATTTGAAAATGCTTATGCGTTGGGCGGTTATCGCATTTCTATCCTTATTACCTTGATAGCCTATTCTAGTTATGTTGATGTTATTGTCCTTAGAAATAAACTTGAGCGCTTCACTCGTCGAAAGCCCGTTCTTTACCAAAGTAAAGCACAAAAAATCTTTTTTTCCGAAAGACTGTGTTGTGTCCTTATCTTCTCTTTTAATGCTTAAAACCTGCCCATCGGTTTCTATTTCCTCTACAATGAAGTCTTCTTTTTCCTTAAATAATTCCCCCCTTAACCCAAAATCGGTAGTTTTAAAAGAGGTTATTCCTATAGTGTCCGGGTGTATCATATCTCTAACTAATTATTTGTTTAAAACAGAGACCGGATGCAACTACTTGATTAAATCTCAATGCATCACACAAACAACTCAAAGTATTGGTTTCAACTGGTTGTGAATAAGCACACGATGATGAATAATAACAATAAAACGCCGCTCCGCAAACGGAAGTCGCATTTGAAAGTCCAGCTACATTGTTCATTTGACATGCTGTAGAGTTTGCTACTAACTCGCTGGTTAACTGCTGACCATACGCAGCGCATTCTAAATTTAGCATTCCAATCTGCTGATTTTCCTGTGAAGAGTTAACTGAAATCGCTATAAAATAACCAACTCCTACCGCGACAGCGAATATTATCACTGCTATGACAATCCATTTATTAAAAACTCTGTGTTTTATCGATTCTCTTTTCAGGGTTATTTTCATAAGAACTTAGATTAAAAACGCAATTTAAAATTAAATAGCTTATCTTTATAAAAAGGACTATATTTAAAAAGAAAAACTAGGGCCATTAGGCCCTTAAAAATTAAGCAATTTACGATTGGCTTACTATTGTAACGCCTTTGTAGCTTGATGCTGAGGTACTAAGTATCATCTTTGTACCATTAAGGTTCACAACTGGTGTTCCAAGCAAGTATTCAGATACCACTTCTGCTGCGTTTAATGTGTCTGATGGATTCCAACCCGCTATAAGCATTGCATTCTGTCCACCGACTGCAGCTGACTTAGTAAACAACTGTACAAGTGCTTCACCCGATCCAACTCCAGTCAAAGTTGTAAATGCTGATCCATATATTGGACCTGTTAGTCCCAATAGTGATTGAGCCACAGTATTTACTGCTGGACCACCCACTACGATGACCGGCACCGAGTTTGTCGAGCTGACAAATTGACTATCTAACTCTGCGAGTGGGAACACTCCTGCTCCAAACAGAGAAGGTGCAGTAACGGCTGATGCTCCTCCAATGCTTAATACTTCACCGGTGGCAGCAGTTTGACCAACTGTATAATTGGTTTTGGACCCTATCACTTGTGAGCCACCTAACGCAAGAGTGTAGTTCTGTACCGGTATCTCGATCTTTGCGCCATGACCACTAGCATAGATTACTTTGTCTCCCCAAGTATTTGCTGTAGTATTTGTAGGTGTAGAAATGTTGGTTGTAAAGTTACCCGTGTCCTCCATTATAGTTACTGACTGTGTTCCACCGACTGGGTCGGTATAAGTCAATATATTATTGGCGTAGGACAAACTTCCCAAGTTGTTAGTCAAAGTTGGGCTTGTAAGTAATGTTCCATTCGTTGCGTATAAGCCTGTATAACCAGGTACTACGTTATATGCCGATTCACTAGCTGGAGTAACAGTTGCAAGAGGTCCACTAACAGTGTATTTGTCTACTGTCACATTGCTTGTAGGGACTTTATAGGCGGCTATCGTCAAATTGAAGCCTCCCATTTTATAGGTTCCTGCTGCTGGAGATGAAATTATGCTGAATGATCCAGTGCTTGTATAGTTTTCAAGCAAATCAACTATGTACGGAACATACGGAGTGGAAGATATATTGGTAATTTTAGTACCGAATACTAAACCAAATTTCTTACCGTTTGGCAGCTGGTAAAGTACACGTACTGAGTTACTACCATTCGCTATGGCGTACTTAAATACGGTAGCCGCTGACACATTGCTCCAATAGTTCTTTCCACCATTAACTGTGTAAGGGAATACGTATTCCGACCTAGCGGTTATGTTCGCAAAGTTACTGGTATTTGTGAACCACTGTAATGGTTGTAAAGTACCATCTGGTCCGCCTGCATTCCAAGGAGTACTTCCTGAAGCAGGAAGATTTCCTCTAAAGTCGGTACCGAATGCTACGTTACTTAATCCATGTGTGTAATAAAATTGTGCAGTTGTTGCAGTTAACGTTGAGTTTGGTATCAACACATCTGTCTGTGCTGTTGCAGTGGCTATAGTAATGTTTTGTGCTGGACTTGCGTATACATGCGTCAATGGCTCTAAAGACAATTGCAATAGAGGCAAAGCAAAGTTACTTGCCGTGCCGAACGAGTAAGTAAGAGTTATAGTTTTCGAGTTAGCAAAGTTCAAATAGTCTCCACCTACCGAAACTGCTGTGGTATTATAATTGCCCAAACCGAACAGATTAGCCGATGACCAATTTTGTACCACGCTACTACTTGATATCTGTAAAGAACCTAGGTACTGTCCAGATGTATTTGTTATTATTTTTCCATTGGTCACTTTTAAGGTAACGCCGGATACCGTCGCTGAAGTTCCTGTTTCGGTTGTATTTACGTAATTAGTTGCTCCACCATTCACGTTGAATTCTAACTGGTAATACAAAGACGCAGGAGTACTACCTACCGTAGCTAGGCCTTCTAAGCCTATCGTGGTGGTGCCTACTGTCAATGTTTGCGGGACCTTTGTCGACGTGAAAGCACTTGCTGCACCTACTGTATAATTTTTAGTTGTATAACTAAGCAGTGTGTAGGAGTTAGTGCCTATTAGGTAGTGCAAACCAGCTGTAACCGAGTTATTCAGTGTTACTAAAGCTTTTGAAGTTAAATTCCAGATATAAGACTGTAGCTCGAATGCACTGGTTGGAAACACGACGTTAAGACCATTCAAATAAGCCTTATTACCCGAAGTAGAAGAAAACGTTACATTTTCAACCATTGTATAATTGGCTATCTTCGGATTTATCGTGAAGTTTATTTTATTATTAAGATTTGCGCTTAAAGGACTCCACGTAAACTTAGTATTATTTACCGAGGCCGATTGAGTCGCTAACGAAGTAGATGATAATGCCAGTGTTCCTACGGTTACGTATCCGGCTGTTCCAGAGTGCAAAGATGCTGCTTTAGCTGTAAGGGCTCCTGCAATATCTATTGCGCCAAGTATATCTTGAGCTTGTCCATTAGCACTTACGACAACAACGGCGTTAACCACACCTGCATTTGTTATATAACCTAGACTACCGGTACCAAGGCCACTAAGACCACTACCGAATACTGCCGCCATGCCCATCGTCGCTCCTAAGAACAACGCACCAGTCGCTATGGCCGCTATCTTCTTAAAACTATTCATTACTTTTACTTTCATAACACCTCGCATTTAACTCGGAACTAATCTCGAATAGGCATTCAGCCTTAACAACTAGACAAATCTTGCGTTTATAAACCTTTGTTATTTTAAGTATTAACTATAAAAAAGTGAAAACTAATTTTATTCGGAATCTTTCCTATTTTTCTTTAGACCTTCGTTCTCATTTGAAAGAATTATATTTTGAGCAGATATCGTCTTTATCGCCAAATCCATTTCGTTGAGCCTACCGGAAAGGTCATTGAGTATTCCTTGAAGATCTGCTAATGAAATCTTTAATTCTCCGCTGCTCAATACTTCGATGCTTGAGGGTGCATAATCCAGTATAAAGCCAAAAATCGATGTAATATCCGATTTTACTGTGAACGTCGCAAAAACTGAATAAAAATCTTGTTCCACTTTTTTGGGTTCGCCGTAACGTATCTCTCTTACCTCTAGTTTTTTTCCGTTTTCCTCTATATTGCTTACTATCTTTTTGATGGCGTCGAGCGCGACGGACTCTGGTTTTGCCAACAGTTCTATAGTACATCTTATTTCTATTTGTTTTGGTTCCATGGTTCGCTATTTTAATCAAAATTATTAAACGTCTAAGGTTATTAAACCTGCGCCGACCGGGATTCGAACCCGGACCGACAGCTTTTGCCTTTCTGGTTGGGAAGCTGCTGTCATGCCATTAGACTATCGGCGCATTCGATAAAAATGACACGATCAACGTGGTTTGATCTTCTTTTTTATAATGATTCATTTGTAAAACCATAATAAGTATTTAAAACTCTGGCGCATTAAATAATATTATGCTATTCGGAAAAAAGAAGACCGCACCTGAGAACCCATATTATGACGCTAGTAACCCCGCATCTCAACCGCAGCAACCTGCAACAGACCAGATGGTTCCAACGACAACACAGCCAGAAGGACAGTTCCCGGTGCCTTTATTGCCAGCTCCTGAACCCATAACCTTACCCAACATGAAAATAGAGCCGATAAGAATGGGGGGAAATGTTAGCGCGCTAGATATAATGAAGATGAGTACAGAAACTAAGTCCTTTGCTTTTGTAAAACTCAGCGATTTTAAGAGAATACTAGATGATATCAAAGCGTTAGAGAGCAGGATGAACGAATCTCAGGATGATCTAGAGGAATTTTCAAAATTACTGAAAGAACAAGAGGATTATCTTAACAGATACAGCAGCGTGATAAAAGACCTTAAAAGAACAATAGAAGAGATAGCATCTTCACTTTCTCGTGTAGAAGACTGATTATAGTATGCCTGAAACACCAGACCAAGAAATAATCGATATTGATTACTTCAAAAAACTAAGATTGAGAGTCGGTAAAGTTATAGCAGCAGAAAATATAGAAAAAAGCAATAAATTATTAAAACTTACGGTTTCTTTCGGCGATAAGACAAAAACTATCTTGGGAGGTATAAAGAAATATTATTCGGCGGAAGACATGTTAAACAAAAAGATTGTTGTGCTAGATAACCTCAAACCAGCAAAGTTGATGGGACTCGAATCACAAGGTATGCTCTTGTGCGCAATAGACAAAAACGGCGAACTTTCTCTGCTGTCATTGGATCGTGACGTGACCGAAGGAAGTGAAATTAGTTAAAACCTTCTTCGTTTATAACCTCAGTCGGGCTTCCATTAACAGTTTTTATGTCTGTCGGCAGATATTTCCTAAAGGTATTAGCTTTCAGCCTAGAGTCGATTAATAGTATAGCTGCTTTGTCCTTTGAAGAACGTATTCCGCGGCCTGCCGCCTGCATAACCTTTATCATCGAGGGTAGTACCTGCGCGTATTCAAAACCATCCGAAAACTTCTTCTGATAGTAGTTCTGCACTGCTCTTAATCTTATAGAGGGGGGTTCGAATGGAATTCCCACCACCACTATTAACCTTATAACATTGTTTTTCATGCCAATGCTTTCCGAAAAATTGCCTCCTATAACCGCAAAAAGACATTTTCCAGGCCCGTAAAGATCTGATATTATCTTCTGCTTCGTTTCCCGGTCTATTTTTGGCTCTTCTTTTATAACCCTCTTCTTATCACCAAGAAGTTTGAAAACAGATTCCATGAAAAAATAGGAAGGAAAGAATATTATCATATTGTGGTGGAAACTTTCGAGTATTTCATCTATCCTCTCTGCTATAGGCTTAAACTGTGAACTGCGATTCGAGAATTTCGATGTCAGGTCCGTTTCATTTATTACAAGACGATTTTTATTCATTTCGTCCGATTCGATGATAAGTTTTTCCGCTTCTGGAATGCCGAGAAGATTTTCAAACATCTCTATCGGTTTTAATGTACCGCTTATGAAGATTGAAGAAGCAAATGAATTTATCACCTTTTTTGCATAACCTGATGGATCCAACGCAAATACATTTACCCTTATATGCTCGTTCTCCTTAGAAACGTATTGTAGATAATACTCATCAGCCTGCAATAAGAAAGCTGCGAATTTTCCCAACGTGAAAGATGCAGGTACATTATATCCTTTCTCATTCTTTTTTACGATAGAATTTATACTCTCAAGATCTGAATCAGTAAAAACTTCTTTTAAATTTATTTCCATTTCTGTCTGGACTTTACGGGCCAAAGAGATTATGGAGTCTATTTTGTCTGCTATGCCGCGCTCTCCAGCGAATGTCGCTTCACTATACGCTCTTTCGAGGGTCCGAAGGGATATAGTGAATGAATTCATATCTATTATTTTGTTATGCAAATTATGCGCTTCATCTACTATCATTATGGTCTTTTTTGGGTCCAAGTCTACCTTTGCCAGGAAACTTTGTGAAACGTCTGGATCAAATAAGTGGGCATAATTTGCGACTATTATATCGGATCTCTTCGCGTTGAGCAGAGAAATTTCATATGGACACACTTCAAATTTTCTGCCAGCGTTCATTATAGACTCTGGATCAGAAAGCTTTACATTCAACGCTTCTATCGCTCGTGGTTTCAATTCTTTTGATTTTGAGAAAGTATTTTTGTAGAAATCACATAGGCCCTGTTCTCTAACGGCTCTACAGAATTCTATAAATATCGATGGTTCCGCATTGTTCTCAAAAAGACACATCGACCGCTTACCGTTTATACCTGTAAAAGTTACTTCTTCCGAAGAAGCATCATTTATCTTTCTTATAGTCTCATAAACTATATTCTGGTGGGTGTGCTTTGCAGTAAGAAATACCACTCTCAAATTTTTCTCCTTAGCAGATTTTAGTGCGGCGTATACTACCGGAGCCGTCTTTCCCATCCCAGTAGAGGCGTGTATCATCAATTTGCCCCCACATTTTATCGCACTGGTGACCGCATTAATTATCTCTTCTTGTCCAGGTCTAAGCTCTGGAAATGGAAATGAAAACATATTTTATTTTTTGGGGGGCTGCATTGACCTTGGAGTTTCCCCGCCATGCCAAGTAAATCTTGGTTTTATCTGAACAGGGTAAATCCTTTCTGAATTATCATCCAATATTATACATGCTCCTGGGGCTTTTGGTAGATCGACTAAATATTTTCTTATGTCTGCTGCCATATATATCTGCATTATAGTGTTCAGTGCCTCGATATCTAATTTTGCAGTTACGTGCTGGGAGATTATTATATCTGCCTGTGTTATTATATCAGTGTCGAGTTTTCCTGGTTGTTGTGTAGCTATCACTAGTCCTATACCTGGTTGTCTTCCTTCTTTTATTACTCTAGAAAGTGCTGCTGTAGCAGCTGTCTTTGAGTTTGCTGGGAGAAATTCCTGTACCTCATCTATAAAAAGCCAGATTATTGGTATCTGCTTCTTACTGGAATCTTCTTTCAACATTACTGTAGAGTTCATTTCTTTCATTTCCTCCGACCTGCGTTCTTTCGTTCTTATCTCTAAAATCTTTTGAGAAAGCAAACCTATTACCAGCGCCCTCAAATTAAATTCCCCTAGCGAGTGCGCATAAAGACTTATATCGAGTATATTTATGTAACCTGGAGTTAGCAACGATTCCACCGGTGTGCCCATCTTTTCGAATATTCCCCACCCGTTTGCCGTCTCGAACCTCTGCTTGCACGCCTCTTTAACAGTGTCGCTCGCAATCTGCCTGTCTATCTCATATACTATATCATTTATGTCGTACTTTTGTTTGTTCTCTGCCAACTCTTCCATAACTTTATTTATAAGGACACCATACTCGTCATTTATCGAGAAACCGAATATATCAGACCAATCACTTGCATCTAAATCAGATACGGAAAGAGAGAATGACGCGTCTGCCATATTAGGATTCTGTTCTTTTATGGTTTCAAATGAACCTTTAGGGACGAAGACTTTAATGTTGTTGAAAGACTTTGGTTCTTCCCCCCAATCTTTTAACAAGTTTGCTTCTTTGTAGTTCGGGCTTTTCATCGTCCAATATATCCCCATAGTATCTATTATTAGAGATGTTATGTTTTGCGAGGCTTCTGTCGGCAACGAAGCCAGCCCTTCTGCAATAACACCCATCGTATAACTTTTACCTGAGCCGCGCTTACCGGCTATTAGAATCACGTGCGGCCTCAGCGCGTCTAGGAGTATTTGGTTACCGAGACTCACGACATTTCCCATCGTTATATATTGCTTTCCTATAAAAGTAGTAGCTGCATCGCCATAGAAAGTAAGATCCTTTTCATTTCTCCCTATTATAACATTATACGACATAGAATTGCTTCACATGGGGAGGATTTATTCTTTTTGAATAAACCACATTAGTATATTGTCTTACCGCGCCACGTATCTTATTTTCCTCTCTGAAATTTATTTTGGAATCTAAGCGGTAATAATCAAATTCTGATTTAACATATATATAGATTAGTCTTTAGATGATATTTTGCTCGGGTCGCCCTTCATCTTTTTCGGATTGTATCTTCTTTTAATCTCATCAAATTTAGACAAAAAGGCGTCTTCTAGGTCAAAATTGGCCTGATCGGCTATTGAGAGACAACTCAATAATACATCGGCAGTCTCATTTTTTATCTTTGTTATTAAAGCTTTGTTTTGCCGCTAATTATCTCCTCTTCCAGCTCATTTTCGTTTTTCCAAAGAAAAAGTTCTAGCAACTCGTTTGCTTCGACAGACGTGTCTATTGCTAATTCTTTTGTCGTCTGAAACTTTCGCCAGGCTCTTTCATCTACAAACTCTCTTACCTTCTTTTGTAATTCCTTCAAATTGACCATATCTTTAATTTACACCACAAAATAAAAACATTTATTAAAAACGCCGGGTACAGGATTCGAACCTGTGAATCCTTTCGGAAACTCGCTCTCGAGGCGAGCGCATTGCCGCTCTGCCAACCCGGCATAGATATAATTCGATAAAGAAGAAACTATTTAAATAAGACAGTTTTGTGTTAATATCTTTGCTTGCTTAAGTACGACTCATAACTCCAAATAAAAAAACTGGCTAGAAAACTGGTTAAAATAATAGTAGCATCGAGCGGAGCTAATCCATTTAGTAGAATCCTCGCCTGCGTACCTACATTTCTAATCTGAGCTACCAAATAAGCTGTAAATTCGGTGGATGTCGCAGCTGTAAGAATGCTAAATATTTTAGTACCGAGATGCGGACCAGAAGCCCCTTCATAAGAATCTCCATGCGGTCCGTCTGGCTGAGAAGCCAGATACATATAATACGCACGACTATGCTGGGAAAGTAAAGAATAATTTCTTTGACCCAATACCGCTTCTAAACTCCTATCTCCACTCATACAATCCTACGTAAGAAAGAAACAGATATATATAATTTTATTGTTTTACTTTTTTCTCGATTTTTGCGGTCAGCGGGATTCGAACCCGCGTTATAAGCTGTCATCGACTTTGTATGGAAGGCTCATGTCCTACCGCTAGACTATGACCGCGTCGATTAAATCATCGTATTTCTGACTTTTATAATTATAAAGCTTGTAAAATTCAACGAATAAAGTTTATATATTGAAACTTTGCAATAATTGCAATGGTCAAAGCATTGGTTCTAATTAATATGGAACCAAAACGTACCGATGAAGTATTCGGCAAGATAAAGATTATGAAAGGAATAACCGAAGCCTTTATGGTTTACGGTGAATACGACGCTGCCTTTGTGATACAAATGGAAAGTGTAAGTGGAATACAAGATTTCATAAAAAGCATCAGAAAGCTGGCTGGAATCACAAGAACAGTAACTCTTATAGAAATAGTATGATACCGATTAGATGTTATAGCTGTGGTAAACCTATCGCTCACCTCTGGGAAAAATACAAAGAAATAACAAGAAGCGAGTCTCCAAAAGATGCTCTCGATGAACTTGGTCTGAAAAGATACTGCTGCAGAGCGATATTTCTTGGAACAATAGATGAAGATAATATAATAAATTTTTCAAACTTAGAATAAAGTACTTATCTAATATTTCGAGATCGTCCTTTCTTTGAATTTTTAGTACATTTAAATTCTTCGTGCATTTTATTATTCTACGAGGGGGCGATCATCTAGCCTGGTAGGATACCAGCCTTGGGCGCTGGCGACTTGGGTTCAAATCCCAATCGCCCCATTTAGCAAAAGGCAATAATACTCAAATAAGAAAAAACTCAAAATACTTACAATAGAAAGAATTTAATCTCGTATTAGAAAATTTATTTCTTCTTCGCTTTGTGCTTTGCAGCCTTATGGTGCTTTGGCGCCGGTGCAGCTTTATGTTTATGCGCTATTCCCTTCCTGATTCCTGCAGACATTTCACGCTCCGTGGTTTCATCTACATGCTCTTGAACGGACGCAATTTTTCTTATAGCATCGATAGAAGAAGTTAACACGACAATGTTGCTTTTCACTTTATTGTTTAATGATCTCACATCTTGGTCTTTAGAAGTCGTCAAATCATCAAACTCTTGCTTTGAAAGCTCCCCCGCAGCGTATCTCTTACTGTTGTCACTATACTTAGCTAAAATGTCTTCTATCTCGTTCTGTAAGCCAAGCACTGCTTCTGCAGACTCTTTAGCTTGTCTAAGATTTGCTTCTACTTCATTAAGCTCTATCTTCTTAAGTGGCATATGATAACTACAAACCAAGTATATTTAAACTTTACTATGGTGGTTCCTTTTAAGTTTAATTAAGTATTTAAGCAAAAACTATAATAAACTTGGATGGCAGAAATAAAGTGGGACTACAAGGAAAAGGCTAGTCCTTTCTGGTATCTTTTGGGGATTATTGGTGGGATAGGTTATTTTGTCGGGATGATATATGTTCTCATAACCAATAACAAAAACAGAATATGGTCTCTTTTCTTTTTGCTAGGACCTATAGGTTCAATTATTTTGTACTTCGTTTTTAAAACCGAGGACAAAAAGCTAGTTGACATGTCTGTCAAGCTGTTGATAGGATATATTATAAGTATAATAATAATCATCGTACTCGGCGTATCTTACTGGGCATTTTTCTAGCTACTCAAATTTTGAGTGCCTTTTTGTAGACTCTTATAACTTGTTTGGCGACGTAGGAAGAGTCACACTTCCTGACGTCTAGATACGCTTTGTTAATGTCTACTTTTTTCCATTCTGAATTTTCAAATATTTTTATAAGGTGCTCCTCATTATCGAACTGAAGAGTGTTTCTTTTTATAATATCTGGTAACTTTCCTTTTGAATAGGTTATAACAGGTATCTTGCATTTTTTGGCTTCCATTGCTGGCGCGCCGAAACCTTCCCACGTAGATGGAAAAACAAAAACATCGAAAGAGTTTAATGCCTCTACTATTTTTTCGGTTGGAATAAAACCGAAGTATTTTATTCTTTTATCATCATTTATTTTGAATGGAGGAACCGGTCCATAAAGATGTAATTCTAAATTTTTAGACTTGGTCTTTTTAAACGCGTTTATGAGGGTTCCGGCGTTCTTATTTGGAAGATAACTACTTAAGTGACCAATTATTGTTTTTTTGGATTTTTTCTTAACATTGATCGGTCTAAACTCGTTTCCGATTATAGGATATATAACGACGCACATCTCTTTTTTCAGATTAAATGTCTTTATAACATCATTCATCGTATTTTCACTAACACATATAATTTTTTTAGCTCGTTTTACGATAAACTTTGTTGCTGCTAGACGTATTATTATAGCAAACGGCGTCACTATCGCTGCTAATGGTCTTCTTAAAAATGCCAATGGGTTTGTATACTTTGTTGCAAGCTTAAAACCTTCATTGACGTTCTTGAACACATCCAGATCATGTATCGTGACAATTATATTTTTGTTGCGCAAACGCCATCTCTTTATGGTTGCATCAATAGTTACGAAACCAGGATCCATATAATGTATTATATCGGGGTTTTCTATCTTGTTCGAAGTTCCGGTTTCCTTATACAAGTGTTTTGGAGTGCCAAATACATTACCTTTTATGAGAGAAGTTCGATAATAATCAAAAGACCCGCCTTCCTTCTCTAACGCTTTGGCCAATCTTACTCCATATTCAATTATACCTGTACCAGTGTGTTCATTAAAACTCGCAGAAACTAATTCCACACTATAATGTTTTTTCATAATCGACTTCTAATCAATTTTAATAAAATATAAAGACAACGAAGTATTTAAAATCTAACTAAATAAAACTAGCCTATTAAAGAGCAGCACGTTTTGGGGAGCGAAATTTAAGGTAAAGGAGAGAAGCATAACCAAGAAGAAAAACGACAAAAGTATTCAAAAATCTAAAAACTATCGTTGCTGCAATTGCTATTACTCCGGGTGCACCAAAAACCAACATGAGCGCTACCATTGTAGTATCTGTAGCGCCCAAGCCAGCTGGTAAAAAAGAGAAATCTCCTATTATTATAGCGATACTAAAAATAAAAACTGAACCGACAAAGGAAATACTTTGATTAAGCGCGACCAAAATAAAATAAAGCATCGCAGATTCTGCTAATAAAGAAGGCATAAACAACACAATCTCGGATAGTATGTCTTTCTGAGATAGGAAGGATTGATGTTTTTTTAAATCATTAACATATTTTAAAAGTGGCCTGAATATTTTGTGCTTCCTCGGCTTAAGAAGTCTTCTTACAATCCTTGGAAACCTGTTATTAACTCTCTTGAATCCCAACAAAGAAACAAAGACGTAAAATACTGCAAATAGCGCTATAATATAAACAACGTACTCAGAGACTAAAATCGAAGCTATTAGCGCTAGCAAGATTACAGCTAGTACCGACGTCGCCCCTAATGCGAGGATTATTTCTAAAGAAAAGAAACGCGCACTTCTTCTAAAGCGATCTAAATATCTTAGAGGTATAAACTGCCCGATGCTTGAAGGTATAACTCCCATACCAAAAAATCCATACATCATCATTAGGCTCTGAGTGAAGGACATTTTTAGATTCAGATCTTTTATGATATACGTCCAAGGTAAAAATTTTAAGAAAGTATAAAAAAAGAACATTAAAAAAGAAATTAATAAATATTCTAATTTCAGACCTGAAACAGCTGCTAAGGTGCCATTTAAATCATATATGCTTATAAGCGCTACAACAGCGATTGCTCCGAATATAAGGATTAGCGTTTCAAAAGATGGCCTACGCATTTAAGCAAGATGTAATTGGATTTATTTAAACATAATAAGAATTTCCATTTCGTCTTTTGAAAGACCGCCATGATTAAATTTCAAGAAATGCACTTTTCTGTTTTTTCTTATTCGTGAACAATTTTGGGACCAGCGTGAGTCGTGAATTCTACTTCCTTTTGCGGAAGCAGATATGTATAAAATGATATAACTGTATTTAAATTACTTATCTTAAAAGTTTTAATTGTTGAACTATTTACCATTGCTACAGCAAACATTTCTAGTAAGTCTTTTCTTATATCATAGTCTCGCGGCATAAATGGTAAGTTGTTGAGTTCTTGTTTTCTACTGAGACTCCTTTCAAAGGAGCTAAGCGCATCATCTATACAAGCACTATTCAAAAGTTCGCAGAGAGGGCTATTCTCCATACTGTGCATCAAATTCTGATAAAAAGCCTCATAAAGCGCAGTATCAGAAACTGCTATCGGCGAAGAATAAATCGGCGCACGTCTTGTCTTTTTTTCTTCGTCGTATTTTCTAAAACGTCTTGCTCTATATTCAGAAATGGCTTCTGATAAGGAGGTTTCTCCTATTTCGAGTACTTTATCAAGCGCTCCTTTTTCGAATGAGCCATTTGCTCCCATACGAGAATATTAAAGACTAAAAGTCATATAAATACATTTTATTTACAATTAAGTCGTTATTATTTATCTTTCAACAAATCTCCCACTATTCTTAAATCTCCAAGAAATGTCTCTCTCGGTTTTTTGAACCTCATGGGAAAGGAGGGGTGGAAAGTTACAAAAACTTTTAATTTTAAGCTATCGAGCTCCACGTCCAGCAATCTGCCGCGTACTTCTGATAAATGTTCAAATTTTATCCCTATCGCTGAGGCTGCAGAAGTGCCTAGCGCTAAAACTAATTTTGGTTTTATGACGGAAAGCTGCCCTACTAGATAGGGGCGGCACGCTAATAACTCGTCTTGTCGCGGTTTTTTGTTGTTCGGAGGCCTGCACTTCACTGCATTGGTCACAAATGCTTCTTCTCTTTTTATCTCCGCATAAGCTAAGTACTTATTCAAAAATTTTCCCGACATTCCAACGAACGGGTGCCCCCGGAGATCCTCATATCTACCAGGAGCTTCTCCTAGAATAAACAGTCTTGAGCTTGGTATACCATCTCCAGGTACGGCATTTGTTCTTTTCAATGCCAAATCACATAATTTACAAACAACTACTTTCGATGCAATATTTCTGAGTGTTTCCATCTTATTCTATTAGATTAGATGTTTCGGCTAAAACAACATTTGCCTTCGTATAGTCTAATATTTTCCCGTTTATGTAATCCTCACGTACATCGCCTATGAACGCTTTCCGCTCCTTCAGCACGTTGCCTATCAATTTTATATCTGACTTATTGTCGGTTCCTTTTATAGCGAGTATCTGCGACTTAGATAATATAAGGATGCATCTTTCTGGATTTTCTTTAATAAAATTACTTATTATTTTATAAAATCTAGAGAAACTCATTTCGCCTAAGTCTAAAAACTTAGATCTATAATTGCTTAAAAGCTGAAAAAAAAGCTTATCTAATTCCAAATTTTCTTGTTCTACATTTGCCTTCAAGAGTTTATAATTAGAGAACAGGCCCTTGGTCTTAAAATTATTTGATTGACTTAGCATAAGGACTTGTTCATTTATGCTTGTGAGATAATTTATTGCATCGTAAGAAGCCTTGAATTCTAGTTGTGTATTCCCCCCTAGATACGAAACGTCCACAATGACAAAAGCGCCGATTTCGGAAGTATTCGTTACGTGCTTGTTCTTGCATGCGCAGGCATCAAAATTACCTATTTTTACAACCCTTATGTTTTTCTTTTCTTTAAGTCGCTCTTCATTAAAACGTAGATTTGAGTATTTAGTCCTTGCCTTAGTCAAATTTTCGAAGGTTTCTATTGAAACTTTAAGACATTTCGGAATTAGAAAATTTACGTTGTGTTCTGCGTCAAAAAGCTTTTCTATAGGTATCTTTCCTTGAATCAAAAGAAAAGCTCTTCCGTCTTCCCTGAATGTATCTGCTTTTGTTATAATTAACTTTGTACCAAGATTCTGCAAAGACCTTGAAAAAATGTGCTCAGCGGAGTGAAGGACATTTCCGCTAGTTTTGGTTTCTTCCATAAAATTAAATCTCTTTTTTTATCTTAATATATTATGATCATTTCTAATCGCTTACGCTTTTTACAAAGATTAAAAAGAAATTAAGACTTATAACTTTTAATTATTCTTAATTTTATGCCTAAAAACAAATCGGGCGCAAAGTATTCTAGAATACCTAACTTCACTACTAGCTCACCGGGTTCGTCATATGTTGCTTTATCGCGCTGCTTTACGTTTAAATGATTAATATAAATAATAATATACTTAGAATATAATCGATAAAAGAATATGATAACAATAAACAAAAAAGAAATAACTCTAAAAGGTTGGGTTGAGAATGTTAGAGACCTTGGGGGGTTATTGTTCATAACTATAAGAGACATAAACGGGACTTACCAGGTAACTATCACCAAAGATGAAAACCTAGAACTCTTTGATAAGGGAAAAAATCTAAGAAATGAATCTGTTATAGAAGTTCTGGGAGAAAAAAAAGAAAATAAAAAAGCGGTAAATGGGTATGAAATTAAACCTAAAAAGATTCACATTTATACAGAATCAGAACAACCGGTTCCTTTAAATCTAAATAAAAATGTAGAATCTTCCTTAGATAAGGACCTTGATTATAGATTTCTTAGCCTTAGAAAAGAAAAACTTTCTTCTGTCTTTAAAATAGAAAGCACCGTAAGTAACAGCGTAACAAATTTCTTTGAAAAAGAAGGATTTTATCAGATTCATTCTTCTAAGATAGTGTCTCAAGCAACGGAAGGGGGGGCGAACGTATTTCCAGTTATTTATTTCGATAAGACTGCTTATTTAGCCCAATCCCCCCAATTCTACAAGCAAATGATGATGGCTGCTGGTTTTGAAAAAGTCTTTGAAATCGGTCCAGTCTTTAGAGCAGAGCCACACCATACATCTAGACATACTTGTGAATTTACCAGTATAGATCTGGAGATGAGTTTCATAGATTCTTATGAAGAGGTCATGCAGGTGATGGAAAGAATGGTGATACAAATATACGATGATGTAAAAAGAGCTAACAAAAAAGAGCTAGATAAACTTGGAATAAAACTTGAGACCCCAAAAAAAGACTTTCCTAGAATTACAATGAAGGAGGCACGCGAAATTTTAAATAAAATGGGTAAAAAATCTGGGGAAGAAGTCGACCCAGAAGGTGAAAGACTACTCGGGAAATATGTAAAAGAGAGATTTAGTAGCGATTTTTTCTTCTTAACAGAATTCCCTTGGAGCGTAGCACAGTTTTACCACATGAGAAAAAGTACTGATAAAGAAGTAACTTACCGGGCTGACTTAATATTCAAAGGTTTAGAAATAACAACATTAGCACAAAGGGAACACCGATACGAAAAATTGGTTGAACAAGCTAAAGAAAAAGGTCTTGATCCGGAAAAGTTCGCATTCTATTTAGATTTCTTTAGGTACGGTATACCGCCACACGGCGGCTCTGGAACTGGTTTGGAAAGAATTGTAAAGCAATTGCTAAACCTAGAAAATGTAGCGGAAGCTACTCTACTACCAAGAACTCCAGAAAGATTAACTCCTTGAACTGGCTATTTTGTAAAATTATTTAGGCATATCCAGAAAAGTCTCTTGCTTGGTAACAAAATTCTCTTCGTGCAATATACAAAAGTGGCGAGTATTTTAATAGCCGTGTTGGAATAAGTTTCTTACCACTTTCACTAAATTCATAAACAGACTCATTTCTTGGATCAAATATATATAAATCGGCTCCTAGCGCTTTGGCTATTTGCGCAGCTTCGGCATCATTTATTTCAGAAACGGGCAGTCCTACGTCATTTAGTCCCTTAACTGTTGCTAAAAGCCCTAATTCTGGTTCAAGCTTAGAGTGCGATTTAATCTCATAAATAACTTTCCTTAAAAAAGGGTCTAATTTGATATTAGGACAAATATCAAAGTCTGCTTCTTCCCCTGGCTCTAAAGCGGCTCGTGGTTCCCGAATACCGGGGCCGATTAATTCTCCAAGACCCATATTCCCTTTTCTTTCTCACAATATAATATAGAAAATATCTAATATTTATACATAAAAACTTGTAAAAATTACAAGTATAATAGGGAATATTAAAACAAATTAGCTATATAAATTTAGCCAATTAACTAAGTTTTTGTCTTTTTGAGATCATCTATTAAGTCTCTTAATTCTTTGATACTATCACTTATAGTTGGGATTAATCTATCTATCACCTTTTCGAATGCCTGTAACTCTACATTTACATCGGAGAGGGTCTTATTATATTCCTCCGTCTTACCCAACATCATATTTTGTATATTATCTATTCGCTGGCTCAATTTTGTTACTTTATCTTCCATCATTTCTATGCTGTTACTCGTGTTTTTAAAACTGTTTCGTATTACATTTAAGTCGGAAGACGACGCTTCCCACTTCTCTTCTATTATTTGTTCTAAAATCTGTTGTATATTATCTAATGCTTGATCGCTCAATCCAGATTTTTGATTGTCTACTCTCGAATTTGAAGCTGGTGTGACTTGGGTCTGCGGCATTGGGGAAGATTGTGTTGCTGAGGAAGGGTCCTGTTGTTGTGAAAAGTTAAATTGCGGCGCGGAAATTTGCGTCGGCCTGGTTTGTTGTGGTGGGTTATTTTGCGGATTACCCGCTGCAACAGTTGCATTTACTAATGCATCTTTTATCGAAGTACTATCATAACCTTGTTGTCTTAAATTGTCGATTATGTCTTGTTCACTCATCCCGTTTCTTATCATCTCTGTCACATCTGGTACCTCGCCTTCTTCCTTCTTTTTAAATGCATCGAAAAGACTCATATTAATTCCATTTTTTTCCGCTTAGGTATTCGTCTACAATTTTAATAACGTCTTCTTTGCTTAAAAACTTTGAGGGGTCGATGAATTCTAGATATTTATCTAAGATTTTTATATCCTGTAACTTAGCGAATTTTTGGAGCTGCGCCTCCATTCTGTCCAACGCATCTTCCAGTTCGAGTATCTTTGTCTTATTACCAGAAGTACTCGATGTTAACCCCTGTAAAGCCTCTTTTATCTCTTTATATTTATCCAGATTATTTTGATCGACCATTCTTATAGTGTCTTTTAACTGAGATAGCCTCTGGTCAAATATTTTAAGCGATTCTCTAAGCTCCACTATGTTTTTGACCACGTCAGTACTCTGGTCCATAGATAGTTAATCTCTTAGTTGCTTTTATGCCTTTCGATTAATTATATTCATTTTTGCAACAGAAAGGAAAATGTGTTTATGGGGACACCCAGCTTATATTATATAGTGCACCAGTATTTCCATTACCACTATAATCATTTCCATTGCCATCTAATGACCACCAGCCAACTAATCCAGTTTTTGAAATTGGTGCTCCACCAATACCATTTAAGTAAAGAGTCTCCATCTGAGAAATTGATAAAGAAAAATTGTATATTTGTACGTTAGACATTGACCCTTTAAGGGCGCTACTTGCTCCGCACGCATGTATCGCGCCGAAATTATAGGTCTTTCCTGCGCCTTGATTACCAAAAGAAGTTTCATTAATAGTACTTTTCCCATTCAAATAATATTGCACCGTCAGCGGTGACGTCGACGAAGAAATTGTCATCATCACAAAATTCCATGAATTCGGATTAAAAGCACCACTACCGCCGTTTCCATTTCCATTACATGAATAAAACCACAGAGTCGGATTACCATCAATTATGGTCCAAAACGATGAACTATAACCTTCTGATATAAGTGCATATGAGCCGGAGCCAGAAGGTTTTACCCAAAATGCAATGGTTATGGGAGTAGTACCAGTGTATGAAAGCGAAGTGTTTATTATGCTGTTAGATCCGCCAAAACTTGCAGCATAACTTGGTTTATATGAAGAGACTGATGTGCCGCTGTAAGAACCGCTGGAAAAATAAGGCCCGGGATTTACAGAATTACCCGTGTAATACGTCACTATGGCTGTTCCAGAATATTTTGTATTGGACCCGGGTGGACATGAACTCTTGATGAAGAAAATCTGTGACTGTTGAGGTTGTAGAATACTTGTGAACGGAATCGTCGAATAATTAAAATTATTCGTAGTCAAATTTATGTACGTTATCTCTATTGGAAGTCCTTGTGTATTAACTACACTAAATGCAAGCGCGCCATCAGGTATACAAGTCTGTGAAACCGATAAGCCAGTAAAACCAGTGGCGGTATTTGGAAGAGAACTACCCGGTGAAAAAACCCCAAGAAAATAAAAAGCGGAGCTAACTATTATAACTATTGTTATCATTATTCCATAAATTAGGAGGTCTTCAAAAGCAACAGCGCCCTTTTTCATACAGTATTTAAAATCTTACTTGAATTTAAGTTTGTGCACAAAAAGGCTTAGTCTAACCGTTTTGATGACAAACATTAGACAAAATCTAACGTGCAAATAAACGTATAAATAATACTTAACTAGTAAATTAGTGAATGGGAAAGAATGTAAGAAGAGGGCACGCAAGTAATGTTAGATGCGCTTCTTGTGGACAATTGACTAGACGTGATCGATCTGTATACTTATTTAGAGATGGAATAAAGGCATACTACTGCCCAGATTGCGCAAAAAAGATACACGGCTCTAGATTATACAAAGGAATGCCAAAATTTATTAGACATTCATCGGCTCCTAAAGTAAAAAGAAAATTTGCAATGTACTCCAAAAGCGATGAGAAAATGGATAAAAATGAGATTAAAATAGAGACTACGACGAATGAGACAGAAGAACCTCAAAATGAAAATGAAAGACCAACTCAGTAAAAAGTGGGAGTATGATAATAAAAATAAATATTAAAGCACTCTCCTGGGCTGCTTTTGTAATTGCAATTTCAGTATTAGTTGCATATTTTATCTTCGCCAACCACACCGAGAGTAATTCTGTCCAGCTTCCCGCAGATGTTGCCTATGCCTTGGAATATTTCAACGCAGTAAGTTCGAATAAGACTTTAATTGTTCCATCAATATATTATGACCAAGCAGTTGGTTACGCGATAAATAATAATAAAATAATAGAAAATGATTCTGAATACGCCAACATATTATTTGAAAACAAAAGTTACTCTGGAATAAATTATGTTTTAATTGATATGGGCCAGTTGAACTATCTACAAAAATTATACGAAGCAATCGGTCTAGCCGTCCCGTACAATATAACAATTTTAGCGCCAGATTACCGTTTGCAAAATCTTAGCCAGTCTGCTAGAGAATGTCTGGATTACTATACGAATTCGACGAACTGGTTCGCATTTTGTGAAAGTTATGTAAACGTGACCATTAAAAATCCTCTAAATCCAAGTCAGAATCTAAGTGCAATGATCGCTCTTGGTCATGTCTCCTTAGGAATGTTTCCAAAATACACAGGGTTATTGGTAATAAATGCATCAATATTTTATAATGGTATCAATATGGAATATTTTCCATCAAGTATAAGCAAAAATAACTCAAATTTCCAAAATGGAATTGCATTCGTATATGAGAACTTAACTACTTTTTACCTTCCCTCTCAAATCATGAATACGTTCTATGGTAAAAATATGTTTTTGCCGGTGAATATGTCTAGTGGCATGCTTGATAGCTACGGTGAAGCAAGGGTAGTAGCTACCAAATAGTTTATTTCCTATAATAACAAAATTATATTTTTATACTTCTATTAGATTTCGTATTGTAAAATTTTCTCTCTGCTCAGTATTTTCTAAAAACTCTGTGATAGCAACTTGTTGTTTTAAAAGCGACGGCAAAAGTTTTTTCTCTAAAGAATTATATCGCGCTTTTGTCCTAAAAATTGCGTGCGATAATTTTTTAATTCTAAGATATAAATCGGCTTCAGAAACTAGCTCATTTATTAATCTACTAAAAATCAAACTCGTTTCCTCTATTCGTACAGAGGTAGATATGGTTCCATAATTTCTCTTTGTACTAAAATCTTTGAAAAGAAAGGAAGGAATAAATGTTCCAATTAAATTTTCATTTTTAAAATCCAGTGAATAGCTAGAAGTTATCATGTTTGAAGCAGACAAAACACCTTGTACCCCATCTATAGAAAGTGCAAAATCTGACTGCCTAACCGCTTCTTTTATCAGTACATTTGCACTATCAAGGTTTTTCTTATAGTTTAAAAGAGATGAAACCAACGTTGATGTTAACAAAATGTTTTTTTTCTTTAGAATCGCTTCCCCGTATAGGACTAATGATTTTAATTTTATTAATTTTAATATATCGCTTCTCGTCTTCTTGAATTCCATCAATGCATGTATTTTTCTACTAAAGTTTTGTCTATACGGGGTAGAGAAGGTAGTGTTTTTAGGAGGCTCCAGGCTATAGTCAAAGTTTCTTTTATATCCCTGTCCTCTGATACTTTTTGATTTATGAACTTTTTTTCAAATTCATCCAAAAAACTGAGGTACAATTTGTCTTCTTCTGATAGCCCTCCTTCTCCTATAAGTAAAGATAAATTTCTCGCTTCAGTTCCTTTAGAAAACGCGAGGTAAAGCTGATTTGCAACCTGTCTGTGATCTTCCCTTGTGAATCCTTTTCCTATCCCATTATCCATCAGTCTGGATAGAGAACCTTGTAAGTTTATTGGTGGAAAAATTTTCCTGTTAAAAAGATCCCTACTTAGGACTACCTGTCCTTCTGTTATATAACCGCTAAGATCTGGAACGGGGTGGGTTATGTCGTCGGAAGGCATCGTAAGGACAGGTATAATCGTTATGCTTCCGTTGATTCCTCTTATTTTACCGCAACGTTCATAAACTATCGCTAGATCATTATATAATGAAGAAGGATATCCTCTTCTTCCAGGAATTTGTTTTCTTTCCGAAGATAATTGTCTTAGTGCGTCGGAATAACTTAACATGTCTGTTAGGACCACAAGTACGTCATACCCTTTTTCAAACGCTAAATACTCTGCATTCGTCAAAACTACTTTTGGCAACGAAATCCTTTCTATTATAGAATCGCTTGCACGGTTTATGAAAAGAGAGGTTCTATCGGCATTTGCGGAATCAAAAAGGCCCATAAACTTATCTACTTCTCTGTCTGTTATGCCCATTGCCCCAAATAATATAGCGAATTTATTACCTTTCAACGTCTTTGCATTCTTTACTACTTGTATCGCAATGTCATCCCCGGGCAATCCACTACCAGAAAAAATAGGTAACTTTTGTCCCATTACTAAAGAATTCAACCCATCTATCGCTGATATTCCGGTTTGTATGAAATCGCTCGGGCTCTCGCGTATAGCAGGATTAATCGGATTTCCATAGATCTGAACAAACTTTTCTGGCACTATTTCACTGCCGTCTATCGGATTACCCAACCCGTCAAAAACTCTCCCAAGAATATGCTCTGTTACGCCGGTCGAGAAAAGTTTCCCTTCAAAAGTAACCTGTGTATCGACCTTATTAAACCCGCTTATGGATGAAAACACTTCTATGAGTGCATCCCTTCCTTTTGCAGTTATAACCTGTCCAAGTATCTCTTTACTGTCTATTTTTACCCTGCATAAATCCCCATTCATTATATTGTCTACGTCCCTGACTAAAACAAGAGGATCTTTTAACATTTCTACCGTTCTATATGTTTCCATATTACCTAACTGATTTTTTACTGCTCAGCGAGTCTACCTCTTTTTCTAAATTATCGAGTTCCGGAGCATGCTTAAGATTTGATAGATTACTCCAGATCAGATTATTTTTAAAATCTGCGAATTTGGTGCCAGAATCAAGTAAAAAGGTTACTCTATCTATAAGCTTAGCTAGAATTTCCATCATTCTGTAAATGATCTTTATATCCGTGTACCTATCTTCTTTGTCAAACGCATTTTGTTGCAAAAAATTGAGCTTTATTATGTCTGCGATTCTAAGGGTTGCTGCCTGTTTGTCTGGTAAGGCGTCTCTTCCCACTATAGAAGCAATTTCATCTATTTTATCCGCAGAATTCAGTAGATTCAATAGCTTTTTAGAGTATATAGAAAACTGTTTGCCGAATTTATCTTCGTAATACGCAGATAGGTTACTAGAGGTTAGGGAATAGCTATCAGCCCAATTTACCGCAGGGTAATGTCTCATATTTGATAGTTTGGTATCTAGTTCCCAGAGCGCATCTACAAGTCTCATGGTTGTCTGAGTAACTGGCTCTGAGAAGTCTCCCCCTGGTGGAGAAATTGCAGAAACTATAGTAATAGACCCTTTTCTTTTATCACTTCCAAGAACCTGAGCCATCCCTGCTCTACTATAAAAAGAGGCCAAACTGGCAAATAAGGATGCTGGGAAACCTTCTTCTACTGGCATCTCACCCAATTCACTGCCTAACTCTCTTAGGGCCTCTGCCCACCTTGAAGTACTATCTGCAGTAAGTAGAACAGAATACCCCATATCTCTATAAAATTCAGCTATAGTTATCCCGGTAAATATACTAGCTTCTCTGGCTATTATTGGCATATTTGAGGTATTGGCTATAAGCACCGTTTTATTCATTATAGATTTATTAGAATATGGATCCGTAATTGAGGGAAATGTACTTAAAACGCCCGCCATTTCGTTCCCCCTCTCGCCACAACCGACGTAAACAGATATATCTGTGTTTGAAAACTTAGCAAATTGCTGTTCTGCTAGGGTTTTTCCCGATCCAAAACCGCCCGGTAACGCTGCACTCCCGCCCTTATGCAACGGGAAAAATGCATCAAAAACGCGTTGTCCAGTTATTAATGGTTCATAGTGATTAATTTTAAAAGCTATGGGTCTCTTTTTTCTAATAGGCCAAACCTGAGCCATCGTGACCGTCGCTAATTTTCCGTCTGACATTGTTATTTCAGCTACTTTTTGGTTTACTGTAAACTGTCCTTCTTCAATTTTAGTTATTTTTCCCTCGATACCTAATGGAACCATTATCTTATTTTTTATTAAATCCGTCTCCTGCACCTCCCCTATTATATCCCCACTAACGACGGTATCTCCTTCTGCCTTTGTTGGTTTGAAATCCCACTTCTTTTTCTTATCTAGACTTATGAGGGGAAAGCCTCTTTCTATAAAATTATTGTTGGTTAAATCAAGTCTACGTCCAAGTCCATCAAATATATTTGATAATACCCCCGGTCCTAATTCAATTGTTAGCGGCTTTTTTAAATCTTTAACAGAATCATTTATCTTTAAACCCGTAGTTTCTTCATATGCCTGTATTATTGTATTCGCACCGGCTACAGCTATTATTTCTCCGTAAACCTCTAGATCACCTAGTTGTACAATGTTTCCTATACTAGCGCTTTCCAACCCAATAGCGTGTATCGTATTTGCGTTTATCCCTGAAATCTTAGCTTCCATCAACAGTTATACCAAGCTCGCGTATTAGGCTAGTTATCTCTTCATTATAAGTTTGCATTCCGTTCTTATCAAATTCGAAAAAGAGGGGATAATCCGAAGCGTCTAGTTCTAAACGCTCTTCTTTGGTTAATACGTCTTTCAGCCCCTTTTCTATTATAACAAGAGAGACACCTTTATCAGTTTTTAGAGCAAATATCGCTCTACGTATACTAGATAAATCCGTAGCAAGAAAACAGTGACTTAAGCCAGATAATCTAAATCCATAATATGCTTCATCTGACAGAATTAAGCCTATGTTTCCCATACCTGTTCAAAATCGAGTTTTATCCCCTTCTTTATAGAGAGATATAGGGCTTTTATCAATTTATAGCTTAAATCCATCTTGTATATATAATACATAGTCACCATCTCGCCGAGAGGGTTTTTAATCGCTAGCTTCTGCGCCTGGCCATATAGATAAAAAATGTATTTTAAATCCAATAGATTTCTATCACCTTTTAGGACATTATAAAACCAACTTGTTCTGTTCTCGCTTAAAAAGTGTATAAAGTCTTCACGATGGAGTGTTTCAACTAATTTATGTTCGCGTATTACCAATAACTTCGCTTCTCCGCTCCCAATCGAACTTAATTTTATAAGATACTGGCGCAATATTTGATCTCTTAACTCGCCAACGCGAGAACTTTGGTTTAAATTAAACCCAAATCTAGTATTTAACTTATTTACAAAGGTTTTGAGATCCAGATTCGGTTCCAAACCAAACGGCTCTATATTGTTTATAACCTTACTAGAGATTTTAAACTCATTAAAATTAGTGATAAACTCAATTATCCCAAATATCTCGAATCGTCTGGTAAATAAATGGAGAAACTCGGATCCTTTTAATAAATTTGACAATCCTTGTGCTTCTCTCCTAAATGCATTATTTATCTTAATATTGGCCTCCAAAAGCGATAAATTAGTGTTTTCTATGTCAAATTCATTCAATATTTCCAATATTTCTGTTTTAGATCCCCCCTCAACTAGCGCTTTTAGCTTATTTATGGGTAACCGCGCATCTCTTTGCCTTATTATCGTATTTACAAATGGATATAACATTTTACATTATGTGCTGTTTTTTAATAAATTCGTCTACAATCTGATCAACATCAAAACTATAAACCTTTTGCCCAAAATCTATTATAAATCCATGTGATATGGAATTATCATTTAAAGGTGATTTTTCCTTGTCTATTAAATTAATATCGAGATTTGCATAAACTTTAAAATTTTCTAAGCCTTGCACCTGTTCGTTTAATACTTTATTCAAAACAGTTGCATACTTTTCGTCCTCCACAAGCCTTTTTATCAATACTTCTTTTATTTCTATATACTTATCAGATAGTGCGTTCTGTAAAGCTTTATCATAATCTATTTTCATCTTTGAATACTTGGATAGATTTTTGTTTTCTATTTCTTTTATTATAGCCTCCTTTGCGCTAGTCAACTTTTGATTTAAATCTTTTTTACTGTTTGCCTTAATATTAAGAACGGTGTTATTCGCTTCTTTTGTTATATTCTCTGCACGTTTCTTTGCGTTCTCTAATATACTATCTGCGGGCTCATAAACGGACATAGTGCTGGTTATATAAAAAGCAGATACATCGCTAACGCAAATCCTAAAATTAGAATTGTCTCCGGTATGACTGTAAACAACAAAGCGATTCCTAATTTTTTGGGGTCTTCGGCTACCATGCCAACTCCAGCAGCACCTATCTGTGCTTCAGCAATACCTGTTCCCAGTGCAGCAAGGCCCAGGGCTATTGCCGCTGCAATCGCCACTAAATCGGATACTACCATTTAAATAAAACCATTTAGAAATATATAAAGGTTTATTTCTTTTTTTGGATTTGTGGTTTAATCTAAACCTAAATCTCACTCTTCTTGGTGATGTTTTAGTGGATCGTACTCCTTCCCTCCCCCACTTAGAAATTTAGATAGAAATTCTACATATTCTAATCTTAAAGATTGAAGGAACGCAATAAGTGAATCCAACGCGATATTTAGAAGATGCAACGTCACAAGGACAATAATACTAAGTATAATACTCACTCCCAAAAGGGCGTTTCCAAGCTGGTTTATAAGTATAGCAATCATAACCGAAGAAAGGCCTATTGCCGCTATTCTGAGATAAGAAACCACATTTGTGAAGAAATTTATGACCTGGGCGGTATCATAAATTTGATTGATTGCAATAAAAATGGCTGCAACAGGTATTATCAATGCTGCATATAAATTCAAAGTCCCGTATAGGTATACTAAAAAAACTTCATATAAGACAAGTGCGTTCAAAAGCAACCACCCACTCCCCCCGACTATCCTTCTAATATTTTTACTTACTATAGCATTTAATTCATTAAAAATAAACGCAAAAGTAAGTATCACGGACCCGCTGATAACAGACCCCATTATAAGCGAAATAACATTACTCAGTCTATAGAAAAGCAACGGTTGTATGGTTATTAAATTACCAAAAAATTCCCCGAAAAGGAAACCAAAAAAGATAGAGGATATTGCAGATAAAATGAATATCCAGAATAGATTTTTCTTAAACCCGGGATGCAAAATAGATAATATAAATGCTCCCAAAAGTAACACTATTCCATATCCTATATCACCCACTATAGCTCCAAAAAGAAGTGGAAAGGTTATCGCAACGGAAAAAGAGGGTTCTACTTCGCTATACTTAGGAATACCATATAACCAAGTAAGAAACGAAAAATTACCCGTTATTCTACCTCTTGGCTGTACGGTTGGCGCCTCCTGGGGATCAAAGACTGTTTGTATAATTTTAAGGTCGCTGGTAGCAATCTTATTTATATTAAAGGTTTTTGGAGCAAAACAACTTATTATAAAAACATTTCCCTCGTCTGCAATTTTCTGAATATATCTTTTGCGGATTACTTCGTCTTTTAAACTAGTAAGCCTCTTTTCAAGATACTTCCCGTAGTTTTCAAACATCGCCTTGTATTGCATAAGTAACTTCTTCCTTTTAGATTGTGTTTTGGTTAATGAGCGTCTGATCGAGTGTAATAAAATTTGCACATTGCTATTGGCTTGATGCAGTAAATTCTCTATATTCACAGCCTCTATTCTCTTTGTTATACTCGTATTTCCAGAATCGACTAGATAAAACCAGCGTTTCTTAAATTCTATTTTTCTTATATAAATTAATTTTTCTTCATGTTTTGATGTAAGCAAATTTATTTTTCCTTTAAAGGTTAGTAATTCTAGATCCTTAAGTCTCATTTTATCAAGAATAATCAATTTATCCAGTTCTTTTGACAGAGTTTTTATCTCTTTTTCTATATTTTTTAGCTTTGAAATAAGTGCTGTTGCGTCACGTATTATGCCTCTTTTGGGTTCAACAAATCGATTTTGATTAAAATTAAAGCTTTTATTGAAATCTAAGAATTCTTCTATTTCGTGTTCTGTACGAAGATCTGAGGTTATATCGGATTCGAAGTTTCTTAGCTTTAGATTACTATCTACATAATCTATGTGAAAAACCCCAAAATCTTGAAGCTTCTGGACGACCGAAGAGGCTTGTTTTCTATCGCCCATTATATAATATTTATTCAGCCGTGTTGGAAGAGGAAAGTCCATAATTTATAAGCAATTCTATCAACTTAGTCTCATAATCTGTGGCTATCTTTGAAGCATCCAAATTTTTGATTATTTGCAATTTTGCTTCATAGTCGTTGCGAAGTTTGGCAAGAATGAGCTCTGTTGTCTTATTATAATTACTCTCTATCTCTTTTCTCATTTTCTCTGTCTCTGAGTCAAATTCACGTGTTAATTTTCCAGTTTCTTCACTTGCAGAATTGATTATTTTTTCTGCTTTTCTTTTCGCCTCAAAAATAATTCTTTCGCTTCTACGTTCTGCAGCTTTTATCCTCGTTAACTCGTCTAGAACGTCCTCCATACTCTTAATAAAAAGAGAGAAGATTTAAGCATTTTAAAAACCAAATTTAGTTGCGCACTAAAATTTTAGAATAATTATGAATTAAAAGTATTTAAACTGCAAAATTTACAGTATTTAATTAAAACTAATTATGAAAATAAAAGAAAAAGATACGCAAATACTTAATGCAATGCGAAAGGGGGAGAATGTGTCTGAGATAGCAAAACGCTTTAAACTACCCAAATCTACTGTTTACTACCACCTTGGTAAATTGAAGAAAGAAGGATTTATAAAAGGCGTCAGAGTTTCAATAGATTATAATCAAATAAAGGACCAGCGTGCAGCAATCGTGCTTGTTTCTCTAAATAAAACGAATATAAAAGATGTAAAAGAATTCGAGGAAGAAATACAAAAAAGTAAAATGGTATCAGATATATATGTCGTAACGGGTGACTGGGACTTCTTATTAATAATCCGCGGCGCAAAGGAAGATATAACAAAATTTATTATGAGTGTGGTACAATCTTTACCGAATGTTAATAAAACTCACTCTTTATTTATAATGAAACACTCAGAATTATAATGAGTATTTTAGATAAATATAAAGAAACTCTCAAAGAACAAGGAATAAATACAAGATTAGCAACACAAAAACATCTAAAACCAAATATCTACTTTATAGTTTTACTGGCCGCGGCGATTATTGCCGCACCTTCTTATTTTTTGCTATATGAAAACTACAATACTTGTTCGATATATTCTGTTGGTATAACTGGTGGAACGGCTAGCCGAGGGATTATTGGTCCTTTTTCTTTGAACTGTGCAACTGATTTTGCACTTTATTCTGTTGTTGCAAGTCTAATAATTATAATTATTTCATTACTATTTCTTAAAGTTCTAAAAATAAAATATAGGTGACTCTAAACCTGTAAGCTCTAGAATTAATTGTAAGTGTGGGCCCAGGGAGATTCGAACTCCCGACCTTTTCCATGTGAAGGAAACGTCATAACCGCTAGACCATGGGCCCTTAAATTGGAGAACCTGAACCTATTGAAGAAGAAGAAAAGAATCCACCAACTCCGATTCTTACAATAAAGAATATCCCCAAACCAATAAGTACGAAAATAGGTATATATCTCAATCCATCCCTCGCGTTTCCACTGTTTAATATCCCATTAAGAAGAGCACTAGAAGTAGTAGTTATAATTACATTGAAGATCGATATTATTAGAATAAGATTTGTTGGTATTTGAGGTAAAGTAAACGAGGAAAATAAACCCATTCCAGTAGCTGCTGCAGGCACGGCTGTAGTCGAAGAAGAGAGACTACCTATATTGTCGAGTATACCTATTAGAAAAGAAGAAACCCCATAAAGAAGGGGCGCGGCGACTGTGGATGCAATAAAGATAAAAAGAGAATAACTACGAACCTGGGAACGCATATCATTTCTAATGCTCTCATTTTGAAGTATATTCACAGATAGGTTTTCTAATATTAGATGGAGTTCCGCTCCGGACCTTAATCCTTCTCCTATTATTTTCATCGTGTCCCTAAAAAAGTGTGAAGTCGTCCTATTAGACATCTCAACAAGAGCATCTCTAAAATCTTTACCTCCCTGTACCTCCACTGCTGCACGACTAAGAAGCAAATTTAATTTTCCAAATTCTGGTTTTATAGATGAAAGAAATGAATTTTCTGGTATCATACCGGCCCTAAGATTGGCCGCCATAAGCATCAACATATCTGGAAGAACCTTTTCAACCTGCGTAGCAACTGCATCGGCTAAGAATAAGAAGATCGAACGCGCGACTATATCACAAATGAAGAATCCTGCAATCGCAGCGGGTATTGCTAGTAGAATACTTCCAATAGCCAGAAATACTGCCAATCCAATTAAAATACCCCCTATAATAAAGAGGGCCACTAAAATTCCGATCGCGCGAGAAAAATCGTTTGTTTGAACCTGTGCATAAATCATGCTTTCTTCTAAATCTAGTCTAAGACGTCTAGGTAAAAGAATAGGCAACTGTCTTATTATTTTCTGCACGCCACCTTCCATTTAAACCCCTACCGCCGGCCTGCGGCTCCCTACCATTCCCATAAAAAAAACTTCAAATATCAAAAGGAAAGGTGGAATTATGTACATTACATACACCACATCAAAGTGCGCTATTGACCCTAAAATTATAAATACCGACATTCCCAAGCTTGGAATAACAACCGATACTAACATATATACCATCGACAAAGGAGTTAATTCGGCCGCATATGTCTTCATATCAGATTGTTGTTTCTTAACTAACATATCATTTATAAGTGCTAATGTTCCGTGCACATCACTACCAGATTTTATTGCGTTTACGAGAATATCGATAGCTCGCTTAAGAGACTGTGATGGAACTCGCCTTGAAAGTCTAGTCAAGGCGTCTGTCTGTGAAACACCAGATTGTATTTCTTCTACGGCTATCTTGAATTCTGCCGACACTATACCATAATCCCCATTGGCAATATCTAAGAGAGCATTAAATATCGGTACTCCAGAACCAACCTTTATCATTACTTCTCTTATAGCAAAAACAACTTTTTCGTCTATCTTCGCTTTTCTTTTCGTAGCCTGTAATTTGGGATAATTTATAAAGTAGAACAGATAAACTACTGGAATTACAACTACTAAAATAATAAGCATAGCTAATAATTGGGTGTTAAGAAGTCCTTTTTGTAAAGCAACAAATATCAAAAGAGCTGAAACTATAAACAACACTATTGCAAGAAATATAGAAACGAATATCCCAGCTGCAATATAATCTGTTGGCGGAACGTTTATGCCTCCTTCTAAAAGATCGCTATCTAAGTCTGGCACCATTCTTCTAAATATATAAGCAAATCTACGAAATCTTCTACCAAAAAAAAGGGCTTTATCTGGTTTAAACATCAAAGTAGGCATCAGCTGCGGGTTTTCCATCTTAAATAAACTCCAGTTTAGCTGGGTCTTCATCATTATTAACTATGTTCATCAAATCATCTTTCATTGCATAGTATGTACTGGCTACTAACCCTATTTTATTAACAGTATTTACATTATGAGCCAATAACCAACTTAAAACTTTCTCCTTTTCTGCTAAATCTGCCCTTATTTCATCGTGGGTCAGACCTGAATATAGTTGGAGCTTGTTCTCAATCTTCTGCGAAACATTTATAGTTCTTTCTATTTCGTCCGTTCTCGGTCTCCACTCAAAAAGATTATTTGTTTTAAGCTCCATTTTTCCTGCAACGTAGTGTTCCGTAAGTTCTGCTAATTCTAGTACACGCCTGGCACCGGTTCTTCTATTTCTAAAAGCTGTTACTATCAAGTCCATTGTAGAAACTTCAATATCTGGAAGATCTATAGGTTCAGAAATGAGCCTCTTTACTACCTGTTGTGCGGTTTCTGCGTGAAGAGTAGCATAAACAGAGTGACCGGTCATCAGCGCTTCAAACAAAGTTTGCGCATCCTCTTTCTTTCTTATTTCACCCACGACCAATCTATCTGGCCTCATTCTAAGGGAATTTATAAGCAAGTCCAGCATGCTTACCTCTCCTTTTCCTTCAGAATTCTTTTGTCTTGTTACTAGCGGAACCCAATGAAGAAAATTTGGAAGAACTAGCTCACTCGTATCTTCAATAGTTATTATTCTTTGGTTGGGAGGAATAAAAGGCATAAATACATTAAGAAGGCTTGTTTTTCCGGAGGCTGTACCTCCAGTAACTATCATAGAAAGTTCATACTGTATTGCTTGCCAAACGAACGAAACCAATGCAGGGGAGAATGTTTTTGTTCTAAGAAAATCTGTGACTGTCCAGGGCTCTTGTCTAAACTTTCTTATGTCTATAGTATTTCCGTGGTAAGATATTGGAAATAGTGTTGCATTCACACGATCTCCGTTCACTAACTGTGCATCCAATAGTGGAGAAAGAGTGGTTATCTGCCTACCTACTTTCCTTGCTATTTGTTCGGCAAAGCTCTCTATTCTATTCTCGGAGTCTATTTTTATATTGGTCTCCAGCCAGCCATATTTTCTATGGTATACCATAACGTTTGTTTTAGAATCATTCACTACAATTTCCTCAAGATTCGCGTCTGCGTCCAAAATCTCTAAAACACCAAGCCCAAACATTTCGTGTAGTAGTGACGCAGGAAACGCTATATACGCAGCATCTGATAGGCCAGGAACCAGACTTTTTAATTTTGATTGTACTAGGTCCAAAAATTCTACTTTAAGTGCGGGATTGGTACTTTCTGAAAGATTTTGGATCTTTTGTGGATATTCCCTTATTAGTTGTGCACGTATTTCAGAAAGTATAGCACGCGTACCAGCATCTATCAAAGGCACTTCGGCTCGATAGACCATCGTGAACTTGTTAGAAACTCTTAGTATTTTTATATTTGATACAATCCCATCAGAAATGACATTATAGCTGTCTACTTGCTCTTCTCTAATCTCCATAAAATAACGTACAATTTTGTTATTATATACTTTAATGATTCTATAGCACCAGACCCATTATAAAAGAAGATTGCATTGAAATTTAAACAGCCTTATTTTCTATCGCCATAGTGGCATTCTGTAGAGAAGAGACACTTACAAAGTGGAAATAATTGAGGAGTACTTTAAAACTGTGTTTAATTATTGGGCTCGACGGGATTTGAACCCGCGACCTGCCGGTTAAAAGCCGGAAGCTCTACCGAGTTGAGCTACGAGCCCACAAGCTAAGATGTTATTATTTAACTGTGTACATTTAAATCAGTTCTCGTATTTCCAAGCTTTGGAGCACTAAAAGCTTTTATACTAATGAAATCTTATCTATACATAAGAATTCTGAGAAATATATGGAGACCACGGCATCGATTGCAGGTAATGAACCTTCATCTCATTTCCTAATAATACGCGTAACGTTAGGGAGAGAAGCCCAAGTTATGGAAAGACTGGAATCGCAACTAATACGTGTTCCTGGAGTTTTTTCTATAATAAAGCCATACTCTCTTAAAGGATACATAGTTATAGAAGCTAATTCTTACGAAAGTGTCTCCCAGTTAATATATAACATAAAACACATAAGGGGGATAATAAAGAAAGAACTGACCCTCGCAGAAGCTCTTAAAACCATAGAAAAGAAGAAACAAACCATAGACATAAATATTGGGGATGTAGTAAAGGTACTTTCTGGCCCATTCAAAGGGGAGACCGCTACAGTAAAAAATGTAAATAAAGATAGAGGCGAGATAACTGTAATGTTTTTGGAGTCCGCAGTCCCGATAAATGTCAATATAAAAATATCTGATGTTTCTACAATAAAAAGTGAAGGCGAAAACAAATGAAAACGACGGTAAGATTAGTTGTCGAGGGCGGAAAAGCAACTCCTGCTCCCCCTCTAGGGCCGCAAATTACAGTTCTCGGCCTAAAAGCACCAGAAGTTGTCAAAAAAATAAATGACCAGACAAAAAACTTTGAAGGAATGAAAGTTCCGGTAGAAATCGAGGTGGATAAATCTACAAAAGAATACAAACTAAATGTTCTGATGCCTTCTATTTCGCAATTACTCATAAAAGCTGCGAAAATAGAAAAAGGGTTTGGCGATAGAAAGACCTCCGCATCGGTTTCCTTTATGGATATAAAGAAAATTGCGGTAGATCACTCCAAATATTCTTTGGCTAAAAATGAAGATAAGCTCATAAACGAAGTATTAGGAAGTTGTATAAGTATGGGCTTAAAGGTCGATGATAAGGATCCGCGTGAATTTATAAAAAAATAGACTTTGTTAAACGAATACGTTATATAAAAGATTGCGGCGATTAATTTAGATTATAAATACCCCGTGTTATGGTTTTTGGACTTGATCAATTAGTAATTTTCATGCAGCAATATGGCTACATAGCATTTTTTATTCTTGCATTTTTTGAAACTACGGCAGCCCCGATTCCCAGCGAAGTCGTACTGCCCTTTGCTGGTGCGCTAATAGCGCTTGGCACCTTAAATCCGATTTTTCTCTACACTATTATTTTACTCGGGAACCTTGCGGGCAATACATCTGGCTTTTGGATAGCCTATTTCGTAGGAACTGATGTCGTTCTAAAATATGGAAGGAAAATGGGCTTTAAAATGGATAACTATGCGCAAGCAGAGAAATGGATTAAACAATATGGGGTCTTCTTTGCTTTCTTCACAGAACTTCTCCCGGTAGTCCGATCTGTAACTTCCATAGTATGTGGAGCTTTTAAGATGAGTTTCAAAAAGTTCGTTGCCTACACGGTCGCTGGTTTTGCTATATGGTCCGGAGTTCTTATGTATTCGGGTTATTTGCTAGCTAGTAATTGGACTCTTATAGCAACATTTCTATCTGAATATAGTATATACGTTGTTGTCGCAACGGTACTAATCTCAGTCATTTTATTAAGAAAGAGAATTTACAGCGTTCTAAAAGCTCTTTATAATGGTCCTAAAAAAACTGTACGGTCAAAACGCAAGAATAAACATATTTAATTTGTTCTTGGTCTATTCTATTGTGGTGAGTTGACAGAGCGGCTATGTGTTCGTCTGCAAATGACCGATGTCTCAGACATCAAAAACAATAGCTGACAACGAACTAGGGGGATTCGACTTCCCCACTCACCTTTAGAAATGAAATTACGGTTGTTTGGTTTTAGTGAAAGTACTAATTTGGTAGCTCTTTACTGATTTTTGGCATGTTCATTATAGGTTGCCGAGACTTCGGCGTTCTAAAAAACAGAAATTTAATTACCATAAGTATTACACCTATTACACCAAATATTATATCTAAAGTTAATATCAAATTAGCAAATGGAGCAATTACACTCACTGGAATTTTTATCGAAAGTCCAAAAAGCGTTAGAGATATCAGATAAGGTAGCATAAAAACGAATGGTATATATGTCGATACAAAAGAGATTATAGATGCGGCAAGAGCTCCTCTTCCAATCGCAACTAGTTTATTTCCCATCTCATCGTAGGAGAAAAATATTAAAACCACGCCCACAACCGCAATGATTTCCCCTAGCAGCTGAAAAAGCGAACTTGAAGAGGGAGATATGGGTGGATTTGTATTAGTAGAACTTGGTGATGCTGGACCCGATGCTAAACAGAGAATATTACAATTTGGATTGTGCGACAGAAGCTGATTTAATGCACTACTTACATTAGCTGCGGTCTGCCCCTGTCCTGTGATACTTTGTATTACTGAAGCATTTGCTATTTGTCCGATTGCATTATTTAAGTATTGTGTAGACAAAATGCCAGAAGAATTTGCCGCATAGAAAGTTATAAAAATGAGTATTCCTAAAAAAAGTAATCCACTACCTATCCAGCCTATAAATTTGCTAGTTTGCACCATAAACAAGTATCTCCTATTATCTTAATAAAGTTTAATTAGATAAGCGTTTCATTCTTATATGAAAATATACAATACAATGAGTAAAAAATCAGAAGAATTTAAAGCGATCAAAAAAGAAGAGGTCACCATGTACTGCTGCGGTCCGACAGCGTACGATTTTGTTCATATAGGAAATCTTAGAACATTCGTCTTCTATGATATAATGAAAAGAGTTCTAACTTATGAAGGATTCAATGTAAAACAAATAATAAATATAACCGATGTAGATGATAGAACTATAAAAAAATCAAGAGACGCAAACATGAGTTTGAGAAGTTATACCGAGATCTACACAAAATATTTCAGGGAGGATTGCAGCAAACTGAATATTCTCCCGGCATCATTTTATCCAAAGGCAACGGAAAACATAGCAGATATGCAAAAGTTAGTAATGGGTCTTTTAAAAAAAGAATACGCATACGAAAGTGAAGATGGAATATATTATGATATAGCAAAATTTAAAGAGTACGGTAAACTTTCTGGTATAAAACTATCTGGAGCAATATCTAGGATAAAAAATGATGAATATGATAAAGAATCTGCATCCGATTTCGCACTTTGGAAAAAATGGGATAAAAACGATGGAGAAGTTTATTGGACTGGGGAATTACCCAAAGGTAGGCCGGGGTGGAGTATAGAATGTTCCGCCATGGCGATGAAATATCTGGGTGAAACATTAGATATCCACAGCGGAGCGATAGATTTAATATTCCCCCATCATGAGAACGAAATAGCGCAAAGCGAAGCGTATACAGGAAAAACTTTTGTAAATTACTGGGTCCACCCCGGACACCTTCTAATAAATAAACAAAAAATGGCAAAGAGTCTGAAAAACTTCTACACAATAAGAGACCTTGAAAAACTTGGCTTCGATCCCATTTCATTTAGATTGCTTGTTCTTGATTATAATTACCGGAATACGCTGGATTTCGACATTGAAACCCTTAAAAAATATGAAAAAACTTTGGACGGTATAGACATAGATATCTCTGCCTTCAAAGCAATCGAGATACAACTCCATGGAAATGAAAATGCAGCTCCTATTCAAGATGCTCTAAAAAAGTTTGAAAAAGGAATAAGCGATGATTTTGATACTCACTGCGCCCTAGAAGCATTTTTTGATCTGATTACAATTATGAATGAAAAAACTTCAGCCGGGAAAGTCACGAAGTCCTTTTACGTTTTGGCTGTAGAAGCATTGGAAAAAATGAATGCTGTTCTTGGTATAATTAAAGAATATAAAATACCACAAAAAATCATAAAGCTAGCAGAAGAGAGAAAAAATTTAAGAAAAGAAAATGAATGGTCCAAAGCAGATGAGATACGAAGGCTTATAAAAGATGCTGGATTCAAAATAATTGACCTTATCAACCAGAATTATTTAATAATAAAGGACAGAAAATATGGAAGATAAAGAAAAATATAATGATTTTTATTATTATGTTAATAAATTTTCGAAGAAACTTAAAAACTTAAAAGAAGTAATAAGAACGATTGGTGCCCAGAATAAAGACTTTAGATTCCCAGATGAGGAAAGTTTTCTTTTGGAAATTTTGAGAACACTATCAAATAGACTAGCAAGCGAATCCTCGTGGTTATCTGCAGTAATCTCGCAGCCAAACACTTACTTACAGATACTTGCATATAATTATTTAAAGAAAAAAGATAAATTAAATGAAGCCAAAAAATTGGTAGAAAAAATATTAACCTTAGTTCTGGAACTAGATACAACAACATTAGAATTAAAGCCGCAAAAAAATAAATTAATTGAATTCTATAACAAAGTTGTGGATAGAGCTTTTGAACTAAATGAAGAATATATTACGTTTGCAGAAATGATTTTAGATGAAATTAAAAATGATAAAAGTAAAAAAGAAAAAGACGTGTATATAGGCTGAATCTTCAAAATTTGAAGTGTAAATTTAATCGTAATTTGGTTTGCTTACCTTCTCAAACTTATTTTTATCAGATTTGTACCAAACGCCATTAAATCTTATAAAAGACTCATTTTTTCGGTTTACCACATGCTGAACGGCTAGATCATTTATCCTGATATTAGAAGGTACGCGCATTACTGCTTTTCTTTCATCCTCTTGAATAGGGATATTCGGTGCTGAATACACAGTCATTTTTCTCCATTTGTTAAGTTTTGACTGTCTTAAAAGAGTATTTGTATATATCTTAACTACTTTTTCTTTATACTTCAAAACAAATGCTGCTATGAAAAGAGCTATTATTGCAAGAGTAACATATGTTATTGCACTGGTGAATATACTTATTAAAAACCCGAAAGACCCATTTTTAGGTAAAAATGCAACTGAAACTGCAAGGCCAAAATCCAATACTGATGAATACACCGACAACTTTATTGCGGTATCCGAAAGATGCTTATGTAATTCTGTCATACAATAATATTAATCGCTCCATAAATTAATAGGTTTTAATAAGAGGCGAAAAATCTTTTTCGTTCTTAATACCTTATAATTCTCTAAATTAGAATTATAAATATAAAGCTACCGGTCAGAATTAACTATATATACTCAAAAAACTATATCGCAAACTCTTTTATTTTACAAATTTTAAGTACACGCATATTTGCAAGTGCATTCGGGTTTCCCAACTCAATTAACCGCGCATATACATCTTTTTCTTGCGTTGTGTCATCTACTATATTTATTACTTCGTCAAATGACGTCTCTAATATCTTCGATAAATTTTCACCAGAGTCCATAAACGTAATATAAATTTTAATTAGACCGATTAAAAGTATTCCATTCTCATCTTGAGAAAATTTCACACCTTGCTTCTTAAGCTTCTGTAAAACTATATCTTTTAAAATTCTTTTAACAAATGTATCATTATTGTAAAAACTAAGCGCATCAACTTCTAATCCTTTTGAAAGAGTCCTTATCTTTTCTTTTGCAGATTCCTTTAAATAAAGAAACCTTGATGGTCTACCTTGAGATACCTCCAAGGACACTTCTCCAAGAACCCCCTCAGAAATAAGTTTATTTTTTAGAGATAAAAAATCCTCCTGACTAATAAATTCTTTTATGTTTTGCACATGAATAGAAAGATTGGCAGATTCATTTTCATTTATTTCTTCTATTAAAAATTTTATAGTTTTGTCTACTTCATTCAAATCACGAAATATATTTGTATAGAAACGTTGCTTTCCATCCAAAACTGCTTGGGGTATTTCTTTTTCTATTCTTATAGGTTCTGATTTTATAATACAAAAAGGACTAACTTTTGTGGAGATAACAAGAAATTCACCAACGTCTAAAGAAGAGACGGTAGAAAGCAACTCTTTATTTACAAGACTACCGAAAACCCTATTCAAATCTTCTACCAAGTTTATTCTGCCTATAAACTTCGTATTTGTATTCTGTATCACACTTGAAATAAGAGAAGAAATTTGCTGATCAGAAAAAATGAAGCCGACTCCTAACTCACGCATCTTCGCAATTAGCTGGTGTGCAAGCGGAACACCCATCGCATAATCTTTTTCTTTATTAATATCCAAAAGAGTGTGAGCATCATCTACAACAATCATTTTATAAAGATTGTTTCTTTTTGAAGAGTCATTCAAATTCATATAAAAAACACTGGACAAAACAATTGAAAAAAGAAAAACTTGTTCCGGTACACCAATATTATCTATACCAAATATTACGTTAAATTTGTCTAGTTCGGACAATGAAATTCCTTCTCTACAATTAAATATCTTTGTAGCAGAGAGAACGGAAGCTATGCGTCCCTTGACTATTTTTATATATTCATTCCTAACTTGTGACTTTTCTAAGTAAGAAAGAAAATCTGGAAGCGAAAAAAGTTCTTTTTTCTCTAAAGAATCATAAAATTTATTTAAACTATCTAAAAGAAAATCTCTGCTTCCTACTAAAAGCGAGAAAGAATGTGAAAAGGCATCCGCAAAGTGTACCATCCATTCTCTTATAGGCACATTAGAAGGGGGTAAAAGAGGATTTATCTTTAGATTATCTTCATTAAAATATATTGTATTTTCTTCTATTGCTAAAGATTTGTAATCTCTCTTCAGATCAAATAATATAAAAGTTAGATTCTCTTCTTTTAGACTCGAGAGCACCTTATAAATTAAAGAGGTTTTTCCATGACCTACAGAAGCAGCTACCAGAATATTCTTATTTAAGTCTTTTTTTGATAGTTTAAAATCTAAATAAGGAACTTTGTTTAGCAAAACATTGCCTATTTTTATCTTGCCAGAAACGTCATTTATTTTGGGAGGCTCTTCAGAAAAATCTATCATTGGAAATTTTCTCTGAATTGTCTGAAGTTTATAGAAAATGCGCGTCATCAAGAAAGCTTTTGTGTATACATCATAAGTTTTAAAATATCTCTCCAATAAATGTCTTATATTCGAAACGTCTGTAAACTTTTCATACTTTTCTAATCTACTAATAATCTTTATTACTATTTTATCTACCTCTTCAGTTTCCATATTAACTTCAGAAAAGCGGCTCTAAAAACGAAAAATCGTACAGAAGTGTAGCTAAGTTCAACACATTTTCTCCATAAATGTTTATTTTATATCTAAAGAATAAATCTTGTGTTATACAATTTTGAGCCTTTAAAAGGGAGAGAGCCGTTTTTATATCAGAATTTGAAATATTCAAGCGCCTTCTAATTTTTCTTATAGGAACATTATACTTTATTCCCAACAACAAAAAAAGACTATTCATATCAAACGCTTTTATTTCTTCTTTTATGCAAGCCGTACATAAAGGTTCATCCAACCCATATATGTGTTGATTGCATAGTATAGCGTTACACTTAGAACAAAACAAAATGTCTTCTGCACTATTTACAATATGTCTACCATTCACACAAAAAGACTTAGATTTCACTCTTATTACTCCTCCATTTGGTAGAGAAACATTTTTGTGCGACTCTAAATTATATGGATCAATTATTGTACTCTCTTCATCAATTACTACCCTATCTCCTTCCTTTTCTTGAGTAGGATTAAAAGTGGATAAAATTGCCTCTATTTCTGCATTTCGCTGATCGAGTTCGGCTACTCTACGATTAAGCTTGAGTAAAGCTTCATATATTTTATTCGTGTCTTCTTCCATATTACACTAATAAATTATATATTATCATAGGCAAAAAGAAAAACCCTGATAAAAATGTAGATAAAAGAGATTGCGGTCCTGTCTTGGTAATTACTCCTTCTTGGGGATTTATCTCTAAATCAAGACCCATATAATAATCTCCAGAAAAGACCTTAATACTATAATTACCTGGTTTCTTTACACTAAGAGAGTACGATTGTCCGTTTTCTGAACTATTAGTTCCTATTATTGAAAAACCGCTTAAATTTTCTACCCACAAAGTGGGTGATTCGAAAACGGCAGGTTTAACGCTGGTGTTAATTATCTCTGACCTAATTAAATTAGTTATATAAGCGCTATAATTGTAAAGACGATAAAAATCATTACTGTAATTGTAATTTTCTCCTATTGCCATGCACTGTCGATTAGAACTTATAGCTAAAATAAGTGAGTTATAAACACCTTCCAATGAAGTCAACTCAGTTTTATAGTCAAATAATTGGTTCGTCAAATTTTGAATTGTATTATTTATGGAGGATAAAACTGATCGGTTTTCAATTGGACCTGAATTATTTGTATCATTAATAGTGTTCGTACTATTTTGATAATATATACCATATTCATTGGTTTTTACTAAGATTAATTGACCCGCACCGCCAGCGCCTCCAAACCCACCATACGTCCATGGTCCATTTAAATCATAATTTTGATTTCCTCCATTAAGATTATATTTTCCATTATTTGTATATCCTTCAGAAAAGATAATTTCGAGAACCCCTCCTCCACCTGCACCTCCGCCACCTCCTTGATATAAAGAGCCATAACATACTTCTGGGGCATTCTGACCTGAATTAATTATCTCTCCAAAATTTTGGAAATAGTTAGTATTTATTATAAAACCATATGCTCCAAACGCTCCTGATGTGCAAGAAGAATTTCCACCAGCAGCACCACTGAGGAGAGACTGATTAAATATTGGATAAGATATATTTCCTAGCAAAGGAGCTTGAGAACCAAAACCAGAGGGAATCCCTCCTCCATTTACTCTTGTGTTATACCCTTCAGTCGCGCCACTGCCATAATTAGTGCCTCCTCCCCCTCCAGATCCTCCATAAGAGTATAAAAGATTTCTATAAAACGAAAACCAGTTTTGGTGAATTATCTCTCCATTATTATAAAGATATGTCACATTCAGAAAATTTGGGAAATAAGAAATATTTCCATTATTATACAAATATGTCACACCAATAAACTGGCTGTTACTAGAAATTACTAAGAAAGTTGAATTATCTATTACTACTCCCTTCGCTTGTATATTATAATTATTTGTATTTAGATTTCCCTCTTGTAAAATTATCCACCCAGTATAATTAAGATTCGCTGTAAGTGTATAAGAAGAAGAAATAGTGAAATTTCCCTGAATTTGCTGCCCATGCGATGAACTTATTACTAAGAGTAATATGACACTAAATACTACTATAAATAACACCTTACGACTTAATTTTGAAATCATATATCCCTCTTATAATTATCAAAGAAGAAAAAAGAAAAAGAATCAAAAAGTCTATAAATGAATCATTAATACCAAATGAAAATAGTGATAACGAAAAAGTTGTTATCATAAAGTTTAGATTTTATTGACACTGTCACTTCCACTGGAGAGCCCCTCTCTAAACCAATTTCTATTTATAATATAAAAAAATACTAAAATATCTTCAAGTTCTTTTTTCTTAAAAGTTATAATATTTAATATCTCGCGTAAGATATATTTTTTCATAATTATTTTATAAATTTAGAAATTCATTCTATTTAAACTTTTCGTCACAAAAACAAAAAAACTTGTAACTTTTACTAAAAAAATGGCCACGTGAAGCATTTCCACAAGAAAAATTTTTTCTTTTTAGAGACACACCAAAATTTCTAATGGAAAAATTTTTGATAAAAAATCTAAACGAAATTTTTTTGTTTCTTTTTTAGATCTTAAATTAAAATAATATTAAACAAAAATTTCAAGTGGAATAGACCATAATTTCCTGTGGAAAGGTATTATATTATATTATTATTTATTCTATATAGAATAATATAATATAATAAGAATTAGATAACTATTTTAAAAGTAATTTAAATTGTTCCACTGGAAATGGAGGTGTCTCTATTAGTTTATATAAATTTAGTTATATAATCAAAGTTATATCTTTATTGTTTGTAGAATGTATTTAAATGGTGAGGGCTTAGTATTTATTACTAAAATCGGATATGGTAAAAGATTCTTTTGAAAATAATTTAGACCACTCTCCCCAAAAAGTTTCTGCTGATAGTGAGAAAAAAAAAGTTGACCCGAAAGACATTTTTAATAACTTTCTTCTCAGAAAAAGGATATTCAAAAACAAAGAAGCGTTATCATCCTCTTTTGTACCGGACACAATATTACATAGGGACACAGAAATAGAGACAATTTCTAACATATTGGCTCCGAGTTTACTGATGGAGAGAGTATCAAATCTTTTAATATATGGTTTTTCTGGCACAGGGAAGTCTCTTGTTACTAAATATGTGGCTCATAACTTAGGAATGCTCGCTGCAGATAAAAATGTGAATATAATGCCAGTTTATATCAATTGCAGACTCGAAAATAACCACACAGAATATAGGCTGATTTCTAATTTATGCACTGCTTTCGGCGTGCAAGTCCCAACAAGTGGTCTTTCCGTGAATGCACTTTACAAAAAAATGGTGTCTGCGATCGATGTAGAAGATAAGTACATCATTCTTATCTTAGATGAGATAGAAAAACTTATACAAAATGCTGGCGATGGAGTCCTTTACAGTCTTCTTAGGTTAAATGAGTTGATGAAACACGCCAAGATATCTATAATTGGAATTTCTAATAACACTGATTTAAAGGCGTCCTTGGACCAGAGAGTAAAGAGCTCCTTGAGTCCTGTAGAGTTAGTTTTCAAACCTTATAACGCAGTGGAAATCGCTGATATACTCAACACGCGAACAAAGGACTCTTTTTACGAGAATGCTGTCGAAGAAGAAGTGATCAAAAAATGCGCTGCACTAGCTGCCCAAGAGCACGGAGACGTAAGGAAAGCACTCAATCTTTTGAGAGTCGCAGGAGAAACCGCCCAGCAATCGGGTAGGAGTAAGTTAACGGAAGCGGATCTAGATAAAGCAGCAGACATTCTTGAGCAAAACATAACAGAAGAAATGATTAGATCAATGACGAAACAAAGCAAGTCTATATTGTACTCTATAATAGTCGTTGCAAGAAGCAAGAGGCTTGGAAAAGTATACAGCGGGGAAGTTTATGATGCTTATATAAAAATAGCAGACAAATATGGCCTCAAAAAATTGACATACCGAAGAATATCAGATTTGATAGCAGAGATGGACTTAAATTCTTTGATAATGTCAAGAGTAAAAAGTAATGGCCGTTACGGAAGAACAAGGGAGCTGAACATTGCTTTTTCTCCTTCTTTATTGACAAAAATAGAAGAAATTTTAAGGGAAGATTTGAAATAATTCAGTTAAGACTTAAATAAATAAAAGCGCTCTAGTTATCATGAATAAAGCTTCCCAGTCTGCTGTCGAATATTTAGCGACCTACGGGTGGATGGTTCTTATCCTTGTAGTGGCTTTAGCGATCTTATTTTCCTTCGGGTTTTTTGGTTCTGGAGTTACTCCTCCACAGACAATAAGCGGGTTTTCTGGTCTGAAAGTTACTGCTGCAGCTGCTAATTCTACATTATTTGAATTCCTGGTTTCAAATAGTCTGGGGATTACGGTAAACACTACGAATATTTCGGTAAGTTTAAATGGCAATAAATATATAAATTTTCTTTGTACCGCTCTTTCTTTGGCTCCGGGTCAAAGTAGTGTTTGTATAGTTCCTGGGAGCTTTACGAATTCCTTTTCAAATTTTCTCGTTTACATAAATTATACCGCTGCTTCCTATGGCGAGATCACCGCATTGTCGAGCGGCCAGGTATCGTTGACTCCCACGTCCGTTTCATTAACTTATTCTTTTACACCAACATTCATGAATATTACTCTTCTTTCTCCATCAGTGACTCCTAATAATTTCCAGCAAATGATATCATTCAATCCGCAACTCTTTTCTAGTTTTGAGTCCCAAAACCTTGGAAACATACGTTTTTTTAATAGAACAAAAGAACTTTATAGTTGGTGTGAGAGTGGGTGTTCTGTATTTGCTAATAACTCAGTCTTTTGGGTAAATCTATCCGGTTCTTTGCCTGCCAACAAACCAGTCAATATCACACTTGTTTTTGAAAAGCCGACCACCTATGATGGAGTATATGCGGGCGAGGCTCCACAGCTTTCTCCAATTTATGGGGAATATGACAACGGAGCGAAAGTATTTAATTTCTATGATAATTTCATCGGGACAACTCTAAAATCTTCGCTTTGGACTTCATCCGGTGCTGTCACGGTAAATAATGGTCTGAGTATATCAAATAGTACAACGGATAGTTACATAAATTCTACGCATAAATACTCGATTGCTTCGAACGCTCTAGAAGTTTTCTGGAATGCTGTGCTCACTTCTAACAACAGTATAATATTTGGTTTAACGAATGCTTCTGGAATACCTAAAATCAATGCGGTGTTCTGGAGAAGCGGCGCAAAAACCCAGAACGCAACTACCATAACCTCACCAGCTAATGCAGTTTATTATCAACGACTCAGTATAACGAACAATGCTAAAATATCTACTAGTAACCATTGGGTAGTCTTAATAAATATGACCATCAATGCATCAAATAAAGCCCACATAAATAACACCGCTCAATACAGTTTTCAAAACGTAGAGTTTTTAGTTGGTATCGGTGGAAATACCATACCGTCTTGGTTGGAAAATTATTCTTTCAGTAAAGGATGGGCTATGTATTTTATTAACATTTCTAAGCTTTCTGCTTCGGCTACAAATAGTTCGATATACATAGCTTATGCTTCAAACATCACAAACTTCTTTTCTATAAACCAAGGGGTGGTGGGTGAGAATCCGGTACTATCTATGGCGCCAGGCAGTTCAACAAACTATGGTAAATATGACAGTGGTGCGAAAGTTTTCTCGATATACTTTAATGGCTCGGTGTATAATGCCTGTTCTTCCTGTTTTTCTTTAGGTACTGGTTCTACATTAACAACATCTACCGTAAATTATGGCGGCAAAACAATAAAGGTCTTAAACGATACTGCCGAAAATCTCAACGCTTCATTTGTTTATAATAAAGGGATACCCGCGGGCGCATATATTGCTGTATCAGACACAGAGGATACGAGCATTTCTTCCATGATATTAGCCGCCGTGGGATTATTGAATAGTTCTAGTGCATCTTCAATTATAAGAGGTTCGAAAGGATTTGGCATTGGGGGCGGGGAAGGCGCAGCACTCGTGGTAAACCTCGGTGTAGAATCGTCATATCTTACAGTGGGCGGTGGTAGTTTGGCTTCAAATACATGGTATTATACACGCTTATATTTGAATGGTACATCAGCAACTAATTATTTTAAAATATTATTTTCAAATTCGACAGTAGGTGCTAATTATTCTAATTTCAATTCAGAATCCGCCCTAAATGTATTAACTTTACCATCATTCACTTTTTATTATGGTCTAGTAACCGGTCTTAGTGGTTCTGCTAGTAGTAAACTTTATACTAATTGGGTGATGGTATATCCTGCATATCCAAACGGTGTAAACCCGATGGTAAAGCAAGGAAGTTTAAGTGGGGGTACGGTATCAACGATAGTTTCCGGGCTGGACTTTTCTGGGAAATATATATTCGGAGAATACAGTTCTGGAGCAAAGGTAAATGTTTCCGTAGCATCAAGTGGGGCCAAGACCACAGCTAACTTGGATTCTACGGCGCTAGATGTTTATACTGGACCCAACTATATCGAACTAGAAAACAACATAAATGGATTTACAAATAAAACTCTTTCAGTCTATTGGGTGAGAATCCGCTCATTACCTGTTGGCAATGTAATGCCCTCCGTTACTTTCGGACCGATTAGTTAAATTTTTGTTTGCATAGGAATTTCCTTTGTTTTCTGCGACCAAGCTTAAATTTATATCCTGGGGATTTTCATAATGTTAATGGAAAAAGCACAAACCCTTACATTTTATCATGTTGGGAAGATAGTCAAGATAATAGACACCAGAAACAGCAGAAACTTCGACAAGAAGAAAAAAGCGGTCATAGAAATGTGGGACAACAACATAATAACTTGCGAGACCGGTACGGCTAATCCGAAAGATGGTGAGTTCGTGATAGTCAGATTCAATGGAATAGTCCAAGGAAATAATAATATATTCATGAACCCGAACCAGATAACCGACATAGTCTCAGAAGAAGCTGGTCAAAAGATTTGGGACAGTTATAAGGGATTTTATGATAAAGCTAAGCCTACTCATCCGCTGACTGGATGAGAATATCGAAGTAAATATTTTAAAAGTATTTATAGCGGGACTCTTCATCTAATTTTAGACTATGACGCTTTTTGAAGCAGCATATAGAAGCAGACCGGTTTCTAGAATAGATAACGTTCATAGATTATATTTGTTAGGAGGTCCGAATAGAAATTTCTCATTTTTGTTTGCCGCAGATAGCTTAGATGAGGCGAAGGATATCGCCTCTGGGGCTTTATTTGATAATAGTGTGCTGGATATAATTTTAGGTAGGCATTCGGATGTTACGGGACGAGAATTTCTAGGAACTACAGAAAGTATTTCTTATGTGCCCAATGTTGAAGGTGAGTATAGCGTTGAGCTGACCTCTATAAATCTAGCTGATATGACAACTCCAGAAAAATACGCCAAAGCGATTTCCTTTCCAGTGCTCGACGAAGCGCGATATAGATATAAGACTGGAGTGCATACCTAAACTTCTTGCGAATTCGGATTTAGAAAAAAGATACGCGTTTCGTAGGTCAGTTGGAAGATTAGACAAAAGTTTTAAGCAAAATATTTTCTGAAAGTTATTTATATCGTTATTAATTGAAACAAATATATCAGATTATGCAACGCTTTGATGTAGATGCGATAAGAAAGGATTTTCCGATACTTTCCAAAGAAGTCGACGGAAATAGACTGATATTTTTTGATAATGCCGCCACATCACAGAAGCCGAGACAGGTTATAGACGGAATAAAATATTTCTACGAAAACTTAAATGCGAACCCGATGAGAAGCATACATCATCTGGCGGAGAAGGCATCTGAGGCGTATAACGGGGCGAGAGAAAAGGTTGCCAGGTTCATAAATGCTTCACCAGAAGAGATAGTTTTTGTAAGGAACACTACAGAAGCGATAAATCTCGTTTCGTATGCATATCCATTTAAATCAGGAGATAGGGTGGCGACTACTTATCTAGAGCACCACTCGAATATATTGCCTTGGTTGAGACTAAAAGATAATGGCGTCAAGGTAGATTTCGTCGATGTAGACGGGGACTTTAATCTAGATATGGAGTACTACAAAGAACTACCTGAAGACATAAAACTTATAACAGTCTCGCACGAATCAAACGTGACTGGAACAATAAACGACGTTAAAAGTATATGTAGGCTCGCACATAGTTTCGACACACCTTGTTTTGTTGATGCAGCGCAATCGGTCCCGCACCAAAAAGTCGATGTTAAGGAGATTGGGGCCGATTTCCTTGCGTTCTCAGGCCATAAAATGCTAGGACCTTTAGGGATAGGAGTTCTGTACATAAACAAAGATATCGCACCTAGACTGAACAACTTTTTGAGTGGTGGAGAGATGATAAAAAACGTAAAGATAGATAGAGTAGAATACGCGGATATGCCGACTAGATTCGAGGCTGGCACCCAGAATATAGAAGGCGCACATGGGCTGGGATTAGCAATAGATTATCTGAGCAAAGTAGGAATGGATAGAATAGAAAATTACGAGAAAGAACTCATGGCGCATCTGTACAGTTCGGCACGGGGGGTAAAGGGGATAGATATTTACAGCGGTCGCAGCGGGACCAGCGGTCCGATATTTTCCTTCAATCTGAAATCTCTGCACTCCCATGACGTTGCGTACCTTCTGAACAAGAAGGGGATAGCAATACGTTCTGGTTTTCACTGCGCTCAACCGTTTGTCGAGGACAAGCTCGGGTTAGAAGGAACTGGGAGAGCGAGTCTTTATTTATACAATACAAAAGAAGAGATAGACACTTTTTTGAGAGAGTTGAATGGGATAAGCGCAAGATATGGATGAAGCAAAGTATTATGAGTTTGTGGATCTTTACAAGAACCCAGAACACTTCGGTAAGTTAAAGGATTATAATTTATCAGAGGAGGAATACTCAACGTCGTGCGGGGATAGATTTAGAGTTTACATAAAAATGGATAAAAAAAAGGTGAAGGAAGCCTCTTTTGAGGGAAGCGGCTGCATAATAGCGACTGTTTCGATTTCCAAGGTTTGTGGTTATATAATCGGCAAGACGAAGGAGGAAATAATCAAGATGGGGCTTGATGACGTAAAAAAGATAGTCGGCGTGGACCAGATAAGTCTTTCTAGGATAAGTTGTGCCACCATAGGTTTAGAAACCATAAAGAAGGCGCTGGCTAATTCCAAATGAAAAAGATTCTAGTTTTTATAAACCTTAACTTTTAAAGCCTACGATTCTAATAAAATGTATGAGAGGACAAGAGCTTCCGATATCCACTATAGTCCTTATCGTAGTTGCAATAATAATATTGGTTCTGGCGATATTTTTCATAGTTCTACCTATCGCAGGGGTATCTTTTGGTAGCTCACCAAGCACGAACATGACGTCGTTCACTTTCAATTGCCAGACATACTGCGGCCAGCCTTCAAATAATAATAATGTGCCGGCGAATACGGAATTTTGTACTTCGACTATAAACTATGGGGGACAGACTTATCACTGTTATAACTCTTCTAATGGGAAGGTAATAGCTACGTGCGCTTATACTGCGGATAATGGTACTTACTTTTCAAATGTAGACTCGTTCTGCTGTAGAAGAACAGGAAGCTGTTGATGAAGGGCGGGAAGGGAAGAAGCTCTAAAGTATATAAAAAAGATAGCACTTAATTAGTGTATGGTTAGGCTCCCCACATCCGGCCCAAGAGTATTTACAGACTCTCCTTATTCAATAAATATAAGAGAAATTGAACGGCACATAGAAGAATTGAAAGAGTTATATGCAGAGCCAGTATGCGCATTGTCGCAGTATCGCGGCGCCGGCGGTAAATTATTTTATTATCTTGTGCGGCAACCCGTACTTAAGATTCTGACAAAGTTATACCAGAGTAGACTTAAGTTCACGTACACGCTCCAAGAAAGTGCGAACAGTCTCTTAGAAAGAACACTAACTTAAAAGCTATAAATAGAATTGATAAAAATTCCAACAACCAGTGCAATAACTTTTCCTTAGCATTATCCCAGCTGAAGAATGGGTCCGGAGGGATTTGCACCCTCACCTTCACGGGCTTCAACCGTGTGCCCTCCTATTGTGCGACGGACCCTTATAGTCATTATTTATTAGTTCTTTATTTAAGTGTTTTATATAAGATTTATTTTACTCGAAAGAAAACCTGCATACAGAATTATTAATCGCTGAACAATCGATTTCTCTTATTTTTAATTGGGTCCCCATAAACAAGTATGATAGACCGGTAAGTATTCCACTGAGGAGAGAGCATCTTTTTTCTTTTTCTGGACTGAGTTTTAGTGCGTTGAAACTTTCAAAGATATCGAGTTCTTTAAGACCTCCCCGGTCACCTTTGATATTCTTTACTAGACCGACTCCGGCGAGCGGCGAAAGTATCTCAAAACCCTGTACTCTGTATTTGATCGCGATATTACCGAAAGGATAGGGGATATATAACTTTGACATCGTGGTCCCCATCCCGTATTGGATCCCGTATGCCCCCATACCTATTATCCTTCTCAGTTTATTGAAAATATACGGGAAAAAAATGACCGGTATAATTTCCACAGGCATAGAATTTATGATCGCTCCTGCAGTATCTGATAATAGCACTTCAATTTTTTCATAACCCTGACCTTTTAGATCACAAGGTGGCACCTGTGCATAGTTATATGTTGCATTTTCTCCCAGTACCTTCACTTCGAACCAGTCAATATCAGAATTTCCAGTAGTTTTGCACTTCAGTTCCGTTACAGCCACTTCTTTCTCCAATAATATTCTGTAGACTGCTTTTAGTAGACCGGTTGCCTGGAAACAGTAATTGAAGCCCTTCGAAAGACCTATTATAGAATTGAATCCCTTGTCTATAGTCACGCTGTATGAATCTACATCCTTCGATACTGCATTAATCGTACCGAACCCCATGCGTTTGAAAAGTGAGAATAATTCGTATTCTGACTCTTCTTCATCGCGCAACTTCAGTTGTTTGGTTTTTATCAAGTCCGTAAGAAAGGAATGGATGGTAGTCGCCATTACCTCCTCAAATATGCTTTTTGTCGCGAGCCCTAGTATATTAGCTACATAATCTTGCATCAGTTCTAGACTGCCCCGTGGCAGTACTACAACACGTATTCCATTGAGGATGTAGATCCCTCTTAGTCTATAATATCTTAGGTCCAGGTCCATACACAATCAAAACTTGACACCGATATAACCTTTACAAAATCAAAGGATTTATAGGTTTATCGGTTTTCTCTTTAAAACTAACATATAAATAATACTATTTTAATCTCATTAGGATGACGGAAGAAATGAATCAAGCAAAAAGGACGTATCGCCTTAAGATTATACACTTAATATATGTAGCTGTCGCGCTCGTGGCGGTGATAGTGGTAACGTTCGTCGTCATGTCATTGTTTTCTCCATCGACGCAGACGGCCTCAGTCGGCAATGGTTGGCAGCAGGTAGCTGGTGTGCAGCCACTGACCGTTAGCAACAAGTTGTATATTACTTTTATAGGAATAGAATACTGTCAGTTTTGCGCAGTAGAGAGATTTGCGCTTTTTGACGCGCTCGGTAATTTTGGAAATTGGAGTTATTACGGAAGCCAGTTGAGTATCAGCACTCTTCCGACGAACAATCTTACTACCAATCCTTCATCCAGTGCATTGTTTTATAAGGCCGGGGAGGGAGACTGGACAATCAATTTTTTGGCGTCGTCCCTTCAATATACATCTAATTATATAGATTTTTCTCCAGTAGAGGTATCTGATAATTCAGGCAACCAGTTACAGACGCCGACTCCAGTGCAGTCTGGATACATAAATAAGTATGATCCAGGTGGTTCAGTTCCATTTACAGTGGTGGGTGGCAATTTCTATGAAATAGGCGCCGGTTCTAGTTTGGACCTCAATGGTTCGCCAATAATTTTTGCTCCAAATGGTACTGGATACAAACCAAGTTATATAATAGGGGAGTTTAATATAGCCAGTTCAGCGATGCATTCCGCCATACAGACAGAGGCGAACTATATCTCCGCCCTCATCTGTTTTGATATCAACAACGCTGCACCGGTATGCAGCAATCCAGCGATAACTGCGATATCCTCGAAATTATAGGATTCTTTTTGTGTCATCACCATACTTTTATAAATTTAAATTCCTTTCCTACTATTAGTTCTAGTCAAAGATGGAAAACAGGAAATTAAATAGTTATGACGATGGCAAGTTGATAGATGTTGATATAGGAGCGATAGTCGATGAGTTTCTCAATGAAGAGTCGAGGCCAAAGACAATAGGAGCATACTATCCGAGCGAGATAGGGATGTGTATACGCAGGAGCTACTACTCATATCTGGCGCCGAAACCAACAGAAAAAGGCGCGCTTAGAATATTTGCACTTGGAAATAACCTCCACTCGTTTATAGCTGAGGCGCTGAAAAACTCCAAAGAGTTCTCGCTGGTGGAAGAAGAAAAACCTGTGAAGATAGAATATAAGAATGATGGTTATTCGTTCAATATCTACGGAAGGATAGACGATTACGTTGTCACGAGGAGCACGAATAAAAAGATAATAATAGAGGCGAAATCCGTCAGCGACATTGTAAAAATAAACGAACCAGAACCGAAACACATGATGCAGATAATGCTCTACCTCAGCGCTGAGCAGGCAGATTACGGGATATTGGTTTATGCAGACAAGAAGAACCTCGAGATAAGACAATTCAGGGTCGATTTTGACGACACTCTCTACGAAAAGATAATAACCAGATTCAAAGACTTAGACCTTCATCTTAGGAAGAAGAGGATACCGCCGGCTGAGTACTATTTTGACCAGAAGAACGTTTGGCAGTGCAAGTACTGTCCCTACTTTAATGAATGCATGCAAGCAATAGCAAACGGCGATTAGGAGAGTAATCCAAATCTATCTCTGGCCTCTTGTGTTTTCCAAGCAGGTATTGTTGGGTCTCTCTTTTCTAGTCTTTCCTGTGCACGCGCCTGTCGCTGCTCTATTTTTTCAGCTAGCTTATCTTTTCTATCTCTTTCCCGTGCGTCTATGGACAAATTTCCGAGTAAAACTGGCAAGGCTCCGCCTCTCCCTTCATATTTTAATATTGTGAACGTTTTTGGAGATTTTCCATGAGTCGTTACTTTTAGAGGTAGGGCGGGTTGTTGAGAAACAGTGTCCTTCGCCTCGAAAACTAAGGAATCATTATAAGATATTTGTAGTTCCTTGTCCCACATCGCGTATTCGGTGTAATCTATCGTTATACTAACTCCTTCTCCACAGAAAGACCCGGTCCAGGTATATCTATAATGAAATCCTCCCCAATTAGAATCTGGAGAATGGTGGTCTAATCGCTCACCGTGTCCTTCTGCTAGATAGATGCTTCTTTCTATGATTCGGCCACGTGAAATTTCTCTAGCAGTTCCTTTTAATGCTTTCTCAAGTTCAGATTCTCTCATACCAAACAACCCCCAGCTCGCTACACTTTATTATAAGCATTCATCTTATATAAAATTTCAGATTTTTTCCTTACTGTCAAATTTTATAAAAGTATATTAAATGTCGCATTTCTATATAACAAATATGACTGACACTAGTGAAAGTTATTATCTCGCGCATCCAATAAGAGACAGATTAGAGATTAGACAGTGGGAGCTTAAAGTTGAAAGTGAACTGGAACTAATTTTAATAAATCCTTTTTATGATTTAGAAAGAGAAGATATTAAGGAGTTAGATGCTGGGATAACACGAGTTAATGATGGAGCTTTAAACTACAGAGAGTTAGTAGAAAGAGACTTGGCAGCTATCAGAAAATCTAGAGGAATTGTTGCAATTCTTACACAAAACGTTACAGTTGGTTCGCTTATGGAGGTATTTTATAATGCCTACGTTCTTGGAAGACCCACCTATCTTATAATAGAAAAAGAGGAGTTCAAGAAACACCCTTGGTTGAGATATGTGGCAGACATCTCATCTGGTGCTGTATATTACAGTAGACAGGAATTTGTTGATGACTTTTTAAAAAAGAGAGGCCGCATAGCAGCCCGAACTTAAATCTATTTTTCTGACAAGTATATTATTTTATCACTTTCTGCTTTATTTAGATTTATATTTTAACTGGGGTATTAACTCTAATGAGAAGTCTGCAGATCTCACTAATTACAATTGTTTTCGCACTTGTCGCGATACTAGCGGTAAATCATACGTCTGGTCTCTCTGTCCAAGCTTCTTTTGCTTCGATGAATGTTACAGTTGGACTCAATCAAAATCTTTTCTTCAACATGTCTGCAGACTTTCCTCAGAGTGTCAACTATACTATCTTTCTGAACAATATTTCTGTTGTTTCTGGTACAATACCAGCGAACACTGTCGCATATAAGATAATAAAATACAACGTGACCAATATACCGACAGGAACTTACCAGCCGAGCGTTAAATTATCGACATTATCTTCGCAGCTGAAATACAACGCTGTGACAAAAATACTACCAAAACAGTCATTTACTTTCTTGGGATATTCAAATCATACTTCATTTTTTAATAGGGCTGGTGTTTTAGACATAAAGGTCTGGGATAATGGGAATACTCCGCTAAACGTTACGTGGACACTACCAAGTGCTAGTGGCGTGTCTTTTTCATTGGTTTACCAGGAATCTTTTTCCTTGAAGCCAAGCCAAGTGTTTAGTATACCTATGAATATCACTCTCGCGAGTGTTTTCTCGAAACAGCTAAATTTCTCCTTTGTTTCGGTGTACCAGAATACTTCCCTAACGAAATATTATGTGACTCAGTTGTTTTCTCCGATAATAAATATGTCCTTCTTTGACAACATCATCACTGCAGGTAATGATAATACCTCAATATACAAAGTACAAATAACCAATGGAAATAATTTACCAGTCAACACCACTTTTCAATTCTTGTTGGATATAGACGGCAATAATTTTTACTATAATAAATCTTATCTGATATCTACGAGCACCACACAAGTTAATATAACTCTGCCAAAAAGCTACGTTTTGGCAGTCAACGTTTATTATTCTTCACAGAACGGATCTATAACAAAGCAGCAGATATTCTCCCAGGCGCCGCCTTCTAGTGCATCGAGCAGTGTATTATTAGATATAATCTATGTGGTAGTTCTTATTATAGGAATAGCAGCGCTATTGTTGTTACATCTAAGATTCAATAGAAAAAATAGCTGAGTTATGGACGAGAAAGCCACAGAAAAAGAAGGTAAAAAATCGAGAATGACAAGTCTTGCAGCTCTACTTAGGGAGCACGACGAAGCCGTAAAACAGTTTTCATATATATTATTATTTGTCATAGCGATATTCGCGATGACTTTTTTGGACATAAACGTTAACACCTTCAACTTTTTCATGTTTTTGTTTGTGATAGTAGCTGTTGCACTAATTATCTTTCTGATAAAAAGGATAATAGCTTCCTTTTTTGAAATAAAACTCACGAATAAAAGGTGGATTACTGGGTTGATATTCTCCATGGTCGGCACCCTCTTTCTTTCTGCTCTCGGGACACCGATACTAGTACCTATACTAAATACTCAAGAATACGCTAGAGCAAAGACATTACGGGGAATGAAAAAAGGAGAAGTGAATCTGCACGAAAAATGGAGCATTTCGATTTTTTCATCTATGGCATTTTTAGCGTTCGCAATGCTGTTCTTCGGGCTTTTTAATGCGTACAAGTCACAACCATTTTTAGATGGAGGAGTGTTTTTGACTGTATACACATTTTTGAACTTTTTCCCATACCACAAATTCGACGGCGCGTTCCTTATTTATCACAATATATTGATAGCTGCAGTGTTCGCCATCCTTGCGCTCTTGACTATGGTGTTGTCTTACATAAACTTTATTGCTGGGTTGAGTGTTTTCATCCTCTTCGTTGTTTTCGGTTTCGTGTCCTATAGATTAAAGCTTTGGTAATGTGCAATCTTTAAATATTAGTTCAGACTTTACTATCTTCTTATCAACCGATTTAATTTAAACACAACAAAGAGTTGACCGAAAATGAAATCTGTAATAATAAATTGCGATCCAGGCATAGATGATTCATTAGCGATAATGCTAGCGATAAAGTCGAAGCGACTGGATATAGTAGGTATAACTACCACCTTTGGTAACACTTCTGTAACAAGGACCACCGATAATGCTTTGGCACTTCTTAATTATTTAGGAGTAGACATACCAGTCTCTGAGGGAACGACGAGACCCGCGGGGGGTAAAAGGGTAAATGCCGAATACGTGCACGGTAAAAACGGCTTCGCTAATATTGTTTTGCCGCACAAATCTTTGCCTGTACATGAAAATGCAGAGGATTTTATAATCAATAATTTGGAATCTGGCAGAGTAGACACTATAATAAACACCGCTCCGCTTACAAACATAATAAATGCCTTCAAAAAGAATCCCGATGTAATGCGTAAACTCAAAAAATTAATAATAATGGGGGGATCCATTCTTGAACCAGGGAGTATAACGAGATGTGCAGAGTTTAATTTTTTCTCTGATCCATACGCCGCCGAAGCAGTCTTGCACACCGATATAAATAAAGTTTTGATAACTAGAGATGTAACACAGCAGGTGCTATTGAGACCAGCGGACCTGTCCAGGTTTGGAGAGAGTAAAGCAGCTAAGCTAGCGGTTAGACTTATAAAGTATTATCAAAAATTCTATATTAATGTGTTTGGGCTCAAAGGAAATCCACTACCAGATCCGCTTGCAGTAGGTTTTGCGATAAATAATAATTTTGTCGAGACAAAAAAGATGAATGTAGTTGTAGAAACCGGTGGGGTTTATACCCGCGGAATGTCGATTGCTGAAAGAAGGAGTGGGGTATATAGAAAAGAAGAAAAACCAAACGCGGAGGTTAGTGTAAGCGTAAAAGCCGAAGAGTTTATAAAATATTTTATAGACACAATTTCTGAACCAGACTAAAATATGACATTCGGCGTAACAAAGGTCGGAGGTTCTTTGACGCTGAGTGAAGATACGATTTTTCAGCAATATAACTTTGAAAGATATCGTTTTGTGGGGCCGTTTCGAAGAAGGAGCCTCTATAAAGAAGTTCAAAGAAAATATCCGGATATAACAAGTAGATTGGAAGATTTGGTTGTGGCGGCCGAAGGCGCCGAGTTAAAGCCACTTACCATTAGTGAGATTAGATCGGGTGACATATGTATTAATGCTGTTTACGGCATTCAAATCCCTGAAAACGGTATTTTTGATGAATATTTTCGGGAAGAGATTAATAAAAATTTAGAAGAGCAGAATCTCTTAAAAAGATTGATTGGTTACACGCATTCTGTGAATGAGGTTTTGCCCAACTTTCTTAAGATGTATGAGGAGCGTTATCGCAGCATTCTTTCCGATGCACGTGCGCATCTGTTCGCCAGAAAATTTGCTGGTCTTGAAGATGTTCTATCTCAGTCGTTACCGGGAGTTTGCTTTGAACAAGCTGTTGCTTTAAATTGTTTAATCTCAAATGATCCCGATCTTAGACGGTTGGGTGTTGAATATAGAGTGGTTGGGGGAAAAGTCATTTTTAAATCAAAGAGCCGTTGGTTCCAAAGAATTGGGTACGAAGTTTTTAATCATGCATGGGTGAAAATTACTTTTCAAAAAGAATGTTCCGAGTCATGGATAACTTCCGACGCTTATATTTTAGATCCCGACACTGATGCTGTATATGAATATGATAAGAAGGATGTTTTTTCTGTTCTCAGGTATATCGAGTTCCCACTAGAGGAATCAGCACAGTTTTTACTAAGACTGCCTAAGAAAGAATTTAAAAATTTATAGATGACCGATAATAACAAAAAATCAGATTGCCGGCTAAATATAACGGTGTTATATTTAAATACTATCAAATCTCATTATAGAAGATTATGGTGGAAATATTCTGTAAAACTGCTATAAATGAAATAATGCCGGCAGTGAGGGCTACGATAGCAGTAAGGATGTTGGATTTGGGATTTACGCAGGCCGAGATATCGAAGAGACTAGGAATAACTCAACCAGCCATCTCGCAGTATAAGAGACGCTTACGCGGCAGTTTACTAGAAGAGATAAGTAAGAACAAAGCCATGCTTGGGTACATCGACGGTCTAATAAGTGAACTAACTAAAAATAATACCAATCTAAATATCAAAATGTGTGGAATTTGTGAAAAAACTAGAAAAACTGGCGTTGTTGGTATTGGTAAGAACGAATTTCTTTGTTTATTGGAGCTTGCGAATAAAAAAGTTAATTGATAATATGTTAGAGATAAATAATTTGAATGTTTTTGCCGAAGAAAAACAGATACTATACAACATAAACTTAAAAATAGAGGAAGGAAAAAAGACAGTTTTAATGGGGCCAAACGGTAGCGGAAAGAGCACTATCTGCAAGAGTCTGATGGGAGATCCTTCTTATAAAATAAAAAGTGGGAAGATAGCGCTCGATGGCGAAGATATAACTCTGCTTCCACCAGATGAAAAGGCGAGAAGAAGAATTTTCATGGTTTTCCAGGAGCCAGAAGAGATAGAAGGATTGGGTGTAATGCGATTTTTACGTGCTTCATACTCTAAAATATCCAAAAATATGGATGAATTTTCTAGGAATTTAGAAAAAGAAGCGAAAGAAGTGAGCCTGAATAGCGAGATTCTCTCAAAAAATCTAAATGTTACCTTTTCCGGTGGAGAAAAGAAAAAATTAGAGTTGCTGCAGATGATTTTGTTCAAACCGAAATATGCGTTAATAGATGAGTTTGACTCAGGGTTGGATATAGATAGCGTAAAAAAAATCTCTCAAATAATAAATTCTTCTGACGCTGGATTACTCATCGTGACTCATAATCCAACAATTTTCAAATATCTCAAAGTTGATCAGGTAAATATTATAAAGGATGGAAGAATAAACACATCCGGCGGTGCAGCGTTGGTCCAAAAAATAGAAAAGAAAGGATTTACATGGACGGATTAGAAAAGATAGAGGAATTGCGTAACACTGGGACGGATTATAAGTTAGGTTTTTCTACAGACACGAAGTACAAGTATAATTTTGAGTCGGGAATAAATGAAAAGTTAGTGAGAGACATATCGAGAATAAAAGACGAGCCAGAATGGATGTTAAAACTAAGGCTTGCTTCTTATGCAGAGTTCTTAAGAAGACCTACACCGACTTGGGGTTACCCAGAACTCGCTAAAGATATGAATTTTGATATGTTTTATTATTACTCACCGCCAAATACCAAGTTGACAAACGATTGGGACAATGTCCCACAAGAGATAAAAGATACTTATGACAAGATAGGCGTGCCTGATGCAGAAAAGAAAATACTGGCAGGTTCTTTAAGTGTATTCGATTCTGATAGTGTCGTTTCAAAGTTAAGAAAAGAATGGTCAGACAAAGGAGTTATTTTCACCGACGTAGATACTGCTTTGAAACAGTATCCGGACTTGGTTAAAAAGTATTTTATGAAAGCAGTACCTTTTACCGATAATAAATTTTCAGCTTTGCATGGTGCGGTATGGAGCGGAGGGCCGTTCATTTATGTGCCGCCAGGTGTAAAGATAACTACACCACTTCAAACGTATTTCAGGATGAATAAAAAAGAAGGTGCGCAGTTTGAGCATACATTGATAATTGCAGATGAAGGAAGCGAGCTTACATATATTGAGGGGTGTTCTGCTCCCATTTACGAATCGGATAGTAAGGCATTGCACGCTGCGATAGTCGAAGTTTTTATCGGTAAGGGCGCCAAGGTAAAATTCATTTCGGCAGAAAATTGGAGCAGAAATGTATACAATCTTAATACTAAACGTGCGATTGTCGGGGAAGATGCGCATATGGAGTGGGTAGAAGCGACGCTAGGTTCTAAAGTTACTATGCTATATCCTGCATCATATTTACGCGGTGCCAGAGCCAGCAGTTCTAATCTCACAGTATCTTTTGCGCAACCCGGGACTTGGAAAGACAGTGGTTCGAAAGTTATAATGTCTGCACCAAACCAGACAGCAAAAATAGTGTCCAAATCTATAAGCCTAAGCGGCGGAAACGCAGTGTACAGAGGACTGTTAAGAATTGATAAGAAAGCAGACAGGGCCAAGGCGTACACTCAATGTGATTCATTGTTATTGGATGAAAACGCTTCGACGGCAACTTTTCCCCATAACGAAGTCCTAAATTCGAGTGCTAAGGTATATCACGAGGCCACGGTCGGTAAGATATCTAAGGAAAAACTTTTTTACTTGATGTCTAGGGGATTTACCGAATCTCAAGCACGTTCCTTGATAGTACTCGGCTTTCTCGATACGGTGTTGAAAGCAATACCGTTGGAATTTGCAGTGGAGATAAATAGGTTGATAGAGACCGAAATATCGGCGCTTCCGGGTGCTACAGGGTAGAATTCGTATGGTAGCAATAACAGAACTAATAAAAGAAAAACGTATAAATCTTTTTTCAAAAAATGAATGGAAAGATTCCCCAACAACTCCGAAATATACTGATTTTTCTAAGCTGGATTTAAAAGGTATTGAATTCGATAAAGAGGTGAAATCAAATGGGATAGAAGTGTCCGGTGAATATGAAAATTTATTTGATGATGAAGACCCACTGATACGAATAAACCGTCAATTCCACAATATAGCAGGTGCATTAAACGTTGTTGGCGATAAAAAACTTTTTTTCTTGGATAATTCTTCTGTCATAGGAAGCTTGATTATAAACATGGAAAAAGATTCCGATCTATCGATAGATCTAGGTAGATATGGTTTTATGAATTTGCTAGTCAGAATCGTAACTTCCCCCAACTCAAAAAATAAAGTAACATTGAATTCATCGAACGGTGGTGCCACATACATCAGAATAAGGCATGCCTTGGCAGAAGGTTCTGAATTAGAGTTGGTTAATAAACATATTAAAGATTCATTTCTTTTCTTGAAAGCTGATGGTAAATTAGAAGAAAGATCTTCTTTGTTATCAAAAATAAATGTCTATGCAGATAACGGCGCGCATTATGACTGTGTACAAGATGTAATACACGAAAAAGAGAGCATTTCCCACATCATAGGAAGAGGAGTTATCGATGGTCCGTCTGTTTTAATATTTCGTGGCATGTTAAAGATGAATAAAGAAAAATGCTCTGGAAACTTCGAAACAAAGACGCTTAACATAAGCGAAGGGGAAGCATTCACAGATTCGGTGCCGATGTTAGATATTTCGGCTAATAACGTCTCAGCAAAACATTCTTCCTCTATTGAAAACATAGACGAGAACCAGCTTTTTTATTTGATGTCTCGTGGTTTCAAAAAAGACGAATCCAAGAAATTGATAATAAATTCTATACTCAACATAGAGTAACGGCTTCACTGCGTTTAAATATTAGTTTATTAAATTACTTAGATGGCGATAATATTTGACTTAGATGGGACCTTGATAGATAGTATTCCATTACATGAGAAGACCTTTAAGTATGGTATCGACAAGGTGCTTGGAAAAAATGCTGTACCGATGAGTTTTTTGAAGAAAATGGTGAGATACCCAACTCCTATGATTTTAGGACGCGCTGCAAAGAAGTTTCATCTTAAAATCGATAAAAAAACGTATTCCAAGATATTAGTGGCTAAACGCGAGGCACTTTCTAGCAAAAAAATAAGTAAAATTAAGACTTTTGACGATGCAGTAAACTTGATGAAGTTTCTAAAAAGAAATAAAATAAAATTTTGTATAGCAACAGGCTTGAACACTGAGGAGCTAAAACGGTTTACGAGGATATTAAAATTAAAGAGATTTTTGTGTCCTATAATAAACCCAGATTGCCAGGCACATGAAAAACCAAACCCATATATCTTAAATAAATCCATACGGATTTTGAGAGTAAATAAACGCGATGCGGTTTATATCGGTGATAGTCCATATGATTTTTTGGCCGCGAAACGAGCTGGTATAAAATTTATAGGAGTCTTTAATAAAAAGGAACTAGAAAAACACGGCAACTTTTATAATACTTTTTCTGATGTGGCTAAAAAAATAAGGAATAATCTAACTTTATTCGGAGATTGAATCTTCGTATTCCATTTCTTGTTTTATCTTTCTAGTATTTTGTCCACGAGCTTTTTTCAGGTAGTATGAAAGGGGGTTTTTTATTAGTTTGCAGGTCTCGTCTGGAAAACATACATTGAAGTATTTGTAATATCCCTCTGCCTCACAATTTGGAGGGGGGTAAGCCTTGCCGGAGAAAGAGTATTCAACCTGTTGCTTTATTAATCCTTCCTTTAGCGGCGGTTTATTCTTTTTGTTCCATTCTAATAATAGCGAGATTACCTCTTCTTTACTTTTTCCTATGTTTCTATAAAAGTTCGTGAGTATGAATACACTTCTTTTCTTTCCATCCGGCAAACCGTTGTTTATTGCTGTTATACACGGCGGGAAATAAGCTGCTTTTAAAGGTACATTCAAGATTGTATAATCTTTCTTGATTTCGCTTTCCTTTTTTATTACTTCTTCAGATTCGAATTTATCATAAGCCCTAACGAAAAGGTTTTGCGCCTCATTTTTGGCCGTGCGCATTTCAAAGAAGTCTAGTTTGGTATCCACGTTTTCAGGTTTAGCTGCGTCTAGTTCGAAATCAGATATTTTATTTTTATTGACCGGTAAGGAAACAAGCCACTTTTTTTCGTTTAAAGAATACTGCATCCTGAACATGTGTCTTTCTGCTATTAGTACGGTGTCTATCCCTATTATTTTGTAAGGGTCGAGTTTGTCGTCTACTACAAGTTTGTTCTCTTCGACCCCAAAAAGCGAGGCTAAGCGTTTTATCCCGTAATCTTTTGTCAAAGTTTCTCTGAGTTCTTCTTCTAGTTCATTCTTTAGGAATATCGAGATTATCATCGGTGCATCAGGAAAGAGCTTGTTAGTTTCAGTACCGTTTATTGATTCTGGAAAGGATTCGAATGGTATCAGTATGTGAAAACCAGATCCGCCGCTGAATTTTACCGCTATGCTTCTTATTCCTTCGTGCTCCAGTTTATTTACTACCATCTTACAAAATATCTTTGAGATGTCTACATTCTTACAGTCTATATCTACGAGCATATCCCACCCTTTGCGCATTTCATCGAGTTTCTCTTTTGTAAGATCTTTGTTTAAATCCAATGGATTACGCCAACGCTCTTCGCTGATGTGGAAACTAGTCGCTCCCCCCCTCACTAAGTTTTCTACATCTCCTTTATATTGGAAATACATTGGTCTTTTCCCGAAACTGTCCCCGTATCTCACCGCGCATTCTCTATCTTTTGCATTAATCAGCCTTTCTAGTACTTCATCATTGAGATAATATTTTAGAATTTCAGACGGTTTCATATTATTATCTAATATTGATTAATATTAATCTCTGTTTTTAAGGAATAGTGTAAAATATTATAGCTATTTAAACACTAACGAAGCAATAATAAAAATGCTTGGAAAGAAAGTTGAAAATCTGAATCTTAAGAAAGGCGAGACGATAAAAGACTTAATAAAACAGTTTGAAGCTTCGGGAGGTTTCACAGCCAAAAAACTAGCTGTTGCAGCCGCTATATTTGAAGAGATGCAAAACGACAAAGATTGCGTCAAGTTTTTTTCCTTTCCCGCAGATATAGTTTCTACTGGACTCAGGGGAGTCATAAAGGACATCGTTAAGAACAAACTGGTCGACGTTATAATAACCACATGCGGGACTATGGACCATGATTTGGCGAAAGTGTGGAAAGATTACTACGCAGGTAGTGAAATAGCAAACGATGCGGAACTTAGAGCGGCGGGAATAAATAGACTTTATAATATATTCATCCCAAACGATAGTTACGGTTATATCTTAGAAGAAAAACTCATACCAATTCTAAAACAGGCTTCTGCAGTAAAGAACGAATATTCAACGAGCGAATTAGTCTCATTTATAGGCGAGAAAATAAAGGATGAACCTGGGGCGAAAGATTCGATAACTTATTGGGCTTGGAAGAATAAAATTCCGATAATCATACCGGGTTTCACAGATGGTAGTTTTGGAGCGCAGATATGGATGCACTCACAAAAAGACAAGTCATTTAGAGTAAACCCCATTGCAGATGAAAATCTTTTGTCTGACATAGTATTTACTGCAAAAAAGAGCGGTGCGGTAATGTTGGGAGGAGGTATTTCTAAACATCACGTTATATGGTGGAACCAGTACAAAAATGGTCTGGATTACGCGATATATATGACTACCGCAGTAGATTGGGATGGTAGTCTATCTGGAGCAAAGTTGGAGGAAGCAATATCTTGGGGGAAAGTAAAACCCAAAGCTAAATATATAAACGTTGAGGGAGACGTAACTATCTTGTTACCCCTCCTTTACGGTTCGTATCTGGGGTGAAGTTGTATGGATATAAGTGAAATAAGAGACGGAATGTCTAATGTCGACGTGGAAGGAGAAATAATAGAAATATCTCCGGCGAGGGAAGTAATAACCAAGTTTGGAAGCACTAACGTCGCCACTGCCAAGGTAAAGGACGAAACAGGGACTATAAGCCTTTCCTTGTGGGGAAAACAGATAAGTCTTTTCAATGTAGGAGACAAAATAGAGATAAAAGGAGGTTATACCCGCTCTTTCAAGAATGAAGTGCAGTTGAATGTCGGCAAGATGGGCTCGATACGCAAACTAGATGCTGATTCTTAATTACTTTTTTGAAGACCATTGATAAAACTTAGAATCTCTTCTGCGTGACCAGCTGGAGAGACCTTTGGGTATATTTTGAGTATCTTTCCGTAACTGTCTAAAATGAATGTTACACGTTTTGCGACGCCTAGAAATGATTTTATACCGAGTTGTGCGACTAGGGTCTTATGTTCATCGCTAAGCAGCGTGAAATTCAGGTTGTTCTTTTGTTTGAATTTCATATGTGAATTTATGTTATCCGTGCTTATTCCGTATACTGATATACCGGCCGCTGTGAATTTTGCCATATCATCGCGGAAGCTGCAGGCTTCGGTCGTACAGCCCGAAGTATTGTCTTTTGGATAGAAATATACAACAGAGATCTTTCCCCCAATATCTTCCCTTGTTACCGTTCTCCCGGCATCATCTATAAGAGAAAAGTTTGGAAAAACGTCGCCTTCCTTTACATTCATATATAATTTATACAATTTTGGGTTTTTATTCTTTAAATTTTATAATCAGCAAGTTTTACGTCCTTTACGTTTAGAGAAATAGTGTTATTAAAGTTGTTTGGTGCGGCGGTTATTGCTAGTTCATACATTCCAAACGATAGATCATTCAGTTTATCTTCCAATTTCTCGGCGCTTGATAATTCTAGGAGTTTTTTTGCCGTCCTGTCGAAGAAAGACGCTCTTATGCTCGATAGCCCATCGTCTAGAATGCAGGATATCAAAAAAGTCTTTGAAATTGCTTTTTCCCCATGCTCTTCACACCTGTCTACGACTCTTTTGTTGCAGATACTGCACTTTATCAAAAATATGTTGTTAGTGAAAATTCGTGTAAGTAGACATCTAAGGTGATATAATTTTGTGTCGTCCTTTACGTCGATTATTCTCTGGTAATCGATAGGTTTTGTTTCTGGTGTGTTAGGATCTTTCTTTATCTTTACAGCGCTACCGCTGCCAATATGCAGTTCTATGCCGCCAGTTATCTTGTTCTTCTTTGAGTACGCGTTTGCTAGCGATATCTCATCGCCTTCGTAAGCGTCTCTACTTATCTCATCAACTTTTTTTACATCCCACACAACAGCATTTATCGTTCCGCTATCGTCCTGTAATACAATATTCATTACTTTGGAGGGCGTGCCTTTTATCTTTATATCTCGAGGAGCAAATTTTCTTTTTATTGTCGCTGTGACATTTATGTGGGAAATTTCATTGTTTATCTCGTTTAATTTATATGAATATCTTATAGGCACCACGCCGTTCTCGGTGGCTATCATTCTGAGTGCGGCATCCTCAGTTAGGCCAGGAAACTCGGTCGTTTTTTTCTTTATAAGCTCGTTTAGCTTTTCCTTGGGTAATCCAGTTTTTTCTATCAAGGAATTGAGCAGCCAGGTTTCGCTTTCCATTATTTTATTATACTCTTTACTATGTTTCCTATACGTTTAAATGCGCTCGGCGTAAGTCCATCATAATAAACTCTTATCACGGGTTCGGTGTTAGAGGGCCTGAAAAGCATAAAACCATCGTCAAATGTAATCTTTACGCCGTCTGTTTTAGTTTTGTTTTTGTATGATTTCAGTTTTTCGGTTATAACTCTCATTTTTTTATTTATTTTTTCCTGACTATCAAAGTTAAGCGAAATATTTCCATAATATATTTTTGGAAATTCTTTGATTATCTCGCTTAGATTCTTTCCAGTAAGTTTTATAACCTTTCCAATTAAAAGCGCAGTGAGTATACCATCCGAGAAAGGATAATATTTTCCAAAAGAAAAATGCATCATGGTCTCAACCCCAAAGTCATATTTTCCTTTTTTTATTTCTGCTTCTACATATGGTCTTCCCGTTTTGACGTATTTTATTTTTGCATATTTCTCTAATACACTCGAGCAGGCTATAGTAGCGACGACCTTTTTTAGTTTTAGGTATTTTATTAATATCATCGAAGTGACCATCGGATCTAAAGCATTTCCTTTGTCATCGACTATCAGTGCCCTGTCGCCGTCAGCATCCAGCTGTACACCAAAATCTAGATTTTCCTTTTTTATTAGATTGCTCAACTCTTTGGCGTTTTCTTTGCTAGGATCCGGGTTTTTTCCGTAAAAGTCTTCCGAAGGAACGGTTCTTAGAGGAAATGCCCTTGCACCTGCTTTTTGAAGTGTAAGGGGGGCGATATACGTGGTCGCGCCACCCAGACTGTCTACACCGATTTTCAACTCGAGTTTTTCAATCCCTTTCGTTACATAATTCATGTATTCTTCATCATAGTTGAATGGAATAAGGGTTCCAAACTTATTCAGGGGCTTATTTTCTTTGAATGTTTTCTCTACCCCCCTTGGTGTCAGAGTAGTTCCATTTAGATAGGTGATTATGCCAGTGTACTCTTTTGGGTTATGGGAGGCACTTATGCATATACCGCATGCCTTCTCCGCGAATGAGGCAAAAGCGGGCACCGTCAACGGGCCCATTCCAAGTTCATAGACTGTCGCGCCGCTTCTTAGCAGGCCGTTTGTGAACTCCTGTTTTATCTTCATGCTGCCAAATCGGTTATCATAGTTAACGAAGAACTTTTTCCCGTGCAATCTTGTAGCGATAGCCCTTCCTATTCTAAAGGCTTTCTCTTCGTTTAGTTCGGAGGGGTATATCCCCCGTATATCATACTTTTTGAATATTTCCATCCACATCCGGCTCTTTAATAGATAAGACTTCATCTTTTTTATATCTATTATGTTGTTTTTTGTAGATCAAAATCGAAGAGGATATATATTTATAAATATGCACTTATACCATATAATTGCCGAAGACCTTGATTGGTATTAGGCTTGGAGGCGTTATGCAACTAGAAAATAAATCGGAACCGAGTGCGGAACCAGGCAAAGAGTTTGTGTTCAGACTAAGGAATGGAACCGAAGTCGGTAGAGCTAGGACTCTAAGTGAGTTTCTTGCGAAACTTAAGACCGTACCAGTAGAATCGGTGGACTACCATTTTAGTGGGCACCATTTTTCTCCTTGGTTGCGATATATAAGATTGAACGACCTAGCTGGTTCTATAGAAAGGCTAAACTCTAGGGGTGAAAGACTCCGACAGGAGATTATAGACCTGGTAAATTCGCAGACGGTATCAAGATTCGTAGGACGTTAGTAAAATAAATCTGTGTTTGTGATTTCTAGGCTTTAGTAAGTATTATAAACACCATCAGTGAAGTATAATTATAAAGAAGCGGGAGGATATACTGTTTTATGTTCGAAAAGTTTCCAAGTTCATCCATGCAAACAGCTAGAAAAACAGACCCGATTGCTGAGTCGGGCAAAGAATTCATATTCAGATTAAGGAATGGTACCGAAATCGCTCGTGCGAAAAGCCTATCGGATTTTGTTGCGAAAATAAAAACAGTACCTGTAGAGTCCATAGAATATCACCTTTATGCCAGGCATTTTTCACCATGGTTGAGGTATCTTAAAATGAATGGTCTCGCAGATTCCCTGGAGCACCTAAACTCAAGGGGGGAAAAATTACGACAGGAGATTCTCGATTTAATAAGTAAATTCTGGCTTGGCTAGTTACTTAAAGTGGTTTTATCTAAACACAGAAGAATTTATTACAGCACTTAAATCCTCAAGAGTTTCATCATCAAGCGTTTTTTCTATTTCATAGCTGATATTTTTTTTAAACGGTAATTTTGCGAGTATTGGTATCTTACTTATGATTTTTTCGGGAGGGCCCGGCAGATAGGTCTTTTTTCCGCAATGCTCGCACTTTATGTAGCTCATGTTTTCTATTATTCCGACTATCGGTACTTTCAGCGCGTTCGCCATCAATATCGTTTTTTTTCCGATGGTCTGAGAAAGGTTTTGTGGAGTGGTTATCAAAATTATCCTATCGACGGGAATAGACTGAAAGACCGTAAGCGGTCCATCACTAGTACCTGGTGGAAGATCTAAGAAAAGTATATCGATATCTCCCCAATCCGTGTCGCTATACATCTGTTTTATAGCACTGGAAACGAGAGGACCCCTCCAGACGAGGGCTTCTGCATCTGTCAACATGTCCATCGACATTATTTCTATTCCTTTATAGTTTAGCGGTATTAATTTGTCATTTTTGCCCAAGGAAGCTCTATATTTTGTATTTAGCAGCGTTTGTATAGAAGCTCCAGAAACATCACAATCAAGCACACCTATTTTATAACCCTTCTTGTTTGCAACTAATGCCAGTAAGGTCACTATGCTACTCTTTCCTACACCACCTTTTGCAGAGTAGACTGCGATAATGTTTTTTATGCTCTTTTTATCGTACTTTTCTATCGGCGCGGGCAGATTTTTATTGTCACTTCGTATTGCATTTTTTACTGATTCTAACTCCTCTTTTGTCATGTAACCGAACTCTATCTTTATATCGGAATATCCTTCGTTCTTTAGCGCTTCTTTGATGTCTTTTTCTATAGTAGTCGAAAGCGGACAGCCTGGCACGGTGAGTTTTACGGTTATGTTTAGAACGTCACCTTCTTTTTCTATACTACTAAGCATCTTTAGTTTTACGATGCTTACACCTATCTCAGGATCCTTTACTTTGTCTAAAAGAGAATATATCTTGTCTAATTCTTTTTTATCTAGATTCATTTTGACTTTTTGCCTTCCTCTTCTACATCGGTTACGCCATCCGCACCTATCTGGAAAGTAGCTTCTCCCTCTGGAAGACTCGGCGAATCCACGAGTCTAGCGACTCTGATGCCTTTCTTTCCTTTTCTTAGATAGATTCTATATGTCGCTACATGTCCTATTATGTGGCCACCCACTGGCGCCGTAGGGTCTCCAAACATCATGTCTGGTCTAGCCATAACCTGGTTTGTTATATACACTGCGATATTGAAGCGGTCTGCTAATCTTTGTAAGGTGTGCAGTATTACGTTCACTTTTTGCTGTCTGTCGGCTAGTGTGCCCCTCCCGACATATTCTGCCCTAAAGAGAGCCATCATGCTATCGACCACGACTAGTTTTATCTTTGGATCCTTGTTTATCAGCTCTGGTACTTTGTCCACTAGGAGTATTTGGTGGTCTGAGGAGTAAGCTCTTCCTATCTTTATATTATTCAATGCTTCCTTCGGGTCTAGTCCTTTGACTCTAGCAATCTGTTCTATTCGCGCCGGTCTAAATGTCCCCTCAGTATCTATCCATACCGCGTGTCCTTCGAGTCCACCCTTATCTTTTGGTAGTTGGACATTAACGGCGAGTTGAAAAGCGACTTGGCTTTTACCGGAACCGAATTCTCCGTAGCACTCGGTTATCGACTGGGTTTCTACTCCACCTCCAAGAAGGATATCGAACGCCTGACTGCCTGTCGAAATCCTCTGGACGGCTTTTCTCTTTTCTTCGAATTCTACTCCAGATAGAAAATTCATTTTCGCTGCTTCTCTTGCCTCAGAAATTATTTTTCTCGCCGTCGGCTCGCCTATTTCGCATACCTCTGCGACCACCATGTGATTTGCCGTCGCCAACGATATTACGTCCTGATAACCAGCGCCCTTCAGCTTAGAAGCGATGGTTGCGCCCACACCAGGTAAGTCTTTTATATCTACATATTCATCCTGAAGAACAGGCACCTTCTTGGTTTCCTCTTGAGGAGTCGGTTGCTCCGCGTCCTTTTTTGCCATACGGATATTCTACATTCTTTGTTTAAAAACTTTATTTGCTATTTTAACTGTTCAAGAATAATGGTCGTGTCGGTCCTACCGACTCCATCAATCTTCCTAAGCTCTGAAACTACGAAATCAGAAAGCTCCTCCATCTTTGTATATCTGAACTTTATCACCAAGTCCCACTCGCCACTTATCAGCATCACCTCCTCCACACCAGTCTTGTCAGAAAGTGCCCTAGCGACCGTAACGGGGGATGCGCCCTCCAGAACGCTCACGAATATCAAAGCGGCCATCGTGTTCATATAATTATCTTATTGTTACAATGTATTTAAAGTTTATTCGATATTTTTGATTTGCTCATACTTTCATCTTAGGTCGTCGATTTAGAATATACAAGATAAAAAGTATAAATTCAAAACGGAAAGCTTTATATTCTTCTCTGGGTCTGATTACACAGATTCGCTTATTAATATTCGATGTAATCATATAAAGAAATGAAAAGCGAGCTTGTTAGACTCAGCAATGGTTTGCCACTCGTGTACAGATCTATACCAACCCTCGAAACGGTATCCATCGCGTTCGCTACTTCGTACGGTTCTGTCTACGAAACACTGGAAACAAATGGAGGTGCACACTTCTTAGAGCACATGCCCTATCTTGGTACCACCACAAAAACAGGAACGCAGGTCAAAGACATGTTTACTCGAGCGTGCGGACCGATTGCCGTGACATGGAACGCGCACACTGGAAAAGAAACCACGAGGTATATGGGTAGGGCATATAAATCTCTTTTTAGTGAGTTAGCGGAGATACTCTCGGATATAGTGATAAATCCTAGTCTAGATGGTGAAGCGTTCGAGACAGAGAGAGGCACCATAATGGTGGAGAACTTGGAGAAAAAGGATTCCTCCGAGGCGATTGCGGGTTGGACACTAGAAGAAATGCTTTTTGCCGGGCACCCTGCTTCTTTGAGAGTCATTGGTAGTGACGACGCGATTCGTAGGCGTATAACTAGGGATATGGCGGCAGAAATACATCGCGACTATTACACGCCCGATAATTCGGTCGTAGCGTTTTATGGCGCCGCCGATGCTGAGGAAATAATTTCCACGGCGGAAAGATACTTTAGCGGCTTGAGTGGTAAATTTGGAGGCAGAAGAATTGCTCCCGTGTCAAATGATAAAATTGATCGCACCGTTGTCGTGGAAAGGCCCGGTTTGCACGGCGCAGTTGTTGGAGTGGCTATCAAAATACCCCCGCACTCACCAAACTTAGAAAGTGACTACGCCGGGATTGATGTTCTCTCTGGTCTTTTGCGGAGGGATCTCTTTATAGAGCTACGCGATAAACGAGGGATGGCCTATGCTATGGGTGTTGATGCGAATGTGTACAGAACACACGGAAAATTCTACGTTCTTGTAAATACTCAGCCCGAGAACGCCGAGACCGTGAAGACCATAGTTCTCGAACAGATGCAAGAACTCTCCGACGGCGAGTTTGCGCCAGAGTTAGTGGAGGACAAGAAGGGAGAATTGCAGAGAGAGGCCAAAGTATTCTTCGCCGAGAACACGTTTGGTAGCGCCCAGACGCTCGCTACGGCGTACCTGACAACTGATACGACTTCGTACATCGATACACTGGATGAAGCCTACGGGAATCTTAGCCTTGATGAGGTCAGACGTATCGCTTCGCAATACTTAGCTCCAAAAAGTTCCGTTAAGGTAGTTGTAAAACCGAAAATCTAGATAGAGTGAAAGTGAAAAATCTGTAAGGTTTAGCGAAAAGTTTTTATTCTCGTTGCGGTTTATTGATTGTCAGTATCGTTGTTAAAACTTTAAAAACCTAAGAATTCTTAATATTCCAATTATGGACACCCAGAGTTTGGCTAAGGCCGTGGTAGAAGTCAAAAAAGAGGCCGAAAAGTCAAAAAAGAAGTTTTCCCAGTCGATAGACCTAATAATAATACTAAAACCAAGAAAGTCAAAGTCCGAAGAAGCCCTGGATACGCTGATATATCTTCCAAACAAGGTAAGAGAAATAAAAACATGCGCTTTCGTGGATAAGGATATGTCTACACAGGCAACTGGCGTATTTTCTAAAGTTGTACTAAAGGACGATTTTGCTAAGTACGACAAAAAATCCATAAGAAAACTGATAAAAGAGTATGATTACTTCTTTGCGGAAGCCACCATCATGGCGCCGACTGCTGCTAAGTTCGGTAAGCAGCTGACTGCGCTGAATAAGATGCCCAATCCAAAGACAAACACAGTAATAACTCCCGCGTCCAACCTAAAAGCAGCCGTCGAGAAGATTCAGTTTGCGACGAAGGTAAATACGAAGAAAAACAACGCGATATTGGTAAAAGTAGGGGATCAGAAGACTGAAGATAATAGTATAATAAACAACGTGAATGCGATATACTCCACAGTAAGGTCCTCTTTATCCAACGGCGAAGCCGCGATAAAACACATTTATTTAAAACCCACGATGGGTAAATCGGTGGCTGTATGAACAAGTCTACAGGTTCTGTAAAGAGGTCAAAAGCTGCGCAAGAGTTAAGCAAGAAGATATCTAAATACAAAACGATAGCGGTTGTTGAGCTTTCTGGTTTTCCTTCGGACAATTTCGAGCAGGTAAGGAAAGTTTTCAGGAATAAGGCAGATTTTGTATACACAAATAAAGTAGTTATATACAACGCATTGAAGACCGGCAATCCGGCGCTGGCCGAAAAGTTGAATGGAGTCAGGATGCCCGTTTTGTTACTTTCCAACCTAGAACCATTCGAGATAGCAAGGATGGCAATCGAGAATAAAGCATATTCCAAGATAAAGGGGGGAGAGCTCGCGCCGGAAGACATAGTTCTTCCAAGCGGTCCAACGCCATTTCCACCAGGACCTATGCTTTCGCAGTTCTCGTCGATAGGTGTAAAAACTAAGAATGAGGGCGGAAAAATCTCAATAATAGCAGACACTACTATTGTTAAGAAGGGCGAGCCGGTAAACGAGAAAATAGCTTCTATTCTTTCTAGCATGGAAATAAAGCCAAAGGAGATAATGCTCTCAGTATCATACGCTTTGAATGATAAAATAATATTCGAAAGGAAGGTTCTTTATGTCACACCGGAAGAATACGTGCGTCGTGTAGCGAAAGCGTTTTCGGACTCGTTGACAGTATCGGTAGAAGCCGGCATTTTGAACAAATATTCGATTAAAAACATAATCAAAAAGATTTATATAGGAGCAAGATTTTTATCTATAGATAAAAATATAATATCAAAATCGACTATTAAGGATATATTGGCAAAGGCATCGGTGCAGGCCGGCGCATTGACTAATATCTTAGGAGGCAAATAACGAAAATATGGAGTATGTATACGCAGCAATGTTGTTACACAGTCTTGGTAAGGAAATAAACGAAGAAGGACTTAGACAGATAATCTCAGCGGCAGGAGCGCAACCAGATGAGGGACAGATAAAATCAGTGGTTTCGGCTCTTAAAGGTGTTGATATAGACAAAGTGATAAGCGAAGCGCAGATTTCGGCGGCACCAGCAGCCCCAGCGGCCCAGCATCATGAGGCTAAGAAAGAAGAAAAGAAAGAAGAACCGAAAGCAGAAGAAGCTGCAGCTGGTTTGAGCAGTCTATTTGGCTAAAACATGAAATTAACCAGTCTAGTTAGCTTAACTGGAGATGGTTGGGTAACAGCATTAGAACATTTAGATGGCATGCTTGATGATTTACATGTTGATGTGAGGGAAGAAAAAGAGTGCAGGCCAGGACCTAAGAAAGGTACATATACATTAGTGACTGTGGGATATGATGTCGCATTCGTTAGTGGGATTAAAAATGCTAAGAAGCCAAGAGTGGACGTAGCGAGTCTACATCTACGTTCTGGTGTGCCGTATAATGAATTAGAGCTAGACTTTCATATGCACTGGAAAGACACGCAGGATGCTATACTCTCTGCTATCTATAAGGAATACGATAGCAGAATCGAGCAGTCTTTTTTTGAAAGAAGGCCTCCGAGACAATAAGTTAAAAGACAATAAAAGATTATTATAGGTTATTTATACTAAAAAATTCTTAAGATTAGCAGACCAAAAACAGAATAAGTATGACGATATTAATCACAAACGACGACGGATATAGGAGTTGGGGTCTAAATACACTTTATAGAGCGACAAAAGAAGTCTTCGGAAATGACATTGTTGTGGTCGTTCCGGAAGGGTATCAAAGTTCTACAGGTATGAGCTTCACCTTTCATAAACCTTTAAGGGTAGAAAAGTTGGTATATGAAAAAATGCCCTGTCTAGCAATTTCGGGCACACCCTCCGATTGTGTTTTTATGGCGCTTAACTACTTATTTAAGAATAAGATAACAATGGTGTTATCTGGTGTAAATAACGGAATGAATGCAGGAATGGACGCGATATACTCATCCGGTACCGTTTCTGCAGCAATGTGTGCAGCCATCTTTAAAATAAAGAGCGCCGCTTTCTCAAAAGACTTATGGGAAGAGAGTCTCGATACAGAAAACAAGAAAGAGATGGATAAGGTATTTCCAAAGTTAGTTTATATTCTTAATATAATAAAAAATAAAGGATTTCCAAAAGGTGTGGAACTTTTAAACGTAAACTTTCCGAAAGAGCTCAAGAAAAGCACAAAAATTAAAATAGTTCGAGCAGAAAGAAGTGTTTTTGAGAATGCCGTTCAAAAAGAAAAGGATCCGCGTGGAAAAGAGTATTATTGGCTCTATGGCACTTTGAAAAAGAACCTGGACAAAATAGCGGACTTGGCCGCCTTACTTAATGGAAATATAACAGTGACCCCTATAAAACTGTTCGCTTCCGGTGAGAAAGATATGTCTGATGTAAGATCCATGTTTTATGACTCAAAAACTTAGAATTATAATTCTAATAGTCGTACTGATATTTTGTGTGTCTTTGTTTGTCTACTATCTTTACCACATAAATTTTCTTAACTCCGAGTCCCCAGATCTAAATTCTTCGTTTGTTTCTGTTTTGAGTAGAGGATGTACCAGTTGTTCGAACAGTTTACCAGCAATCGTTTATTCTATTTTAAATAATCAAGGATATTCCAATTTGCAGGCGCAGACATATTATGGTACAGCTCAAGGAAATGGTTTTATTGCGAATAATTCCGTGACAGCTCTTCCATCCATTGTCCTCCCCGCTACAGAATCCTCAGCACAGTTACTCGACGCGATGGTGTATCTAAATATATTCAATTTAAATGGAAATGAGTTTGTATTAAATACTCCTTTTGCGTCTGGTCTTACGAGAAATGTTACGTATTTTAGTATAATACAGAACCGCACCATCTCTGCATTTGATATTTACAATGTATCAAAGGTTTACGGTATAAAAACTTCTAGTTCGAGTGCGCGATTAAATCTTATAAATCCTATGGAGATTATAGTGCAGTTTAACTCTACGAACCTTAGTATCGGGAACAAAACAGAAATACTTGTCGTATATAGTGGTTCTCCTTTCAGTGCCGTCGGTAATCTTATTATAGAAAATGCGTTGCAGAGTTTTGGTAATTTTAGTGTGACTGTAACTTCTCAATCACAGAGAATAAATGTATCCTCGACACAGGTCATCGGGCCAGAGCCCATATACAATCTGGCTCAAATGGGTTTCTTTAGTCCGCTCTTTAGTCTTCAGGCGTATAACTTGAGTTCGGTCTTCTCTTCTACCGCGCAGAAGGAGCTATTTCAATACGATCAAAACGTCGCATCGACCTTAAATGGCATCTACGGAAGCTTTACTCCCTTTCTAGATATCGGCGGAAGGTTTATTTCTGTTTCTTCTATGTTAGAACCGTATATATTCAATGGAATGAATATGACTCAGATAAATACACAGATTAAATTTAATTCTACGATCGGCGGTTTATTTAATTCAGCGGTTGCATTTTTAGATGCAATGCTTTGTTCATATGCGAGAAGCACGCAGACAGTATGTAGCTCCGCTGCTGTGGTTAGTCAAGAAGCCAATATCGAATCTAGGATAGTGTAATTTTTAGGATTATGAAGACATCGGTGTTCCGAGCGCTAATATTGCTTTCTTAAAGCTTTTTGCTTTCATTATTCCAGATGACACAAGCACTCCATCGCTTCCGAGTTCTAAGCTTCTTTTAACGTCTTCGGAGTTTTTTATCCCGGCACCGATCAGCGCTAGGATTCCACCGCTTCTTTCTATCAAACTACAAAATTTTCTTACGATTTCTGGTTTAGCCGTAGAGACCGAGATATCTCCACCTATCAATTCCGGTGGTTCGTAGGCTATTGCAGTCGGCGCAAGTTTTAAGACGTGTTTTGCTTCGTTAATATCCTCGACGCACACGTATGTTCTTAAACCGTGCGTCTTGCAGAGATTTACTGCTTTCTTTAGCGCGGAAAATACTTTAAATTTTGCTTCTGAATGGTTTAGTAACGCCCCAATAGCACCACTTTTCTTTATTTCGTACCAACTAATGTGTCCTGTAAAAGCACCCGGATAAATCTCGTCGATTCCCTGTGATATACTTTCGCAGATTCTTGCGGTTTCTCGCAAGAGTGTGAACGGGGGAGAAACTATTACTTTTACCCTCAATTTTTTTGAGACTTCTTTGGCTATATTCGCTATTAGCAGTCCTTCATCGACGCCTTCTGCATATGCTTTATAATTTATTATTAAGGTTTTCATATTCATCTAAGAAGTAACAGCTTTTTATAGCATAGAAATTACCTCTAACTGTTTTTATTTTGAGTTTACCTCTTACAGTCTCTTTTTTTATGACTTCATTTACAGCGTCCTTCATAAATTTCCATGAATTTACGAAACTCCCCCCTATAATGATTATTTCTGGGTCCAGCATGTAAGCAATGGACGATAGAAACCTACCAAAGATGCCACCTATCTTTAGAAACGTCTCAATGGCATACAAGTCGCCGGCTTTAGCCATGTTATTTAATTCTAGCCCAGAATACGAAGAGGTCTTCTTTAAACCGCCGCCCCCAATTATAGAGTCTGCATCTTCCTTTGGTCCAAGCAAGTTTTTCATGTGACCTATCTCTGAAGCAAGACCTTTTCCACCATATATTTTTTTATTTATAACGATAGAGCCGCCTATCCCCGTGCCCCAAACTATAATTACTCCATCTTTTACCTTTCTCAAAGCCCCCCTTAAAATTTCATATATAGCGAAGCAGTTTGCATCGTTATCGATGCAGACTTTTTTGAAGTGTTTTTCTATAAGTTTTTTAATGTTTAAGTCGATTATCGGGAGATGGGGACACAGTATTACTTTTCCATCTTTGTCCACTCTACCGGCTATCGAAACGTTAGCTGTGCTAGAAAAGGTTCGAAATTTTCTCAAGTTGGTTTCGAATGTTTTTATAAACTGTGAGCGTTCTTTAGGAGTCGGGTACTTTTCACTGATCTTTACCTTGAGGTTTTTGTTGAGTACCGCGAATATAGTCTTTGTACCCCCTATATCTATACAAACTTTATCTTTTTTCATGATTCTTTCAGACAGAGTTGATTGTTTCTCTTATTTTCTTTATTCTGCCCACAGGGTTTTCGCTCTGCCACATATGTCTACCGACAGCGACACCGCTAAAGCCGGCAGAAATTGCTTTTTCCACACGCCGTTCAAATTCATTATCTGACACTTCCTTTCCGCCTGCAAAGAATACTCTGGTCTTATCGGCGCATTTGACGATCCACTCGAGGTTTGAGTCATCATCTGGATATTTTATTTTTACTACGTCCGCGCCCATTTCCATTGCTATTCTCGCCGCGTATGCTATGGTCTCAGGTGATTCTTCGTCTTTTATTGCTTCGCCGCGTGGATACGACCACATTATTGTCGGAAGCCCATATTTTTTCGCTTCTTCTTGTATCTTGCCGAACTCAGCTAGCATAATATGTTCATATTTACTACCGGCATAGACCGCGTATCCGACTGCGGAGGCGCCAAGTTTTATCGCTTCCTTTACACTACACACTTGTGTTGAAATCGGTTCTCCTTCGTATAGATTGGTCTTTTGATTTAATTTTAATATCAGTGGAACACCACTGCTCTTCTTGTAGTGGTTCTTGGCAGAGCCTTTCAGCAATACTACAGCATCGACTTCCGCTTTTCTGGCGATATCTAATATATATTCTGGCGAAACATTTTTTGTGTTAAAGTCCGTCGGACCGTGCTCCATTCCATGATCGTATGCCAAATATATTCCTTTTAATTTAAGCTCACTTTTTCTCATATTTTGTCCTCCTTATTTTAAGTTTTTGTTTTGGATATTCTTCAACTATCCCTTCCTTAGCTCCATAGTGTTTTATTACGTTGCTAGCATTATAACTTCCCAGACTTATAGCGTCTATTATGTCTTTTTTGTCTATAAGCGCGTTGATGAATCCTGATAGAAAAGCATCCCCAGCTCCAACGAAATTTATTTGTTTCGTGGGAAAAGCCTCTGCTTCGTAAATTTCATCGTCACTAAAAACTAATGAGCCCTTTTCCCCCTTTGTTATTATTGCGGTAGTTTTTACTGCCTTGCCTAGTTTAACCAAGTTTTTTATATCATTTCCGTATCCCACGAATTGCTTGGCTTCTTCATCGTTCATGCTTATGATATCGATGTTTTTTAGTACTGGTTCCATTTTCTTAATTTTTAGATTTAGTTCATTTGAACCAGGATTCAAAACTATCTTTATGTCATTTTCTTTGCAGTACTTGACAATTTCCGGCAATACTTTGTAACTTTCTCCCGCAAGAGGCCCCACGTAAAGCCATTTTGATTTAAAGTCTAGTTTTATATCGTCCATCGTGATGGTCTTTTCGATTCCACGGTATATGAACAATATCATGTTATTATTTTTTGCGACAACTATTGTAGAAAAAGGAGTCTCTCCCTTCCCACGTACAATGTAATCGGTAAAGACCCCTCTCGATTTTAGATCTGTGATTATAAAGTCCCCATTAGAATCATGGCCTATCTTTGATATGGACGCCACACTTTTTCCGAACTTTGCGAAAGTAGCGACCGCGTTCGTGGCGCTTCCGCCTGTGAATTCTAGGGTTTTTTCGACTTCCAATTTTTTGTCGAATGGTATCTCGAGGAAGTGCTTGTTTATCCCCGGCTTAAGGTTGCTTTCCTTCGGGAATAAAAAGATGTCTTTTGTTGCTGAACCAAGTGCGACTACGTCGAACATACGATTATTACGACGATAAACAATAAAAGCATTTATTTGAATATAGCGGAAATTTATGATTATTTCTTTTCTAATTTTTTCTGTGTTTCCTGTAGCTGCTTTGTGGTTTCGTCGACCGATTTGCTGATGTTTTTTAGACGGAACTCTATAAGCTCCAGTTTTTCCTTCAAAGAGGAAGACAATGCTTTTCTGTCTCTACTTACGAGCACCTGCCCCACCATCTCGAACAATTTTTCCGTGTCTTGAGAATGTTCTACTTCATCCAGGGTTCTTTTTATTTCGTTGTATTGTAGCTGGAGCGTCTGTTTTTGTGCCATTTCCACCTGCAACTGCTGTCGCAGATTATCATAATCTTCTTCTTCGTTCATAATTTATCTATCTCTTCTAAAGTGTTTATCGTGTTGATATAATTCATAATAACAGCACGTAATATGTTAGTATCTTTAGCTTCTATTTGTATATATAAATTTCCACTTTCTGTCTTGACGGATACGGATACGCGGTCGTTGCTCCTCAAGACGCCGGTTAAAGCCTTTTCTGCAGCAGCTGCAGAATCCTTGTCCAGCCTGAGTTCCAGCTTCGCAGACAGAGGATATTCACTATCGTGCTTTAACATGGTGTCCGCCCTCCGGGCGTTTCTTAATTAGAACTCTCCCACCACAGTATGGACAGCGAATGAGCTCCTTTATTTCAGAGGAATCGACTGCAGCACCACACGAAAAACAAGAATATTTTGTCATAAAGCCTTAACCGACAGAGAATATGCGTTATCGGCAATCTCCAAGCCGCATCTTTTGCACTTCCAAACGCCACCAGATAGTCTTTTAATCGCTGGTTTTTTGCATCGAGGGCATTTGTACTTTTGTGTACGTAGTTTATGTATCTCATCTAGACGGTTTCTTACGCCCACACCATATCTAGGAGTTCTCATATCTCTTCTTTTTATTTTTCTTGATATTTAAACGTTAAAACCGCTCATTAAATGCATTTATACTTGCATATTTGATAGATATAAATATGAAAGTCTTAGCAGCTCTTCTACTAGTAGCGCTCCTATTTACCGCTTTTGGCGTTAGTCATGCTTCAGTCAGTCAATTTTCGGGGTTACCTGCAGGAATAAGCGGAGCTGGAGTGGCATACGTTAATATAACCAACACAATAACCCAGTCTTCCGGATATTCGGCTACTTCGAACATTGTTTATACTTTTGTTTATAACGGTTCCGGGACGATAAATTTAACCTTGCCAAATTATGTCTCTAATGTAAACCTCCTTGAAGCGGGGCAACCATACAATACTTTCAGTATGATACCCAACTCACAGTGTAGCCCCTTTATACCGCTTTCACAGCAAAGTTGTATCGTATTGGTGTTATCGAACATAGTTAGTAATCGATTGTTTTTACTGTCTTACTCTTATAATATAGGATATCCAACCGATGGAGGAGTTTTTAATTCGACAGTTACGTTTATACCGTTTGCGCCGACCGAATTAAGGATAGTCACAGTTTTACCCCAAGGTGCCTTTCTGCAGTCAAAACCGTACTATAACCCCTCCACCGCCACCTTTTCGTCCAACGGTCACAATATAGAGGTCGAGTGGGTATTTTATCAGAATACTCCGGGAATAAGTTTACCATTCAGTGTCTCATACCAAGAAAATTTTTCAGCCCAAAATTATAACTCCTACATAATTGCGATAGTGATAGTCGCAGGAATAATAGCTGTATTGCTGATGCTAAGACGTTACAAAGAGCAACCAACTATATTTAGTAATAAGAAAAAGACAAATCCATTCGTTACTCTTCTCAGCTCAGAGGAGAAAAAAGTATTGAGTCTACTAAAAAGAACTACGTTTATCGGCCAAAAAGAACTGATAGATGCGACTGGGTTCTCTAAGGCGAAAATGAGCAAAATAATCTCTAAATTGTCAAGATACAAGCTGATAAAACTACACGCGGACGGCAAATATAACAGAATAAAAAGAATTTAGCATGTTGAACAAATTAAAAGGTTACCGTGTCGAAAGAAAAATAAAGTTGCTTCTGATGCGTTATGGGTGGAAGGTCGTAAGGGCTGGTGGTAGTCTCGGCGAGTATGATCTTATTGCTTTTAAGAAAAGCAAGTGCATCTTCTTTCAGATAAAATCTACAAGCAAAGATAGGTTCTACTATTATGGTTATATGCGCTCTGAATACGAAGGTTTCCCCTTTCGACTGGTCGTTGATTTCGGCAGAAACGTTATAAGGGCTCTTAAACCCAAAAAAATAGTTTCTAAGAGCGATGGCGAAGACATCGACCTCTTTTTGCATTCACAATAGTCATCTTATAGTTTCCGATGGTTTCTAGGGAGTTTTTTAATACCAAAATTGAGGTATTAAGTTATAATTAAAGATGGTTTTTGTGAAGCTCGGACACAGGAACCATCTTTAGTTTATAGTTCTTTTGTACCGTGATTTAGTCTTGAAATTCTAACCAAATACTGCTGTAAGAGTGACTACGGCAGCCACCAAGATAAAACCAAGAATCAGTACGGTTTGAGGTTTTATCGTTATTTTACTCTTATACTCCGAATAATACTGGACCAACCCTCCAAAAGAAGAAGGCATCCTAGTCTGTCCCTTTTTTCCTAACATATTAATCCAATTATTAGACGACTCTGTTATTAAAGCTTTCTATGTGAGTTATCTCTTTTAATTTTGGTATTATCGGCTGTAAGACTGCTCTGCTATCCTCATTTGGATACCCCACAGGTATGACTCCCCTTACCACATATTTAGCAGGGATATCAAACAGTTTTTTAACCTCCTCTTGCTGTACAGTTGCTATCCACGCGCTGCCCAAACCGAGTTCTGCTGCATAGAGTATGATGTTTTCTATTGCAAGAGCGGCGTTTTCTACGCAAAGCACGTCTTCCCCTTCATCACCAAATAGAGTTTTAAGTTTTTCAGGGTCACAAAAAACGATTATTATGAACGGCGCTGTATTTATGTTTGGAGTCAGGCATATCTGACTTAACTGTGCTTTTTTATTGACGTCGGTGACCACCAGGAACTCATATTCGTGTATTCCACCTGCACAAGGCGCCAGACGTGCAGCATCTAGGATTTTTATTATCACTTCTTCTTTTACAGCTTTATTGGAGAAAGAATAAACCGTCTTTCTTTTTGCAATCGCTTCATAGATGTCCATATCAGTAAAATATTATTATCAAAGCGTTAATTTATAGTTTAAAAAGTATGCCGTAATGGGATCAATAAAATTAGGAATAGTTCTCTATGATTTCTGCTTTTATCTTGGCTTTACCGCCAGTGGATTTCGCGAGCTGCTCGCCGCAGACTAGGCATTTTACGTCTGATGCAGCCTTAACGAATATGACCTGTTCGTTTTTACATTTTGGACAGCGTACTTTCGAGAAGTTGCTTTCTGCCGGTTTGAATACGATTTCATCCATATTACTTTATTTCTAGTTTCTTAGCTTTTTTTCCGCGATTTTGTGTCGTCATTTTATTGCATTTAGTACATTTATATCTTAAATCGTATCTTTTTGATTGTTTTACCCCCAGACGCTTAGCATGCTCGAACATCGGGTATGGCGTAGAACCATATCCATGCTCTATATTATAGAGCTTTCTTCTACTACCGGCGGTAAGGACACCTCTTTGTCCGCCCTTGACCTGAACGACTTTTTGTATAGTATGCATCTTACAAAAAGGACAATACCTTTTTACTTGTGCTGGGAATTTCATTCCTTTTAATTAAATTGCTTAATATTTAACCCTTTTGTTATTAGAGACTTTGTTTTTAAGTCTAAAAATAGTAGACTTTATAAACAAAATTCGCTTCTTAAGCAAAGATCATATAAATATTAATTATTTTGAGTGAAAATTATTCACTTGAGGTTTCACTTAGATAATATACAGAGATATGCGATATTAACTTTTTTAATACCTACAAATTTAAATCCCACTTTCTTAAAGATGTTTGCAAGTCTGACTTTAGAGAATTGTTCAGAGATATTGGTATTTGTCTGTTTAATATCGAGTAAAATCGTATTGCTTTTCCTTATCACAGTAACTCCAAGGCCTATTTTTTTGTAAGCTTTCAATCGTTCATCAAGTGCATCTTCAGAGTAGACGCTTATTATTATTTTGCCTCTCGGCTTCAAGACCCTTCTCATTTCTCTTAAAATCTGATATTTGTCCGCTCCAAAGTTACCGAATGTGTTGCCCATGCAAACTATGTAATCAAATGCTGCGTTCTTGATAGGTAAAGCTTTTGCGTCTGCCAAAAGTATTTTTGTCTTAGAAAATCTTTTGAAATTTCTTCTAGCAAATTTGACTGCTTTGATATCATTATCTACTCCAGTTATTTTGTTGGTTATTTGTAATAATTCTTTTATAGTTCTGCCATCACCACAACCTACATCTAATACTTTAGAATTTCTTTTTATATTAGAAAGAAGATACCTTTTTTCTTCTCTAGACCACTTTTTAAATGCGAGGGTCGTATTTTTGATAAGCTCATTAAATAAAATAAAGCTACTTTCTGCCATTGGTAAATTTAGCCATTATAGTTTTAAATATAGCATTCATAAATAAAGGCTATTTGATAAACAAAGTCATTATCGAAGAGTTTACTAGCTAAATTATCAATATCTTATTATATCTTTGTCCGCGGCAAAGTCAAAAACAACTTAATTTAAATCGGCATTACTTAATGTTTTAATGAGAATACGACTGTTGGTTCTGTTCATAGTTATATGTCTTTTTTTTGTTAGCAGCACACATGCGGCCGTCAATCTGAACATGCAGGAAGTACCTTTTCAGAGCGGTTCTTGTCCAGACTTAACGCCCTCACAGATACAGAACGCCTACGGCTTCAATCTTTTGTATTCTGAAGGTATAAATGGAACGGGAGAGAGCGTTGCTATCGTCGTCACACAAGGTGATGCACAGATATTATCGGATATCCAAGGTTTCGATCAGGCATACAATCTACCGCGTTTAGTAAATGGTTCTAATCTGATAATAATAGCGCCATTCGGAAGTGCTCCGGCGACTTCGGAAGACTGGACGGCAGAGACAGCATTGGATGTCGAGGTGATACACTCTCTAGCACCGGGCGCTAAAATATATTTGATGGTCGCTCCGAATGACAGTTGGTTATTCAATACAATAAATTATACAATAAACAACCTACAAGTAAGCTCGATTTCTTTGAGTTGGGGCGTCTCGGAGGAACAATACAACAGCGTGCTTATAAACCAAGAGAATAGCATACTGGCTAAAGCAACACAAAAAAGGATAGAGATATTCGCCGCGACCGGCGATGACGGCGCTTTTAATGGACTAAGTCAATTGAACGTTAATTTTCCCGCTTCTAGTCCATACGTGATTGCAACCGGTGGGACGGTACTTTCCGTTAGCCCTGGTGGGACTTATCTTGGAGAAACGGCTTGGAATGGCAGTGGGGGAGGTTACAGCCAGTTTTTTAGTAAACCTGCGCCACAACCAAATATAAGCTCTCAAAGGATGATACCAGATGTATCCTTTAATGCTGGGGCTCCAATATGTGCATTTATAAATTCTCAGTGGAGCGGTTACACTGGCACTAGTATAGCCGCGCCGGCTTGGGCAGCGATAGACACTCTGGTGAATGAAAAAGCATCTGGAAGTGGCGCTCTTTCGATGAAGACTATATATGATTCTTATTATTCGAAAGGAAGCCTGGTTTTCAATCAAATATATGGCGGAAACAATAACCAATACTCCGCGAACGGAGGTTATAATTTAGTAGCAGGATTAGGCAGCCCCAAAACTTATCAGTTGGTTCAGGTTCTTTCTAGCCAATCCTACGAGATAGAATTCAATTCTAGTAGCGCAGCTGCGATTTTTAATATAGATGGCGTCAATTACACCGGTCCTACTCGTCTTAATTTTAGTTACGGTCAAAATGTAGCGCTCAAAGCATACTCTGCTGTTCAAACAAAAACATCGCGCTACCGACTTTCATACTATTCTGGTTTTGTAAATTCTGACGAGCAACCAGTTACATTCTCGGTAAATTCTTCAGGATTTATAACAGCAAACTTCAATTTGCAGTTTGCGGTTTTTGAAAAGAGTGTAAACGGGAGCCAGAACCGCACAGTATTCATCGATAACGGGAGCTCGTTACAGATATCTTCTCCGATTAGAACCTCTTTTGGAAATACTAGTTATACATTAGTCGGTTTAAGGGTCGGTAATGGGGCGACACTATACAAGTCATCCGAATCACTTTTTATATCCGCCCCACTAAATTTGACGTTCGTCTGGGATATGGGCTCTATAACCAAGTTTAGTTTCTCGAACGCGCCAAGCGGTGCGGCAGTCGCTGTTTCTTATATAGATTACATTCCTTTCTCCAATAAAACAACGGGGTATGTTGCAGACGTAAGCAGCGGAGAAAACGTATCTGTTGCAGACGGAACGATTATCAATTACAGTAGCATTCCTCTCTACTATAATAGTTTCAGATTTGTTACACAGTCGTCCACCTTATATGAAAGGACCAGCGTAAACTTGAATTTTATACAAGAATCAAAGTATATTCTAACGTTTTTATCAAAAGAAGGGGTTAAAATCTACCCTACTACTGTTTATGTAAGTAGTCCGAGCATTATCGAAGAATTTCCCAATTCCACAATCTGGGCCCCAACAGGGGAAGATTTTGATTTGCATGGAGTAAGTTTTGTCAATAACGGATTCAATGTGTTACCTAGCCCGATGCTGCTCTCGCCTCAGAATGCGACAGACAACATATCATTACCAGTGGATAACGTGGCTATTTCTGTCGGTTTATATCTGGGTATACCGGTGATTGCTGCTAAGGTCGATTTTATCTACAAAAATCTTTCTATAACAAATTCTACTAGTATAAGTGGTTTGGTGACTTTCTACAACGTCCCGGATAATAATTATAATCTAAGCATCAATGCCTATGGAAGCAGTTATAACTACCAAAATTTGAATGGTAATGACCAGAGTCTACAGATCACTCCCTTCTTGTACCAACTATATCTGATAATTGGTTCGATAAGCATTATAATACTGGCGCTAGCAATCTTTGAAGTGTTGCGCCATAGAAGCAAGAAGTTTCGGTCGAGCCGCAGATAAGCACTTTTTTTCTCACTCAAAGGATATTTATAAGAAAAGCTACAAAACCAATATATGGCCGGCCACATGTCGATTTTATGAACCGCCAGGATAATCAATAATATAGATGGAATCAAAGGATTACACCGTATCGAGGGAAGAGGGAGACATAGTTTTGACCTATAAGGTTCCTCTTAGCGTACTTTATCCCAATCCTGAAGATAATGAGGACGTCTTCGAGAAGATAATAAATGCGATAATGGAGTCTGGGGACATTACTTCTTTGGTGATAGTAAGCGATAGGAATTATGTTTATATCAAAGATGCGGTTGATCTTCTCAATGACTTAGCGGATAAGTACAAGGAAATTCTCCAGTCTGATGTTTCTGCGCCATTCGATGCCGAAACTCAAAGAAGTCTACCGGACGAAATATCTCTTTTCAATTATATTTTGTTTGATAGATTGAGAAGGGACCCGATAGGCGCATATGTATTCGGTATTAGAGCGGGCAGGGAAATAAAGGTAAAAGCGAAGACAAGTCCATCGTCTTCTCTTGACGAATTCGTAAAGAGATTCGATGATATGATGACACAGATAAGCTCACTAAAAATAGTACAGAGCAGTGCTTCTTTCATCTTAGGTTATAAAATAGGAGACAGGTCTCCTTATAAGGCGCTATTCAAACCGTTGATAAGACCGAACTTTACCTACACGAGAATAATGTCAGAGCCGCCTCTTTCTGCGATAGAAGTCGAAACATACAGAATAAAAGGTTCAGACGATACAGAAGTGACTATATACAGAGTCCCCGGAGTATCCCAATATCTATACCATCTGGCACCGCCGGAGCTCCTTCTGAACGTTGATGAGTACGATATACTAGACCAGGTGAGGACCGCGCTGATAGACTATAAGCCGCAGGAAGAAGAGTTTACCGACCCGGTAAGGATGCGCGAAATATTCTATAACATCGGCAAGGACATGATAAGCGATATAAACGAAAAAAACAAATACAATCTACAATTTAAGGAGATAGAAAAATTAGCGAGAATACTCGTTAGATTGACCGTCGGCTTTGGTATGACAGAAGTGATTCTTTCCGACGATAGAGTCGAGGATGTTTATATAAACGCACCGATAAGTAAATCACCCGTCTTTGTGAAACATGTCACATACGGAGAGTGCTCTACTAACATAATACCAAACGCAAAAGAAGTGGATGCCTGGGCGTCCAGATTCAGGCTTATTTCTGGCAGACCTCTCGATGAAGGGCATCCTGTGTTGGATACAGAACTCATAACAGAGAACACAAGAGCGAGGGTAGCGGTAGCACAGAGACCTCTTTCTCCAGGAGGATTGAGCATAGCATTTAGAAGACATAGGGAAGCGCCTTGGACGATACCACTCTTCATAAACAATAAGATGTTGTCGCCTTTCGCAGCCGGACTGCTTTGGTTTTGTATAGAAGGTGCAAGAAGCGTGTTGATAAGCGGTACCAGAGGTTCTGGTAAGACTTCTCTGCTTACGGCCCTAATGCTCCTGTTGATGAAAAAATACAGGATAATTACTGTGGAGGATACTTTGGAGATACCGACCGATGCATTTACAGATATCGGCTACGACATGTTGCCTCTCAAGGTGCAAAGCGCTATAATAGGCGAAAAATCCGAAATGTCTGCAGAAGAAGGAATAAGAACCACCCTTAGACTTGGTGACAGTTCGTTGATAGTCGGGGAAGTACGAAGTACAGAAGCAAAGGCGCTCTATGAAGCTATGCGTGTCGGCGCGCTCTCCAATGTAGTCATGGGAACTATCCATGGAGACAACCCATACGGCGTATTCGATAGGGTAGTAAATGACTTGGGTGTTCCAAGGACAAGTTTTAAAGCAACGGACCTAATAATTTCCGTCAATAAGATAAAGAGCATAGATAGGCTGACAGAATCGAGAAGGGTGCTCAGTATAACAGAAGTGAGGAAAGACTGGAACGAAGACCCAAAATACGAAAACGGGTTCATCGACTTGGTAAAATATGATATAGAGAAGGATGCATTGATACCGACCAGTGATTTACTCGAGGGCAATAGCTACATAGTGAAAGAGATAGCGTCAAATGTAGAGGGGTGGGCCGGGAACTGGGATGCAGTATTAGACAATATAACAGCAAGAGGCGAGCTATTAAAAATGATATCGGATTACGCCGATAAAATCGGAGATAGATCAATTTTGGAAGCAAAGTTCACTTCGATGGCCGTAGACCAATATTATGAAATAGTAAACAAGCTTAATCAGGAATCCGGGAAGTCACCAGAAGGCAGCAAGATACTCAAAAATTTTGATTTATGGTTGAAAGAAAGAAAGTAGTTGTCGATCGTGCTCTGCCAAAAGATTTTATAGAAAAATATTATACTGGCACAGAGCTCATTCCGCAAGATCTTTATAAAAAAGACGAAAGCACCAGGGAAGACCTAAAATCGATAGAATACAAGATCTTCAAAGAAAAAAATCCAACCCTTCTTGCCAAGATGATAACCTTTGGCGCTTCAACTGTCGGGAGGGTGATACGTTTTAGCCTGAAAAAAGAGGACGAAAAGAAGACCAACACTCTTTTATATCTTTTAGGGTATGATTTCGACGCAAAACAATTATACGGGTTCTCTTTGTTTTTGCTAGCACTAGGCTTCATACTTGGCATCTTAGCCATGATTTTTGGGCAGCTATTGATCGGAATAATAATCATCGTACTCGGCATAGTAGGCTACTTCGGTGTGCAGTACTTCCCAAAGCAGCAGATGATGATACGATTGAGCAAATCTTCGAGTGACCTTGTCACATTCATCCTTTATCTGGTGATATACATGCGCCAGACACCAAATCTAGAAGGGGCGGTACAGTTCGCCTCCGAGAATCTAAACAGTTATCTCGCATTTGACCTCAAAAAACTAATATGGGACACTGCAGCGAGAAAATACACAAATATAAAAGAGGCTCTCGATGATTATTCTCAGAGGTGGGCGAAGTCGAGCCCAGCGTTCACCGACGCGCTTTTCCTGATAGAAAGCTCGGTATACCAAGAATCGGAAGAAACGAGACTAAACCTCCTAGATGAGGCGACGCAGAGGATACTCGGTGGTACATATGAGTCCATGACCGAATATGCTTCTACGCTCAAAGAACCATTAAATACCGTGTACATGCTGGGAATGGTACTACCTGTCCTGGGTCTTGTATTAGCGCCGATGATGATGGCCTTCGTCTCTATACCGGATTTTGGAATACTCCTCGCGCTCATGTACGACGTAGCGCTTCCATTGATGGTATACTTCTTGATAAGAAGAAGACTCTTGGAAAGACCAGCCGGTTTTTCTCCTCCAGATCTTAGTCTGGTGCCAGGTTTGCCGAAAGTAGGGACATTTTATCTTAAATCTGGTAACAGAAAGATAGCCATAAACGCACTTTTACCAGCTGCAGCAGTTTTCATCTTATTCATGTTCTTAGTTTATCTTCTTCTTCCTTATATGTTTGTATTCGGTCCCACACAAATATATGTTTCTATGATTATAATCGCCGGAATAGGGTTCTCTATGTTTGTTTATTTCAAACTCTCCGTCTTCCAGCTAAAAGAAACGGAGGACGAACTTATGAGGGTTCAGAGTTCATTCGGTGGGGCACTCTTCCAAATGGGTTCTTTTCTGTCACAAGGATTCCCACCCGAGACGACTATGCTGAAGGTAAAAGAAACGATGAAAAATACGCCGATGGGAGACTTCTTTAATATCACGGTAAATAATATAAAAAATCTCGGCATGTCCTTAAAAGAGGCTTTCTTCAATAAGACAAACGGCTCGACGAGATTCTTTCCATCCCCGATGATTATAGCCGGCATACGAATATTTGTAGAGTCTGCCAAAAAAGGAGTGAACAACGCCGCTGCCGCTACAATCTACATATCCAAACACCTGTCAAATCTACGTAGGATAGACGAGCAGGTGAAATCTCTTTTGGAAGAAGTCACCTCTGGCATGCGCGTAGAGGTTGGTTTATTGAGCCCCGTAATGGCCGGAATAGTGGTAGGCCTGACAACCCTAATAGGAACTGTTCTGAGGTCATTGGCTGGTAGTGTAAGTACTATACAAAGTAGTGTAGCAGGTCCTGCTTCATCCTCTAGCGTGTCTTCCGTCGTACCTTTTGCGTTTGGATTGTTTAATCTTAGTGGAGGACAGATACCTCTTTACACTTTTCAATTAATAATAGGAATCTATCTCATAACCCTAAGCGTGATAATAGCATACGCAATATCAAATATCTCTCAGCCTGGAGATAGAATAGTACTAAGAGAGAACATAGCTTCGATGCTTTTGATTTCCATATCGCTTTATATAGTAGTCGCGTTCATAGTCACTCTTGTCTTCGGCTCTATAGGTGGCTTGGTCCTCGGTGCCATCCACATGGTGTAGTTCGGTTTGATAAACTTTATATCTAATTGTTGTCGTTGTATTTGATATGCCATATATTCCGCAACCAGACAGACCTTTATTGGATATAAAAGTAAAGGAACTTGTAGATGAAATCTCACTTGAATTATCAAAGATAAATGGGACTGGAGAGGTTGCATCTTTTTATGAAAAAAGCATAATAGAGATTTTTGATGTCTTATATGCTTTGGAAAGCGGAAAAAAGAACATAAAATTAGATTCCAAAGCTAAACTTCTAGCTAATGAGATGTTTGAAGTAGCGAAAGACAGGGACCATAGACCTTCTTGGTTGGGCGAGATGAATTATTCTATCACGAGACTTATACAATTAGTTCCGAGAAGGATGGTCGAAATAGGCGCTTGGAAAGAAGAGTTCCGTTACTGGGTTTATGCGCAGACTTGTGGTGCGTTGGAGAGGGCCGCCCTAGAGCTGAACAAAAAAAAGATTGATGAAAGATTCACTTATATTTTAAACGGTGTGGTGGGCGCGCTGTTCGATATAAAAGACGAATACAAAAGAAGGGTAAGTTCAGCCTATGAAGCCGTTCAAATACGCAAGACTGGTGATTGCTATGATGGCCCTTATCACACCGAACTTGAAGACGTAAAAGACGACAACGGAAAAGTTATAGGCTATAGAGAAATAATGAAAGATTTTAGACCAAAAATCGTAGATAAGAAAAAATAATAATTTAGTTACCTTTTTTTGTCTCATTTAGGGCTACTATATCTATTATCAGTTTTGCAGCTAGTATTTCGGTTATATTATTTTCTCCCAAAGGCCTGGTCTCTGTTAGGTCAAATCCGACTAGTTCGGCTGTTTTTATTATGGTTTCTAAGTATTGGAGCATTTCGTGGTAATGGATACCCCCCGGTTGGGGAGTACCTATGCCAGGTGCAGCAGACGGACTGAATGCGTCCATATCGATACTTATGTATACTTTTCTTCCACTTACTGCTTTTTTTAGGTCCTTTAATTGCGTGTCTAACTGTTTAATGGGGGTGAAGAGAGTCGGAATCTTTCTTTTTTTCAGTTCTTTTTTGTCCTCTTGACTTAAACTCCTAACACCGACTAGTACTATATTATTTCTTTGATTTACCAGTCTAGAATTACTTGCATGATTTACTCGCGAACCCAAAACTTCTTTTTTAAAATCAGCATGTGCGTCAAAAATCACGAAAAGTACATCTTTATCGAAAGCCAAAGACGCGCCGTATGTTATTGTATGTTCTCCGCCAACAAGTATCGGGAACTTTTTTTCTAGAAGGACGTCGGCGACTGTGCTTTTTATTGCTTCGACTGCCTTTTCAGCGTTTGGAGGTATCTCCAGTTCACCCGAAGTAAAAATTAGGTTTTTGACTTCGAAATCAAATTCGTTATCATAATTCTCCAACGATCTTGAAGCTTCTATTATCGACCTTGGGCCGAATTTAGTTCCTTTTAGATATGTGGTGGTTATATCCATCGGTATTGGAAGCAGCACATATTTGGCTTTCTTGAAGTCTACAACTTCTTCCAAAAAAGAATCTTTTCCTTCATAAAATAACATATTATTTCAACCTGACTTTCCTCTGGTTCTTAAACATTTCCATTATCTCTTTCGAGCTATTTACGTCTTCCACACGTTTGTCCGTCCTTACAAAAGAGACGGCTCTTGGGAATCGTAAAGCATAGCCTACGCCGTCCTCCATTCCACAGGTATGCGTTGGGCTCCTAGTTATTTCGTCTGCCTTCACAGTTATTACATACTTAGGAACCACCCAAACATCCGGTACCATTATCGAGTTGATTCTAGCTGGTTTATTCGAAGTTTTTATGTCATCCAACATCTTCCTAAGCATTTTAAATTGTTCTTCCGAGAAACCAGAGCCGACCTTTGTTATCGTTTCGAATGTGTCTGTCTTTTTGTCGTATACTCCACCAAGTATAGCGCCGATGCCAAAATCTGCTCTTGCCCCACGACCCTTAAAATAACCGAGCACTACAATGTCGATTGTATCGCTTAGTTGTGATTTGTAAGACCTTTTCATCTTAATCCAGTTAAAATTTCTAGCGCCGGCAGAATAAGGTGCATCTAATTTCTTTGCCACAACCCCTTCCAAACCGGAGCCGACGGTCTCTTCAAAGAATTTTGTGAATTCGCTGACTTTGTCAGTTATTATTATCTGCGACCTGGATATGGCCCCTTCTTTCTTGAATATTTCTTCTACTTTTTCGCGTCTTTTTGAATAAGGTTCGTTCATAAAATCGTGGCCATCTAATAGCATTATATCAAAAACAAACAACCTGAGAGGATAGTTTTCAGATACTTCTTCTATGTTGTGTTTTCGTTTTCTCTGGATTGTTATCTGGAACGGGTACAGTGTATTAGTGTCTTCATCGTACGTCAGCGCCTCGCTATCGAATATCATTTTATTATGCGCCAATTTCTTCACCGCTGTTACGATCTCTGGCATGAAATGGGTTATATCTTCCAGATTTCTAGAAAATACTTTTACTTCGTTACCATTTTTATGCACTTGTGCTCTGAAGCCATCGAACTTCTGGTCCACTGCGCATTTGCCGAGTTTATTCAGTATTTCTTCGGCACTTTCCAATCGTTCTGCAAGTGCGGGCCTTATAGGTCTCATGACTTCGATTTCAAATTTTCTTATTCCGTTTTCACCTTTTTCGTAGAATATTTCAGCTACGTGACCTAAGTCAGAACAAAGATTGAAAGCACGTTCTAGTTCTGATTTGAAAGTTCTATTTCCAGTTTTTGCTTTTGATAATGCCTCCATTATAGTGGCTTCGCCTACTCCGAGTCGCAGTTTACCCATCACGAATCTGATGCAATATTTTGATTCTAGAGGAGAAAGCTCCTTGAGCAGGATAGAAAGTGTGTTTATTTTGTGTTCGACACTGCCCTCCCCAGAAAGTCGAGAGAGTTCGAATATCTTGTCATAGACCTCAGATACAGATAATATAGACTTCTCCTTGTTTTTACTGTATTTTTCTGCTACTTCGCCGAGGTCTCCAAGTTTTTTATTTGCTGATTTAATCGTCCCTAGATCAATTTTATAAGCGTCCGATAACGCCTTTTCAACCATTCTGTCTGCTATTCCAAGCTGTACATTAAAGAACGGAGGAAGTAGCTCTTCCTGCATAAAATAAACTGTTTTTGCGATGTCTTTTTTGTCTGCTTTTGAGAATGCTTCTGATAGTATGTCGAACATCGCTAATCTTTTTGAGGTCGATTCTAGCTTAAGAAAATATTCGCTCAATTCGCCGAACTTCATGATTTACTAAAAGTCTTACAAATTTATAAACATATGAAGGATTATATTATTAAAAGTGCTTATCTTTATATTCCATAGAAGGATATAATCATTACGGAGGAAAACAATGGAAAAAAAGGATGCTCTTGTCTTATGGCTTAATGAAATAAGCAAAGAAGACGTCCCGATTGTTGGCGGTAAATCAGCGAACTTGGGCGAGATGATAGTTTCAACGAAAGTACCGGTTCCAAACGGTTTCTCTACTACGGCGCATGCGTTCGACGAGTTTATACGAACAAATAACCTCAGTGAAAAGATAAGCAATATTCTTAAAGATTTAGATGAAGAGAATTCTAAAAAATTGAAGGAAGCCAGTAATAAAATCAAAAAACTCATAATCTCCGCAAAATTGCAGGATGACCTCGCGAAGAAGATAACGGAATATTACACAGAGTTGGTTGCCAGGGAAAAACAAGATTTCGTAGCTATACGCTCCTCTGCTACGGCAGAAGATCTTCCAAACGCAAGTTTTGCAGGCCAGCAAGATACCTACCTCAACATCAGAGGCGTTCCCTTAGTTTTGCAGAAAGTAAAGGAGTGCTATGCGAGTCTTTTTACCGACAGAGCGATATACTATCGAATAAAAAATGGTTTTAAGGATAAAAAAATATCCTTGGCCGTAGCAATCCAGAGACAGGTATTCTCCAAAGCAGCCGGCGTTATATTCACACTAGACGTTTCTAATGGAGACAATTCTGTTGTCATGGTCGAAGCCAGTTATGGGCTCGGAGAGTATGTTGTACAGGGCACGATAACACCGGACACTTATTACATCGATAAGAAGCAACTAAAAATAACAAGGAAAATAATCTCGAAAGAGAAGACTAAGATGCTCCTGAGGGAGGAGTCTGGCGGAACCAAAGAGGTTAAAGTCAAAAAGCAAGATGCAGAAAGACAGTGCTTAACGGATCAAGAGATTTTAGAGCTAGCATCTTATGCTATTGATATCGAGAACCACTACAGTCGCGCGATGGATCTAGAGTGGGCGATGGATGCACGCGCCGATAAGCTCTTCATTGTTCAGGCGCGACCAGAAACCGCTTGGTCTAATAAAAAAGAAGAAGCGCCTCAAGAAGAAAGTAAAAGTTTGGACCAAATGAAGATTATTTTGAAAGGATTATCCGCTTCACCAGGAGTAGTATCTGGAGTAGCACACGTATTAAAAAACGTTGAAGAAATATCCGAATTTAAAGATGGAGAAATACTGATAACGAAAATGACTGCTCCAGACTGGGTACCGGCGATGGAAAAAGCTAAAGCTATAGTAACTGATGAAGGAGGAATGACTTGTCACGCAGCAATAGTATCGAGAGAGATGGGCGTTCCTTGCATAGTCGGTACAGGTTCGATCGGTAAAAAAGCGACAGAGACGATACAGACCGGCTCAAAAATAACGGTCGACGCCAAGAATGGAATAGTGTATGCTGGCGAAATGGAGATTAGCAAGCCAGAACAACGCCCTCAAATGATGAGCGGCGAAGAAGATATAATAACTGGGACAAAAATAATGGTGAATTTATCGGAACCGGAATCCGCGGAGAAGGCTGCAGCATTGCCGGTAGACGGCGTAGGCTTGATGAGAGAAGAATTTCTTTGGGCGCAGATAGGAGAACACCCTCTTTCGATGATTAAAAGAGGCCAAGGTTCCGTCGTAATAGATACGCTGGCTGATGGTATTAGAAAAGTTTGTGCGGCGTTCAATCCAAGACCGGTAGTATTAAGATTCAGCGACTTCAAAAGCGATGAATACGCAAATTTAAAAGGAGGAAGCGAATTCGAACCAAAAGAGGAGTCGCCGCTGCTTGGCTGGAGAGGAGCGTCTAGATATTATGATCCAAAGTATAAAGATGCATTTGTGTTAGAGCTTAAGGCTGTTAAAAAAGTAAGGGACGAGTTCGGTCTTAAGAACCTCTGGGCTCTTATTCCGTTTACCAGGACCGTTGAAGAGCTTAAGAAAGTTTTGGAGATAATGAAAGAGAATGGTCTTGAGAGAGACCAAGACTTTAAAATACTGCTTATGGCCGAGATACCTAGCAATATCATCTTAGCCGACAAGTTTAACGAATTTATTGATGGGTATTCGATAGGTTCAAATGACCTTACAATGCTTACGCTTGGTGCTGATAGGAACAGCGGTCTGATGAGCAGTATGTTCGATGAGAGAGACCTGGCTGTTAAAAGGTCTATAAAATATCTAATAAAAGTCGCGCATAGAGACAATAAAACGGTTTCGATATGTGGTCAGGCGCCTTCTAAGTATGATGACTTCGTAGATTTTCTCATTCGATCGGATATAGATGACATATCAGTGAGTGCGGATGTTGCAGTGCATGTAAGACAGCTTGTTGCATCAGTAGAACGCAGAGTCGAAGTCGAGGCAGCAACGAATCAAAAAAAGGAAGATAAGGAACTGGACTTTCCAGTTGTCTGATTTAATCTCCTTGCTTATTCCTTTAATCTAGTTTCTAATCTGTAATATTCATCCCAAAGTTCTTTTGGCAGTCTATCACCAAACTTTTCAAAAAAGATTCTCGTCATTTCTAATTCTGCGTGCCAGCCGGGATTGTCTATATAAAGCAGTCTTTCCACTTGGTCTCCTTTTATGTTCATGCCGTTTAAGTCCAAAGACTCCAGTTTCGGGATATAACCTATCGGCGTTTGGATAGCCTCCTGGCTACCTTCATGTCTTTCAATCATCCATTTGATTATTCTGAAATTTTCAGAAAAACCGGGCCAAATGAAATTGCCTCTTTCGTCTTTTCTAAACCAATTTACTGAAAATATCTTTGGTTTTTTCTTTAGCTTCTTTCCGAAGTCTATCCAATGCGCGAAGTAATCTGCCATATTATAACCACAAAACGACATCATTGCCATCGGGTCTTGTCTTAGGACTCCAACCTTTCCTAGTTGTGCGGTCGTCGTTTCAGCACGCATCATCGCCCCCATCAAGATGCCATGTTCCCAATTATAAGCTTCATAGACTAAGGGAATAAGGTCAGCTCTTCTTCCTCCGAACAGTATCGTCGATATAGGCACACCTTCTTGGTCCTCGTATTTATCAGATTTGAAAGGATATTGGGACAGTGAAACAGAAAATCTCGCATTTTCGTTCGCGACTGGTTCTCCCGAGTTTTTTACCCATTTATTCCCAGTCCAATCTATAACTTCTTCTGGGGGACTATCGGTCAATCCTTCCCACCAGGGTTTGAAGTCTGGTGTCAAGCCAACGTTGGTGAAGATAACGTCTTTTTTTAAGGAGCTGAGTATGTTAGGTAACGTATTCTTACCACAGTCATACGCTGTTCCGAAAAAACCATTCTCTGGATTTATGGCACGCATTTCACCGTTTTTGTCGATGTGCAACCAGCCTATGTCATCACCAATGGTTTTTATCTGCCAGTTTTGAAAAGAATCTGGTGGTTTCATGAGCGCTAGGTTGGTCTTTCCGCTAGAACTTGGGAAAGCACCAGAAACATAGTAAGTATTTCCGCGAGGGGACTTTATTTCTATTACAAAAATGTGTTCGGCCAGCCAACCATTTTTTCTACCTATAACACTAGCTAGTCTCAGTGCATGCGGTTTTTTGCTCAGCGCCGCATCACCGGCGTAGTTAGTGTTTATGCTGATTATTAAGTTTTCTTCCGGAAAATGGCATATATATCTTTTATCTTTATTTAAATCCCCAGTAGAATGAAGCCCCTTTATGAAAGTTTTAGTAGATAAAATATTTTCGATGGCGACTGCGCCCATCCTCGTCAAAGTATCGAGTGTGAGTACTATCAATGGACTGTCTGTTATCTCGACTCCCGCTTCGGAGTACCTAGACCCGCGTGGACCGGCTAAATAAGGTACCACATACATCGTCCTTCCTTTCATGCACTTAGAAAATAATCCACTAAGTAGATCCTTTGCATTTTTTATGGCCATCCATTTATTTGTGGGGCCGACGTCATCTGGTTTTGTGCTGCATATAAATGTTCTTTCTTCATCTCTAGCGGTATCATCCGGATTATTTCTATAGAGGTAACAGTCTGAATATTCATTTTCATTTAATTTTATCAACTCGTTTTTTGAAAGCATTTTGCTTATGATGTTTTCTCTATCGTTCTTCGAACCATCACACCAAAAAATATCAGAAGGAGTCGTTAACTGCGCCGTTTCTTCCACCCATTTTAATAAGGGAAAATTTACTTTTCCTATCTGCTCTTTCGTGAAGGACATACCGTATTAACTTGTTAGATATTTTTATAGGTTTATTAAAGATATATTATAGAAATCTTTCTTAGGTCGAAAGTTCGTCGAATACTTTACTTAGATCTATTGTAGATTTATTATTACTATCTGCGATGGCTTGCGAAAGAGGGGGATTTATTCCCCGTTTTATAAGTCGATTCTCAAAAGTATCTGGATTTTCCCATTGAAAGAAAAGACCGGTATTAAGATCTTCGGGTGTTTCGTTTAATATCAATTTTAGTGCCTGTAATTTTTTTTGATTTATTTCTTCAAGATTATTAGGGTCGTGCACTAAGCCGTCATAATCTTGTGGTAATGGGTGCAGATGCTGTCCAAACCACGTTGCATTCGTAAACTCTAAATTATAAGTAGGGCAGCCTTGTTGTATATCTACTAATGCAAGCCCATCGTGTTTTATCGCTTTTATCATGAGATCTGTTTGTTCTTTTATATTGTAACTCTGGGTCCTGGCGACGAAGGTATATCCAGCGAGTATAGCAAGCGCCATGGGGCTTAATGGACTGTTTATATTTGGTTCTGGTATGCCTTTTACTTTTATGCCCTCTGGTAAAGTTGGACTCGCCTGTCCTTTTGTCAGGGCATAAACTCCATTATTATGGACAAAAAGTTTTATGTTTACGTTTCTGCGGCCGGCACTAATAAAATGGCCGGCGCCTATTCCGTATGTATCTCCATCACCGCTGTCTATTATAACATTAAGTTCTGGATTGGCAAGCTTTATTCCCTCGGCGAAGGGAATTGGTCTACCGTGTAGACTATGAACACCATTAACATTAACAAGGTGGGGGAGTTTCGATGAGCAGCCTATTCCAGAGACTATAACAGTTTTATGCGGATCTAGGCCGGCGCCGGCTATCGCGTTTTTTACCGCTAGAACTACGCCGCTGTCCCCGCATCCTGGGCACCAGTCGTTATTCTCATTCGAAGTCAGTTTGCTCGAGTCAACAGGCATTTAAGACCACCTTTATTTCTCCTTTCATTACTCTATCAAGACCGTCTCTTATTTCATCATAGCGCATCGGTCTTCCGTTATATTTTAGTATCTGATTAGGAATTATAATTCCAGTCTTAGAGGCGATGTGCTCTCTAAGTTGTCCACCAATATTTTGTTCTACGCAAACCACTTTCTTTGCGCTTTTTATTATTTCAGAGACTTCTTTTGGTAAAGGTTCTATAAGCTTTATCTGCAAGAAGGTCATATTTGGTTTTAAGGCTTCCATTACAGCATTAGATGGTCCACCCCACCCAACTACGAGCAAGTCAGCTTTCGTAGGGTCTCCCAATAATCTATATTTTTCTTCTTTTGGAATTGTGGATAGAATCAAATCTTTTTTTTGCGTCCTCTTTTCCATCATTTTATTTCTGTTTGTAACATCTTCAGAAACGTGGCCCCATTCATCGTGTTCATCTCCAGAGGTCCAGGCTATCGCAGTATCATCACCAAGAGCTATTCTATTGGAGATGTGATCAGCAGTAAATTCATAACGTTTATAATTTTCTCCACCATTTTTAATTAATTTTCCTCTGTCTATAGTATAATCATTTTTAATTTTTGAGACTAGCGCTTTGTCCATGCTTATAGAAGCTTGTGATAGACTTTTTTCACCAAGTACTATAACTGGAAGCTGGTATCTTTCTGCGTAGTTGAAAGCAGAGGCGGTAACGCTTATACATTCTTCAACACTTCCCGGCGCCAAAACAATACGACCGTAATCTCCATGACCCATATGTACAGTGAACAAAAGGTCCGCTTGTTCAGTTCTCGTAGGCTGACCCGTTGCGGGTGCACCTCGTTGGTGATCAACAAGCACGAGAGGAGTCTCAGTCATCCCTGCCCATGTAACTGTCTCTGTCATTAGCGCTAGACCCGGGCCGGATGTGGATAATGACGATCTAACTCCAGCCAAGGATGCACCAGTAGTCATTCCTATCACAGCTAGTTCGCTTTCTGGTTGCACCACTCTAATACCCAATTCCGAATGGGCTTCTATGAAGCTGCTTTCATCGCTTGCTGGAGTTATAGGATAATACGTCTGCATCTTGCAGCCTGCGATGGCTTTTCCTATAGCGGTCGCTGTAAACCCTTCCATATACAAAAAATCTTTTTTAGGGAGCTGTTTTAGATTTATTAAGAAAGGAATCTTTTTTGAATCTGTATAATTTATTGCTTTGTCCGCAACCAATAGATTCATTTTGATTATATTTTCAGATTTATCGCCGAAAATCTCTCTCAAAACCGCTTTTATATCCTCAATCGGCAGCCCCATAATATGGACCGAAACCGCGACACACGCCATATTCTTTGCTATCATGACATCACTAGTTTTTTCATTCAATTCCTTTGCGCTGTCATTTATTATCGAATCAAAATCTATTTGAAAAATCTTTATATCTTTTCTGGTTATTTTAGAAATATCTGTTTTTGAATCTACTAAAAGCACCCCTCCAACCTTTATGTCTTTTAGGTGTCCTTCATGTACTACTTCACCCCTTGCGTTCCTTTCCCCAAAAACAGATTCATTGTCAGGAAATATGGCTAGGTCAACAAAAGAACCCAAAGAATGTACATTTTTATCTGAGACTCTAACCGTAAAGAAACTGTGCATTCCCTTTATATTTGAGAAATATTCACGATAACCATAAACATAATATCCGCGTTTCATCATTATCCTAGAAAAAAGACCGAGTGTAGAGTCTATCCCACTCCCCTGTTTACCGCCAACCATCCAGCTAAAGTCAACCATAGGCGTATAAAGTAATGCGATATTAAAAGGTTTTTTGTTGCAATGTAGTTTAAGATTATATGTTTTCTTTAATCCATTTTTTGAGAGATTCTTTATTTACCGCACCTACAAGGCTCGTCTTTATTTTGCCATTCTCTATCAAAAAAGTGGTAGGTATGCTTGAAATGTTGTATCTTGTTGATAATTCTTCGTTATCGTCTACATTCACTTTTACTAGCTTCAATTTTTCTTTGAATCCTTTTGATACTGTCTCTATTATAGGAGAATAAGCTCTGCAAGGAGCACACCACTCTGCCCAAAAATCCACTATAACCGGTATTTTTGACTTTAAAACCTCAGCTTCGAACTCTTTTTGGCTTTTTATTTCCATCTTTCTCTAATTTATAATTATTAATTATATTATTTAAAGTTCTTTTTGGAGTATTTTTACTTAATAGCTTATATTAATCTGGAAAAAGAATTAAAATTATGAAGATGAGAATACCGGGGAGAAAAAAGGTCGAAAAACAAAAGAAGTGCTTTCTTTTGTGATACTGATAGAATTAATATTAATAATATTTGGACTAGTGTTTTTGGTTCCAAAATCTTCAATTCCAACATTTTACACCGCAACTGGGTTTAGTCCGTACAATGTTCTTGGACAATCGTGTAATGCGAGCGGATTGTACATAGATATTTCTGGAAATTATATTCCATTGAATGCCACGATAGAAAATTCGAGTGGATTGTCTAACGTAAGAACTAGCGCAACGATAGTAATAAACGGAAATAAACTTATGGTAGTCTTTCTTCCAAAATCAACGACCCCGGCTTGTTCACCCGGCGCTGGTTATAATGCACACATTTGTATAACATTACCAAATTCGAGTGGTACGCCAAAAACTTGTGGTACTGTGAACGGCTATACCACCTAAGTAGAAGTTATTTTCCAGAGATTTGTACATCTTTTACTAATAATGCTGGTGCAAAAATTCCATCGAAACCGAATAGGTTTGAGCTCATTGCAGTTATATTTTTCATCAAATCTATAATGTTTATGCCGACCATGGTCTCCTTAACAGGATATAATATTTTTCCATTTTCAACATAATACCCATTCATTACTGTAGCAGACAAGTCTCCAGTTGACGCATTCGGCGAATCACCAGTATCTATTAAATAAATCCCTCTTTTTATTTTAGAAAGCAAATCTTCTTCGCTTAATTTTCCAGGGGATACTACAACATTCGTAGTGTCGATGTTTTCTATTCCATTTGTTAGGAAATAATTACCCGTCGGTTTTTCATGCATTTTTTCTGCGCTATATATACTGTGCAGGTACGTTTTGAGCTTTCCTTCTCCTATAAGAGACTTTGACGATGTGGGGGTTAATTCGTCATCAAAATCGCGATTGTGCGGGCTATCTTTAATAAATGTTTTTTCGTAGATTTTTATATTGTCGGAAGCGATGGTTTTTCCTATCTTATTACATAAGAAGCTCCTCTTTTTTAAGACCTCTTCTCCGTCCATAGCGGAAATAAACGAACTTATTAGTAGGTTGGCAGCTTCGGCTCCGATCAAAAGTTCTCCTCTAAATGTTGGAGCCTGTTTAGCGCCGAGCATTCTTATTGCGATATCAGAAGCCTTCGTGAATAAATTATCGAAATCGAGTGAATATGGATCAAGTGCCTCCGCATCGCTTTCAGCAGTGGTCTGGTCCTCGCCATCCTTTGCAACAACACTACACTCCGCAGCTGCATCATTCCCGTGACATTCTCCAGATATGCCATGACTATTAGCTATAGAAATTTTTGTATCACCATATGAACACGAAAGATTTGTCGAATACACTTTAGGATTAGAAGAAATATTGTCTCTCGCTTTGAATATTTTTGAAAGTAAATCGGTGGTTTTTGAAGTGTAGATTTTTTTGCTGATTTTGTTTTTTGTTCGCAGGAGTCGTTTTCTCGAGAAGGTCTTCTGACAGTCATTCGAACCGGCGACTTTTGCTAGTTTGTATGCCAGGTCAATCGACTCTTTTAGCTCGGCTAAAGATTCTAACGAAGTCAAGACAGAGGATAATTTGTTCTTGTAAATGCATCTTACTACTCCATATTTATCGCGTCTTGATTGTCCACCAGAAAATTCACCTTTTTCTATAGTAAGAGTATTCGATTCGGACTCTATAGAAAATACTTCTAGGTCGGCGTCGAGCCTTGCTGACTTTATAGAATTAGACAAAATATCAATGTCCACCAACCACCACCCCTTTTATACGTATACTCGGACCCCCGCTCGTTACCGGTACCCACTGGTTTTCTTTGCCACAAAAACCGCCATCTAAATCAAAGTCTTTACCTACCGCATCTATTCTATTTAATATATCTAGAGTAGAACCGGTTAGAGCAGCGTCTCGTATGAATTCTCTGAGTTTACCATTCTTTATGATTCTACCATATTGTGATTTAAACATAAATTTTCCACTAGCTGGTTCGACATAACCATACTGGAAGCCGTAAAAAGCTATGCCATTTTTAACATCTTCGTATATGTCTTCTTCAAAGTCACCCGGCGCTATAAATGTATTCGACATTCTTGGTATTGGCCTTGAAGCATGTCCCATACATCTAGCAGCGCCATTCGGCTTGAGGTGCAATCTCTCTGCTGTTTCTAGTGTATTAAGATACTCGTTTAAGATGCCATTCTCTACAAGAACCCGTTTTCTCGCACGCGTACCTTCCTGATCGAACACAAAGGAACCATTGGCATTATCTATTGTTGGGTCATCTATTATCGTGACTCTTTCACTACCCACTTTTTTTCCAAGTTTATTTTCTAAAACCGTCGTTCCGTTTATTATACCGTCTGCTTCTGTGGCGTGACCAAACGCCTCGTGCGTATAAACTCCCGTCATAGAATAGTCCAGTACAACATCATATTTACCCCCTCTGACTTGTTTTGCTCCTATGAGGTTTTCTGCCTCTTCCTTAGCTTTACTACCAAGAGCCTTTGCAATTTCAGGAGTAAAAAATTCAAAACCACTATTCCTCCCAAAAGTTTTTTTGGCTGAAAGTATTGAGGTACCATCTTTTACGAACGAGGCAACACCAAGGTTAGGGTGCGATTCGTAGAAGGAAACAAGGTTACCGAACGTGCTCCCTATAATCCAGTGTGTCACAGTGTCCGAGTAACTCGAATACGTCGAGACGGTGTTTTTTCCTTTCATAGCTGTATCTGCTTCTAATACGAGAGCTAGTTTTTTCGATATGTCAACTTTACGTGGATCTATTTTCCATTTTGGAGCTAAGCGTATATCATTTATTTCTGGATGTATATCAAACTTCGTTTTTGATTGTATTTTTGAATTTATAGCCGCATAAGCTGATTCTATAGCAGCACTTATTGCTTTTTTTGAAACCTCATTTGACGAAGAATATGCCCATATTGCGTTTTTCATCAGTCTAAGTCCGAATCCACACGTTTTTCTACCGGACACACTTCTAGTTCTTCCATTTTCAACAGTTATTGACGTTCCTTCAGTTTCATTTAGTCTTATGTCTCCATAAAAACCACCTTTTACTGCTGATGAAAAAAATCGCACCAAGTCTTCATCTATCATAATTTTTGTTTCGGAGTCACCGAGAAATCTTTCTTTATTATCTCTGTTTTTAGGAGTTGTATAGCAAACGCAGGGTCTACGCCCTTTGGACACACCTTGGAACAGGAACCAGCAAATTCACAATTCCATACTCCTTTCGATATATCAACCCGTTCTAGTCTACTGCTTTCTGCTTGATCCCTGGAATCTGCGTAATATCTATAAGTTTGTGATAGTGCCTGTGGGCCCAAAAACTCCGGGTTTGTGTTTACCACGGGGCATGCATCGGTACATAATCCGCACATAATACAATAAGAAAAAGGAAGAAACTTGTTAAGTTCTTCGTTAGTCTGCTCATACTGTTTCGTCGGGTGATATTTTTCGTTCAAGTCCTTTCTAAAAATATGTGGGTCTACAAAAGTATGTTTTTCGAAGAAATCGTCGAAGTCTGTAACCAAGTCCTTCAATAATGGATGACCGAGCATCGGCGAGACCGTCAGAACACCGTTTTTAGAGTTTTGCCAGGCGTTTGTTTCGCATGCTAATGAAGGTCTTCCATTTATCACCATCCCACATGATCCGCACACTCCCATCCGACAACTATATCTCACTGAAAGCGTCGGATCATTGTTTGCTTTTATCCCGAGTAGACAGTCGAGCACAGTCGAAAACCTGTCGGTTTTTACGTCGTAAGTCTCATTTTCTAGCATCTCCGTCTGCGGATTGAACCTACTAAGTTCTAAGTTGATTATTCTTTCGTTGTCTTTTACTGCCGCGGTGTCTAGCTTCTGTTTATAACCTAATAACTTTGTATGCAACTTTATAATTTTTTTAGGTCGTTTTAAAACATAGACTTCTTTTATTCCGAATATACCGAAGACTCCTAACCCGATTAAGGCGAACCCTAATAAAATATTTCGGATATCATTTAACCCGTAAAAGAAAGCAACGGCATAAAGTCCAAGAAGTATCGGCACGCCTATCATTGGAACGTAAATAGTAAATAAAGAAATCCAAGATTCTTTCATAAGAACTCCTCAAATATGAATAGACCTAATGCGACTATCCATAAAAATGATATAAAATAGGGGAAAAGTTTGTATAGTTCATATGTTTCCTTTTTCGGAATGGCACTCACAAAAGACTCATTTAGATGGCCGAACGCAACACCCCTACTACGCATCATCGCAAGACCTTCTGATAGTGAGAATACTTGTGGAATAAAAAGTATCCAGACCAAAACTATTAAGTATCTTATCCATTGCGAGAGAAGAGGGAACGCCAGGCTTAACCAAAAAACAATGAAGGTCAGCAACGATACGATTACTAGTATACGATAAAATATAGCGTGTAAAAATGCAGCTTTATGAAAAGGGAGCAGTCTTTTTATTTTTGATTCTCCATGTCGCGTATCATACACTATCTTTTTTTCCATTTAATATGTTCTCGGCTCCGGTTTCCAGTTGGTTATCTTTACTGGTACATAAGATATGCCAATTCCTCGTTTAGTCTTGTAAACTATCGTGTGTTTGAGCCAGCTTGCATCGTCACGTCGTGGATATTCTACTATCATGTGTGCGCCCCGGCTCTCCTTTCTATTTAAGGCAGAGACCGTGACTGCTTCAGACAGGTCTAATAAGTTTTCTATTTCTAGTACGTCCTTCAAGTTGGTATTATAGATCCTGCCCCTATCCGCTACATAAATATCTTTAAACCTTTCTTTTAGGGCAGATATTATTCCCCTGGCTTTGATTAGACCTTTCTTGTTACGATAGACATAAACTAGTTCTCCCATCGTTCTCTGTAGTTCTGATCTAATGGAGTAAGGGTTTACGCTACCGTTTCTATCTAAAAGTAGATGTGCTTTTAGTTCCTCTTTTTTTAGGGTTTCTTTTGAGATTTTGGGTTCTTTTACCCTATCGCTTTTTATATAGTTTGCAACAGCGTTTCCCGCTATTCTACCCCAAACAGCACACTGACTCAGCGAGTTTCCACCGAGTCTGTTTGCACCATGTACACCGACACATCCACATTCGCCCACCGCCCAGAGACCATTTATCTTTGTTTTGTTCTCGTCGGCCATTGCCTGTCCATAAATGTTTGTATGGATTCCCCCCATTGTAAAGTGCGCGCCGGGTCTAACCGGCAGAGGTTCTAAAGCGGGGTCTAATCCTAAGTTTTTCTTTACTATCTCTTTTATAAGCGGCAATCTCTCAGCTATGACTTTTTCTCCAAGGTGTCTTAAGTCCAATTGCACATAACTAAGTCCAGATTCTTCATCTGTAAAACCTTTGCCAGCATCTATCTCGCTCATTATCGCTCTTGAAATGATGTCCCTCGGTGCAAGCTCCATATTGGTCTTTGCATAGTTCGCCATGAATCGCTCCCCCTTTGAATTTATAAGATAACCACCTTCTCCCCTAGCTGCTTCTGTTATCAATATTCCACTGGGAACGAGCGCAGTCGGATGAAACTGTACGAATTCCATGTCTTTCAGAGGCACACCGGCTCTGTAAGCTAGTGCGGTCCCGTCACCGGTGCTTGAGTGCGCCGTGGTCGTAAAATCATACATGCGGGCAGCACCACCAGTAGCTATTATCAACGCTCTGGCTCTGAACACCCTTGCTTTACCTGTTGCGAGGTCTATCACAGATATACCAGCGAAAGTATTGTCTTCTAGCATAAGATTATAAGCGAAATTTTCGTGGAAGATAGAAACGTTTTCCATACTTGATACTTCGTCATAGAGTGAGCGTATCATAAAGAAGCCGGTCTTGTCGGCCGCAAAAGCTGTTCTCGGGGTTCCCATACCGCCGAATGCCCGTTGTCTAATTAGTCCTTTTTCATCACGGTTCCAAGACACACCTATATGATCAAAGAATTTTATCTCGGTTGGTGCATTTTTAACCAAAATTTCGACAGCATCTTGGTCCGCCAAGTAATCAGAGCCTTTTATCGTATCATAAGCATGAGATTCGAGCGAGTCGTTTGTTTCTTCTGGATACAAGACACCGGATATCCCCCCCTCTGCCGAAACAGAATGGCTTCTCATCGCGTGCAACTTGGTTATTATTGCGACCTTTAATTTTTCCTTGCTTGCATTTGTGGCGTGTACGGCAGAAGCAAGGCCAGCGATTCCACTACCCAGTATTATTAAATCATAATCTAATGTTTCCATTAATAGGTAAAGTAATTTACAATAAAATTTATACCTTAACTTATCTACAAATAGAAGAGTTGGACGGGTACAAGCACTTTATATTGAGCAAAAATAAAATAGATTGTATGTTGTCGCGAAGGTTTTATGAGTGGGCCGCAATTTCAATATTAATATTTGTAATTGCTTATTATTTTTTTATTTATCCAGACGGGCTTACAAGTTTTAATCCTGTCGTGGTGTCGTCCACTCCTTCAAATTTTAACCCATTTTCCCTGAATTTTCAAACTTGTAACAGTAGCGGGTTGTTTGTAGGCATCGGTATAAATCAGGTACCGGGTAGCATTTCATCGATAGCGCTGATAAACGGAAGTATAGAAAAGTTTGACGGTTTTAATCCACATACAAAGTGTCTAGGAAAGTGTCAAGGTGTGGGGGTGTTCCAAACTGGAGGGGTGGCAGTTTTCAATTTCAGCGGAGCAGGTTCCGGTTGTACAACAGCAGGTAAAAATTATTCTGCTTATGTAAGTATATGGTATGAATACCAAGCTCCATTAGGGTTGGTGATGACTATTGCTTCCGGACCAGTTTCTGGCGAGGCGAGTTAATAACGTCGTAGTTAGTTGCTTACTCCGCGTATTCTATTTTTTTCGTGTATCTTTCCTTTTAAACAGTAAACAAATTTTTGGCCCGCATCACCGCGAAACGTTATGTTTATTAGCTCGTATCGCTGATCGCCTATAAGTCTCCGCCGGCATTGTCCCGGCTTCAAATCATTGAAAAATATTCCCATTTCTTTGGCATACTCTACAACATCAGATTGTAGGGCGCCATTTACGCCTCTTGTTAAATCATCTAGGCCAAACGCATAGTTTAGGTGAACACTTCCTTTTGAAGAGCGGCCAGCAAAAGTATAACTTTCTCTTTGAGGAAAAATAGTACTCTCAGCAGGGTCATGCCTTCTGGCCGATTTTCGTCTATCAATTTGGAACCCCAAACTAGTGTCTTCAGCCGAAGATTCTAATAATTTTATTAGTTCGCTACCATTTAGGCCATCCGTGTTAATATCAACATTTTTCATAAGTTGTTATTCATTTTAGGTTGCTTATTTAGCAAATCTAAGGAATATCCCCAGGAAGGTATCGAAGGATGTCTCCCCCATAGTGCGCCGATTCATTAAAATCTGGATTATTCGTAGTTAGATACTTTCTAGAGACGGGATCAAATAAAACAGAGTTTGGCTCCGACTCCAAAGGTTGTATAGACATAGTATTTATGCGTTCTCCAAGTACCTTTTCCAGTTCTGAAGCTAATCCTCTAAGTCTTTCACTAGATTCGCCCCCCAAAGTGGCCGCGGGGAAATGACCAGTCAGATCTCTTGATGGTCCTTCGGATAAGCATGTTTTTAGCGTCAGGACTGCTTCCAAAGGATATCGCGTATCCGAGCCAGATTGAATTGGTCGATTAGCGTCGTAAAAGCCGAACCTTTGGACTACGTATCCGTTTTCTATGGTAGGTCCAGTACCTCGCGTCGATGAAAGACCGCCTGTGAAAAAGCTTTTTCTTGCGGCAGCCTGGGTCAGATCAAACAAGAGTTTATCTGCTCTTTCTTCGGCTAGTCTAACTGCAGCCACTGTAAAAAAAGTTTTAAGTGCTTCTGGAAGTGTATTCGGAGTTCTAGCGATCAAATCTTCAAGTTCATCCATAATCAGTTATTTATTAGAAAGACTCGGATATATAAGGCTTTTTATGCAGGTTTGTCGGCTTTCTTAGTTTTTGATTTTAGATATGCTGCTACGGTGGATTTTAATGCTTCTCCACCGATGTCAGATGCTTCCAGCACTACATATAAGTCCTTATATAATTCGTTGTAGTCGGCCAATCCAACGGCGTCCGGATTGTGGTCCGGGATAATATAGATAATCTGTTTTCTGTTTTTTAGCATCACTAGTAAGCCACGGTGCTCAAGAAATCTTATTAAATCGTCGCATATTTTATCTAGGTAGGGAAGTCTTCTCTCGTTTATTTTTATTCCTCTTCTTTCTAATGCAGATTCTGTTGTTAGGTACGCGAAGAACTTTTGCCCATCGTCTGCTAATTGTAGATCTTGTAGAGCATCGATATCATATTCGCTTCCCAAAGATTTCGGTTTTACCAATCTTAATGAATATCCCTTTACCGCCGTTGCTAGGCGGTGTGCCTGCCTTCTGTACGCCCTTTTTTGGAGCAGACCACCAACTTCCAATACGAATGCAATGACACCGAGTGAACCCGCGATATAGTCAAAAGTGGGGTTTAAAAGAAGGTTTGACGTTGTCGCCAAGATATCATCTAATAATATGGCTGTCATATTATTATAGAACGCTACAAATATAAAGTAGTTCATTAAATTTTTTGTAGTATTTAGAAACTAGTATTAAGAGTGCCCACTGAAGTTTTAAATATTTGATGCTTTCTAATCCTCTAGTAAGTTTATCGTTTGGTGAAGAATTATGGTGTCTGAATTAGAAAGGTGCTGTGTAAATGTAAATGTGGTGAGGCCTCCCTCTAAAAGTGGCGGACCGATGCCGTTTGCCGTCTATCGTTTTGATATTTCTAAAAAGAATTTTGAGGAGATAAAGGAGGCTTTGGACGCGATATTGTGTGATATTGAAGAACGCCGGCTTGAATCACCATCGTGGCGCAATGCTTATTTTGAGGTGAGACCATTTGATCACGAGTGTATGGCCATTAAGGTGTGGGGAGCGTATATAGCGACGGCATATCAAGATTTGGAGCATAAATATAAGACTTCAAATCCGTTTAGAAATGCACTTGCTAGGGGATTTAAAAATAAATTCTTAAATATATATTTGCCCCCTGTAGAAGAAAGCCAGCCTCCGGATGATAAAAAAGAGCCCAAAAATGATAGCGCAAGGAAGTAAATCTTGTGAGCAAGCTTGTATAAGGTTTAGCAGTAGTTGGCAAAGTAAAAAATGGCCAATTAACTGTGTAAACCACTCTCTATAGCTTATCACAGCTCATTCTTAAATATAAATATTGCAATTTTGCCTCGCCGTTTTCTCATAGTTTTGGCCAATGATAGAAGCCAGCTTAAAAACACATTTTCTAATAAAGGTATGGATGACAACCAAATAAAGCTAGTGCCGTTAGGCGGCTATCCTAGCGAGCTAAGAGAGAAGGCAATAGCGATGCATGTAAACGGGTATAGTAAGACGAGGGTAGCTGAACTCTTAGGCGTTGGCAGAACCACCATAAGAAGATGGCTGAGCTGTGGAATCAATCCTTATTTTAAACCGCACCCGCCAGAAGTAAAGCAAAAAGCAATAGAAATGATGAATTCAGGAGAAACTAGGACCTCAATAGCGAAGACGTTAGGAATAAGTTATTCTACTATTTCGTTTTGGTTTAGAGGTATAGTTCTAAGAGAACGCAGAGAATACCCCCGAAGACTAAGACGAAAGGTCAGGGCGCTAGTTAAAAAGGGCATGCTTAAAAGTGAAATTGCTAGGCTGGTGCATTTACCTTATCAGCAAGTTCTCATCTTGACATCAGACATTAAATCCTCTAGCAGCAAACTTAGCGGTAGCGCCGAAAGAATACTTTCTGAGCTTATGAGCAAAGGATATTTTATCCCGAATAAAGGACAAATAACTACCTGCAGAATTCTAAAACATCAGATGCCGATAAACTCGATTGTAAGCAGGTCAATGCGGATTTATTACGTGATCGGCAGAGAAAACGATGTGGTTAAACATCTATTAGAAAATGCTTCTTTCATAACCGAGGAAAAGTTATTAAAATTAAAAGCTATTTTCAAAGATTCGGCTCCCAGTTCAAAAGATATAAGTAAGCGGCGATTAAATATTATAAAACAGACATTCTTTAAAAATAAAAAATGGAGGGAAGCTTATGAAAAAAATAAGTGAAGCGGAAGAAACAAAAGATTTTATAGCATATGTGGACTCTTACGTGCAGACACTTGACGCGGCTGCTAAGAACTTAAATAAAAGACTAAAAAAAATAAAGGGAAAAAAGAACTCTTGGCGCCAATTATTAAATCTAGATGATTCACTTTGTGCGGCTGCCATGCCAGGTAATGAACTATACGCAATGGTGTGGATCTTAAGACACAAAGCTGGATTTGGGATTGGTGATACAAGTAAAGCTGAAATTAAGTTCTTAGAGAGCAAGCTTAGACCAATAATAAGCGAGTTCTACGAAAATGAGGATGACTTTGGATTTGCACTGCAGACTTGGATAGACCAAAAGAGGCTGGAAATGAATCTTAAGAATGAAGAAGAAAATATTGCAAGGATGGGAAAATGAGTTGTATGGATGAAAATAAAGAACCTAAAAACAATGATAAAAATTCGGAAGATGATATTTTTGATGAAATATTTAGCGGGAAGAAACCGATAGAAGATCCTATGCTTAAATTTATGATAAGCGGTGACCCATTTGATAAAGTGTTTAAACAGAAAAAGAAAACTAAAAAGAAAGGCGATTAAATTATATGACAACAATACCAGAAGCAAAAATAGTATACTTACGATTATTAACTAATACCGCAATAGACTTAAAAAAAGCCGACTGGATGGATAAACAGCTTGTTAATAAAGTGGTTTCTGAGGGAGATATTCTTATACTTCATGATGACAAGTCGCAAGTACGCAAATTTATTGTTACTGCGACATCACCAATAGGCTCTGTTAAATTAGTTGACAGTACTAAATTAGATATTAAAAACTATCAGCCAGAGTCTAAAATAATGGCTAAATCTAGTAAAGAAGGGATAGAATATAGAGAAGGAGACGTTACCATTAATGCTCTCGGTAAAAGAAAATTAAACTGTCCAGTTTGTAATAAAGAAACAACACAAAATGTATATTATGTTTTTGGTAAAGCTAACGCTGGAGTTGCAGCTGGAGGAATTTTGTTAGGAGCTGCGGGAGCAGTAATAGCAAGTATGGCACAAGGACTAAAGTCAACCAAGAAATATGTGCCAAACGGATATAGTTTTTTATACGAATGTCAAACGTGCGGATACGCAAGAGAATCCGAAAGAGAAAATTTTAATAACATAAAAAAGGAATTTGGCTGGTCCAATTTCTGGGGATTTAAAGGCAAAGAAAAGGAAGAAAAAATCGTTAAAGTAATTAATCAAGATAAGAATGATGAGCTCGAGGACTAATTTAAGATAACCTAATGGAACCTTCACTAAAAACCGCACACAAGTTCTTGAACGGATTCCTCTTCATCTTTTTCGGAGTAGTCTTGATTATCATAGCGGAGGCGTTTAAGGTGTACACATTATTGAGTCTGGCATACGAAGTCTCCGCTGTCTTCGGCTTCGGATCGATTTTAATAGGCGCCTATGTAATAGTGCTGACGTTTAAAAGATTGACTGAACAAGAAAAATCAAAAGCTAAATAATTGTGGTAAAGAATAAAAGAATATGAATGAAATTTTCCGTACATGCGATTTATTTGCTGGTGTTGGAGGGATAAGACTCGGATTTGAAAGAGCGGGGTTTAGAACTACATTTGCCAATGATTTTGATAAGTACTGTGAACCAACTTATAACCTCAACTTTGCCGACCCCAAATTAGTAGTAGAAGATATATGGAAGATTGATATAAAACTGCTTCCTAGATTTGACGTGCTTCTCGGAGGATTTCCATGCCAGCCTTTTTCGATAGCAGGGTATCAGAAGGGTTTTAGAGACGACAAAGGCAGGGGAAATTTATTCTTTAGGATCGCTGAGATATTAGATGAAAGAAAACCGTCTGCCTTTATGCTTGAAAATGTTAAAAACTTAAAGGGCCACGACAAGGGAAAAACATTTACAGTAATACAGAAAACGCTTGAGAAAAATCTTGGCTATAAAATTACGACTGCTGTTTTGAATAGTATGACGCACGGCAACATCCCTCAGAATCGAGAACGCTTTTTTATTGTAGGCTTCAAAGACCATAAGAAAACCGCTTCATTTGATTTTCCTGAACCGATTCCTTTGACAAGAAATTTTAGAGATTTTGTAGCAGAGAGAGCCGATAATAAATATTATTATAATGATAAACCGCTTTACGAAAAAATAAAAAATGACATAAATTCCGAGCTTACAGTCTATCAGTGGAGAAGACATTACGTAAGAGCCAACAAAAAAGGAGTATGCCCAACGCTTACTGCAAATATGGGTTCTGGAGGCCACAACGTTCCAATTATAAAAAATAGCAAAGGAATAAGGAAACTTACTCCGATGGAATGCTTCCTGCTTCAAGGCTTTCCAAAAAACTTTAAACTTCCGAAAGAACTCGCCGACAGCCACCTATATCACCAGGCTGGAAACAGTGTAACGGTTCCTGTAATAGAAAGGATAGCAAAGAATATGATGGCTGTTCTAAACGGAGAAGTTCTCAATAAACAAAAAGCATTAGAACTTAGCTAAATTTTCGTTGCTATTTCTTTTAGGGCATCATCTACACTTCTGCCAGAAACTTTCAGTGCATTTCTTGTCGCCATCCATCTTGAATCCCCGAACATCTCTGGATTCCTTCCAGCAACCCCAGGAGAATATTTATAAATTTTATCCTTTGATAGTCTAAATTCCCCCAAAACTTTATTCTTAACAACGACATCACTGTCACATTTTACATACATGCGTTCGCTCTTCTCGTTTTCTTTTAGAAATACTTTTAATTTTCCAGTAAATTTAATATCTCCTATTTTAACAGGATAGGGATAATGTTTATCTGGCTGAAATCTTGGCAGAATATCTCCTTCTATTCTTACCTCTTCTAAAGAATCAGTTTTCTGAATACTTTCTTCGAATATCTCCGTTTCGTATACAAAATCTTCAGTTGTAAACTTTACTCCATTTTCTTCCAAATCTCTCCCAGTTATAACAAATCCAGCCCGAACTGAAATCTTTCCTACATTAACAAAGTCATTGAAAAGTTTAGCATATTCTTCTTTTGTCGCAATTTTGAGAAATGCTCCAAGAAGATCATTTCGTTTAGTGCTATCTGTCTCATCATCGATTAAGGTTGCGTAGACCAGTGCTATTTTATTTAAGTCGCCGTTGACTTTATCTTTTGTTGTTTTGAACTGCTCTTCCGAAAGTCCGAGCCAGCGGTTGCTTTTACCGAGGTTTTTGATTTCTACAAACAAGCGCGGATCTCTTTCTTTTTCTTCCTCTTCAACTTTTATTATATCAGGATCCTGTGCTTTCTTGCCTTTTTCATATATACTAAAATCCAGTACCATCTTCTTATTTTTGTTAAGCCTGTCCAGCATGCCCTTTACTCCTATCTCTATAGCCTTACCCCCGACAAAGTCATTTATTATTGTACCTAATCCTCTGGCTTGACCAGTTACTCTGCTAGAATGGGAGCCGTTTTTACTTAGATAGTAGTCTACTGCAAACTTTATGCATTTAGCAACATCGTCATTAGTTAATATATATTCCAATTTTACCTCTAAGTTTCTTTTTGAAAGCACCACTTTTAATTTCGTGCTCCCATATCCTTATTATATTCCAGCCTAATCCCTTATAGTATTTATTAATAGTTTTATCTCGTTTAACATTGTTATTTATTTTTTGTGTCCAGTAGTGTCTATTTGATTTAGCTGACTTAAAATGCTTAGGGCATTTATGCCAGAAACAGCCGTCTATGAAAATGACTGTTTTAAGCTTTTTGCTGGCAAAATCTGGTCTACCATAAAGCTTGGGCTGATACTTAAATCCAAGAGCCCTCATTGTAGTCTTAATTTTAAGTTCTGGGCCCGTTCTAGTACTTCTTATTCTAGACATATTATAACTGCGCTGGGCTTTTGTGAGATTATCCATAATATGAATTTATACCTCTACATCAAATATTCCAAGCTTACCTTTTAGCGGTATCGGTTTATTGAATCTGACCGCATCTTTTAATAGAAATCCATAGCGATGCGGATAATTATAGGCACCCTTTAGCGCCAGGTGTTTATCTGCATCCCTGATAAATTCTTCTTCTGTTTTATACTCTTTAACATCGTAAAGCTCGGCCCTGCCGAGTATTGCTCCTCTAACTAAATTTGCTGGATTAATACTGCGTTTTGTGCATACAGAAATATCTGGTTTCATAGAAGCTTGTATAAGCAAAGGCCCCCTGAACTTCGTATTCCAGCCCCTTAGTTCGATCGATTTCATGCCGTCTACTACAAAATCTGCAAAGGGTTGCTTTAAGGACAAACACTTCATAATTAACTCAGCCGAGTCGATCTATAAAAAGGTTAAAATCCGCAAATCGGCCTAAATTTTGATTAGGAATACACTAAATAGGAGTATAGGAATAAAACTAAAAGCTTATATACTCCTATTGTCTCATAATCACATATTATATGGCAAGAAAACATAAAAGTGTGCCAGCATGGGGGCCCTTTGTGCCCATAGAACAGTTGCTAGAAAGAAATAAGTTAGTTACGTTGGGAGAGATAGATGCAAAAACACTGAAATTATATGGCATAGCACCAGGGTACGAAACGAAGACTCTTTCTGCTTTAAGATGGTTAGGATTAATAGATGATAAAGGTATGCCCACAGCAAAGCTTGTTGGACTAAGAGTAGCTGGTGATGAATTTAATGTCAGACTACAAAAAGTAATAAAAGAAGCCTACTCAGATCTTTTGGCTAAATTTCCTCTGGAGCACGCTAAAAAAACCGAACTTAAAAATTACTTCATGCAAAAGTACTCTTACACCCTCCCCAGAGCAACTATAGCAACAGCATTTTTAATAGCAATAGCAAAATTAGCAAAGATTCAACTATCTCAAGAACTTGTGTCTGAAAAGACAGAAAAATCAGGAGAGCCTAGAAAAGGCCCGTTAGGCGCTTTTAAACCCAAGCAGAAATCATTTTCTCAGCTCGGGGTTATAACATCAGATAAGTCAGTTATTATAATGATAGCAGGTAAAAAGCACGAGTTCGATTTAGATAATGGTATGGACAAAGTAATATTTGAAGCGCTCTCTAAAGAATTAATTAAAAAATGGTCCAGTAAGACCGACCAGAATAAAGGAGGTAATGACAGCAATGAATAATGTTTAAAGAAAGTATAGAAGCATAGAAAGCCTCCTGCAACGGACAACTCTCTATGCTCTATGTTTCTCTTCAATCACTCAATATATAAAAACTTTAATATTTACACACGGCCGATGTACGGGGTTCCGTCCTATTCTTTGTCCGAACGAGCGGACGACCGTACTGGCACTCGGCCTCATTGTAGGAGGCAGGTGTTGCTAGCTTAGAAGGCAGCGGCCGACACATTCCCTTTAATGATTAAAGGGGCGCACCCCGCAAAGAGTAACGCCCCTGAGGTCCCTGTTACGGAAACCACAAATAGAAATAAGAAAGAAGAAGTATTTAAGGATGGCGATAGTTGGCCACGCATAGCTCAAATTATCTCAAAATTAGACCTAAAGCTTCCGATAAAACGCAGGTTTGAATACGACTTTTCGGCTCTTGTAAAAGCAGTTATATTAAAAAATGTACTGGGAATAAAGTCTAATCGTAAGCTTGCACTATATCTTAGAAGTCATCTATCTGAATCTGAGGCGTGTGGCTTCTGCAAGGATATCAATAATAATGTAAAAACTCCAGATAGAAGAACTATAGATTATGTTATACGCAAGCACTTCGATGAAACCCTTCAGAAACTTATAGATAGCACTTACAAGAAAATAAAAAAACAGCTCGACAAGTTTGGACTGATTCCAGAACCGTATAGACTCAAGAAACTTAAGGTAATAACCTCAACGAATTTTCAATATCAAAAGGAACAAAAGTTAAAAGAAGTGTCTAATAAAATAAAACAATTAATCTCTCCACACGTACAGATAAGAACTAAGCCAAATGTAAAATATAATAAAAACGATATTTTAGATGTCTTAATACATACAGCAATTGAGCATTCTTTTACGAACGGCGGAGCTAAATCTTATAGACATTTGACTGGAAAAGGCCCTGCTCCAAATACTGTACTCTACAGATTGAGCAAAGAAAATTTAAAGGAGATAAAAGATGGTTTTATTGCGGCTTCTGATAGCATGTTAAGAGAAGCATTAAGGAAAAAGATACTAAAAGGTCGCAAATTCGATGTGGCGGTGGACACAACATTTTTACACTTTTATGGAAAAGTCCATCCAGATATGGTTTGGTCAAAGGAAGATCGTGGCACAAATAAATATTTTGGATTCATAACCTTGAATATAGTAGAGGACGGCAGTAGATTTGTAGTTTACGCTTTACCTGTTTTTTCTGGTGAGAAACAAAGTGAATTAGTAAAGGAACTTATTGAGCATGCTAAAAAGTTTATAAAAATAAATAATTTTTATGCAGATAGAGGTTTTGCCAACGCCGACATGTTCAAACTCTTGGACGAAGAACGTGTAGATTATCTTATCCCACTTCCAGATGATGGCAGAATAAGGAAGTTAATAAGCACACTAAAACCTCCCTTTGTCGTTAAAGATTATATGCGGGGCGGTTACAGAATTCCTTCCGTTATTCTAGTTGAAGGGAGCAAAGGCCTTATGAAATTAGCAACAAATAAAAAGATAAACCGTTCTGATGTTGCATTTCTGAATAGGTTGCCTGGATTATATTCTAAACGCTGGGGAATCGAAACGTCCTATAGAATGGAGAAAAAGGAAGGACTGGTGAGGACAACGTCACGAAATTATAAACTAAGATACTTTTTCTTTATGTTTTCTATCTTGCTCTATAATATGTGGATTCTAATTTCGCTGCTTACAGCAACGGATCTAAACGCAAAAGACATAAAGAAATGTGTAATTACATTCAAGTTTCTTTTAAAAAATTTGTATGGAGATAGACCGAGCGGTTAAATACTAAATTTACTTAAGACTTTTTCTGAGAAATAGATACGGAATTAATACAATAAGAACTCCTATTGCAACATAATATATCCACCATGAACTAGACGGACTACTTTCTTGAAGATATATCCCTAAACCAAAGAAAATAGCAGAGCAACCTACGCCAATATATGCACTTAATACTGCAAGGGCCGTATCTGGTTTCATTTTAGTCATAGGTATTTTATAACTTTCAGCAATTAAAGTTTTACTTTGCTATCTACTGTTTAGAGCAAAAACTATTTATATGGTTAGTTATCTATATATATTATATCAAAAGGAGAGTGCCTTTTGGTAATAAACAAGTTAATATCACTTAATATTTAGCAATTTAGGCTTTATTGAAAGCCTTTGATATTGGAGGTAGAATATGGCAAAAATAGGACCAGCTTCATTTAAGTATATACTGCGAGCGAAATTCACCGCAGATAGTCTAATCGATAAACCAGACGTGATAGGCGCGGTATTCGGTCAGACAGAGGGTCTTTTAGGGGAAGAATTGGACCTTAGAGAGGCCCAGAAAAATGGTAAAATAGGTAGAATAAACGTAGAGAGTGCGTCTTCAAACGGTAAGACTTCTGGAGAGATAACGATACCTACATCTCTGGATATAGCAGAAACCGCTTTGATAGGCGCCGCGATAGAGACTATAGACAGGATAGGTCCTTCGAAGGCTACTGTAACCGTAGACAAGATAGAGGATGTCAGAGTCTCAAAGCGTGAATATATAATGAAAAAAGCACAGCAACTTCTAAATGAAGCGCTGAAAGCGACATCGGTCGATACGACAGAGCTATTACAAAAACTTTACGAGGACGTAAGGCAAAAAGAATTCATAGAATATGGGTCGGAAAAACTGCCAGCTGGACCGGAGATAAATGATTCCGAAGAGATAATTGTGGTAGAAGGTAGAGCCGACGTCATGAACATGCTTAGACACGGTTTCACCAATGTTATTGGGATGAATGGCACGAACATACCGAAGACTGTCATCGACCTGAGCAGAAAGAAGACCATAACTCTTTTTGTTGATGGCGACCGTGGCGGTGAGATGATAATCAGTGCGTTCTCGCAGATGGGTCACGTAGATTTCGTAGCAAAGGCGCCGAGTGGCATGGAAGTAGAAGAGCTGTCCAAAAAAGAAATAAACCAGGCTCTAAGAGCGAAAATAACATTTGAGGAGTACGATGCTTCTGCAGGTAACGGCAAGCCGAAAGAGCAGTCTGCAGAGAAAAGACCTTCTCCAGTCCAAAGACAACCTATAGAAGTGCCCCAGGAAATAAAAGAAAAGACAATAAATCTTATAAATGAGATTATAGGCACTAGAGGGGCTTTTTTGGTAAATGACAAGTTCGAAATAATGGGCAAAATACCATACAAAGAAGTCGAGGCCGCTATACTGAACATCGAAAACATCTTTATGCTGGTCCTAGACGGAGCGATAACCGACGAGATAGCGAAGTCGGCTGAGCAGAGCGAATTGCAGTACGTTGTCGGGAACAGAGTATCTGGAAGCAGCCAGTCGGTAAAGCTGTTGTCTTACGATGATGTCGGGTATAAATATCGTTAGGGTAATCTGATAAATCTGGTCTCTAAAAAGTTATTTAAACATAACTATAGATAAGACAATATTAGAGATAATTTATGGATTATAAGCTCGTCGGTATAAATGAACTCAGAAAAGGAGATTCTATCCTAGTGGACGACCAATTTCTGTGCAAGGTAACAGATATCACCCTAAGTGCACCAGGAAAGCACGGTCATGCGAAAGCGAGAGTAGAAACCGTCGGGATGCTAGACGATAAAAAAAGAGTGTTCGTGATGTCTGCTGAAGAACGAGCTAAGATACCAATAATAGAAAAAAGGACCGCGCAAGTAATAAGCATAAACGGAGACAAGGTGCAGCTCATGGATCTTGAATCGTATGATGTCTTTGAGACGAACATCCCAGAAGAATTTAAAGAGAAACTGGTAGATGGTGTACAGGTGACTTACTCTGATCTTATGGGTCAAAAAGTCATAAAGGGAATCAAATAGACCGTATGGGTACTCTATCTGCTTTTTATTCTCCGCTCTCCGCGGGCGAGTGGCTTCTATTCGCGTTTTTTATCGCAATATCTTTGCTTATAGGAATAGTGCTCGCAAAGCGTTTAGACAAGAACAAAATCGTACAGATCAATAAAAGACTGATACCTACTCTCCTCTTTGTATCGATTGGTATAGAATTATTGGCAGCGCTTTATCTTCTAATCTTTGAGCCGACGCTATTGAATAGCGCACCGATTTATTGGGGGATGCTTTTGGTTTACACTTCTGGGAACATAATACTCTTAGAATTATTCTTATTTTGTAATAGAAAGGGAACTCTGAGAGCAACGACCGTCTGGAGCTTTTTGGGTATTCTTGGTATACTCCTTGCAGCTGGTTTGAATTTTCCATTTAGTCAGCTTTATGGATATGGTGGAGTGAGCTACGTCTTTGGTTTCGGAACAGGAGGAATAGGTTCTTTTGGAGTCTCATTTTCATTGTTACTTATACTTGTGTTTTCCGTGGTCACTCTTTTCTCCAGCCACTTAAAATCGCTTGAAGAAAAGAAGAAAAGAAAGAGGTAGATAAACAAAATTGCGCAGCGGCGAAGTGCCGAATTTTTGGCTTTTGATTTCTATTTTAAGTTTGTCTTTCGGTTTTATCTTGAATGATGCAGAGGCAGCGTCCTCTAGTGCGTGTTCTGGTGTGCTTACTTTTGGTATTGGAAAAATTTCTTTCTTATTCAATAACCAATTTAGGGCGACCTGTGTAGCAGTCTTTTTGTACGGTTTGCCGATCACAGAAAGAGCATCCAGAAGTGGTTTGTATCTAGAAGAGAATAATTTTCCGTGCCCAAGTGGGCTGTAAGCGATTATACTTATTTTCTCCTTTTTACAGTATGGGATTAATGTCTTTTCTGGTTCTCTCACAACAATACTATATTCTACCTGGTTGGATACTATCTCTTCTTTTTTCATGACGCTTTGAGCGTTGATTAGTTGGTCCTTGTCAAAATTGCTTACGCCGATGTACTTTATTTTGCCTTCCTTAACCAGATCTTCCATAGCGCGCATGGTTTCTTCTATAGGTATGAATTTGTTCGGCCAGTGAAGCTGATAGAGATCTATCTTATTTAATCCTAGTTCGTGAAGGCTTTGATTACACGATTTTATAACGTCATCATAATGGAAGTGGGTAGGCCAAACCTTGGTGGCTATGAAGATGTTCTTTTTTCCTTGCAGTGCTCTTTTTACTATTGGTTCACTGCCGTAGATTTCGGCCGTATCTATGAAGTTTATACCAGCATCGATTCCGGCGCGGATCGCTTTTATTTCGATCATGGGATCTCTGCCCAATTGCCAGGTTCCTAGTCCCAAAGCAGAAAGTTTTTCTCTAGTTTTGCCGAATTCTTTATAAATCATTTATTCTCTGCTTCCCAAGGGAACTTTACCCATTTTTCTCTTTCCTGTGAGTAGTGGTCTGGTACAAATTTACTGTGCGATCTAAGAATCAAAGCTGCAGTAATGACTTTTTTTGGTTTATAATTCTTGCGCAAGTAGTCTAATGCAAATAACATAGTTTCTCCTTCGTCTACGATGTCGTCTACCAGCATCACGGTCTTACCGGTTATGTCGGCGTGTAATCCATGAACAAGTTCCATGCCTTTCCTCTCGGTGTCTTCATAAGATCTTATCCTGATAGAATCCCAAGCTGCACTCAGGTTATTTGCTAGGGAGACCGACAGTGGCAATCCCCCTTTAGCTATACCGATCACTACATTCACTTTGCCTTGATACATCTCTTTCAAATCCCCTACAAATTTCTCAGAAAGTTCACCAAACTCGCTCCAACTCATAGGATCTTTTTCGAGTTTTTTCATATTTGCCTATAAATATTGTAATATTTAAGCATTTATCGTTTCGATATTATTTTATTTAGATTTATTTGATATTTTGCATTGCAGTAATATAAAATAACAAATCATTCGTGCCTTACGTGTAATATTTCATCACAGAGCTCTCTGAATTCTGGATCTGAATCATAAAATGGTTGTAATTCTGGGTTGAGAGGCAACCTTGGGGTTATATTGCTTTTTGGCTTAGTAATTCTAATTTTATTAGATGGATAAATCTTTGCTGGCGGTTTTAGACTGGTCATCTCTCTTATCCTTTGTTGGTAGTGTACTTTACCAGTTATATCTGCGACAACTATCTCAAAATATGGGTGCGTAAATTCATTCCAAGTTCCCCAGCAGTGAAGTAAACAACCAGGGAAAACCTCTACTTCATCGTGACTTGCATCTTGATAAATTTCTATACCTCTACGAAAATCGGTTCCATTATAACCTCCCGTCACAGTACCATCTGGCTGTACCGTAGGAGACATTGCAAGAAGTAGTCCGGTTTCCTCCGCATGATATCCTTTATGAGCGTAGGTTTCTATATTAAATCCAGTAAATATTGTGCCATCATACATTTCATAAGCAAATCCTACCTTTGAACGAAATGTTTTTGCTAAGTCTCTTGCTTTCAAAGTTAAAGAAATTATTTCTTCCAAAGTTCTAACCATATTTTTATCCCCGCCGCATTGTTACTGGTCCTTAATAGACTATACAAATTAAGTTGAAGTTTAAATAATTTAAATGAACGAAAGACTACTTTATACAATTAGTGAATTTTTCAGAATACAATCTTAAATTATTTTAGCCCCGATCGGATTTGAACCGATGTTTCAGGCTCCAGAGGCCCGTGTACTTGACCGCTATACTACGGGGCTATAATCTTAATTTAGACCGATATAAACTTAAATACTATTTTAATCTAATTTGCATTTGATTAAGTTTTTAAGTAGTGCATCACTGTATATTAAATGACAAAATCGAAGAGAATAACAGACAATCTATTTTATGTTGCAATAGCAGCGATGGTTCTTCTAGTTTTTGCGGTTTCGTTTATAGGGTTCGGAACAATTCTTCAAAAATCACTGTTTCTTATTGGTGCATTTGTTTTATTTTTTGTAGCTTCTTTAAGTAATCAAAAAGTTTTGCAAGCTTTGCAGATAGTTGTAGTAATAGGAGCAGTCATGTCTTTTTTTCAATTGGGCCCGATTTATGCATTAGGTATAATGTTATTTGTGGCGGTTGTCCTGGTCGTTTATCTTTACTCTATAGAACATTATAAAAAAGAACAATTGGTTTTATAGGTAGTGTAGGTTTTGTAATCCTTGCGATAGGATTAGCTTTCAATACCGGTTCTAATGCTTTAATCACTGGTGCTGCGCTCGGTTTTGGTTCGATTATAATCGCCATTTATTCTACCGCAGCATTTTGGCTATACAAAGTAAAGTTACAGTTAGTTTGGGTAGTGTTAAATATAGTTTTTGCAATAAGTCCTTTGATACTATTTTTCTCTAATATTTAGAATCAAATTATTATCCTATTGTAAGAGGAGACGCTTGCTCTGGAATGGTTCCGCTATAAGGTGAATTTCCGATGGTTATTAATACATACGTATCTCTTCCACAAAATGTAGGATTAAACACAGCCAAGTAAGTTCCTTTGAGCGCGTTTGCACTCGCGGATATATTTATTACACCGTTTATCTCGTCGTTATACAATATAGTTTCGTTCTTCGGAGAGATTGAAATGCTAATTCCGGGTGTAGTAGTTAGATCTAGGGTCACGCTTACTGGTGGTGAATACTTAGAATCGCAAGTGTAATTGTAATCTCCCATCAATCCTCCAGCACCTTGATTTGAGGAATTTGCTGGAATAACATAGACAGTGCCGATGCACGCCGCATATTGCGGCTGGCAGATTATGTCACCAGAATTGTCCAAATAGCAAGCAGTAGGCAATGATCCTGAACAGATTGTAGTCCTGTTGTTATAGATGCTGCAGTTCACCAAGCTGCTGCCAGTAGAATAGTTTACTAGTGTAGCGTTTTCACTGTGATAAAAATCAAAGTTATTTGTTACGTTTATCTTAGAGTTGTTAAATCCAGATGTTTTTGAATATGACACATTAAAACTTATAAGACCACCAGTTCCGGGAGCTATTACATAATCTTCGTATCCAGATACATTAAAGATAGATATCCCAGAAGTGTTAAGCAGATTTGAATGTTGCCCATATGAGTTCAATAGGCATGCAAGTTCCGTGGAGGAGATTTTACCTGGGAATATGGAATTACTGGTTGTTTGTGTGGTGTTTATTTGTGCGTACAGTAGCACCACCGCCAGTACCACAAATGTTATTAAAATTACTATATTATATGCAGGTTTCATACTTTTGATTTATTCTTATTACGTTAAATATTAAACTTTCCCTAGGAACAGAATTCTTTTATAAATTCGGCTCTTTCTTCTGGTGACATCAATGGCACTCTAATCGGTTCATACCCAAAGCTAGAATATGCTTCGTAAATAAGGTTATGAATCTTGATAGATTCTTCTTCACTTTGCTGTCTTAGCTTATCTTTTTCGTAAAAAGGAAGCATATCTGCGATGAAAACTTTGTCATATTTAGTATTTCTGCAAGCCTCAATAAGTTCTTTTGGAGGAATTATTCCGCGTATTTTATAATAAGCAATGTCGGTCGGTATTCCACCGTCCATAAAGACCGGTTCATCATCAGATACGGTTTTTTCTGATTCTAGCTGAAGGTTTAGAATCATTTTTTGAAGAGTGACCACTTCTTCTTTTGATGCAACAGAAGCTCTTAATTCAGGATTCTTTTCTAGAAATCCCCTGGAGGGTTCTGGTACTGTATGGTAACCTTGTTTGGCCAATTCATTTATGATAGTAGTTTTTCCAGCACACGGTGCACCAGTTATGACGAATCTACCGGTTTTTATCACCATATCAATCTATCAAATATATTTATTTTGCTCGCGCAATTTTAAAAGCTTTTAAATATAGACTTTACTAATAATTTCTGATAGCGTCCATAGGCCGGTGGCAAATCCCGTTCCCATTTCGAACACGGAAGATAATCGCCGGTGCGTCTTATGTGTATTCCGTAAAGGGAGAAAGTAAGTTGATGCTATCACTTTTAAGATTTAAATAGGCTTATATCCTCAATAATTTAATCTGATATGCAAGGCAATAAAATAACCATAAAGGCCCCAAAGCCAGTGCAGCAAAAGAGCACGGAGGCTGTCGCAGAAAAGAGGATAATAAGGATAGCCGACACCGATATAGACGGCAGTAAAAAGATAAGAGACGCCCTTAGACTAATAAATGGTATAAGTTTTGCCTACGCAAATGCCGTGATAAACGTACTTGGAGTGGATGGCAATAAAAAGTTACAGGATTTTGATAGTACAACCATCGAAAAATTGAAGGAGATTCTATATGACCCACACAAGAACGGGATACCAGAATGGATGTATAATTGGCGCAGAGACGAGAACACTGGCGCGAATTCTCACATTATAGGTAATGATTTGAAATCGAAGCAGACTCTGCATATACAGTTGATAAAAGCGAGTCGCTCTTATAGAGGTTACAGACATTCTTTCAATTACAAACTTAGGGGCCAGAGAGTAAAATCTAGAGGAGCAAATTTCAAGGGCCGCGTCGGAAACGCCATCGGAGTAACAAAGAAGACTGCTCTGCAGCAACAGCAAGCTGCGCAGGAGACCAAGAAATAATCATGGGAACGAGTAAACACCAATCAAAGAAGTATAAGCCTCCGTTGAGGATCTGGGAAAAGACAAGAATAGAGAGGGATGCGGTGCTCAGAAAAAAGTACGGTTTTAAGAACAAAAAGGAACTTTGGAAAGTAGAATCTCTTTTGAGAAAGATAAGAAAACGTGCACGAGACTTGGTAGGTCTTAAAGCGCTAGGCGCAGGCCAGGCAGAGGAAAAAGAATTTGCCGGCAAGCTGCATTCGATGGGATTGGTGAAGGAAGGCGCAACGGTAGATGACGTTTTAGACCTTAAGCTCGAAGATTTATTGAACAGGCGTCTTCAGACACTTGTTTTAAAGAAAATGATGGCTAGGACGATAGGGGAATCAAGACAGATGATAACACATAGACATATAGAAGTAGGTAAAAAAGTAGTAGATACTCCTAGTTATATAGTCAAGAGAGATGAAGAAGACAAAATAAACTTCGTGCACAAGTCACCATTATCATCGCCAGAGCACCCAATAAGGGCGGGTGCCAAGAAAGCAGAGTAAACATGGAAAGAGGAAAAACAGGAATAGCTCACGTTTATGCTACTGCGAATAATACTATAATACACGTTACCGACCTAAGCAATGCGCATACTTTTGCTATAAAGAGTGGAGGAGCTCAAGTGAAAGCAGATAGATTGGGATCTTCTCCACGCGCGGCTATGGACGCGGCTAAAAAGGTGGCCGAAGACATACTGGCGAAAGGAGTTACGGGCGTCCACGTAAAAATAAGAGCTGCGGGAGGTATAAAGTCAAAGACTACCGGTACTGGAGCCAAGCCCTCTATTAAAGCGCTAGAGCGCGCCGGTATAAAAATATTGAGTATAGAGAACGTAACACCAATACCACATGATGGATGTAAACGAAAAGGAGGTAGAAAAGGAAGACGAATGTAAAATGGAAACATCAATTATAAAGTCTGACGGTAAAAATGCGACTTTTCTCTTGACAGATTTTAAACTTTCCTTGGTGAATGCATTAAGACGTGCGATAATAAACAGCGTTTCGGTCGTAGCGATAGAAGACGTGACTATATACAAAAACACAAGCGCTATGTACGATGAAATACTTGCTTCTAGGCTAGGGTTGATACCAATAAAAACTATACCTTCTTTGATGAAAAGCAAAAAGGAAGTAATTTTCAAGCTTAAAGAGACGGGACCAAAAGCAGTCCACGCTTCTGACATAGTGTCGGAGGACAAAGACATCTCACCAGTCTATCCAGATATGTTGATTATAAACCTAAGAGAAGGTGAAAGCATCGAGCTGGAAGCCAAAGCCATTTTTGGAACCGGACAGGACCATATAAAGTTCTCACCAGCGCACGTATTCTATCATTTCTATCCTGTGATAGACATAAAGAAAGGTAATGTCAAAGGTGCGCAAAAAATCGCATCGTTGTGTCCTGTAAATATATTGGAAGGCACCGAAGACAAGTTGGTCGTGAAGAAGGGGAAGCTGCAGGACTGTATATTATGTAAAGCCTGTGAGGATTTCGCCGGTCCAGAAACCATAAAAATATCTTCTGATCAGCAGAAGATAGTATTTGAGATAGAGAGTTGGGGTCAGCTCGAGTTGAGCAACATATTCGAGCAAGCTTTCGAAGGTCTAGAAGACGAAGTAAAAGAAATAGCGAAGAAAGTCTAAAAAAGATTTTAATTCTATAGATTAGTCATTATTTAATGACTAGAGGAAGGTATTTTGTAGATTACAGGCTCAATCATTTCTTTTCCACGTTTTTGATTTTTTGTGTGTTTATACTAATATTGACTGTTGCGATACTAGCTGTACTATACTCCTCTGCGATTTTGAACACCGGTAATTCTGTGGTAGAGCCGTTTAGCATTTCTGGCGCAGAGTGTAATAGTTCAGGCTTGTTTATTTCTTTGCACAATAATCTGAATTCATTAGTAACGGTTTCGTCGGCTCAGCTCGTTGGTATAAACAGGACAGTGTTATTTTCGATTCGCGGCCCCTCACAAAATATTGCAGCCGGCGGGGATGCGGTACTCTATTCGAGCTCTTATTTGTGTCCATCGTTCAATAGCCTTCCTTTTGTAAGGTTGGATATAGCATTCGGTTCTGCTACCACCACGATTTATACTTTTGGTAATAATTATTGGGAATATTTGCTAGCCGGTGTCGGAAACGTATCAGAAAGTGCACATTAGATGATTATTGTTGTATCAGGTTATCTTTAAGATATCCCTTTGCTTTAAGGTCTCCCCACGCGTTTTTGTCGTATTTGTATAGGATATCTCCTTTTTTTTCGTGTTCGACCATCCACGGCTTTATTATGACCAAGTCCCCCTCTCCAACCCAGAGATAGCGGCTTATACTCCCCTTTATCTGACATAGTCTTATCTTTCCATCGGAACATTTTACATACATCCTTCCAAAGCCGAGTAATTGGGTCACATATCCAAGTAACTCGTCCTTTTTCGGGTATCTAAATGTCGGTGCTTCGGTCATGAATTAGTATAGTCTTTTTGGTTTTAATAGTTGAATCTTTTAGCTATAAATATCCTTCCAGTTCAATAATATTACATGGTTAGAGTGACTTGGGATGAATATTTCTTGGATTTGGTAAAAGCAGTCGCCAGTAGAGCTACGTGTGATAGAGGCAAAAACGGCTGTGTTATAACAAAAGAAAAGAGGATACTTGCTACAGGTTATGTCGGGTCGCCACCAGGTCTACCGCACTGCGATGATGAAGGACACTTACTTAAGAAAATGATAGATGAAGACGGAAACGTCTCGATGCACTGTACAAGGACAATACACGCCGAGCAAAATGCGATAGCTCAGGCGGCGAAGTTTGGACTATCACTCGACGGAGCTACACTATATAGCGGGATGGAACCATGTTCTACGTGCGCGAAGTTGATCGCTTCTGTGGGAATAAAGAGGGTTGTTTGCGATAAAAAGTACCATGCCGCGGAAGAATCGCGGGAGATACTGAACAAGAGTAATATACCACTAGAGGTTTTACACGACGAAGTAGAAAACTACAGTAACCAGTGATTAAGATATTCCGTATATCTGTGCGTGTTTCACTCCACCGATGGTTATTATATTTTTAGGTTCTATTATTCTTTCTGCTACCAATGCTTCGACGATTTCGTTTCCTATGGCGTTCACGTTTTCCGAGTTCATTATAAACTGTAGAACGTCCGAGAATTCAAACTCTTTTTCACCGTAGAATTCCTTTGAGATATTTATCTCCAATCCTTTATCTATGTCCTCTATTTTTTTTCCGATTATGTCTGGATCGCTTACAGCGACGACTTTTCTCCCTATATAATTTTCGTGTACCTTCATCACGAAACGCTGCATATTTTATTTTATCCTCCCGACAGGGTATTCCGCGCCACACGCCAGACATTTTACTATAAAATTGTTCTCTATCTTAGTCATTTGAGTGTCTGGTGAATTGCACTGCTTGCACGTAACGTACTCTTTTACATAATAATTAAGTTTTTCTTGCACCACTTTTTTTGAGAATTTTCCTCCTATTATTATTTTATCGTTTTCGTCGATCTGTCCGGGGGCAGTTAGTTCGTGCATCAAGTATCTTGCTATATGCGCGATGGGGCGGTTTATATACTTGGCAAATTTATCTGCGCCAACTATGGTCTTTTGACCGGATTGAAGAACCTCCACATCCGGAGGAACGAACCTTTCGCCCTTGCTGCTTTTTCTTTCCTTTAAAATCTTGCCCAATAAGTCGTCGTATTCCACTATTTTGATAAAACGTTAGCGTTTTTAATGCTTTCAATCTTGTTGTAAGAGTATCTCTCCAAGCTGACTTTTCTTATATTGTTCAGCTCCAGCGTCGTGCTTTCGTTATAAACATCTATCGTTCCTAAGAGTTCTACTGTACTGCCCTTTGTTATCTCCTTGAACAGCCCAAAAAACGGCTTCTGGAAATGCACGAGTATAGTAGAAAAAGTGTCATCGAGGATGATATAGCCGCTTCCACTTTCTTCATTCAATTCTAATGCAGCCACAGAGCCGACGAGATGCAGTCTATAAATCTTATTTCCATTGAAATTTATGAAGTTGCCATTTTCATCGGAACCTCTCTCACCTTTTTCAAGGATGGTCAATGGCAGCATGAAGAAAGTATAATTCATATTAACCAGCCAGTTTTATGAAACCTTGCTTCGGTTCGTATATATCTCCTTCTCTTTTTAGAATATAAACTGCTTGCTCTATGTCATCGGCCGCTATTCCAGAGGCTTCAGCAGCTTCGTATACCCTTGTCATAGGCAACATGCTGCCGGCTGGCATAGCATCTATTTCTGATTTTATTATAGACTTTATCTTAAGTATAGTATTTCTTCTTGAGGAAGGTATCCCGCTTATTATCCTGTCTATGTCAAATTCCCCCGTGCTTTTATCTACACCGACCTCGCTCAGATATGCCATCGTAAGGTCTATCGACCTTTTAGCGTCTTCTATAGTAACGTACTCCGATAGTCTTACCTTTGCGCTAGCCTCAGCAAGTCTTATCACTGCATTTAGCTGTCTCGGGGATATAGGTATGGGTTTTACCGCCTCTTCTTCGGTAGAGCGGGTTCCTCTGAGTCTTAGATAAAAATCATTTATAACGTTGATCGCCTCGCTAGAAAGCTTTGGTCGACAGTTTTGTTTTGAGTAGGCTATATATTTTTTAAGCAGGCCGGTCTCTATCGCCGGTTTGTTCTTATTTATATCGCGGTTAGATTCCAGTATTCTGTTTGCTATCAACTTGTCTAGTTCAGGGTTGGGTCTATCTTTCAATATGAAAATCAAGTCAAATCTATTGATCAATGTTGAGGGAAGGTCTATCTGGTCTGCGACTGTCTGGTACGGGTCGAATCTGCTGAACTTTGGATTTGCCGCTGCTAATACGCTGGTTTGAGCGGAGAGAGTGGAATGGATGTTAGCTTTTGCTATGCTAATAGTCTGCTGTTCTAGCCCTTCATGAAGAGCGACCCGGTCCTCTTTATTCATCTTGTCTATCTCGTCGATACACAAAAGCCCGCCGTTTGTAAGCGGCATCGCTCCCGCCTCGAGTATGTAGCTTTTGCTCGCATCGTCTTTTATTATTGTAGCCGTTAAGCCCGCTCCGCTAGAACCGGTACCGGTCACGTATCTTGCTTTTGGGGCGACTCCGCTCACATACTTTAAAATATCGCTCTTTGCTACACCAGGATCTCCGACGAGCAAGATGTGTATATCGCCTCTTTTGGTGCTATTCGACTCTGCACTCTGTTTTCTTACTCCTCCGAATAGCTGTAAAACTATACTGTCTTTTATCTGATCATAACCGAATATATTAGGAGCTATTGAATCCCTGAATTTGTTGTATATAGTCTTGTCTCTGGCCATTTCTTTTATCGTCATCTCTTCTTCTTTGGTTATTACCATCTCTTCAAAGCCTTGTTCGACAGGTTCTAGATATGAAGCATCTATAGATAATTCGGAAATTCTCGCTTTTTTTCCGCTCGGATACACGACAGGTTCTTCGTTTACTATCCCAGATACCGTTACCTTGTTCCCGGGTACAATGCTCTTTTCGAACGTCGGGTCTACAAGGTCGCCCTTTAACATCGCGTTTATGTGTTCCGGTTGCTCTCCGCCCTCAAGGTCTTCTGGTGCTTCTTCAAGGTTTATTCTTTGTGTGTCTATGAAGTCCTTACTCATGACTTTGAACCGTCCTTTCTTACCACAGTTGGTGCATATGATAGGCTGTTTTATCGTACGTTCGCTTTGAATCACGTCAACGGCGTGCCCGCAACTCTGGCATTCGAATGATATCTTGCTGACAGTAGGTTTTACACTCACTGCTAATTTTATTAATCCAGTTACCTGCACTAGTTTTCCGATATGTTTGCTCCTGATGTTCTTTATTTTTAATTGAGAAGTCTTGGGGAGATTTTTAATCCTCACTTCTAATTTTAGGTCTTTATATATGGGCCCCAGTTCGTCTATGAAATGTTTTATTACATCGATACCTTCTGTAGGAGTTTTTATTACAAAGTCACCAAACTCCGGGGCAAAGTCGTCTATTTCATTAAAGTCTATAATGATTGAAGATTTGTTCGTGGCCAATATCGATTTAAGTTTATCCTGAAGTTTCTTGTTTACAAAAGACGACGCAATATCATCAAAATCAGATTTCATACTCTAGACTTAATATAAAATAAGTTTGCTTCGGTATTAAAATGTTGTCGAATAAAAGTGCTATTCAAAAATTTTTCCTTTTTTTATTTTAATTTTACCTCTTTAAAAGAACAATAGTAAAGCGTAGCCGAGCAAGAAGCCTATCAAGCCGCCAGCAATCACATCGTGGGGATAATGCGACTTTATGTACACTCTACTATATGCTACAATTACCCCGAAGATAAAAATCGGTATAAAAATAGGGGACCCAAACGAGATTGTGGCGAGTGTCATCGCTATCGCTGCGTGCGCGGATGGAAAACTCTGCAAGTCGACGCTAAATTTATTTTTATAGAATTTTCTCTTTAGCGCGGCTTTTGGTCTTTTTTCTTTAAATATGAACTTTAGTGTTTCTACGACCAAGAGGGTTAAGACCACTCCAATTGCTATTCTCTCCAGCAGTCTTAATGTGGGTGCGACGGAAATTATCACCAGTATCTCGAGTGTAAAAGTCTCTATATAGTACTTTTCTATCAGTAATGATAGCCGCCAAAACCAGTTTTCTTTCATTTCCTTGAATCTCTCTCAGAAAGATAGACCATCCTGTCGGCGCCTACCAACTCAGGTAGAACTACTTCATTAGCACCAAGCTGTCTAAATTTTTTGATATTCTTTTCCGCGTTGCATCGCGCGAAGACTTTTGCACTTTTGCTCGCTTCCCTTGCGTTTAGCACGACGAGAAAGTTATCTACGTCCTGCCCAAGACATGCAAACACTGCGGTCGCTCGTCTAGCATTAACCATCTTGAACGTTTTTTCGTCCAGCGCGTTTTCTTTTGCCACTTTAAAACCGAGCTTTTTTAGTTCTATCGCTCGTGCCTCGTTTTCTTCGATTATTATAATCGTCTTGTGCTCCCCTCTTAAATCAGAAGCTACTCTTTCACCTATCCTTCCTCCACCACAGATTATGTAGTGGTTCTTAAGTCTAAGCGTCTGCGCCATATAAATTACACCTCCAAATTCGTTTCGTATAAACGAAACTAAAAACTCAAGAAGATAAACTGCAAAAACCCCGATAAAAAGCGAGAGAAAAAGCAAGATTATCCCAAAATTGGATCTAAAATCGAATGTTTCTAGTGCGACAAGTACAGAGGAAGCCGCCGCACCTATGCTTACATTCTGTTCGCTCGATATCAACAATATAAGAAAGATTAATATGACTATCAGAACTATCACAGCTATTAGCGCCTTTTGGGCGTTTTCGCGTACCGCGTCCATAAAGATAGGTGGATTTCTGATTTAATAAAGATTGACTTGTTTTTGCAGAAAAACACGTTTTTGTGAAAAGTTCTAGTATCCTATCAGTTCCATCTCTATATTTACTTCTTTTGGAACAGCTGTTTTCATTATCAGGTGCAGGGCTTTTGGATCGGCTTGCATGTCTATTATTCGCTTGTGCAAACGCATTTCCCATGTCTCATAAGTCTCCCTGCCAGAACCAGCCGGGGCACGCCTGGTGGTCACTTTCAATTTTTTAGTGGGTACCGGTATTGGTCCAGAAACAGTAGTACCTAATTTTTTTGAAATATCTAGTATATCATCGCATACCTTTTTCAGTTTTACAGCGTCTGTAGACGTCAGCTTTATTCTCGCCTTTTGCATATGTATTTTTAATAAAGTAGACTACGAGTATATAAATCTTTTTTAAAAGTCCGCATTGACAGAGTAGCATGATTTTCATATAAAATAATGGTGCCGGACAAAATCTCGATTTAAAGCTTTATAAATCGTAATGTTTATATTACTACATTAGGAAAAGGAGGTAGCAGATTATGGCAGATGAAGCTGAAAAAAAAGATTTAGACAGCCACGTCTATTCGGTTTTAGAAAAGATAAGGGCAAAGGCCGGTTCAATTAAAAAAGGAGTAAACGAGGTTACAAAGGCATTAGAACGATCCCAGGCAAAATTAGTCGTTTATGCTTCCGATGTCTCTCCAAAAGAGTTGGTAATGCATCTTCCATTGTTATCAAAAGATAAGGGAGTCGCATGCATAGTTGTAAAAAGCAGATTGGAGCTCGGCAAATCGGTGGGTTTGAGCGTCCCGACCTCTGCGATAGCAGTTTTGAATGCAGGAGAGGAAGCGCATGCCTTGGAAGAATTACTCGGCAAACTTAAAACAGTATGAGCAAACAACAGGGTAAAGACGCCAATCAAAATAAACCCGCACAGAAGAACGTTCAGAAGACGACCCAGGATTTTTCTTTTGAAGGGTATCCTTCGGAGGTCGTAGAAATCGTCGGAAGGCACGGCGTAGCAGGAGAGGTGACACAAGTAAGGTGCAAAATTCTCTCTGGGCAGGACAAAGATAAAATAATAAGAAGAAACGTCAGAGGACCGGTTATTGTCGGAGATATTTTGATGCTGAAAGAAACAGAAATGGAGGCGATGCCGATCAGGTAGTTGGTTTCTATGAAATGCAGTTTCTGTAGTTCTGAGATAAGAAGGGGGACCGGTCTAGTGTACGCTAAATTAGATGGCACTGTGATGAATTTCTGCAGCAGGCGCTGTATGACGTATTCCCTCATGAAAAAAGACCAGAGAAAGTTCAAGTGGGCAAAAAATCAATAAATAATGCAAACACCCATTAATTTAATGGGCAACAATAAGGGTTTAAACTCTTTTATTTCGATTTTAATCGCCATGGTAATATTAATACCGGTTCTTTTCGTAGTTTTACTGATTTTAATATATGGCGTTGGAAGTGTAACATCTCTCATAAGCTCTCCACAAGCATACATAGCACAGACAATGATCGCTCTGAATACCGGTGAATCGGTGGTAGTCGGTACGCTGTCCCCTTCTTTGCAAAGCAACCAGTTTATGACACAGTTTTATGGCAGCCCCGCGTGCGTCTCATTGATAGACCAACTTTCGAGACATGGTTTATTATCTGCGCCCGGTGATCCGACCACTTTAGAAGATAGATATTTCGTCTGCGTAGGAAGTTATAACGATTTCAATAAGACTACCAGCAAAAATGCTCCTGCAGTTTGGGGTAATTATCTTCCCGGAGAGCCAGATAACTCTTCATTTCCGAGTTGGTTTCCAGCAGCAAGCAAGTTGAATGCTCCATATAGCGGAAATTCTTCCGGTATAAATGGCTCCCATGGTACTTTGTCTTATTATGTTGATGTTAATCCCGAGACTGCCCTAGGTAGCGCATGCGTTTCATTTTTTAACGCCACGACTCAGTATGGCTGGAGCACTCCCTCGGCTTATATAACTGGTTTGAATTGTGTCGCAGAAAATGAGAATAATGGTGCGCCAATTTTTATGAGCGTAAAAAACCAGGAATGTCAGAGCAATGCACAGGTAGGGTGTGCGACGAATCCGTGGGTTTTTTTGCATGGTAGCCCGGGACAGATAACGCTACAGACGTGTAGCTATACCTCTGGGAATTCCTTAATATGCTCCTTCAGTATAAATTGATATGGATATAGTCTGGGAAGGAATATTGATGATATTGCTTATAGCGGTTATACTCATATTTGCGATACTTAGTCTTATAAGTTTTTTCCAGCCCAAAGGTTCGTTGTATTATTATAATAGTTTGGTATCGCTAGTGCAGGGCGCCTGTTCTTCCTCACAAGGTTCCACAAATTTACAGTTTAATTCTCCAAACGCAGTAATATTCCAGATATATGACAATGCTACTTGTGATTCCATACTCGAAAATAATCCATCTATATTCTCGACGCCGTTCGTCCCGAGTACAGGAAACATTGGGGAATTTCAGTTGTGTTACGGAGCACTGACACAAAAAGGAACTACGAATTTTGTGCTTACACAAGAACTCGGAAGTCAATACTATTTCTCAAGCGGCATCGTCATTCCTGTGTTTAGTTTTTCTCCGGTCCCGCCATATGATTCAAACGAAATCGGCGTGCCGTCTTTGTATTCTCCTTTGAATAATTTTTCGGAAGAAGGGATATCCGGTGTAGTAGTCAATGTTACCCAGAACAACCCAGATTACACCCAATTAACATTGGATTCGCCCGTTTCTGGAGGGGGCGAGATGAGTTTTTCCAGTGGGTATGAATTCAAACTGGTCTTTTCTTCCAACGTATCCTCCACGGTCACGCTGTTCTTCGGGAATTCTTGTTCTCAGACTGGTCCGATATCTTATACACCTAGCAATACCCCTCTAGGGCTGACGATTTTTAGTCCGTGCAGCACTGCATTTAATAGTTTAAGTATAGATGTTCAACCAGTTTCGACGGGGCAGACCCAACCAGTATTTCATTACGAATTTAATTTGACTGCGCAACAACCAACATATATACAACCCCAGGTTCGCGGCGTTCTTTATAATCAGTGCACGGTGATTCCTTCTCTTGTCAGCTCTGGGCTTGTAACGAATGGAAGCCTTACTTGTTCTCCTATAAAATGCGGTAGCACTTCGTTTATACTGACCGATTTGCAGGATAGGGCGTTCGAAGCGTTGTTCGGAGGTACATATAATTTCTTCGGATTCCAGTCCGGTCTTTCTTATCTTCAGATATTAAATCCGAATGGTGAACAGATATCTACCTCTCCTTCCGGCATATTGGGATAAAAGAGTTAAATATCCAGAATAACACTTATTATTATCGAAAAATAAATGATGAGGTGTTTATGGCAAAAGTTACCGTTACAATATGCGACATGTGCAAACAGAGGATAGCTACTAAGACCTGTCCAGTTTGTTCAAAAGACCTGTGCGAAGCAGACACAAAGGCTTTCGCGGTCGATGTAGGACTAAGGTTCGGGCCTAGGATAGAAATATATCATGGTTACATGTGCGATGAAGATTACAAGAGATTAGAAGGAAATCTAGGTAAGACTCTAGGAAAGGTTGGAGAAAGAATAAAGACAGAGATAGACGGCGTTGTAAGGGACAGTGTACAGTGAATAGGCGTTAGGGATTGTCTATCACAATTTTTTCATTACTTATAGATATCTGCTTTCCATTGTGATAAGAATTTATATATAAAACTTATTTTATCTACATAACGCAATATATCCCTGCGTAGCTCAATGGCAGAGCGACCGGCTGTAGATATAACCAAGTGCTATTTGTTTAGTGCGATGAAGAATAACAGCTGAAACCGGTAGGTTGGGGGTTCAAGTCCGCCCGCAGGGAGTATTTTTATTATCGACTTATGTAGATAAACGAATTGGTCTCTTTTTTGTCTAATATACAGAAACCAAATCGCTCGAACTGTATTGTTTGTCCCTGCTCTAATATTCCAACAGTTTTCTCTGCGAGACCTTCCGTCGTTTTAAGACTCTCCTTGTTGAATGTTCCGTCGTCGTTTAGAAGCTGGCCAACAACGGTAATTACTACCCTTGTATTTTCATCGGTTACCCATTGAATTATCTTTTCGTCCCCAAGCATCGCATTAGAGATAAATTCAGCCTCAATCTTTCCCTTACTTTTTTTCTTTATCTTTATACTATAAAGGTCTTTTAGCCTTATTTTATTTCCAGTCTTTATCTCGTCAAAGTCTTTTCCGTCTATGAAAAACTTTCCATCGGTTTCTATTTCTCTTTCGCCAAGGTCTTTTGAAGGATGCATAGGCAGTCTAGCAGTTCTTTCACCTGCTCCGGACACTTCTAGACGTTTAGGTTCTGATACAAAAAACAATCTTTTTGAAGTATCGTCTATTATGCGCCTGTTTAAAGTGAACAAAAGATCCCAGGAATATTTGTGCTGGGAACCGGAATAGCCGACGGTTAAAACAAAATCTTTAATCGCTTCGGGTCTTATTCCTCTGCGCGCTATTGCGGATACGGTAGGTAGCCTAATATCATTCCAATCTGGTATACTGCCATCTTTTATTAGTGCCCGTAGCTTTCTCTTTGCAAAAGGAGTGCCATTAAAATTATATCTACCAAATTGTATTACCTTTGGTCTTGGTAAGCCAAGAGTTTCCCTTAATATATCCTGCAAGCTTAATTTGAATTCGTTGCTCCTTAAAATATGGGTTATTTTACAGATATAGTCTTCGACAACGTTTGCGATATCGTACGTCGGCCAGAGTGAATACTGACTTCCCTCACTTTTTATGATACGGAATAAATTAGGGTCTCTTAAAGAGAAATCTTTGCTTTTCATATCTCCCTTGAATCTCACCACCACTTCATTGTGTTCGAATGACCCTTTTTTTGCCATAGCCCAAAGTTCAAGATTCTCTCCCACATTTTTGTCTCGATGTTCGCATTCCGCTCCTTTTAGACGGTCTTCCTTTATTTTCTCTGGAGAGCACTTACAAACATAAGCCTTGTTTTCTTGGATGAGTTTTTCACCATATCTGTATAGAATCTCCATATCAGAACTAATGAACTTCTTTTCATCCCATTTAATACCGAGCCACTTCATTCCATTTTCAAAAGAATCTATGAATTTCTTCATATCTTTAAGCAGAATCGGGTTTGTATCTTCATACCTCAGCCACAACTTTCCTCCATATTTTTCTTTGTAAAGATAGTTTATCATGAAGCTTATCGCGTTTCCCAAATGCATATAGCCTGCAGGTTCCGGAGGCAACCTTAAAACCACTTCACCTTTTACATCTGGTAATGGCTTTAGCTCTAGCTTTGGTTCTTCGACCTTCCTTTTCGAAAGATCCAAATCTAATTCCTTTGCCTGCCCCTTTAGTTGTGCGAGGCTTTTCGAGTTGATTTCATGGACTATTTGAGCTACTTTTGATTTCAAGTCTGCAATATTTTTCAGAACACTCTTATCTTCGCCGACGACTTTTGCTATTACGGCGCCTTCGCTGGCTTTTCCGTCGTGTTCTAACGCGTTTTTTATCGCTATTTTTTCTATCTCTAAATTGTCCATATCTTTATTCTCCAAGGATATTATATTAAGATTTATTATTAAAAACATGTGCTTTTTGCAACACCGGGCATTCTCAAAAAAGCCCAAAAACGCGTCTCCAAAGCTCCCAACACCACCTTTTTAAAGCCCAGGAATCTAGATTTAATATATATGGCAGACTTTGTAAGGAAAAATGCAATAAAAGCAGAAGTTAAGAAAGTGGGGAAGGACATGAGATGTCCGGACGCTACAATCGAAGCCTTCGACAAGGTGATAAAAGGAAAACTAGCGAGAGCCGTCGAAAGGGCTAAGGGAAACGGAAGAAAGACCCTTAGGGCCTGGGACTTCTGAACAAGTATTTGAATTTTATTTTTTTATTTTATATTTTAATTTAAACATAGAAAAAGTCGTTCTTATAAAATAAGTCTTTTATTTGATAATTGCTTATTATATCCATGGTCGATGTATCTTTGATAGCAGGTATAATCATAATAGTCGTTGCCGTCGTTACACTAATCAGGATAATAAAACAGCTTCTTGAAGGAGTAATAATAATAGTTTTGGTGATAGTAGGCGCGGCGCTAATATTTCATTCTTCACCGATAATAGGTGTACCGAACTTCAATATACCGATAAGCATAGGACCGAACATAGTTGGTGTAAATTCTGGAAGTGGAAACACCACAGATGTGGCGATCTTCAACGCTTATACCTTTAATATAGGCGGGTTTACTGCGACCCTTAACGGAAAGTCGATTTCGGTCCTAAATGGGGGTTTATCCATCCCCGCGGCTAGGTTCGGAGTGATAGTTTTGAATTCGAGCGCATCTGGCGAGATATCGGTGACCGGTTCTACACAGATATTTGGTTTTAATCTCGGTAGCTTGACTTCTTCTTACAATTATACCAAGTAAGTTACTGGGAGCCACCCATGTTTGTCATCATTTCTGTTATCCTAGCTTTCCTGAATCTGCCTCTGATTTTTCTTAGAAGGTATAGGGCCGCAATGACAGCTGCAACGGATATTCCTGCCGTTAAATATACATTTACATAATTTATCCCGGTGCTGCTAGAATATACGCTGCCGGTTATGTTATCACCCAGGCTATCGATTACTACTCCATATACAGAGTTCTCACCGTTTCCAAAGTTGAACGTATATGTAGGAGTCGTTGCAGGAGCATAAAGAACGTTGTTTACATACCATTCATAGGTATACGGCGGGGTTCCTCCAGTTGCATTTATTTCGCCTTTCACAGTGCCGTTACTATAGAAAAACGCGTTGTAGGAGGAGATTTTGTAAGAACTAAATTTAAGTGCAGAGTTCGATGTTATTAAAAGAGTGGGTGTTTCTATCGAATAATTGTCTGCATCTACTAGTTTTGCGTAAACGTTGAAAGTAAGGTTTGATGGAGGGACGACCTTTATAGTTGGCCCATAACCAAGAAAGTGGTTGTCTTCGAATAGATTGTCTTCATACCAACTTATGTTATAAGGCATAGAGCCATCAGTGACATTTAGGGTAAAGTCGATGCCGAAATCTGCGTTTGTATGGGTCCTGCTGTGAAAGATGCTTATCGTCGGGAGGTAATTGACCGTAAATTCGTATACTCCTGAAGAGAAATGTATCCCGTATTTGTCGGTCGCATTTACATACATGGTATGGATACCGGGTTTTGTGAAGTTAAATATGGTTTTGTTGCCGTAGTTTATTCCATCTAAATTTATATTAACCGCGTATGGGGGTACTCCTTCACTAAGATTGAGAGTGACATTCTGAATATGATTGACGTCGATTTCTGGAAATAAGATTAAATGTGCTACGGGGGGGGTTGCATAGTAGAGCGTACCGCTTGGTGTAGATAGAAGTTCAGCTGTGCTGTCCTCTACTTCTATTTCGTATGTATAGCTACCATATTTTTCTCCGGCACAGTTTTGATCGAAGGAATACGTCGTATAAAATGAAGTATTGCTGTAAACTGGCGTGGAGTTTATCAACAGCGTGTACGTATATGGCGGTACCCCTCCCGATATTGTTACAGATGGGGAGAGCAAGCAGCTTCCGTCGGCAGTTACATAGGGAATATAAGAAGAAGAAAGCATTAGTGGAGAAGGAGCTATCGAACCCGTGGTAAAAATACCATCATCGTAGGATGCAGATACCAATTGATAAGAGATGCTGGCCGAACTAACGGAAGAAGGATAACTATCATATAAAATTGAGTCCGAAAGGTTCGCGTGATATTCGTCTATCCATACTATCCCGGTGGGAGGTACGTTTTGGCTTTCATTTGTCTTTACCCAGGTTGACGAATATGTTACGATGTTTTGCGCGTTATACTGCGGAGACGTGCTTTGCCACATAGTCATCAAGCCAGTAAAAAACCCATCATTGTTGAACGCTGAGTAAGAATTACCGATGAAATACGTTGCTCTCTCAGAATTATAGGATAGACTGGCAGAGCAGCCATTTTCCGTGTCGACTGCCGTCATATAAACATAACCCCCATAAAATTTCAGACTAATCGATATGATATCATAAGGATTTACCGTGCATGAGAAAGGGAGTTCACCCAAAAACCCATTCTCTGGAAAAAGGCTTGTACCAGTCGGAGACCATATCTCATAGTCCATATAAAAGCCAGGCTGTGATTCTGGGCCGTTCCAATAGTAGGATATCCCTACCTGATACCAAAAACCAGTGTTCGATAGGCCGTTCAGCATATAAGCAGGTCCGTATCCTCCGACAAATCTCTGTGGTACGGCGATAACGTTGTATGTCAAATTTGTGTATGCATTTATATAGCTAAATGTGACACCGATTCTTTCTACGTAACAAGTTGAACATTGTGCTTTTACCGATTGGAAACCCATGAGAACAAAAAGTAACATTAGGACGATTAAAATATAAGTCTTTGTGTGTCCTCCCATTCTAAGAGGAGCAAGTCTCAGCATAAATAATTTTATTTAAATCTAAAATCGGCGTCAGATAAGGAACGGCTGACGATGCCTTTAGCTATAGACCTAACCTATTTATTCTATCATAATTAAGGTTATAATTGACAGGCTAGCCGGGGAGTTAGTCCCTCCTTGTAACGCAAATGGACTTAAGGCGTGGCGAAAGCACGACCGAGGGACGGTAATTTCATATACGCTAGCAAAGCTATCTGAGAGCCACAGCCCTGCGGGATGCTTTTGTTTGAAAACCCAGCCAGGCCCGGAAGGGAGCAACTGTAATTGAATAGGGGCGTGCTTGCAGGTAAACTGTGGGGAGAAAATGTTGCTATCCTCTGTATGAATAGCCGTTTCGAAGTCGCGGCCTGTCAATAGCGAGTCAGGGTACTCAAACGGTCACGAGGCACGCCTGCTACAAGTTTTGACTGAAAGCGTGTTGGCGAAAGCCTTAGTGGGTTCAACCCCCACCCCTGACGATTTAACTTATTAATACTAGTGTGTTCTGAATAATTAATTAAAATGGAAGTAAAATCAAATAAATCAGCGATGCCAAAATATTATCTCGCCCATCCCATAAGAGATAGACGCGATATACGTGCTTGGGAGACCGAAATCGAGAAAAGATTCAAAATAGAGTTGATAAATCCATTCTACGACGCTTCAGAAATAGGAAATACTCCGGCCCTGGATAGGGGGGAAGTTAATCTATATGATCCTTCTTTTGATAGTAATGAGATAGTCGAGGGAGACTTGGATCTGATAAGAAAAGCAGATGGAGTCATAGCTCTGGTTACTGGAAGCATGTCTATTGGCACCTATATGGAAATATTCTTCAATTCATATGTCTTAAGAAGACCGACGCAGATAATCATAGAACACCCTGAGTTAGTAGCACATTCATGGTTAAGGCACATGTCGGACGTATCGTATGGTCATATTTATAAGAGTAGAGAAGAGTTCGTGAAAGATTTCTTAGAAAAACCAAACAAGCCAAAGCGAAATTAAAGGTATATAAATGTACTTTTAGCATATAATTACAATATGGCAGATGAAACGTGGATGCAGAAGATCATGAAGTCTGTGCTCGTAAACGGACTGCTCGGCAAGGAACAGGACATAACTCTGAATCTAGAGGGATTGGAGATAAAATCACCGTTGTCAAACGAACCGATAAAGTTGTCCGGAAAGATAACTATCCAGTTTTCCAGCAAGAAGAAAAAGAAGTGAATTATGGGCAAGCTCAGGCCGGGAAGGTCGTACAGAAACTGGGACATGGCTTACACCAGGAAGTCCAAGTACAAGTCCAAAAATTACGTGAAAATGTCACAGCTTCCAAAGATAACTCAATATCATTCCGGAAACCTCTCAAAGCAATTCGAGAAAAAAGTATTCGTTCTCTCGGAAAGAACGTTCCAGATAAGGGACAATGCTTTGGAAGCGGCCAGGATAGTGGCGAACAAACACCTTACAGATACAGTGGGCGACCAAAACTTCCATTTGATCGTTGTTACGTACCCCCACAATATTTTGAAAGAACACAAGCTTGCGACTGGTGCCGGTGCGGACAGATACTCTTCCGGTATGCAAAAATCTTTTGGTAAACCAGTGGGACTTGCTGCCAGGATAAGAGCCGGTGATAGGATATTCGAAATACACCTTCAGAACGAACATCTAGAACAGGCCAAGATAGCAGCCGATAAGATAGGAAAGAAACTCGGAGTAAAGACCAGGGCGGTCATTCTTTAAAAAATCGTTCTTCGAAGTTATCCGCTGCATTGAGATGCCTAAAGAGGACAAAGAAAAAAGAGGACAGTCTATTTATATACCTAAGTATAAAATCGTCCTTAACTTCTGCTTCTAGTATGCTCCTTTCTGCACGCCTGGCTATTGCTCTGCATATGTTGATAGAGGTGGCATCATCCAACCCGTCTGGATATACAAAGTTGGTTATATCCTTAAGGTCTTTCGAGTAGGTCTCCATGGCGTTTTCCAAGAACTTGATGTTCTCTTCGGAAATCCCTTCTTTTGGATTTACGTCGCTAGCATATCCAGATATCTGTCCGCTCAAAAGATAGATATCGTGTTCGATTTTTTCTAGTGCGTCCCTAACGCTCCCATATTTGATTTTGGATAGAGTATATCCTATATATGCATTGAGCTCGTCCAGCTCTCCGATAGCTTTTATCAGCTTATCCGTCTTGGCGACCTTCACGTGGCAGATGTATGTTTCTCCAGCGTCTCCTTTTCCAGTGTAATATTTCATACAGTATCGTTTTCGTCTTTTTCTGCTTCTGCGTTCTTCAACAGATAATACTTTGCTTTTCTCCTTATGCCGTCCATGTAAACTCTAAACATATCATAAGAGAGGTGGTAAAATACCGCTTTGCCGCGGTGTTCGGATACCATTATCTTCCCGAACATTGGAGAAACTAGGTTGTAAAAGTGCTTTTTACCCTTTTGCGAGTTTAGGTCTATATTTAAAAAAGTAGCGAGCTCTTCCCGGCTTACGTCGTTTTTCTCACGTATAAAGTTGATTATTTTTGCGGCTTCATCGTGCAGTCTCTTGCTTTTTGGATGGTTACCGTATATAATGTAGAGCAATTCCTCCATACAAATTTAATTACGTTTTTCTAGAATATAAGCTGTAGCTATTTAATTTTAAGCCCGCGTAACAACTTGATATTATACTGCTCCTATCGGGATTTGAACCCGAGTCTGCGACTTCCTTCGTTATGCTCGAGAGGCCGCTGTCCTTGGCCACTAGACTATAGGAGCACTTAATTAATTATAGTAGTATACTAAATAAAGATAATCTGCGGCTCTTTCTTTTCAGAGATTTTCAAGTATATTAGTAAAAATGTGATATTTAATTAAATGGGCAGAGGTTATTTAGCAGCCATAGGTACTGTAGTAGGTACTATCGTAGGTGCTGGAGTGCTCGCGCTTCCATACGCCATATCTAAATCTGGGTTTATTATAGGGATTGCCCTGTTGATCATAGTAGGGATATCCTCGATTTTGATAACAATGTACACTGGGGAATTATCCTTTAGGCTTAAAAAATTACACCAACTTCCAGTGCTTATAAGTAAATACGTTGGAAAGAAATTCAGATTTTTTATACTAATACTCCAGGTTTTGACGATTTACGGTGCGATATTAGCCTATCTCATAGCCATGGGGGTTTCATTGAACGCGCTCTTGGGGATACCGTACATCTTGTCGGTGCTTTTGGTTTTTGCGTTTTCTGTACCAATAATACACCAAGGATATAAGTTGGTTGAAGATGCAGAGACGCCTTTATCGATAATAAAACTCGTGTTCTTGGTGATAGTTTCTCTTATAGTCCTATTCGCAATCAAGCCGGGAAATCTAGCGACAATAAATGTTGGTAATAGTCTAGCGCCCTTCGGCGTCATTTTATTCGCGTTGATTGGATATTCTGTTGTGCCTGAAGTAAGAGAAGAGTTGAACAACAACAGTAAAGATTTCAATAAAGTGGTGATAATATCGACTGTAACAGCGATAGCAGTGTATATATTATTTGCAGCAGCCTTTATAGGAGATTTCGGCTCCGGCATATCTTCGATAGCAACGAATGCATTGAGTTCTGGTCAGTTCGGATTTTTGTATTATTTGTTGACGATTTTCTTGGTTATCACACCATATATAGCGTTGAGTCTGGTCATGGTAGACGCATTTAATTATGATTTTTCTATAAAAAGAAGTTACAGTTTTTGGCTGACTATGATGGTCCCAGTGATTCTCGCGCTTATAGGTTTCAACTTCGCGCATGTGCTGGAAGTTATAGGTGGGGTTCTTTTGCCGATTCTTTCTGTCATGATTCTGGTGGCAGTTTATCGGGAGAGGAGACTTTCTGGTAGAAGCATGAAATACAGCGTGCCTGGTGGAGTTTATCTGCTTCTATTTACTGCGGCAGTGATGATAGTTGGCTTTATCTATACTATATTATACGTCGTTTTATGAGAATAGTTAAATTAGATCAAAAAAGGGGAATACTAAAGGCGATAATAAAGTCGTATGACGACCTTATAATTTTGAGTTATATAATTGAAAAAGGTGACAAGCTAATCGCGTATTCTCGAAGAAAAATAAAGGTCGGAAGTTCTCAAGAGATAAAGCTGGTTAAAATCGGAATCGAAGTCGAGAGTACGGCTCTTACAGAGAATGCACTCGGCATAAGTGGAAGAATATTGTCTTCCTCGGACGAAAATGTACCACTTCACAAATACCACACCATAGACATGAGGCCACGAAACGGGTTCGTGCTGCAAAAGGAAAAGTTACTTTCATTTCAAGCACATATGGTTGTAAAATCACAAGAGAGGTCGCCGAAAATACTTATTTGTGTTTATGAGGAGGGCTATGCTATCTTTTACAAAATAACCAATTATTCTTTGAAAAGATTATATGAAATAAAAGAGAACGTATCCGGGAAGAGATTCAAGAACGAGAGTAGGTCGAAATTTCTTGCTAAGCTAGTTGATAACATCATAGAAGAGTATAACAAAGCCAAGTGGAATCTCGTTATAGTGGCCGGCAAAGCGATGGAAAACGAAGAGCTAAAGAAAACCCCCCTAAAAGATTTGAATGTAAACTATGAGACAGTTTCTTACGCAGACACCGGCCTAAAAGAGATAATTGGAAAAGACAAAGTGAGCGGGTTGCTCAAAAACACGAAGATATCAACCCAAAGGAACCTAATAAAAGAATACATAAACGAGATATCCAACGGAAATACTGCATACGTTTACGGTCTAGAAAAAATACAGGAAAAAATTCGCTCTTCTAGACCGGAGGAAGCCCTGTTGTCGAAGGAATTCGTTATGGCGAGAAAACAGGTAGTCGAACAGCTGGACGAAGCAGGGACTAATATAGTTTTCTTTGACGAAAAGGACGAATCATTGGATCTTCTGAATGGTTTTGGCGGCGCAATACTGAAGTTTTCTTGATTGTAAATTTTATTTGTAAGATATTTATACAAGTTGCTTTCTCTTAGTTTATTATTTATGCTCAGCAAACCTTTGTCGAGAACTCGTCCGTTAAGGATATATGCGTCTAGGAGTTCTTGGAAAAGGCACCGAATACATTATATGTGGAAGTTTACACACCCACGTCACTAATCTATCTACACCCAATCCAAACCCAGAATGAGGTATTGCACCATAGCGTCTAAGGTCTATATACCACTTGTAAGCTTCTAGATCTAAACCATCTTCTTTGAGTCTTTTAATCAATGTATCTTTATCGTCTATCCTTTGACCACCGCCTATTATTTCTCCGTATCCTTCCGGTGCGAGTAAATCGGCGCAAAGAACGTGGGTGGGATCATCCGGGTCCGGTTTGTGGTAGAAAGGTTTCAATTTCGTAGGATAGTTAATAGAAAAGACCGGGACCTCAAGTTTTGAAGTTATGGCTCTTTCTTCATCGGAACCTAGGTCGGCGCCATATTCTAATTTGAGACCGTTCTTATTCGCTAAATCTATTATCTCTTCGTATTTCAGCCTAAGAAATGGCTTTTCCACGGTATTCTTGAGTATAGTCTGGTCTCTATTGAGCAGCTTCAATTCGTCTTGATTTTTATTTAGTACATTCCTGACTACGTGTTTTACCATGCTTTCGGCAAGATCCATGGCATCGTCATTGGTTGCAAATGCAACTTCGGCTTCTGCTTGCCAGAATTCTGTCAGGTGTCTCCAAGTCCTGCTTTTTTCTGCTCTGAATGACGGAGCGATCGTGTATATCTTCCACAACGAATTGACCATCGCCTCTGCATAAAGTTGCCAGCTTTGCGTTAGATATGCCTTCTTACCGAAATACTCCGTCTCAAACAGTGTGGATCCGCCTTCTACGCTACCCCCAACAAAAGAGGGTGATTGAATCTCATAGAAACCTTTTTCTCTAAAAAATTCGTGTATGCTTTCGAACACGGTAGACCTTACCTTCATTATCGAGGTTACTCGTCTGCTACGTAACCATAGGTGACGGTTGTCGAATAGAAACACTTTATTATGGCCTTTTTTGATCGGAAAAGGTTCGGCTAGCCCGTATATCTTTAAGTGGTTTATTGATAGCTCGTAACCTCCTTCGGCCCTTTGATCCTCGCGTAATTTACCCTCGACTTCTATAGATGATTCACGTGTTATCTTTCCCACTTCGTCAAAAAGCTTTTCGCCAGCGTGAGAAACACACTGTATCACCCCAGAAGGGTCTCTAAGCATGAGGAAAACGTTGTTTTTACCCTTTCTGATGTTGCTTACAAAGCCGTTAAGCTTAAAGGTACTTCCAGAGTTCTCTTTTTTTGTTATATCCTTTATCAAAAGGTCCATATATTATCCTAAACACCCGCTTATTTAAAATTATAGTACGGATGCGAAAAGAGAATAAAAGCGCTAATGGCTTTAAACAAGCGAAATACTGCCAATATAAGCGCGTTTTTTACAAAACAAAAGCTTTAAATAATGAAAGATTGCTTTTATACTATAATCAAAATAAGTAAAACTTAAAGGTGATTCGAATGGCAGAAACTAAACCACACATGAATCTGATTTTTGTAGGGCACGTAGACTCGGGTAAGTCCACGGCTGTAGGAAGATTACTCTACGAAACGGGTAGTTTTAGTGAGCAGGATAAGCTTAAGATCCAGAAAGAGATCGAGACCCTTGGAAAGGTCGATTTCGAGTTCGCTTACTTCTTAGACACTTCGGGTGAAGAGAGAAAGAAAGGGGTAACCATAGACCTTAGCCACCAGAAGTTCGTTACAGATAAATATGAATTTACCATAATCGATGCTCCAGGACACGTAGACTTCATAAAAAACATGATTACCGGTGCATCGGAAGCTGATGCAGCCGTTCTGGTCGTTGATGGTAAGGAAGGAGTAGCGCCACAGACAAGAGAACACACCTATCTTATAAGAGTATTCGGTATAAAGAATGTCATAGTCGTGATAAACAAGATGGACCTTCTAGGTTTCGATCAAAAGAGATTTGATGCCGTAAAAGAAGAAGTAACTAAGGCAGTGAAGATATCGTACCCGAATGCAGATAAATTCAACTTTATACCGATCTCCGCAAAAGAAGGAGTAAATCTTTCTAAGAAGGCGACCGATAAGATGCCGTGGTACAAAGGACCTACTCTATTAGAGGCTTTAAATCAGCTACCTTTACCAGAAAGACCAACACAGTTACCTTTGAGGATACCGGTTGAGGACGTTTATACAATCCAAGGAGTCGGTACTGTTCCGGTAGGTAAAGTTGTAAGTGGTATAATAAAACCAGGTGACAAGATAATATTTGAACCATCACACATAGCCGGGGAAGTAAAATCAGTACAGATGCACTTCCAGAACCTAGCACAAGCCGGTCCAGGAGACAACATCGGATTCAACGTAAGGGGTATCGAAAAAGACCAGATAAGAAGGGGAGATGTAGCCGGTCTGGCGTCAAATCCTCCGACCGTAGCCACTGAATTTACCGGTCAAATAATAGTACTCCAACACCCTACCGCCATATCCGCAGGTTATAGCCCGGTATTGCACACGCACACCGCACAGATCCCAGTAAAATTCAAAAAGATTCTTAAGAAATTGGATCCAAAGACAGGAGCTACCATGGAAGAGAACCCAGCGACCATAAAACAGGGAGATGCAGCTATAGTTGTTTTTGAACCTCTAAAGCCATTGTCCATAGAAAAGGCGGACGTGATACCCCAGCTAGCCGGATTCGTCATAAGAGACATGGGTCTTACGATAGCAGCTGGAAGATGTACAGACCTAGTTCCCAAGAAAGATTAAATTAGACTTGTTTTTATTTAATTTTTAAGCAGACCTACTCTTTATTTTCTTTTGCTGGAGCTTTCGCCTTCAGGTCCTTTTTGACCGGCTTGCATGCTGGGTTTACGCAAAAGATATAAGTTCTCCTGCTTTCCTTTCCGTGCCATTCTATCATGTGTATCCCACATTTAGGACAGGTCTGAGGTGAGATAAAGATATAACCTGATTGCGGTAATGGCATGCCGAAATGACATTTTGGATAGCCAGAACAACCGACGAATCTTTTGTGCGTCTTTTTAGATATTATCATCTTAAGATTATCACCGCTTCGCGGGCACTTTCCAAAGACATATTGTTGTAGTAGGGCTTTGTGCATCAGTTCCTTTATTTCTTTTTTCTTGTTTACAAGCTCCAAAAGCACTTCTCTGACCATCTTTCTCGAGTCATTAACGACTTCTTCCTTTGTCTTCTTGCCGGTTTCTACAGCTTTCATCTCTTCTTCCAGTGCCGCGGTTAATTTTGGACCAGTCAGTTCTTCTGATATTTTTTTGAGGTTTTCTATGACAGCGAAAGCCATTTCACTCGGTATCAGAGTCTTGCTGGCCGATATATATCGTCTCTCCATGAGTTTCTTCAGTATCTCTGGTCTAGTTGCCTTCGTGCCGAGATGGAAGTCTTCCATCAATTTTATCATCCCGCCTTGGGAATAATGTGAAGGAGGGGTGGTTTCGTCCTCTATTTCGTCCAGCGTCTTTATCTTTAAGCTGTCACCTTCTTTCAGGTCTGGCAATATGTTCTCTTCGTATTTAGAATATATGTAGACTTTTCTCCATCCGGGTATCAGTGCCTTAGAACCGTGTGCAGAGAACTCTTTTCCGCCTATATTTATCGTCAGGTTTATCAGCTCTTCCTTTGATGGGTTAGATAAAGTCGCCAAAAATCTCCTAGCAATAAGGTCAAATATCTTAGCCTCTTGTGAGGGTAGTTTTTCTTTTGGAAGCATTACTGGATGTATTGGAGGGTGGTCTTTCGCTTCTTTTCCTTTGGTAGGATGTAATGGACGCTCTGCTATCTCTTGTGTGAACTTATTGTAAGAAGAAGACTTGCCCAGTTCTATAAGGATTTCCTTTAAATCAAGGGTCGGAGGGTAAGCTTCGCTGTCCGTACGCGGATACGATACATATCCTTTCATGTAAAGCCCTTGGACTATCCTCATCGCATTTGGGACGCTGAAGCCGAGCGCAGAAGCGCTTCTTAAGAACCCGGTGGTATTGAACGGTTTTGGCGGTAGAACCTCTCTTATACGTTTTGCTATCTCTTTTACTTTGGCAGACTTTTCTTTTTTTGTTTTTCTTAGCGCTGCAGCTACCTTTTCATCAAAAATTTTACCTTCTACAGATTCTGCTTCGAACTCGCCTATTTTTGAAACCAGTTTCGCTACGAATCTCCAGTACTTCTGCGGCTTGAACGCCCTTCGTTCAGCATCTCTGTCTACTATAAGCGTCAATGTCGGCGTCTGGACCCTGCCTACAGAAAGAAATGCATTTCCCAATCTTTCTGCAGCCAGAGAGATGAATCTCGTCAGTACCGCGCCTATTATCAAGTCTATCTCTCTTCGTGCGTCTGCACTGTCCGACAGGTCTTTGTCCGGTTTCTTGAGATTAGTGAAAGCTTCATGCAATTCTTTTGGGGTTAGAGAAGAAAAAACGCTCCGGAATATCTGTGCAGACTTGTTTACATCCCTCGCGACGTCTATCGCTTCGAAGCCTATAGATTCACCTTCTGTATCATAGTCGGTGGCTATTATCACTTTATCAGCCTTTTTTGCGAACTTTGTTATAATGTCTATGTTATCTAGAGCAGTAGGCACGTACTCTAATTTCGCGTCTATCATCTTATTGAGGGTCGCTTCATCCCATTTTTTAAACGTCTCGGGGTATTTCACTTCTTTTATGTGTCCTTTCAGTGGTACTATCACAGAGTCTTCTCCGTTTATTTTTGTGAACCAGAATTTTACTAGACCTTTCTCCTCGCTTCTCAATTTCGTTTCTGCAAGATTTTTAGCGATAGTCTCTGCGGCAGTGCTTTTTTCTGCTATTATAAGCTGCATTATAGAGTCTTGAAAATTATCCTATATAAGTATATCTTTTTATATATTTTTCTTTTCTGGGACGCCCCTTTGTCTGACCAGATAGTTAAAGACTACGGATGAAAAGAAAATAGCGACTATCGCCGCCGAGAATGTAATTACGTATCCTAGTTGCGCCGAAATAATACCAGAAGCGTACGCCCCAGCAACCGCGGAGAGCCCCACCAATGCGGTATATATTCCTATATAATGTCCTCTTCCGAGATTTCTTATTTCTTGGTATAGCAGTACCGATGAAGCGATGTTCCAGACGGCATAGGCTATCCCCGCTATAAAATACCCTATTAAATTGAAAGCTAAGATATACCTTGGCAGTATCACCGCCGGTATCAAGACAAAAGTATATCCGACGCTTCTTATAAACAAAGACATTTTGTAAGAACGGTCAAGATTCATCTTTTTTAGGAAGGAGACGACTCCTACATAGATACCCAGCTGTGCGATACTGTTTGTTATGCTTATTAAAAATATGTTACTATAATCGATTGATTTCGAACTTAGGTAGGGTATGTATGAGGTGTTAAAAAGGTAAAGCCCGAGGTTAAATAGGGCTATCGTAGCCAGCAGGATATAAATGTTGCGTATTTTTTTAACCTTAAGCCCGGCACGTATTCTTTCGATGAGAGCGTGGCCGGTTAATATATACGGAGTCACGCTGAGCATATTGAGGATGGCGAAGCTTTTCTTTACGGTCTTCTGGGTTTTTTTCTTGGCTTTTATACTCTCGTCTGCTTGTATAAAAAAATATGTCATTACAAGAGCTATGACATTAAGAACCAGCAACAAAATCAAGTACTGTTTTATTAGGCTGCTATTTATGAAAAGTCCCGGCAGAGTACCGAGTATTCCACCGACGATAGCAAGAATACTATATCTACTGTAATATCTCGGTAGTGCGGGGTTTCTTTTCCGCGACATTATCAGGATATTTATAGCGGGGGAAGATGCGGTCGCTATGAATGCATATACTCCATAGGAGCTTTCTATCACCGGAACAAAAGCGATGAAGTATAGTATAAGTAGGAGGGGGAAAAGGCCGATTATGGAGATTATAACGAAGAGTTTTATCTTGTTCAACCGGTCGGTCAGTTCTCCCCAGAAAAGACCGGCAGGTATGCTTACCAGTTCGAATAAAGTTATCGCGATGGCTACGTTATAGACCGTCCCATGTGCTGCAAGTATGTAAAGTGGCAGAATTACTCCGATACCACCGGATATAGCAGAGATGGGTAGTATGGTGTACATCCAAAAATCGTAATTTTTCATAGTCCTTCATCCATAAGAGTATCTTAAACTCTTCTCCTTTTCAAATAATTATTAATTATCATTCATTGAACGATAAAGATAGTTGAAGTTCCATCTTTTTATGACTTTGCTTTTTTTCGTATTTTTATAGGGTGGTAGTGAGATTCCCTCTTTGAATCTGCTATAAATAACCGACAAAAATATAATAAGTATTAAATGCTTGGCCGGTTTAATCAATCTAATAGCGGGGTGGAGCAGCCAGGAGTGCTCGTTGGGCTCATAACCCAAAGGTCGCGTGGTTCAAATCCCGCCCCCGCTAATGTCGTGGGGTATGGAAAATTTTTACATAACAACGCCGATGTATTATGTCAGTGGAAAGCCGCATATAGGCAATGCCTACTGTACGATACTGGCTGATATCATAGCCAGGTGGAATAGGCTAGCAGGTAAAAAAGTACTGTTCGTAACTGGCACAGACGAGCACGGCGGCAAAACAGAAAAAGCTGCGAAAGAACAAGGAAAGTCCAATAAAGAGTTTACAGACGAAATAACCGCGGAGTATATGGAAGCCTGGAAAGCACTAAACATCTCTTACGATAGATTTGTCAGGACCACGGATAAACAACACGAAGACGCTGTCAGGACCTTCGTTGGGCTCGTTTGGGACAATGAGGATATATACAAATCTAAATATGAAGGGTGGTACTGTTTACCGGATGAAACGTTTATACCAGAAATGGATCTAAAAGATGGAAAGTGCCCGGAATGCGGTAGAGAAGTGCAGAAACTTTCTGAAGACGCATATTTCTTTTCTTTGGCAAGATATCGCGATGACCTGTTACGCATATTTGACGAGAACCCAGAGTTTGTACAGCCGCAGTCCCGTGCAAATGAGATAAGGAACCTAATAAATGGAGGGCTTAAGGACATCGATATCACCAGGAAGTCCGTGACTTGGGGGATAAAGTTTCCTTACGATGAAGAGCAGACGATATATGTTTGGTTCGACGCTTTGATTAGTTACATAAGTGCGTTGGGTTGGCCGGATGAAGGAGATTTTGTTGAGTTTTGGCCTGCAAACGTTCAATTGGTAGGTAAAGAAATAACCAGGTTTCACGCGACACTTTGGCCTGCTATGCTGCTGTCGGCCGGCATCGATATCCCGCAGAAGATACTGTCTCACGGCTGGTGGACTGCCGACGGCAAAAAGATAAGTAAATCCTTGGGAAATGCCGTTGATCCAATAGACCTAGCTGAAAAATATTCTGCTGATGCGCTCAGATATTTTCTAGTGCGTGAGAAGCCGATACTAGAAGATGGAGATTTTTCGGTCAAAGCACTGGTGGCTAGGATAAATGGTGAGCTTATGGCCGATTTGAGTAACCTCGCCGCGAGGGTGCTTACAATAGCAGAAAAATTCAACGGCAAGATAAATGGTAGTCCCGAACTAGAAAAATTCTTAGACCTTGAAAAGATATTTGATTGCTTTCAGAGGTATGATTTGACCGCGGCATTGAACGAGATATGGGTCTTTGTAAAACAAGTCAATAAATACATAAACGATAAAGAGCCGTGGAAACTAAAGGGAGAAGAGTTGAGCAGAGTATTATATAATGCGTTAGAGTCGCTTAGGATCATATCAATTCTCCTATACCCTTTCATGCCTTCTACCTCGGAAAAGCTTATGGCACAGTTGGGTGTAGAATTGGGAACGTTGGAGAATTGCAGGTTTAGTGGCTTCAATGGAAAAGTAAAGAGAGGCGCTAATCTCTTCGATAAAACAGAAATAAAAACTTAGTTATTTTCCTTGAATATTTTGAAGTCGGTCGCTATCGCTTCATCATCGAATAAGAATATAGGATTTAGGTCTATGTCTTTGATGCAAGGGTTGCTTTCCATAAACTTCGCTATCTTTATCGTGTATTCGATAATCTCATCGAATACCTTATGTTTCGCTGCTGCCAGAAGAAGTTTCCCTATCTTAGAGCTTTTGAATTCTGTTATGTCATTGTCTGACAATGGCGCTAAGAGAAAGACGGTTTCTTTTAGTAAATTTGCGTATTCGCCACCAAGACCGACTGCCACCAGCGGTCCAAATTGGTCGTCTCTATGGCCCCCAAGTAAGATTTCTACGTGTCGTTTCTCGCTTACGTTTACGTCCTTATAAAGTTCATAGTGCGTCGGTTTCAAATGATTTTCTGCGGCTTTAGTTTTTACCGCGATAAATGCTTTATGTAATTCTTCTGGATTTTTTATCCCGACTATTACCCCACCTACTTCGCCTTTGTGCGCTATAGTATTGGAGCCGATTTTTAGTACGCATGGATATCCGGTGGTTCTCGCTGCTTTTTCCAGTTCGGACTCGGTTTTGAAAGAAATGCCGTACGCCGTTTTTATGCCGAGTTTGTCAAAGATACCTTTTGCATCGAGACCAAAGTAGTTTTCCTTTAGTTTTAATGTCATTTTTTTGAATTTTACTTTATCATAGGTCGAATATGTAGGTATCGAGAAAGAGCCGTACTTGTATAGTCCCTCTATTATATCGACAGCTTCGTTTGGGTAATTGTATGCTGGCAATCCATTTTCCCTAAGAAATCTTCTCGCTTTTTCTACCCTGGTTCCTCCCATAAAAACCGGGAGAATGGGAAGATCTTTGTTTTGTAGCTGTATCTCTGATATTTCTTTCGCAGTCTCTATCGGCATCGAGGTTTCTTGTGGTGAGAATATTATGATTATCGGTTTGTTCAATTTTGAAACCACTTCGAGGGTTTCTTTATATCTTTCTGGTGTAGCGTCTCCGAGTATATCTATAGGGTTATGTATAGCAGCTTCTTTTGGGAGAACTTTCATCAATTCATTTGTCGTGTTGTTACTGAGCCTGGCCAATTTCAGCCCTGCTTCGCTCATTGCGTCCGTCGTTATCACCCCTCCTCCGCCGGCATTGGTGATGATTATCACCTCATCACTTTTTATTTTCAAGTAAGGAGCATCCCGCATGAAATTGAAAAGATCGTCAATATTTGTTACTGATACCACACCAGCCCTTTTGAATGCAAGCTCATAGCTGATATTATCCCCGGCCAAAGCCCCCGTATGGGAACTGACTGCCGTCGCACCGACCTTTGATTTTCCTCCTTTTAGGACTATTATTGGTTTTTTCTTTGTGACTTCTAGCGCACTTTTTATGAATTCCTGCCCATTTTCTATACCTTCAAGATAAAGTGTTATCGCAGACGTCTTTTCATCGCTGGAAAGCACCTGCAACATTTCTGCAGCGCTTATATCGGTTTCGTTGCCTATGCTGACTATCTTGCTAAAACCTATCTTTTCGAGAGTTGCGTCGTCCATTATCGCGCTTAATAGCGCACCGCTCTGGGAGATAAAAGCGGTCTTGCCCTCGAGAGGCTTTGAGTTCGGATCTATAAACGTTGCATTGTAAGAAGGGTTGGTATTTATTATTCCTAGGCAGTTCGGGCCTATTACCCTTATTTTTGCGGTCTTTAGAAATTTCTTTATGTCTTGTTCTAGTTTTGCGCCGTCTGGACCAGATTCTTTGAAACCTGCACTTATTACTATCGCGAATTTCACCTTTTTTCTCTCACACTCTTTGAGTACCTGCAGAACTCCCTCTGCCGGTATGGAAACAATCGCAATATCAACGGTGTCTTTTATCTCGCTTATTTTAGAATAGGCTCTGATACTCTGTATTTCGTTCGCATTCTTATTCACAGGGAATAACTTACCCCGATAAGTGATGCGTAGGTTCTTCAATATGACACTACCGACCTTGTTCGGGTCTCTCGAAGCCCCTATGACAGCGATGCTTTCTGGTGCGAATAATCTGCTTGAGTCCATCTCATTATTTAATACAGTTTTAGAATTAAAGGTTTTCTATATTAATTGTAAAGTAGTTAAATAATTCCTATATTATAAATATGTAAAAAAGGATAAGTCTGCTAAGATTTGTCGGAAAAGCCCCAAAAATTTCCGAATCATATCAAAATTGTGTCTAAGTAACAGTCAAAAGCTTTTTATATGTGTTATTATCTAAGTATGCAAATGAAAGAGTTGCTAGAAGATCAACTAACTTCAGAGCATGCAATGGCAGTGCATACAAGCTCTCCTTTTTGTTCTTTAGAAGAAAGTCTTGGCGGATACAAGTTTCCATTTGCTTGCTCTATTCCTGTAGATGGAGATGTTGTCTTTTTACTGTACTCTTTAAATAAAGCCGAGTTAAGGGATAGCAAGTATACCATTTCTGTTTCTTATGTAAGCACTAGCTATCGCTACCCGGTTTCTTTAGGCGAAAGGATTATGGCTAATCAAGTAGGGACAGTCCCGGCTTTCAAAGGGCTTGTCTTTTCTGAGGCACATAGTCATAGAAACTTTTTGGATGATAGTGTAACACTAGATTTTGGGTCGAAAACATGCACCGCTAGAATAGCTATAGAAGCCGTAAAAGTTTTGGCAAAACCACAGTATGATGAACCAACTAAAAGCAAAGGAGAGCGCACATTAGTTACTTTAGAAATAAGTGGAGATGATGGCGATATATATTCCTTCCTTTCCGCTCTCGGCGTGGGGGGACAAAAAAAGCGATTTTAAACTGTTACACTTCTTTCATATCCTATACTCGAAAAAGAGGTTTAATTTTGATATCTAACTTATACTAAAATTACGCCTAAATAATAATCAAAAGCCTTATATATAGTTTATTTCCTAAGTATGCAAATGAAAGAAGTACTAGAAAGCAAACTAACCCCCGAGTGTGCAGCTCTGGTGCGCGCAACAAGTCCGCCTTTTAATCATTTAGAAAATGAACTCGGCGGCTATATGTTTCCAGTATCTTTTTCTGTTCCCAGAAATAGTGCTAGATTTTTACTATACTCTCTAAACAAGGCCGAAATAATGGATAAACACGAAATAAAGAATAGACTGTTGTACACTGTCTCCGTTTCCTATGTAAGTGGTACACCTTGCTCTCCAGCCGCAGTAGCAGAGGGAATCCAGGCCGAACAAATCGGGACTGGGCAAGAGACGGCAAATTTTTGTTTTCCAAAAATGGGATACCTTTCTCAGTTGCATACTCGTACAGACCTTTTAGATGGAAGTGTAACACTAGAGTTTAGATCACCGCGGTGCCATGCTAGCGTAATCGTGGAACCCGTCGACGTTGTTTTCATAGATTCGTCAGAAGCAGTTTTTAGAAGGAATGGAAGAAATACAGAAATTACTGCAGAAGTAAGCGGAGAGGGTGATAGTATACGCACTTTCTTTTCTCTTCTTGAAGATAGACCAAACGAACAACTTTAAACGATTCTATACAGGTCACTTCATACCCTATTAAATATATTCGGAAAATAGGTTTATTTTTATAAATACTTAAGTTATTCAATTTTGAAAAAAGATTATAAAACCGGCTGTTGTAATAAGTGTATGAAAAAATCAGACTGCGCAAATGCTAATCAAATAAAAGTGAAGATAGAAAAAGAAGCCCAGAAAGCAACTGGCAAGAGGCTTTTGTTACAAGACGCTGCTGAAGGCCACGGTGATTTTGCGTTACCCTGTTTTGAATTGATTTCCGAGACGAAGAAATCGCCGCAGGTAATAGCGCAAGATTTTGCAAGTAAAATAAAAATTCCTGGTATAGAAGCAAAAGCAGAAGGGGGGTATCTTAATTTTTATATTGATTGGAAGGTTTTCGGTCAAAAGATTCTTGAAAGTGTTGATGAGGGATATGGTTCGGAGAATAAAGGTGAGAAATTTCTGATTGACACCTTCCAGCCGAATCCTTTTAAGGCCATCCATATCGGACATCTGAGGTGTGGTGCACTCGGAGATAGTATAAGGAGAATCCTGGAGTTTGAAGGAAACAAGGTTACAACGGTCACTTTTATGGGGGATGTCGGAACCCATGTAGCGAAATGGCTTTGGTATTACAATAAATTTTACAAAGGGAAGATTCCAGAGAAGGATGTCAGCAAGTGGGCAGGGCAGATTTACGCCGAGGCCGTGAAGAAGATGGAGGAAAATGAAGAATACGAAAAAGAGGTGCAGGAGGTAAACAGAAAGCTCGACAGCTGGGACCCGATTCTTACGGCGCAATGGAAAGAACTGCGTGATATCTTCTTTAACGATTTTATGAGGATAGCGAAAGAGCTCGGCTTAAGACTAGATGGCCATATTCCGGAAAGCATCACCGAAGAACCAGGTAAAAAACTGGTAATGAAATTCTTCGAGAAGGTAAGTTGAAGAAAAGCGATGGTGCAATAGTAATCGATTTGGAAAAGTACGGACTGGGAATGTTCCTTCTACTAAAGAGCGATGGGACCGCTTTGTATTCGACAAAAGACTTTGGGCTGTTTGAGCTCAAAAGTAAAAAGTACGCATTCGATAAATCGCTTTATGTGGTTGCATCAGAACAGAAGTACTACTTTGAGCAGCTTTTCAAGGCCTTCGAGCTGCTTGGAATGGCCGGGAAGGAAAAATGCTATCATGTTTGCTATGGTATTGTAAAGCTCAAGGAAGGAAAAATTTCTTCGCGACGCGGGACAATTGTACTCTATGAGGATCTGAGAGACGAAGCGATTAAAAAGGTTTTAAAAATAATAGAGGAAAAGAACCCGGAGTTACCAGACAAGGAAGTCCTCGCTAAAAAAATTGCTCTTGGTGCACTTAAATTTTCGATGCTTTCTGTTGACTATGTGCGTGACATAGTATTTGACTGGGAGCGTGTCCTTGACTTTCAAGGAAGAAGTGGACCCTATTTACAGTACACTTATGCAAGAACCTGTGGGATTTTGAGAGAAGCTAAGCGGGTTCCAAAGAAATATGATGCAACTTTGCTCACAGATGAAGCTGAAGTAGCAATGATCAAAAAAGTAGCACAGTTTCCAAATACTGTCGTGAACGCAGCAAGGGATTACTCTCCACACATAATCGCAAATTATCTGTTGGAGCTCGCGCAAGCTTTTAATACTTTCTATAATAAGTTGACAGTCGTCAAAGCCGAGAGTGTAGAGCTAAGTGATGCCAGGCTTAGACTTGTTGAGACGACAGGAATGGTTTTGAAAAGTGGGTTGTATTTGCTTGGGATAGAAGCATTGGAAAAAATGTAGACAAGTCTTAAAGGCAGATAATTGTAGGTTCTGTAAATTTCGTTGGTCTCACCTGTGGTTTTGAGATATTAGTGTAAATATTGGTATGTGCCGATTATGTATCAAAACCCCAAAATAGCCTCTAAATAGCTATAAAATGTCACTACTAATAAGTAGAAAAGTATTTATATAAGTACCAATCATATAATACCTATAAAAAAGCAAAACATGGAGGCAAAAAAACAAAAAAGATGGAATATGGTACCGTTAGACTCAATATTGTTTATAGTGATGAATCACCTGCCAATACCAGATATTAACTTTTGGAGAAACACAATTTTCCTAGCATTGGTCAATTTTGGACACTTTAAGAACAATACCTTATTGAATAAGATTTAGGCATAATTCATATACAAATCTTAATCGGGCAAAATACAGTGTAGAACGAGCGAAAGAATGATAATTATTTATATTAGCCCGAATCTATTAAGATATAGCGTATCAATTTGAGAGGTTACTAAGAAAAAATTAATGACAGAAGTCTGTTCAGTTTGTGGATTGCCGAAAGATCTTTGCATCTGCGGCACAATTTCTCAAGAAAGTCAAAAGATTAGGGTATATACAAGACGCGTCTCTTTTAAGAAGGTAATGACCATAGTAAGCGGTCTAGACCCAAAAACAGCGGACCTTAAAAGCATAACAAAACAGCTTAAGAACAGACTAGCCTGCGGTGGTACTTTCAAAGACAACAGCATAGAGCTCCAGGGAGACCATGTAGACAAGGTAAAGAAACTACTGGTCGAATTCGGTTTTCCCGAGTCAGCTTTTTTATAAACCGTTTCTGCTTTGTTAGAATTATAAACAGTAAATTACATCCATAGCTATGAATAATAAGGAGCTGGACAAACTTTTCTTAAACGGCATATTGGTGGACGCCTCCGTCCAGACTTCGGATATAAAAGACGTGGACGGTCTAATAAAGATCTTGAAGGAGAGGAAAATAACCTTTCTCGACCAGAGGACCCTCCATGATATTTTTCCGAGAGTAAACGACGGTTCGGACTGTTCTGTCGAGATAATAAAGAACTATGAGGGCGGTACTTCCGCGTCAAAACCAGCGGATTGGACTATATATTTCAATGATAGATTCAATCGGATTAAAAATATCTTGCTCAGCAGAGAGAACGGATTGATGTCCCTTTCCAGTGTAAAAGGGCTTCCGGTGGGCGCGGATGTAAAAGTGCTGGTTATGGTATCCAACATATCGATAAGCCCCATCAAGAAGTTCATGATACTAGACGTAGAGGACCCAGTATCTTCTTATCGTGCCATATCTTCGGTGATAAACGCAGACCTGCTGCAGGACCAGATAGTAGTCTTAAAAGGCAAGAAATCAAAGGATGCGATTTTCATGAATGAGGTGATATTCCCCGACATACCGGTGAGAGAAAAGAAGATACAAAATATACCGGATTCATACGCATTGTTCCTGTCCGATGTGCACGTCGGCTCCAAGCTCTTCGCTAAGGAACCGATGGAGAGGTTTTTGAAATGGATAAACGGCGAATTGGAAGAATACTCGGAAATAGCAAAGGCTGTGAAATTCATAGTGATAGTAGGAGACCTTGTGGACGGGATAGGGGTGTATCCGGACCAGGAGAAGGAATTAGAGATAATAGATTTAGTAGCCCAGTACGAAGAGCTTTACAAGATACTGTCGCGCATACCAAAACACATCAAGATACTTCTATCGCAGGGGAATCACGACGCGACCCACATAGCAGAACCACAACCCAGGCTAGACGCGTTTTTCGCGAGCAGTCTTTACAGGCTGGACAATGCGGTTTTTCTATCTAATCCTTACCAGGTAAATCTTGTGGTTGGTAACTGCAAGACGAACTTGTTGGCTTATCACGGGTTTAGTCTTATGTATTACGTGAATAATATAAGCAAATACAACAAAATGACCCCAGAAGATATCGGCGCGATAATGAAGTTACAGTTGAAGTCCAGGCACCTCGCTCCGGTGCACGGTTCCACCCAGGTCGTACCTCTTACACAGGATTATCTGGTCATCGATGAGGCGCCCGATATCTATGCTAGCGGACACGTACACAAAGCCATGGTCTCCAAGTATAAGGAGACAGCGCTCGTCAACGCCTCCTGCTGGCAGTATCAGACTTCTTATCAAAAGAAATATGGTCAGGTCCCGGAGGTCGCGAAAGTACCTATAGTAAACCTGAAGACAAAAGACGCGCAGATACTGGATTTCCTCGGCGACAGAGTGCAGATATACAAGAACGGAATCGACGGCTGAATTTACATTTCATCCCGTTTCGAGAGAAATTCGTCCACCGCCTTCACTACGCTTTTGTTTACTTCTGTCACACTGCCACTTCCGTCTATTACTTTAAAACCGAATTTTGAAGACAGGTCTAGATATGCCGCTCTTATCTTCCGTAGGCTCTTTAAGTTCTCGAATATCTCTTTTTTAACTGTAGTCCTATCCTTTAACCTACCGTTTGCACGGTCTGGGTCAATATCGATTAGAAGCGTAAGGTCAGGTTTCCTGAAGTAGTCGTTGATTTCCTGCAAGAAAGCACAGTCTGCGCCGCTAGCAGCCCCGTATGCAAGCGTAGACCACTCATATCTGTCGCATATGACTATCTTGTTTTGTTTTAGAGCTGGCTCTATATCATTCATCAAATGTATAGCGCGGTCCAAAGAAAATAGGGCCTGGAGGTGATCGCTTGTCATCGTGGTATCTCCCCGCAGGACTTCTCTTATTTTTCTACCAAGACCGTTGGTCGGCTCTTTTGTCGTTAGGGTATCATATCCTTTGCTTTTAAGGTGTTCATCAAGAAGATTTATTTGCGTAGTTTTTCCGGAGCCATCTATGCCCTCAAAAACTATAAAAGCTCCTTTTTTATCCCTCATAATCTTAATTCTGATTCGATGAAGTATTTAATATTTAACTTAATATAGCATAACGGTAAAAATCTACGAAAACATATTAAAATCCGGGGATGTTTTTATGAGATGGAGGAAAGAACATCTTCGATAGAATATGAAGGGTAAATTCATAGTATTGGAAGGGCTGGATGGCGCTGGTTTGTCTACACAAGCCATGATGCTTGCACACCATCTGAAACAAAAAGGGTTCCCGGTTCTTTTGACGAAGGAACCTACCAATAGCATAATAGGTGGTTTATCGAAGTCTGCTCTGCGTGGGGAATTCGTGGCCTCGCCACGGTCTCTTCAACTGCTTTTCTGTGCGGATAGGGCGTATCATCTGGACAAAGAGATAGAGCCGGCGCTATCTAGGGGAAAAATCGTGGTATGCGACAGGTATCTTTTCTCGACGTTGGCTTATGGGTATGTTTCCAAAATAAACTTCAAATGGCTAAGATACATAAACCTGAATTTCCGTCTGCCGGATATAGGTATCTTTATCGACGTCAAACCAAGCACTTCTCTGGCCAGGATATCTGACGAGGAAGCTGGATTGCAGTTGTTCGAGGAAAAGGAGAAATTGATGAAGGTAAGACAAGCATACATGCAGATAGCCAAAGAATTTCATTTAAAGAAGGTGGACGGCGACCGCGATATCTCGGCCGTGAGCTCGAAAATAAACGAGATAGTCGAAAAGGCGATACACAAGTAGCATGAAAAATTACGGCGCGACAAGACGTAGTCAAGCAGCGTTGGAGTACCTACTCGTAATAGGTATAGCGCTGTTTATACTGACTGGGTTTTTGATATATTCATTTTATTACTCTACTGCATATTCGACGACGGAGAGTTCGCAGGGCCTTTCATTGGTCATAAACAGCGTGCAGAGTGCCGTGAATTCGCTGAGTTCGGAACAATATGGTTCGACGTTTGATTTCGGGTTTAGCTCCCCGGGATTATCGGTTCAAAATTCCTATTTCTGTGGTAACTACATAATCTTATCTTCGCAGACATTCCAAGCAGCGCAGCTTCTTAGTCTGCCCGTCGCGGGGGAGATGCCAGTCACCTCGGGACAATTTGATGGACAAGGAGTCCTTTCGAGTCAGAACGGAAACCCTATAATAGACTTGAAATTTGATCTTCCGATATCTTTTATAAATACTTCTTATTCGATGTCCTCGCCATATCTTTTCTATAACGTTTCTTTTCAGTCCTTTTCGGGTGCGCTCGTAAGGAATGTTAATTTCACGATTTTTGTGTACACGATGAGTAACTCGTTATTAAACAGCACAAATCTTAGTACGGCTTCTGGTTTTATCTCTGGAAAAGTTAATATAAGTAAAAGTTATCCGACGGTAAAAGTAGTGATAAGCGTACCTTCTTTTTCGGTGTCTAGCGCATCGTGTCTTGCTGCTGCATTTAGCCTGCCGTTGACTTTTTTAAACACGCAACTATCAGCCACTGCTTCCCCATTCCAACAAGAAGTGATATTTAATTCGTCCGCCTACTCGAAGTATGAGGCACCCAACCTGCAGAACGTGCAGTTCGCTTATCAGAATGGTACGATAGTACCTTCCTGGCTTGGAAGTGGAAATATAGCCAATTTCAATGGAAATAGTTATACACTACTGCCAAAAGCATATCCAAATAAGTTATCTTCGTACACAATTAATATCTGGGCCGACCCGTCAACATCATCGTTCGGTAGTATAATAGCGACTGGAGATGGGGTTTGTGGTTTGGGGACGATATCTGGGAACCCGATTACAATATCTGCATGGAACAATCAGTATTATCCTATACAACAGATTTATTGGCAAGGCGTCACGACCAATGTCAGTCTTGCTGTTGGATCTTGGAGTATGGTCACTCTAACATTATCGGGCGGCGGCAATGGAACCGGTAACATGAAGATATATCTCAATGGGAAACCGCAGGACTCGGTTGAAATGCAGGAAATAAATTATACCGGCAGCACGACAGAGACTATAGGTGGAACGTATAACTGTAATAATATAATCGGTAGTTTTATGGGAAATCTAGCCAATTATCAGTTTTATAATAATACTATATCAGCAAGTCAAATACAACAGATTTATTCCAAAGGGATGGGTGGGGCGCCTATCTATGGTCCTAACCTAGTCGGATGGTGGCCTTTGGACGCTACCGTGAATGACACCAGTGGTAATGGTAACAACGGAAGGTCAGTAAATATGTCTTTTCTTGGTGCTGGTTCTGCAAGTTCTAGTACAATATACTGGCTCAAAATCGGTAGTATCCCCGCTAATTCAAAGACAAGCATCGTAATGAACTTCTATCCTACTTCCTACAGTATGTTAAACACTGTAAACACCGGAGAGGCGCCGCAACTTTCTCCAGCTTACGCTCAATATGATGATGGTCAAAAAGTATTCTTAGAATACGGGGATTTTATAAATGGAGTCGGATTCGATGGCTGGACGGCACATATTAGTGGTGGGAAATTCACACCCACTGCTACTAATGCAGGAATAGAAGTAGTGAATGATAGTGCTGGCGAAGGAACCCAGCTTTTGCCCCCAACAAGTTTGCCAGAGGAGCCGGTGATAGTTGAGTATGGGTGGAATTTTAGTGCTGGTCCAAGCGATGGAGAAATACTTTCTCTTTTTGGAAATACTGCTAAGCTCATTGGAGCACCGGTAGTTACGTGTGGAGGGGGCGTCGCAGCCTCGAATAGCTCCGTAATGCTTATGGTCGAGCCGGCAGGGATGAACTGTTCCACCATATATATTCCAGCGATATTGGATTCTGCAAATAAGAAGATAATAAGTACGTTTAATAATCTACCTTATAAGACTCCACAATATTATACAGTTCTATTAGAAATAACCAGTAGCACACAAGCATCGGGGGGTGTTATAAATAAACTGAACTCTTTGCAGAGTTTTTCCTCGCTGAACATACCGATTATTATGAGCGGTACTATCCCAAACATATTTAATTATAATTATCCCACCTTGATGATAGGCGCAGGTTCCGGAGGCGGTTCTTCGTACCAATATATTCAATGGTTGATGGCGATGGCTTACCCACCGAATGGTGTAATGCCTTCGGTATCGCTCGGAAACATCGCACAAGTTTAAATTTCTGCAGGATAATTATACATAAAATATAAATATTTATACCGTTCCTGTCATATAATCCCATATGAAAATGGGTAATGGAGCGTGGCCTATACTGCTTGGCGTGGCTTTACTAGCCGCGGGCTTGCTAGCTTTCATGTACGGAGACTTTTATGCGTCCGATGCTACTTGGACATACTTTGTTGGCGCGGGCGGAGTAATGATGTTCATAGGAATCCTTGTCTGGGGCATTACCGACTACATGCTTACTGAAAGTGCCTAATTTAAATTTGCATTTTACAAAAAGTACTCTATATACTTAGAATAGTAAAATTCAGTTTATTAAATTAATATCACGAGAGCAATGATAGCGAGAAGCGATAGTGCCAAGTGTAAAAGGAATATGTGCGGTTTAAACATATGTTTAAACATGTCTTTTTGTTCATGCGTAGGTAAAACCGGTGTTTTAAAACCAAGTTTTTGTCTTTTGAATGAATCTTCAAATTTCTGCGAATTAAGAAACCCCGTGATTTCGCTTCTCCTTTCGGTATAATCCACTCTATAAGTTTTGTAGGTACCATCGAAACTCCAGAATATCAGAGGTACCAAAATAGCTAGGTAGATTATCGCTATCTTGTTGAATTCCAATGCGATTATCATGAGCGCAGACCAGACGGATACTTCCCAACCACGGATCTGGAACATTATACCATCATATTTATCGATAGTGTTTTGTACTATTCTGAGCTCTTCGTACAATATTTTCAGTTTTTCTCTAAACAAGCTCTCTTTTTGCATATATTTCTATGTAATAGAGACATAATAAATACAAAAATTAGGTCTACCACATCTAATATATATATAAATCTAGCTGGCAACATTATAGATAAGGGTTTTAGTATTTAGGGTAAATTTGACATCGTGTAATTATGGTTATAGAAGTAGAGATTAGAAGCTTCATAACACCGGAAGAATACAAAAAGTTTATTGCCTTCTTTACGGCCAACGGTAAATTAATAAACAAAGATTTTCAAGAGACATATTATTTCAACGCTAAAGAAGACCTCAGGATACAGCGTAACGATTTCTTCTCTAAGATCTGGCTGAAAAAAGGAAAGTTACACGACGAAGCAAGAGAAGAAATAGAAATCAAGTTTGCTAGAGAAGATTTCTCAAAATTGGAAAGCCTTTTTCTTGCTCTTGGTTTTAAGGTAGAAATCAAATGGTTTAGACTTAGACATACCTTTGAATGGAAGGGAATAAGCGTTATGGTAGACTATACCAAAGGTTATGGTCATATACTGGAATTAGAAAAATTGTGTAGTGATAAAGAGAAAGCTTCGTCCCTTGCGCTTCTGAAGAAAAGAATGAAAGAACTTCATGTAAAAAAGACCCCCAAACAGGAATTTGATAAGAAGTATAATTATTACAAAGAAAATTGGAAGACCCTTACAAGTTCTTGATAACGGTTGGACTTCTCATTTATAATTATTCATTAAGAGTTATAGCTGTTCTGTACCCGTCTGCAAAAGCTCCGGATAACTCGACTGTCAAATGCTTTGGTATAGCATCGTTAATAGTATCAAGTTTTTCTGCCAAAAAGTCATGTGGGCTATAGCCAAGGGCCAGGCTAAGAGCATTGAGTCCTTTTCTGATCTGAAAGCGCGCCTGTTCTCTAAAATAATGCGCCGGGTACGTTTTTGTTTCGATGCTTTCTAGATCGGTATAATATGTCCGACCATCCGCAGCGATTGCGCAGTCTCTATCGACACATGAATCATCTAACACCATTCCTGTATAAACTAAATCGTTGACTTTTTTACAGGTCCTTACGGAAAGCGTCGCTATTTGCAGTAAAGAAGTTATTAAATTATGCACAAACTCTTCTAGTTCTTTGGATTTTAAATGGGTTATGTGTCGAGGTGTCAACCTTGAGATTCCTTCATCTCCTTGTAGTCTAACATTAGATGGTAGAAGTCTAAGCTCCTGCCCTAATTCATCAATATAATGTCCGCCCCTGCTTTTATAAAAAAGATTATGTATCATGAATTTTTTGCTTAAAGTTGGGACACTTATAGTTGGACAGATTAACATATCTAAGCTTTCTGGTCTCATGCTAGTACTTAATTCAAGAGCATCTAGCGCCCAAGGCAAGCTTTGCCCGCCGTAGGGTTTTTCAGCGTGCACATCATCGGCAATAATATCAGCATATCTTTCTTCCCCTAAAAGTTGCTCTATGAGAGCCTTGTATTGAGGGTTTATTTCGGTATCCCAAAACGAACTGACAAAAAAGCCGTCTGGATTAACGTGCCCCCTACTCGAACTTCCCTTAATATTTACCCTAAATTCTTGATTATCAATCGTAAAAACGTCATCCAATGTTGTTGCACGACCACCGCTTATTTGCCCCGGTAATCCATTACTTGGTACATCGACGCCTGCCAACTTTAATAAAAAAGCCGGTAAGTAGGCTTTATCAAATAATTCAGAACTAGAAATATCGGGAAAATGTTTATTTTTTTCTAATTCGTCCGGGGTTACTGCATACAATCTTCGTTCGAGCCCTCCTCCGGGAATATAAGCTTTAGCGCCCCAATATGGAATTGCCATATTTACGTATAGCATAGAAAACATCTGATATTAATACTTTAGTAAAAGCAAAGGATAAAAGAGGTGAAGAAGATTAAGATATATGGTACAAAGACAGAAAACTGAATCCGATGTAACCTTTTATGTAGCAATCGTTGCTATGATAGTTCTAGTTTTTGCTGTGTCTTTCTTAAATTTTGGTTCTCTCCTACAGAAAATACTGCTGTTAGTGGGGGCTTTTGTGCTATTTTTGGTCGCGAAGTTTGGCAATCAGAAGGTTTTACAGTCCGTAGAGTTAATCGTAACTATAGGCGCAATACTTGCATTTTTTGATCTAGCTCCATTATATGCTCTTGTGATAATGTTAGTTGCAGCTATTGTGCTAGTTGTCTATCTTTTCTCGATAGAACACTACAAGAAGGAGCCAATAGGCGCTATAGGTAGCGTCGGTTTTATTTTGTTGGCAATTGGTCTTTCTTTTAACACTGGCTCAAATCCACTAATTACAGGATTTTCACTCGGATTTGGAGCGCGATATTAGTAGCGATTTATTCGCTCGTATCGTTTATTCTTTATAGAGCGCGACTGCAACTCATTTGGATTATACTGAACATTGCATTTGCAGTAGGCCCCATACTGCTTTTCTTTTCAACTCTAGGAATTTAAATTAAACTATATGAAAAATCTAGAACCAAAGCTTCTAAAATTCCTTAATAGCACAGAAGGCTGGGCGGATGAAAATATTAGAGAATTTACCCCGAAGCCAGGCCTGAAGACGAGCATCACAAGAAAAGGAGTATGGACATACTCCGACCAGTATGTTGGAGGTGAGCCTTTCCAAGGCTTTGAGATTGTCTGGTTAAGGAGAATACCAGTATGGTCCATGTCTTATCGAGGCCTCTGGAACGGCAAGGACTACAAAGAGATGTTAAGATTCGCCAAAAAAGCCTTAAGAGCTCACTCTTGGAGCGCTCCTTGGAGAGGGCCGAAACGTTTCTCGACGAAGGACATGCCTAATTGGAGTTACACAAACAAATGGCATGGCACAATAAGAGAGTTCAGGGGGACAGAAAAGATATTCTTCAAACGAAAAGAAGTCGGCTGGACGATTTATCATGGTGGTGTAGTTAACAGGAAGCACCTAAACCTCTAGAGAAAGAAGAAAACTAAGCTGGTGTATAAATGCCTTTCGCTAAAGCAAGATAATCAGCTCTAGCTGCTGCTGGAGTTCCGACTACAAGCGTCTATAGATGTATACATAATGGTCGTTCGGCGCATAGAGATTTCTCAGTTCCCCATCTTGTTTAAAACCGTATTTCGCCCATATTTTCAAGACAGATTTATTGTTCTTGACGTCAAAGGCGTAACTTTGAGCCTTCAAAACGTACTCTTTACTGGTTATACAGCCGAAGTAATTGAGGAAAACAAAGAAAGATTAATACTTAAAGCTAAGGAAGAAATAGCAGAAGCTAGAAAAAATAGAAAGGAAGCTCTTGAATTATTAGATAATGCAAAATCTACATTTTTAAGTATGTTAAGTCTGTAGTTTTATTCCTTATTTTGTAGTTTTATTATCTATTAAACTACAAGGCTCAGAGTATTAAAAGGTATATATATTAATATCAAAAGTATACCTAATAAAATTAATACGTTATGGCACACCAGATAAGTAAGAAAAGTACACCGCGAAGAGGGAGTCTACAGTTCTATCCGATAACGAGAAGCAAGAGTGCTTATCACAATTTTCCAGGTTTTGGTGTTCTTGGTCCGAAAGAACTGAGTGGTTTTGCAGGATACAAAGCAGGTATGATCCAACTAGTATACTTGGATAATGATAAGAATTCCCCTACTTTTAAGAATGAGGTCCTCACCAACGCGACAGTGATAGAGTGCCCGCCACTTGTGGTTTGTGCGATACGTTTTTATAATAATAAAAAAACGGTAGGAGAGAGCTGGGCGGCTGGCCTAAACAAAAATATTTTGCGCAGAGTACACTATAAGGAATCAAACGACAATCCAGAAGAATTAAAAGCCAGGTCCGATGATATCAGGCTTCTGGTTTCCACACAACCGTGGTTGGCAGAAGTGAAGAAAACACCAGAAATATTCGAGATGGGCATCGGTGGGAATCTTGACGCAAAGTTTGCCGCCGGTAAAGAACTTCTAGGAAAAGACTTGGAAGTAAGTTCTGTCATAAAAGATGGGGCTTTTCTCGACGTTAGTTCTATAACAAAGGGAAAAGGGTTCCAGGGCTCGGTGAAGCGTTTCGGTGTCAAGATATATCCTGTTCATGCCAGTAAATCGAGAAGAAAGGCCGGCAACCTCGGTGCGGAGTCGATGGCGAAGGTTCAGTTCACTGTCCCGCAGCATGGAAGATTAGGCTTTAATTCAAGAGTGGAGTACAACAAATTCGTCCTCAAGATAGTAAAAGAACCAAAAGAAATCAACGTACTCGGCGGTTACAAAAGATATGGTAACCTCACAAGAACAGCGCTCATCCTTAAGGGTTCCGTACCCGGAAGCACTGGCAGGCTCATAATACTAAGAAAGGCATTAAGACCAAAGATGAGTATAGAACCTGTAAAAGTCAGTTTCATAAAACAATGATATGGCAAAAGTAGTTTCTCTTGAGAATCGAGAGGTCGGAAACATTGAGTTACCCTCTACTTTCAATGAAGATATAAACAGAGGACTTTTGAAGAGGGCATACCTTGCCGAAGAATCAAAGAAATTTCAGTTAAAATACACCGATCCGTTAGCAGGCAAAAGAAAAGCATCAGAACTGACAAAAAGGAGAAGATCATTTAAGACCACATATGGCCATACCATGAACAGAAGCCCCAGGAAGACACTTTCTCATAGGGGTACCAGTTTTTCTTATGTGGGAGCGACCGCACCGCATACAGTCGGTGGCAGGGAAGCTCACCCACCAAAAGCTGAGAAGATTTTAGTAAAATCTATAAACAAGAAAGAAAGACAACTTGCGATTCGAATGGGTATAGCCGGATCTGGCAAAAAAGACCTGGTGGAGAAATTCCATGCGGTACAAAACCTTAATGATTTTCCTTTGATAGTGGAGGATAACATAAATGACATATCGAAGACCAAAGACGCGCTTCGAGTGCTTTCCAGCCTGGGTCTTGAAAAAGAGTTAACTAGAATATCAGAAAGAAGGATAAGGGCCGGAAAAGGGAAATTGAGGGGAAGAAGGTACAAGCGAAAGCTAGGACCGATTTTGGTGACAACGAACGATTCGAAGCTCAAAAGGGCAGCGAAAAACTTGAACGTTAATGTAAAAAACGTAGGGTCGCTGTCTGTTTCTGACGTTTCGCACGCCGGAAAACCAGGAAGGCTGGTAGTCTGGACGAAAAGTGCGGTCGAAGCACTAAAATAACACTATGGAAGAAAGCATAAAAAACATAATAAGCGTGCTGAGCGGTGAAAAAGCCACGCGGCTGATGCAGGAGCAGAATAAAATATCCTTCGTAGTCTCGAAGTCCTCAAATAAGGCTAGTATAAGAAAAGAAGTAGAGACGCTTTTTAACGTAAAAATAGATAAAATAAACATATTGAATAAAATGAAAGGAGAAAAAGTGGCGATAGTCAAGCTAAAACCAGAGAATAGTGCCATGGATCTTGCGACAAAATTAGGATTGATATAATTTTCTAGCAGAAGATAAAATCAGGATGGATAATTCAGTTTAGACCAATTTGTAGGCGCTACAAATAACATTTTTAAACGATGGTTTTCTTTAATACCTAATGTTAATCGGCTATAGTATATATGTAAAAGACACCGGTCTTAGCGGTAGAGTCGTGGATGAGACTAAGAATACTTTAGTCATAGAATCAGAAGGACATATGAAAAGGGTCATAAAAGACAGGAATAGGTTTATAGTGTACTTGAATGGAAAGGAAATCAAAGTAAGGGGAGAAGAAATAAACCTTAGACCGTGGGAATATGCTATATAATGATTTGGTGAAGCCGGAAGCAGAATGCAAGGACGAGCATTGCCCGTATCACGGCTCTTTAAGGGTTCACGGGAACAAATTCGAGGGTATAGTTACCTCTTCCAAGGCTCACAAGACAGTTGCCGTGACCTGGACGAAGTTCCGTCGTCTTAAAAAATATGATAGGTTCATAAAAGAAAAGACGAAAGTACTAGCTCACAATCCAGAGTGTATAAACGCCAAGCTAGGCGACCATGTAGTCATATACGAAACCAGGCCTATAAGCCGCTGGAAGAGGTTCGTAGTCGTGAGGAAACTATAGATGGGAACGGGAAGAAAAGGTGGTGGTTTGAAGCCCATGAGGGCAAAAATAAGCAAATCTATAAATGTAGGTAGCTGGATAAACGTCGCGGATAATTCCGGTGCTAAGATAGCTAAGGTGGTGAATATAAGGAACTACCACGGTGTAAAGGACAGGCAGCCAAAGTGCGGCGTCGGAGACACAGTGTTTGTCGTCGTAAAGAGGGGTTCTCCCGACACGATACATAAAAAGTTCCCTGCAGTTATAGTCAGACAAAAAAAACCTTTCAGAAGATTGGATGGAAATAGACTTTGCTTCGAGGATAATGCTTGCGCGATAGTAAAGGACATAGATAAATATGAACCACAGGGGACGATATTGAGGGGCCCGCTTCCGAAGGAGATATCGATAAGGTTCCCGCACATAACAAAGATAGCGTCGAAGGTAATATGAGTAAAGATTTCAGCAAGCACTGGATAAGCAGCAAAAGCCCTAAGAAACAGAGGAAATATAGGCTGAACGCGCCGATCCACCTTAAAAGAGCCATGCTTTCTGTACACCTATCAAAGGAACTAAGAAAGGTCTACAATACAAGGAACCTACCGGTAAGAAAAGGAGACACCGTGGTGATAATGAGGGGAAAGCATAAAGGAGCAGAGGGAAAGATAGACAAAGTCTACACCAAACAGCTGAAAGTATCCATGGACAGCGTAAAGGCGACCACAAAAAAGGGCAACAAAGTGCCGTTCAAGCTGAGACCTTCCGCATTACTTTTAAAAGAATTAAACCTATCGGATGCTCGTAGAACAGAAAGATTGAAAATATATGGCAAAACACGGTGAATCAAAGCACGCAAAAAGAAGTGTAATAACCAAGGCCGTAGTCATACCTAGGAAAAAATATATGTATTATGTAAGGGCCTTACCGGGTAAACACCCAGTTTCTGGGAGTATAGCACTGTTAGGGATTATTAGAGACCTTATCAAGATAGCCAATAACGCGAAAGAGGCAAGATACTTGATAAAAACCGGTGAAGTAAAGATAGACGGGAAAAAGATAAGAGAAGAGAAGTGTGCGGTCGGTTTCGGTGACTTAGTCGAAATAAAAGGAGACAAGTTCGTAGTTAATCTAGACGGCAAAGGAAAACTTATATTATCCAACAATGAACTCGTTGCGAACGTCAAGAAATTGAAAGTGGTTGCTAAAGAAAAAGCGAAGGGAGGCAGGACGGTTCTAAGGTTTAATGATGGAAGGAACTTATTGGTCTCGGACGATATGGCGCAGGTTGGTGACACAGTGCTATTAAACCTCACTACGAATAAGATAGAGAAAGTTCTCCCGCTGGAACAGGGAAAAGAAGCGATAATATTCAAAGGCAGGAACGCAGGTCTCTCAGGGAAAATAAAAAAGATAGACAGAAGTTCTGTAGAGTTGGAAAAGAACGGAGAGAGTTTTATAGCTACAGCAGATTCCTGTTTTGTTCTTTAAATTATGGAAAATAAAATGCGCGAGATATTTGTGGAGAAGATAACGCTGAACGTCGGTGTAGGAGAGCCTGGTGATAAGCTAGAAAAAGTAGGCAGGCTGTTGGAGCAGATATCTGGCGCAAAATCGGTCAAGACTTTGACAAAAAGAAGGATACCAGAGTGGAACATAAGACCTGGTCTACAAATAGGGGTAAAAGTGACTTTGAGGGGGCAAAAGGCGGACGAGTTGCTGATAAGGCTATTGAAAGCGATGGAGGACAAGTTACTTTCTTCGAACTTTGATAGTCATGGAAACCTATCTTTTGGTATTTCAGAGTACGTACATATACCCGGGGCTAAATATGATTATACCGTCGGTATAGTCGGCATCTCTGTCGCAGTGACTCTTGCCAGAAGAGGATATACTATAAGTAGAAAGAGACTGAGTCGAAAAGTCGGGAAGAGACACTTAATAACCAAAAAAGAGGCGATGGACTTTATAAGCGAAAAATACAAGGTAAAGATAAACGATTAAAATGGAAACCGCATACGAAAGGATAGCGAAAAATCTCAAGGATAATCCAGCTAAATACAACAGGTTTGTTAAATTCAACAAACACAAGATGCAGCCGCACGATATAAGGTCCAGGAGGTGCGTCAGGTGCAACAGAGGGGAAGCGCACATAGGAATACACGGTCTGAATTATTGTAGGGAATGTTTTAGAGAAGTCGCAAAAGACGTAGGGTTCAGGAAATACGGAAAAGAGGCGTGATTATGGCGGACCTTTTATCAAACGTTTTTAATGTCATAAATGTAGCACGAAAGAACGGGAAGCGCGCGTGCGTGGTCAGTCCAGTTTCTCAGTTCCTCATAAAGCTTCTAGAGATAATAAGAGACAACGGTTACATCAAAAAGTACGAGATAATAAACGATTCTCGCGGCGGGTTCGTCAAGATAGAGCTAAGTGAAGATTTGAACAAGTGTAAAGCGATAAGACCGAGGCTACCGATAAACTCAAAAGAAATAACCAAGTATGAGAAGAGGTTTCTTCCTTCTTTGGGATTCGGCATTATAATACTATCGACAAACAAAGGCTTGATGACCAACAAAGAGGCAAAACAGACGCACACCGGGGGGACGCTAATAGCATATGTCTACTAAATTTAAGGTCGATGTTTCTGGTGGCGATGTATCGATAGAAAATAATAAGATAATAGTGAAAGGAAAAGAAGGCCAACTAAAGACGGAGATAAAGTATCCATTTATCAACGTGAAGAGAGAAGGCGATACTATTTTTATCGAAGCAGAGAAGGACATCGCGTATCAAAAAGCGATTGCCGGTACACTGGCAGCAGAAATAAGGAACATGTTAAAAGGCGTAAACGAAAAATATACTGCCGAATTAGAGCTGGTGTACATGCACTTTCCCGCTTCGCTTAAGGTCGTTGGCGAGAAATTTGTAGTCGAGAATTTCGTAGGAGAAAGGAAGGCAAGGGAGATACCTCTTCCAAAGAACATAGAAGTAAAGATTAGCGGTACAAAAATTAAAGTGTCTGGTATAGACAAGTATCTGGTAGGTCAGGTAGCCGGCACTATAGAGAGCAAAATCCAGATAAAAAACAAAGATAGGAGGGTCTTTAAGGACGGAATATTCATAACAAAGAAACCATAATATGAAATTCATAAAACACGATGCGAATAAACTGAAGAAGATAGGGATGTCCTGGCGTAAGCCACGAGGCAGGAAGAACAAGACGAAGGTCGGTAAGAAAGGACACAAACCACTTCCATCGAAAGGATTCAGATCACGTACTTCGACTCGTTACAGCATAGCGGGAAAGACCCCGGTGTTGGTTTATACTCCCTCCCAGATAGAAAGACTGAACGGTGATGATGTAATAGTGATAATCGCGAGGACTGTAGGGTCTTTTAAGAGGGTAAAGATTCTCGAGGCATGTAAATCAAAAAATATAAAGGTGTTAAATTATGAAAGGAGCGCTGAAAACGCAGAGAAGACTGGCAAGTGATCTTCTCGGAGTCGGCGAGAAGAAAATCTGGATGGACCCGACAAAGTTCAAAGAGATAAAAGAATCGATAACCCGGGGAGATATAGAGAATCTGATCAAAAAAGGAATAGTGTTAAAGAAACAGACACAGGGTCAATCGAGGGCCAGGGCGAGGGCGCTGCACCTGAAAAAGAAACGTGGACACAGGAAAGGAATCGGCAGCAGAAAAGGTAAGAAAAACGCCAGGATGCACGCGAGCTGGCGAAACAAGGTTAGGTCGCTTAGGAACGAACTGTTCAAGCAGAGAAAGGCCGGTAAAATCGATAAGAAACTTTTTAGGATAGTTTATAAAAAAATAAAGGGAAATGCTTTCCACAGCGTCGCACACATGCGAAACTCCATAGAGGAGATGAAAAAAGTTTAATATGCAATACAGAAACAGAAGGACGAATTATAGAAAGCGGCTTAAATTGCTAAAGTCCGGGCTTCCAAGACTGGTCGTAAGGAAGACTGACAGCAATATAATCTCTCAGATAATTTCTTATTCAGAAGGCGGTGATAAGACGCTGGTCAGTGCATATGGAAGCGACCTTCAAAAGTATGGTTGGAAGATGAGCAGCAAAAACATACCAGCCGCGTATCTCACTGGATTTCTTCTCGCTAAAAAATCCAATGTAAAAGAAGCTATATTAGATAAGGGTAACAGGACCCTAAAGAAAGACAGTTTTATATATTATTTTTTAAAAGGAGCACAGGACGGCGGCATTAATACGCACGCGGGGGAACTACCTATATCAGAAGACAGATTATATGGTTCCCATATCGCAGGTCACTACGAAAAGAAAACCGGTAACCAGTTCAAGATAGTCGGAGAAAATGTTAAGAATATAAGAGAGGAAGTAAATAAAGTCGTAGGAAAAATACAGCAAAATGGAAAGTGAAAATCCTGTAGAAAAGAAAGAGGAGCCAGCGGTCGTTGCCGAGGTAACAACTCCAGAGATAGAAATCGAACCGGTAAAAGAGAACAAACTGCAAAATTATAAGTTCAAGACAAACCTTGGAAGGCGCGTCGCAGCCGGAGAGATAAAAAACATAGATGAGATATTGAATAAGAACCTAAATATTCTAGAACCACAAATAGTAGATTATCTTCTACCAGACTTGCAGACGGACTTTCTTTTTATAGGACAATCAAAAGGAAAATTGGGTGGGGGAAAGAGGCGCATAATAAGGAACACACAAAAAGTGACTGCGAAAGCAAAGCGTCAGCATTTTTCTGCAATGGCAGTAGTAGGAGACTGCAACGGCCATATAGGTATAGGCAAGGGAAGCGCTTTGGAGTCCGTCACCGCCAAGGAGAAAGCTGTTAAGAAGGCGAAACTGAGACTCATAAAAATCAAAAGAGGTTGCGGTAGCTGGGAGTGTGCCTGTGGTTCGCCACATTCGATACCGTTCGAAGTGAGGGGAAAATCAGGTTCTGTGATAGTCACTCTAACACCCGCACCAAAAGGAATAGGGTTCTGCGTCGCCGATGACATAAAAACGATATTGAGGCTAGCTGGTATCAAAGATGTATGGTCGAGAGTAGAAGGTCAAACAAGAACAAGGATTAATTTGGGGTACGCTGCTTTCAAAGCCCTCAAGAACCTAAGTGCTTACAGACTGCTGGGCTCGGAAGAAAAATCGATGGGGCTTGTTGCTTAGCGGTTTTATGGCAAAACTCTGTGTTATAAAAGTAAGGTCTTCTTTGAAGAAAACCGGCCCGATACGAACTATACTAAAAAATCTAAGACTTAAAAAATTGTATTCATGCGTTTTGGTCGACAATTCTGCCTCGAACATAGGTATGCTAAAGGCCGCGGAGAGCGTCCTTACGTACGGAGAGATAAACAAAGACACGCTCAAAAAATTGTTGTTAAAAAGAGCTATGGTAAGTAATTCAAAGAAATATGGATGGGATGGTTCCAAACTCGAATCTTTTGCTGAAGATTTTATTAACGGGAAAAGTAATCTATCGGATATGAAGATCAAGAAGGTTTTCAGTTTACACCCACCTATAAAAGGTTTCGAAAGGAAAGGCAAAAAAACACCTTACACTTTAAAAGGAGTATTCGGCTACAGAGGTGAAGCGATAAATCAGCTCTTGGATAGAATGATATGAAAAGAAAACATCTACGTGGTAGTACCACCGCAGGGCGTGGCTACGGCAAGAGAGCAAGACACGCAGGTAATAGGGGAGGAAGAGGCAGAGCTGGCGGAGGGAAGAGGGGTCAGCAGAATATGATGTCCATAAGAGCGCAGGAACATAGGTATGAGCTATCCAACCTCAAGAAGATTCCTTTAAATTTAAACAGAATAGAGACGACCATAAAGTCTTTGGAGCGCGATGGTTTGTTAAAAAAGGAAGGAAATAAGATAGTCTTAGACCTAAATGAACTCGGATATTCAAAGGTTTGCGGAAAGTTCGGAAAAGAAAAACCGAAATTGATAATACATGGTAAAGCCTCCGAAAAGGCGAGGAACGAAGTAGTGGCCGCCGGCGGAGAGATAGTATGAATCCAAAACTGGCCAAATTTTTATCTAATCTACCTTCTATACCAGTGCCGGAGACCAAGCTTAGTCTGAAGACGAAGATGGGTTGGACGTTTGCGATATTATTGTTATTTATAGTGATGTCGTTCGTCCCGCTATTCGGAGTAAGTAAATCTTACAGTCTAAATTTTGAGATACTGCAGGTACTTATCGCTTCTCACTTTGGCTCGTTGCTTTCTCTAGGAATAGGCCCGATAGTAAGCGCGAGTATAATCATACAGATGTTGCAAGGTACGGACGTTATACACATCGATACATCTACAAAAGAAGGCAGAATAACATTCCAAGGGCTGCAAAAAATTGCAGCGATATCTTTCATCCTCATAGAAAATGGAGTTTACGTTTTTAGCGGGGCATTGACACCAGCAGTACCAGGAATAACCTTTCCAATATTGATGTTTATCCAGCTTTTCTTGGCTGGATTAGTGCTGATGCTTATGGACGAAGTCGTAAGCAAGTGGGGTATAGGTTCTGGGATAAGTCTTTTCATATTGGCGGGTATATCTCTGCAGTTAGTCAACACCACTCTAAATCCGTTCATAAGTCCTCTAGGCGCCATACCTTCGATAATATCTTCATTTATTTCTGGCGTAGCGGTTGACGCACTGTTCCCAGTTGTTGCAATAATATCTACTGTTGCGCTTTTTGCCGTAGCCATATGGCTGCAGGGTGTAAAGGTGGAATTACCGTTGTCGTTTGGAAGATTAAGAGGATATTCGATACGCTGGCCAGTTGCACTTTTTTACACGAGCATAATCCCTATAGTATTGGTGGTCTCGCTTGTAGCGGGTGTTCAGTTTTTCGCCCTTACACTCTATAATACAGGTAACCCTCTCCTGGGAACGTTCACGCGTACGAACACTTTATTCGGTTCGCAACAGATAGCTACTGGAGGATTAGCTGCATTACTTTCTCCACCGAATCTTCAACAGCTGTACGTCAGTGCTACGACTACGGGAATAACCGCTCTTCAAATAGAATCTATGGCGGTCTACACCATTCTTCTTGTGGTCGGTGCCGCGATTTTCTCCTATCTATGGATGTATCTCGGGGGGCAGGATCCGAGGTCGGTTACAAAACAACTTATGAGTTCTGGTCTTTCTATGCCCGGGTTTAGAAGGGATGAGAGAGTAATAACGGACATATTCAAAAGATACATTGTTCCGCTAGCTATTCTCGGTGGCGCGATAACAGGACTTGTCGCGGCGGTTGCCACGCTTTTGGATACACTTACTGCTGGAGTAGGTATACTCCTTGTAGTTATGATAATCTACCAATTTTATTTCTCTTTAATGCAAGAGAACCCGACAGAATTTAAACCGATAAAAGAAAGGTTGGTCGGCGGAGCGATGGAGTAAACAATGTCAATCGAAGGACTTATTATAATCTTAGTAGCAATCGGGGTTGGAGTAGCAGGCCAATTAGCATATTATTTTATAGTCAATCAAGAGCTGGTAAGAAGCAGCAAGACAAAAATGAAAGAACTTCAGGCGCAGATAAAACAACATAGCGCACCCGGTGACCCACAATTTAAAGAATTATACTCCCAACTAATGAGCGAAAACATGAAGGTCATGAAACAGTCTCTAAAGCCTACTTTTGTTACCTTTGTTCCGTTTATAATTGTGTTTTTTATTATGTCGGCACTTTTCAGTTATATGCCTATAAGTACCGGGTCTTCTGTACAGGCCGTGTTATCCGGTAATGTCAACGGAACTTTATATTTTCAAAACAACTGTCTGACTTTGAATAATAGCAGCAATCTGACAATCTCTGCTAGCAAACTGCCTTTAGCATTATCCGCGGTAGTAAAGTCGTCCCAGTGCACGGCATTTTTGTCACAGCACGGGAGATTGGCTAATACGACATTAAGCGGCCTAGTTGGTTCGACCCAGTCGAAAACATATCAGGTAGGAAACGCATCAATATCTTTTGCTCCGAACTCCCTTGTCGTAGTGGTATTACCTTTTAGTATCCCATTTATAGGTTCTCAGATTACTTGGTTTTGGGCGTATCTCTTCTTTTCTCTAGTATCTTCATTGACGCTCAACAGAATACTTATACATTATAAGCTTATAGCGTAAAACTAAAAATCAAGCAGTCTTTTCTGCTTTTCCGCCGTATAAATTAATTTGGATCGTTTTTCCAAGCCGGACGGATAGATAAGAAGAGATTTAGCTTTACTTATCGCAGAAGCAGAATCTCCCGCCACTTCTAAGTCTCCTTCTAGTATCTTTCTTGCGCCCTCTCGGACCACCCATACGCCGAGCGGCGCAAAATATTCAGGCGTAATTTCTCTTACTACCAACACTGAAAATTGTTTTTTTATCGATTTTAGTTTCTCGAGGACCGCTAGACGTATCGCATAATATGCACCCGCGGTGTTTTTTACATACTCCTTCCTGCCGTCATAGAATTCGTAATCTCCTTCCCCAACTAGAATATGATTACCGTCCCGGTTCCAAGTCTCTAATAATTCAAAGGACCACTTTCCTTGGAAAAATATAAAGGTAAAGTGGTTCCCAAGAACGGTGCCAGATTTTATCATTGAATTTTCGCCAGTATCAAACGTCTTTATTTCTTCTATAAGTTTTTTACCGAGTGAATCGTCGACTGCAGTTATCGCCCATTTCGTAGGCACGAGTTTCCTTTTTATTCCCATTGCACCGACGCTAAGTATTTTACTTATTTTGTTGTCATCTATGCCGTTTTTGTATAGATATTCTATGCCTTCGAGCGCACGTAAGTCTTTGTCGTAATAAATTTTTTCCACCGGTTTTTCTATTCTAACATTTTCATTTATTTTTAATGCAGATAAGTCTCCGCTGATTCCGTGTGGCGCCAAAATATTTGAAGTGAAAGGTTTTATGTTTATTTTTGAAAGTTTTAAGTCTACCGAAAGATCTGTCTTTGCCATCGTGGCTAAAGAGATTTCCTGCATCAGTTTTTCGTCGGGTCTCTTTACGTTTACGCGCTCTTTTGCGTTGATGAGCATGGTTCTAATAGAAAATATCTTTGAAACATCATAGCCGGTCTTTACCCAATATTTTGGTGAATCATAAAGATACGCATTTTCATCTGTAGTAAGCATCAACCCAACAGAGACATTTGGATAATTGAATTCCCCTATCAATGTAGAAGGGGGGGTAAATCCCTCGAAGTTGCCAGAGCCGGCTAAATTTATTATTTTATTTAGATAGCTTTTTCTCTTTTTTAATTCTTCGTACACCGACTTGGTGTTTATTATCTCCATGGGTTGACCCTAGTTATTTTTTGTGCTTTTTTCTAGCAGAGCTTTTTTTATAATCCTTCTATACTTAGCGATTTCTTCGTCTTTAGAATATTTTTGTGGCACGTTTACGATAGTTTCATTTTCACATATTTTACAGGTTGTCCCCAACGTATATCTATCACAGTTTTGACACAAACGTATTCTTATCATTCTTTTATTTCCTTGTATTTGAAATCTATTCCGAGTTCTTTGCTTTTAGATTCCATTGCTTCTATGATTTTTTTATTTTCTATAATTGTTTTCTTTGTTTCTCCAGCGTTGACAGTTAATAGATAGTGCGGGGCTTTTATGTATTTTACCGAATAACTATTCTTGCTCGGGTATGACTCCAGTAAAAGCTTTTTTATGTTATCCACGCCGTTATCGCTAAAGTCTTGTATAATCAAGTCTGTTTTTATTGTTATTTTCTTTTTTGTCTTTTCGACAAAGTCTTTTAGGGCGTCCACCGCCACTTTGTTTAGTTTTAATTCGCTTAGAACATGTTCCCCGTTTTTTATTATTGTATTATATAGTTCATAATTAGATCCGTATTTTTCCTTTATTTTACTTTTTATTTGTACTGCATCGTTACCTAGAGATTTCTCTAAGATTTTATTTATTCTGTTTTCTATCGACCATTCTCTTAAGGCCGCACGTTTTTCGTTGTCTGTAACTCTTTTTGCGGACAATTCTATCGATTGCGGTTCTAATTTTATTAATTTGCAGACTATCTGGTCACCCTCTTTTGCCACGTCCTTTATATCTTTGACCCATCTTTTGCTGAGTTCTGATATGTGGATGAACCCTTCTTTACCATCACCCAAGTCTACTATAACACCGTGTTGTAGAGTCTTTTTAATTCTACACACATAAATCGTGCCGATATTCAGTTCTGTCATATAATGTTTTTAATATCTCCTTAGTGTTTTATAATATATATATGATTTCAAATTTTAAACTCTTAAATACTAAAATAAATTATTTAGTGCATGGTAGAACACCTAAACGAAAACAATTTTAAATCTTCTTTAAGTAACTTAGATCTCGCAGCTGTTGATTTCTGGGCCGAATGGTGTGCACCATGTAGAGCAATCTCCCCAGTACTCGAAGAATTCGAAAAAAAAGTAGGAGGTAATCTAAAGCTTTTTAAAGTAGATATAGATAAAAACCCATCACTTGCTAGCGAATACGGGGTCGAAAGTATACCTACTATTCTCATCTTTAAAAAAGGAATGCCGGTAGACTCTTTGGCAGTCGGGTTGACTTCGAAAAGAGAGATTGAGGAGAAGCTTAAGTCGGCAATAAAAACTAATGGAAAAAACTACATTAATAAAAAATAAAGTAATAGTGTTTGACCAGCGCCTCGCTTCAAGAATTTTTAATAAAGGTTATTTTGGCAGCTTTGAAAACAGGAAACTGGAACTTTCTTTGGAAGAAGGGCTTTATCTTATGGAGAAAAAACAATTAGAGGTATACAATAGAAACGGGAAGAAAATGAGCATAAGGTCTTTTATAACTTTTGCAGAACGGACACAGAAAAGATTCTGGGCCAGATATTGCGTATTCAAATATCTTAGATCTATGGGTTATGTGGTCAAGACAGCGTTTAAATATGGCGGTGACTTTAGGGTTTATAATAAAGGTGATAAACCAGGAAAAGCACACGCTGCATGGATACTTTACGTTGCGACCGAGCACGAATCTATGCCGTTTTTGAATTTCACAGCCGTCAATAGGATCGCACACAGTGTTAAGAAAAATACGCTGTTTGGTGTAGTGGACGATGAAGATTCGGTGACTTTTTACGAGATTAGGTGGATTAAAATTTAACATGGCAAAGATAAACTTCAAACATCAGACTAAGAAGAGGCTGCAAAGAGAAAAGATAGCGATTGATAGAGTCAAGTTTGGTATGGCATTATCAAAATATTTAAAAACTGTTTAATCTTTTGCAAAATCCAATCTTAATTTACCCAGCCAGTTTAAACCATCGATTTCTCTGGATCTTACAGCTACAAAAAGGGTAGTCGATGGCGACCGGTGGTCGCTTTCCCACCCCACTTTAAATTTAAACCTACCTATCTCTCCGGTATCGATTATACTCTCAGAAGAAAATTTATTGAAGTAAGTTCCGTCAATCTTATTGAATACCACTGGCAAAAAGTTGTCCCGGTCCTCCATTATGACTTCAAATACGAGGGGTACGTCAAATCTATTTATCACCTCTACTGTGACGTTTTCTTTACCGTATTTTATAAGATTGATTTGATTTGGTATTATCCTCACTTCTACCCTTGATGAGAGTTCTTCTCTAACTTTATCGAATATTTCTTTTACTTTTAGACCGTAGCCGCCCTTTACAACAACTTCATTCAAACTGCGTAATAGATTGGATGCTTTTTCTTCCCTTAATCTTAAATTGGCATATATCTTTTCGCTACCATCTTCACCGACGCTCTTTTTTAGAGAATCCTCTATTATACGTTGTAATACTTGGCTATCCGCCAGCATCAAGTCCATATAATATTATAAAGTAATACTCACTATTTAACTTTTTTTAGGTTAGAAGCACGAATCCGCGTTTACGCTCTTGCGTAGACAGAATCGTGGTGCTCCAATCTTTCGAGGTAAATGGTTCTTTGATGAAATCTGTAGAGTAAGACCCGCGAGCCGAGGTGAACTCTACGATAGCCTTTGAGGGGTCCACGCAACGGTTTGTAATGTTCTGGACGCGTGCTTATCTCATCTACTTTCGATAAAATCTGTTCCAACACAGCTCTATCTTTTCGAGATAAACTGTTGATTTCCCTTATAGTCGCCCTAGAGGCTTCTACTCTGAATGGAATAGGTTTTGTTTTCGGTTTGTAGTGCATTTCTTTTATAAGAAAACGGGTTATATTAATAGCTTATAAATTAGTTCCCCTTCGAAGGTCTCTTTAGTATTGCAGCTACTCCTCCAAGACTGTAAAGCTGTGAACCATCACTTGAATCTTTTGAAACGAATTCTACTTTTGTGTTGTTCTGTTTCGCAGCGTAATAAAACTCATTTTTCTTCGTGTCATCTAGTCCAGAAGACAACAACATGATTTCAACGTTGTTTGAAGCTAGTTCCCTCCTTACAGCGACTTCTCCGTATGCGGATAGGTTGTCATTTCTTGCTATACTAGCCATCACTTTCTGAACCAGTTCCTTTTCTACAAAAGTTCGTTCGGTCGCCAAAACATCACGACTTTTTTCGACTAGCTCTTTGAGGCCGCTTTCATCGGTATAGCTTATACTTTTGGTGCCTTTTACACGATTTTTTAGGCCTGTTACAAGATATCCACTATCTAAGAAGTTTTCCTTAGCAGGTCCTGGCCCGCCGACGAGTATACCCGCTAAGTCTTTGTCGAAAAACAAATCTTTTGCCGTGTCTGCTATCTCCTTATAAAAATCTCTTATCAAGCCTTCGCGTTCTCTAGCAAATCTTTGCGCAGATTGTCCCCCCTTTGAGAACTTCCCAGGGACCAATGATTTTATATGCTTTAGAGAGGTTATATTTGCGCCCTCCAAAATACCAAAAGTTGCTTCTCTATTATCCAAGACTATCAATCCATAAGAGTTACCTTGCTGATACATCGATTTTAGCGGGTCTATTATAAAGCGTTGATCACACCTGTATAACCTAATATCTGACCTTTGTGGTGGTTCTACTTCCCAGACCTTTATATCTGGTTCGCCTTCCTTATCCGAAACATTTCCACAAAATACGACTAGTCCATTTTTTGGAGTGAAACCTATCAGTCTTAATTCATTCGATATTTTTTCAAGAGCATCTATTACATTTTTTCGGTTGTTTCTATCCTTTATATTTGATGCAGTGCTTTTTTCTTCTGACAATTGCCCCCTAATTATATCCAAACTAAAACCAGAAGGGATATAAACGGTAACCAATTCTGTGTGTCTCCCTTTTATTCCCTCTAGATACTTTATTAGATTCAGAGTTTCGAATTCATCCATTGTCATAACTAAAATCAGCAGACCGCAAATTTATTTTCTAAGATTTCCTTTGTTATCTCGGTTATTCTAGCCAGTTCATCGTCTACTATGGATATTATTTTCTGCTTCTGGTCTTTTGATAGTTTATCTATGGTTTCTATCGATGCCGCTATTGGTTGATCCAATGGCGCGCCTATTCTACCGACCATCTTTACCGTTAAAGGGACTTTGATGGTTTCGTATAATTTATTTGCTATTTTTAGCGAGAGGAGGTTGTATATCTTGCCGATATGGTTTACTGGATTTTTTCCGGCTGCAGCTTCCATACTCATCGGTCTGTTAGGTGTTATCAAGCCGTTAACACGATTTCCTCTTCCAACGGCTCCGTCATCCCCGTGTTCTGAACTAGAACCGGTGACTGTAAGATAGCAACCATCTTTGCCGAAACTTCGGCTATCGATATTATTTAAGCTTATTTTTATTTTTCGCCCACTTTTTGTTGAAGCAAGGTCTTTTTCTAGCTCATTGAGAATCGTCTTCTTTTTTTCGTAATAATCAGAAACGGATTTTACATATTTGTCGATAAATGCCATTGCAATGGTTATATCAATCTTATCTTTTTTTCTGACGCACATTACTTTTACATCTTCTCCAGAAAATGGAAATTCTTTTTTAAAAGAGATAGAGTTTATCAATCTCTCTATTCTTAAAACCAGATTTTCCGATTCGCTTAGCGGTGCATAACCTACTCCAAAAGAGGTATCGTTGGAATAGACTTTTTTCTCGGATTTAAATGAATTGGATAGATTAGCAGCGCCGTTCTTCGTCTCGAAAAAATAGTCTATAGTATCCGGTTCTATGAACCGAATGTTTTTCTTTAACCAATCTTTTGCAGAAGACACCGCAATCTCCTCGACCGGTACAAGCTTTTCCCCCACTTTGGTGGTTGCTCTACCAGAGAAAAGTATCGAGATGGGTCTTATTATTTTCCCGCCACCGAATTCTGGTTTGGTTTCTCCCCCTACAACCTCTAATTTGTCGACGTTATGATGTAAAATCCTACCAAAGTTTTCTATGTAATATTTAGACAAGTTTCTAGAAAATGATTCTGCGATTGAATCTGCGATGTAGTCTGGGTGACCGAGTCCTTTTCTTTCTACTATTTCGACTGCTTGGGATTCTATCGGTGTTCCCTTTACTTTAGTGACTATGATGTTTCGTTTCATCTTATAATAATACGTATGGTATTTAATTATTTGGATAATAACCCAACTATATAATTCTTAAAAACTATTATAAACGGCAGCGTTATTATTTAGATAATCCAAAACTCGGGGCCGTAGCTTAGCACGGCTGGAGCGTTCGACTGATAATCGAAAGGTCGTGAGTTCAAATCTCACCGGCCCCATTCAAGACTTAGCCGAATTGTTTTACTAATTTCAAAACGATTTTCTTCGCACGGTCTCTGTTTCTTCGATGGTCAGATATGAATGACGATAGTCCCGCATCAGAGTCTTTTATATCATAGTAGCTAGTTTTATTTGAATTTACTATATACTTAGGTAATATATTTCTCCCCTTCTTGTCCAATAAGACTATAACTTTGTCTGCATTTTTAACGTCCTCCTTCTTAACTGCTCTACCTATTTTAAATGGTATTTTTATCCCTTCTTCTTTCATCACTTTCATGGTCGCTCTGACGCCGGTGGCAGCCGCAGATATAAACGGGTGTCTACCTATGCCGGCGCTTTTGGCTCTATTTTTCTTTGAAAACTTGTTGAAGTACGCCTCTGCCATACGACTTCTTCCAGCATTATATTTGCAAATGAACAAGAATTCCATTCTATTTCTTTCATTGTCTTCTTGTGCGTCTGGTTCTGATTCGCTTTTTGACCTCGAGCTTGGCAGCTATTAAAAATTCTTCTATAATAAACATGAGCGCAAGTTCTATAACCGCAAGGATAGCGCCCGTTACCAATAAGTTCGTCAGTCCGCTCGATTTTAAAAAACCGGCATAGAAAAGTACAAAGACTTCCGCAAAGGAAACCAATATCGAAGAAATTATTAGCTCCGCAGTTATTTTTCTCAATCTTTTTCCGAAAAGTGATATATACATATATAATTAAAAGTAAACACCGATTATTTGATAATAACCAGCATAATTTAAATAGATTTGACGTTTAATATTTGAATGATAATAGAGAAAAAAAGTTGGCCAAGGCAGTTCCAAAGGATTTTAAACGGCAAGGGAGCCTTCGACATAAGGCTCGCTGATTTTAAGTGTAAACCTGGAGACTCGCTGATGCTCAGAGAGTGGAACCCGAAAAAGAAAAAATACACTGGTAGAAAATTGAAGAAAAAAATCGTATACATCGCAAAAACAAAGGATATAAATTATTGGCCAAAGAAAGACATCGAAGATTACGGTCTTCAAATACTTGGATTCAGTTCGGAACAGAAGAAATAAGTATCATGGACCGAGAGGGATTTGGACCCTCAGTCTCTCCCGCTCTTGACATAAGTCTGCAAGGGGAGCGCGTTGCCAATTGCGCCATCGGCCCGTGAATTATAATAGATGCACTTTCTATTATAAGCATTTTCGATACCTTTGGAAACATATTTAAAACAGAAATACATAAAGACTTTGGTCGAATATGGAAATCAAGCAATTATTAACATTCGACGACGTTCTCTTGGTTCCTATAGTATCGAAAGTATCCTCGAGAAAAGACGTAGATACATCGACTTATTTGACGGATAAGATAAAACTTAGTATACCAATAATAAGCTCGAACATGGATACAGTCACCGAAGCATCGATGGCCATAGCGATGGCGAGGCTCGGCGGAGTGGGTGCTATACACAGGTTTAATACTATAGAGAAGGAAGCCGAAGAGATAGTTAAAGTAAAGAGAGAACAAAACGTAGTCATATCAAACCCATATTTCGTTCCACCGACTTACACCCTAAAACAGTTACGTAAGTTAGTGCTCGATAAGAATGTTTCTAGTTTTCCGGTCGTAGAGAACCGGAAGGTCGTAGGCATAATAACAAAAAGAGACTTTCAGTTTGAAGACGACGATGACAAACTGGTCAAGGATATGATGACCAAGGATGTTATAACCGCAAAAGCCGGCATCTCTATAGATGAGGCTAAGAGAATACTGTTGAAGAGCAAGAAGGAAAAACTTCCATTGGTCGATTCTAATGGGAACCTAGCCGGCATGATAACGTCAAAAGACATAAGGATTGCCGAAAGTTATAACTCTGCTTCGAAAGATAAGAAGGGGCAGCTTATAGTCGGTGGATCTATAGGAATAGGTTCTGATTATCTGGAAAGAACCAAGGCGCTCGTGGAGGCCGGTGCAGACTTTATAGTCGTCGATGTTGCAAATGGGTACTTAGAGAAGACGGCAGACGTGGTCAGGGCTGTAAAAAAGAGGTTCGCCACAGAAGTGATAGCTGGAAATGTAGCTACTAAGGACGGTGTCCTCAACTTAAAGAAAGCCGGTGCGGACTGTGTAAAAATAGGAATAGGACCGGGCGGGGCTTGTCTAACCAGGCCGGTAGCTGGTGTTGGATATCCGCAACTAAGCGCGATTTTAGAGTGTGCAAACAATGGAATAACGACCATAGCTGACGGCGGCATAGTAAAATCTGGAGATTTCGCCAAAGCAATAGCAGCTGGAGCCGATGTCGCGATGATAGGGGGATTATTCGCTGGCACGGACGAGAGTCCTGGAACGATAGTAACAAAATCGAACGTAAATTACAAATTTTATAGAGGTATGGCATCGATAAATGCTTTTGCCGATAGATCTTACAAGGAAAACGAAGAGGCGGACTTGGATGGGTATACCCCAGAAGGCACGGAGACTCTCGTTCCGTACCGTGGAAGCGTTAGCAAGATAATCGGTAATTTGCTTGGAGGTCTTAGGTCATCGATGACTTATCTAAACGCTAGAAATCTAGAAGAATTCAAGAAAAACGCAAAGTTCATCGAACTGACTGAAGCCGGCAAAAGAGAAAGTAAATACCTATAAACACGAGTCAAGTATTTATACTAATCTTTGCTTTAATCTAATATGCAAAAATCAGCTGCAAGGCGCGGCATAGACGCTAAAAAAGAGCATTCGGTTTCCGACCTTTATCTTCATGGTTTAGCCGGCATAATCGGCTTAGGAATACTCGTACTACCTATATTCGTCGCCCTAGTCTATGGCGGGCCGCTTTCGATCTACATGGTCATAGGCGCCGGTTTTGTGGCCCTGCTGATAGCGATGCTGATATATGACATCTCTCTAACCCATAGTCACGACCCATACAATTTCCTAAAAGCGACATCTGACAGAGAATATTCGTTCATCTTCGGCTTTTTGATACTAGTATCATTCATAATAACCATAACTGCGGCGGGCATAGCTTCCGTCGGAGAACTTTCGCAGTTCTTCGGACTTAATATTTATGTCGCTATCGCAGTGGTCGATGTAATCTTCCTTCTAATGTGGGTGTTGTTTTTCTATAACCATACAAAACGCACGATAAACTTCGCCGGCGCACTTAAGATATTCTTCGTGTTGTTGCTAATAATTGTCGGTGTTATAGCAGCGGTGACAAAAGGATTTAATACTACCTCTACGTCTATAAGTTTCCCCTCTTACTCTTTTGCACCGTTTGCTCTAGCTATACTGCTTTTCCTTTGGATGTTTGGAGGGTTTGAAGGCATAGCGATCGCTTACAAGGGGCGCGACAGGTCCAAAGTCGCAAGGGTTCTAGTCTATGTACTTTTCAGTGCGATAGTCATATTTGCTATACTACAGCTTTTAGTGTACGGTAACAGCGGTGGATTGAACATTTCCAGCATACAGCTGAATCCCGTCAGTGTCTTCACGGCGAACGTGCTTTCGTCCAGCTTTGGAACACTATTTGAGGATATAATAATAGCGTTATCGATAGTCGTGATATTGACGATGGCGTTCACGGTGATAAACGCCGCGAACAATACTATGGGCGACATGGCCAGGGACAGTCTTCTGCCAAAGTTTTTAATGAACAATCAAAATCTAAAGCTCATTGTCACTGCAGCGGTTCCTATTGCGCTTATAACAATCTTTTCTAACATAATAACGCTGGTGCCAGGGGCACTGTTTGTGTATATACCGATCATAATATTGAGCGCACTGTCGTTTGCGGCAGCGTTTGCATTCTTTGCCATAGGATACGGCTATCATTACGCAAAGAACAAAGATTATTCCAGAGCCGCTTTCGGGATTTTTGTAGGGCTTCTTTTGATAGCGCTGATACTCCTCTCACCAGCAGCATTCTTGGTCGGATTGATCATAATACTCTTGGTTTCTCTGATAGGTTATCTGCTTCTTCGATAACCAACGATTATGAAGAGAATAATAAAGCAGATAGTCGCAATCGCCGTGGCAATAACTTTCGTAGCTTCTATAATGTTCTTTATACCGCAAATGCCCAATAATAATCCTCTAACATACGGTGTATTCATCCCTACGAATTTGATAAATATTACGTATCGCGCTAATTTTTTATCTGGGGAGATTAATAATTTCTCTGGAGTAGGTGGCGGGTTGGCTAGCGGGAGCATCGCTAATGTTATCGCAGGTACGAACACCACTAATTTTCTAAGTTTAGTGAATTTTGTATTGAAGGGCGCGAACTTATCGTATAATGAATCCAATGGCAGGGTCATCTGTATCAATTCCAAAGAATTCATAAGAAATATCTGCGACAACAGCACTTATGACTGGTTGGTCTTCTATGGGAGTAGTGCCGGTTCCTTTTTACCTTATGATAGTACTGGTAACATCTCGCTATCCTCGATAAAGCTCTCCTCTATACAGCAAAATGAGACCTTACTTTTGATTTATTATAACTTACTAGGTAAAATGGGGACAACAGGAGGAGGTATACCGCGTTTTCCTGGTTAGACGCTTAGCGGGCGATGATTAAGTGAACACCTTCTGAGGCAACTATGATGAGAAGGGTAGCTTCTGAGCCCAAGATTTAAATATAAAGGAACGACTTTAATTAAATGGAAGAAAAAACCTTTGGTCAAAGAATAAACTCGTCTTTGCACGAGATATACCTTGGTAGAGTCAAGGCTTTTTTGTTAGAGGCTTCCGATGGCAGCTTGATACTGATAGACACCGGCTTACCGAACAGCCAGCGCAATATTATTTCTTATGTTAACAGCATAGGAAAATCAATCAGGGATATTAAATATATACTGATCACACACGCCCATATAGACCACTTCGGAAGCGCTGCAGATATAAAAAAGATGTCCAATGCTATGCTCGGCATAAACGAAAAAGGAATAAGGTTCATAGATGGAAGCGGTGGCGTCCAGATGCCAAACACGAAGTCCCTCAAGAGCACGAAAAATAAAGTAATGTTTCTCTTCATGAGATGGATGATGAAGATGGGTGCTATGAAACCAAAGTACGTAAAGCCGGATATGATTTTAAAAGAAGGAGTATTTCCTGAGCAGATGCATATAAACGCAAAGATACTCGAGACCCCAGGTCACACCCCAGATTCGATCTCGGTGTACCTGCCAGACTCAAAAACAATTATAGTTGGAGACTTATTGTGGGGCAACCCTGATAAACTGGTGATTCATCCGCTTAACGATGATTATTTAGCTTCTTTAAACAGTGTAAAGAAGATAAGAGAACTCAATCCAGATCTGATTTGTGTTTCTCACGGAAAGAACCATAACGTATCTGATCTGTCCGCATAATAATCTCATATAGTAGGCCGCTAAGCGGCATATTTAATTTAAATCTTAGAAAAGTAATAGAATAGCTATGAAAGTAGAAAGAATAGGAACCGGTGTACGAGGTCTTGATTCAAAAATCGGCGGTGGATTCGAAGCAGGTAGCATTACTTTGTTGGAAGGTGGCCCGGGGAGCGGCAAGACTCTCTTTGGACTACAGTTTGCTTATGAAGGAGCGACTTCTGGGGAAAATGTACTTTTTATTTCCTTTGATGAAAGTCCAAAGGACTTAATAAGCGATATGAAGGCGATAGGTCTCAATCCCGATAAATATGTGGATTCTGGTAGTCTGACATTTCAGTTTTTTTCCCCCCCAGAATTTCTACAGAAATCTATAGACGCCAGGGTGGCAAAGTACAACATAACAAGATTAGTAATGGATTCAGTTTCTTCACTGCTTTTGTACTTTAAAGACGAATTTACTTTTAGAAGATTTATTTTGGATCTGATAGAAAAGATGAAAAGTTTTGGGGTAACCACTTTGATAACTAGCGGGCAGGATGAAAGGACACCAGATTCATTGAGAATGTATAGTGGAGAATTCTTAGCCGACACATTGATAAACATGATGCATGACAGTTCTAAGGGAGAATATGACAGGTCGATGCATATAATAAAGATGAGAAGGACAAATCACATGAGAAAACTTTTGCCGATGAAGATAGATAGTAAGGGTCTTTCTATAAAATAAATTGTACTATAAATAAAATAGTATGGCGAAAGCGACCAATAGAACTTTTAAAGTAATGAATATAGCCGAGTTAACTTCTTCCATAGCAAAGATGAAAGAAATAGTTAAGATGTTGATTCGGCTCGATTATATTCTAATAAGCGGCTTATCGCGTAGAGAAGAAGGTTCTCTTATGCAGTGGGTTAAAATAAATAGAAAAAATCCGCAGACCCTGCTTTTGCTGGTAGATAAAAGAAAGAATATTTTTGGGTATATGAATTTTATTCCATTGAAATCGAAATATTTCGAGCTTATTAAAAAAGGAAAATTTTGGGACGGTAAAATAACTGTGGATAAAGTAGACAATATTGGTATTCCCGGTACGTATAAACTCTATTTACTCATGATTGCTATCAAAAAAGAAATGCAGCACCGCGGTTTGTCTTATTTACTTATTGATGCATTACAGAAAGAACTAGAAAGTCTCGCTAAGAAAGGAGTTTTTTTTGATGAAGTGTGTGTAGATGCATATACACCGATAGGAGAAATACTAGCTAAAAAATTAGGGATGCGAAAGATAGCATACCACGAAAATCGCGGTACGATTTATTTTAAGAGATTATCACCACTTAAACCAGAGCTCTGGAAAAAGAGAAAATAGTGTTTTAAACTAATTCCAGTAATCCCTAGTTTCGATATAATTTTTTTCTGCTTCGATTATTTTATCTATCAGCTGGTCCTCTGTCTTGCTGTAAGTGGACAATATCCTACTGGCCATCGTAGGTCCGATACCATACGAAGCGCCGACGAAGCACGCTTTACCACTGTACGCGAGATAAAGAGCACCACTTTGTTTCATTCCTTCTATTATTTTTGATTCGCCACTTGATAATTTTTTATTCTTCAACCACTTTTTGATTATCGGTTCGTAAGACTCACGGTATTTGGCTTTATAGAAACAAATATATTTTGCGCCACATTTTAGACATTTCAATCCATCCGTATTTTTCGCGTCTAGCTCCCCTATTTTATCGCCGCAATTAAGACATTGTAGGAACACCCTAGTCTCGTTTAGCCTGGTCACAACGAGTCCTCTAAGCAGTTTTTTGGCTTCCGCAGGTTTTACCAGCGAACCGCCATACGAACTCTCTATACCTTCGTAAGCCAGAGGAGAAGGACCACCATTGTTTTGTTTTATCTTTATTAAGTCGTTTCTTATCCTTTTTATGACATCCAAAACTCCTTCTATGTCTATTTTATCCCTGAATATTTCGTTATAAGTTTCTTCTTCCAGCACACTGTCTTTATACAGTTCCACGAGGGTTCTTAAGTGCATTTTTGTGAAATCAGCATACTTACTTACGACACCGAATCTTTTCGCGACGTTTAAAAAACGGTATTCATAGAGGGAAGTCCTTCTTATACTTTCTTTTATGACATTCTCCGCATCCTCTAAAGAGCCGACGAGTTTTACTATCTCTTTTAGCGGCAAGTGCGTTTTAATCATTATTCTATACGGGTCTATTTTGCTCAAGACGCTCTCACCGACCACCATAGATATTTTTGAACACAGTGCTTTGGAAAGTCCTTCATTCACTCGATTTCCGAACGGAGAATGTATTATAACATACTCCTCTATTTTTTCAATCAGGATGTTTTCTGGGTCCGGGATGATGAAATTTGTCTGCTGTTCTTGCAGCGTTGCGAATTTTTTTATGTATTCTTTTCGAAGATTAGCAGCCTTTTCAGCGACGAACCTATGCACAGGCATAAGCTCGCCTTCCCAGGCAGGTATCGCGCCCAGGGAACTGTTTCCTCTTATTACGCTTATTTTTTGGCCCTCAAGTTTTACTATCTTCCAGGTCTCGCCCCTCATTATGAAATAATCTCCTTCTTTCCCGTGCTCTGCGACGAAATTCTCGTCTAGGACACCTATTTTTTTGTTGAGCTGGCTGTCCATGACGACGAAAGTTTTTTTGTCAGGTATCGACGAGATATTGGCGATATAGAAAAGAAGGCCTCGTCTAGTCCTTATGAGAGACTCACCATAATATCTGAGCAGATAGTGTTTTATCAAAAAATCCAATACTTCGTCGAACTTCTTTTTTGTTATAGTTTTGTATGCGTATGATCTCTTTATTACCTCGAACATCTTTTCCGGTTTCCCGATGCCGTCTATAGCCATTCCGACCAACTGGTGCGCGAGTACGTCGAGACTATTTAGTGGTAGAGGAATGTTTTCGAGTCTATTTTCTAGACGGCAAAGCTCTATTGCAAGACTTTCTAGATAGTCATCCAGGTTTATTGTTAATACTCTCCCCTCAGCTGTGCCACTCTGGCGATGATTTGAACGACCTACTCTTTGGATTAATTTTATTACCTGCCTTGGTGACATATATTGAATAACAAGGTCTACATCGCCTATGTCTATCCCCAACTCCAGGGAACTAGTCGCTATCATTAAGTCAACTTCGCCGACTTTGAATTTGTTTTCTATCTCAGTCCTTACTTCTTTTGATAGAGAACTGTGATGGACCTCCAGATGCTGGTCTTTTAGAAACTTGGACAGTCTGGAACCGAGTAGTTCAGCAGTTTCTCGCGTGTTCGTAAAAACGAGCGTCGAATTTGCTTTTTTTAGTTCATTCTGAATATATCTGAGCGAATTTGCTACCACTTCGCTCATATTTTCTTGGGACGCGACATTTTCATCTTCTTTTTCTATCCGTGGATAAACAACGTCTACGTTGTAGCGTTTTTCCCCCTTAAATTCTATACTATCTTCACAGTCAAGAAATTCCTTTGCGGCTTTAAAATCAGCTATGGTAGCGCTTATGCCGACTATCTGGAATTTAGCTAGTTCTCTAAGACGCTCTAGTCCTATACTGAACTGCGTTCCGCGTTTAGATTCCATCATGCTTTGCACTTCGTCGACTATAACATACTTTACATTTTTTAGATGTTCTACAAATTTTTTGCTCAGAAAAATAGATTGGAGCGTTTCTGGGGTCGTTATTAGACAGTGCGGGGGAGCTCTGACCTGATTTGCTCTTTCGCTCGCGGAGGTGTCTCCGTGTCTTATGTCCACTTCTACGCCCATTTTATTGCATATAGTTATTATGTTCTTGAATATGTCGCGGTTAAGCGATCTCAAGGGAGTTATATAAAGAAGCTGCAGTTTCCCGCTGCTATTGTCCATTTTATCCAAAAAAGGAAGGAACGCTGCAAGGGTCTTTCCATAACCAGTAGGAGCGCCGAGTATTAGATTTTCACCCGCGCTTATTCTTGGTATCGCTAATTTTTGTATCTCTGTAGGTTCTCCTAATCCCAACTCTTTCAATATTTTTTGAAGTTTGTCACTTAATACATCCATAAATATTATAACTCTCTAGACATAATATGCCTAATAAAATTAATAGAGTAATCGAACTAGCTTATAAAGCTTTTGTGCCCGGCGTCAAAGATAGGAAAAAAATAGACGCAGCGGCGGAGAAAGCGAAATCATTTGTTCTCGAAAAAATCAAGAAACTTAAAGTGGATGCGGACGTCAATTTCGCAGGGTCTTATGCAAAGGACACATGGATGAAAGACAAAAGCGATGTTGATATTTTCGTGTCTTTTAATTCTGAGAAGGAGACCACGAAGTTACGAAAACTAGTACCAAAGAGTTTTGCATCGGAGCAGGGCACAAGAGAATATTTTAGGGGTAGTATACGTGGTATAGGCATAGAGGTAATTCCTCTAGTAAAATTCAAAGACGTTGACAAAGTTAAAAATTCGATAGATTTGTCGATATTGCACGCTGGTTATATAAAGCGCAAACTGAATGAAAAACTGAGAAAAGATATAATCATACTAAAACAGTTCTGCAGAGCAAACGGCTGTTACGGTTCAGAGACCTATAAACATGGCTTCTCCGGGTATAGTCTCGAGGTTCTTTTGATAAAGCATAATGGTATTATCAAGTTATTCGACCAAGTGACCCGCTGGATGAACGTAAAACAAGGCGTACTTGTCGGCCTAGACTACAAAGTTCAAAATGAGAATTTAAAGGTCAAGGATAGGTATCCAAACTCTCCTATAATAGTGATAGACCCCACCAACCCAAAAAGGAATATCTGTGCATCGGTCGATACAGAAAACTTTTCTCGTTTCCTATTTGCGGTGAAGAGCTTCCTAGTGGACCCCAAGATGGATTTTTTTGTTGAAAGAGACCCTGTAAAAGAGGCGTTGGCTTCGGCAAAGAGAAGGGGCACAAAGCTTTTTAGATATTCCACCAAGGTCCGCGGACCAAAGGACAAGTTTTTATCTATATATAATAAAAACTTAGAAAAACTCTTGAATGTATTGAAAGAGTATAACATTTCCATTTATGATTTCCTTCCGATCTATCGCGATGATCACGTGGAACTATTATTGCAGATAGAAAATATCCCCATAACGAAGACTAGAAGGATACTAGGCCCAAATGTGGCACTAGGTTTGGAAAGTTTCAAGCGCTTCTTAAAAGAACATAAGCAAGTCTATGTTTACGGTAAATTTGCAGCATACGACAAAGAATATAATATAAAAAATTTGAATAAATTCATAATAAATAAAATAAAAGAATATATATCTCCAGAATCTATACTTAAAAATTGAATGCCCAAGTAGCTCAACGGCAGAGCATTTGGCTGTTAACCAAAGGGTTACAGGTTCGAATCCTGTCTTGGGCGGATATTATAACTATACCGCAAAACTATCTTTGCTTGCAAGATTTATGCAAATACACCTTTGTTTTCTGGAATCTATAAATAATAACAAATAATATACTAAATTGTTAGTTGTATGCTAAATAAGCGCACGCAGATAGTCATAGGTATAGCTATTTTGATAGTAGCCGCTGCATTTCTGTTGGTCGGTGTGGAATTCGCAAATCTACAGGGGATTCTTTTTCAAAACGGCGCGAACTCGTTGCAACTTTTCGCCAATAACCTGGCAGCCGCAAAGAATGCTCTATATTTAGCGCCTTCTTCTATGTCAATAACTCTTTCTGGCAACAACTCGCTTTGTAGTTGGAACTCTGCGATAGACGCTTATGATTGTTCCGGTGGTTCAAAAATATATAATATATCTTATGCTAGCGGGCCGACTCTCGACGCCGGAACGAGCACGTTTAGCGTTGCTCTGTGTTTTATAGTATCGATAGGTCCACCGGGTAGTTTTGCAGGTAAAGCGAGCGATGCGGCTAATGAGATAGAAGAAGAAACCCCAAGACTAGCTACTTCCACCGGATTCGAAGAAGCAGCCGCTGTTACTGGGTATAAAGAACCCTCCATTGTCACCGGATTTGAAGAAGCAGCCGCTAATACAGGGTATGAACTGCCGGCAGTTTATACCGGAGCCGCAGAAGCAGGGTTAGCAGATGAAACCGGAGCGCCTGCTCAGGAACTTCATGGTTTTAGAGCCGCATTTTACGGTGCAATCGAACCAACCAGCTTTTTCGAGACGATAGGATCTTATCTAGGAAATAGTCGATTGGTATCTTTTTATCTCAATCATGCCGCCCTAATAAACAATCTACTTTTTAATATTGGTGCTCCAACATTATTGTTTTGGTTTGGAGAGAATGGGCCAGCAGTTTATAAAACAGTGACGAGTCTTCCAAAGGATGTACAATCTATCGGAAATGCAGCGGTATCCTCTTTTGAAACCAGCTCCCCAATGTCTTCTTCTGATTATGGTTTGGCTTTACAAGAACAGCAATCAGATCAGACGTCAAGCGCGTCTAGTGCATTGAGCAGTATTCCTCAAAATGCGGAAACGTATAATTTAGCTCAGGAAGTTATTGGCGAAGAAAATCTGGAAAATAATTTGGCTACAGAACTAGGGCAGTACGCATTAACAGAGTCAGCGCCCCCCACGATATCTGGATTCCAAGGAGTACAAGTTTATAATGTTGCAGTAAACGCCTCGGTAATACGTCTTCAGATCACAAACTTGCTTTTAAACACTATAAATCTCAATAGTATACTGAATAATACAAATCAGAACCAGTTTTCTTTCAAGTGTCCTTCAGACCAGATAGCTAGTGGAAGCAGTACGATCTGCAGCATTCCAGTTACAACAGCATCACAAAATTATCAGCTTTCAATCGACGTAAATTATACTGCTGTAGTATCGGGTGTCCACGCATGGTCGAATGGAACGGTTTCTGGTAGCGTTGAAAGCGGGAATGCACTTTTCATTCCTCTGGCTTCTTCTAGTCCATACTCTACCCCAGAAGCAGGAGTCAGTACTCCAGCAATGCTAAGTAGTCCTTATTCGTTCGTTGGTAACACGAACTTTAACAGCCCGATGGATCTTATCCTTTCCGCTGCTTATTTCTTAGCAGGTAAGGCTTTTCAGGTATATGGTCAAACTGCTTCATGCATAGGTTCTATACCCTCTGCTGTGAATCTAAATTCTGCTCTAAGCGCAGCAGCTAGTCTGTACGGCCAAGCTACAGATGTTATTCAAGAATACAATAAAGTAAACGTTGAAACTCAAATGGGTACTTATTTCGTTGGATATGGTGGGGAAGTTTATGTAAATGGGCAATCCAACGGATTACCTACATTGGCAGGTGCACCTGTAATAACAGACCTCTCAGACCTCTGCAGCATCGCAACGACTACTTCGAGAGCCGGTCAAAATTTACAAAGTCTGGTGTTTCCATCGGGAAGCGGTTCTGTAACCTTCTCAATCACCCAAGGAATGTATAATACGATGTGTTCCACTAGCAACTCGCTCTACCCAGAGACACTATCCAATCTTGTTGATACCATATTAAACTCAAAACAAAGCCAAGAAAATGTAAGTATCCTCCTTCCGCCACAGTACGCAATAGAATTGTCGAATTCGTCTAAAGATAGTGATATTTGTTTATACAGATTGCTTATAGGTTCCGATGGAAACCCTGCCGCTACATTTAATCCGTTATATTCGAGCGGTTCTACGCAGACCTACATAACAGAATACGGGCTTCCTGTCACCTGTATTAATATAACTAACATGACTAACGGTTATGAAAATTTGGCATTTACAGAAGGGACCAACGAGGGAAACTTTAATATAGCTAAAAATATCAATGTAAATTCATTTTTCTTAAATAACCCAACACAGGTCGGTTTTTCCATACCTCCCGGGGATTATCCAAATCAATTGACCATAACCGCTGGCGAAAGTTCTACGTTCCAAGCCGCGGCGAACTTTATAGGTGGTCCGCCTGTAGAATATAAAACCATTCAAGGAGTAGATTCTCCAGCTCTGCAATTACTCCGTGGAATTTCTAAGAACAAAGGTTTTCAAGAAGTCTTGAATGGACTAAGTGTTTCTGGTAATAATATACTTTATGGATATTTGATATCTGTCTTGATCAATGACGTAGGTAATACAAACTTATCATATTATCCAACAGACTATACCAATGTTACATTTAATATATCTAGAACTACTTCTTCCGGAAGTGTTGTGTTTAATATAAATCTTTTGAGCAATAATCTTGTTTTCGGTGTTTATCCGAACAACTATAATTCATTGGGAGGAACGGCTATATCGCAGGGGTGAAGTAAAGAAAATTTAAAATGGCACTGACGCAATTGATGGCTTTTGTTAATGCAGGTATACTCGTAATCTCTTTTGCTATGCTGCTGATAGTGTTATCATTCAATGTTTCGAATATAAATAGCGTTGCTGTTTTCGCGAACGCGAAGTCAGTAGCCGCCGCAATCGGCACTAGAATGGTAAGCTCTCCAAATTGTTTTGCGTATCAGAGTACAATAAATTACTATAATAATAACTCTAATTTAGGAATGCAGGGCGGACCGTTGTATTCGGTTACTGATACAGAACCGGGCGTGATAGACGTCAATAAATTTTTAACCAACAATTTTGTTTCGTGTATCCAGTATATTTATTTTGGAGGAGCTACAAACGTCCCAGTGCTTCCGAATAATCTCGCCGCGTTTACAGGGATAAGTGTACAGTTAGTAGATAATCAGAATCCGACGCGTCTGAGTTCGACAGGTACTTTAACCTTGTCAAATTATCCACAGTTAAATTTTGGTTCTAAATTCACTGGGTTGGAGAATTTCGTCAATAGCCTTGCGCAATACGCCGAATATCCCGCGTTAGCAGCTAGCATCGCAGCTAGTATCGGGCTCGGTATCCTTACTGGGGGAACAGTAAGCTTAAACGTGGTAGTCGCGGTCGCATCAAACCAGCATACTAGCATATTGCCGCAATATTCCGCGCTGCAGGTTCTTGCCGCACAAGATACTTACTCTGAGAGCTTTCCTGTTATCCTTCAGTTCAGTAATGCTGCTGGTCAACCAACTTATCAAGATGAAGGAACATTGAATGTAGAATTAAGTTACGGGGTTTCGCCATAATATGGGATACAAACTATCGAAAAGAGGTCAGCTAACTATCTTAGATATGATTTTAGTTCCGATAGCAGCCGTTCTTCTATCTATCTTTTCTATACTGCTTCTGCAAAATGCCACCGCGAATCTTATAAATAGTGTCAACCAAGAACCAGCGGCTCAAACATGTAGCTTTGCCCTAGAAACTTTGTATGGACATTATTATGTGGATACGCCTGCCGCTCTGAACGAGTTAAGTCTTTTCTATCCAAACCAGTATCAAATGGCACTGTCCAACCAGCAATCTCTATTGTCCGCTAACTGTGGGTCGTCATGTAGTCTTGGATATAGTTTTCTTTCGAATTCTCTGACTAATTTTACGTCGCTTTATTCTGATTTTATAAATTATTTCTCCTCTTTTTCCGTCAACAATTTTCAAAGTATAGCATCGAGCAACGCGGTTACCCTTAATATTCTCCACATGAGAGTTTATCTCAATCAAGTTCCCCCGGCTACAAACGGGTCCACCGTTTGTTCTTTGCAGGTATACAATCCAGTGGACCCATCGAATCCGTATACTGTTTTTGGAGTGATGACTTAGTATGTTAAATCAAAGGGGTCAAGCAAATATCATCGTGATGATAGGGATGGTAGCCGCAACGATATTCGTCCTTTTTAATGCGTTCAATTACACAAACACCGTCGGTCTAAGTTCGCAAATCGAGATAACGGCGCAGAATAGTATATACCAAACTTTGGCGGTAAAAGATTACCTTATACAGCAGGCCGCGTATCAATTCGATGAGGCGCAGCTTTTCGATGCGTTATCAATTATTCCCACTACGACAAGTTGTGGATATATAAATGCGACGAAAAATCTGCCGTTCATACCGGTAAACAAGGTGTATTATTGGGATAATGCAATGGGACAGACTTGTTTGCCAAATAATCAAGAGATATTATACGGGCTTACACAGCTACTTAATGAGAGCCAGTTTTCTATGGTCAATGGCAGTGGATTGGATATAACGTCTTTCTTAAATCTAAACCTTACGAAAGACAGTTCTATAGGCGCGTTTGTCGCCAACTTTAGCGCACCTTATCTATCAGATACTTATACTTTTTACTACAATAAAACTAACAGCACAAATGTGACCGTCGAAGTCTTTGATGCAGATCAGAAGACCAAGGTATTTAATGGTACGATAGGTTCCATTATAAATCTAGACGGAAGTCAGTTTACTATATTTCCTGAGTCCGGTGTAGTGAATGGGGTTCTGAGTCAGTCGGCTTCTCCTTCTGCATTTTTCAAAGGAGTAAAAGGAATCTCTCCGGACTCTATGTTTACGGTTGTCACTCTTCAGAACGGCGTTCTGGCGGTGTTGTATGATACGACGGTTTTTAATCCTACTACCGACAAGACTGTCGATGAATTTTTTATGACACCGCTTGTAGATCAGAATGTATACACTCTACAAGCAGCAGAGACTACCGATATCGAGTCGGGGGTTCCACCATACGTACAGCTTTTCAATAATACTGCGTTTGAATTTGAAGGTACTTGGTATAATTTCACGGTTTCAAACTATCCAAACGGCTTATTTAGCATCTCCCCTGCGAATTATACAGTATTACCTCTGCAACCTGACTTCGTATACTATAAATATATAATAAACCAGTTCCAGCAGGGTCAGAACGAGAGCCTGCTCTTTCCGAGTTATCAACCACTCTACGTTTCTTTGTCGCTTTTTCCACTGTATAACCCAGAAGTATGCCTCTCCTATAATCAAGTACAATTTAGTCTTACCAACTGCATAAGTGTATCTGGATACCTTACATCAACCAATTATTTGGGGAATCTGATGAGTGCAGGGGCGGCGTTTGTAGATGAAAGTTTTCCTCTTGGTAATTTCAATATAACCGGGTTCGCCCAGTATGCACTTTATAATTATCTTAACAATGTGGTTCATGGCGTAAACCTTAAGACCGTCTCAGTGAATGGCCAGCCGAAATATGATTGGTACAGTGCCCTTATACTTTCTCTCGGCTCCATACAAAACGGGGCGAATTACCTGTTGAATCAGCTGTCTAGGGTGAAAGAGTCTTACTTTGGCACCACAGTCTATAATTGTAGTCAGACTGCATCTGACCTAACTTTTTGCAGAAACTTACTTTTCCAAACTCTACAAGGAGACCTGGATAATCTTTTCCAGTATCAGATACCTATAGAAGTTAGTTTCCTGTCTGGAACTGCTTTTAATATAAATATATTGAATTTATCCGCCAAAGTCGAGGAGGCAAGTTCTTGTCCCCCTTATGCAGGCTATAGTGCGTCCGATTATAATACGAGCGTAAGTTATAACTTTACGATAACTGCGCCAAAGTGGGATAATCTTTCTACCGAGACGCTCGGTATACCGATATCTTTAAACTTCGCTTATAAAAATAACTTGACTCTCACTCCGACAGAGTCTTGTGGGATACAGAATAGCCCGTACATAAGTGGTTATCCAGGATTTACACAGACCCTAGTAACACCTTCTAAGACCTACCTGAACTGTGCTCCGATAATAGCGAGACAATTTTTAAACACCACGTGTATAGCTAACGTAGAGACTTCTAATACAGCAGTTATCAATTACATTAATTCCAATGGAGGCAAATGTTCATCAGTAAATGGTCAGAACTACTACGATTTTTGTTCTGGTTATAAATTTAATTCTTTTTCGAGTTCTCTTCCGTATCAAAGGTGGATGACACATAGCAATGCATGCCCAAACAGTATTTTAATAGACGGACAAAACTTTACCTATACTCAGGACCCGACGCAGTTTGAACTTGTTTCTGTTTATGGGGGCGGAGCGTACACTCCAAAAGATTCCAATCTTAATTGGACGTTCTCATCGATAAATGGAACAAATCTTAATTTACCATCTAACTTTTCTGTATATGCTGGTGTAACAGTAAGCGGACCTTATCCATCATTTAATCTGATTTTGAGCTCTAATCCTAATTTAGGAGGTCGATCGACTATGGTACAATTAAATGGAAACAACGATCAAGATGCGATTTATTCTTACACCCCATCGAGCGGCCCGATCGAAATAGGACAAGCTCCATATTCTGCTTCCACAGGAGAAAATAACATAATAGTACAAGAGTACGGCTCTAAAGCCATTGGTTATAACCTCACTTTTTCTGTAAATTCGATAGTACAAACAGAGATAGAAGACAGTGATTTGCTACCTACGGGCCCACTAAAGTTTTTAGGTTTCTCTACCGATTATTTTCCAACATATGATACTGTAAGCTACGCGTTCGTTGCAAACTATGTTGGTGGTTACCAGCCGGTAAACACTGTAGAGAGCTATTCACCGATGTCTTCGCTCAATTCTAACCTAGTTCAGGCTTTTGGCATTTCTACGGTTTCAAATACTTATTACAACCTTATAACTCTAAACCAGGCAAGTCTTTCGAATAGTTATCAGCTACGTCTCACACTCGATTCCAATTTTAATTATAACTACTTAAGGCCAGGATTTGTAAAAGTATTTGGTGTCTACCAATCTTCTGGTGCAGTGGTGCAGCTCGCTTGGTGGAATCAGACTCCTTTACAGGAAGGGGGCACCGTTTGGGTAAATCTTACGAAAAGTATCCCATCAGCACTATATATTATGTACGGTGATGGAGCTTACAACGCCACTAGTAAGTATTATGACAATGGAAGTGCGGTATTTCCACTTTTCTTTTTCCCTTCTATCCGAAACAACATCAAATATAGCTATTCACAATATAAATCTACTTTACCGACCATTTTAGATGGAGCACTTTCTTTGGAAAAGATAGGACCATTAGCGCCGTTCATCTACAATTCTACTTTAAATTCGCTTTATGAGCAATTTGCTTGTATAAGCGCAAATCCATTAACCATAATCATGCTCAATGCAACTTATTCTCCTTCGCAGCCGCAGTTTAATATAAACGACATTTACAACAATTATAATACTCTTTACCCAGACTTACAAATTTTGGGAGTAAGCAAAACTTATAGCAGCTGGGGAGAGGTAGGTACATAGCATGGGAAAATTAGAAATTGTACTTGTTTTAGCGATAATCATAGTGTTTTCTATCGCGGGAATCAGATTGTACTCTATTTTTTCTTCTTCTGCAGGAACGGTAGTCACCCAGCAGACAAGCTCCTTACAATCACTTCAAACCGGTGCTGCTTCTATCCAGACTGCTGTCAGTGCAATGCTATCCGATCCTTCTTCACAAGTAAGCGAGTCCATCCAGAATAGCGAGTTATTAGCGAGTGGTACGACAAATGCGAATTTCTGGTATAATGAAAAATTTATCTCGGGTGATGTTTCTACTGGGGCTTCACCACCGACTTGTACGGCCCTCAGCACCATCTCTCCTCCAAGGGTAGTTTGGGGGCAGAGCTGTTACAAGACAATTTTTGGAAAAAAAATATGTATCCCTGTACTTAAATATTTGTCTCAAACACAAACAAGTACAACTTATACAACCCTTGTCGGATATATGGGTTTCCCACAACCAGAGGGACCGGTTAATAGTCTATTTGAGTTCGGTTCTTTGAATTGTAACCCTTCCGGAAAGATCCTAGGAGGATACAATTATCCAAACTTAGTGTCTGCCGATATAGTTGATGCAAATATATATAAATTATATTACTGTCTCCCAACTAATTCGGCACCAAACAATGATTACACTTCCTATTCAAATTTCATAGATTGGGATTCGAGTGCGGTAAAACAATATGGGGGCGCGAGCGGATACTATTACGCTATAAACACCAGTTTTTCATCAGGCTCTGCAGTTCCACCAGGATCAACATTAATAATTCCATCAGTTTCTTGCGGTGCGACCTTCGTGAATAACTACATAAATTTTGAATTTGGAGGTAAGTCTATACCGGCCGTCTTTTCTTTGAGCGGTTTTACCCCCTCAGTAGGGTTAGCCACCGATGCAAATAGTTTAGGTGTGACGTATTCATTCGGAGGAATTTTTTGGCCAGGCATTTCTAATGCACTTTTCACCTATTCTAATAATAATATAGATACCGCATTTAACTATTCTTCTCCTACTCTGAATTACGCTCAATTTCCCGTAGGAAACAAAGGAGACGAACAGTACATAAATGTGTCTGGTCTATTCGAAGTACCAGTAAACTCTACTTATTTTGGAGGCGGAAAGCCGAATGAATCGGTAGATTTATATGAAAGCAATATAACTTTCGCAAGCATATCTGGCCTACAAAGTTTCAGTTCTTGGAATAATTTGCTTCAGCAAGAAAGTTTTGCTGTGGCTTATGACCAGTCTGGGAACGGTTACGATCCCTACCCATACGTTGCAATAAATACTTATACCCTTCCAAATCTAGAAGCTACTTATTATCCACAACTTGGTAGCGGTTCGGAGAGTGACTTGGGTACTTATGATTATTTCAGGACTGACGGCGTTTTTCCATTTTGTGGATGGAACTCGAATGCTGGTACCGACGGAGCTATATATTCTAATTGTACTTTTGAGAACCCCCGGGCGGTAAACCCAGAATCATATTCTAGGTATTCTAGTTCTGGTTATGTAAACAATTTAGGACTTCAGCCGTATTCCCCAGGACTTAATACGGCAGACCAACTCGATTCCTTTACAGAACAAGAATTAAATAGCTATTGTTTCTATGGAGAAAGTTTCAGTACCACGACAGGAGTATATACTCCTCCCAGTTATACCAGAATAATTCCACCGACCGCTCTAGAGAATTATACTTCTGCCATAGGAAAGTGCAATGCTTTCTTTAACAATACAAATTGTTTTAGTCCTGATAGTTCTTATATCAACTTTAATGACGGAATATTTTCAAGCGATATTGAATGTACGCCAAATGGAATATCGGTGAAAAACGTTACCGACGCGTGGATGTCTTCAATCTACATAGCGAACCCAGCAGGCAATTTCTGTGGATATTTCTTAGGGCAAAAAAATATCACAAATCCTACCGCCAATTCTACAATGTTCCTTCAAAATATTTCTACCGGTTGTCCTACATTTAATTCCAATGATTCTGAAGTTCCGCTAGTTATTACGGTAAAGAATGTCGGTACTTCTAATATAACGCGTCCGTATCTAGTTGCATTATTTAGGGATACAAATGTAAGTCAGATGTTTTATTCCAATCCTTCGAGTATGGCGGCCAATTATAATAGCATGATTAATAATTATAATCTTTATTCCACCTTTATATCCGCCGTTTCGCAAAAGATGCTGTCTACAGGAGTTTTGGAGTTAAGGTATAATTCTGCGTTCGAAACCAGCATGTATTATTACCAGCCAGGATATCCTCTTAATCCAATACCGGTAGCGCAGTTGTTTGCTTCTGCCCAAAACTTGGGTTATTTGAATGGACCCTATAATAATTCTTTATTGGGGTTATGGATGTACCTTCCCGGTAGAAATTCTGAACAAAACAGTGTGATAAGGACTGCGAACACTTTCTTGGTGCACACAAGTTCGAATGACAGTGGAGTTCCAAAAATAACTCCAAATGGAACGGCTACATTTACGGTGGAAATACCGATGGGGCTGTTCAAAGCCATTCTCAGCGGCGCCTATAATGTCAGCGTTTACTTTGGAAATTCATTCAATGTTTCCTGGGCCGGTGATACTTCTGGTACTTATCAGCCGACTACGACAATTTTATCATCTAGTCCTTTCACAGTCTCTCCTCTGGTCTCCTCTGGAACTACAAATAACAATCTTACGCACAACAACGAAATGTTGGACCCTTCTTCTTATTCTCTTTCTCCGCCGTGGCAATACCTAGTGAGTTATACTCTAAACTTTACGAAGAAGCCCTTCAATGGTATAAGTATCTATTCTGACAACCTTAATTTTTCTGTAGGCGCTCCAGGGTCCACACAATCAGTATTGAACGTAACATTGACCCCGTCGGTTTCGGTTCAAAATGGTACGGGAAGTTATAAGATATCGCAGTCGAATTTAATTGGTTCGTCCATATCATGCTTTGCTTCCCAAGAAAACGTCAATGATTTTAGTGTGTTCTGGAGCGTCCAAGACGTGTCTCCTCCAAATATCAAGTACTCCATACAAAACTTTTATAATACGAATGGGGCTGTTGATAATGTTCTTATAAAGCGTTGGTTGGGGTTGGTGTTTATGCCTTCTTCGGATGAAGCAGTGTTGAACTACAATAATCTCCCCATGTATCCTATTTCATCTGTATCGATGCAGCTACAAAAACCTTATCTAAATCAGTCTACTGGAGCGCAGTATTCAAAAGAGGCGTTCGTTTACTTCGGAAGCGGGAACGAAGCGCAACTATATCAGAATCTCTCCGACACATATAATCTTTTATCTGAATCGCCAACCCTAACGTCGACGACGGTTCCTTCTTCTTTATATGGGTTTACTTTGACTGCGAATAGTCTAGTCGGTAATCGTTCGGTGATAAGAATCGCAGGAACAAGTTTTGTACAGAATTACAGCACGTTTTCAAATCAGTATGTTACGCTTTCTTTCTATAATTCCAATGTAAAAGTTTGTTCAGTAAACGGTATTACTGCATCGAATCAGAGTTTCAGCGTGTCGCCTTCAAATCAGTGTTTAGCTACAATTCTAAGAGAGAATGGAGTTAATGGGCCTTCTTATATAAATCATACAACTCTCATAGTAAATTCTACGTACGGCCCGTTTTATTCTGAGTTGTATAATAGTTCTAGTCTAAATCTATCGAATACAGTACAAGGAGGAACGTTGTTAGTTTCTACTAATATAACCTCACAGACCCAGACTGGTGGCTACTTTACAACTTCTCTCGGGATAAATCAATCTCTTAGTGATGGTTTAACGCTGCTCTTTGGATTATCTCCTCAAAGTAGCTTGCTAAGGGGTTCTGATATTTATCTTTATTATGTAAATGATACACCATTCAACTGCAATATAGTCAACGATCTAGGTCCGCTGGGAAACAACATGGTGTCCTCAATCGGTAGCACCGGTAGCGGAGAGTATGATGCCCCCAATGGCACGATTCTATGCAACTTAACATCGCCAATCCCGGGCGTAAGAGCCGTTTTTGTTAATTCAACGACTGGACAATATTTAGGAAGCGGGGACATTGGTCTGGGAATCGCAGTTCAAAATATAAGTGGTAAGTCGTTGTTTTTAACAGAAGATGGGGTTCCTATAAATTCTCAGAGCGTGAATTTAACCAGCGTTGGTACCAGCCCTATTGGTTATGGTGTTTGTAATTTGCGTGATGCAGTAATTTATAATGGGATACTAAATTATAGTAAATATCCTAATTGCATACTTCCCAAGGGCAATTATATTATAAATTTCACATCCCCCAGCCAGGGTCAGGAAATTTTTGGTGTGGTTGATTTGCCATCGATACATTCAACGAATCTCGGGGGGTTTCTAATGATATCCCCTTCGGCAGTAGCAGATAATCCTTCATATGCGTATAACCTTTCCTTAAATTCGCAAAGTATTCCTTCTTCTGTACCTGTTTCTTTCTCGTTGCCGGATGAAGGAGGATGCAATAGCATAAAAATATTAAGTAACTTCCCCTACCCATATGCAGAGGTGCCCTACCAGGCAGTTTCGTCTTCCGGGCAATGTACATACGAGTTTATACTCGACAAAGCAGCCACCTATAGCGGAGAAAACTATCTCGTCTTTTCTGGGGTTTCACCATCACCGTTCTCGTACAGCAATAACTGGCTAAATACCTCATCTACTCCCTATAATGTCTTAATTACGACAAATAACTACACTACAAATCTTTTGGGAAATTGTCAGGTTTCTTCTGGGCCTTGTCTTGGTGAATTTTCAATGCATGACACCAGTACTCTCGGTAATCTTCTGATCAATAATGTTTCTGCTTCACAATCTACAATAGTGGAGACAATAGCTGGTCCAGTTACGGATTGTTTTGTTGTTAGTTACACCGCGAGCCAGCAAGTAATTTGGAAAGAAACCGGTTTCGGTGGCATAACATATAATTCTAATCAACTTTATCAGATAACTAACCCCTCACAACAAGTATTGAGTACTTATTGCTTTTACAATGGTGCTCCGCTTATAACGGATGCGATAACTTCTGCGGGCTCGCCTCTTTCATTTTCCATCGGTGATAATCTTATATCAAACTTTTCATTTTCGGAGACGAATAATGGACAAAAAGCATATGTACCTCCGCCAATATCAGTAGGAGCTAGTGGATATTCAGAAGTTAACATATCAAAATTGCAGGTGGAAGACATACCCTCAACGGACCAGTTCGACATACATACTAGCTGTGTTTCTACCAATTCGCTTAGTACAAACCAAGCGTCTTTGCCTATCCCTTCTTCTTATATTAGCAATTTGAATCAGTTTTACTGTATATTCGGCGGAGAACCGACCTATAGTCCACAAGGCAACAACGTATATACTACGTCGGGAGGAGAGAACGTCTCTTTAGATTATCTACCTGGCACGTACAATTTGAGTACGAACGGTGTAAATTCCACAATATATTCGGATTGTGACTTGACAAAAAATATAACATCAACTTCACAGGTGCAAGTCCTTTTGAGAAGTCGTACACTTAATGAGACCTTATTCATTCTTTCTTGGCCTAGAGTTTCGGTAAATCAGACAATGCAAAACTATAATCCAAATAATCTTGGTGAAGCGTTTTTGGCCGATTATACCGCTCCAATAAGCAACTCTGGTACAGAGAATCTACTTTACAGTTCGGTAACTTCTCCGATGATAGCGTCCTGTCCAGTAAATGAAATCGTAAAGAACTACACAGCTTGCATAAGTCCTGTGGTGCCGGATAACGGCGTTATAACACAAGTCATCCCACAGAACGGAAGTTATGATTCAATAGAAGCTATACCGAACCTTACAGTAGGAAATTATAATAATTCGAAGTATAACTATCCTTCAGGTATTAGTCCATCGAACACTTATGGGCCGAATAATTATATAGGAGGAGGTTGCTTTGTCGGCGTGGAGAACGGTGTCACATACTCTTGTGCACCAACAGATGGGACGCTTTCTTTAGTACCAACAGGCCAGACTACTTTGGAAAGTTCAACCGGGACTGTGACCTACAGTATGCTAGTGTATGAAAACGCTCAGACTGCGCCGCTGACAATCAATAGTGCGTCTTTCTCGTGCAGTGGATGGATATACGCGGGTAACCAGAGTTCTGGTCCCGCGACTCAGTATAGTAATTTAACAGTTTCTTGTGCTAATGGCGGCACAGGCACAAATTGTGCGTCCAGTATAGGACTGGTCCCCGCAGCGGGAGGATTAAACACATTCAATTTACAAACAACTTGCAGCGCTGCGGATAAATCTAGTACATATCCATTTATATCATCGCAAAGTTTAACGATAAAAGTAAGTTCTGTATCTGCGACGCAATCCGAATTGACTAAACAATTTGGTAATCTAACTTGTGGTAATGTTACTGATTTGATAAGTCTTAACGTTCGAAATGGAGCGACCTGGACACCTTTTGCGACTACCCATACTCCAACTGGTTATCCTATCGCGGAAGTTGGCGGGTGCGAAGCAGGGAGGGACGTGTACAACATCACCGCGCCAAATATTTCTATTGCAAATGTTTCTGGTGTTAATCCAAACGGAGGTAAGTATGTGCAATATGGTACTTATAGTTGTCCATCTGGTTATTCTGGTAGTATATTATCCTGTGCTTCAATGTCCGGATCTTCTTTTTCTGGCAGCATAACCAATACATATTCTTGTACTCATTCGAGTTATACAACATTTGGTGCGCACTTAGTTACAATAACTTTATCATCTAGCCAAGAGTATGGAACGACGTTAATTTCTAGTCCCGGATACGGGGCAGTACCAACTGGTTGTAATTCTTTTTCAACCCAAGGATATACTGCACCTACCGTGGCCGATGGGTGTGTAGCTTATCATCTCGGAGAATTTGCTTCTACGAACGCTTCCTATGTTCTTCAGTACATGAATAGCTCGTTGACACAGAGTCCCATAGGAATAGCTATCGGGACAATAAATCTTACTTCTCCTACGAACGTGTCCATACCTCCGAGCGGAGAAAGGGCTTCCATCAAGGACCAATACATGACTTCCTTATCGGTAGACCAATACGAAAGTACTAATATATTTACCGAAGAATATCCTACCTCTCTTTTGTTATCCAGCCAAACCGCGCAAGCTCTCTTCAAATCTTCTTTATACCCATATGAAATGCTTAACGTCTTAATGATTCAAAATCCTTACTTTAAAGTGTATGGAATACCGGCTTTCGTGAATGGAAGTGTTTTTGATTACGCTCTCGACTTTTTAACAGGTGGCACATCTGCGAATTGCCCCGGTTCCTCAGAAAGTGGTGATTATGGTATTTTCAATCTTGGAGAAGGACAACTTTGTTCTGGTAGCGACCATCCTGCCATATATTCAAATGGTATTTATCTCTCGTTGGGAACGCTTAATCAGGGTTTACACACCTTACAATTCTACAGCGTAAGTGAGACGGGAAATACCTCGAATCCGCAGGTCACACTCTATGATAGCGCCAGTAGCGCATACAGCCTCAATTCTGCGTGCTCGAACAATAATAGTAGAGTCTTCACCTCTACTTATGCTGGGGGCAAATGGACTATAAACTTGACATCCGATGAGGAGTGTAATCCAATAAACAATAAATTATATGGGTATATAGTGAACTGTATATACCAAACACCAGGAAATACTACGTACACTTCTTTTTCAAACTATTATTTGGGTTATAATCTACCCACGCTCTGGAATATAAGTTATACTCTCTTGGTCTCGCCAAAAACGTATAAGGTAGTTCCTGTTCCAGTTTACGAAGTAAATTCGACATATGGCTCATTCCTATCACTTTATCTCAATCCTTTCCCAGTCAATTTTGTTGAAACCGGCTTGCCTACCGGCATAAAATGGTCCGTCACTTTTAGTTCCCAAACACAAAGCTCGAATACAAATACGATTTCGTTCATGAGGTCCACACAATCTTCGCTCTTCTCCGTAGCTACGTCTTCAAATAAATCAGAAAGCAGTGACTGCACTACTTATTATGCTCCGTCACCGTCCAGCGGCTCGGTAACTAGTTCATCCCGAGTAAACATAGTTTTTTCTGGGGCTACATTGTGTACAACGACCTTTTTATTGTCTGGTACTAAGGGAGTAAATTGGTCCGCAGAATATAATGGCGTGAAAAAATTCGCTAGTGCCTCAGAATCTTCTATCGAATTTGTAACAGTACCTGGTACCTTCTCAGTATCTGCGGCATTTAACACGCCACCACTTTGTCTTTATCAATCTTCTTATCAATCTAATGCGCAGGCAGGTTCGAACGTTTTGATATATTACACCGCTTATGGTTGTAGTGTAGACTTTTTCGAGACCGGCTTACCTCCAAGTTATACTTGGAATTTGACTTATAATGGAATGTATAAATCAGGATCGACTTCTTCTGGAACAGGGTCATCTTCTTCATTGGGATTCACTACATCTTCTCCAGGTAACTTTGAGTATACAGTATATAAGCTATCCAATTCATCTGTTGTTTCGGGCAATACCTGTACAACAACTTATACCCCTTCAACATATTCTGGAAGCGTTAGCTCAGAATATCCGTTTGATACTATAAATTATTCCTCTTTGACGGAATGCACTGTGGGCGGCCACATACACGGTTAATGAGGACGTAAAAAAGGCATAAATTACTCTATTACATTTTATATAAAGTAAGTCGGGGTAGTACAGCGGTAGTACGCCGCCCTCATGAGTTTCTGTGAAAGGCGGAGGTCGCGAGTTCGAATCTCGTCCCCGACAGCGTTTGTTTTAAAATTATTATTAAGGTCTAAACATAATTATAGTATGGTATATGATTTTTGGACAGGATTTGTAATCGGCGCGGTGGGTTTTTCAGTTTTGTTTGCTTTTTTGATATGGTTTTTCGGTAGAATGCTGGCAAACAAGATGTTCGATAGGTGGGTAAAAGAAAGATTGGGTAGAGAGATAACGAAATCGTTGGATTTGCAGAGACCGATAATAAAAGGAAAGATAAGCGAACAGATGTTCCCTTTGTTATATCAAAAAGTCGGGGACCTATCTGATTTTAGGTTCATAGGGAACCCGATAGATTATATAGTATTCGATGGATTATCAAAAGCACGCGACAATATAGATAAAAAAGTCACCATAAAATTCATAGAATTGAAGACCGGACGCTCTGCTTTGAATAAAGCAGAAAACCTGGTGAAAGACGCGGTAGAACACGGTCGCGTCGGCTGGGAAGAGATACAGTTGCAGGACCTATAAATAGGTTACTAGTCGCGATTTAGCACGGAAACCTATTTAAGTATAAAAAAACCAATTTTATTATGGCTTTAAAATTAAAAAAGATAACAAGCACGTACGGCCTAAAGGTTTTCACCGACAGTGGTTCTTATTTTGGTGACGTAGATGAGGCGATAATCCAAGACAATAGGGTAGTGGGTTGGAGAGTGAAGGCAGGTTCGTCATCAAATCTATCAAAAATGATAAAAGGCGCAAAGGGCGCTATAATACAACATAATCTAGTGAGAGCGATAGACGATATAGTCATAATCTCAAATATAGTCTCTTCACCTTCGGAAGAGGATACCCAGGCTTCTCAGCAATAGTCTTGATTCTGTGCAAAACAAAGCCTTTTAAAATACTAAATATATAAAAACCAATATAAACAAAAAAAGATGTGAAATATGGCCGATAGTACGTTTAGCATATCGTTCAAGACTACGGACGATATCAAGCTCCCTTCAAAGATGATAGACCAGGTTATAGGCCAGGAGCAAGGAGCGGAGATAATAAAGAAAGCCGCTACACAAAGAAGAAATGTCCTACTCATAGGTATCCCAGGCACGGGGAAGAGCATGCTCGGACAAGCACTTTCTGAGCTACTTCCTGCAGAAAAATTGGTGGATATGATATCGCTGCCAAATCAGAGAGACGAAAACGAACCGCTGATAAAGACAGTCCCGGCAGGAGAAGGTAAAAAAATAGTCGCCCAAGCGAAAGCTAAAAATCTAGCGGCCATGGGCGGCAATAATAGCATGCTGATATTCTTGGGTATTTTGGTCGCATTTTTTATAGGGACTTACGTCGTTAATATCTGGGTAAACTCGCAGCCCAACGCAATTTTGGCCGCTGCAAACCAGCTGTCCGGAACACTCTTTATAATCACGATGTTGATAGGCTTCTTAGCGATACTTTTGATATATAGACTCGGTAGAACAAGATTAAACATAGCCGGTCCAAAACTTCTGCTCGATAATTCAACGCTCAAACATGCGCCGTTCATAGATGCGACTGGAGCGCATGAAGGCGCTCTACTTGGTGACGTACAGCACGATCCGTTCCAATCTGGTGGCCTTGGCACGCCAGCGCACGAAAGAGTGGTTCTTGGAGATATACACAAAGCGAACGGAGGGGTCTTGTTTATTGACGAGATAGCAAACCTTTCGCAAGAGTCTCAGATACAACTGCTCACAGCGATGCAGGAAAGAAAATGCGCGATAACGGGTAGGAGCGAGAGAAGCGCGGGCGCGATGGTAAAGACAGAACCAGTACCATGCGACTTTATCTTAGTAGGAGCGGGAAACCCCAAATCTATCATGGAGATGAGCCCGGCATTGCGTTCTAGGATAAGAGGTTATGGTTATGAAGTATACATGAATGATATAATGCCGGACACTATAGAAAACAGAGACAAGATAGCGCAGTTCGTAGCACAGGAAGTCAACAAAGACAAAAAAATCCCTCCTTTCTCAAGAGAAGCCGTAGCTGAGATAGTAAAAGAAGCCAGGCGAAAAGCAGGCAGAAAGAACGCGCTCACGCTGAAACTTAGGGAGCTCGGTGGCATAATCAGAGTCGCCGGAGACACTGCTAAGGAAAACAAGCATGCTAATGTCATGGTATCAGACATAGAGAAGGCGAAGAGTTTCGCGGGTTCTTTCGAGCAGCAAAGTGCTTCCAAGGAGATAAAGAAGATGAAGGACTACGAGGTTATACAAATAAGCGGTTCTAGAGTTGGTCGCGTTAATGGCCTAGCAATACTAGGAGATTCAGATACTGGTCTTCTTTTACCGATAGAATCTTTGGTGACAAAAAGCATGCAAAAGGGCGCAGGAGCGATAATCGCGACCGGTAAACTTGGAGAGATAGCTCAAGAGGCGGTAAAGAATGTTTCGGCGATCATAAAACTTTATGCAAAGGAGCCTTTAACAAATTATGATATACACATCCAATTTCTCCAGTCTTACGCCGGCGTGGAAGGAGACAGTGCAAGCATCAGCGTCGCAATCAGCATACTCTCTGCCCTGACAGGTATACCTATAAAACAGTCTGTCGCGATGACGGGATCTATATCAATATTAGGAGAGGTATTGCCAGTAGGGGGGGTGAACTCCAAGATAGAAGCTGCCGCTAATGCTGGTATAAAAGAAGTGATAGTCCCCGCTTCTAACTTGGATGATGTAGTGCCGGGTTCGCGTTCATCTGTAAAAGTGATCCCGGTAAAGAACATAATAGATGTTATACAGAGCGCGATGGTAGAAAATTCTAATAGAAAGAAGCTTATAAGCTCTATAAAGCAGGCGTTCAAGAAGAGATATGCCGGTTCATAAGACTTATCTTCACGTTTTTGACGATGAAACACTCCGTAATCTTAACAAATTAGAGAGCGACGGGTATCTTGGTCATCTGACGGGCCCGATAGGTTCTGGCAAAGAGTCATACGTGTTCTTGAGTACGGACAACCAAAAAAGACAGGTCGCAGTAAAGATACACAGACACAATATAGATGCTTTCAAGAAAAAGCCTTCTTACTTGAAGTTCAGGGGCGCAAAAACCAGCGGTTTTTTCAAAAGAATAGATGATTGGGCGCGCTACGAGTTTAATTTTCTCTCCAGAGCTTTTAGAGCCGGTGTAAATGCTCCGGAACCTTATCGGGTCTTCAAGAACGTGATAGTCATGCAGTTTATAGGAGAAGGAGAAACGCAAGCCCCTCTGGCGGTAAAGGATACTAGTTTCGATGTAGAAGGGTGGTATGCGATGATAATAGGTTTTATAGTAAAAATGGGGAAATCAGGAATGATACACGGGGACCTAAGTCCTTACAATATCCTGAACTTTAAAGGGGAACCGTATCTCATAGATTTTTCTCAGGCCTTGAAGTTGTCTAGTTTTACGAGGGAATTTCTCTCCAGAGATATAAAGAACGTAAGTGACTGGTTTAGAAAGTTGGGCGTAAAAGAAATAAAACAGGAAGAAGAGATAATAAAAGAGATAGGTGGAAATTTATGAACGATAAAGGAGATATTTATTTGAAGGTTTATAAACTACTGCAAAAAGTCCCAAAGGGAAAAGCAACCACTTACGGCTCGATAGCCAGAGCGCTCGGAATAAACCCTAGGTTTGTCGGTAGGATACTTAGTGTGAATGTGCATCCTTCAAAATATCCGTGTTACAAGGTCGTGAGAGCTGATGGAAGTTTAGGGGGATATACTGTTGATAATAAAAATAACAAAAAGACTTTAGAAATTAAAGAGAACAAGTTGATAGGAGACGGTGTTTCTTTCGATCGAAACAAAGTATCCAGTGAGTGTTTGTTCGCTTTTTAGTTGTAGACAACCAAATCACTTGGTTAAGACAGAAGTAAAGGACAAAGCTATATTCACAGAGTCATATGTAACGGTAAATTGACCGTACAGCGGCAGACCTAGAGCAGTCGAAAGACAAACCTGTCCATTGATACTAAGCCCGCTTTCTGAGGTGAAAGAGGGCGTTGAGGATGCTTGCATATTAGCGCATTGGTTTCCATCATAAGTCTGCATGTTCAAGTAACTTAAAGAAAAGCTGGTCGAATTACTTGCATTGTAGTTCTCGCTCATAAAAGTGAGATAAGGAGACGATAGGAACCGGCTGCTGAATAAGTTTGACAGAGAAGAGACTATCTCCGCCGCGAAATCACCGTTCTGGTTTGCTTTTTTGTACTGACAGTTCGATTCTGCACTGGTACAGAGCAGAAAACCAGTTCCATTATATTCAGAAACAGAGACATATTCGCTAGCACTTTGCTGCGGATTTAAAAGGATATTTGGGTTTTGGGTGGATAGAGCGACTTCTAGAATATTTTCCGTCTTAAAAATAGAAAGGATAGCGGAGAATTTTATAGGGAAAAGCGGATTAGACGAAGGGGTCGCACTCCCAGAATAAGTAATATTAAAATCAGGATAATAATTGGTTCCATTTTGCATTGCTTCAAGGACGCCGCTACTATTTTGTATCGTGACTAGGTTTAGTACTGGTTTGAACTGATAGGATTGGCTTGCCGTAGGTATCAGTTCTACTACGAAGAAGATACCGACTATTAGTACTACCAAGATTGATACCAACGTTACCCAATACACTTTTTCCATAAAAAACGCTGGGTGCAGGATTCGAACCTACGCATCCTTACGGAAATCGGTTTACTCGAAACTTCTCAAGACCGACGCTTTAACCGCTCAGCCAACCCAGCAAATTTTATCGACTTGATCAACCTATATATCTATTTATCCCTTCATAATATAAATTAAAGTTATTAATTTAATATGGAAATAGAAATTTCAGACTTCTCTTTGGATAGAACTTTGAATGCCGGTCAGACTTTCGCCTGGAAAAAAGAAAGCGGATGGTGGAAGTCCTTCATAAACCATCCTTTGAAGGTCAGACAAAAAGAGGAAAAAAAGTTGGAGTTTTTTGGGTCTAGTACTGAAGAAGTCAGGAAATTATTGGGTTTGAACGACGATTTAAATTCCATAAAGGCGGAGTTGGATAAGGACGATTTTCTAGATAAAGCGATAGAATATTCTGATGGGATTAGGGTCGTGCAAGATGGCTTATGGCCCGCAACGTTGGGTTTTATCCTTTCTATACAATCGAACATTCCACTAATACTAAGGAGAATATCCTCTCTTTCAGCAGTTTACGGGCAAGAATCGAATTTCGACGGCGAGGAAATGCGTGGTTTTCCAGATTATCGGATAATGTTCCAGAATGGCTTGGAAAAACTCAAGGAATTTAAATTAGGTTTTAGGACGAAATTTGTATTCTCTGCGGCGGAGTATTTTTATAACCACGAACTTTCGGAGGCTTTGGACCTTGGCGATCTAAAAATGCACCTTTTAAACATAAAAGGCGTGGGCGAAAAGGTTCTAGATTGTGTATTGTTGTACGGGCTCCACGATCTCAGTGCTTTTCCGATGGATGTATGGATGATGAGGGTGTTATCTAAACACTATTCTAATCTAATAGAAAAGGCGAAGAGCTACAAGGCTAAAAGACGTATAATGGTGGATTATTTTGGAAGATATGCTGGTTATGCTCAATTATATATGTATAATTATTCAAGGTTAAATAAGATAAAATAATCGCTATTTAATAATAGTAAAGTATTTATATTAGTAAATATCATAAAGAGTGCATGAAAGAAGAAAGAAGTCCTTTAGAAGGAACATTGGATGATGGAGTAGGACACACTCCAAGTTTTTTCTTTGATAGGCCATCGGTTATGTGCGTGAACTGCGGTAAAATCCTAGATCCACGCGAAAAGCATATTTGTAGTGTTATGAGGATTGGTGTGGCTTATGGCGATGATATCGCTGGTAAAGCGCTTTCTAGAAAAAACCCCAATATAATCCCTTATTTTACTGGAGAAGATATTGGAATAAATAGATTGAATAAGCATTATAAGCTTGAGCTTGAAAACCCAATAACAACTCCCTATAAAAAATGTCCATATTGTAACGAGCAGTTATTGCCTGATCAACCCCATGTTTGTAAATATATCGAGAAGCCGAATCCACCCAAAAGTCCTTGGTCTCCAGGATTTAGCGGTAGGACATAAACATGGAAGACCGCCTTTCTAGATTAGAGAAAACGCTCGATGATTTAGCGAAAAAGGCCGGAGTCAAGCTTGATAAGTATAGACATAGGGAAACGCTAGTTTCTTATTTATGCCGGTCTGGAATTTATCCTAGTGTCCCCACAGAACAGCTTCTTGCCGAAGCTAGAGCGCGTATGCCTGTAGAACAAGCCACATTAGATTATCACCAACATCTTACGGCAGATATGCAAAGGTGGGAAGAAAGGAATGAAGGAATTTGGCGTGCAAGCGAACTAGCTCATTCTAAACAAGTTTCTCAACAGCTTTCTCAGCATTACGACGGCAAAGATTAGTTTCTTAGCGTGAAAAGTGTCTTATAGTCATCTTTTTCAGGCTTTCATCTATAATATTGTTTAAACCGATTTTTTGTTCGAATTCTTTTACTTTTTCTATCGAAGCTATTGTTAGAGGGTTTTTCGAGGTCAGCGAACAACAATCTTTGTAATCCTTTATCGACATCTCATACGTGCCATATCTTTTGGCTAGTTGCACTATATCTTCTTTATTGTAAGTTGTAAGCGGTCTGAACACTGGAAGATTTATGTCATAACTTACCGCATTTATATTGTCTAGAGTTTGTGATGCCACTTGTGATATGGCATCGCCACTCGCGATTGCTTTGTACTCATATCTATAGCAAAGTTCTTCGGCTAACTTTAGCAGGAACCTCTTGAAGAAAACAAGTTCGTACCTTGGATTTATATCGGTCGCTTTTAGACTAAAAACATGGAAGGGAACGAGATAAATAGTCACTGGTTCTATCGACGAGATTTTTTTAATTATTTCGCCGACTTTGCTTTTTAGTGCCTGTTCTTCGTCTGCTAACGCGTATACGTGGACCAAGTCTGTTAAGCAGCCCCTTTTCATCATCTCGAATGGAACTGTCGCAGAATCTATGCCGCCCGAGAATAAGGAAAGGACTCTGCCGGCACTTCCGACTGGTACGCCACCGATTCCGCGTTCTATGGCGTAGTTTATAATATATTCTTTTGGCATTATTTCTATCCTGACTTTGTATCCTTGCGGGGAGAACCTTATACCGAGTTCTTTTGCAAGAGAATTCTTCAGTTCCAAAGAAGTATTTTCAAAGTTTTTATCAATTCTTTTTACATCGAAGTCGAGGGTACTTCCGTATCTAGATATTAGAGATTTAATTATACTTTTAAGCAGGTCTTTGTCCCTTTCGATTATAGTGGCTTCTCCTATCCAAGATATCCCCGGAACCAGTTTTAATAGTTCTTTTGCAGAAGGATCATATCCTTGCATCAGCAGTCGTCCGTTTTCTGTAGAAGGCATTACCGTCGTAGTGTATCTTATACTATCGCGCAACATTTTTTCGAATTTAGACCTTAGTTTGCCCTTAAGAGCAATTTCGTTGTAATGTATGCTTAAAGCGTATTTTTCCATCTTATATGTCTAAAACAACCCTAGCGAACCACCCTCGGTCGTTTTGTTCTACTTTTAACATGTGCATGGTCGCGGCTTTCACATCGACTATGAATTCGTGTTTTTTAGAGTTCAATTTTTCACCCTTCACAAAACAAAATGCCGTCCATTTTTTGTTTTCGTTCATTATCTGGACTATGGATTCGCTAAAAATCAGTTGTTCTACGTCTTTATAGAATATCAACTTGTTCAGGAAAGCGATTAATAATAGTTCCAGACCGTCTGCTTCCACTTTGAATTCTCTAGTGATTTTTTTTGATATTTTCTTCGTGTTTTTTATCATAGTGTTCACAAGTGCGTCTGCTGCATAACCGAACAGCTCGTTTAGATTGGAACTTTCCGCTTCAAATGCCACGTCGGCTATGGACACGTCTTTTAGAAATTTATAACCCATATTATCCTTTCACGTTTCCTATCGGTGTAAATCTACAGACTTTTTTTGATACGCCGGCTTCGTCCATAGAATCTGCTACTTCTTCTATTTCTTTATAGCTTTCTCCACTTTCTTCGGCAAGACCTGACCAGGAAACGCTTTTTACGTATATCCCGTTCTTGAGCATCTTATTGAACAGTTCTTTGCCGTTAAACATACTTTTTGCCTTTGTCCTACTCATGGTTCTGCCGCTTCCATGTGCAGTCGAATCAAAAGTATCGGGAGCTTTTGGTCCTCCGACCATTAAATAAGAACCAGTCTCCATACTCCCCCCTATTATTACCGGCAAGCCGTCTTCTCTAAACGTTTTTGGTATCTCTTTTCTTCCGGGGGGATAAGAACCAGTGCTGCCTTTTCGATGGACTAATAATTCTTTCATTTCACCATCGACTTCGTGTTTTTCGAGCGAAGCCCTATTATGCGCAACATCGAATAGCTGGTGGATACCCAGATCTTCAGAGTCTTTTTTGAAAACCTCTGAAAAGGCTTCCCTTATCCTGTGGAGGATAAGCTGTCTGTTAGCAAAACTTATGTTCACTCCACAACCCATTGCTTTGTAATAATCCTGGCCATCGGTAGAATCGAACGGTGCGCATGCAAGCTCTTTATCCGTGATTTTTATCTTATATTTACTTTCCATGACGTTCAAAAACCTTACCAAATAATCGCTTGCTATCTGGTGCCCAGCTCCGCGAGACCCACAATGGAACATGATTACTATCTGCTCTGGGAAAAGTCCCCATTTCTTCGCGAGTTTGGTGTTGTTTATTTCGTTTGGTTTTATGTATTGTATCTCTAAATAGTGGTTTCCAGAACCGAGGGTACCCATCTGCTTCATACCTCTAGAAATGGATGTTTCGGATATTTTGGAGAAGTCCGCCCATTCAGCCGTCCCATTTAATTCTGTCCTTTCCAAGTCTTCTTTCCAACCATACCCTTTTTTGATCGCCCATTCAGAGCCCCCGCTCGCGATTTCCTTGAAGTCTTCTTTGGCGACCTTGAATTTGCTGCCGCTTCCGACACCCGCCGGCACTTTTTTAAACAAATTATCTACAAGTTCTTTTATTTTTGGTTGTACTTCCTTCAAAGAAAGGTTTGTCAAGACCAGTCTCATTCCGCAATTAATATCAAAACCTATTCCTCCGGGAGATATCACCCCTCCTTTGTTTATGTCGAATGCAGCTACACCCCCGATTGGAAAACCATACCCAGAATGGGCATCGGCCATAGCAAAGGCGTACTTTTCTATTCCCGGCAACGATGCAACGTTCGCTATTTGGTCGAATACATGCAAGTCCATCTCTTTGAGTAGTTTTTCACTGGCGTAGATTCTGGCAGGTACATTCATTCCTTTTTTGAAGTCTTTTGAAATATCCCAGATTACGTTTGATACCTTCATGAACTCTGGTTTTTTGAATTCCATATTTAACTCTTCGTACGCTGGTTATTTTATTAATGTTTTCTTTGGTTTTATAGCTTCAAAGGAGTTGTTGAATATAATAAACAATAAAATCGTTAAGATATCTTTCTGAATGTGATAAGACGTTACGTCATCTGTCTATATGCTGTCAATATCGTATGGTTCTCGCGGTTTTCTTTTACCGTTTTGTTTATTTTTGCCATAATCTCATCTCGATTCATCTCTTTCGAACCCATTATTATCATATTTCCAGAAGTAAGGGGGTTGTTTATAGTATAGACCTTGAATAACTTTCTTAGTTTGTTAAGATAGTGTTCTAGATAGACCAGTGCAGTCAGATTGAGTGCGTAATTTATTGCTATTATCCCATCTTTTTTAAGAGATTTATACGCACTCGTTATAAAGTCTTCGCTTAGAAAAACTTCAGGTATATGGTCTCCTTCATACGCGTCTAGGATAAGTAAATCATAACAATCTTGCTTTCTTTTGACATATTTTGAGCCATCTTCAACTATTATGTTAATATTGTTAAGTTTCTTTGGCAGAAAATATTTGGATAATTCTACCATCTTTTCGCTGATTTCGATTATATCGATGGAAAGACCCTTCCCAAACAGTTTAGTAAGTTGATATGCGACAGTACCACCTCCAAGGCCTATCATTAGAATCTTCGGGTTTTTGTACAACACTGGAAGCGGTGTAAAATAATCCCAGTAAGAATTTGTGTATATAGATTTTTTCTTTAATCTTGAATATACTACGTTGTTTAAACGTAGTGTTAATTCCTCTCCATTATCCGTGACGGAAAGCGTGTCGTCACCATCTTTTATAGATTTGATTACAGTTTCTTTTCGCACCCTTCTAAAAAAGTTTCTAATAGCATTTAGCATATGTTTTTATAGAGTTGTGTGTGACTAAATCTTTTTAAGAGTGACTTGTCCGCTTTGTCCGGGTCTATTTATTACTATTGCGTTACCACCAGAGGTCTCGACTACAGAACCCTTAGTTATTATGTTTCTTCTAGCGTAAGACCTATTAGCTTTGTTCTCGGTTACTTTTATAAGATCTACTTTTGTGAAAATTTTCGATTTTGGATCGAACATGTTTCCTGTTTTAATCTTTAGAAGCCTCTGTTTTTGGTGACCTCCTAAAGTCCTGACAATAGTTTTTTTACTCTCGCCTATCTGTATTTGAACAGGTATCTCAATTGACTCCCTTTTCCTTTTATCCCTTCTTTTTCCCTTGAAACCCCCACCTTTTTTCTTGAGAGTGGGCGCAGTGCTTTTCGACATATCTTTATTTTATTAAGAGAGTAATATATAAATCTTTAATCGGACGATTCTAATATTTGTATATTAAGCTCTTTTCCTGCTAGTCTTTTAAATCTTTCAGCATCCTCCTTACTTCCTATCCCAGAACCGTAATGAGCAGGTATCGTAAGATCTGCTTTTATGGTCTTTGCAGCCGCGGCCGCTTCTTCAGCAGTCATCACATAAATGCCGCTGACCGGCAGGAATGCGACGTCTACTTTTATTGTCTTCATTTCTTCTATGAAATCGGTGTCGCCACCTATATAAAATCTTATAGCATCCACTATAAAGATGTACCCTACATTTCCTTTTTCTCGTGGATGGAATACTTCTTTACCGCTTCTGAATTTGTTTATGTTGTACGAAGGTACGGTTTTTATGATGACTCCTTTTATTGTTTTTGTTTCGTTAGGAGAAACAAAAACCTTCTTATTTTTAAAAGAAGATAACGCTTTCTCGCAGTCCTTTGGCGCGATTATCACAGATTCCTTGGATGATACCTTGCTTATGCTATTTGCATCCAGGTGATCAAAATGGTCGTGTGTTATAAGAATTATATCAGCATCGTTGTAATTGTTTATTACTTTATATGGGTCAGTGTATATTTTGATGGATTTTCCGGAAATTTTAAAACAGTTATGATGAAACCAATCTATTTCAAGACCCTTATATTCCATCATAATAATTCGCGTTTAGGTTATTAATTCTTGTCTAAAGCCTTTTATAATTATGAATCAATTTTATTAAATGATACTGGGAAATAAAGATATAAGGGAGTATCTCGATAGTGGGAAGTTGGTTATTTCACCGTTATCTGAGGATACTATCAGAGAAAACGGTGTCGATTTGAGGATAGGTAATGAAATACTTCGATTCGTCGATACAACGCAAGAAGTAGACATAAACGATAAAGATTCTCTAGAGAAAATATATAAGAAAGAAACCATAAAAAGTTCTTTTGTGCTAAATCCGAACGAGCGTTTGTTAATTAAAATAAAAGAACACATAAAGATGCCCAATGACTTGGTCGGACTTGCAAACGTAAGGTCTACCTTTGCACGCCTTGGAATCTCAATTCCTCCAACGGTTGCAGATGCTGGTTTCGAGGGAGATCTGACCATTCTAGTGGTAGGCGGAAATATGCCGGTTAGAATAGAACCGGATACTCGTTTTCTACATCTTGTCTTAGTCAAGACAAAAAGCGAAGTTACAAAGCCCTACGCAGGCAAATATCAAAAAAGTGGTGGAGCGACAGGAGCAAAGGTATAAATCCTATAAACCTAAACAATAAAATATATGAAGAGAAGTTCAAAAAACTGGAAGAAGTATCACAAAGACAGGTGGAAGACCAGGAAGAAGAAGATGCTGGAAAGAAAGAGAAAAAGAAGGTTATTAAGAGAAAGATCGGCATAAATAGTATTTTTCTTTAAATAGGTATAAATAAAATGCTATCATCTTTAGTCTAGTAGCAGGGGTAGCGAAGTTTGGCCCAACGTGCAGGACTTAAGTCCTTATCACACTTGTATTTTAGTAAATGCAAGGTAAGATATCCTGTGGCTTAGCGCCCTCGAGGGTTCAAATCCCTCCCCCTGCAATAAATTATAAGAATAAATGATTCGGAATTTTCCGAATAAAAAGATGGTATTTATTAAGTATTATCGTATTGTGTTACTATGTCTAAAGTCCGCGCTGTTTTTGCTATATTTGTGATTCTGATAATTATAATCGTTGGAGTTCTATTTTGGGAGGGAGTTCTCTCTATAATACCAACTTCACCTGGCGGTGGAATAGCAACTTTTGCTCCAACTATAATGGCAAAGCTCATAAATACGACTGGATTCGTACTCAACAAGAGCAACAACTCTATCGCTAAATATCCTTCTTTTGGGATAAATGAAGGCGTGGACGTCTTTACGCTAAGGAGTGGAAACACAGGAACGATAACTTACAATATAACCTACGCCGTTTGTGGTGGTCCTGGTTGTTTGGGAAGTGGGAGCATTTCAATTAACAACTCGATTAATACTTATATGTCATTGTTAGGTTCCTCTATAAAGGGAATAGTAACTAACATATCAAATCAGACCGCGTATGGTGCGAATCTAACAGGTTTTTTCTATAGCTATCAAGCCAACTATACGGACCCATTTAATGGAAAAATATTAAGCGCATCTGTGCGTAGTGGCACCTTACTTCCAGTGGGCTCTGAATATCCTGGGCCGTTTGTAGGTAACACAGTAAATGTGCCTCTATAGGCAACAATTTTACCGACTGCGGCTAACAGTTATTTCACTTCAACGGCTTCACCGACCACAGAGACCTTAAAAAATATTAATCGGAATAGTTCTACTTGGTTTATTGTAACTTATACTATAACTGCTTCATCTGATGTTAGTAATATTACAATCGCATTTTATCCAAATAAAGCGGGTCCTTTTGATCATAATCAGCAGCTTTTAGCAATTACATAAGCATAGAAAATATATCTTGTAATATGGATGATGATATACAGCTTTATAAAAGAGACCTGAGCGTACTTTCTAGTTCTACAAGACTAAAGATACTTAAGACCATATCAAACAAATCAATGGTACCGTCGGATATAGCCATAGAAATAGGAAAGAGCCAGCCCACAGTAATAGAACACCTCAACACTCTAATCGCAAATTCTTATGTTATAAAACTTTCGACAAAGAATAAGAAGTATACCTTCTACACGCTTTCGGAAAAAGGAAAAGATGTAGTGTCTTCTCAAAAAAGAATAAGGTTGATATTATACTCTGCGATACTGCTGGTAATCTTAGGGGGGGTCTTCAGCATTTTTAGTTATACTACATCCATGAGTACGTTTGCTGCGGCTTCTTCTACAACATCTCAACCTTACAATAGCGGCCCAGCATACTTCTTTTTATATCTGGCAATCCTTCTTGCGGGAGTTGCGGGAATATGTTTATATCTTTTGATGGCACGCAAGCTTTACAATAAATTATAAAATATGAGTTATTATCTCCCGAAATACTATTAATTCATATCAATTTGATTTTTATCGAACAAGATATATAAATCCAAATTAACGATAAATATAATGGGTATAGACCAAGACTTTGAAAAGAACAGAAAGAAGGTTGACGAACACAACAACCATGTAGTTTGGGGGCCGGTAAATGCCCCAGAAAAACTAGGGATACATGGAACCATCGTAGCGGTTGATTGGGACATATGCAATGCAGATGGTTCTTGTCTTTCGGCCTGCCCGGTCACCCTATTTGAATGGAATGATACACCAGGCAATAAATTATCAGAAAAAAAGGCGGACCCGACTAGGGAAAGCGACTGTATATTCTGTATGGCATGCGTAAACGTTTGCCCAGTCCAAGCGATAAAAGTAACAGCACCATAAACGAGATTTGCTAGCTTTCAATTAAACTTATAAGCCTTGTCTGAGGATTAATTATATGGACAAAGATGACATCTTTATAGGCTTACCGTACGTTTTCAAGATGCAATACGACGAGTTAAAACAACGCGTACCGAAATTAGAAGAGTACTACGAAAAATTTGTAAGATTCTCTGAGATGGCTACCAAAGACGTAACAAAGTTAAAATTGCGTCTTGACCGTATAAGGGAAGAAGTAAATGGGCTTTTCCAGGATATAAGTGCGAATGAACCACGTAGTTATAAAGAAAACAACAATTAGTAGCTTTTAGCTGTTCTTTATAAATTCTAACAACTCTTATTCTATAATACGCAGGGATAGCGAAGCTTGGCCGTTCGCCACTCCTACTAGTTAATTATAATATTTTTAATGCTCGCTTATTCTCTTATTCCGGCTCTAAAATCATCTAGACTATTCATAAGTAGACAACGATCGAGATAATTGAAGTTTTCAGCCAGTCTATCGACCCTAAGTTTCGCTCTGGCTTGGCTATAATATAAAATATTACCAATTCCGTATTCCCAACCAGCGTCTATATCGAATGGAACTATTAAACTTACTGCTTGACTTACATTAGGAGAACATAGGCGATTTGGTGGCACTCCATCAAATCTTATTGGTATCCCAAGATCTTCATGCAAAGTTTTTTCTAGCTTACTCAAACCCCTACATAGTTGATGTTCGGATACTTCTAAATCTCTACCTTCTGCTATAGCCGTCAATGATAATAAATATAGTATAGAATGTGCCAACTTTACATCTAATGGACCAAGTGTCCCTCCAAAACCATCTGACATACAAAGAAGTTATATTGAGAACTTATATATAAAGTTTATTTTGTTTGCTTTATTTATATTAAATGGCTTTATTTGTGTATATACAAAGCAGGGATAGCGAAGCTTGGCCAAACGTGACAGACTCAAGAACTTCACGTTCGAGTCATCTGTTCCCTTTGTGGGTTCGGGAGTTCAAATCTCCCTCCCTGCAAGTATCATTTGGTTAAGTTTACTTTTCTAAGGTTCACAACTGCAGACCACTTTCGACATTAGTTTTCTAATTAGCAAAGAATAAAATAAGGGAAGATGATTAAATTATATAATATGGCAAGACTCGACTGGCACAAAATTGACTCCATGGATGCGACATATCCAGATATATGTCCAAACTGCGGTGCAGCAGAAGGGGCAGAAGCAAAAATACTTCTTAAAAGTCAACAAAGAGCTGTGCATTTCTGCGATGAATGCTTTACTTCGTGGGAAATAAGCGATGACGAAAAGAAAAAGATAAACATTAAAAAAGATCCAGAAGTGCATGAATGGTTAACGCGAAAATTTTATGCAAATAATTCTGTGATTATAGAACAAAAAAAGGAGTTTTTCAAAAATGCATACGAACCTATAATTAAATCTGGAATTTTTACAAATGAACTTGGAGAAAAAATAAAGGCAAAAGACTTATCAAGAGTCATGAAGAGAATTATTAAGTTATCTGATGAGGAAATTGCCGAACTTATTTGGAATTGCAATCCATATTCTAAGTCGTATGATCAGCATCTTAAAATAATAAAAGGATGGGTTGAAGAGTTTAGACGTTTAGAATCTTCAGGACCATCTCCTTGCAGTGTACTTGGTCTAGACCTTTTCGACCACGTTCTTTTTAATACTATTGTGAGAGAGCTGGAAGAAGAAGAAAAGAAACACAAAACACGGAAAGAAATCCAACACCTAATCTAGAAAGGATAAAATAAGAGAAGGTGATTAAATTATATGGCAAAATTAAAGAATCTTAAGGGAGTAGCCCACGATGTAAGCGGAGCACTTAGATGGCAACTTCCTGCTCTCGCGAACACCGAAAAAGTCTTTTTTAAAATTAACCTATTGACGGGACAAATAACACCAGAAGAGGTCGTAACAGAATCTCTAGTGAAAGCTATTGATCGAGCTATCGGTGTCCTTTTTCATAGTAGCGAAAAGGTGTGTGGAGTAAAAAGTCAAGATATTCAAGAGGCGGTTATGGAAGTCAAAGGTAGTGTCAAAGGCCGTTACAATATTACTACAATAATAAAAGTAAATGGTAAGGAATATACTGGTTCTGATTAATAAAATTTAAAATAAGGGAAGATGATTAAATTATATGGCTAATGACCGAGATACTGAAAATAACATCAATTCTAAATGTATTATATGTGATTTTGTAACCCTTAGTCCCGATAGGATATTTGAAACGAAATTTTGGGTGGTAAACCTGAGATCCGACGACCAAGCTTTTCTTGGCAGATCTACCGTTCTGTTAAAGACTCACAAAGGAGATTTAAGCGAATTAGATGAGAATGAATGGGCTGACTTTCATAGAATAATAAAAAGATTCGAAAAGGCTCTGCGCAGTTCATTTAAACCAGCGTTGTTCAATTGGAGCTGTCTAATGAATGATGCCTATAAAGACTCGCCCCCAAATCCACATGTTCACTGGCATGTTAGACCAAGATATGAAAAATCTGTTGAATTTTCTGGACAAACTTTTTATGATAAGGACTTTGGACACAACTATTACAAAACTGCATTTAAACTAGTTTCACAAGAGGTTGCAACTAAAATCGTAGAGAAGATAAAGGAATATCTTTAAATCGAATAAAACTTCAAAAATTACATATTTATACCAGTAATCTTTAATGTTTACCATAGATGAGGAGACTGCACTTAACCAATTCTTCAAATCTCCCTCTCTACAATAAATAGCATTTTTATTTAGACGAATAAACTTTAGATTCACCAGAAGTCTTCGTTATCGTGATTAAGTTGTCTGCTATGTTCTTCATTGTGTCCTCATGAGTTACGATTATTATCTGATTTAAATCTTTTATTTTAGTTATACATGTAGACAGTGCATTTATATCCTCCTTATCCAAACCAGAAGTAGGTTCGTCCATCAATAAAGACTCATTTTTGTTCATTCCTCCAAGCATAGAAGCTATAGAAGAGAGAGCCATCCTGTAAGCAAGCGCCACAGAAGTTTTTTCTCCGCCAGAAAGTGTCTTTGCGTCCAAAACTTCATTTCCGGCTATGACCTTTACGTTATAGTTGTTGTCTATATCTATTGTATAATCACTTTCATTTCTTATTTCCAAAAATCTTGTCTGGAATAGAGTTTTAAATTCTTTTATGAATCTGTTCCTTACGTATTCTCTTATATCTCTTATATCATGTCTCAAATTCTCCATCAACGTCAAGAAGCGTTCTTTTTTGTCCACAATCTTGCGTAGTTCTTCTTTTTTCTTTATTTTTGTCTTTGATTCTTCTAGTTTTGATTCATTATCAGAGATCTCCAGTTTTCTAGTTTCTATTTCGCCCTTTATTCCTGCCAGATTTGATGAAAGCGAGTTTATTACCTTTGTTATCTCATTTAACTCATTTTCTTTTCTTTCAAGCTCGTCTTGCTTGAAATCTAATTTTATAATATCTTCATTTACGAGAGAAAATTCTTCTCTAGTTTTCAGTAGTTCGGCTTCTAGATATTCTTTTTTTGATCTAAATATTTTGAGTTCGTTGGAGATAGTCTTCAATTCATTTATTTTATCAATTTCGCGCCTTAGACTATCTATTTCTGTTTCTACGCTCTTCGTTATTTTAGATAGTTCTTCATATTCTTTTTTAGCAACGTCTGTTTTCTTTGATATTTCATTTAGATCAATAGTTTTTAGCGAATCTTCATCGGATTTTATTCGTTCTGAGTTTTCTGATATTTTTACATTTAATTTGTTATAGTTTAGTTCTAAGTCCTTCCTAGTTTTTATCGGCACATTTTTGTTTTGTTCTTCTATGAGTTGTGACACAATTTTTTCATAGCTACTTATTTTTTGCTTGTACTCTTTTTCTAGATGTTGTTTATCGACTAAATTCTGTCCGCAAAGCACGCAGATTCCTGTTTTTATCGCATGAGCTCTTTCAGTTTTTAGTCCATCTATAAAAGATTTTAGTTGTACTATCCTTCCGTTTGTTTCGTCTTCATTTGGACCGGAACGCGCTTTTTCGAGCAGGTCTTTAATTGTGATTATTTCCCGATTAAAACCTTCATTTTGAAGTTGCAGTCGTTTAATCTCTTCTTTAAGCTGTGATACTCTCTTTGTTTCTGAATCTTGTTCTGATTCTAATTTACAGAGTGTTTCGTAGACAGTTTTTTGTTTGTCTATTATATTTCGCTTATCTAATTCTTTTTTAACAATTGTTGCTTTGAGTTCTATTTCTTTATTCTCGTCTATGGTTATTGTTTCTATTTCCTTTGTTTCTATTTCCTTTTTAATCTCAGACAATTGTTTTTCGAATCTTCCGATTTGTAAAATCTTCTCGTTTTTTCCTGTGATTAGTTTTGTAAATTCATTTCTTTTTTCTCTATAAAATTTGATTTCACTCTCAGAATCATTTAACTTTATTTTATTATTTTTTAGTTCATTTTCAAATGTTTCTAGACTTTTTTGTGCTTCTAAGTTTAATGAATTTAGATGGGAAATTCTGCTTTCTATTTTTATTATTTCATTTTCATCTCCAGTAAGGGATTCTTCTATCTTGTTTACATCTAATTCGTTTTTTATTTTATCGGTGACTTCCTTTAATTCATCATAAGCGTCTGCATATCTATTTAGTTGGAGCAGCTGGTCTACATGTTCTTGTTTTGACTGACCTGTTTCGAATATGAGGTCTTTCAACTCGTCTTGTTTTATATAGGTTATTGCTTCGAAAGCTTTTGTGGGCGCGGGAGACTCAATCTTCAATATTTTAAGTATGTATGCATTTAGATCGGCAGCTCTGTTCTGCAAATCTATTATTTTTTCATCTTTGAATACCTCATTTTTAGAATCGTCGTTTCTAACAGTATCTTTGAACTTTTTAAGGCCTCGTCTTACCAGATACTCCGACCCGTTCTCCGTAAATCTCAATGTAATTGAACCAGAATTCTCCCCCCTTCTAAGAAGAAGCTTGCCTTCACCTTGACCCTCACCTATTTTTCCGAAGAGGGCGTATTGTGTAGCCATTAATAGCGTTGATTTTCCACTTCCCGTGTTTCCGGTTATCACGTTTATTCCTTCGGTGAAGGATATCCTATTACTTATATGGCTCCTTATATTCTCCAAATCAATTTCTTTTATTATCATACTCCTCAAAAATCTTCTCCGCTTTCGTTTTTATTGTATCGGGGTTCTCACCATTTTCTACCGCTTCTATAAGCATTTTTGCAAGATTGATTTCGTTTTCATTGTAACCTTTTTTATTTAAGAATTCAAACTCTATTTTACCTATGTCCTCTACTTCGACGTTCACGATTTCTTCGGTCTTATCATACAATTTTGAGGTGTTTATACTCACGTAGGAATATCCAAGAGAAAAGGCGTTCTTTTTGATGTCTGGCAGGTTTAGTTCTCCCACCTTTCCACTCAATTTGCCGGATAATCTTATTACTAGGAGCTTTCCATCGTTTACATTCAATTTCGAGGAGATTTCCTGTTCTAGTGTCTTTGCTGATTTTCCATCTGCATTAATATTTAGGACCTCTTTTTCTCTGGTTTTTAGAAGGTTGTATGTTATGTTTTTTATTCCCTTTTCGTTGTATTCTACTATATAATAACCTCTGTTCGGATTGTCTACAATCTCCTTTTCATCGCAGTATTCAGTTGAGCCCGGATATTCTATTACGCCGCTGTCATAGGGGATGTTATCTCTGTGTCCATGCCAGTGTCCGGCGGCGTAATAATCGAACCCTTTCGGCAGGCTCTCCATATCTAAGTCCTTGAACTGTTCTCCAAGTGCCGAGATTGTGTGGTGGAAAATGAATATTTTTATGAATGCGGTTTTGTCGATTTCTATTTTTAGTTTTTTGAAGACCTCATTTTCTACTCTACTTCGTTTTCCTTGCACTCCGCATACGAATGCGCCTTGATAGTTCTCTCCTTTCAACGTAAAAGAATCATCGGTTTTTTTTACATAGTTTTTAGAAGCCAAGTTTACTAGAAGGCCGTTTCTGTGAAAAAGTTCTATTATGCTTTCTTCTTCGCCCATACCTACATCGTGCGAACCAGGTACTATGAAAACCTTTATTTTAGCTTCTCTCAGTTTGTTAAGCTGGTCGGTGACGAAAAGAAGCGAGTCTAAAGAAGGGTTTCCCTCGTTGAATAAGTCACCAGAATGGACTATAAAATCTATTCTAGAGTTTATGGCCGAGTCTACGACCTGTTTGAATACATCTTTTAGGTCGTTGTTTCTTTCATCACTTTTGTATACTTTTCCAATGTGCGTGTCGCCGACGTGCATGAATCTCATAGATTATCTTTGAAACTTACAAATTTAACTCTTTTTCGAATGTGGTAACACCAAAAGAAGATCGTTATAAAAATCGTATTGTTCTCTAGAAGAAGTCTTGAAGTTTTTTATCTTGTAAGTGTTTGAAAGTCCTCCATGTCCCGCGTATGTGTTTCTTATATTTTTCTTGTGTTATCAACCCGTTTTCTTTTATGATTTTAAGAAAATTTATCGTTCTCGGGTCTGCCGGGTAGCCGCTGCCGAAATCATATTCCAATTCCTTTTTAATCGCAGCAACCTCGCGTTCTCTTTGTGCTTTCGCCAGTATCGACGCCGCAGAAACTTCTACGTAATTTTTATCGGCATAGTTTTCGACTATGAGCTCTCTTTCGGGGATTTTTTTGGTCAGAAACGTCTTTATTTTTTTAGTATTTGAACTAGGACAGTCTATTATAACCGTTTCTCCGAGCAAGGAGTTGGCTATCTCGATCATTTTGTCTAGTTCGAGTAGATTTAGGTTTGTACCGTCTTTAAATCTGCTATCTATAGATCCGGCGCTTATTTTTTCTATCTTATAGCCGGAGCATTTTTGGATTATCAGTCTTTCTAGCAGATAAATCCTTCTTATACTGAGTAATTTTGAGTCTTTTACACCGGCTGCTTTGAATCTAGCCGCAGTCTCTTCGTTCATGCTTGCACCAGCTACTACAAGCGGCCCGATCACCGGCCCTCTTCCAGCTTCATCAATTCCTATCCTGTTCATCTTTTATCTCTGAGAATTTTTTTGTCCCATCCGCTCTAAATCTAGCGTGGCCGAATTGTATAATCATTTTTATATCTAATCTTTCTAATCCGACGGGAACATCACAAGCGCCGTACGTGCTTCCTCCCCAGATATATACTTCTGCACCCGAGTTTTCAGCGATGAAATCGGAGATTTCAAGTGCGTGCCTCTTAAAACCGTCTGGTATCTGTATTGCTACTTTATTGTATTTTTTCTCTTTTATTTTGTCTATTATACTATCGAAATCAATGTCGTATTTATCTGTTAGATATCGTACTCCCTCATTTTTTTGTGGATATTTCATATCAATAGCATCCAATAAACTAATTTAATACGATTTTGGGTATATATATTGGTATATCAATTGTTAAGTTTACCAATGGTATGGATAAAAAAGATTTTTCAAGGGTTTTGGTCATTCTAAATAAAATCTATAAGGTTAAAATGGAGAGGGAAAGGCCGTTTGATATACTTATACACGGAATCCTTTCTACCAGAACAAAGGATGAAACTACTTTCCCAGCGCAATCACGTTTGTTAAGAATAGCAGATAATCCGAAGAAACTTTTTGATTTGGATGTAAAAACTATAAAAAAGGCGATATTTCCTGTGAGTTTTTACAAAACAAAAGCGAGGCTACTTAAAAAAACAGCACTTATGCTTTTAGAAGATTTTAACAGCGAAGTGCCAAGGTCTAAAGTCGATCTTCTTAAGCTTCCAGGGGTGGGGCCGAAAGTAGCGAGCCTGGTGCAGGTCTGGGGGTTTGGGATTCCTACCATCCCAGTGGATACGCACGTGAATAGAATATCACAGAGACTTGGCATAGTTCCGAAGATGAGTCCGCCGGAGAAGACACAGGTCGTTCTCGAGAGTATACTAAAACCCAGCAAGAGGATGGTTGCTAATAGGGTTTTAGTCGATTTTGGCAAAGACATATGTAGACCTTCTGCTCCACAATGTTACCGTTGTCCGGTCTATGATCATTGTGTATTTGAAAGGAAGGCCTATTTTAAAGCCCGAGGGAGAGCAAAGACAAAAAGTTATAAGTAGTGTTATACATATTTTGATATGAAAGAGTCATGGACAGAAAGAGACTCGGCCAAAGCTGTATTCTCCGCTATGCGCCAGATATTGAATCCAAAGATTTTTCTTTTCTTTGTTCTGATGTTTATGGCAGTGTTTTTGATAGCTTATTTTGGTATCTATGTCGGTCTAAATTTAACACTCCAGAGTCCATTAACTAGTAGTTATACCACTAATTATCCATCTTACATCGTTCCAATCGCATTGGCGCTGTCATTACTGATATTCTTCCTTTTTTTCTATATTTTATCCATAGAATTAGAGCTAAAAAAGAGGTTGGAGTTGAGAACCGCGTCTTCTATCAAGAGTGTGTTGGTTAGTAGTTTAAAAAAATATCCGAAGTTCTTAGTCGCTATTATCTTCCAGTTGTTTTTAGCTATTGGTGGATTGATATTGTTGGTGATACCTGGGATATACCTTGGAACCAGAAGTATGTTTTTTGATATAGAAAGCCACAATAATGATGTCACCCTTTCCACTGCTTTAATGGATTCCTTTGATATAACAAAACGTAAATTTTTAAAACCGCTGATAGTGTTTCTTTTCTACTCTATACTTTTCTTTGTTTTGGTCTATGTCTTATTTAGCATAAGCAGTATAAGCTTGATGTTGTTATTGCTAGGATTCTCTATAATAAGTTCTTTTTGTATTATAACATACACTTTCAGTTCGGACACACTTTATCATCTGCTAAAGAAGCCGAATAGAGGCGCCATAACTTCCGCACTCGCTAGAAGGATAATGGGCGGTTATTGAAGCAGCGCACAAAATAGTTGTAAAATGTACAACTTTTTAGAACGAACGGAAACCGAAAGCTTTATATACTAAAGATATCTCCAATATTAGTTATTAGTAGTAAAATTTGTCTTACGAGGTTGCTTGCTTGGATATTAGTGGCTTTAGTAGTCGTTTGTCGCCTAAATACCGTGTAATGAAACCTGAAGAGGTGGATGAGATTCTTAAGAAGTTTAATGTCGTAACTAGAGATTTGCCAAAAATAAAACTTAATGATCCTGCCGTAAAAATCTTGAACGCAAATGAAGGCGACGTGCTGGAGATAATAAGAAATAGTAAGACCGCCGGTGAAGCGAAATATTACCGTTGTGTTGTAAAATAAATTTATGGATAAATCTGCGAGTGATAAGCTACTTGAAGCAGCAGTAAGATCCAACAACATAGCAGCACACCACATCTCTTCCTTTGAGTATTTCATAGAAAAAGGACTGCAAAAAATCGTAGAAAGTGAGTCTGTGATAGAACCGGTCATAAAACCAGCTGGGGTCAATGAGTTTATAATAAAATTGGGAAAAATAACCGTTGGCAAGCCGGACATACTCGAAGCGGACAGCATACTTAGACCGATAACTCCTATGGAAGCGAGGATAAGAGATCTTACCTACGATGCTCCCATGATGCTTACAGTATCATACCTAGCGGATAAGAAACAAGTAGCAGAGGAAGAAGTCTTCATCGGCAGGATACCTATAGTCGTAAAATCTAAGTTCTGCAATCTTTCTGGGCTATCTAAAGAAGAACTCACGAAGCTCAAAGAAGACCCGAATGACCCGGGAGGTTACTTCATAATAAACGGGACCGAAAGAATAATAATAACTACAGAGGACCTCGCCCCGAATAATCTATTGATAAGCAAAGAAAATCAGGAAGGTTTCCTTTACTCTGTAAAGATATTCGCAGACGCGGATAATATAAAAGTTCCACACGCCATACAGCTCTCGAACAGCAACCTTCTGTACATAACGTTCGGAAAACTAAAGAAAGTACCTTTAGTCATACTATTGAAGGCACTTGGTTTTACAAATGAAAATGAATTGATAAAGAGCATCGCAAAGGGAGACGAAGACGCCGAAAACACTGTTGATATAAACCTCGTCGCTTTCGATGTCAATAGCGAGAAAGACGCTCTGGATTATATAGGTAAGTCGCTGCACTCCGTGCACTCGGTCGAAACCGCTGAGATAAACATAGATGCATTACTATTTCCTTTCCTCGGCAGAGACAAAGAATCAAGAAGGATAAAAGGAGAGTATTTGATGTATGTTGTGTCGAGGCTACTGTCTTATGCCGCGACGAAAAGAGAGGTCGATAAAGACCACTATTCCAATAAAAGATTGCACGCAGAGAACTACAACCTAGACATGTTATTTAGGTTCGTATTGAAGCAGGTGCTCAACGATGCGAAATATAATTTTGAAAGAGGCATAAAAAAAGATAGAATTCCAAGCCCGAAGTATATTTTTACTTCTGACCAGCTTACTTCAAGACTAAGGTCTTCCCTAGCTACTGGACAATGGGTCGGTGGTAGAGTCGGTATAACCCAGCACCTGGACCGAAGAAGTTTTCCTTCCACAGTTTCCCATCTACGAAAAGTAGAGTCTCTTTTAACGTCGAATAGAGAGAATTATCGCGCCAGAGATTTGCATGGCACCCATTTCGGTAGGTTTTGTGCGGTAGAGACTCCAGAAGGTCCTAAAATTGGTTTAACAAAGAATATAGCGCTTTTGGCAAAAATTTCCGTAGAAGACGTGGATATAAATGAAATAATATCCAAATTAAAAGATTACGGGGTAAAGAAAATATGACTTTCGTTTTTGTAAATGGGAGGCTTTCAGGACAGACAGACGAGGGTCAGAAGCTTGCAAAAGCTATAATCGCCAGCAGAAGGATGGGAAAACTACCTGTAAGTGTAAATGTAAGGTATAGAGAAGAGACCGACAGCGTAATGATAAACAGCGATGGAGGCAGGCTTGTAAGAGCTCTAATCGTCGTCAAAAATGGAAGGCCATTGGTTACGAAAGAGGACATCAATCTTATGGAAGGTAACCATCTTACTTGGGATGATCTAGTAAAAGCTGGTAAGATAGAATATCTCGATGCAGATGAAGAGGAAGACGCGTACGTAGCGTTGAACGAGAGCGAGTTGACGGACGCGCATACGCATTTGGAGATAACTCCTTTATCAGTCTTCGGAACGCAGGCTTCCCTTTTACCGTTCATAAACCACAATAATGCCCACAGAAACGTAACTGCCGTTAAAAGTGTACAACAGGGCGTCGGTATATACGCAAACAATTACCTGATAAGGATGGATAATGATTCCATGATTGCTATCGACCAACAGACTCCGATAGTAAAGACAAAAATGTATGAAAACGATGCATTCAAAACACATGTGTTCGGTCAAAATATAGTCGTAGCCGTCGTTTCTTATCTCGGATACAACATGGACGATGCGATAATAATCAACAAGTCATCTGTTGATCGTGGTCTTTTCAGGGCGATGTTTTTCAGGCCGTACAAAATAGAAGAAACAAAATACATCGGAGGACAAAGCGATTACATAAAAGTGCCGGATAAAGATGTGATGGGTTACAGATCAGAAGATTCTTATAAGTTTTTGGACGAAGACGGGATTGCATTTCCATCTGCTATAATAGAAAGTGGTGATGTATTGATAGGTAGAGTTTCTCCACCAAGATTCGTTTCCTCGATAGACAAATTTAGACTTGGAGTGCAAAAACAGGTCGAATCATCCGTAGAATGCAGGACTGGAGAAAGTGGTACTGTCGATAATGTCTTCGTGACTTCTACTGCTGACGGTAACAAGTATGTTTCTCTCAAGGTTAGACAGGAAAGAACGGTAGAAATAGGAGATAAGTTCGGGTCCAGGAGCGGACAGAAAGGAGTGGTCGGCATGCTTTTGAACGAAGAGGACATGCCTTTTACTTATTCAGGAATCATACCCGACCTAGTCTTTTCGCCGTACTCTTTGCCGGCTCGTATGTCAATGGCTTATCTATTGGAGCTCATAGCTGGTAAAGCAGGTGCCCTCAATGGGAGATGTGTAGATGGCACGCCTTTTTCTGGAGAAGATGAAGAATCGCTTAGAAGAGAACTTCATTCTCTTGGTTTTAGAGAGAGTGGGGTCGAAACGATGTATAACGGAATAACCGGTGAAGAAATGAAGACTAGGATTTTCATCGGAGACATGACGTACATAAGGCTAAAGCACTTTGTTTCGAATAAAATACAGTGGAGGGCTAGGGGTCCCATCCAGCTGCTCACCAGACAGCCGACCGAGGGTAAATCAAAGAGCGGTGGTCTAAGATTAGGTGAGATGGAGAAAGACTGTTTTGTAGCATATGGCGCAGCCATGTCCCTCAAAGAGAGGTTCGACTCTGACAAGATATCCATACCAGTCTGTCAGAAATGTGGTATGATAGGTGTTTATAACGTAAGGAAGAAGACCGGTCTATGTCAGTTGGACGGCGAAGACTCGCCAATTAAATTAATAGAAGTCTCTGCTTCGTTCAAGATACTTTTAGATGAACTAAAGTCTGTAGGAATATATCCGAAGATAATTTTGGGTAAAAAGGTATGAAACTAGACACTAACTTCATTTTCAATAAAATAAAAGGAATAGAATTCGGCTTGTTGTCTCCAAAGACGATACAAAAGATGAGCTCTGTAGCCGTTACTTCCTCTGAACTTTATGATATAGACGGGTTCCCTATAGATGGGGGTCTTTCGGACCTTAGGATGGGAGTGACCGATCCCGGCTTAGTGTGTAAGACCTGCGGTAACACGATAAAAGACTGTCCAGGTCACTTCGGACACATCGAACTCGCGAGACCGGTTTTTAATATAAAGACCGTTCCCTACATATACAACCTTATAAATGCCACCTGTAACGCGTGCGGCAGGATACTGATACCAGAGAATTCTTTGAAAAAGCTTAGTGAAACGCTTATCGCAGTAGAAGCCCACGAGGGTCCGCAGAAAAGGACTAGAGCAATAAAAGCGATAATGAAGCACGCAAAGAATGTGACAATATGCCCTTTTTGTAAGGAAAAGCAACAGAAGACCAAGCTGGAAAAACCATACACGTTCGTTTATGGGGGACAAAAACTGGCTCCAGTAGACACATTAGACAGACTAGAAAAAATAAAAGACTCGGACCTACAATTTATGGGTCTTGATCCAGACCACTCGAGGCCAGAATGGATGGTTATAACCCTATTACCAGTGCCGCCGATTACGATAAGACCTTCGATAACGTTAGAGAATGGACAGAGAAGCGAAGACGACCTTACACATAAACTTACAGATATAGTAAGGACCAATCAGAGGCTCGCTGAAAATATAAAATCCGGTGCTCCCGAAATAATAATAGACGAACTCTGGGACCTATTACAATACCATATTACGACCTTCATATCTAATGGGACTGCGCAAGTTCCTATTGCAAGGCACAAATCCGGGAAGAAACTAAAGACGCTCGAAGACAGGATTAAAGGAAAAGAAGGGCGTTTCAGAGGCTCTGTCTTGGGTAAGAGAGTAAACTATGGTGCACGTTCTGTGATCTCACCAGATTCTTTTCTAAGATTGGATGAAGTGGGCGTGCCGCAGAAGATAGCGAGGGAAATAACTTTCCCAGAATATGTCACCGATATAAACATAGATAGGCTCAGGGTCCTGATAAAGAATTTTGATTCTTACCCCGGAGCTAATTATATAGTAACTCCTGATGGAATAAAGAAAAAGATAACTCAATCCACAGTAGATAATCTTTTGGAAGAAATAAAACCAGGTTATATAGTGGAGAGACACTTGGTCAACGGCGATATCGTACTCTTCAATAGACAGCCTTCTCTACACAGATTGTCTATAATGGGACACTACGCTAGAGTCCTTCCGTACAGTACTCTAGGCATAAACCCTGCTTCTACTCTTCCTTACAATGCGGACTTCGACGGTGACGAGATGAACATACACGTACTGCAGAATGAAGAAGCACTGGCTGAAGCAGACATGATATTGAACATAAAGCACAACATAGTTTCTCCCAGACACGGCCTTCCGCTCATAGGAGCAATACAAGATTATGTTTCTGGATGTGCCATGCTTACTTCAAAAGATATGATAATCGATAGGGCGACCGCCGAATTTTTGCTTTCAAATGTCGGCGCAGAACCGACACTTAAAAAAGAAAAGTACTCTGGGAGGGAGATATTTAGTATGATCCTGCCAAAGGACCTGAATTTTGAGAGTAAGAGTACTACTTATAGTATAACAAAAAATGAGGACGCATATGTCAGAATAAAGAACGGAAAGCTAGAAAGCGGAGTGATAGATAGTGCTACAATAGGAAAAGAAAACGGAAGTCTTCTTCAGTTCTTGTTCGTCAGGTACGGATCTGATGTTACAGCAAGATTTATAGACCAGTTCGCCAAAATGGGCCTTATGGTGCTTATGAAGTACGGCATGAGCGTAAACATAAGCGACTTTGATATACCAAAAATAGCGTCTAATAAAATCGCCGAGGTAATACAGGAAGGTGAGGACGAAGCGGCTTCGCTTACCAAGAATTATAATGAACTTAGCGAGGCAAAAGTACTCGCTCTAACCAATAGAGTAAGGGTTGGGATAAGAAATATAATAGATACTTTCATCCAAAAAGAAAACAATAATGTAGAAGCTATGATGATAGCAGGTGCGAAAGGAAGTATAATAAACCTGATACCTACGGTAGGCGCAGTATGCCAGCAGCTTTTGAGAGACGCCAGAATAAGCAATGGGTTCGAAGGCAGACTTACTGCACATTTTATAAAGAATGACAATGGCCTCAAGGCCAGGGGATTTATAACTTCTAATTACAGGTCCGGGTTGAACCCAGTAGAATATTTCCTTCACTCTGCCAGTAGCAGGGAAGGATTGATGGACAACGTAATCCGTACTCCTATTTCTGGCTATATGCAGAGAAGGCTGTCTACTGCGCTTCAGGACCTTAAAGTTGAAAAAGATCTTTCGGTCAGACTTGGCAATAAAATAATACAGTTCATTTACGGTGAGGACGGCTTGGACGTTTCAGCCAGCGACAAAGGTGACTTGAAAATATAAAATGGAAATACCAGAAAAATACATAAAGATTTACAGGGCTAAATATGGAGAGAAGGCAGATTTAGAGGAACTTAGAAAGATATACGAAAGGTCGTTGATTACTCCGGGAGAAGACGTCGGTGTAATAGCTGCTCAGAGCATAGGCGAAGCGAGCACTCAGCTTACTCTTAGAACAAAGCACACCGCTGGACTTACTGTTATAAATACTACGGTCGGTCTTCCTAGACTGGTAGAAATATTCGACGCTAAAAAAGAGATAAACACCCCGATTATGGATATTTTCTTGAAGCCAGAGTTTGCAAAATCTAAGCAAAAGATAACCGATGTAGCCAATAAAATAATAGAGATAAAGATAGGAGACCTAGTATCATCCTACGATGTATCTATAAAGAGAAAATCAATAGAATTACTTTTCGATAGAGAGGCATTGAAAGCCTACGGGTTGACGCTGAGAGATGTATCTTCCAAGCTTGTGAAGTTCAAGTTGAACGTCCATGTCGAAGAAGACAAGCTTATAGTAGTCGATAAGACCGCTGAAAACGTGAAGAAGCTGATAAAGCTTAGAAACAAACTCACAGACGTTACACTTTCTGGCATAACTGGAATAAGTAGAGTGATCCTGAACCAAGATAAAGAAGGTAATATCTGGATAAAGACCATAGGAACGAACCTAGAAGAGGTTCTTAAACTAGAAGAAGTAGATCCTTCGAAGACTGTTAGTAATGACATAATAGAAGTCTCAAAGGTAATAGGTATAGAAGCGGCTAGGAACCTTATAATAGAAGAGGTGTACAGTCTGCTACAAAACGTTGGTATACCAGTTGATATTAGGCACATTTTCTTGATAGCAGATGCGATGTGTATAGACGGAACGGTAAGAGGAATAGGTAGATATGGACTTAGCGGTGAGACCGAATCAGTTTTTGCAAGGGCGTCTTTTGAGATACCACTAAAACATTTGATAGAGGCGAGCCTTTATCACGAAACAGATGAGTTCAAATACGTAGCGAACAATGTAATGTCTAACCAAGTGATACCGGTAGGCACCGGTTCGGTAAAATTAGTAGTCAAAGAAGATGGAACAGAAGATAAAACAGAAGATGCAGGAAAAAATAAAAAATAAAGCGGTTTTCACCGGCACGAATTCCGTCGTTCGCGCTGCAAAGAAGGGCGAATTAGAGTTCATAGTCTATTCTTCAAACTTTACGGGGGATAAACTTGGTGAAATATCGAAGTTAGGCGTTCCTATTTATGAATATGATGGAGACAGTGAATCACTATCGATAGCTTGCAGTAAATCTTTTAATGTATCAGTAATAGGAATAAAAAAGTAATTATGAATATAAAGTTTGATGGCGACACAATTTCTTCAATGAATGTATTTTCTGATGTAACAACCATAATTCCGAGAGACTGTTTGAATGAAGAAGACAGAATAATCTTCGTTGTTAATCAAGGACAAGCCGGTATGTCTATAGGAAGGAACGGCACGAAGATGAAGATGTTGCACGACATGTTGAAAAAAGAGATATTGGTGATAGAATATTCTGATGACCCGGTAAAGTTTCTTGAAAACATAGTACGTCCCAATAAATTGGTTTCTGGATATGTGGCCGGCGGTGTCGATTCAGACAAGAAATTAGAAGCTTCTGTGAACGGCAAGATAAACCACGCGAAATTAAAACTGGCCAAAATGTTGATGCAAAGGTATTTTAATATAATGAACATAAATATAAGATAAATCGATATGGGTAACAAGACACGAGGACTTTTCAATGGAAGGATGCTTCTTGAAAGGAAGAAACGGACTAGATTTAGTAAGAATAGGAGTCGTTCGCAATTTTTCAAGAGCTGGAAAAAATATGACCCATTGGAAGGTTCACCACAGGCAAGGGGGATAGTACTAGAAAAAGTGGAGATAACTCCGAAGAAACCCTCATCTGGGAAGAGAAAATCTTGCAAAGTACAGCTTACCAAGAACGGTAAGGTGATAACCGCATACGTTCCTTTCAGTAAAGGAATATCGTTTATCGACGAGCACAACGACGTTTTGGTGGAGAGGATAGGTGGTGCGCAGAAAGGCGCCAGAGGGGACCTGCCTGGAGTAAAGTTCAGGATAAATACCGTTAACGGTATAGCCCTAAAGGAATTGGTAAAGGGAAGGAAACAAAAACCAATAAGATAAACAATGGAAGAAGAACCCCCTAAAGTCACCGAAGAAAAAGAAGTCAAGGCTCAGCCAAAAGAATCAAAAGAGCAACAGCATTATCCAGATTACAAATTATTCGATAGGTATGATTTTAACGTAGAGGTTAGAGATCCTGGCTTGAAAGGAGTTATATCCTTGAAACCGGTGATAATGCCGAAAAGCGCAGGTAGGTTATCCCAACAAAGACTTGCAAGAGCGAAAGTGGACATTGTAGAAAGACTGATAACACACTTAATGGTCCCCGGTCACAAAGGTAAAAAACACTTAAGAACGTCAAAACTTTCATCTGGTAGATTTTATACCGCTTTAAACATTGTCCAAGGTGCGTTTGACAGGTTGCAAAAAGAGGGGAGAAACCCGCTCGAAGTACTGGTGAGAGCCATAGAAAATTCTGCACCACGAGAGGAAGTGATGTCTTTACTGGTTGCTGGGCAAAGACTTTCAAAACAAGTAGACACTTCTCCGATGAGAAGAATAGATCTAGCATTGAGATGGATTGCGGAGGGGACATTTCAGCTTTCATTTTCTGGTAAGAAAGCGGAGGACGCGCTGTATGAGGTTATCCTAGGCGCAGCAAATAAATCAGATACGTCTTTCCCCATATCAAAGAAGATAGACACCGAGAGACAAGCAGCATCTAGTCGTTAGAAGTTCATTCTATAGAGAGCGCTTTAAGTTTTCTAAATCTTCTTTCAAGTCTAATAAGACTGTTGCTATAGTCTACGTTTACACTTTTTGGAACCTTATTTTCCTCGATGAGGCCCACGATGTCGTTTATATTTTTGTCCAAGTCAAGAGTATTATCCAACTGTATCAGATTTTCGTGTGATTCTGCAGCTTCTATATAAGTGCCGTCGAGAGCCTCGAAGATCACATTATCATATATCTTCTGTGCGTCGTAACCTCTCTTTTTCAATCTTTTTATCATTTCTATTGGATCACACCTCAAAACTATGAAGAAATTGACTCTATCGGAGGTTATGAAGTGTGATAAGTGGGAGACTATTATGAGCTTATCTTTTATATTATAATCCACCAGTTCATTCATTTCTTTCAGTGAGACGGAAATTTCTAGCTCCGAATCACTTTTTATCAATTTAGATAGCTCCAGGACCTGATAACCCGTTCTTTTAGCGACTTTTTCGGCTACAGTACTCTTACCTGTCCCGGGTGTGCCCGTTATTGCGATTATCATATCTATTTTATTGTATTTTTATTTTTAAATAAACTTGTCTTTAAATATGTAGACTCTTCATAGATAAGAAATGGGAGAAGAGGATCAGCTCAGCCCATCTCACATAGTTCGTCTTTTAGTTGATAATGATAAAGAAGAACTAAATAAACTTTTTACACCAGAAAACCTAGATAAATCAGAACATTTAAGCGAGTTAGAGGGTTCTTTAGGTTATCTTGATTATACACGAGCAGAACACGATTATGGTAGAAAAGGAGTGGAGAGATTTTATAGGGGGTTTCTAGACTTAGACGAGCTTCTTGATGCAGAAGAAGGTTCGTGGACACGCGAAGTAATAGATGGGAAACCACACAGGCGTCCAAAGCTTGGAAGATATTTACTTGAAGGTTTAAGTTGGCTTGCTCTTCCAGTTAAACTTTTTTCCAAAATGTATGATTATACTCTTAATAAGACTAAGAAACATATTCTTGCAGCCGGTGTCGGGGCATTCGCGATGTATGAAAGCAGCATGTTAATATTTACAGCTGGCCTCTCGTATCTGAATTACAATACGTACGGTATGTCGTTTTTGAATGAATTTTTATTCAACCTAAATGCTGTTCGTCCCATATTCATGATAGGAGGCATTGGCTGCGCTTTAAGTAGTATGGGCTCGCTTTTTGGTATGGTGTCTATAGAGCGTAGAAAGTTTAGTACGAAAAGAGTTTCTCGGGACGTAATAGAAGCAGATATAGTAGATTTAACAAAAAGATTTTATACCGTTTGGGACAGATATGCACGCATTTTAACATCAGAACCAACCAGTGCAGTGACTTTGCGTGAATTGGATGGGATGTATATGTTAGTGACTACTAAAAACAGTGTCGGCAAATTCGATGATATCAGAGAGTTAAGAGCATACGAAGCTCTAATCACTCCTTTTGTAGAAAAAGCGATTGGTAAGAAAATAAGTCCGAGAGGAACGATACACTTTTGTCCCAAAAAAGTTGGGGGCGTTACGCTGGTAGTGCCAACTGTGTTTCTAGGTAAATTGGTGCCAAGTTATGCGTTTGGTCCTATATTTTTAAATAGAACGAGAATAAGCGCGAGCCCCGAATATATATTTGGGTATGCCCATGAGTGGGCCCACGCAAGTGGAATCGCTTCGGAACCAATGGCTAATTACTACGCGCTCTGCGCTATGGAAGATATAGCCGAAAGATATCCTTTACAAGGTTATGATCTGTTTTCAGCAACAAGTAGGCTATGTTTTGCCGTTGCAGCACTCACCGAAAAAATAAAAAATAGAGAAGAATTGTATAAAAGGCTCTCAGAATTAAACGTTCCTGAGTTCGTCTTTGATGCGTTTGAGCACGAATTTTCACCAGAAATGTCACCCATTCCTCCGTTCGAAGAACTTCTAGAAGGGGGCGTAGAAGCGCAATTTGCCGGTCTTTACGCCACGAGTTCTTATGTAGCTTTAAAGTTGGTCGAAAAAGGAAATATAATACCGCGTGGTATCTTAGTTGGAAGTAAACTAAAAGCTAATGCTTAAATTATTCGATATTCAAAGCTATATTATAAGGTCGAACTATGGAGAAGAACTCAGTCACAGAACTTTTAAATAAAAACGAAAAAGCGGTTTTGTCATCGATTTCAAAGGAATCCAAATCTATCTCCGGGGTGTGCGAAGAGCTGAATCTAGACAAAAGCACGGTGTCTAACTCGGCTAGAAAATTGTTCGGTTATGGATTGGTGAAAATACTGAATGAGGCAAAGGTAGATTATAGATTATCGAAGCTCGGTAAGAAATATCTGAAAGGCGGTCTGCCAGAATTCTTTGTATTGGCTACGATACTGAACAGTCCAAATATTTCCTATGCGGAATTGAACGAGCTCCCGCTAGATAAAGATGAACTGAGCGCTGCGATAGGAATCTTACGTAAGAATAAAGCGATAAAAATAGAAGGGAATAATATTAAAGCCGACAGCAGTAAAATTGATTCTTTAAAGGACAAGAACGAATTATTATCTGCGATAGACAGCGGAAAATCACCAGGCGATACCGACGAATTGACTGAATTAGTAAAAAGAAAAATAATAGAGAGGCCAGAGGCTATCGAAGAGAGTATAGAGATAACGCCCGAAGGTCTCAAGTTATTGAAATCCCCCAATTTCAATAAAAACCTCGTGGACAAACTTAATCAGGATGTTATAAGAAATTGGAAGGGCGTAGAATTTAGAGAGTATGATTTGAGCGCCAGGCCTCCGCTTCCTATTTCGGGCAAGAGGAACATAACACGACAATTCATCTCAGAAGTAGCGAACACGATGGTAGGGATGGGCTTCAAGGAGATGCAGAGTAATTATGCAGAGTCTAGCTTTTGGAACTTCGATGTAATGTTGTTTAGACAGGATCACCCAGATAGAGACATACAAGATACTGTTTATATAAATAGTGGCGAGCCTAGAGTATCAGAAAAATTACTCGATAGCGTAAGGGACGTCTATGAAAACGGCTTCGAGTCGGCTAAGAACAATCGTTCTATAGGATACAGGATGAAGTTCGATGAAAAAAAGAGCAAGATATTGATAATGCGGGGCCACACGACCGCAACGACGTTCAGGTACATAAATGATTATATATCAAAGAACAAAGACGCTCCAGCAAAATATTTCTCCATCAGTAAGGTTTTTAGGAACGATACGCCAGATTCTACCCACTTGCCCGAATTTTATCAGGCAGAAGGGATAGTATACGACAATGATTTGAATGTTTCAGACCTGATAGGTTATATAAAAGAATTCTATAACCGCATCGGTATAGAAAAGATACGACTGAAACCTACTTACAATCCTTATACGGAGCCGAGCCTGGAAATACAAGCGTTCAGTTCAAAACTAGGTCGCTGGTTAGAGGTCGGTAATTCGGGTGTTTTTAGACCGGAAACTTTGCATCCATTTGGAGTAACAAAAAACATAATTGCATGGGGCTTCGGTTTCGATAGAATGTTGATGTTAAGACTCGGCATAGCAGATATGAGAATGCTTTATGGTCCATTATGTGACTTGGACTTTCTAAGAAACATAGAATCAAGAAAATTATTCGGAAGGTTAGATTGATATGGTGATGATAAACACGACAATAAGTGAAATGAACGCTCTTTTGAGGAAAAAACTCTCTAGAAAAGACTTTGAAGACCTATGTTTCAGGTACGGTATAGATGTTGAAGGAGATGGAGAATATCTCAATTTCGAAGTGACTTCGGATAGAGTAGAAATAATATCTAAATTTTCGTTGGCATATTTATTTGGCCAATTGATAGGAGTCAACGTACGCAGAACAGAAGGCTTGCGCACAGAAAAGGCAGATATCCTAGTAAAAGCAACGCATAGACCTTTCGTAAATATCCTTCATGTCAAATTGAGTGAACCGATAGGAGACAAGTTAGGAGAACTTTTATTAATGCAAGATAAATTTGATAATACTGTTGGAAGGAACCGGTTTTCTGCAGCGATAGGGATGTTTGATTACTCAAAAATAAAATTTCCTATAACTTACGAAAAAGCCGGTGTAGAAACCGTTTCATTCGTACCACTGGGACTGTCATCCAAAAAGACTTACTCTGAAATAATTACGGACGTTGAAAAAGGAAAGGAATATGGGTGGCTTTTGAAACAGTCTCCAATAGTATGGAGGCAAAAAGGAGGAGAAATATTCGCTCTCCCACCTATAATAAATTCGGATTTTGCGTCTGTAAATAAAAATACAAGATCTATACTTGTTGATATAACCGGGAACAGTAAGGACGCGGTAAATTCATTGACGAAGGCGTTGATATTCAACCTACAATTTATAGGCGAAGTTTCTTTCATTAAACCTACATATGAAAAAAAGACAATAGATCCTGCCTTAGACTTCAAACAAAACAGGTTCTTTTTGGATACTTCAAATATCCGCAATCTTTTAGGGGTCGAGATGTCATTGAAAGAGGCGTCCAAGATACTCAATGCGATGGGGTACGAAGTGCAACCAGATAAAAAAGAAGGAATAATTGTCACCGTTCCGTTCTATAGAGAGGACGTTATACACCAAGTCGATATAATAGATGATATCCTTAGATACTATGGCGTGCAGAATATAAAACCAAACTTATCAAAGTCATATACACCAGGTTCAAGGCTAGAAAATTTCCATACAATAGAAAATATAATAGGCGTCTTGGTAGGGTCCGGATACCAAGAATTAGATCTTAACGTGTTGACGAACGAGACGTTTCAGTTCAGGAATACAGGTATAGAATCTCCAGCTTTTGCGCCGCTAGTCAACCAAAAAAGTGGAGAGGTTACGATGGCGCGTGCGAACGTCTCCGGCGAAATGCTTCGTTTTATATCGAATAACTTGCACAAGAAATTCCCACATAAATTATTTGATGTAGGGTTTGTCCTTGCTAAAGGAGACGAAGACGTGGTATTTAGTAATAAACTGAGGTTGTGCGTGTGTTATTGCGGCCAAGATTCTAACTTGAGCGAGATAAGGGTGCTTTTGGATAAAGTTTTTAGTGATGCAATCGGCGAAGAAAAGATCGACATAAAAAGCGACGATAAGATAGATGGGTTCGCGAATACTTTCATAAAAGGAAGAGCAGGTCTTTTATACTACGGAGAAAATAAAGTCGGAGTTATAGGAGAAATACATCCAAGAGTATTAAATGAATTCAAAATAGAACTGCCCGTTTCAATGGCAGAAGTATATCTTGATGCACTGGGACTATGAACTGTGAGTTGTGCGGATTGAGTGATACCACTTTTTACAAAACACAGCTAGATGGAGCTGTGATGTTTCTGTGTCATGTCTGCGCCAAATACGGAAAAGTGATAGAGGAGATAGACGAGAGTACGGACAAATCACGGATAAAGAAGAATAAGAATCTGAATATATACGCAGAAAAAGAGATAAAGATAGATTATTCGAAAATATTGAGCGATGCGCTGTCCGAGAAAAGCATTTCTATAGAACAGCTCGCATCCGAGATAAAAGAATCTCCATACGAATTAAAAAAGATAGTTTCGGGTAAGCTATTACCACAAGATTCGATAGCATTGAAACTGGAGAAAGCTTTAGGAGTCTCTTTATACGATGAAGTAAACAATTCATTTAGTTCTAGCAAAGAAGAGGAAGACGAGTTCCCTTTGGGCGACGTGGCGGATATAAAGAAAAAAAATAAATAGCGCAGGGGTAGCGAAGCGGTCAAACGCGTAAGGCTTAGGACCTTATGGCTCAGGCCTTCGAGGGTTCGAATCCCTCCTCCTGCAACCGGTAAGTAAGATACACATTTTTCTTTAAATTTTTACATAAAGCCGAATTATATATAAGTCTGAAAAAGGCTTTAAATATCCATAGCTATAATAATATTATTATAAAAGTGATAAAAATTGAGAGGTGTATATGGCAACTTTATCTTTCGACAGTTTCGTGAACCTGTTTAGAAGGAATGTAAATCTTGAGGAATCGAAGGAATACGTAGAATTAGAGGTTGATCAAAAAGATAAACCGACTACAAAACTATACGTGAAGTATTACGCACTTGTAAAATTCGAGGATGCATCGGCTGTCTTGAATGACATAAGGTCTGGATCGACCCTTCTTTTCATAAAGATAAAAGATGTGAAAGAAAAAGGCGGATTAGATGAACTTAAGAGGACAATATCTAAGATGAAGAGGACAGCAGACGCAGCAGAGGCACAGATAGTGGGAATAGATGAGGATTACATACTAATAGTACCCAACTTTGTGAAGGTCGAGAAAGGAGACATCCTTTCGCAGAAGCCAGTGGTTTAATCTTTATTCCTTTTGGCGCGCTTCGCACGCTGCAATGATGGCAGGGACATCGTTTTCTTTGATTATATTAAGAAGAGTCAGTTTCTTTAGCATCGCGGAGCGTTCAGAATCAGGTAGCCTAGCTACCTTTACCGCATTGAAACTATAATGCATCTCTTCGTATATGTTGGCAGAGCTTATGTCCATCCCAACTATGTCTGGTTTTGCCGTGGATAATATTTCTTTGGCCTCGTTTAGGTCCCTTACTCGGTGTATGTGCACTGATGAATCTATAAGAACCGCTATTATTATCTGATTATTCGCTAGAGCTATTCCTGCGCTTGTCATACATTTTTATAAGAACTAATTCTTCAAAGAAGAACTTCTCAGTAGCTATAGTACTGAACTCAAAACTAATAGATTTCAGTGCTTTATAAACTTTTTCTAGAGGGTAAACGGTTGATAGCACGATAAAAGCACAGCCATCTTTTTTAAGATGAGTCTTTAATCCTTTTATGGCCTTTAAGGTTATTTCGTAGCCGTTTCGTCCGCCAAACAGCGCGAGGTCTATATCGTCGTTTTTGTTCGGCTTTCCCACCAGATAAGGAGGATTCATGTAGATGACGTCGAACTTTTTATCACCGATATCCTTGAATATGTCGGACATTACGGCCTCATAGTTTTTTATCCCATTTATCTCTGCATTATGTTTTATCGCTGCTATAGCTCTTTCGTTTATGTCAGCAAGCACGACGTGTTCGGCTTTATTTGTAGCACTGAGACCGATTATGCCGCTGCCAGCAAACAAGTCAAGAACATCGCCTTTAGAATATTCTATAGCCTTTAACAAAAGCATCGAATCTTCCGAAGGAGGGTAAACGCCTTCACTTTCTTCTATTTTTATCATATTCGATAGGTGTTAATTTATTAAGATAAATATTTATTAATGATAACCTTTAATTAGATTAATAAATAACCATATGATAAAGTTACAGTCGTATATAATCGTCGCACTTATTATAGTATTCGTAGTGCTTTTTATAATATCCGGCGAATATTCTCCGAAGTCGCCTGGTTTTGTATCTTCAGTATCTGGATTGCAGTCAACTAGCTGCAACGATGTAAATTTATCTTTTGTTTATGCAGCGCAATCATCAGTAAAAGCACCGATGGGTACCGACACACTCAGCAGGATACTCATAAATTCCACTGGTAACGTCACGGAGAACATAAGTCTTTCTGGGTCGTATGTATCGCAACTTAGTCCGCAGTTTGGGAAGTCCTTCTTGGCCCAAAAAGGGCAGCAATATTTCATCGAATATGGTGTATATGATCCATCGCTGGAGGGCAACTATACTCTAAACCTTATACTTACATCTTCTTATGGTAATTGTGAACTTTCAAAACCGTTTTCTGTAGTGGTAGAGGTCACGAACACAAGTTAATCTTAATCAGATGGAAAACAATGTAATAAGAGATAGGCTCCTTTCTACTATAAACAAAGATTCAGATATAAGGGTCAGGGTCGTAGGGAAGGTAGAATCTGTAGAAGAGAAGATAGGTACGTTCGTAATATCGGATAAAGGGATAAAAACCACTTGTCTTCCACCAGTTAATGCGTCTATCCAGCCGAAAAAAGGAGACCTCATTACAGTGGTCGGCAGAATCGCTCCAGCAGGAGACAATGAAATAGAGCTAAGGACTGAATCTTTGGAAAGAATCTCAGAAAAAGATTATGATTCTTACAATAAGTATTTAAAGATTAGAAATGATTTATTAAATAGTGGAAGTTGAATTTAAGGATGCCGATCTTTTTAAGAGAATAATGGATACGGTCGATAGCTTGATGGCGGATGTTTCGTTGGACTTTAACGACAATGGGCTTTCCATAAAAGCGATGGACCCAGCAAACATAGCAATGATAATGTTTGGAGGAGACAAAGGACTTTTTAATTCTTTCAATGTCGAAAAAGATACGAAACTTTCAGTATCTCTGGAAGATTTGAACGGAATATTAAGACTTCTTAAAAAAGAGGACAAATTGAAGATGACTGATTCTAAGAACAGGCTTACGCTGGATATATTCGGAAAGAACAAATTGCACTTCGCTATACCATTGATAGATGAAAATTATACCGCCCAAAAAGTGCCCCAGTTGAAGTTCACGGCAGAAGCGACGGTACTGAGCGGTCTTCTAAAAGAAGCGATAAAAGCCGGTTTTCTCGTCGATGATTCCATTTACTTTATGATAGAAGGACACAGGCTTATTCTGAGTTCTAGAAGTGAAGAGAAAGAATTTTCGGAGGACCTGTCCATAAATGAGAACAAAGAGATATTCAATATAAAAGCAGAAGCCCTTACCAGGTCAAAATATTCGATAGAGTACCTGATGAAGTTCCTGAATCCGCTGGATGCGGACAAGCCGGTAAAAATAGCTTTCTCAAACAATTACCCGCTTAAACTAGACTATGAACTAGGTCCAAATGCAAGCATGTCCTTTATTCTTGCCAACAGATTGGAATAGTACCAAAATTCATATAGTTTCAATCGAATAAATAAAGTTCATCCTCATACCTTTCTATGTTCGTAAGCAGGTCTTGTAGACCGTTTATGTCTACTCCTAACACCTTACCGATAGTCTCCATATGGTCCATTAAAGAACTTGTCTTGTTTCTTGTAACTAAGAGTATAATCTTTTTTTTGTAGGCCAGATCTGGCCTAGTTTTCACATAATTTTCTGCCCTTACTTTCTGTCTTAGAATGAATGTCTCTTCCTCGGAAGGAGGTATATAACCATGATCCTTGCAGTCGACGAAGAAACATCTTTTATCATCGTAGGCTATCAAGTCTATCTGAAAGTTTCTGCTGGTTTTAAAACGTACATCTCTATCTACCTTATAAGAGAAGTTTTCAAATATATCTGCGACATCATTTTCGAACTTCTTCCAGTCTATCTTCTTTTCTTTTAACTCTACGTCAAAGTACATGTTATAAGGTTGCATCGACCGGGATTCGGACCCGGGTCTCCACCGTGGCAGGGTGGTGTCTTACCACTGGACTATCGATGCTTTATTCAAGAGATAATAAGATTTTAGCTTATAAGTTTTTGTCGTTTATTTAGTACTAGACTTTTTTCCAGATTTTTTAACACGATATTTTAGATATACCCAACTATAAAGGTTTTGTAGGTGCCTACTGATATCAGCAAAGCCGAACACGTCCACCACCAAAAGGATTATTGCAGCACCCAAAGGTATGTAAATGAACGGCAAAAATTCGCCAATCCCATAAAATAGAGCCGAAACGATGAGAGTAGTGAAAAGACCGCTCTTTAAATTGTATAAATAAGTTATCGCAACCGCAACCACAATCAATCCAATGAAGATCCAAAACACCAGTGGGTTAGAAAGTTCTATTGTCGCAAGCGTCGTATACAGTAGGTTTGTCATATATATAGTATCAAAAAAGAGGCAGTTCCCCCGTTATTTTATCTATTTCTTTTTCATAGTAGGGTCCTATTCCAATCGCAGTTTCTGTACCGGGAGGGACTTGTGTCTGACCGGCGTCCTTCACGGCTTTAAAGGGTATCTTGGCCGCTCTAAGTTTCTTTTTAATTTCGCTAGCTTCCTTTTCATCCTTTATTTTAAGGATTATTTTGGTTTGACCTTCGAACAGCCAAGTCTCTGCTATTTCCGGGTATTCCCCAACCGTCTCTAAGTAGCCGAGTAAACTTGCGTGTGAAGCTTGTGCGGCAGCTTTGCCGGCCCCCATTTTTAGATCCTTTCTCACCAGTATGACCTGTTTTATTTTACCCTTGATAGCTTTCATATAAAAATTAATTTTCCTTACGATAAATACATAATAAGACTACATTAGTCTATGCCTTTATACGACTTTTTTAAAGGAAAGTTATAAATAGACATTACATCTAGAATTACGAATGGGAGACTCAAGCAAAGAAGAGAACAGGAAACATTTCTGCGCCTCGTGCGGTAGAGATATTTCTGTGATAAAAGATTCTGTCATATTCAAGTGTCCGAACTGTAATAATGAGCTGGCAAGATGCGGTAAATGCAGGATAAAGGGGGCAGAGTTTACTTGTCAGGTCTGTGGCCTTGTCGGTCCCTAGTAATCTATGGCAAAAGTCGTGCTCAAGATAAAAGGGCTCCCCAAAGATATTTCAGAGGACTCAAATTCTATAAGTGCAAAATTAAGGGACTTTCTTTCGAAGTACGGTGTCGTCTACAGAATAGAGGTAGAGCCGTTGGCTTTTGGTCTAAAAGTAATAATGGTAACTTTTGTTGTCGAAGAGTCCGAGGGAACTTCTAAACTAGAGGAAGCATTTTTGAAATTCAAGGATGCAGAGCTCACGATAGTCGACATGTCAAGAATGCCGGATTTTTAAGACCCACCCAATTGTTTTTTTACTTCCTCTGCAAAAAGAACCTTAAACTTTTCTTTATCTTCAGGTCTTATCTCTGCTCCAGACGCTTGGTCGTGCCCGCCACCAGAACCCTTGATTTGTTTGAATATCGCTCTTAAAATGTCCGGTAAGCGTATACTCAAACCAGTCGCACGCATGCTTATCTTCATTACATCTCCTTTTATTCTGGTCATTATCACTATGACGTTATTTTTGTACTTGTTGAGTCCGAGCATCGTAGATAAAGCGGGAGAATATCTTTTCTTTGATGAGGGCATCTCAAAAAAATAGATTAGGTCTTCCACACATTCGCTTCTTTTATCGAAATCATCGGCAAGATATTTTAAGTTTCTATCGACTTTATTACTCGCGCTTTTAAGTCTTTCATTTTCCATAAAGTCTTTTACTGAATTGGACGAAAGGAGCATCCCGACCACTTCATCTGCGCCTTCTCTCCCGTATTCTATTATCATGTTATTAGTCATCTCAGCGGCTCTTCCAAAATCATTGTCGAAAAAGAATTCGTGTTTTCCTCTTTCCATTCCATACTTTTCTAATGTTTTTATCCCAAAACTTTTATCATCTTTTGCCCCAGCATCACTAATCCATCCTATCATGGCTATCCAGTCCAGGTCTTTTATTTTGTCCTCGAATAGCCGATAGATCAAAAGCGCACAAGGAGTATAAGTCAAGTCTCCCCACATTTTTGGGTTGATGTAAATGAAGTTTTCTGCGTTCACAATCTCATGATGGTCTATCAAACATACGTTTCTACCGTTGAATTGTCCGAAGTTTCTTTGCATTTGATGCCCGTCTAGATCGCAGATTATTATGTTTTCGGTGACTTCCGACATGCCTATCCCATTTTCGAAGTCTTCGTAGTTAGTGGGACGGTAGAAGACAACTTCTTTACCAAAATTTTTCAGAGCAGCAGTAAGAAGTACTGCACTTGTTATTCCATCTCCATCTATATGATAAAATATAGAAAATCTATCGCGTTCTTTTATAAAATCAAACACTTTTTTCACTTCTTCAGTTTTGGATACTTTTTCTGTCATAGAAATATTTTATTTCATAAATAAGTACGTCTTATAAAATATAAATAATTAGTATTCCTACGGCAATTTTTACTCTGCCATAATTCTCGTTACTACTCTATGGAATCTAGAGCCACTAAGCCCTTCTACTTCTGCGTGCATCGTTTGCGCCGGAATCAACTGATATTTCACTAAAGAAGTGCCGATTGACGGATCTGTAGGAAGATATAGTCGGCTCATTCCTTTTGTATAATCTAATTTGTGAAGAACATATCTTTCGAACTCTGTCGCTCTCTGGAGTGATGGCGCAGTCATTGCGATCAGCGTTCTCCATTCATCATCCCTTTTCGTAAATGAAAAGGCTATGCCTGCCTCGTGACAATCTGCCGCTGCGACGACATCAACGAGGTTTTGACCGGTAGTTTTAAGGGTATTCATTAGTGTAGTTCTGGCATCAAGACCTCCCCTATACCCAGGGCTGTGGACCAACGTAAGTACATAAGGACCCATTGTAGGATTTTGACCGTTTTCTTGTAGTTCATCAGGAAAAACTACTTGTGCTCCCCCATTTCTATAAACAAATGCCTTTGCGCGGGCCTCGCTTCCATTACCTGTAGCTTTTTCAAAATGGTTGCCGTTGGTCGCATATACTGTACTAAATAATTCACCTAATGGAGCAATATACGAAAATAACCTATCTAGTTGCCTTCCTATATCAGTCTCTGAATGACCATAAACTACATCGTGCAGCAGTGATTCTAAAATTTTACGACGTGTCCGACTTTTTCTTTTTTGTAAAACTGATTCTAGTGAGTTAAGAAGATCTTCTGGAGGAGGCACTCTCGGCTGTGACATTTTAGTCCTCTGTGCCTTATCATTTCCTCCGTCTACCATATCGCCGCCATCAAATAAGTTTCTATACTCTCTTGGAACTACACTTTTTTCTATCAATCCTGGGACAGCTTCCATTGCTACTTCATCAGCATAGGCACTTCCGACGTGCCAATCTGTCAAGGTGGTAAGTTCATACATAGATCCAGATGATAGTTCTTCTTCTAGAGTACCCGGCCAGATTTTCTTTCTTATACCTGTTAGATCAATGTGGTCAATTTCAACAACACCATTTTCTCTTAGTGTTAGAATAGACATTGCACTGTCTTCAAACTGAAACAATCTTTTTGCAATATCTGTTCTGTTAAAGCTTTCTCTTAGTCTAAATTGTCTGTCAATGTCTAGTAGAGGACCTTGATTCATTATGAGCACCGGGTTTTCTCTTCCTTGGAAGTTGACCGCTACGAATTCGGTTGCAGATCCTCTCCCGGTTATATAAATATCTCCCAATCTTCCGTGTTTAGCATCCAGGCTTGCATAGTCAACCACAAGTTTTAGATTTCTATCGGTTGGCTTTCCTTCATTTAGACCAGAGGTTAATCCGTTTATTGCATGAAATACCTTTACTCTAAGTCCGTTTATACGTATTTCAGCATCTGGCCTATTATCTCCAGCGAAGTTTTCAAATCTTTTGTAAACTGTTAAATCTGCGTCTCCAAATATTACATGGAGTAAATGCCTGTATATGTCATTTGCCTTGTCCTTTATACCATTTTTATCTACAGACTTCCAGTCGGACGCCTTGAACTTATAATCCTCAGGTATCACTGATAGCAAGCTTTCGGCTTCGTCTGGTAACCAATCCTCTATCTCCTCAGGTTCATCTTCATCTAGATCTTCATCTAAATCTTCAAGTTTACTCCTGCTTTGCTTTTTGTGTGCACGCTGGTTTCTTCTGCCCAATCTCTCTAGTGCTTCCATTATCATTTTTACATTTCTGTAATCTGTTGTGCCGTAAATGTACATTATTGGTATTCCTTTCTTTTTTGCTTCTAGAGCAATGTTTCTCATTTGTGCTCTCGCAAGTCTTGCTGCTTCTACTAAATCCTCTACAGAATCGGAATTATTAGCGCCTCTCTTTACTTCTTTGTATACTCTTCTTCCATATCTTTCTCTGAGTCTATCTTCGACAAGATCTAATCTTTCACCCCTCAATCTACTATATCTATCTGGGATGTAAGCTAGCCCGCCGTTGATTACTATTCCGTCTATTTTACCTTCATAGTCTCTTATCAGTTCACCGACGTTGGATAGTACTTCACCATCGCTAAGTTTCGTTGCCAGTTCAAGTTCGGATAGCAGAACCAAGCGTAATTTTGCTTTATTAGATATAGCTCTTGATTTTCTTCTTCCAGGAGGAATTCCAACACCGGGCGCTAAAAAAGCAAAAGGACCAACTCTTTTTACTGTCCCATGATCATAATCTATTACTTCTTCAAGAAGAGAAGGTTTTCCTAATGCCGTAATCCCTCCACAAGAAAGCAATCATAAATTTTCCACTCTTTCTATATCATTTATTTAGACAACGGCTATTATAAATAGATTTTTGGTATTACTACAGTATTACTCTAAATAAATTTCATTCTCGTTTGTAAGTGAATAATGTGAATTATAAAATAAGTTTATAAAAGATAATGATATCATTTGCTTATGGGGATACTACGTTCTATATTAACTTGGATTGCATCCGTAATATTATTTTTGGGGATGATTAGTTTTATAATACTTTACTCTTTAAATGTCTCTGGGGTATTGGCACCAAAGTTCGCCATAAATGCGATATCTTCAATTCTTACCAACTCATTAACAGGGAACATAACTGTAAATAATCAAACATTAACGAGCAAACAAGTAGACCAGTTCATCAATAATTATAGTTCTAGGATAAATCTATCGATTTCTGCGTGCACGGCCAAATATCCAGATTGTACCGACATCGCATGTCTTGCGCAGGAGTTTATACATAATCAGTGTGCACTTCCAAACTTCGGCAATTTAAATAGTTCAAGCAACAGTTCATTGACAAATCTTAGTATAAATAAAAATTTAAGTAGTCTTAATGTACCGAACTTACCAGTACCTTTCATTCCACTCGCTGTTTCCGACATGGAAGGCTATCAGTTTTCTGCAGAACTATTGGCTGCTGTTGGAGCTGCTCTAATAATATTCTTCAATATAACCGATAGAAGAAAGATGTTTAAATCGCTCGGTAAAGCTGCAGTCTCTGCTGCACTTGCTTCTTTTATTATATTATACCTGCCGCTTGCGTACATATTACCAAATTATTTAAAAATAAATGCGGGACACGGTATAATTATAAGTATTCCAGGAAATTTGTTTTCGCCGCTTACTTCGGTGGTGCTAACACTAGATATAATTTTTGGCGTGATTGGCGCGGTTCTTTTGGTGTTCGCTTACGTTTTGTTTGAAGAAAAAAGACCGTCTAAGAAAAAATAAGTTTTTGATAATGATTATAGCTCTTTGAAACCGGTGTATTTTGCGAGGACTTCTGGTATTTCTACGGTGCCATCTGACTTTTGATGGTTTTCCATAATGACTTTTATCATTCGTTGTATCGGTAGACCGGTCGCGTCGACGGTGTGAGCATATCTCTTATTACCGTTTTTATCGACATATTTGATATCTGAGCGTCTGCTTATCCAGTCCGTGCAGTTATCATTGGACATTACTTCCCTATAATTTTTCTGGAACGGCATGTAAGCCTCCACATCATACTGTTTGTAGTCCCTGATTCCCATATCGCCAGAACATAAAATAATAACCCGGTATGGTATTTTCAATTCCTGAAGCATCTCTTCTTCATTGGCGAGAAACTCTTTTTGTATCTTTTCAGATTCTTCTGGTTTGCATATCGCGATCTGTTCGGTCTGGTCGAATTGGTGTAATCTGAATATTCCTTTTGTGTCGTGTCCGTGCGCCCCGGCTTCTTTTCTGAACGCAGGGCTCTCTCCTATCAGTTTTATCGGCAAAGCACTCTCGTCCAGCGTTTCACCGCCGTACATTGCTATAAGTGGGTGCTCCGTCGTAGAGATTAGATAACGAATATCTTCCGAGTCTTCTTCTCTTCCGCTTACTCTATACAGTGCATCTTCAAAAGTGAGCATGTGGGCTATGCCCTTATACACGTCTTCTTTCATCAAAAACGGCGGGATCACAGCAGTGTAGCCCTTATCTGCTATTTTTTTCATAGAATAAAGTTGTAGGGCAAGCGCTAGCTCTGCTACTTTTCCTTCGAGAAATGCGAAACGACTTCCAGTGATTTTTGCAGCTCTTTCTATATCGAGCATACCTTTGGATTCCGCGAGTTCTTCGGCGCTCTTGACCGTAAAGTTTTTTTCAGGGATTTTTCCCCATTTTTTTATCTCTACGTTGCCGGTTTCGTCCTTAGCTATCGGCACCGAAGATTCTATTATATTTGGTAGAATCAGGAATAAAGCGTTCGCCTCGGCCTGTTCTTTTTCTATGCTTTTTTCGAGTTCATCAAGGTGTAATTTTAGTTTTTTTGCTTGTTCGTTTTTCTTTTCGTTTTCTCCCTTTAGTTTGCCTATCAAGTTTCTTTCGTGTCGTACCGAGTCGATTTCTAATTGTTCTTTCTTTATTCTTTCATAGAGTTCTATCAGCCTGTTTACTTCGGATCCTTTGAATGGAAGAGACCTATTTTTAATGGAGTCGACCAAGGCATCGCGATTCTCCTTAACATACTTAAAATCGTAGTACATAAGCTATCTAACTCAAAAAGATATTTAAGCGTTTGTAAGTAATGACTAATGTACGGGTCCATGGTCTAGTGGTTATGACGTCCGCTTGACGAGCTAACTCAAAATGCGGAAGTTCGAGGGTTCGAATCCCTCTGGGCCCAATTATTTTTATGGGAATCGAAGAAGTTAACAGGATAAAGCAATTTTTTTCAGATACAGGGATAGAAGTAGAATATTTAGAGCACAAACCTGTGAATACCAGCGCGGAAGCAGCAGCACAGCGAGGATTCGCGCTAAAACAGGGAATAAAGGCGCTACTTTTTACGGATGGGAACGTCAAGTTTGTCGTTGTGGACATCCCAGCCGATCTAAAAGTAGACATCAAGAAGGTTGCCGTTTTTCTCGACTGGCCCAAAAACAAGATAAGGATGGCATCTTCACAGGAAGTACTAGAGGAAACTGGGTGCGAAATAGGTGCGGTACCTCCTTTTGGACACAAGAAAAAGATCACTATTCTATTTGACTCAAAAATATTTGAAAATGAAGTCAGTGCTTTCAATATAGGTTTGAGGACGGTTTCAGTCAAGATAGCTACAAAGAACATGAAAATCGTATTTTCAAGATTAAATGCTAAAGAAGGAGACTTTACTTTATAACACACACTTCAAAATGTCTACAGATCTTTATGAAATCATCGATTGTTATTTAAATGGCGGGCGACTAAATCTTATATGAAAGACAAGTACCTTACAAAGCTCGTTTGGGTGAGCATCGTTCTTATAGTGATTGGCGTTATAATTTGGATTTTTGGTGACGCATATTATGGTGCCGGGTATACTACCTTATTGGGCTGGTATATTTTTGTGTACGGCGGTATAATATTAATTTTGATGGGAACCCTTGTTTGGGCGTACATAAGTCACAAAATCAAACTAATTTGATTTTTTTATAAAATAATTACGTCTTCTAGTTCTTTCGGCGCATCAGTGAGCATCTTATAGCCGCCTTTCGTAACAACGATATCGTCTTCTATTCTGACTCCTCCGAATCCAGGAAGATATACGCCAGGCTCTACCGTTAATACCATCCCTTCCTCTAAAAGTAAGTCACCGCCTGGATTGAGGATTGAACTGTCGTGCGTCTCTAGGCCCAAAGAATGTCCTATTCCATGGATAAAACGCCCATTATACCCAGCGCCGTCTATCACGGTTTCTGCTGCTTTGTATACTTCGAAACCTTTCACTCCTGGTGAAATCTTTTCGAGTGCAGCTTTCTGTGCCAAAAATACGGTTTTGTATATATCCTTCCTTTTCTCGTCTGGACTTTTATATATAAATGTCCTAGTAATGTCAGAGCAGTATCTATTATATTTGGCACCGTAGTCGCACACTATAAAATCTCCTTTAGAGACCTTTGTTTGGTTGGGGATATGATGTGGTTCAGCTGAATTTTTTCCGAATCCACAAATAGTGTCAAATGCAGCACTGGAAGCCCCGAGTTTTATAATGTTATAATTTATTATCGCGGCTAGCTCATTTTCCGTTAACTTATCTTTTATCGATTTTTTAATGATCTTAAAAGTAGCAGAAGATAGTTCCGCAGCCTTCTTAATGATTGCTAGTTCATTTGCGTCTTTTATTAGCCGTGCTTTGTCTAATACTAAACTTACGTCGACGATTTGCGGATTTGCTAGGGTTTCCTTTAACTCGACATAGCTTTTTGTGGTGCTTCCGCTGTAGTTTATCCCTATTTTGTCCGCGCCCATGAGCGAAACTCTTAGTGCCTCATCGAAGTCTGCTCGTTTTCTGCTCATCGGTACTACAACATTTAAACCAGTGCTCCTAGCTGTTTCAGCCTCGAGCATCCCAGTTATCACTGTGACTTCGCCGTCTTTGGACGCGACAACGTAAGAATCTTCAAATATACCGCTAGTTACTCCGGTTAGATAAAAGAAATTTGCATCGATGTAAGGAGAAGGGCCATTCATTATGATTATGTGCGATAAATCTTTATCCTCAGCTAGTTCGAATAGTCTCTTCACGCGAGTTTTTATTATGTTTTCCACCATATATGTAAAGTGCTTTTCAAATAATAGTCGTCATACTAAAATAAAGCTTTAATGTTTTACAAGAACTATGAAGAAAGCTATAATGATAAACTATTATTGATTTTATTTACCTTTTTTTGGAGTTAAAAATCACCGCACACGGTTTTGCTGAAAGTATTTAATAAGATGCTTTCTCTACTATTGTGTCGTAATATGGCTAATAAACTCGTGACTGTCGCAGTTATAGGAATAGTTTTGTTTCTATGCGCCTTTACATTTATACAGATGTATGCTAATAATTTTTTAAATTTATTCCATTCTAATACGACTTCTTCGGCTGCGTATAATCAATCAACAAAAAACACGATAATCACTCCTTATAGTAATGTCTCTTCTAATTCAACAGCCATGATCTATGTTACAAAATTTGAGGAAAATGGATTACCGACCGGTACGAACTGGTCTGTAGAATATTCGAATTTATCCAGCTTCTCAAACCAGAATGATATAATCTTCAATAATAGCAACGGTACAAGCGCATTTTCTGTTGGAAGTACTTCAGAGATCTTTGGTTACTGTGATATTATTTATTATCCAGTCCCTCAGACTGGTAATTTAACAAGCGGAGCCACTCAATTAATAAATTTCACGTACAGCGAAAAATGTAATATACCACCAATTATTAATGGTAGTTCAGGAGCAATCACCAATACGACTTTCATAGAAAGCGGACTGCCTAGCAATATTGGTTGGTCAGTGACCTATAATAGCGTCACAGAGTCTGCAAATCCAAATATAATATCCGTTGGGACTACTCCCACCAGAGTTGCCATCTCTCCAAATGGAGAATATGCTTATGTTACTGATTGGGGATTTGGCATTAGTGCAGTTTCTGAGGTTTCAGTTATTAATATCTCAATGAACAAAGTAATTGCCAATATAAGTGCTGGAAGCATGCCTATAAGTGTCGCCATAACACCAAATGGTCAATATGCTTACGTTGCTGTCACGAGCGACAAAATAGTCTCTGTCATCGACACTTCAACAAATACAGTAACAGCTACAATACCTTTAAGCGAGGAACCTTATGGAGCCATCGCCATAACACCAAATGGTCAATATGCTTATGTTGCTGATGGTAATCAAGTCTCGGTAATCAATATTCCAACCAATACGATAATAGCCAATATATCGACTGGATCTCCTATGGGAATAGCCATAACACCAAATGGTCAATATACTTATGTTACTAATCCTAACAACGATAGAATTTCAGTTATCAATACCTCGACGAATACGGTAATGGCCACTATAACAGCTATCGGAAATTGGCCAAAAGATATCGCCATAACACCTAATGGAGAATATGCTTATGTCACCAATCAGAAAAATAATACGGTCTCGGTGATTAGTACTTCAACGAATACTGTAATAGCCAACATATCTGTTGGAAACGATCCTTATTCTGTTGCCGTAACACCCAATGGTCAATATGCTTATGTTACTAACAATGGAGATAACACAGTATCGATTATCAATACTTTAACTAACACGGTAACGGCTACATTACCTGTTGGAAATGAACCTTGGGGTATAGCCATCGCTCCGAATGGAGAAAATGCTTATGTTGTTAATTACGGTTCCAATACAGTATCTGTTATAAGCACGTCTGTTATGAATTCAGGTATAATATTTTCGACATATCCAGGTAGCTATTCTTACTCGGTGTCTTCGCTATCAAATTCTAGCGGAAGCTGTACAACTTCTTATTTAGCTAGTCCGTCTTCGGGAAGCTTAGCAGCCGGGTCCACCCAAGTAATTGACTTTACACCATCGACTTCTTGCATTTAGGCTCTGTAATTTTTACAACTTTTAGTCCAAAATCTACGAGATACCTATATCCCAAAATCATTTTGAGCCCGGCAGGATTTGAACCTGCGACACACAGATTAGAAGTCTGTCGTTCTATCCTGACTGAACTACGGGCTCGTCAATTAAGCATTAGGTCCGGCATTATTTATTAATTTTAGTCTTTGTGTTTTCTTTGTTCGCGGCAAAACAAGCATTGCAAACATCATATAGTTTACCGTCGACTTTTACATAGTTTCCTTTTATTTTGCCTAAGAAAGTCGTTTCTATTTCTTTTCCGCAGATGGAACATTTCATAGTTTTATACCAAAGCGTTTCATAAGGTTTGAGACTTGTTTGTTGTTGGACATCTTCATCACAGTCTTCATCTTTTTGTACTGGTCTAGAAGCTCTCTCACCGTCTCTTCGCTCTGCCCGCTCCCTTTCGCTATTCTTTTTATTCTGGCTGCATTTATCGCATTCGGTTCCTCTAGTTCTTTTTTGGTCATGGAATCCATTATAGTCGTGAACTTGCCTATATTTGCGCTTTGTTTTTCTATAAGTTCTTTGGTGGTACCAGAGGCAGGCATACCAGGCAAAAGACCGGATATCTTATCCAGAGGCCCTAGTTTCTTTGTATTGGCATATTGATCGTACACATCGAGTAGATTGAATTCTCCCTTTATCACCTTCTTCACGCTCTCTTCGTTCACTTTTATATCCGCTTCCTCAGCTTTCTTGAGCAGAGATTCTAGACCTTCCAGGCCCAGCAGCTTAGAAACGAATTTCTTCGGGTCGAACTCTTCGAATTCATTCATCTTTTCGCCGGTCCCTATGAAGACTACCTTTGCCCCGCTTATGTAAGCTGCAGTCAGTGCACCACCTCCATTCGCGGTCCCATCAGTTTTCGTAAGGATTATACTTTTTATACCTAGAAGGTCGTGGAATGCCCTTACTTGTATACTTGCATTCTGACCGAGGTCAGCCGGTATAACCAGCGTTACATTGTCCGGCTTTAGTGTTTCGTTTATCGATTTTATTTCTTTCACGAGCTGCTCATCGAGAGCGTCCCTCCCGGCGCTATCGCTTATGATCACGTCATAGTTTTTGAATGAAGCAGCGTTTGCTTTTATTATATCGACTGGGTTTTTTCCTCCTCCTATGACTTTTACGTTTATCTGTTTGCTCAGTTGTATGAGCTGTTCATAGGCTGCAGGTCTAAAAGTGTCGAGTGCAAGAAGAAGGACGCGATATCCACGTTTTTTGTAGTAGCTCGCCAGTTTGCCGGCTGTGGTCGTCTTGCCAGACCCGAAAAGTCCGACTAGTAGAATTTTATATGGTATGGTATTTATCTCTATTTTTGTTTCCTTTGAGCCGAGTATGTCGACGAGATCGTTGTATATGACGTCTATCACTCTTTCGCGGCTGAGCAGGCCTTTTCCTTTTTTTGATTTTATGTCTTCTCTTACTTTCTGTATAAATTGTTCGACCACTTTTTTGTCTACGTCGCCTTCTATCAGAGCTTTTCGGATCTCTACTATGACTTCTTCGACCTTTTCGTTTCCTGTAGAATTCAGTAGTTTTCTTATGCCTTCTTTAAGCTTGTTCGCAAGAGTATCAAATACCATCTTTGTAGCTCGTAGCTAAAATTAGCTTCTTCTTACGGTTATAGGAAGCACTCCTTTCTCTAGTTCTTTCTTTGCTATATCTATATATCTATCCTCTTTTTTGTTTACCTTTATCAATGGAGGAGCTCCCAATGCCAGCTGTAAAGCTCTAGCGCCGATAAGTCTGGCTTTTTCAAATTTGTTGTATTCTTCCATATCTAACCTTTGATTTGGTGCATTAATAAAGTCTTTATTTCGTGTTTTAATTCAAAAGCTTTGCCAGCGCAGAAATCGACCTCTTCTGGTGTAAAGAAACCGCTACCTCCCTTTTGTATAGAATTTATCTTCTCGCTCACTCCAAAAGTAAGTCTGGCGTTGGCTACATTTTCTTCCATAGAACTTGGGTCGAAGAACATGTTCTTTCCTATCTTAACGAACGTGTTACTTACAGCCAGTTTGCTGTGGTCCAACGGTAAGGGGATTTTCTCCTCGCTGCCCTCTGGTTTATATCTAGCATCTAGCAGAGCGCTAAGTGCCGCGATATTACAGGCATCAAGAAGGTTACCTTCGTTGTTGAGCGCAAATACATCGATGTATACGAACAGCGCTTTTTTGCCGACTTCGATGACGAGTTTTTTCAGGTCTATCAGATTGGATTCTCTTATACCGCGGTCGGTCACTCTTCCTATCTCTACAGAATATATTATCCTGTCGGAAGGATAATTGCTTGCTAGTTCAGAAGCCTCAAAATTAACGATAAGCCCCCCCTCATCTGCCCTGTCCGGGAACGGTTCTCCAGGCATTACCTTTACACCAGCAAGTACCTTAGTGCCGCCCAGCTCCAAATAAGCGGAACCATCGGAATGGTTTATCACGCCGTTTCTTATATTGATCTGGCGCCTCTCCATTTCCTTTCTTCCGTCTATCCTTATCCCTTTGCTGGCGATCTCCTTTACGTATTCGTAGTTTTCTAGACTCATATTTTGCTCAACGTCTCAAGTGTGGCTTTAAGATGTTCTTTAAGTTCGTTGCTTATCTCACCCCTCTTGTGTAATTTTTCGATCCTAATTTCGTTAGAGAGTGTTATTCCTTCTGCGGTTTTCTTCGCCATTATATCAAAAGTCGTTATCTTCGTGAACTTGGGGAATATCTCTGGCGCCAGCGTCAATATCCTGTCCTCCGATTCACCCCTCTTCACTATGACATAGGTCTTTTCTGCGTCTATAAAGTAAGTCTTTTCACCCCAGTCGCTCTTGTTTGTGAGCCGCAATGATTTTACCTCGTCGTTTTCCACAACTACATCCTCTAACATTCCATCGACTTTGAAAGAAGTCCCGTTGAGTCTTGTGAACGCTAGCCTGTAGAGCTTGTTTTTTAGAGGTCCATACCTAAGGAGAGTCTCATTTACTTTTTTCGTCATATCGGTATCGGGGCAGTGGTCTATTATGTTCTCTGCAAAATCCGTAAGGATGGTGTATCCTGCCGATTTCAGCGTGTGGTGGTTAGGTATGGTCGGCATGACAGTCTTTCTTATTTTGTCGAGCTTTAATTTGTCTTCTTTGCCAAAAAGAGTGAAATACTTGTCTACTCCTTCATACAAGAGGGTCGGTTCGGTGCAAGCATTGAATTTTTCGGTTATTTCCTTTTCTTTTTGCATCAAGTCCGCTAACTCCTGTTTTAGTACCGATTCTTCCTTATTTTCTGCGCCTTGAACCCATAGTATCCCCCATTCCTTCAGGTCCAGACCCTTTGCTATCTCATAGAGTTTATCTCTGCTCTCGTGGGAGCGTATTCCCTTGCTCATTTTTGTGAAGCCGTTCTTTATTATTATGACGTTTTCCCCGAATATCCTAAGCTGAGTGGACAGCATTATCTTTCCATCGTATGTACCTTTCGATTGCACGAGTATCTTCGAACCCGGCTTTACATATCCCCAGAAATTTTTCAGGTCCAATATACCTTCCTCGTCTTCTGGAAGGGCGATCACTATAGATTTGGATTTTTGGTCGGTGTTCTTTATGATACCGCAATATATCTTTCCTATATCTTCTTTGTAGAAGACACTCTCCTTAAAGTGTTTTTTGAGCAGCTCTATGACCTTGCTCGGCTCGGAACCATAGACATAAACTCCTTCTTTTGTTTCTATGTCTTCTATCATCACATCTGGAGCAGATTCTTCGCTGATGTTTAGTGCGGCTTTTATAGCGTCGGCTGCCTGTGTCACTTCTATGTTTGAATCCAAAAGAAGCTTTGTTATTGCAGTAGAATAAATCCCACGAATTTTTACTTTCATCTTAAAAACCTCCTTTTAAGCGCTTGCTTTTCAAGTTCATATATTTTAAACGCGCCGATCCTGCCTATCTCGACTATCTTTTTAAGATCCTCCCTGCTGACTTTGCCATCCAGCTGCATGAGGACTATCTCATCTTTTGACGGTAAAAAACCAAGCGGAACATCCGTAGCACCGCCTTCGTGTAGGTCCTCCTCTTCTTTTGTCAGGTCTAAGCAAATAGAATCTCCTATCTTACCCGCTGCTACCGAAGCTATAAGGTCTCTCATCGGCAATCCGGCGTCGGCACAAGCCATAGAAGCCGCCGTAAGGCTGGCACATCTTGTACCTGCGTCTGCCTGTGTCACATAAACGCGTACTTCTATCATCGATCGTGGTAATTCTTCGAGTATTATGGCGCGGTTCAGAGCATTGGTTATGACCTCACTTATCTCCATGTCTCTTCTATCGAATCCAGGTTTTGCCCTGTCAGGAACAGAGAAAGGCATCATATCATATTTGCACATTATCACGCCTCTGTCGACTTTTTCCAGGTGTTTCGGTTTTACGTCCTGCGGACCGTATACCGCAGCTATCGCCTCGGTGTTTCCTATCCTGAATCTAGCGCTACCGTTTGCGTTCACTATTACGCCGGTCTCAGCTTCCATCGGCCTAAGTTCATCGAATCTTCTTTTATCAAACCTTTCTTCGTACATGTTCAAACAACTCCTTTATTTTCTGCTGTAAATCCGGGTTATAGTATTCCTGATCTACCAGTTTTATGGCGGAGAGTGCGAGGGCTTTCTTTTCTTCTTCTCCATCCACCCAGACCACCCCGTTCTGTCCTATTACTATCTCGCAGTTGGTCTCGTTTTTTATCATATTTATCATCGCTCCTTCCTTGCCTATCAATCTAGGGAGTTTCATAGGGTCTATCTTTGTTATCATCTTTGAAGGAAGTTTGGCATACTTTGTACCGCGCATCGATACGTCAGCAGCCCTATTGGAGTATATCCTGAATATCCTGGCGTAGATTAGGTCGCCTATGTTTAGATATCTATCAAGTTCGTCTATCTCGGTCCTGAAGTTTACGTCTCTGGCATCCAATCTAGTATAATATGGTGCGTCTATGTCCACGGTCCAATATTTGCTTGTCACCTCTACTATCTGCCCTATGATGTCATCGCCTTCTCTTGGTTCGTATACTCCTGTGAGTGGGGACACGTTTACTCCTCTTTCGCTAACTTGAAGCATCCCTAGGTATTTCGAGAATATCCTTTTATCACCCTCCGAGTAGGTCCCATCTCCTCCTTTGCCTTCATCGGAGAGAAGTTCACCCGGTGCTACGATGTCATAATTTTTGAAATATATCATAATCTCTAAAGCCTCCTTATAACGATGTTTCCGTGCGTTGCGCCCTTCAATTTGCTCAGGAGCTCTCCTTCATTTCCAGCTTTAACCGAGAAATCGACGCTTATACCGCTGTCGGTTCTTGTATTACTCTTAATGGATGCTAACCTTTTTAAATATAACATCGCCTCGTTTGCATACTGTATCGGGATGTCGGCTGTATATGAAAACTCACCAAGTCTTATCGGAAGTATCTTTTTCAGTTTGAGCAATAATTCCTCCGTCTGCTCCTTCTCTGGTTTAGTTATATCGAAGTTTTGATGCACCTCTGCCATCGCTAATTCTATCCTTTTTCTCGGTATCGGCAGGTTGGTTGTACTGTCTATCGCCATCGATGATATCGAGTCTATTATCCTATTTTTGAGCATTGAAATCTGTCTTTCCCTGTAGGCGCTGCTTACCTGCACTTCTCCTTTTCTTATGATTTCTAGCGCGATTTTGTTCACGTCTTCGGTGCCAAACACCTGGTTTAGATTACCAGCGACTTCTCCAGTCTTTACGTCCTTGAATATCTTGTCGACAAGAAGCGCCGAAGCGATATCGTTGCTCTTTCCTTCTTTTATCGACATCGCTTTCTCACAGTCAACAAAAATCTCGAATCTTTTGTCTTTTATTTGAAGTCTTGCTACTACTCTATCTTCCATATGTCTGGTCAGATTTTATTATAAGTACTTTGATATCTCTTCCCTGTTCAACTTTCTGAAACCAGACGCATCGACCACTGCTATTTCGAATCTGTCCGGATGCAGCTTGACGCTGCCCGCCTTAAGCGCTTTTATCGCTAATTTTATCAATGCGTCGGTATCCATCCCATCCTTATATCCTTCCTCCAAGCCTTTGTTTATCGCGGCGGAGTTCTCTCCTATCGCAACGGCTTTGTACTGGAAGAATATCCCGCTTGGTTCTAGCATGAATAGGGTCAGCCCACCATTTTTGATCCCTCCAAATAGTATGCTCACTCCATAAGGCCTTGCGCCGCCATACTGCGTAAAAGCCTGCATTTCGGCGCTTATCTTTTTGATTAGTAACAACATGTCCGCTGGTTCGTTATAGGTAACCCTATATTGTTGTGCTTCTAACTGGGCTTTTTCTATCAGTGCACGCCCATCGGCTATCATCCCGGAAATCGCAGTCCCGACATGATCGTCTATCTTGAAGACTTTCTCTATGCTCTCCGGTACTATCAATTTCTCGACTTCCGGTAGTCTCTTGTCGGCTACAAAGACTATCGAATCTTTTCCTATCAGACCTAGGGCTGCAGAACCCTGTGAAACCGTCTTTCTAGCGTATTCCACCTGTAAAAGCCTACCGTCCGGACTGAACAGGGTGATCGCACGGTCATAACCCATCAAGTCATTTGGCATTTGTTCCATATCTGGTCTCTTCAAATTTTATTTTTTTCAAACTTCCACTACTCTTTAAGGTAAGCAGATTTGATTTATAAAACTTACCAATCAATGATAATATGAATACAACTTCTGATTTATATACATTATTTACGCTCACGACGCCCAAAAAACCATCGGGCGTCTTGATTCCCCGGTCTTTTATCACCCGTAGGTTCGATTTTATGGCCAAAAGCGGCGAAAGCTTGTTTGCTACGAAGAATATCCTTTTCTCGAATTCTTCTTCAGAATCGATGCCGCTGATAGATACTAAAAAGTATCTTCTCTTAACCCTCATATTTGTTTATCCTTTATCGAGTATATTTATTAAATAGACTATCAAGAAGGTAGCTACTACGGCTACAGCTGTAAGAAGATAAAAGTTTACGTTTACGTTGAACGCCTCGTCTATCCAGCTGTAGAACAGCGAAACTAACCCTATGAATATCACTGCGCCTATCACGCTAAGTTCAAAGATTCTTTCCCACTTATATTTGGGCATATGTATAAAATCATGTATTTTAGAGTATATAAATAATTGTCGAGCCCGAGAATTAAGGACGCTCGGCTCGAAGCAAATCATCAAGAATAAAATTTACCTTCTCTACAGTATGAGTGCTCTTTCTCCATACTCTTCAAACTCGGTCACTATTGAATCTACTATTGCTTTAACGGGTCGTTCTTTCTTTATCAATATAGGTAGGAGCTCGAGTGCGTTGCTCATTGCATAATATTTTATACCTAATTCTGCTAGGGCTTCGCGAACGGTTTTTCCTTCAGTATTCCTTTCATTCCTGTCCGTTAAACTTAATACTGCACACACTTTTACTCCTGTATTTTGACATTTTTTAATCTCTTTAATTACTGTTTCCCCCGTTGATACTACGTCCTCGACTATTACAGTGTTGCCCCCCGGTATACCGACAAAATCTCTGTCTTTTGCGTCTCCGTGTCTCTTAGATTTTTCTCTGGCTTGAACAAGAATATGGCTTCCTGGGCCATAAATATCCGATTCAGCTGCGCAATGCGCCTGTACAAATGCGCCCAACAGCGAGGCACCTAAAGGAACGCCATAAACTGTATCAGGATAAAGACCAAAGTGTCCATTCATGAATGATACGACTTGTGGAACGAGTTCCTCTTTTAGAGAGTATACATCTGAAATTACCGGTCTCCAATTTATATAGAAATGAGATTTTCTTCCAGATTTTAGCGGCTTCGATTCTAGGTAAAATCCAAAGATTTTTTTATCAATCACGAATTTGTTGAATATCTGTTGATTAAACTTAGGCACTTTACACTCTTGCTCCTCTGCCATGATGCACATCAACAAGTAAGATTTATTCGTACTCCTATTTATTACTTTTAGAACTCTTTGATAATTATTTTCTGATTTATAGTACCTTAATCCTTGAATTTACCGCTGTATTTCTTTCCTAGATCCTTTGGAGCAAGGTCGAGTATTATAGTCTTCAAGACAGTCATTTCTTCTATGCTGTATCCGACCCCTTCTTTTCCTTGACCAGAATCTTTTATCCCGCCGAACGGGAAATAAGCTGTACCGTGCGATGGAGCAGAATTAAGGGTTACATTTCCCGCCTGCAGAGCTTTCATCACTTCCCACGCACTGTAGAAATCTTTGGTGAATACGCACGAATCGAGCCCGTACTTCGAATCATTCGCTATTTTTATTGCATCTTCCCTATCTTTGGCTTTTATTATCGTTATTACCGGACCGAAAGTTTCTTCTTTTGCTATATCTGCGTTCAAAGGAACGTCGATCAACATAGTAGGTTTATAGTAAGCGTCTTTATAGCTCCCTCCGGAAACTAGTTTTGCGCCTCTTTTTACGGCGTCCTTGACCATACCGTCTATCCTAGTGGCCGCGTTAGCGTTTATCACTGGACCGAGAGTTATCTCCTTGCCTTTTAAAGGGTTACCAAATTCGTAATCAGATAGATGCGCTTTTACTTTGTTTATAAAATGCTTGTATACTTTTTCGGTCACTATGATTCTATTTATAGCATCGCATCTCTGACCGGATAGTTCCAAAGAACCCTTGACACACTCTTCGGCTGCAAGTTCAAGGTCTGCATCTTCAAGCACTATCGCAGCAGCCTTTCCTCCAAGTTCTAGGTGTGTCTTTTTTAATCCGGCTATCGAGGAGATATGTTTGCCAACTGCAGTGCTGCCGGTAAAGCTTATCATGTTTATTCTATCGCTCGAGACGAGCATATCACCGTTTTTTTCTCCACTTCCCGTGATGACTTGTAGGGTACCGGAAGGCACGCCGACCTTTCTGAATATTTCTGCGCACATCAAGAAGGATATAGGGTCTGCACTCGGAAGTTTTACTACGACCGAATTTCCCGCTAAAAGTGCTGGTAAGACCTTTGCGATCGTGGTATAAACGGGGTAATTAAAAGGAGAAATTCCTAGGACAACGCCCACCGGTTCTCTTATCACAAGGGCTATCTTCTGAGAAGTATCGCTCGACCAATCGCCAGGCAGATATTCCCCCATTATTTTTCTCGAGTCTTCCATGCTAAGACGCATCCGCTCTAGAGCTGCATTGATCTCCCCGTTCGCCGCTCTGAAGGACTTGCCCGACTCTGTGACCAAAATCTTTACTATTTCTTCTTTATGTTTTTCTAGTTCTTTTCTCACAGAATTGATTAGTTCTAATCGGTCTATCGCAGCCATCCTTCTTATCTTTCCCTTGTTCGTATAAGCAGAGTCTAAAGCAGCCTTTATTTCAGTACCGCTCGCGGCGCATATTTCGGCGATTTTTTCTCCGTCTATAGGACTTATTACATCGATACTGTTCTTTGTGTCAACCCACTTGCCGTCGATAAGAATCTTGAACCTAGGAACGGTACCTTTTTTATAAATATCGGAAAAGTATTCTGTCAATTCTAATTTAGCCATGGTATTAGTATGCAATTAACTATAATAAAACTTACTAATGGAGGAATAATCTCCTTTACAGGTGCGCTCTGTTTCTGTGTTTAATATTATTACTTTATATTTTAGGACTTGTTATAAACTTTAAGAATATAGAAAGGTTTTATGGCGATAGGCAGAAGAACAGATAGTCAAAAGTATCTATCAAGATCTTCGCAGTCTGCACTAGAATACATGATGACCTATGGTTGGGCTATACTTATAATTGTTATAGCAGTCGTGGTTCTTTACTCTCTCGGGATATTCGCCCCCGGAAATGCTGTAAGTAGCACAGTTACGGGGTTCTCTGGGCTTGGCAGCGTACAAGGTAATTGCATAGCTAATGGAGCCTTTAATCTATCTATTGGGAATAATCTCGGTAAATTGATAAATATAACTAGGATAAATGTATCGATGATACTTTCAGGCATTACTGGTTATGCGACCCCAAATGAATTAGTTGCATCCGGAGCACAAATATTTGTCAATATCTCTAATTTATGTCCTTCACTAGGTTCACGATTCTCTGCTAAAGTATCTGTTACGTATATAGAGCCCTCTTTCACTTTCAAAGGTCCGTATTTCTCTTCTGGTACTATACAAGGAATTACCTCAGTACCCGGTTCAGGTTCGTCTGGATCTGGCGGATCTTCGCCACCGCCTCCGCCTCCGACTCTGACTTTGCCTACAAACGTCTTGCATTACCAACAACTTAATATAACAAACAACGCAAATATAGCGACACAGAGCCCCTTTGTAGAACAAATAAATATGACCGTCAATGCAGCTAATAAACCACATATAAATAACACCGCCCAGCACAGCTTTCAAAATGTGGAATTTTTTGTAGGTGGCAATGGAAATATAATACCTTCTTGGCTCGAAAATTATTCCTTCAGTAATGGCTGGGCTATGTATTGGATAAGCATCTCTGGGTTATCTGCTTTGACTACAAATAGTTCGATATACATAGGGTATGCTTCAAATACTACAAATCTTTTTTCTATAGCTAATGGCGTCGGCGAAAACCCGGTGCTATCTATGTCACCAACTGGTTCTACAAATTATGGTGAGTACGATACTGGTAATAAAGTTTTTCCTATATACTTTAATGGAAGCGCAGGAAATGCAAATTTCTTTTCTATAGGTAGTGGAGCATCATTAAGCTTCAGAACAAATACATCTTATGGCGGGAGAACGATAAATACTGTAGAGCTTAAAGACACCAGTCCATCAAATGCTACATTAGTGTTTGATAAAAATGGCGTACCCTCTGGGGCTTATGTTGCGGTATCAGATATAGAATTTCAGCTTGTGACTGCAGGCTACTCTGGTTTTGTTGGTTTAACAAATGGGTCCAATGCCGCCAATATATATTCTGGAAAGGGTAACGAAATAGAAAGTGGTTATGCGACCCCTTCTTCTTCTAGGGCTTTTTATGCTTTTAATTTATCGAAAGGAATAAACACGAGCCTGACTTCTAGTTATACCTATGTAACCAGCGGTACGTGGTATTATGATAATCTTTATTTAAATGGGACTTCCGCAACAACATTTAACAATTATTTAGCCGCAAATATAAAAGGCGCTAACTATTCAGCATTAACGAATGCGCAAATAATTGGTCTAAATAATCTGAAAACTTCAGGGACATTTTATTATGGTTTTACTGAAGGTGGTGGGGTTATAGCAAGTGGTACTGCATGTATAAATAATTCTGCGGGAGGAAGCTGTTCTGGTAATGTATGGTATACAACTTCTACAACATTAACTAGCAGCTTAAATGTATCTGGGAACGTAACAATAGAACCAGGAGAGACGCTCACAACAAATGGGTATTATATTTTAGCTAGAAATAATTTTACAAATATGGGAATAATAAGTACAGGACACGAGAGTAATGGAGGATCTATTGGAAATGCCGGAACAGGTCTTGCTGGTTCTTATGGAGGAGCTGGCGGTTCATCAGTGTATTCTGGTGGTTCTACATTGGGAACATCAGCAATTCCATCTATAACAACTTCTTTATTGCAACAATGGAACGAATGGACGACAAAAGGAATGTATTTGAATCTTAGTGGTGGAGGCGGTGGAGGAGGAAATGTAGGACAAGCACATATTGGCGCTGGTGGTGCTGGTGGAGGGGGTGGATATGGGATTTATATCCAAGCTAAAATCATAGATGATGGACAAGGCAAAATAATAACTAGTGGAGTAAATGGTGGTAATGGTAATGGTGGTTCGCTTGCAGGGGGGGCGGGTGGTGGAGGAGGAGGTGGTGGAGATATTATTCTAGCTTATTATAAACAACTTGTAAATGCGACTACAAGTAATTATAATGTTAGCGGTGGAGCAGGCGGTGCGGGGGGCAATCCTGGGGGAGGGCCTGGAAATTCAGGAGCCGGTGGGGTTATTAAAACTTATAATTATTCTAGTACTTTGCCTTTACAATATTATTATATTATAAACTCTTGGGCTAGTGCAGGTTTAGCGGTTTACACGAATTGGGCGATGGTCTACCCCGCGTATCCCAACGGCGTAATACCGACAACAAAACAAGGCAGTTTAATTTAAAGTGTATTGATACCCACAAATCAAGAGACAAAGTTTAGGATGCTTAAGGAATATAAACTGCAAAATACAAATAATTCAATGCAAGGGAAAAACAGTTCCGTTTCTAGACGAAATAGAAGGTGGATATCATGTCCTAGCTGTAATTTTAAAAATAATCCCAAAGCGCTCTTCTGCAAGAACTGTGGAAATAAGCTGTCCGAAAGAACTACCAGTATATCCGGTGCTTCGCCAAATGCAGTGAGTAAGCAAGATTTTATAACTTTTTGGCTTATCGGCACCGTGGCATGGATTGCCCTCGCGTTACTTTTTGGTATTATTTTGACAGCAATGGCAGCGATTATAATAGCAGCGTTATCACTTTACTATCTAAACTCCCAGAATAAGACCAAAATGTTCATTTTTGGTATGTCGGCATTTTCTTTGGTCGGAATCGTCATCGCGGCTTATATTCTAAACAAAAACAAGCTCGTATATCCAAAGCTTTCGGCGCTTCTCGTAGCAGGGTTGTTCTTTTTGGCGCTGTTAGTCGCGTTTTTGGTCGATATAGTGATAGTGCTACTCTAATTATTAGAAAGTTTGAAAATGTGGTTTACTTTGTCCTTTAAATCGCGCGCCAGCGCGCCTTTTTGACCGCGATATAAGTAAGCACACAGAAAGCACCTATCAGGACTATCCAGTCTATCAGGATATTAAAATTGGACAGACTTAAGAATCCGGCAGCATTTTGTGCTATCTCTGCGGCATATGTAGTCGGAGACAGGTATGCTAGGTACTGATAAGGCGCAGGAATGTATGTTATGGGATAAAATACTGGTGGGAGAGTAGTCAGCAGCGTGGAGATTATCCCTGCGAAACCCCACCCCTGTACTATATCCGAGCTGAAAGTAGAGAACATGAACCCCATCGCTATCGCCAGGACAAATATCATACCTATCGCCAGCACTATGGTGAATGCAGCTACTATAGAAACGTGCACAAAGATGGCCGCTAATACAAGTAGAAGAATAATGGTTGGTATCGCGAATATAAGCTCGGATATTGATATTCCGAATATATAGGTGAATTCACTGGTAGGAGAGCTGACTATCATGTCCTGGAGCTTAAGGTCGTTTTTTATGTGAGAAAGATCCGCCTGCATGAATACTCCTCCAGATACCAGCGTCGTCATCAACGCTCCTATTATCCCTATTTCAAACAACCTACCCTGTGTTGCAAAAGTTATTATCGCGAGTATAGAGAGAGGTCCAAGCATAGAATTTATCAATAGAGCCGGATAACTCACCAAAGCATACAGGGAATTCACAAGAACCGAGGCCCATACCTGGCTAAACCAATTTCTTTTCATGTTTCCTCTTCTATGTTCTTTCCGACCAGGGAATAAAATATATCATCCAGAGACACCGGGTTCATCGAGAACTCCACGCCTTCTTTTATTAGATACTTGGCTAGTTTGTACGCTTCTGAACGCGTGGTAAAGAGCTGTTTTTCTCCGTTGGAGCCGGTAATAATATTCCCTTTTTTTACATGGATAGCTCTGTGTACGTTTCCAGCCAGTCTAACACTATATGGAAACTTTATTTTCTGTCTTAGCTTTTCCAGAGAGCCGAAGGCAAGCAATTTACCCTCTTCCAGCACAGCGATCTCATCTGCTAGGGCTTCGGCTTCTTCCAGGTAATGCGTAGTAAGGAAGATGAAATTTTCTTTTTTAAGTTCATCTAAGGCAGCCCATAGTTCCTTCCTGGAAATAGGGTCCAGACCGGTACTCGGCTCGTCTAGGAACAATATTTTCGCTTCTGACGCTAGTACACTGGCTAATAATACTTTCTTTTGAGTCCCTCCAGAGAGACTTTGGTTTAGGGTGTTTGCGTACCTTTGAATCCCAAGTTTCTTTATGGAGTCCTTTGCTCTGATTTTGGCTTCTTTTGAGTCGAATCCCCTCCAGAGTAGATAAGAATAAACCATTTGCGTAGGAGTGACCCACGGCACAGGCCTAGCTTCCTGGGGTATAACTGCTATCATATCGCGTATCCTCTTTGGGTCTTTTATTATGTCTATCCCGTCTACGAGTGCTGACCCGCTCGTCGGCATCAGCTGTGTAGCCAGCATCCTTACCAGCGTAGTCTTTCCAGCGCCATTTCTACCTATCAATGCAAATATTCCATTTGTAGAGATGCTCAGCGAAAGCGGCCTGAGTGCCACTTCTTTTTTTTCGTATGCTTTGCTGAGTTTTTTACATACTATTGAAACCATAGAGTAGAGGAATAAATGATAGAATATAAATGTAGATTTTTACCGGACTTTATAATTGGATTATATTTTTATTTTTTTATCAATCTTTCTTGGTAGATTTAGTTTATTATTACAGATGAGATAACATCTTCAGTAAAGACTTATTAAAGGATATTGACAGATAATAAAATGGAGTTTAAAACACGGTTACCTTTCATAAGGGCACGAGCCCCATTACGTATAAGTTTTGCGGGAGGAGGGACTGATATAAAAGAATACTATGAATTACATGGCGGTGCCGTGACCTCAGCGACGATAGCCAAATATAATTATGCGACTCTCCGTCCGAGAGAAGATGAAAAGTTCAGGATACGCGAAGAAAGTTTTGGTATAGATTATTCTGGTAGTATAAATAAAAAATTAGAAGAGACAGAGAAGTCTAGGTTCTTCAATGCGATAATGAACTACTTTTCCCCAAAAAAAGGTTTCGACCTTATAACCCACAGTGATGTTACCTATGGTTCTGGCTTGGGCTCGTCTTCTACCATGGTAGTGGCGCTTGTCGGTGCTTTCAATTCATGGTTGAATTTAAATATGACTAATTATGAGATAGCAGCGACAGCTTACAAGATAGAAAGGCAGGACCTAGCGATTGAAGGCGGGATGCAGGATCAGTATGCAGCGACGTTCGGTGGTTTTAATTTTATTGAGTTCTCCAAGTCTGATGTCGTGGTTAACCAGATGCGTTTGAAAAGGAGCACAATATATGATTTACAGTTTCGTGCTCTTTTGGTAAACACAGGCGCTACGCGCCAGTCCAGTCAAATCATTAAAAAACAGAAAAGCAAGTTATCTGATAGAGAGATTCTAAAGCACTATGAAGAGATCAAAAAACTAGCGGTTGAAGTGAAAAACAGGCTTTACAAGGACCAACTTGATGATCTTGGGCCCATCCTAACAGAAGAATGGAAACACAAAAAAATGCTATCACCAGGGATATCCAATGAGAATATCGATGCCATATTTAAAATGGCGGATGAAAATGGGGCAACGGGAGGAAAACTTCTGGGAGCTGGTGGCGGAGGATATGCGCTTCTGCTGACCGACGAGGAAAATCGCCAGAGACTGATTACTGCTCTTTCTAAAAAATTCGAGGTAAACACGATAGAGTTCGTCCCCAGCGGATTAGAAGTTTGGACAAGAAATGAATAAAAATTGTTGTCAACTTCGTAATTTTTAAAGCATAAATATCATCTATTTTTATAGATATTTTATGGGGGTAAAATTGAGTGATTTAGAAGTTTTTTTAGAATCTTGCGAACAACCCACAACCCTAGTCAATGAGGAAGAAGGATACCGCGTGTTACTGGATTATACCCCCTTAAAGACCAGAGCGGGTCGTCCAAGGTTAGTTTTCAGACTTCATGATGCAAAACGGTTTCTTGAAAGAATACTCGAACGGGGAGGAATATTCAAAAATGCAAAGATGATAGTCGATGAAGCATACGAGCAAGAATGTCCAGATTTAGATGTTTACGTGAAAGTACCGGATAGGTATTCTGTAAAAATAATGAGAGAAGCGTTTAATTGGGTTTCTTCCCATTATAATCCGAATGAAATTTTCCACGACAAGTCCTCTGCTGGGGGAGGAGCAGTTATTCTTTTAGCTTCTTCATATATGGTAAAAACTGCGGTAGACCTTGCTTGCTGGCCAATAGCTGTCGTTGGTATCTGTCTTTTCGGTTTTGGTGTTGACTCGCTATATAATTATTTTAGTTTCGAAAGTAGAAAAAAGAGAGCAGAGATAGCACGAAGAGTAAATGTAAGCACATTTTAGCATTTTAGAAACCCGAAAGCTTTATATATTTACACCATTCTCAAATCGTTCTGAAAGACTAAATAACAAATTATGGGTTTTGATACATACAGGCTCGGAGAATTAGAAAGAATATTAGGAGTACATCCACCAATAATGATAAAGACAAATACTGGCGGTACTTTATGTCATTTTGATAGAGTATTGGAGAGAGAATATCACGCTGAAGACCCCACCGCAGGCGTCGATTTATCCTTTACTTATATACCAAACGATGCTTCCAGCTCGAGCGCAGACGTTGCAAGCCTGATTAAAGAAAGAATAGCAAAAGGTTTGGCGAACTTAAGAGAGGAAAGACTAGAAAAAGGTTTAGCAAGCCCTTTCACTTTAAGTACTTCACATCCAAGAATATATGATATTTTACATCCAGGGGAAAAAAGCGGCTCTCACGCGTTTAGGATACAAGCAGCTGGGAAGAACCATGGGGGAGTTAGGATAGATTATGGCGTAGAAGATCGATCTACGGTTATTCTTAGCGTTCATGGAGTGACAGGTTTTGCTAGAGATGTCTTTAATGCTCTTCTTTACTGAAATTTAATTTAGATTTAAGTATTCTAGGTGGACCTACACCAAGAAAGATGCTTTCCTCCTGTTGCTCCACAGCTACTGCAAATTCTGCTATCTTCGATAGGAGTATATCCAGAAGGGTTTATTAGTTCGCTCGAGAGATTGGAAGAATAACCCAAATCGCCAGTCGGTTCTTTTTTATCCGGTCCACTACTATGAGTAGGTAATCCTATACCCGATTGAAGACCAAGATAGGAACATCCGGGAGAATGTCCTCTTCTTCCTTCACAAAAAGGACACTTTCCTAAAATTCCTTCTAAACTACTTTCACCCCCATTACCCATATTATTATCAATCTACTTTTTGATTAGAAGAAAACTAGTATATAAATCTTTTTATTTCAAAGTAGTTGATTAAATATATCCCCCAGACTCTTGCCGGGATATGGGTATTTTAGAGAAATGGCACAACCTATTGTAATTTTTAATAAAGAAGAAAGTCAAAATTTATACCAGTACTTATCTCTCTCTAAAATATTTTAAATCGAGGGTGGTGGGTCGTATAATCTAGAATCTTCATGTCTTTGTTCTATATCAGCCAGTGTGGTTTGGGCGGTAACGTCACTTAATGCGCTCTTCCAGCGGGAGAGGAGTTGTCTCGAACCTAGTGGCGTATCTGCACGGTCAAGAACATTCTTCATAGCAATTCTGAAATAGTTCTCCTTTGTTCTTTCTTGTGGTGAAGATAGATGTCTGCCAGTCAGTGTCGAATATCCTCCATTCCATTCTACATAACCAACAAAAAATCGTTTTATATCGTAAGGGTCTTGCAATCTTTCCATTGCGATACCTAATGGAGGTTTTCCCCTAGCAACATCGAATATTAATTCAAATAATGAATTTTTTTCCATAGTTTTATATGACTTTTCTTACGGCAGTTAGTTCCTCGAGCTTTGCATTCTCCACTTTCCCAATCGTTATTGTGTCGATAGAGCTACCAACTCTTTCACGATACCCTTCTAGGAGTATCTCTCTAAGTTCTAAAGAATCTGGCAACAGTGACCTGGCTCTTCTTATTGCCGTCTCATCATTTAAGGCTTGGAAATGACGAACCCCGATTAGAGGCGCACCTTTAGATAAATAATGTACTCCACCTACGTCACGGATAGAATCCTCTGGCACTTCGACCACGTCACGGGTAGAATCCCCTACCTTCCATGCGTCATAAAAAGGAGTTCCGCTGTATTTTACTGTGTATTCGATAACCATATCTCTAATTATTACTATGGAATAAAACTACTATATAAAGCTTTCTATTTTGAAGTAGTTACTCTTTCGCTGAATACTATTAGTGAATTTTGGACTGTAAAAAAGGTAAACTTTTTACGAGATATCTATAACCCCCATAATATTTGCCGGGATTATGGTAAGAGTCAAAAAGTTTACCTTTTTATGATTTTAAATTCACCGATACTAGTAAGTGAAAGAATAACTACTTTTTAATAGAAAGGTTTATATAGTAGTTTTATTCCATAGTAGTAATTAGAGATATGGTTATCGAATACGTAGCGAAATACAGCGCAACTCCCCTTTACGGAAGGCCAGATGGCATTAATGAACTTGGAGGAAATGAACATTATCCGGTTGAAGGTACGCCAATATGTGCAACACGGCGTTTTCAAGCACTTAGCGACAAAGGAGCTATTAGTAGAGCTAGATCGTTATTGCCAGATTCATTAGAACTTAGAGAAATTCTTTTTCCTTCTCCCCAGCTAAGACTAACGGTTTTGGAATTGAAAGATGCAAAGCTCGAGGAGCTAGTAGCTCTGAGAAAAGTCATTTGAATATGGCACAAAAACCTTGGAAAATGCTAGTAAACTACGATAGCGGATTAAAGATTCTGGGCAGCCATAATCTTTTGCATTTAATACATCCCATGCAACATTGTAACCCAATTCTTCCAAGGTTTTTATATCCTCTAATTTTTCTATAACTTCCTGAAAGGATTTATTATGGGCTTTGCTTATAAGACCAGGCACGTTTTCTAGCACAAAAAATAGGGGCTTTTTGTCTTTTATTATTCTTATATACTCATACAAAAGCTTTCCTCTCGGGTCTTCAAATCCGCGCATCGAGCCAGCGAGGCTCCAGCTTTGACATGGCGGGCCACCTATAACGCCCTCTGCAGCTGGAATCTCTTCTGATTTTATATTTTGTATTGGTCTGCCATCAATTTTTGACCCAAAATTCTTTTCGTACGTCTCCCAAATGTCCTTATCAAAATCATTTGAAAAAACTATTTTAAAGCCAGCATTTTGAAATCCTAAGTCTAGGCCCCCGCAGCCACTAAATAGAGAGATTACACTATGCTCAGTGTTCCTTTTGTTGTAGGTCATAAATCTTTATCTTCTTTCCTTCCTTTATAGCTTTTTGTCTGTACCATAACGTACTTTTATTTATTCCTAAGCGTTTTCTTTCTTCAGGCGTTATCGCCATTATCGTTTCTCTTGTTAGTAAATTATCATTTCTTTCGATTCTTGTGAAAGGAAACTCAAATTCTAATACTTTATTATCATTCTCTAGATATTTCGCTAGATTTCTTACATTTTCTAATAAAATATTATCATAGGTATGAAACTTTCCTCTAAATTCCATTCTCTTGTTAAAATTCATAGCAATTTTTTCTAGTAATTGTTTAGCTGCTCTTTCCCTTAGTTTTATATGATAATTTTCGGTTGTCAAAAAATCAGATTTCTTTAGCTTTTTCTCTTCAAGCAATTGAATAATCGATAGGTCTATGAGCCATCTATATAATTCTTGCAGGTCGTAGACTAATGGTTGCTTTCCTGAACTGATTTCATGCAAGAACCCTATGTTTGGATCTAAACCGATTGTATTTATCGCCTTTCTGATAACGCTTTCTTCTATAGCATACCCGTAATTTAGTAAGGCATTAACATAGTCTGATGCGTTCATGCCATGAGAATAAGACTTGTTCTTTCTAGACTTAAAGTTAAATTCGGGGCATATATCATTGAATACTTTTGATAACGTTTTCCAGTAAATGTCAGCTACTCTGCCCTCATAAGTCATTAAATTTCTTATGCTTCTGTTAGCGTTATCTTTAGGATATGTCCGTTTTTCATAGGAAAATGTGTTATCTATAAGAGTTTTATTAATACCCTTATAGTATTTTGATAACTCTGATAACAGTTCATGGGATTTCTCTATCTTTTTGTCTATTATCTTTTCAGCAATTGATAGTCTTTTAGCGTTATCAAGATAGCTATTGTACTGCTTTATGCGTAATTTACCCGAAAGAGGCTCTTCTGGTAACGTTACCCCTAATAAAGAACCATCCCAGTTCAGTATAGATAACGCTATTTGATGCTTCATTAACCATCTGATAGCTTCGAAGGTTATCATCCCATAATACCCGTCTATGATAACGTTATCATAGGGTATTTGGTGGGGGTAGAATTCTAGTTTTTTATGACTTTCTATGATAAGCTTACGCCGGTCTACGCTTATTTTTATACCAAATCCACTTAAAAGTAACGGTCTCATATTACTTAGTTAATAATATACTATATAGGTAACGTAGTATTTAAACCTTTATTATGTAATAATATACTAAGAAAGTATGGCCCAAATTGAGATAAAACAAAAAGGTTACAGATGTGAACGCTGTAGTCACGAATGGGTACAGAGATTAGCTAATAAACCTCGCGTATGTCCAAAATGTAAGAGCCCTTATTGGGATACACCTAAAAAGCACTAAATAGTATCGAATAATAGTTTTTCTATTAAATCGCTCATCTTTTCTGCCTGCTCTTCATTTCTCCAAACTAGGTTCTTGTTAACTACGTCTAAGATAAATTGCATTGAAATTATTTTATAAATTGGAGATTTTAATTTGCTATCGTTAAGAACCTTTAGAATGATTTTATAAATCTCTGAAAAATTAGGTTTTTCTTTATCGATGTATTTATTTACCTCTGAAAGAAAAGCATCTGTATTTATGGTTCTAAATATATAACGCATCCAAATATCGAATAATCCAAGTGAATTAATGCCTTGAAGATTCAATATTAGATTTAGAGTTGATGGTGAAGTTTTAATCATCAATAAAATGTCTGCCATTTCGCTGTCAGTAAAAAATATATGTGAAATCTTTGTGACTAATCCAGAAAATGGAAACTCTCTTAGAAATGAATAAAAAATATCTACATCAGAGAGGCATCGTCTTATAGGTTCTATCGTATCTAGCATATCTTGATTAGTAGTCAAACTACCTAGCCCTAGATCTGGCTTTGATGCGTCGAAATTAGACAAGATGGCTACAAAATTCTTACCGCTTTTATCTTTTGCGTGTTTAGCCAGTACTTTTTTACCTTCATCTGTCTTTGAATAGGCTATAAAATCTAGCACCAAATCTTTAACAATTTTAAGAAAAAGTTTCTCTTCAAAAATTTGAGAATCTACAAACTCTTTAAAAAACTGTGTCTTCATAAATTTGAGTTTATATGTTGCATCTAAAAAATTCACTACCCTTCTAAACCATTCGAAGCTAGGTGTTACGTAATAAATAGTTTCTTTGCCCTTTTTCGGCTCTGCGCTTATAAGTTCTAGCTCTAATAGTGTTTTAATGTGGTAGTCTTTTATAGCTGATCTAGCTCTCAAATTAAGTTCAGATTTCAAATGTGCTCGTATAGCGTTGAAAGTTACCCTACCGCCACTAGTTATTATATAGAGTAAAGCCTCTTCCCTTCCGATTTTTCCGACTCTTTCAGTACGGCTCCGTTTTCCTTCCACATTCAGCTAACGTTATTTGAAAATTAATACTTAGATAAGGCTGACCACGTTTTTTGATTTTACATGGTTAACCACGTCGTTTCGGATTTGCGATAACGTTTTCAGCTATATATAGAGAACAAAAATCGGCTGAAGCCAGTAAAAGTTCTCGGAGTAAAATATGGCAAATAGGATATGCCCGTTTGACGGGAAAGAGTTTAGTAGTGGAAATAGTTACAGAGTCCACAAGAGCAAAAAACATCGCGGAGAAACTCCTCCGCAAAGTAACAACATCTCTGTAGAGCCAGCACCGACCATAGAGGCTGAAGTTCCGGAACCGGAAGTTATCGAAGAGCCTCAGCCGGCTTCTAATCCAGAAGTCGAAGAGCAGACCGAAAAGGTCGGCTCTGGTTCTGGTTGGATCTGGCTCATCGGAGGAGTAGTCGGACTGGCACTTCTATTCTTTTTCCTTAGAGGCAAGCCACCGGAAGGTTCTTAATTATGAGACGAAGAACACGCAGAAAAGTAAGAAAACCGCGTTACAAGTCCTGGAAGTCTCTTTCGCCCTCAGAAAAGGAGCAAAGAATCAGAGCGTTAGAAGTAATAAGACGGGTACGAGAAGGCGCCTCTTTGAACAGAGCCTCTAAAAACGTAGGGATAGAGCCGGAAACAGTAAAACTAATCGCCAAGAAAGTTCTTTACAAAAGCAAAGGAAAATGGCGTGCAAGGAAGTATGATACAATCCAGAGAGGGATGCAGATATACGAGAATAGTAAGGTAGTTTCTATCACAGTCAAAAATTCAAAGACAGCTTCTTTAATCAGTGAGTATATGAACGACGTTAAGAGAGCGCTATACTCCGGTGATTGGAAGCCATTAGAAAAGTACAAAAGAAGAGTGATAACAGACACCAAAGGGAAGAAGCACCGGCTTGAGACTAGACCAGAAGCCGTAAAGGACATAATGCTAAGGAAGGAAGAGCCGGAATTCTACGAGATTTATGACACCAACTGAAACAAAACGCTGTGCTAGATGTGGATATGATGACCCTTCTGGGTTGAAAGAATACGACCACGTTTTCGGTGTCGCAAACAGCCCGTACACCGAACTTTTATGCCTTAACTGTCACGCAAAGAAAACAAAAATACAAAATGATATTCCTCCATTCGCTAGAAAAGGAACTGCACCAGAGATACTCAAAAAAGCGTACGCTTTACGCTCTTCATTTTCCACGCTGAAAGCGATAGGAGAAGCCGGTATAGACTTAACAGACGACATAGTCGAGTTCTTCAAAAAACATGAAAGCAGCGGTTAGAGTTTACACAGTTCCGAAGAGAATAAGGAAAAAGCCTCAGTTTGAGAATGAGATAATCCCAAATTTTGATACATACTTAGTTTACGATACAGAGACGACAGTAGATGCCTACCAAAACTTAAAGTTCGGCTCATTTATAATAAAATCCGGAAAGTCGATAATAGAAGCCGGCATATTTTACAATCCCGAGTTCATAAATGAGACAGAATACGCTGAGATAGAGAAGTTTTTACAAAAGCACCAGAGCTTCAAGCTGTATACGGTCGGACAATTCGTAGAAGAGATATTTTACAAGGAAGTATACCTAAAGCATATACCTTGCATAGGGTTTAACCAGCCTTTTGACATACCTAGGCTGGCAATATCATTTGGATATGCTAGAAAGCATATGCAGGGTGGATTTGTATTAAAGCTGTCTGACAACAAAGCGATTCCAGGCATAATAATAAAGCATAACTCAGGAAATGCGTTCATAAAGTTTCAGCCTACAAAATACAGCAGATTTCCGGGCTTCTTCATAGACTTAAGCACCATAGCAGCTGCACTTTTACCCGACATAAAGCACATCTCACTCAAGAAGGCATGCGAGTTATTCCATACCGAGCATCAAAAACTAGAAGCCGAAGAGCATGGTGTTGTTACAGAGAAATATGTAGAATACAACGTTGGCGATATTTTATGCACTGCTGATTTGCTAGATGCTGTGAAAGAAGAAATCAGCAAGTACGGCTTGGAGATTCCTCTCAATAAAATTTACTCATCCGCATCAATTGGAAAAGCGCTTCTTGATTCGATGGGAATAAAGCCGATATCAAACGTGGACGAGAAGCTAAAAAAGCTGTTCGGAATCGCGATGTCATCCTATTTTGGAGGCAGAGTAGAGTGTAAGATGAGAAAGACACCGGTAAAGGTAACTTACTTAGACTTTACAAGCATGTATCCTACGATATTTACTCTAATGGGCTTGCAGCAGTTCTTGACAACAAAAGAAATAGAGTATCACGATGATACCGAAAACGTTAGAAATTTACTTCGTGATGTCAAGCTAGCAGACCTGAAAGAGCCTAAATTTTACAAAAATTTATGGGTATTCTGTAAAGTAAAGCCTAATGGTGATGTGCTTCCGATAAGAACTACATATGACGATAAGAACCAGAACATCGGTATGCCTTACGCTACTTCTACAGAAGAGCTTTATTATGCGCTGCCAGACCTGGTTGTTTCTAAGCTGATAACCGGCAAGACTCCGGAAATAATAGCAGCTTGGAGAGTCGAAGCGGTAGACAAACAAGAATCGCTTAAAACCTCTAAGATTCTAGGGTTAGAAATTAATCCCTTAAAGGACGAAATATTCAAAAAGCTTATCGAGGAGAGACAACGAATAAAGAAAACCGACGACATAAGACAGAAAGCGATTAAAATAGTGGCAAATGCCGCTAGCTATGGAATATTCGTAGAACTTAACCCCGAAGATGACGATGAAGAGCTAAGTGTGTATTCTGGGTCTGAATTTGATGAGTTTAATGTATTCGAAAAGCCAGGAAAATACTTTAATCCGATAATCTCGGCTCTTCTTACATCTGGTGCGAGGCTTCTTCTAGGAGTGTGTGAGCCAATCTTGAATGAAATAAACAAAAACTACTATTATTGTGATACCGACGGCATCTTTGTTGATCCAGAAGCAGTTAATACATTACAGTCCTTCTTCGATTCGATTAACCCATACGAAAATGTAGAGCATTTGTTAAAAGTGGAATCGGATAATGTCTGGTTCTACGGAATAAGCTCCAAAAGATACGTTCTTTATCATATTAACGAAAATAAAATCACAATAGACGGAAAAAGCAATGACAAAAGCTATTCTCTACACGGCTTAGGCTACATACTAAATCCATTCGGAAAATCCGAGGAATGGCAGAAGCAGATATGGGAAGACATACTAAAACTCGTATATAACCAGATTAGCGCAGATGAGTTTTATAGAAAGTATGATAGTTTCTTCGTACTATCTAAGATGGCCGTTTCAAATAAAGAGTTAATGAAACGTCTAGCAAAGAAACTGAATCGGCATAAACCGTATAACGGGCAGATAAAGCCGTTCAACTTCTTTTTTGTCGGTGTAGGAGCTAATCAAGACATAAAACCAATAATGCCGTATAGTGATGACCCTCAAGCCGCGGTATACAGTGACTTTATGGATTATAGCACTGGAAAAGTTATGAATGGCGTAGAGTATTTTCAAAAACTTAGCGATGTACTTTACTCTTATTGTAATCACAAAGAAGCCAAGCTAGATGGAGATACCGGTTTGCTTAATAGAAGACACGTAGAGATAGATGGCATCCGATACATAGGCAAAGAGACCAATAAGCTAGAAGAAAATAGTGTTACACTCTCACAGCCATACACAAATGCATATGGTTACAAAGAGCTTGAAGAGAAATTACTTTCGGTAAGCCCAAAAGATACAAAAACGATTGGAGTAAATAAAATGACGCTTTGGAAAATAAAGAAACGTATTAAGCAGCATAAACCGTTACACTTGTCTAGGAAAATTCGAGACAAACTTCTTAAGTTAAATTAGATAAATAAAGAGATAAAAAGAAGATAAGATGATTAAACTATATGCGAAAACCTAATCGCATGATTATTATTTTGATAGTTATAGCTCTAATTTTTTTTAGTATATCTAAGGTTTCTGCACAAACAACTGGACCTGAATACGACGAACAAATAGGTTTAACATTTACACAAGACTGGACTTCTCTTTCATATAATGTCACAGCTATCGCACAAACAGATGCAAATGGTTACGGTCCAGACTACTTATTAAATGGCTTATCCAACGAAGGTTATTGGTACCAAGTTGGAGTTTCATATAACTGGGTCGGTTCAGGTTATTCTAATTCAGGATTCCAGATGGGGTATAATGTATTTGGGCCGACTTGCGACGTCATTTATCCAAGCATTGGCGGAGGAGGGGGAATATCATTTTCTGGCACTGTAAATTCAGGAGATATAATAACTCTCTCTATTTATTTTGATGTTAATGGCAACGTTACAATGTTGGCAAAAGATATTAACACTGGCTCTTATGCATTTACTAGTTATTATGCATATGGTGCAACACAGTTCTTTGGAAACTCGCACTATAATTATGGAGTTTCAAATTCTTGTGGAGAATGGACTGGTTTGATGACAGAATGGTATCATTTTAACCCGTACTATGGAAATGAACAAACTGTAACTTATATCCCACATGGTAGTGTTCCAACATCAGGAATACTTTGGATTGATGAATTTCAAAATAATACAAAACAGCCCGTTTTTCCAGAAGAAAATTCTGGTGTAATAACTTCAGGAACTTTATCATATGAAGGTGCATATGCTTCCTATTCAAACGGGGACTTCGTTACTGGGGGGCAAAGTACTAGTCCGCCTTCTAGCTATACAACCAATTTCTATGAAACTGGTTTACCACTAAATACTAGATGGAGTGTCTATTATAACAATATCTTAAACACTTCTTTGTCTAATTTAATTTCATTTACTGGCATAAGTGGACCGTTTTTGTCTACTGTCCCTACAGTTAGAATTGGTTATTGTAATTACACCTCCAATACTCAAAATGTATACGTACAAGCGGGAAGCACAGAGTACATAACTTTCACAAAAACGTGTGAACAGAACTTGACAACCTCATTTTTTGAGTCTGGATTGCCTAGTTATTTAAAATGGAAAGTTACATATAATGGAATACCAGAAAGTTCCGGAATAGGGGATTCCTTCATAAATTTTACAACTGCTCCTGGCGATTATTCCTACGAGATAACTCAATTTAGTTTACCCAACACTTCAAATGGATGCAATATAACGTATACTCCTTCACCAATTGGAGATTATGCTAACGCAGGTTCTCAGATTCAGATAGTTTTCTCAACAGTACAAAACTGTCCAGGAGGTCCTGTTATAGGTTCTGGTTCTAGTTTTGGTATTATAGATTACTCTCTGGCTATCGGAATTCCTGGTGCCGCGATAGCTGCCGGATTAGTTTTCTTTATAAGAAGCCGTAGGAATAAAACGAGTAAAACAACATCTGAACCCATAAAACTAAAAATATCAAACGAAGAGACCGTCTCTGCTCCTATAATCAAAAGTAAACCTGCAGATTTGAATAAAAAATTAAAATTGGTAAATGCTAAAATTGAACTGACTAAGTTAAAATTAAAAGTAAATAAAATAGAAGGAGAAATAAAAAATCCTCTTAAACGCAAAAAGAAAAGATAAAAGAGATCCTAATCTACTTTTTCTTTCCGCTTATCCACATCAATAAAATGGCACCAAAGAAGATTATAATTATTCCTAAAAACACCAGAATCCATGATATTCCGACTGAAGACGTACCAGAAATTATGAATCCAGGTGGAGGAGATATCACTGCAGTTTGAGCTATAAGTGGCATCGCAAGACCGAATAATAAAACTATTACACCTAGCACAATTATAACAAAAGAAAGTCGTATAAGACCTATATAATTTTTCCGGTTCATATGATTATGTTTAGTTGTAGAAATATAAAGATAATTTTAAATTAGAAAGTTAATTTAATTATATTATAAGAATCAGAAAGGATAAATGAAGGGAAGATGATTAAATTATATGGCAAATAACGGCGTAATCGCTTTGGTTATAGTCATGCTAATAATCGCGGGTTTTGCTATTGCACTATCGCTCGGAGTCTTGCCTTCTATTAATTCTTCTAATAATTCTGTAACTGGACAATCAGGTAGTGCCGTGTCGAGTTGTCTGAATCAAGTAAATAGTGCACTAACAATAGGAAGTACAAAATTAGGACCGGGTGCGACTGTAACAATCGTTAGTGCAGGTCAAACCGTATTCTATTACAAGAGTAACCAAACAGTAGCCAATGATATAGAGAACTGGAAATCAACGTGGCTCTCTGATCTTGAAGAAGGGGGAGCGTATATTAACAACGATGTTGCTTCGATTTCTTCTAACGGTTCAATCGGCTCAATCGCTGCAGTCGGAATCGTTATTCAGGTTGTTGTAAGTGGCACATCGGTTTTCCCAGTTTTATGTAATAGTAATGGAGAATTATTGGGCGGTTCTAAGACCCTTATAGACTCTGGATTTTTAAATGCAGGTTAGCTATACTTTCATTTCAAAGGTTGTGTAGCTTAGTTATCTATCTGGAGGAGAATTCACAACCGGATTCTAGATTTCTAAAAAATCAAATTAATAGCGATTAATTTATCTCGGACAGTCTGCCGAAGCAGTTGATGATGACCCATTTAGACAACCCATCGAAGCAAAAATTTGTGTGCCCAAACTAGTAGTTTCACTGTACCAAATGGACATACTTAGATTGTATAACACACTTCCGCTTGTAGAGCACGTACCGGGTATGATTATAATTGTCGACTGCCCACTAGGAACCAAAGCAGTACACGGACTAGATGACGTGCAAGTTATAAACTTATTGGGGCCAGATATACCATTCATATCATACGAGTTTCCAACACCATTAAGACCAGTTGATGCAATTACTGAAGCATTAAGTAACGTAACCGCCGTGCCAGCACCGTTTCCTAATTCAATATAAAAAGCAGTTGCATTACAACCCTGTGCCAAAACTGTAAATGGAGCAAAACCAGTTGCCTCGTATTTTCCAACGGTAACGGGAGTAAAAATTCCTAATGCATATAGAACCCCTGCTATAGCTACGATTGCTATAATAATAATTAAATATTTTAATTTAGATGATTTTTTTGGGAGTTGCATGGGTTGCTGAGGTGTTTCATCTACCATAAATAAGTGATATGTTTAAACTATAAAAAGTGTTATATTTTTGAGAGCTGGGCTAAAAAGGTAAACTTTTTGTGAGTTATCTATATCCCCATAATATTTGCCCCCGACCGGATTTGAACCGGTGTCTTCGCCTTCGCAGGGCAATGTTCTGTCCAAGCTAGACTACGGGAGCATACCGGATAATTACTTTTATAAGATTAATATATTCGAATCATTCTTACTAAGGCTGTTGGAAAGCGAAGAAAAATTTGGCTCTAAGTCAGGGCTCCTTAGGGTATTAGGTTTTGATTGGAAGAGCAGACCGCCCGCAATATCGAAGAAAGCAGAGCGGATCAGACTAAGAGGGCTTCTTACCGAAGATCTTAAAAAAGCTATAATAACTTCAAGGCAGCAGATTTATTCTCAGCCATCTGCTTATCCAGACAAAGCTAGCGTTGCCAGGATGCTTTTTGGGAATATATCGGCCAATATATCTAGAAATACTTTTTATCGCCGAGTTTCTGAGACCGTACTAAGACGCTGGATGTATGATGGTACGATTTATGATATAGTTAATGAGGCAGGGACTGGAGCCGCGAGAGAAATAAGAAAGTCAACCAGACTTGGTCGTGTTCTTGGTATGGATACTTCTGGGTGGGCGCCGGCTGGGGGTAATGTTGTTTTAAAACCCACTATGAATGAAACGGCAGGACTATTGGCAACCGCCCTTATAAACAACTCTGCGTATGATCGATTTAAGTTCCGAAACTACACGGAAGACATGGATTATTTGGGTGCGTTTCTCGGTCCGGGCAAGAGACTTGTGGCTAGGGGTGGAACAGGAAACAAGTTTGGCTTTGAAAGGAGCCCGCATAGCGTGGCTTATGCAGATCGTCTTATTGATATGACAAAGAAGCCCGGCTTATTGAATAGTTTATTAAGAAATCTTGGAAAAGGAATGAAAACGGCTTCTAAGATAGTCTTTGGAGAACTCGCTACGGTAGGTGGCGTTCAACTTTTACTTTATTATATCGCGCCACAGAGCATATTCCAAGCGGTGTATAATGCTTTTAATTCTTCGATGGGACCTCCATCGAATATTATTCCTTTTGAAATAATCTCTGGTGCGTTTTTGCTCGCATATCCAATATATACTCTTCTTGGAATTGGAGATGGTTGGGCGGAGTATAAGCATGCACTAAATTTATATAAACACAGGAGAAGTGCCTAAACTTCTGAACATAAAGTTGATAGCTTATTAATTTATTTTAGCTTCAATTCTTTCTTTTCTTTAAGTATTGCCTCGATTCTCTTTTCAAGAGGGGGGTGCGTTGAAAAAAGATTTAGTAATGAGTGACCACCAAAATTATTTACTATAAATAAGGAAGAGTAGGCGCCTGGCTGTGGGTTATTTTGTCCCGGCATTGGAGAGCGCCTTCCCATACCAAACGGGCTTCTGTTGGCTGTCGCTACTGGCTTGCTTATTTTTTCAAGGGAAGAGATAAGCTGGTCTGGTTTCTTTACCAGCCTTACACTACCGATGTCAGCATAAAGTTCCCTAGATCTTGATATTCCCAACTGAACGAATGTCGCTCCAATTGGGACCAATATCGCTGCCACTATCAGTAAGATACCGTTGTTATTCCTATTATTAGTCCCGCCCATCAATTCTGACATCAAAATAATGTTACCTAGATACGATATTATTGTCGCGATCGTAGCTGCTATTGTACAGACAAGGATATCTCTGTGGGTTATATGGCTCATTTCGTGGCCCAAAACGGCTTCCATTTCACCGTCATTCAGCATCTCTAGGATGCTCCCTGTCGCGACCACTACGGCGTGGTTTTGGTCCCTCCCAGTAGCGAACGCGTTTGGTGAAGGAGAATTCATTATGCCGACTCTCGGCATCGGTATACCAGCTTCTTCTGCTACTTTTTTGACCAAATCATAGAATCTTGGGTTATCGTCTCTCTCTATAAGTTTTGTCCTTGTCATTTTTATTGCGAGGTAATCGCTTTTGTAGTACGAAAAAACGTTCATGCCTATCGCTAACGCCAAGAACAAGGACATTATCGGCAGGACATCACCCAAAAGATATCCGACGAGCGCACCAAAACCGACCAGTATAAGCGATAGTATCGAGAACAAAAGCAGTATCTTAAGCGCTGACATAGGTATATTTATCATCACCCTTGCTTATAAAATCTTTCGCTTTACTTTCTTTTTAACAAAGCTTCTACACTTTTTATGTAATTCGAGTAATTATAGCCGAAATTTTCTGCAAAAGAAATCAGCTGTATGGGAGATTTCACATCGTCAATGTCGCCTGCAAACGATACATAAAGGGTATGCACGCTGTAATCGTTGCATAATCTTCCATTTATCAGGAAGTTCTTATACGTACGGAAAAATTCATCAGATTCTACGAGAGACTTTAATTTGAATATCACGAACATACCGTTTTCTTTTAGTTTCGAACAGAGTCCTTTGTTCAGCAGGAAACCGTTCTTGTCCAGGTCTGTTATTGCGTCTGCTTTGCCTTTCTGTATCACGAATTCATAGTCTTTTCCATCGTACAGTTTAAGGTCAAAAGGCGCGGTATCGCTGATTTCTTTGATAATATCTTTTTCGATATAGAATATGTCGCTGAATCCGAGGGTTTTTAGTCTCTCTGCGAGTTTTTCGTCCCTTTTCTTTATTAGGTCGACGTACATATAACTTCTAAACAGGCAAAGACTTATATATAAATAAGCTTAGACTTGTATAATAAATACAGATTATGGCAGAAAGAAGCAATCCGGTGGCCGATGCACGCCTTTTTAGAAATATCTACATATGTAGGAACTGCAATGCCAAGATGAGAATCTCAAACCCGAAACTGCTTAGACCGATGCAAGTCAAGTGCAGACGCTGTGGCGGTCAAGCCCTAAGACCGAAGCACAAGGAATTAAGAAAACTCAAGGTCTAGGCGATTATGTCCCTTGAAAGTTTCTTTCTAGCCAACGAAAACAATATTCTGGCTTTGATAGTCTTTGCGATATTGATCGCTTTCGTAGTGATAAACCGTAAAAAATTCGCGGTGGAGGCGAAAATATTCTTCATATACAGGAGTAAGTTAGGCCTCAAGGTGATGAAGAGCCTGTCCAGATTCAAGAGGACCATAAATATCTTTGCAATAATAGGCGTCATCGCAGCGGTGGGAACGATAGCTTTCATGTTGTACCTGCTCGTCCCTTATCTTGAGCTGATGATCAGTCATCCCTCCACGACGCCGGCTGGTTTGCAGCTGGTACTACCTGTTTCTGGAGTTCCAGGTGTTTTTGGCGTGCCGATATTTTATTGGTTGATAGCTATAATAGTAGTAGTCGCTCTGCACGAAGGTGCACACGGGGTAGTGGCTCTTTCTAGGAAGATAAAGATAAAGGCGTCCGGATTCGGGTTCTTCCTCGCGTTTTTACCCCTTGCTTTCGTTGAGCCGGAAGAAAAAAGCTTCGCAAAAGCAAAGCGCTTTGACAGGTTGAAGGTGCTTTCTGCAGGGTCTTTTATAAATTTGATAATCGGTGTGATTTTTCTGGTTGTCTATATATTAATGTCGAATTACCTGATAGCCGCGCATGCAGTGTCTTTTTCCCCACTATTGCTGAACATTTCAAGCGTCGTAGCGGGTGGACCCGCGTATAATGCTCTGTTGCCGCCGAATACGTTGATAACGAAAATAAACGGTAACCAATTCTTCACGGTGCAGCAAGCCGAAGGCAACCTGAGTGTGACGCCAGGACAGTATGTCAATCTTACTACCTCTTCTGGTCAAGTTTATTCTATCAAGACTATATATAATATCTCTTCTGCGACAACCACCCATAGTTATATAGGAATTTCCGGGGAATTCATACAGCAGAATTACAGCCAGTTTCCGATAGTGCCTATAGGACAGGGTGTATACCCGAATAACAACCTACCGGCTCAGACAGGATACTGGTTCGATGGTCTTTTCCTTTGGATCGCATTTATATCGCTTGGTTTGGGGTTAGCCAACTTTTTACCGATATTTTACATAACCGACGGCTGTAAGATAATGAACGAGCTTTTGGGTTATGTGATAAAAGACAAGAAAAGGCTTCTCAAGGTCACGAACGCGGTCATAATCGCCTTCTCGGTTCTTTTCCTGCTGCTTACGCCCCTCGGAACTCTTCTGTTTTCGGTCATTTAATGATAGGATTATATATTAACATCGTAAAGTAATCGTATGGCGAAGAAAAAGACAAGGTCTAAAATAAAAAAGAGAATTTCTAAGAAGATAAAAAGACCAGATAAGACAAAGTCGATCAAAAAGGCGCAGAAGCCGCAGAAAGTCATCGTAAACGTTAATAAGTTGCTTACGACGGAAGAGGCCATAAAATACGTGATAGACCTCGGAGGGGAGAGCGGGCTGAACATATTCAAGTACCTAATCTTCCACGGCCCGATGGAAGAGAACATTCTGGCGAGAAAGCTGAAATTCGAGAAAGCAAATGCGATAAGGAAGTTCCTTTACAGACTATACAATAAAAATCTAGTCTCTTACACCAAAAAGAAGAAAGGAGCTAAGGCTTGGTACACGTACTATTGGAAAGCAAACCCGGAGAGACTGGTGTTCTTGATCAAAAAAGAGTACGAGGACGAGATAAAACAGGCCAAGAAATCGATAGACCTCAACAAAGCGAACGATTTTTACATATGCGAAAATTGTAACAGACAGTACGACCTGAACAAGGCGCTGGAAAACGACTTTAGGTGCGCCAACTGTAATGGGATGCTCGCGCACATGGAGATATCTCAGATAGTCGGAGAAAAAGAAGGCCGTATAGGTTTTCTTAACGATAAGATAAAGAAGATATCAGAACTTATAAAAATCAAGTAGATTAACCGACGGAAACCAGGTTACAATTCTTGTTAACGTACACCGTAGGAGAGACATTGCAGAGCGAGGAATTAACAGAAGAAGATATCGCACAGGAATAACCGTAACCGCTGATATTTCTAGCTGCGCAGAAAGAGCTGCCGTTGTAGTTACCCGAAGTAATGTTCTGGCATATAAGTTCGCAAAGCCCTATCGATACCGTCCTGTGGTTTTCTCCAGTGTTGGTGTAAAACCAGGCGGCTGCAGCCACCAATAAGACCAGTATTATCAGAACGATCGCATTTGCCCTGTCCATTGTTATTTTAGCTCCCCGAAACTATAAATATTATAGGCTTTAATTAGATTTTAAGGCATTTATATCATCGTATCAATTAAACCTATATGCAGAGAAGAGCCTCGGCGATAGTCCTGAAGAACGATATGGTTCTCATGGTAAAGCTGAAAGAGCAGGATAGATTATTGCCAAGAGCGACATGGGTCTTCCCTTTCATCATAATAAACGATGATAGCAGCCCCAGGAAGGCGGTAAACGATTTTTTGAACCTTTTGAACATAGAATACTCGTTGACAGAGAAAGTTTTCAAGTATAACCCGAGCGAAAACCCAAAATTGACATATTTCTTGTACGTCGCAGAATATAGCAGGGGGGAACCAGAGGTGTCTAGCTTCTTCCAGGCCTATAAGTGGGTTCCGATAAGGGATATAACGGCATATTCGACCTCTTTCATGGACTCGAGCGTATCTAGCTACCTGAACGAACTAGCAGAAAAGGCAGAAAAGTTTGAAGAATAGATATATTTACCCGTATATATCTGAACCCTGTGGTTTTTCCTCTTTCTGGGTTACGACTCTTTTCAGCATGTCATTTATCTTAGATAGTGTTTTCTTGTATTCCGACACAAGTTCTGTGGTATCGACCTTTAGGCTGGTCAACTTTCCTATGGTAGCAATCAGTGCTGCAGCGGCTAGGCCGTCTGGTATCTCTGAATGTGTCTCTGCCATTATTACGGTGACAGGTGTCTTGGTCGCTTTCGCGGCTAGAATCAACGCCGCGTTTAGTCCCACCATGGCGCCTTCTTCTAGTTTTTTAGTGTCTGGGATGTTCATGTCTTTTTTATTTGATACGAAGTATACGTCACTGGTCTCCTTTCCTTTTTCTATCGCCAATCCATCGAGTGCTATTATACCTTTTGAAGAATATTTTTTATACAGGTCAAAGATCTCTGGGATGAACACGTTTATAGCCTTCTGCGGCAAGGGTACTTCCGAGGTTATAAATATTGCTCCGCCTCCCTCTAAGATACGTATCGGAAAACTTATCTCACCGTTGTTTATTATAGCGACCGGCGCGTCCGTTTCCAGCTCAAAATAACCTATTTGTTTTAGTGCACCTTTCTCTTCCAGGTATCTAACCGCCAGTACCGATATGTAACCTACGGTCTGAAACGCGGTTATGATATAACTACCAGTACTAGGCTCCTTTGTAAAATGAAACCTTGTCATATTAGAATTTTACCACCATAGTATATAAAAGCTTCGGACAAAATCGAATCAAATTATATTTTAGGAAGAACGTAGATGAAGTTTATTATCGTCATTGCGATGGCTATGACAAAGACTGTGGTCCAGTATTTTTTATTCCAATGGTATACTTTGTAGCCGTCGAGCGGGTTTATAGGTAGCATATTGAACGCGGCCAAGTAAAAATTGATGTAAGAGCCGAGCCCTGCGACCAGTATAAGAAACGCGTAGATATAAGTTGGGAAATAATTAAACGTGGAGAAGAATACCAAGAAAAGACCGAAAAATATAAAACCAAAGATTATGTTTATCCTGGGGCCAGCCAATGATATTATCCCGTATCTTTTTGTGAACCCCTTCGGGTCTAAGTATGGTTCACGAGGGTCCGGCTCAAAGTAAGTTGCACCGGGAGCAGCGAATATGAAGCCGAAGAACGCCGTTACTAGTGCCAGGACAACCCCCCAAGTCCAGAGCCTGAACTCTGCATGATATCGATATTTCTGCGCGGTGAACTTATGCATGAGTTCGTGCATTATGAATCCGCAGCCGAGGACTATCGCCGCGGCAGCGAAGACCACTAAAAAGTCCAGGCTAGTTATGCTATTGTCAAGGACGTATGCGAATGCCAGGGAAAGTACGAGCCACGCTATTAGTATATTCTCAACCTCTACCCTGGAAAATCGTTTTGAGAAGTCGGACAGAGCCTTGGCTATGCTTTTTTTATTTTTTATTACCGCCATATACCTACCTTGAGTATCTTGTTATATATATCCAGCAACTCGTCTATCTCGAAAAAGAACACTTTTCTTTTTAATATGTCTTCATTTATCCCCTTCAACCTTTCTCTTATCTCCTCTTTGGAGTGCACAGCCATCTTTTCACGGCTGTCTAGCAGGGCAGAATAAAAGTTTTTCTTCTTGTGCTGGAATATGACGCGGCAGAACGATAAAAACCCCTTATTTATCTCGATATTCTTTGGTTTTACTTCTAGCACGACAGAGTCCACGGAAGGTGTAGGTCTAAAGCACTTTTTGTTTACGTTCATCAGCTTTTTTATATCTGATGTATACTGTGAGAATACGGTCAGCATCGAATAATCTCTGATGCCAGGTATCGCGAGCATCCTTTCTGCGAATTCTTTCTGGTACATAAGGATCGCAACAGAACCGCGGTGTGCATTGAGAAAATACACTATTTTTGTTGTTATTGGTGAAGATATAGCGTATGGAAGGTTGGATACTATCTTATTTGCGCTTTCTGGGAAATCCACTTCAAGAGCGTCTCCGTGCACGAACTCCACATTGTCGAACTCTGCCAGGTTCATCTTTGAAGTATCCAAAAGGTTAAGATCGCGCTCTATCGCGTATACTTTTTTGGCTCTCGATGCAATCTCCTTGGTCAATCTGCCGTCCCCACTCCCTATTTCAATCACTATGTCGGTCTTCGTTATTGCCGCACGTTCTATTATAGCGCGAAGTACGTTGGGGTCTCTTAGAAAGATTTGCGTATTCCTCATATCAGTATTTTAAGGATCTGTCCATTTTTTACCGGCTCATCGTTCTTTATCTTCAGACCGGTTCTGCAGTCTATCGCTCCCTTGTACTTTTCTACAAGGTCTGAGTGTATCATTCCAGCTACGTCTCTCGGTGTCGCGTTCTCTTTTACTATGTACGCGTCTGGAAGGATCCTGCCCCTGCCATCGGTGAGTCTTTTTTCGTCTTCTACCGTAAAAACCACCTTATTTTTGTCTATTTCTAGGACGAGTTTGTTTAGAATATCCTGCACACCAGTACTTCCGTTGGTCGTTATTATTTTATTTACTATGTCTATCGCACGAAGCTGGTCTTTGTTTAGCTCTTTTAGTGGTGCTATCTTATTTTGATGGTAGCGGATAAAACCATGTTTTTCTGCTTCCTTTACGGTTAATTCGGCGGCGGCCGAACACGCGATAAATTCGTACTTGAACCTGGACCTCAGCTTTTCCAGTTTTTCGTTTAGGTTTTGAGCAGCATCCATCTTGTTGCAAGCGATTATAATGGGTTTGTCTTTTTCGATCACGTAATCGCTTATTGTCGCTGCTGATTTTTCATCCAGGACTTTTATAGAGAACTTTTTAATGACCTCTTTTACGGTTTCTAGTCTAAATTTAAGACCAGAGAGGTTCTTGTATACCGCTTCTGATATTTCTTCTCCCGTTCTCATTTTTGCTCTTAGTATTATGCTCTTTATCCATAGGGACAACTCGTTTTTGACCATTTCTATGTCCTTCGCAGAATCATATTCTGTAGTTGGGGAACCTGCTCCGTTTGTTTTACCAGAAATATCAATGACCTCTATGAGAGCATCTGCTTCCATTGCGTCGCTGAGAAACTTATTACCAAGCCCTTTTCCGACGCTGGCTCCTTCTATAAGGCCGGCAACATCTATTATTTCCAAAGGGACGTGTCTTATGCCGTCGAGGCACGGTGCGTTGTGCGGGTTACATTTCGTGCCGAATTCTTTTTCAGGGCAATTTACCGTTATATAACCAACCCCTTTGTTCGGTTCTATCGTTGTAAAGGGACGGTCTTCTATCTGTACTTCTTCCAATGTGAGTGCCTTGAAAAAAGTGCTTTTTCCGACGTTCGTCCTCCCGATTATACCTACTTTCATATCAACATGATTAGTGAAGAAAGAGCCAGACTAGTCGCCAGGAAGATGACCTGGTATTCTACTATCTTTACAAAGTCCGATTTCAAGACGCTGTGGAACGCAGACAATACAAGGTTAGCTACTATTATTATACCGGCGACGAGAAAATAGCCGTCGCTGTTTATGGCGAAGAAGAACGCCAGTATAGCTACCTCTATTAGGATCGTAGGCACGGCAAAAATCTTCTCTATTTTAATCCTTTTCGAAGCATTTTCTATCTCAGACTCTGTATATGTCCCAATAAAATAGCCGACCGGGAACGATGCAGAAACGAGCAGTAATAGCAGCACATTGCTTATTATTCCGAGCATTAAATTTAGTATAAATACATTAATAAATACGTGTGACTTAAGAACATAATCATTTATGAGATTGTCCGTGCGGGAAGACTCAGAACTTGAAGAAGAAAAACGCGTGGTTGCTTCAAATAGTCTATATCACTTTTTTAGGTTTATCTCGAAAAATTTTATAGCTTTCATAGTCAGCATATTCTTGGTAAGGTTCTTGGGTGCGACTAACTACGGTGTTTTTACAGTAGCTACGATTTACTGGGGGCTCTTCCTCATGCTGTTTACCTTCGGATGGGCGAATGCAGTACAGTACGGGATAGCGAAATATCGTGCGAACAATAAGTTCGGTTTCCTAGACTGGCTCGTAAAACACTATTTGAAGATACTCACGCTGAGCTCGATAGCAGGTTCGATTGTGATGTTTTTGCTGGCAGGACCGATAGCCTCTGCATACAGGTCGCCACAGCTAGGTAGTCTCATCGAAATCCTGGCGGTGGGATTGGTTTTCTATGCGCTCGTAGAAAGCTTTACGACGAACGTGTTCATAGGATACCAGAAAATGAAGTATACTTTTTTGATGGGCGTCACTTTCGATGCACTAAGGCTTTTGCAAGGCGTCTTAGTAATAATAGGTTTCGGGCTTTTGGGGGTGATCGCATTTTACGACGTGATATATGTTATAATCACGGTGCTCGCCCTATACTTTATCTATAAGTTGTTGAGGCTGCATAAAGTCAAGAAAGAACTCCCGGCTCCAGAAAAAGATTTAAAGGAATTCAGAAAATACAACGTATTTTCGTATGTAAGCAATTTGATATCTTACTTTTATGGTTCCGCCATAAGCCTTTTTTTGGGGATATTCGCACCAAGCCTGGCCTCAGTTTCTTTCTATACAGTAGGTTTACAGCTAGCCACTCTGATAAGCATGCCGGCAACATCGCTCACCGCAGCTTTTTTCGCGACCAATACAAAATACTTTGAAAAAAGACAGTATACAGAGCTTTACAGGTTCTTAAAAGTTCTTTTAAGGTATATAGCTATGGTTACTATACCACTCGCAGTCGGGGGCATAGCAGCCGCCGGGCCGCTTATAACGTACTTTTATCGTTCGGCTCTTTCTAATTCGACAATCCCTTTCATAATAATAATAATCTCGATGTTGATGACAGCAATGTTCCTTCCATTGACAAGTTTTGTGAGCGCGATAGGAAAACAAAAATATTTTATGTATTCCAGCATAGCTGGTGCAGTTGTCGCCATATTAGCGACGGTTATTCTTATGCCACCCTTTTTGCAGAACGGCGCGGCTTTGGCCTTTTTCTTATCCAGCCTAGCGATATTAGTAACAAGCCTTTATTTCGCCTCCAAGTACATAAAGATAATTTTACCTTATAGTGATATCGCTAAAGTGACCATCGCCTCGTTGCTTATGGGCTTGTTTATATATTTTACAGACAGAGCCATACCCTTAGCATTTCTTCCGTGGGTTCTTATAGTAGGGGTGATAATATACATTTTTATAATATATATCATGGAAGTGCTCACAAAGGAGGATATCTCCTTCTTCTTAAAGCTGACGAAACTAGACAAGTTTTTCGCGAAAATAACAAACAGGTAAAATACTTTAATATTTTGATATAAACAGAATTATATGGACCTTGGAATAAAAGCAGTTAGATTGGATTTCGATGAAAAGACATACAAACTCTATGCCGATGGTATTGAAGTGCCTAGTAGAGTAAGAAAATTGGAGGAAATGCGCGACGTACTTCTAAATCAGAACTTTCTAAATAGCAAAAACAAAGACGATATTTTGTATTATATGTTTAGAGCCGCCGGAGAAGAAAAGAATCGTGCTGCATTCCAGACCAATAATCTTCTTCATGAAGTCACCGTCATGAATAATTATGACCTTGGCGGCGAATTCAATAAAACTTTTGGTCACTATCACCCCATATGCAAGAACAATCTTTCTTATCCAGAGATATACGAGGTAATATACGGCGAGGTTCTGTATATAATGCAGAAAAAGTGTGATGATGGGCACTACGATGTTAAACTTGTACATGCAAAAGCCGGTGACAAAGTCATAATGGAACCTAATTATGGCCACATTTCTGTAAACATAGGTAAAACACTGCTAATAGAATTGGACATGCGCGTTAATTTTGAAGCCGATTATCAGTCCATAAAGGATGTGCATGGAGGAGCAGTTTACGTAACCGATAAGAAAAACGTAATAATAAACCAAAATTATAAGAACGTCTCCATAACTCATACAAATGCGAAGAAGATACGCTTTTTGGACGCGAAGAAGAGACTGTATGATGAGTTTATAGCGCACCCAGAACGCTTCGATTTCCTGAATGACCCAGAATTACTTCTTCGGAGGCACGACGAGCAGGGTCTAGCTAGCTAGTAATTCTATGAATAAGGGCGGCAAAGTTTACAGATTACTCAATAGTATTTTTAAACATATAATCCATGCAAAGGCAGGAAACGTTGAAAGGCTCTTTGTTTATATAAAATTAATAAAAAATTGGAGGTATTACCTTTTAATCAGACTAGGTTTAATAGACCGAAGAAAAAACACCAGACTTTTCTTAAGGAGCGGAGGAAGTATACTTTTTAGAGAGGGAAACGAAGGACAATTTCGGTATCTAGTGGCAAAAGAATTGCTTAAGAACAAAAATATCAAAATAGACAGAATAGACGAGCACACGTGCCTGGTACATCTGGATAGGGCGAAAATCATCATTCCATACGAAAATCTTCCGCTTATCTACGCAAATTTCGTGATAGGCGAATATTCTAAAGTAAATGCTGATGGAAAAATTGTGGTAGATATAGGCGCCAACGTCGGTGATACGCCGCTCTATTTTTTAAGATACAAAAATGCGCGGAAAGTCATTGCGATAGAACCGAACGAGGAAGCCTTTCGGATCCTTAAAAAGAACATAATTTTAAATAAATTGGGAAGTCGATGTATTCCCCTCAGATGCGCGGCCGGCGCTGTTAAAGGTAATATTTACATAAAAAAGGGTGGTTTTTTGTTGTTTGAATCCATCCATAAGAATAACCTTAAGAAGGGTTTAAAAACACGGGTTTTGACGCTGGACGAAATCATCGATAGATTCAAACTGAAAGACGCAATCTTGAAGCTAGATTGTGAGGGTTGTGAAGAAGATGTGATCAATTATTCGAAAATAAGCACTCTGAGGAAATTTGAACAGATAATAGTGGAGACTACAAGTAAGGAAATAAAAAAGAAACTGAGCGCCGCTGGTTTTAACGCGAAAATACCGTTTCTGCACCCAGACATAATCTATGCCGTAAGGAAGCGCTTGAAAACGTGATTTGATTGTTATCATATTGCAATGTGAAAGATTTAAAAGCACAAACATTTTCCTTATACTATTAAATCACTTATGACCGAAGAGGACCCACTAAAAAAGATAGAAAACGAGATAAAACAGGCCGAAAACAAGGTCGGTGGCGAGATAGAAGCCGAGAATGCCAGGCTAAAAAAAGAGATCGAGGACTTAAAGCGAGAACAAGCAAGAATAAAACAATTAAGGAGCGAGAATAAAAAATTAGAGCAGATGAACCCTGCGAAGAAAGAAAAGATAACCGAAGTTGAAGTACAGATCAATCTTGATTCTTTCAACAAGACTCTCGGAATTTTATACAATATTTTCATCAAGAAAAGAGTATTATTTTATATTTTGCTTATACTCGCCGTAATAATAGGGATAGTTATACGTTCCGCGAGCTTGCCGGCCCTCGGTGCTTCTCCATTGATAGGGAACAACTATCTGAACGCAGGAGGATCGCTGACAGGTCTAGACCCGTACATATTTTATATAAATACCAATTCTATAATCGCTACCGGAAACGTGCCGGTCGTGCAGCACCTAGAATATTTGCCGTTGGGTCTCGTTTCTAGGTCAGACCCACTTATAATATCTTTCTTCGATGCTTATATATTCAGGTTGATGCAGCCGTTCGTGCCGGGGGCTACATCGATGACATGGGCGATGTTGTATCCTGTTATCGCGGCGGCGTTCGCTACGATCCTTCTTTTCTTGATCTGTCTGGAGATATTCAATAGCTATAGTATAGCCTCGTTGAGTGCATTCGTATTCCCTGTGTTTCAGACCCTACTAAACAGGACTACCGCAGGATTTTCTACGAAAGACGCTATGGGGTTCCTTTTCATACTATTGACGATATATTTCTTGGCTAAAGCGATACGGTCGAAAGACACCCGATCTAAGGTATTATATGGTTTCCTGATAATGTTTGCTACCGGTCTTACAGCGGCGACGAGCGGATTCTCGAAGTTTGTAGAGTTCATAGTCCCTATAGTCTATATAATAATGATTCTGCTGGATTATGCAAAGAGAGGGGATCTATACTCTTTTCTTCCGTTCGGATTTTTCTTAGGAATTTGGGCTAGTATAGTTACGACGGGGGGTCCACTCACTACGTACTTACTAGACAGCATTCAGTTTTATCCCATGTATCTTTGTTATATCATGGTCTTGTTCAAATTATTTGTTTATGATAAATACAAGCAAAAATTAAAAATCCCTTTCATAAACGCAGGCGTTTCTGTTGGGATATATAGTACTATAATAATAGTAGCGCTGCTTGGCGTCATCGGAAAACTGAGCCACGTAATATCTTATGTCGTAAATAATATACAATACCCTCTTGGATTGGGGGTTGTAAACCCGGTCTCATTGACCATCGCCGAGTACGGTCAAGTTACTCTGGCCAACAAGATTTGTGATGCTAGTGGACTTCTAGGTTCGTGTGGTAGTGCTGATGCTATAAGCGTAAATTTCTTGCTGCTGATGGCTGGCGGGATATTCTTGACGTATTATGTGCTTAAGCGCTTCAAACACTGGTATATTCCTTTCTTGGCTACTTTACCATTTATCTTATTTTTGGTAGGAGGGATTTATACGCCTGGCAACGGCGCGACATCTGTCCTTCTCGTATTCGTTTTCGGAGCGTTCATACCAATAGTATACTGGTTTTTGCACAGAAAAGAACCAGAAATGAACAGAGCTCTGTCTAAGATGTTAATCATGACGATGATATCGATAATACTTTCTGTATCTTTCTTCTTATCGATGCAGACTGCCAATTATTATAAATATGGAATGTTCGGAGTCGCAATAATATTCATATTGACCTTTGCTCTCGATAAGGTAAATGAACAAGAGAGTAACAAAATAGCTTACATAATAATGCTAGTGTTCTTCCTTCTAGCAATGCTGTTCGCGAACCTTCAGAACCAGCTTTTAGAAGGAGAAGGATTCGTGGGTGTAATAGTAGTAGCGTTCGCAGCCGTAATAATACCGATTGTTTTGGTGAAGTACGTAAATAAGACTTTTAAGTCGTCCAAATCGCTCGTTTGGATGCTAAGCGGGATAATAATAGTGGTATTTTTATTGTTCCTAGCGTTCGATCTAAATTCCAGTCTCCAGCTGTCTTATAATGAAGCCCAAGGCAGTGGAAGTGGACTAGCACTTTGGGGACCAACGATGTTATGGATAAACCAAAACACCCCAGTTAATTCTTCGCTGATATCTTGGTGGGATTATGGATATTGGGAAGAAGCGATAGCAAACAGGACTACGGTAGCAGATGGTAGTAATTCTTATGGTTACCAAAGTATGATAGCCAAGTATTTCTTCGAGGCGACTTCTCCGTATCAATATTCTACTTATCTTAACTTTATTCATAACCCTACCTATGCCGTTATAAGCGGCAGTGAGGTGGAGAAGTTTTCGGCTATATCGACTATAGCTTTGAATTATACACAGTATACTCCTATGACAGAGACTCAAGAGGCCTATAATCAAGGGACAGTCCCTGGAGGATACCAGTACTTGGCTGTTTTCGGGGGCAGTAGCGGAGGCATAGCTCCCCTTGAAGCAAACATGGTTATTTCCGGTGTCCCTTGGAATTCTTCTATTACCTTGCTCGTGCAAGTCGTGATACCTTTCAATTCTACCAATTCCACCTTCTCACAGGGACCGGCCTATGGAGAATTATACAACGAATTGACCCAGCAGGTTAGTAATCTACTTCCTATGAAACAAATTTGTGTATACGGACAAGGTTGTAAGAACCAGACAAACAACGCAAGTGCGATACCTGGTGCCGTGATGATTCTTAATGCTACAAACACCGTGAACCTTCACATAGGGGGTTATCAGAATTACCCTGGAGGTTATCAGGTAGCACAGCTTCCGATGGATTCTTACGGGAATGCACCGGCGGTACTATTCTTACCGCAGAAGTCTCTTGGTAATCTGTTCGCAAAACTATATTTATTGAATGAAACAGTCCCCGGCTTTTCCCTCATTTTCAGCGACGGTCTGCCAGTAGATTCCCTTCTGAGCATTAACAACCAGGTATTGACCAACATAAATGTGTATAAGATAAATTATACGGCACTTGCTGCCTATAATCTATTATCGGCCAAATGTTCGATAGATACATCTGCGGTCAATTATTGTGATAATCTTAGCTATCTTCCATCTGTTTTCAATGCAAGCAGCAGTTTGATTTCGGGTACGAGGATTCCATAGATAATATGAGAATAATAATATCCGGACTTACAGCCTCTGGAAAATCTACGCTCGCAAAAGCATTGTCTAAGCGATTAGGCATCGAATATTTCTCCGCGAGTTCTAAATGGAAAGAATTACTCCCAAAAAAGGAGTTCGACTTTTGGGAATCACAGAAAGGACTGGACGTGGTTAAGTTCAGACTGGACCATCTTAAGTACGACAGAGCTCTCGATAGATACATATTGAATTATGTAAAGACACACAAGGAAATAGTGTTGGATAGTTGGGTGGCAGCTTGGAAAATATACGGACCAGACGTGATAAAGATATACCTTAGAGCCGATGTAGAAACCAGGGCGAAGAGAGCTTCGTTGCGTAACGGGACTTCCTTTAAAGACGCGTTAAAGTTTATGAAAGCCAAAGATAAGCTGACTTCTGAGATATACAAAAGGCTCTATAAGATAGAAGTAGAAAAAGACTTTGCACCTTTTGATTTAGTAATAAATTCGACAGCACTCTCAGAGGATTCTGTAAGGGAACTGTGTTTGGATTACATCAATAAACGTAACGTGCGTTGACGTTCTGGCCATATTTCAATGAGAAAGATACAATCGTTGTGTTTTTCTTTTTTTAGTTGATTTACATTAGTCTTACTGCGCTATTCCATCCATAAAATTATCCTCTCTTAAATATCTATTCCGCTCGTACAACTATATTAAATGTCTCCGCCAGCCATAAAATTACCCTCTATTAAGTATCTACTCCGCCCATATTCTGCTCAATCACTCATGCCATCCATATAACTATTAATAGAAGTGTTAATATTTAACGCTTTTCTAAGTATTATATATTTGATATCTTTTTTAATAAGAAAAACTTAAAATTACGATGAAACTCCCTCTAGAAGGCGTAAAACAGGAAGTAATTCCTATCTACGAAGAGGCTACCGATCCTAAATACGGCGAATATCCAGAAAAAAGAAATTTACAGCAAAAAGTAGAACACGGTTTTATTCTATTAGATAAACCACCAAAGACAAGGTCTAGGACCGCTGCGGTTATAGCCAAGAAGCTTATTTCTCCCCTGGGAGTTACAAAAGTCGGTTATTCTGGTACCCTAGACCCGAATGTTACCGGACTTTTGCCACTGGCTCTAAACAGCGCAAATAAGGCTATTTCAGTGCTGCTCTTCGGAGGCAAAGAGTATGTTGCGCTGATGCATCTGCATAAGGAAGTAGCGGAAGAGAAGTTGAAAGAGATACTCAATGGAGTTATAGGGAGGATAACACAGCTGCCACCAGTAAGATCTAATGTAAAAAGACAGTACAGAGAAAGAGAGGTCTATTACTTGGATATTCTGGATATAGAAGGCAAGGATGTTCTCTTCAAAATAGGAGTGGAGTCCGGTACTTACATACGAAAATTAATACATGATATGGGCGAAAAACTCGGCGTTGGCGCACATATGGTAGAGTTGAGAAGAACGAAGGTGTCTACCTTAGATGAGAAGGACCACATGGTTACTCTTCAAGACCTTGAAGACGCAATGTATTATCATGAAAAGGAAAATGATGATAGACAGCTTTTGTATGCTATACAGAACATAGAAGTAGCGGTAGATTTTCTTCCAAAAGTCTATATTTCAGACACAGCCGTAGATACGATTTGTCACGGCTCGCCATTGGCTGTCCCTGGGATAGTAAAAATGAGTAAATTCGAGGTCGGTGAGACAATCTTTTTATCAACACTAAAAGGAGAACTTATCGGACTCGGAAAGTCCGTCCTATCCACAAAAGACATATTGGAAGGTAAGAAAGGAATAGCCATAAAGACCGATAGTGTTATAATGAAAACAGGAATATATCCAAAATATACTAGAAAAGAGTTATAAGTTATGCGTCCAATAGACTTGAAATCGGGGTGGTGATCTAACTTGGTTATGATACCGGCTTCGGGGGTCGGTTGTTCTGGGTTCAAATCCCAGCTACCCCAAAAGAAATAAAGAAAGATGCAGAGGTAGCGAAGCGGTCAAACGTGTAAGGCTAAGGACCTTATGACTCAGGTCTTCGTGGGTTCGAATCCCACCCTCTGCAATTGAAAGAATGTTATGATAGAAGAAAGCTTAAAACCGAGTACACATATTGTGTTTGGCTTCGGTGCGAGTAGTTTGTATGGGGCCTGGGATACTCAAGGAGGGTGGTTTGGGAGGCTAAGAAATTACTATGATACTAAGAACGAATACAACGACTCTTATTGTTCACTTTTTTATAATCTGGCTGTAGATGGTGAGACTACAAACGGCACTCTAAGAAGATTTGAAAATGAGATCCGCCCCCGCGCTAGTAAACTAAAGCAAGAAAATGTGGTTGTATTTGATCTCGGAAAAAATGATTCGGCATTTATCATAAAAGAAAAGAAAAATAGAACCTCTCCAGATAGTTTTGCAAATAATCTCAGGAAACTTCATGCACTAGCTTCTAATTTTGCCTCAAAGATAGTCTTTGTGGGGGTTCTTCCAATTCTAGAAGAGAATGATCCAGGATATAAAAAGTGGATACCAGAATTTTCTTGGACGCTCGAAAATCTTGAAAAATATGGAAAAATGGTCAGAGATATTGCGTCTGAAACAAAAGCAGACTATATAGATTTGAGAGAAGCTTTCGATGGTTTTAGGCCGAGCGAGGTACTCGACGATGGTCTGCATCTAAATTGGAGAGGACACGAAATCACTTTTAACGCTGTAAGAGATTTTTTTATAAATAATAATATTTTGGATTAAAAAATAAGATAAATATAAATACTCAAGATAGGCTATCATATAGATATGTCAATAACTGGAAGAGGTGCTCATAAAAGGTCTAGGAGACGTCTCGCTCTTAGAGCAGGAGAAAGGGGCAAAATAGACCTGAAGAAGCACCTGCAGTCTTTCGAAGTCGGAGAGAAAGTCTTGATAGACCCAAGCCCTTATAATCCGCGAAATATACCTCATAGGAGGTTTTTCGGTATCAACGGAGTAGTGATTGAAAGAAAGGGTAGAGCATACACAGTAGAGGTTATTCAGGGGACAATGCCAAAGAGAGTAGACCTTCTACCAATCCATTTGAGGAAACTATAAAATGGAGTACGAATTGATAGACGAAAAGCTGATTAGCGAAACAGAATTGAAAGAGAAATATCTTGATTACGTAGATACTAGTCACGAAAACGGTAAAAAACTACTAGAGCACATAAAGAAAAACGTAAAGATAAATAATTTCGAAGAGACCTTTAACGAGCTTAACGCGCTAAATCTAGGAATACGTGAAGATTATCTGAGGATGATAATCGACGTAGCACCTTCTTCTGTAGACCAAGTCAGAGCGATACTCGCTCCTCTAAAATCAACAATAAAAGAAGACGACATCAAAAAGATTCTTGCCGTTGTAAAAAAACATTTATAGCGGCCTAAATTAAATATGGGAAAAGATGAATACGCATATGTCCTAGAATACCTCCCCTACGGCACGTCCGATTCGCGGGATAGGCACCCCTCTGCTATAATACTTACAGAATCCTTATCGCTTCTTGTCGCCGCTTTGAAGAAGGATGTGAAGGTAGAAGCCGGTAAGAAGGTCTATATAGGAGAGAACAAACGTGACGAAATACACCATATAATAGAGAGGACAACCCCAGATAAACTGACGGAATCCGCGAGGGAAATACTAAAAGAGATGGTGCATAAGGCAGTTCAGGAGAATGAGAAGAAATACATCGGGATAATGAATACTCTCGGTCCGATAAACGTGAGGTTACACGCTTTGGAATTGATCCCCGGTCTCGGTAAAAAGCTGACGCAGAGGTTGCTGGAAGAACGTAAAAAGAAACCTTTTGAATCTTATGCAGAGTTGGACGAAAGACTGCAACTTTCATCCAACGTGGTACGTGAGATCGAAGCTAGGATAATGGAGGAAATCGAGAACAGAGACAAGTATAAAATATTCACATAAGGGGCTGTAGTCTAATCCGGCAGAACAATTGGCTCCAGCTAGACTGGAAAAATGACCGTAAAGGTATGATTAGTAGAAACCAGTTGATCCAGGTTCAAATCCTGGCAGCCCCAAGCTCTATTTTGATGAACTTCTGGAAAAGCTTCTTTAGGAGATTTAGATTGGGTTAGATAGACTAGCCGAGTCGTTCACTCTTTCTGCTTCTAACATCTCAAGTTTTTTAGTAGAATAAGCCGCGTGAATTATGCGAGCTGACATTACTACCGGCACTAAAAAGGCGCTGTAATTAGAATTAGTTATACCATCTACTATAAGCGCAGAAATCACACCTTCAATTGCGCTGGGTATTAAAGCGCAAACAACGGCACCGACAGGTCCGGTTTCTTTTCCTAAGTTCTCTGGCCTTTTATCTTCCTCATAAACCCATTTTCCAATTGCTTCAGAATAAGTAACATAAGACCACAACACTCGTGGGATACTTTTAATGCCATAATAGATTGCTCGTGGTACACCCACTGCAGTATCTTTTAGTAACTCAGCCAAAACTTGTCTTCTTTTAACCATATAATCTCATTATAAGAAAAGTTTCTATATATAAATGTTAACCCGCGCGGTTTGAAACAAAAAACATTTATTTTATAAGTTTTATTTATGTCTTCCAAGTTATTTTTTTATATTTTCTTATGCGGCCCTTTTTAGTGCGCCAGGCAATTTTCTAGAAGCTATTTATTTCTGGTATATCATAAATTAAAAATGACACAACGCTTGAGCAAAATGCCAAAAATATCCGTGGTAATTCCGACGCTCAATGAAGAAAAGCACATAGGTACTCTTCTAGGATCAATCTCTAAGCAGACATACAAAAATTATGAGATTATAGTGTGTGATTATAAGTCTACGGATAAAACCAGACAGATTTCTAGAAAATACGGTGCGAAAATAATAAACGTCAAGAAAAAAGGGTTTGCGGTGGCTAAAAATGAGGGGACTAAGAAAGCCAGTGGCGAGATTATAGCGTATATAGACGCCGACTATGAACTTTTTTCTAAGGACCTGTTCGAAAAGGTAGTTTCTGTATTTCAACGTAGAAATAAGATTTCGATGGTTGAGCCGAGGGCGCTCGTAAATAGGAAAGACCTGCCGAAAAACGCTATATTAAAGATGTTACTGCTGAATGAATTCGAAAGATTTACACACATTTTTATGGGAATGTTAAGATTAGCAAGCCCGGCCGGTTGTGTTTTCTGTAGAGGGTCTTTTATAAAAAAGATTGGAAAAGGATTCGATGATAATCTAAGGATAGGTGAAGATACAGAATTTTATATGAGGCTTAATAGAGCAGGCGGACTTGTTCTCATACCCCAAACAGTAAAAAGATCTTATAGAAGATTTGCTCGCGAGGGCGTTTTAAAGACCTATCTTATGTATACAAAAGTCTATCTTATGGTCTTCGTGTTAAAGATCAAGAGGTATAAAAGACCCTTGGAGAGACTAGAAAGCACCTGATTGAGCCTATCCGAAAAGTGTCAGATATGTCGCAGCGCTCCACAATTGGCCGCTGCTTCCACATGGCCGGCCGTTCGTAAAATCATACCATTCATAAAAGCCTTTTAGATTGTTCAATTTTTGTAGTTCTCTTTTAGCTAGTTCATAGGCATTCATTTTTCTCATTGCTATGATTGCGTGCACACTAACGAAGGGCCAAATAGCATAAACTTGGTCGCAATTTTCTATTCTACTCAATTCTCTTGCTTTTGCATCGACATATAGCATGTTAAGAAGACCGTACTTGGACGAAATTTCTTCGAACTTTTTACGGATAAATTTATATCTCTCTCTTGGTACAACGCCTTCTATTATGGCCATCGATGTCCCGAGAGTGTCGAAGTTTTTCCCGTTTAAATTATCAACGTAGTAATGACCATTCCAAAACTCAGAGTTTATTCTTCTTTTTAATTTCTCGGCCTGTTTTTTATCCTCTCCGAATTTCAGAAGTCTGTATAAAATGACATTATTTGATAGAAGATATTCGTTCTTTAGTTCCGGTAAGGAATCCCTCCAGTCTCCACCCATTAGAAACCCGTTTTTTGTGTGTTTCTCCACATATTTCATCGCTTTTGCCAGTTTTTCTTTTACCAAAGAAAAAAAGAGATAGTCTTTTGTACGCTTGACATAATTGTAAGTAGCTATGATAGCCAAGGGCGTTGAATCTATGGTCCATTTATTGAAGATATTCTCTGTGGTCCTAAAAGACCTAAGCGAGAAAAAGACTTCTCTACCTTCGATTTTTGACATTAGTTTTTTAAATGCCCTATTCAGTTTGCTTTTAACAAAGAACCTAGGCACTGCTCCGCTATGGTCCTGGTAGTTCCAGATGTTAGCAAGATGAGCGCGCACTTCCTTGCGATATCCTGCTTTTATCAGGCCGTTCGTACTATAAGCCAAGTCTCTGGTCCAGTATTCTTCGTAGTACCTGTCCGGACTAGCGTAGAAACCAGAGTCGGTTCTACACCTTGATAGGACCTCTTTAGCTTCTGTAATTTTGTCTTGCATGTATATTAAACAGTGCTGTTAGAATTTGAAATTATTCTTCTGTACAGGGTAATTAGTCTGTCGACCGCTATCTTTACATTGAACCTCCTGACGATGTTCATAGGAGAATAGCTTCTTCTACTTTTAGTTATTTTGTTGAGTTTCTCTAAGAACTCTTTTTTGTCGCTGAGATTAAACAGCTCACCGCACTTAACAGCTTGCTCCATAAATTCTGCCTGCGCGCTGTTCCTGGGTGCTAGTATCGGAAGGTTATAACTCATGGCTTCCATGTCCGCGACGCAGCTAGTTTCGAAGGTAGAGGGATTGCAAAACACGTCTGCGGCTCTATAGTAATATTCCTTTTCTTTTTCCTCTACGAAGCCAGGGAAGTAAATCGAATTTATTCCGTGCAAGAAACACTTCATTTTATATTCTTCAAGTTGAGGTCCATCCCCCGCGATTATAAGCTTGAAGCCGGCTTTCTCCAGCAACTTAGCACGTCTTATCAGGAAGTCTATGTTCTTTTCCTTGCTGATACGACCTAGGTATAGTACTATTTTATCTTTTTTGGGTATCCCAAGCAAGTTTCTTGCCTCGCTTTTGGTCATCTTTGCGTTGCCCTTTAGTTCTATCCCGTTCTCTATCACTTCGACGTTCTTTATACCCCTTCTAGTTAATAATCTTTTTGCGAACTTCGAGGGCGTTATGACGCAGGCACATGCTTTGTAGTATAATTTAAGGTATCCGACTATTACCGCTTTTGAAACAGCTAAGAAGAACCGATTAGAGGACAATGCCTTGGAAAAATAAGCCACGTATTTAGACATAGCTAGTCTATTAAAGAAATGTGTGTGAAAAGTGCTTACTAGTTTTGCTTTTGTGAATCTGGATACAAATGCTGCGGATAAGCCCATTATAAAAGGGCTGTGTGCATGTATTATATCGAAATCCTGGCCATTTACTACCTGTAGCAGTATACTGGGGTCAAGCGCGAAGGTAGATTTCTTGTCTATGAATTTTAAACCGCTTAAAACTATCAGATGCTTGTCTTTTTTTGCCAGTTCCTTTGTCTTCTCGTCGCCAGCAGTTATTATGAACACTTTGTGGCCCCTTCTTTCTAGTTCTTTTCGTAGACAGATGATCTGGTTTACCACGCCGTCCTTTATCGGCAGATAGTTATCAGTATAGAATGCTATCTTTAGTCTTTCCACGATTTTTATACGCAATCTTAAGTTTTAATAACTTCCTTTTTTGGGTGTTTTTGCAACTGTCCAATAAAGAGATATAAACGGTGCTTGATATATTATTTTTGCTTTTATGGGCGAAGGATGTGCATTTTGCGAGATTATAGAAGGCAAATCAAAGACTAACGTAGTCTTTGAAGACACTTATGCGCTGGCGTTCCTAGACCAGAGGCCCGTCTTCCATGGCCACTGTTTACTGGTTCCAAAACAGCATTTCGAGACGATAATGGACACCCCAGACTCGATGGAAGGGCCGCTGTTTAAGGATGTTAAGCTTCTTTCGAAGGCGATAAAACTCGCTATGAAAGCAGATGGGATCCTGATAATAAGCAATAATTTGATCAGTCAAAGTGTACCACACCTTCACATACACATAATCCCAAGGCGAAAGGGAGAGATCCTTAAAGGGTTTATGTGGCCAAGACACCCGTACGAAAGCGAAGAGCAAATGGAGAAAATAGCAGAATCCATAAAAAAAGAAGCTGAAAAACTGAAACAGTAAATATAATTTTTATTTTGAGTATGCTCTTTGATCCAATATATAATTCACTATATCTATAGTAGATGCAGCAAGATAGCGGTTCCGTCCTATCGATACCTTTTTCGCGCCCTCTTTTATCAGTAAGTCCTCAAATTTCTTTGGTAAGCCGACGTGGTCGCCGACAAAAAAAGTAGGGTCATTCATAATAATCCCATTTATATTCTCTCCTTTCTCGCTTAGCACATATTTTTCTGTAATGGACCTGGAGAAGGGTTCGATACCTTCTTTTGATAGATTCATTCCTGGATGAGGTTTGCCGGCGAAGATTCCATTCAAAAGGTTTGTCCAAGTGGCTTCATCTACTCTTACGTCGTGTAGTTGCCCGCCGTCTATTTTTAGATGTAGAGGGGGGTTGGGTGCACCGTATAAAAATGCATGGAATTCGACGTCTCTCCTTATTGCATGGGAATCAAATAAAGAGGTCAATATACACTGGTATACAGTGTCGAGTCTACCGTTTTCTCTGAGGCTACCTAAAAACGGCGCAGTAGAACCCGTTCTAGAGTAAAATATGAATCTTCGCATGCACACTTACAGCAGTCATTTTTTATAAAAGTAATTTATATCAGAATTAAGACTTTTTACGCAAAGCTGCAAAGTTGTAAAACTTATAAATATCTCTAACTCCAAATTATTCTTATTCGAACGAAAAAATAATGTTATATGATAAAAATTGACATTCCTGGTTTTGGTACATTTAATTTAAAGTATCTAGTTTCAGATTTTACCGGTACCATATCGGAAGACGGGAAACTCTTGCGCGGAGTCAAAGCCAGACTGAACGAGGTTGCTAAAAATTTAGAAGTATACGTGCTTACAGCAGATACTTTCGGAACAGCTGCAAGAGAATTAAGAGGAATAAATTGCAAAGTTCATATACTTTCGGAGAAAAACGTCGCTTCACAGAAAGAGAAGTTTGTGAAGAAACTAGGGAGAAAAAACGTTGTTGCGATAGGCAATGGGAACAATGACAGAAAAATGGTGAAGATAGCAAAACTTGGAATAATAGTCACTGTAGCAGAAGGCTCTGCAATTTCAGCTTTAACAGCGGCAGATATCAGCGTGAAAAGCCCGCTCGATGCTTTAGATCTGCTTTTACATCCAAAAAGATGCAAGGCCACGTTACGTTATTGAAGCGATAAAATAAAAGAGTTAAACTTTATTTGTAAGAGTAAGACTGTTTATGTGCAAAGCCGCACGAGAATAAAAGTATTTAAGCGCCTGCCATCAAAGTAAGTAATTGTCTATAATATCCCGGATGCGTCGGAGTGCCGGAACACGGTGCGTTGATGACACGATTTCATATTGTAGACTAAAACCGATGCCCCTCAAAAGGCAAATGAGAAAAATGAGTGCATAAATTCATATTCATGTATGATGACATCGACGCACAATTCCAGTTGATCCTGCTGGAGGTCACTGCTATTGGGATTCGCATGAGACATGCAAGTCATATCTTTCCGGTAAGGATAGATGGCGTACGGCTTAGGCAACACATAGATAACGTACCGTAATGAAGAGGATATTCTCGGGAAACTGAGGCTAATACTCTATAAAAATAATTTCTGAAACGATTCTATTTTGAAAGGCTATTGTTGATACCATAATACACCGCATTACGATCGGTCTATGCCTGATTAGACTGTTGGTGAGGTAACGGCTCACCAAATCTAAAATCAGTAGGGGCCATGGAAGTGGTTCCCCCAAGAAGGGTACTGAGACAAGGACCCTAGCGCTACGGCGTGCAGCAGTCCCGAAAACTCTACAATGCACGAAAGTGTGATAGGGGGATCCCAAGTGTTTCTTCTTTTTAAGAAGGAACTTTTGCCATGTTTTTAAATGGCATAGCGAATAAGAGCGGGGCAAACGGGTGCCAGCAGCCGCGGTAATACCCGTCGCTCGAGTGGTGACCATTATTATTGAGTCTAAAGCGTTCGTAGCTGGTCTAAATAGTTCGTGCTTAAATCGTTCAGTTTAACTGGACAACATGGTATGAATACTTTTAGACTAGAGGCCGGGAGGGGGGCTGGGAACTTTCTAGGTAGGAGTAAAATCCTTTAATCTAGAAAAGACCACCAGTGGCGAAGGCGCAGCCCCAGAACGGACCTGACGGTGAGGGACGAAGGCTAGGAGAACGAACCGGATTAGATACCCGGGTAGCCCTAGCAGTAAACGCTGCTTACTATACGTTGCGTTTCCTTGAGGAAACGCAGTGTGACAGCGAAGGCGTTAAGTAAGCCACTTGGGGAGTATAATCGCAAGGTCGAAACTTAAAGGAATTGGCGGGGGAGCACAAAAACGGGTGAAATTTGCGGTTCAATTGGATTCAACTCCGGGAATCTTACCAGCAGCGACAGCAAGATGAAGGCCAGCCTGAAGAACTTGCCTAATGCGCTGAAAGGTGTTGCATGGCCATCATCAGTTAGTATCTTGAGACGTCCCGTTAAGTCGGGTAACTAACAAGACCCTCTTCCATATTTGCTAACATGTAATCCGTTACGAATGAGCAAAATATGGAGACTGCTTTCGAAAGAAAGAGGAAGGTGAGGGCGACGGTAGGTCAGTATGACCCTAATCCGCTGGGCTACACGCGAATTGCAATGGTAAAGGCAATGGGAAGCAACTCCGAAAGGAGGAGCCAATCCTTCAATCTTTACCCTAGTTCGGATCGAGGTTTGTAACTCAGCCTCGTGAATGTCGGAATCCGTAGTAACCGCATTTCAACAAAGTGCGGTGAATACTTTCCTGCTCCTTGCACACACTGCCCGTCAAACCAGACAAGTTGGATTTAGATGAGACTGTTGTATCATAATGATAACCGAATCTAGGTTCAGTGAGTAGGGTTAAGTCGCCACAAGGTAGCCGTACGGGAACGTGCGGCTGGATCACCTCCTTTTTAAAAATTAGTGAGGTCATAATCAAGTGCGTCGGTGTCATCATCATGTTCTTTTCTATCGATTAAATATAAAAGTTTATATATTGGTTTCATTCTATTGCAGTAATTAACGTAAGAAAGCGTCGAAATGAAACTTATGGGTGACCAAGGAGAGTGGTGTCTGGATATCGTGCTGAGAGGTGCACAGAAGCCCGAATATTACAGTGGCGATATTTTTGGTACAGAAACCGTGCAGGGTAGACTTGATGCGTCTTTGGCGATATTGAGAGCTTATTTTGATTATTTGTGTGAAAGATCTGAACCATCACCAGTTTCTGAAAACACGTTGGCAGAAGAAAATGAAACACTCGAAACGCTGTTAAGCGTATCAAGAGAAGCCGTAAGAGAACGTTACAGATTTAATAATTCGACGCCGTCAGTATACATATCTTTTAAAATGAAAAAACACCTGATCGAAAATCTGTATATTGATTCTATTAACAGGCACATAGATAGTGGAGATAGCAGACTGACTGGATTAGTCTGCGCACTTAATGAGTTATGCCAAAGAATCGGGGAGTTTGATACTATAGTATATGTGGCTTCCGGTGGTGCAGAAGCAGCACTGATGCTGGCAGAAAGCCGTTGCTATATACAAAATCCTTTGCCTCTTCGATACTCGCATCTTAACTTCGATGATAAGTCTGTCGCGATACCCACTTACTTTTCAGAAGAATATCTTAAAAGCAGGTTAAGAAATAAGCGAGTAGTTGTGGTGGAAGACGTAATCTGTTCTGGCGAAAGCGCAAAAGCGGTTCTTGGTTTTGTGAAAGCGCGGTCTCCAAGGGAATTATATTTTGCCTGTGTAAATGAGCAATATTGTCTTGAAAGCGCTGATCCAACGTTAAAGCAAATTTCAAAAGGTGTGGGTATAGGAAAAGTCGGTGTTGCATAATAAACGTTTAAATACCAATTACAATCTATAGATTGAATAAAGTTATAAAAATGGGAACTTATTTGATTCGATATCATGCACGTTCTAGGGGGACATATAAAAATGATGTTCCTTTTTCTGCATCTGACGCTTGTCAAACTTATATGGAAGCAGGCGGTGACGTGGAGGCTATGACCAACGCGGTGGGATTTTTAGGAAGTATGTTCCCTTTGATTTTACCAGAACTTGTCAGAGTGCATAATGCTGCTTTGATAAGTAACCTAGACCTTGTTTTAGAAGGGGTTTCTAAAAAAGATTGGGTAGGATTACCTGTACAAGTAAATGATGAGAAAGATAGGCTAGACATTAAGACTATCCCTGCTTGGCCAAAATGGCTATCAATTACATAATTTCTCTAGATGATTTATAAGTCAATAAATTCTTAGAAGTCCAACACTATAACAATGTATTTTTTAGTATAAAAATTCTTCTACAGGCAAAAATGCTTAAATGCGCGCAACTGTACTATCAGTATACAAATAAAAAATAAAAAAAGAGGTTTTTATGGGAAATGAACATAATGTCGATGACTTGGAAAGGCTGTTAGGGATGAGGCTCGGGAGTTTTCCTTATAGAATAACAAGAGGATCCGATGGTGCTCTTTTAGCGATGTTGAATATCGTCGATGTGGATGTTTTTCGCAGCGGGGAAGAAAAGAAAACATCGCAACTAAAGTTTGGTGGGTATTATGGTTTTCCTATGAATCTTGTAATGGATGATTATTTTAGTAGACTTTGTCAAAGGGTGGAAAATGCGCTTATTACAGCCGCCGAAGTCGCCGAATACTCGCCGCACACCGCCGCTGATGTCGTGAGTGATGGTCGCACTCTTACTCACAGGTTGGATTTGACAGGTGTAGATGGAAAACAGCACTATTTCGTATATTTGACACTGCGTACAAGAAGAGCGCAAGCTACGCAGGTTGGATTACAGTTCGCCGACCTACCAATTTCTTTGTCAAAAACGATTTTTGAAACGCTTTCAAGAGTAAAATACCCATGAAATTAAAATTATCTACAACTAATTTCATAGCATTTTTGTTCAATTAGATTTAAAAACCTTAAAATCTATTCTAAACTATTGTGGAGGATTGATGTCAGTAGAGTTACCTAAAGAGACTTTAGAATATTTTGAAAATGATGAATTAAGGGCACGTGTTTTCTATGAAAAGTTTGCGCTTCGCACAAGAGAAAATGAAGTTGTAGAGAAAACCGCTCCGGAAATGTGGGAGAGAGTATCAAAAGAGATAGCAAGCGTAGAAAAAGATAAAGAAAAATACCAAAAAGAATTTTATTGGCTTCTTGAGGACTTCAAATTTGTCCCTGGCGGTAGGATTCTTTTCGCTGCTGGGTCGCACGTAAAAGCCTCTCTTCTGAACTGCTATTATATCCCGATAAAAGCTGACTCGATAGAAGCTATATTCGATACTGCGAAGGAGATAGCCAGGACGTATTCTTACGGAGGGGGTGTCGGTATAGATATTTCTATACTAAGACCGAGGGGCGCCAAAGTTAACAACAGTGCGATTCGTACGAGCGGGGCGGTATCGTTCATGGACCTTTATTCTTTAACGACCGGTCTTATAGGACAGTCTGGTAGAAGAGGCGCGCTTATGATAACAATGGATGTAAGGCATCCAGAAATAGAGAATTTCGTCACCGTGAAGAGTGATAAGACAAAAGTTACCCACGCCAACATAAGTGTGATGATAGATGATGAATTCATGAACGCGGTCAGAGAAGATAAAGACTTCGAGCTTTATTTTAAAAATGACAAGGCTGAAGTCAAAAACGTTATAAGAGCGACTGCTTTATGGAATAAGATTGTAGATACTGCTCTTAATACTGGAGACCCAGGAATAATATTCTGGGACAAGGTGAAGAACGGTTCTCCTACAGAATATGATGATAAGATGGCGGTTAAGGGCGTCAATCCTTGTGCAGAACAACCATTGGAAGATTATGGCGCCTGCGACCTAGGCAACCTGAACCTCGCTGCATATGTGTTGGACCCTTTTACAGATAAGGCGCAGTTAGACTGGCAGACACTGGAAAGAGCAGTCAGGCTCGCGGTTAGATTTTTGGATAATGTCTTGGATTATGGTTATTCTAGACACCCTCTCAAAGCGCAGGCAGAGGAATCTCTATATTCGCGTAGGATAGGTCTTGGTGTGTTGGGCCTCGGTACGATGTTTATAAAGCTTGGAGTAAAGTATGATACCGATGAAGCAATAAAGGTCGCAGACGAACTTTTCAGACGAATAAAAGAAACTGCTTACGATGAAGATACAAACTTGGCCGCCGAGAAGGCAGTTTTCCCCGCTTTCAGGGCGGAAAAACATCTGGACAGACCTTTCGTAAAACACCTCCCCGCATCGATTAAAGAAAAGATAAAGAAAAAAGGATTGAGAAACTGTTGCATACTGACGATACCGCCTACTGGTGATACATCTTCTATGACCGGTGTCAGCAGCGGAGCGGAGCCGATTTACGCTCTTAGTTTTATAAGGCGATCAGAATCGCTTTCTCAGGAGTATTTCGAGGTCTTTGAGCCGGTAGTAAAAACTTACATGAAGAAATTCAATATAAAGGACATAAAAGAACTTCCTTCATATTTCGTCGTTGCCCACAAAATAGACCCGTTCTTCAGGGTCAAGATGCAGGCAACGATACAACAGCACATTGATTCTTCAATTTCTTCAACAGTAAACCTTGCAAAGGAAGTGACAGCCGACACGGTGAACAAGATATACTTTTATGCTTGGGAATTAGGCTGTAAATCTATAACAGTATACAGAGAAGGTTCAAAAAGAGACATACTGAAGGCGACAGACGAAGGAAAAGAATCGCGGGAAGAATCAATGACAGAAGAGGAAAGGCCGTACATGATGAGCGGGACAACGATAAAATTACCCACGGCTCAAGGCAATAACTTGTACGTCACTATAAACAAGAATGATAACGATGAAATAAAAGAAATTTTCATAAGCATGGGGCGCTCTGGGGAAATGGAGAAAAGTTACACCGAAGCAATAGGCAGGCTAATAAGTGTATATCTCCAGTCCGGTGGAAACGCAGCTAGAGTCGTAAAAACTCTTCGCGGTATAAAAGGAGGGAACTCTACATGGTTCAATGGAATGCAGCTACTTTCTGTCCCGGATGCGATAGCAAAGAGTATAGAGTTGGTGATGAAGAAAAGAGACCTGAATGCACCCAACGCAACGCTGCACAGCACAATAGAAGGTGGTGCATCGATAAAATCCAATACTTGTCCTTCCTGTCGTCAACACACCCTGGTCTTTGAGAACGGTTGTTATTCCTGTAAGAGTTGCGGCTATACTAAGTGTGAATAAACAACAATGGATTATATTAAAACAAAAAAGATTTAAAAGGGATAAGACAATATAGAATAGATGGAAATTAGCATTTTAGAAAAAACAGATTCATCTATAAAAATAAGAGTCAAGGGCGGTTCTCAATCGATTCTAAATCTTCTAAAAGAAGAGGCAGATTCGGTACCTGGGGTGACTTTTGCTGGTTTCGTCATAGAACACCCTCTTGATAAGTCTTCTGTGTTTGTGATAAAAACGGAAGACAAAGACGCAGAGAAAGTATTCAAGAAGGTTATAGACAAGACGGAAGAAGACCTAAAGGCAGCGAAGAAGCAGTTTCTTAGTCTACTATAGGCATGGATTCAACGATAAAAGATAAATTATTGGGATTTTACCAGAAACATAAGCCGTTTATAAAATCTATTTTTTCAGGAAACACATATTACTCTATAATATTTTATATAGTACTGTTCTATCTTCTCTTCGTTTTTGTCGCGCTTCCCGCCGTATATGCTTTTTCTCCGATTTCTTACATCAGCGCCGTCGTATCCAGCAGCATGGATCATAGTTCTTCTACGATTCAACTGACATACAATGATTGGCTGGTACAAAACGGGTTTAATTCTTCTGTAACAAATGCCTGGCCTTTTTCCAATGGCATAAGTCTAGGATCTTTAGTCATAGTCTATAAAGTAAATGCAAACCAAATAAAAATTGGAGATGTCATAGTCTATAATGCAAATTATCAGGGGACTACAGAGCAGATAATCCACCGCGTAATAAATGAAACCGAGATAAATGGAACTTATTATTATACTACTAAAGGTGACGCCAATCCCGTTTCTCTCCCATTCGAGATAAATGTCCCTTATAGCAGTGTGATAGGAGAAGCAGGATATTCTATACCATATTTAGGTTATCCAAAATACATATTATATACAATAGGTAATTCGATATGAAAACAGTTCTAGTATTGGCTGGAATGCCAGGAAGCGGCAAATCAATTGCGGGGGAATTTTTTAAGAAGAAAGGTTTTCCCGTTATACGAATGAGTGATCCAGTGAGAAAAGAGATGGAGGATCTGGGTCTGAGCATAACAAACACTACTCTGAGAGATTATGTCCTAGAAATAAGGAAAAAACGTGGCCCCAACGTGGTCTTGGACCTTTTAAAAGGCAGGATGAGCGAGGCGTTTAAACACAATGATACAATCGTTCTAGACGGTTCTAGAAACATTTCTGAAGTAAAAGAATTAAGAAAGGAAAAATATCGAACAATACTAATAGGAATAATAACAGATAAACAACTAAGGTTTCAGAGGATACTTAACAGAGCCGAAAAAAGTGATATGAAAACACTAGAAGAGTTCGAATGGAGAGATGAACAGGAGCTTAAGTTCGGTATGGGGGATGTTTTGGCGTCTGCTGATTATTATTTGACCAATAACAGTAGCCCTTCAGAGTTCGAAAAGAAGCTGGAAGTGCTCACCGAGCGAATATTATAGATTAAATAATTATCCTTATATAATCTCCTTCATCTATCATTTTTTTATTTGAATTTAATTCTCCATCTGAGAATTCTAATTTTACTTCTTTTTCATTTATCAGAAGAGTCCTCTTTGCATTTATTTCTTTGTGTGGATATTTTACGTGTATCTCGTTTTTTGATGCGTTAACTTCTATACCAAGCGCAAATCTATCTATGATATACGGCAGCATCCCTATCGACCACGCCTGCGAACTGCAGCCCTGTGGTTTTCCACTCGGTTCGAACAGTTCCGTTATCCTAGATTCGCACTGGGCGCCCAGATTTTTTTCCTGTAGTATTTTTATGCACGTTTTGCCAAGTTCATAATCTCCGTTTAGGAACGCAGAACCGGCGAGCACGTTGGTCAAAAAAGGCCATATAGAACCAGTATGGTAGCCTTTTGGATCGTAAATTTTGTCTTTATCGGAGACACTATGCACGCCAAATTCTCCCAATAGATTATTCTTTGCGTTTTCTAGGATAAGATTGGCATCTTTTTCATCGACAACACCATGAAAAGTAAGGAAGAGCTGGTTTGCGGAGTTTATGTCCCGATTTAACTGGTCGGAAAAATATCCTTCTCTTTTGTATTTGACTAGGTTCTCTTTTATCTGCGAAGCTAAGTTTTCCAGATCGGATACTTCTTCGTTCATCAACGAATTGAGCTCGGCACCATATTCGAAGGCCTTTATCCATAGTGCTTGGATTTCAATAGAATATTCCCTATCGATAGAATCCATCCACGACGCTCTACCGGCATCGTGTATAATGCCGTGCTCGAATACGCTCCGTCCAGAATCCAATAGGGCGTTGAGTTGTTCTTTGAGCATTTTTACCGTGTTTATATCACCGGTCCATTTGAAATACTCATATAAACATATTATAAAACTTGGGGCTACATCGAGTGTGAACGACTGGTCACCAAAAATCGCAGGCAACCCAGAATAAGACGCAGAACCAGCTATTTTTTCTAAGATACTCTTTACAAAACCAGCGTTATTTATAGAGAGGAAAGACGGAAGAATGAGGAGTGCATCTCTCAGCCAAAATTGGTTAAAATATGGATAACCAGCATAGATTTCTTTTTCCGTAAAATTTGAGTATGAGTAAAGAGAATCAATCGAATCTTTTATGAGTTCTGAGTCGATGATGTTGTTGTTTCCGAAATTTGAATATATCTTGTTCAATATATCGCTGTACTCTTTTGGACGGCCAATACGATTTTTAAGTATTTTATAGAAATTGTCCTTATCCAAATCTTTTATAGAAATAACGAAATTTATCTCCTCGTTTGCGTCTAGCGTGGCGTCTATAGAACCGGGTACATACTTGTTCTGTGTGGAACAGTCGTCGAAGTATCTGCTGAACCCCCTCTCTTTTGCGGACATCCCAGGCACGTGTATGCCGTAGAACTCATTTTTTGAAAATTTTCCTTTATCGAACATTATATACAGCGTTTTTCCGTAGAAGGATACTGCTATCTTTCCTTCATTATCGAACAGTTCATACCTTTTTCCCTTGGCATAATTATCGGACCTGTCTCTTATGTTTACTCCCATTTCAGTGGATACTACGGCTTTAAACGCCGGTCTTAGTGTTATTATTATAGAGTCATCCAAGCAAGCCACTTCTTCCGTAACTACACCGTCCTTCGTCTGAAAACTCAGTCTCGCGAACTGGGAGTTGTAAAAATCCAACTTGGTTGCATTTTCGGAGGACAAAAAAGTTCCATTCAATTTAAATGCGAAGTAATCTAAGTATTTGGTTTCTTTCTTCCACAATCCGCACCACTTTGAGCCGAACTCTCCGTCGTTGAATCTAAAAAGAAACAATCCGTTTTTCGCGAGAACGTGCACCTTATTGTCCATTATAGTAAGAAAAACTTGGTATTATTTATTGTTATAATCAGGTGTCAAGCTCTGATTTTTTGTTTGTATTTTACGAAATGCGAGTAAACGCTTAAATAGTGTAGAATATTAAGAATGTAATAGAAAATAAAGAAATATGATAATAAACTACCTTATAACGAACGTCAATGCGAAAAGAGAGAAGACGATATCTCCGGAAACACAGATAGGAATAGCGAATAATATAATCATAACAGACGTAGAAAAAGACGAAAAGTTTAAGATACTAAAGTTCAGCTTCAAGTTCGAAGCGACGTTTTCTGGTAACAAGTCCGAAGAAATAGGTAAGATAACCATCGAGGGCCTCATTGTTTATACCGGTGAAAACATAGAAAAGATATACAAAGTTTGGGAAGAATCGAAGAAATTGGATACTTCTATAACAGAGGAAGTCCTACAGGCAAGCCTAAATATAAGCATACTCGAAGCGATGTCCATAGCAAAGATGCTACAGATGCCGTCAATACTGCCATTACCAAAGGTTTCTACCAACCCGGGCGACAACGAAGAAGAATCGCACGAAAAGAAACATAAAAAGTAGAAGTATGCAGAAAGTCTGCATTTCTGAAGACCAATCGACCTCTTCTCGGGAGTATTTTATATTCTAGAAGAGGAATATTAAAATATGAAAAAATTAAGGATAATTTTCTATACAGATTCATATCTGCCTTCCGTAGACGGCGTAGTCAACTCGATGATAGCAGCAAGAAAAGAGCTTGAAAGAAGAGGCCACGAAGTTTTCATCTTCACGTCTGGAAAAAAGGAAACAGAAGAGCTCGCAAAACAAGACGACCACCTTATCGTACTTAATGGAGTTCGATTCAAAAGATATCCACAGTATACGTTCGCGATACAACCAGAATTTCACAGACGCATACTCGAATTAAAACCGGATATACTACATGCACAGACACCTTTTAGCATGGGGTTTTTGGCGGTCAGAGCGGCGAAGCTTACCGGCGCCAAGCTGGTAATCTCTTTCCATACTCTTGTTTTTTCCGATACTCTTATAGACAGCTTTTTTTCGAGAAATAAAGTCATAAAATTTGTCGGAAAAATGGCCCTCATGAGGTATCTTAGGTGGCTATACAGGAAAGGAGACGTAGTCGTGACACCTTCTTTATACATAAAAAAGTTATTGAAAAGAAAGCTCGGGTTAAAAAACCCAATACAGGTGGTTCATTCCGGCATAGAATTTGATAAAAAGAAGGATACGGTAAGTAGGGACAAAGCCAGGAAAAAACTAGGCATAGGGAAAAACGAAAAGGTTCTTCTTTATCTCGGAAGAATAAGCCCAGAGAAAAATATTCCTTTTTTGTTAAAGGCAGCCCCTTTTCTAGAGAAAGAAGGGTTCAAGATCATAATCGCCGGAGGAGGTCCGTTTCTTGGTGAATGTAAAGCACTCGCAAGCAAGTACAGCCTTAAAAATACCACGTTCCCAGGGTTCATTGCGCAAGATTTTACAAAGTACTATTACTCTGCTGCGGATGTATTCTGTAATCCTTCTTTATTTGAAACAGAAAGTCTAGTCGATGTAGAAGCGATGGCAAGAAATTTACCCATACTTGTGCCCGCCAGATCCGCTCAATCAGAATTTTTGCTCAAAGGAAAATGTGGGGAAAAATTTATCGCTGGAAATAAAGAAGACTTGGTCAAGAAAGCAGTGAAGATATATAAGAATAGACACAAATATTCCACGTACAAAGTGGCCAAAATCTACTTTGTAACGTCTGTCGTAAGGACCCTAGAAAAGCTTTATTATAGTCTTTTAAACCGCTAAAGTTGCCAGCCCGGTTAAATGTTTAAATATTTCGATTTTGTTAGTACTTTATGAAAATAACCGGAATTCTGGTATTCCTGTCTTTATTACTGGTCTCTATCGGGGCGGTTAATGCGGTCCAGGTGGGCAATTCGAACTCGTTCTTTAGCCTGACTATCCCGAGTAACGTAAATTCGCTCTATAATATCAGTTTTTACAACAACCAGACCACCCCAGTAAACATTTCGATAAATATCGGGTCTGCCAAAATAACATACGGTTTCTTTTTCTCTAGTATGGGCGTGAAACCGATTGTCTCCTCGATAGGAGCTGGACAATCCGAATCGCTCTTATTTTCGTTTAATCCCACCGGAAAGGTGTCTTCCCTTCCAGTGGACCTTAATATTTCTTATACTCAAGGAAGCGTCACAAAATACTTTGTAATAGCAGCTACGATAGTTCCGATACAGAACCTTATATCAAAGATATCCGCTCCAGCTACGCTACAGCCCTCGGGTCCCTTATATTTCAATGTAAGTGTGCTCAATGAGATAGGACAAAATGCAGTCATACCTCTTTCTTATCAGCTGAATAATTCGAATAAACAAGTGGTTTCTTCGGCGTCTGGTAACATAGTTTTAAGCAGTCTTGGAATAGACCAGTTTTATTTTGCTTTGCCATTAAGCAGCACTTTGGCCCCAGGGTTATATAATCTTTCCGTATGGACTAACTATGGAGGACAGCAGTCACTTGGTTATGTTAGTGTTCACATATTGAACTATTTCTCCCTAACAAAAGTGCCATCTTCAAATTACAGTATATTCGGAGGTTCTAGTTCGGTGACAATAACTAACAACGGCAACGAAAATGTCTCCAATGGCAACTTGACCCTGTCGATAAGTAGCTTCAACTCGGCTTTTCTAGCTTCTAAATCGTCTTCTGTCGGCCAGGCGTTAATGAATAACGGCGTAGTGACTACGAGCTTGAGTGCACTGGCACCAGGACAGTCTATAACCATCTCTTATAATATTTCGTATTGGCCCCTATATCTTATAGCAGTAATAATAGCAGCAGCGATAATAATCTTCTTATACTTTAATAGAAAAGTAGTCGTCTCTAAGGAGGTGGTAGAGCATAAAGTATCCAGTGGGTTCGTGGACGTAAAGATAGCCGTTAGGATCAGGAACATTTCTAAGAAAATTCTGAATAATCTAGTCATAACCGATTCCGTGCCTGCCCATGCTTTGAAAGTGTCATCTATCGGTCCAAAAGAAGGTAAGATAACGACCGGATACAACGGTCTAAATATAACGTGGAGAGAGACAGAACTGCAGCCGAACGATGAGATCTTATTGATGTACGAAATAAAGAGCAAACTAGGCATAGTCGGAAGCATAGAGCTTACGCCAGCACGATTAACCTTTAACGTGGATAAAAAGAATTATAGAAAGAACTCTAACTCTCTTGTTCTCAACATTCATTGAGAATACTTTCTACCGAAAAAATAAAGATATTAAAACAACCGCTGTGCTATTAAAATTTATGCCCCAGTAGTCTAGCAGCCTAGGATAGTGCCCTGTCACGGCATTGACGCGAGTGCGAATCTCGCCTGGGGCGATTAAATAAGAAGTCTTGAAGAAAATCAAAGAGTAGGTCGAAGAAATAGGAAAGACTTAAATATGGGATTTATTCTTAAGACTAAAATGCATGGAAATGTAAGATCGGCAAGACTAACAGATTTGGATGACATTCTTAGTCTTTTATTTCAACTTCGCGGAAGAACTCCCGAAGACGATTCAACACGAAAAAGTGTTTACAGGAGAACGTTTTCTAAAATGCTTAGAAATAGAGATTATGTCGTAGCGGTTTATGAAGATAGAACAGGCATAAGAGGTACCGCAACTTTATTGATACAAAGGAATCTAACGCACGGTGCTAGGCCTTATGGACATATAGAAAACGTTGTGACTGATAGTGCCTATCGGGGAAAAGGAATAGGGAGAGCTGTGACCGTTTATCTTCTCGAAAGAGCCAAAAAAGCTCGTTGTTATAAGGTAATATTAGACTGCAATGAAAAAATTATACCTTTTTACGAAAAATGCGGCTTATCTAAAACAGAATCACGCGAGATGCGAATAAATTTCTAGACTATCTCGATAGACTTATTTTAATGCTCTTCGTAAGGCCAACCCGAGTTTTTGTGGGTCATGTTCATAGATTATGTCTTTGTTTATTAAGTCTGCTTCTATAGAATCTTTTGAAAACCAATCGTTTTTTATAAAACCGGAGAGCTTTCCATACTTTGCTTTAGCACTCTTTGTTTTTTCTTCTTTTGTGTTTACTATAGTATTCTCTATCCATATCCCGTGCTTTCTAAAGACTTTTATAAAATCGGAAACTTTGAAGCCTTCTGTTTCGTTGACTTTGTTCATTATATTCACTATAAGTATCTTTTTTGCATTAGAGTTGTATATTGCTTCTTTGAACCCTGAAACAAGCGTATTCGGCAGGATAGAAGAATAAAGGTCTCCAGGTCCGAATATTATGAAATTTGCATCGAGAATCGCTTTTCTCGCTGCTGGATTTAGTTTCGCTGGTTTACTCAGGCGTATACCTTTTACTTTTATGTTGGAACCTTCATCAAGAGTGTGCTCGCCTATTAGAGTCCCTCTTGCAGTACTTATAACCAGATTTCCGTTATATCTTATGTTGTCATCGACCGGAAGGACGTGGATATTTTTTTGTATCTTGAGAGAATCTTCGGCGTGTTTTATGTAGTCCTTTCCATATAGTCTTATCAAGTGCAGCAGGAAAAGATTACCTATACTATGGTCCACCCCGCGGATCCTTATCCTCTTATCAAATAGTCTTGCTGCTGCGCTGTTCCTGGCGCCGGCTATCATCGCGTCTCTTAGGTCGCCTAATGCGTATATCCTAAAGGTTTTTCTTAAAATCCCAGTGGAACCACCAGAATCGAAAACAGATACTATATCAGATATATCGACTTTCTTGAAGTTTTTTAGGGCTTTTATTGTAGTACTAGTGGCGGAACCGCCGATTATACAGATATTTTTCATATAGCTATTTTGTAGTTGATGTTATTTATTCATTATCGCCGATGAAAAACTTGCTTTATATCCTAGTATAGTTATCGGTCTTAATCGACAGAATCGTACGCTATTATCTTAGTGCCTTCCGGTTCAAGTTTTATCTCCATTTCTTTTAATCCTGACATAGCTTCTCTTAGTTTTTTCTGTTTTTCTTTTTCGCAGTAAAACGTTAGGAATCCAGAGCCACCGGCGCCACTTAGTTTACCGCCAAGTGCACCAGATTCTATTCCTTTTTTATAATAGTTATCTATAACATCCGTGGATATTTTCTGACTCAGCAATCTTTTAAGTTTCCAGGCTCTATCTAGTAGTTTACCGAATGAAGATAAGTCTCCTTTTCTAAGATAAACCTTTCCGGATTCGGCTTGGTCCCTCATTTCTTCTAAAATTTCTATTTTTTTATTTGTATTTTTTCTTTGATCTGCTAATATCGCGTTTCCATCGCGTTCACTTTCTTGTGTAGGAAGCACGTTAAAAGACACTAAATTACTTTGTAGTTCTGACAGCGTCTTATCACTTGCGTTGACTAGTTCGGAGGTTACTCTGCCATCCTGGTAGAATTTTATGTATCTGAAACCACCGAGTGCAGCTATGTACTGGTCTTGCTTTCCTATCGGTTTTTTGAGTATCTCTATTTCTATTTTACAAGCATCTTCTGCGAGTTCCATCTGGTCTTTGTGTTTGTGTAGGTAAGAATTTAGTCCGTTTAACAATCCAACGGTAAGTGTGCTCGATGAGCCAAGCCCCGTGCCACGTCCAGATATGTCTGCAATAGTTACTATTTCAATTTTTTTGGTTATCCCAACATGTTTCAAGCAGGCTTTTATTATAGGGTGTTTTAGTTTTTCTAAAGAATCGACTATCTCATTTTCGTGATAGCTCGCTCGTATATCGTCATCAAATTTCTTGTTTATTGCTACGTATATGTATTTTTTGATTGCGCTGGATAGGACTGCACCATATGATTTTGAGTAGAATTCTTCTAAGTCGGTTCCGCCGCCAAAGAAGCTAATCCGGACCGGCGTTCTTGATATTATCATTTTTATACTAAGAAGCTTTCCGACTTAAAAGCTTTTAAAAGAGATATTTAGTGTGTATTTGGATCTAGAAGATAAATAATCCCTTAATTGATATACCTGGTTTTTTCGTACAAAAGGTTTATATAGAAAGTATATTCATTAGTATTCATGGTTTCAAATATGTGTGCGAATAGCAATAATACTGTAAAGACGGCGGGAAATATCGCTGCGGTTAGCCCTGCTGATTTTAGTGCGAGCGTAGTAGATGCTCTACGTCAAACGCAGCGCTGTCGGCACAAAGAAATCTGAACTTCTTGAGTGTATAATAAGAATATCGAAGGAACGCCTTTCACGTGGGCAAAAGTCGATGATTCTGGAAATTCTATATTCTAAGGAGGGTATGAATTCCACTAGGTTTATAGATTCTCTTTGTAGTAAGAGAAGTATTTCAAAATCTGCGGCGTGGGAACGTCTAAAGGTCATAAAGAAAGCCGGACTGATAGAAGGAGGTTCTATGACCAGCAAGGGCCGCGAGCTAAAACTTACAGGTATAGGAAGAGAAGTAGCCAGAGTACTTTATGCAGAGTGGTGTGCTACTTATAAATTATAAGGAGGTATGATAAATTTATGGCGGAGCGAGTAAAAGGTGTCAGAGATTTCTTAGGTAAAGAGGCAATACTGAGACAGACTGTAATACAAAAAATAAGAGAAGCTTATGAGGCTTTCGGTTTCGAGCCACTCGAGACTCCTTCGTTGGAATATCTATCGCTTTTTACCGATAAGTCCGGGCCGGAGATAGAAGCACAGCTCTATTCATTTTCGGATAAGAAAGGGGAAAAACTTGCTCTTAGACCAGAACATACTTTGTCTAGACTTAGGGCAGTGTCTGAGAATAAGTCTTTGATAAAACCTTTTAAGTCTTATAGCATAGGGGATGTGTGGCGCTACGAAGACCCAGGTAAGGGGAAATATAGGGAATTTTTACAGGCGGATATAGATATCTATGGCTCGTCTAGTATAAGATATGACGCCGAAATAATAGCATGCATAGACTTTGTGTTCAAGAAACTAGGCATTTCTGGGTACAAGATCCATTTGAATAATCGTAAGATCCTACAAGGATTATTGGACGATTTAGGAATATTGCCGACAGAGGGTCTACAGGTATTACGCGAACTGGATAAACTGAACAAAGTCGGGGAAAAAGAAGTATTATTACGCATCTCGGTTGTGATAGGGGCGAAAAAAGCCGAAGAAATCAAAAAGTATATAGACGGAAAATATAAATTGAACCTAATCGGTCAAAAAGAGCTATCGGAATTAGTGGATTATCTTAAAGACTACGGTATAAAAGATGTGGTTATAGACAACTCGCTTATACGCGGTAATGCGTATTATGATGGTAATATATTTGAATTCGTGACAGAATCAATAGGGACTATTGCTGGGGGGGGCAGATACGACAAGTTAAGCCTTCAATTTGGTCCGTCGATGCCAGTGGTCGGGGCTGCTATTGGTTTTGAGCGCATAATAGAGATATTAAAATCCACAGTTACCGATGATTTCATTGAAAGCTATTGCGTCATAAACATAGATAATATCAAAAAAGCAGTAGAAATCGCTACTAAGCTGCGTGAGACCGGTAAAAAGACAGACTTGTTTCTGGAAGATGTTTCGCTTTCGAAGGGACTCTCTTATTGCGATGCGAATAAAATAAGGTACGCGGTAATAATCGGCAATAAAGATCTAAAGAATGGAGAAATAACTATAAGAGACCTAAAAGAAAAGAAAAACAAGACGATAAAGTTGGAGGAGATATAATTAAATCTTTAAAATTTCGATTCTATTTAAGCTCATTTAGTAACTTTACGTAGTCTTTTTTGAACTTAGCCGTAGCTTTCTTTGCAGAAACGGATTCTGCTGCTTTAATTCCTTTTTTTGACATCGCTAGTCTTTCAGATGGTTTTAAAGAAAAATACCAGCTCAACTTATCACAGAGTGCGTTCGAATCGAGAGGAACTATCATTTTATGGCTGACTTTTTGTGCTATCTCTTTAGAGCCAGTATACTCAGAAACAATCGCTGGTAAGCCCAATGAAAGTGCATCGATAACAGATACTGGAAATGCATCTCCTCTCCCCATATGAACACAAACACTGCATTTTTCCACTGCATCGCTCAGATTTTTAACACGACCAAGAAAATACATATCTTTATTTACTTTAAGTTTAGCCAGGGCTTCATCGTTATACTGCCCAACGACATACAGTTTTAAATCCGGTATTTTTTTCTTCAGCTTCAGGAAGGCTTCGGTGACCAAATCTAAGCCTTTATAATGCACTCTCTCCGGAGAAAATTGATTAGAGTTTGGATGTATCAAAAGACCGACTATCACTAATATATTATGTCCATTAAGCTTCGGTCTTCGCCGCATCTTCAAGTTTTGAAATGATGAGGCGTATGCAGCAATATACGGTTTTTTTGGGAACATTTGGTGTAAAATTTGCACGTTCATCTTTCCAGGAGAAATGAATGCGTCAGCCTTGCTCAAAGCGAATTTGTCTAGGAAATTTATGTCCCCTTCTCCCCTAGCAAGGCAAAAAGGTAGACCGGTATTTACATATGGAATAACTTTTCCATGGATAATGCCGAGAGTTTTTAAGATAGGCAACGCAACCACCCCGCCATTGGCGATGTAATATTTGCGTCTTTTTGGCAATTTGTAGAGATTTTTAATCGCCTTGAACATCTTTACTATGAGTCGTATGTATCTATGTTTTACAAGATATTCTGGATACTCATCAACAGCAATGTTAAAACTTATCTTATCGACATAGATGCTATCGAACAAAGCTCTATCACCGGGGGCAAGAGTTCCGCCATAAATTAATACTGAGTCCTTACTTATTTTTTTTAGATCTTTTACTTTTATATTATCGCCCATATTTTGTTAGTTATTAATTATATTAGTATGCATAAACCTTTTTAAATATTGCAAACCGATAAACAACCTCTATAATACTTATAAAGTTTATATAAACGTGTAATCTGATATAAAGATAATATGCAAACAAAAATAGTCGGCGTACTGGCGCTAAAAAACGTTTTGTCTCAAGGTTATCCCTTTCTAGAATCGATTTATTCTTTTTTATCATTTGGAGACAAACTTTATATATCGGACGGTGGTTCAGACGACGGCACCGAAGAGATTTTGAAGAGGATATCAAAAAATAAGAAGATAAAATTTTATCCAAAGCAAAAATGGATAAAACAATCCAAAGGCGGGTCTGCGATAGGAAACGCTTATAATAGTCTTTTGAGCAGAGTCAAATCAGAAATAAAGGACAAGCAAAATGTCTACATAATGGAGATACAGGCCAACGAGATAATTCATGAAGCTTCTTATAATTCAATAAAATCTCTCCCCGTTCTGTATCCCCAGTATCGTGGTTACGTGCTACCTTTCCAGATGATGGTCGGTCCGTATCTCGTAGATTCTGCGCAGTGGAGGCTTAGAATTGTACCTCTTAAAGACGACCCGGTAATAATGAGAGATGCCGTGACTATACACCCAAAAAAAGAGCTGTCTTTTACCAAGTTTTTGTATGAGACAGGCGGTTTAACTTTAAGGTATCTTAAAAATAACCTATATTATTTTAGGAACATACGAAGAAGTTCGTACTTTTATCGTATTACGCCACTCAAGAACGCTATTTTTAGATACACTTTTATATTTCCGGATAGTATCATCGAAAAGATGGCCGGTCATGCGAAGATATACAAAGATTTGAAAGATTACAAAAGTGATAATGTCTCTTCGATACCAAATTTTATTAATCACATCAGCAAGCGCAGTCTTTCAACCGGTAAATTTTACTCACTTCTTGCAAAGAAATGCTGCGAAGCACAAATCCCGCCGAAAGAGACTTCGAGCGAACCGATTTATGTTAATAAAAAAGAACATCCTAAAATAATGCAAGGTTTAATCGACAAGCGCAAATATATCGCAAGAGAAGACATAATAAAAAGAATAATTCAACTTTAATATCTTGGTCAATGCATGGAAGCGAAAATAATAGGAATATTATCAACAAGAAACGTTCTTTCTCAAGGTTATCCTTTTTTGGAGGCCATCTATTCTTTTCTAAACTGGGGCGACAAACTTTACATAGGCGATGATTCAAACGATGGTACTGAAGAGATACTAAATAGATTATCCAAAAATAAAAAAATAAAATTATTTAAGATTAAATGGGAGGAAAAGAAGGGTCACCGTGGCGGCGAAGTCATCGGTATGAGTTACAATGCTCTTTTGAATAAAATCAAGAACTTAGAAGACCCCAAAAATTGGGTATTCGAACTTCAAAGCAATGAGATCGCTCACGAGGCGACTTATAAAGAGTTAAGGGGCTTGCATAAGAAATATAATTTTAGTAGGGGGTTCTTGCTGCCGTATGGCGAGTTGATAGGTACCCAGATGGTCGCAACATCTTGGAGGTTTAGACTTGCATCTTTATATAAAAATCTTATTATTAGTGGAGATGGAGCATCATTTAATTCTAAAGACAGGAACAAAGTCAAAGCTATATTAAGAAAGTTGGTTGCAGACACTTATAGGGGGTTTATCAATAAAAGAGACCCTTGGTTGATAAATTTTTTCTATGCTATAAAAGAGATCCTCCCTGTAAATTTGAAACAGCCGATATTTAGATATGGACGGCTTCTTCCGGAAGACATGATTAAAAAAATGGAAGGACATTTAAAAATGTATAAGGGAGTGGGGGTTTATTATTCTAACGCCTCGGTAGAAAGGAAACTAATCCAAGATTTGAAAGACCACAAGATAGACGCCAACGAGTATTATAAAAGATATTCTAATTATTTGGCTGAGAATAGATTAAAATGTTGGGAATTCTCAAAGCCAGAAGATGTAAAGCTAAGTATGCATCCAAAAATAATGCAAGGTTTAATGCATAAACACAAATATGTCGCGCGTGAAGATTTAATAAAGAAGATAATCCAACTTTGATACGGAACAATCAACAAAAGAAAGGGTAAAGGGAAAGATCAAGAAGATACTCAAAAGTTATCCTGGCTTATGGACGGCATTTAATAGACTTCGTCAAAAAAAGAGAGAAGTAGAATACATGATTACTCCCCCAGAATTTGTGTCTATGCGCCTTTTTTTTGATATGATTATTCAGTTGAGTCAAAAGATACCGAATGATTTTGATATAGTCATAGGCGTTCCCAGGAGCGGATTATGGGTGGGAGATATAATCGCTTGTAAATTTGGAAAACCACTGAGCACTCCGACGAATTTTGTAAGAGGAGAAATCTGGATGAGTAAAGATTATCCAACGGGCGGCAAGAAAATTAAAAAAATTCTTCTGGTTGACGATACAGTAGCTACTGGAAAGCGTTTGAAAAATATCATCAAGCTTTTAAAAAATTACGATAAAAACCTAGACATAAAAGTTGCGGTTCTTTTTGTAAGAAAGAGCTGTAAAAATTTGGTGAATTATTATTATAAAGAATATAAGAGAATACTTCCGTTTTTAGAGCAAGACATTTTAAAGATGCCTTGGAAAGAGGATTATTATGGAAAATTATTAACAGATTTAGATGGAGTTATCTGCGAAAATTGTCCCCAAGAGTTTGATGACGATGGTAAGAAGTATTTAAAATGGCTAAAGAATGCGAAACCCTATCTAATCCCCGTGTATACGATAGACGCTATAGTAACGTCCCGCCTAGAAAAGTATAGAAAAGAAACGAAAAAATGGCTTAAAAAGCATAATGTTAAGTACAAGAAATTAATTATGCTCAATTTACCAAATCAAGAGATGAGGACCTTTGAGGCCATAACTAAATATAAGTCAGATGCAATCAAAAAATTGAAGCCGTTTTGGTTTTGGGAGAGCGATGAAAAAGAGGCCAAAGAACTTCATAAACTAACCGGTAGACAGATATTATGTGTAGAAACTATGAAATTATATAATAAATGAATACGGAAACTAATTTAAAAGAGGGAAGATGAAAAGGATGCTGATTTCTGGAGGGAACGGATTTTTAGGGAGCCACTTGACCGATAAAGCACTTAGTGAAGGAATCGAGGTGACCATTGTTGATGATCTTTCTACTTCAAAAGAAGTCCAAGTTCCTAAAGAAGTACGATTTTTTAGACAAAAAATAGAGACATTTAAGACAAACGAAAAATTTGATTTCGTTGTACATCTTGCTGCTAGGCCGAGCCCAGAAGACTATATAAGAAACCCGCTTTCCACTATAGATTCGAATGATATTGGCACGAGAAACATGTTAGAAATAGCAAAAAATAATAATGCGACCCTTCTTTATACCTCTACTTCCGAGGTTTATGGGGATCCAAAGATACTTCCTATACCAGAGACATATTTCGGTTATGTGAATCCAAACGGTATAAGAAGCTGTTACGATGAAAGCAAAAGGTTTTCGGAAGCCCTTTGTAAGGCGTATGAAAGGCAATATGCCGTGGATGTCAGGATAGAAAGGCCGTTCAATGTTTATGGACCAAGAATAAGAGAAGACGGGTTTTATGGCAGGGTCATACCGCGTTTTATAGACCAGGCATTACACAATCAACCGATAACCGTTCATGGTGACGGAACCCAGACCAGGTCCTATCTTTATTATACAGATTGGATAGATGCGACCTGGAAGTTTCTTAACGAAAAAGAAGCGCAAGGAGCGGTCCTGAATATAGGTTCAAGCGAAGAGATAAGCGTAATGGATCTCGCAAAAAGAATCATAACTCTCACGAAAAGCAAGTCAAAAATATCCCATTTACCACCGAGGGAGGAAGACCCCAAAAGAAGAGCTGCTGACAGTTCAAGAGCGAGGGAACTATTGAAATGGCATCCAGAGATTGCTTTGGATGAAGGTCTGGTCAAGACCATAGAATGGCTTAAAAATCGCAAATAATAAGAGAATTTTAACCAAATTTTCCCTTTTTATGGATTATTGGCATTTATTTATATAGGTTATTTTCTATAGATTGAAAGGTACATGTATTTAAATAGCGAGAAAATCCATCTATTAAAAAGAAAATGCTGAGCTTATGCAAATAGGAGTAGTTGGTTTGGGGTATATTGGTTCGGTTACTGCTGGAGTCCTGGCTGAAGCAGGCAATAATGTAATCGGAATAGAGATAGATGAAAAGAAACTAGAAGAATTTAAAAGTGGAGAACCCCCCATATTCGAGCCTGGACTTAAAGAGCTCCTTTCAAAAAACAGGTCAAAAATAACCTTTTCCTCCGATTATAAGAAATTAAAAGATGTAGTCGCAGTTTTTTTGACGGTTCCAACGCCTACCGAAGGTGGAAAAATAAATGTAGAATATATTTTTAAGGCAGCAAAGAGCGTAAGAGAAGCGAACAAGAAAGCAATAATAATATTGAAAAGTACAGCTGTTCCGGGTACAGCAAAAAGAGTTCGTGCAGAAACCGGCGCAACTGTAATATCTAATCCAGAATTCACAAAAGAAGGAACCGCCGTTGAAGATACGCGTTCTCCGGACAGAGTAGTAATAGGGGGTTCTGATAAGGACGCGATTTCTCTAGTAGAAAAAATATGGGCATTTACAAAAGCGCCTGTTTTGAAGACTACGAACGAGAACGCAGAACTGATAAAATACGCGAGCAACGCGTTTTTAGCGACAAAGATATCCTTCATAAATGAAATCGCGAGTCTGTGCGAGAAAATACCCGGTTGTGACGTAGAAGTCGTAGCCAGGGGAATGGGGTTAGATAAGAGAATATCTAGTCATTTTCTGAAGGCAGGGATTGGTTTCGGAGGTTCGTGCTTCCCGAAAGATACCGCGGCCATAGCATCTTTTTCAAGGGAATTGAATTCACCACTGTCTATAGTAGAAGCGGGGATGAAAGTTAATTCTGATAGGGTAGATCACATCATAGAACTTCTAAAACCAGAATTTGATTCCGATTTATCCGGTCACAAAATAGGTGTTCTTGGCCTTGCATTTAAGGGAGACACAGACGACGTGCGTGGCTCACAAGCCATAAAATTGGTGGAAAGATTGCAGAATCTAGGATGTATAGTAAATGCTTATGACTCAAAAGTAAAGGCGGCTCCAGCAGGTGTAAACAGGTTCAATAATATAAAAGACTGCGTCGACAACTCAGAAGCATTAGTAGTAGCAACAGAATGGGAAGAGTTCAAGACGTTGAAGATAAACGATAAATTGGTGATAGACGGTAGAAGAATCTTAGATCCGTCTAATTTTAATAAATTCAAGGCTATTGGACTATATGGTTAAAGTAAAGAAGGCAGTTATTCCGGCCGCAGGACTCGGCTCTAGGTTTTATCCGCTTACAAAAGCACAGCCAAAGGAAATGTTGCCGGTCCTTGACAAACCAGTGATACATTACGTGGTAGAAGAGGCTATTAAGGCCGGTGTAGACGAAATTTTAATAATAGTAGGTAAGGGAAAGGACGCTCTGATAAATTATTTTGATACCCACGAGCTTGATAAAAGAAATGAAAAAGAGTTTTCCAAGTTTCCCCCTATTTTTTTCGTAAGGCAAAGAGAACAACTTGGTCTTGGGGATGCAATAAGATATGCAAAGACATTCGTAGGAAAGGAGCCATTTCTTGTCCTATTAGGAGACACTATATATAAAACAGATAGCGATAAGACCGTTGTAAACCAGATATTAGAAGAATTCGAAAAAATAGGAGAAAACGTGATTGCAATCGAAGAGGTTCCAAGAGAGAAGATAAGAGATTATGGAATTATAAGCGGCAAAAAGATTTCTGAAAAAATGTGGGAGATAAACGACTTGGTCGAAAAACCAGAACCAGAAAATGCACCAAGTAATCTAGGGATAACCGGTATATACGTGCTACAACCAGATATATTCGATTATATAGATAAAACAAAACCGGGCAAAAACGGAGAATATCAGCTGACAGATGCTCTGAAACTTATGAATAAAGACAAGAAGTTGTTCGGGCTCAAATTCGAGGGCAAAAGGCACGATATAGGCACCAAGGAATTATGGGTAGATACGTTCGTGAAATTCGCTAAGCAAGATAAGAGATTCAAGCAGACCTTCGAAGAAAATAAAGAATAATAAATATTAGTCTAAATCTTTTTTATAGATAAATTGTCATAAACTTATATGAAAAAACCAGTACTAGCTATTACCGATTTTCAGTTGAAAGAAATGCGTGGTGGGGGCCAAAAAGTGACCCAGCTGCTGGTTAATTCGCTCCAAGATTATTATCCCGTCATATACATAGGAGGACACCCAAACGATGTTGTTTGCAAGGAGAAAATTTCTCCGTACACGAAAAAGCTTACTAACAACGAAGGAATCGGTAAATTTAGGTCTAATCCAATAACCGAAAACAGTGTTTTAAAAAGAATTATAAGATACGCTTTTCACAAGTTTAGATTTTTGAGTAATCGATTACTTAGGAATGCGACCGTTTCTTGTGACATAGCCGTATCAAATAGTAACTATGATGATATGATAATGTTGGAAGGGAGCAGATTTCATCTTAATTATAAAGGAGCGATCTTCATAAAACACGCACCTTATTTTGATTTTGGCAAGATTTATCCAGACAGATTGATAAAAGACAAAATCTTCAGGATAATCGCACTAAATTCGGTAGACTATAAACTACTTTCAATTAAGTACTCGCGCAAAAACGTACGATTGATATATCCTATATTGGATTCCAAAAAAGTGAAAGCAGCAAAGGGTTACATAGAGCGGTTGGGTATTCAAAAACGCAAAAAAGTGATATTTAGTATAGGAAGACTGGACGAATCCCAGAAAAAGTTATCGATAGCCATAAAAGCGATGTCTACCGCTTCTAAGCTTAACGATGACCTGGTATACATAATCGCCGGAGATGGCCAAGATAGAAAACTCTACGAGAAGATGATTTCTAGTTATGGTCTTACTGACAAAATAAAGATGGTCGGATTTGTGACTGACGAAGAAAAACGTGCTCTTTTTGAACGCGCCGACCTGGTCTTGCAGCCTTCTCTTAAGGAAAATTTTAGTAGCGTTACACTGGAAGCTTTGAATTATGGGGCATTGGTATTAACCAGCAGGAATAGCGGCTCGATAGATCTTATAAGCGAGGGAAAAAATGGATTTTTCCTAGAGATAACTCCGGAAGACATAGCCGCTAAGATGTTGAAGATAGTCGGTCTTAAAGAAGCACAAAAAAATAGTATAAGAAAAAACGCTTTCAGGACTGCAAGTAGATTTTCTACGAAGAAGATGATACAGCAGTACAAAGAAGTTATAAATGAATTGGCAAGCGAAATCTGATCCTTTAGAATTAATAAAACGCTATTTTACAGCGCTTTCGAAGATTTTCTTTAGCTTTTCGTTTCTTTTTCCTATCGACAAAAACCCACTTTTTATGGTGGTTTCTGCATTGTGTCCCAATTTTAGTCTTTCTTTCTTATTTTTTATCAGATATTCTAATTTTTCATATAAGTCTGCAGACATTTTCTGGTTGTGATAATTTCTCAAATCAAATATCCCGGTTCTAAGGCAATTCTTATTCCAGAATATACCATAGTCGTGTATAAGAAGACCGTTGTGGTAGGGTATTATCTTATCGGTGAATCCGAATATATCGGTTGCGACTACTGGCAGGGCAGCGCGCATCGCCTCGTAGTTAACTATTGAATTTGTGTCCACAAATGAAGGATACAAGAATATGTCTGAACTACCATATAGTTCGTCCATTTTTTCTTCCGATAGTCTATCTTTTATAACCTTTATACCATACTGGTCTATGAATTTTTGATCCCGCCTTAAGAATGCAGTGTCTGTTTTTATTGTCCAATTTATGTTGTAACGTTTTTTTAGTTTTGGATAAATATCTTTTATTATATTAAATCCCCTATCATATGCCCAACTAGTTATTGTAAGTATCTGTATTCCGGAATGTTTTATTTTTTTGATTTTTTTGTAGTGTATCGCCAAATACACAGTCTTCAGTTTACGTTTTATATTTTCGGTGTTAAAACTATTTTCGAGCGCTATGTAAGCTCCTGTAGAGTTTGGCATTATTTTTTTACAATTGTCTGATTCAAGAAAAGACCTTACAACGGCTCTTTGTCTGATACCCCAATTTTTGTAATCTAGACCGACGTAGGCATAGGGGTGCTCCATTTCTGTAACCCACGGTTTAGAGGTTATTGGGAGTATACCTCTAGTCGAGAAAATTAGGTCTGCATCGGTTTTGTAGATTCTCATTCTAGGTACACCGAAAACCTTTATAATAAAATTGGTTCGTTTTCTGAGTTTCTGGGCAGCCCTCGAGTAGTATTTCGATACATCTGTTTTACCGGCGATCTCGTACTCGATTCCTTTTGGAGGATAGTCGACTATTTCTCTATATTGAGGGTGTGGCCCGATGTTTATAAAAACACGCATGAATACTATTAGTAAGCCATATATTAAAATAATTAATTAGGTGCCATAAATTTGGCTAGGGCGGTATGATTTATGCTTTTATTATATAAGATATATGCTTTATATTAAAGTTGGTTTATATAACGTATATGAAAAGACCCACCAAAAAAATAAAAGTATCTGTACAAAAATTAAGAACTGAAAGCTTCAATAAATTGTTTAGAATTGCGACGGAAGATAAGGGTAGACTTTACGTTATCGAAGTCTTGCCGAAAAAACACATCAAAAAAGTGGATGTAACATGCATAGTTGCTGCATATAACGCGAGCAGGTTTATAGAGAGTTCGCTGGGCTCTGCCGTTAAACAGGATTTTGACGGAAACGTAGAAATCTTGATATCATATGATAGGGGTACGACAGACGATACCATTAGCAAAATACACCAGTTTCTAAAAAAAGTAGAGTTACGGGATAATTATAAAATAAAGATAATTCTCCATGATTATCTAACACCTTTTAGGGACAAAATATTTTCGCTCGAATTCGCAGAAGGAAAGTATTTAACATTTTTGGACTTTGACAATCTCATAGAGCGCAATAAATTAAGGACTCAAATAGAATATTTGCACAGCCATAACATGCACTTCGTTTTCTGTAATCTAAAAGTAATAGACGAACAAGGAATGCTCGTACGGGAAAAATTCCAACGTATACCGAAGAACGCAGGGGCTCTTTATAGAATCATGTTTTCTAACTATGTCGATTTAACGGCAACGATGTTTGATAGGCAATTTTATACGGAATACTTAATTCCTTCCTTCAATTTAATTGAGGATAAATTTTTTGATGACACGCTGGAAGACTACTTTATAGCACTAGTGGCAAGCGCGACCAATAACCTAAATTATCTAGATGTTGTTTTGGGTAGTTATAGAATTACCACCGGAAGCGTGACTTCGCACGTAACGGATAGACCGGATGAGAAATGGTATAAAAGAGCCATGACCAACGCAGTGAGGCTGCAAAAGTCTTTGCTCGCTTTTAATTATGTAGATGCAAAGTTAAAACTACCAAAACATATAAATGACATAACTTTTGTAAATTCTATAGATAGAAATTATCATATTCTTATGCTAAGTTTTCCAAGCGGAGTCCACGTTAGTTCTAAATTAAGGTTACCGTTCAGACTTCTAAGAATAGGATTAACAGCGACATTCGCCAGTATAAAGCTAGTAGTCTTAGACTTGTTGAATAGGTTTTAATGCGGTGAAACCATGAAAAAACAAAATACAAAGGGGAAGAACGAAAACAAGTCAACAGTATCTAGTTCATTTCGTTTTCGTCTGCTTAGTAACCCGCGTTTTCGCTATCTAGGTCGTAAATTCTTCCGTTTCTTCGACCGCCATTTTATCCGTAAATATTGGTATGAAAATATAATGGCTTCAAACGTCACTTTTAACAGGATCCCTCTTAAGTTGGGGAAGTTATCTATAGGCATAGGGTCGTATTCTGCGGATGAAATCGACGTTTGGCACACTAGTAATTTTACGTCGATTAGAATAGGAAACTATACTTCGATTGGAAGAGGACTCAAGCTCATCGCGACTGGTGGGCACTCGACCAAACTGATAAGCACTTATGGTTTTGCTAGTTTTGACGGACGAAAATCTGGTAGAGAGGCCGTATTCAACTTGGGTGACATCTCTATAGGAAATGATGTTTGGATAGGAGACGACGTCACTATCATGGGGGGAGTTCAAGTTCAAGACGGGGTAATCATTGGAACCAAATCGTTGGTCACAAAAGATCTCGATGCGTTCGGAGTTTATGGTGGGGTGCCAGCCAAACTGCTAAAGTATCGTTTTTCTCTCAGGATAATTCGTGAACTTAAAAAAATCAAATGGTGGGATCTACCACCAGAATTACTCAAAAGGAATATTAATATATTCTATGAGAAAAATATACCTTCTGCGGTTGCAAAGCTAAGTAGTCTTCGCAGAGATTATGATAGGTCCCTGCGGAAAAATTAATAATATAAAATATCTATATATTTTTAAGAATTCATTACTTGTTTTTTGATTTCATCAACAGCGACTTCTACGGCTTGATCGCTGCTGTATTTATTTTTCCAGCCCATTTTTTCGATTTTTTCAACCGCTAATTCTGCTTTTTTTACGTCACCGATCCAACCTCGGCCCTGATATCCTCCAGCGAAGACCACCCTGACGTTCTTAAGACCCATCTTTTCGATGACTATCTTTGCAATCTTTTCGACAGAAGTCATTCCCTTGTTTCCAAGGTTAAAAATATCGGTGACTCTCGATTTTGAGTGTGCAAAAAGCATGGATTCTATGCAATCGCTTACATGTATGTAAGATTTTGCCTGTGTTCCATCCCCCAAAACTTCCAGTTTTTTAGGATTTTCCATGAGCCTTTTTATAAAATCGAACGCAGCACCGTGGGTAGAGTTCTTGCCGACAACGTTTGCAAATCTGAAGATTGATGCTCTAAAACCGTAATAACTTGAATAAGCGGATATCAATCCCTCACAGGCGAGTTTTGTAGCTCCATAAGAAGAGATCGGTTTGCAAGGTCCATAATTTTCAGGCGTAGGCATTATAGTAGCTTCGCCGTAAACTGCCGACGTAGATGAGAAAAGGAGTTCCTTTATCTTTTCTCTTCTTATAAACTCTAGGAGGTTTCTAGTTACTTCTATATTTTGCTTGAAATCTATATCTGGGTTTTCAAAGCCGCCGCGTACGTCGGAATGAGCTGCCATATGGATTACGACATCGAATTTTGGGAGGTCTTTAAATGTATTCTGGTCTAGCAAATCACGTTTGAGAAATTTAAAGTTCTGTTTATTTTTAAATTTACTTATATTTCTATCGTCCGGCTCATTAGACAGGTTATCTATAACAGTAATGTTGTTGCCTTCGACCAGCCTCTCTACGGCGTTAGAACCTATGAAACCAGCCCCGCCAGTTATCAGTATGTTTTTGTTTTCCATCATTCAGATAAACTAGTTTTTATTAAATATATATTTGTTTGCATCCGAGTAATTAAAGATGAGGATATGGATAATTCAGACTATATAAAAAGAGCGAAGAAAACAATAAAAGAAAGACTTTCTATAGGCGACCTCATAACAAAGTTGGTAAACCTTATTGATGAAACAGAAAAGTCCGAGAACACTCTTTTTGAAGCAGTTTATGACTTTTATTTTATGTATTATCCAGAAGCGGCGGCACTTTTAAAAGAAAGAGACTCTTTTATCAAACTCCTGACAGTTAACCAGGATAGAAAAGAAGTAGCAGCAGCACTAAATATCCCTGAGAATAGTATGGGTTATGACCTTTCGATAGACGACAAATCTATTTTGAACCTTCAGATAAACGAGCTTAAGAACCTCTCTGACCTAAGGTCGTTTACTAAGAGTTACTTAGAAAAGATTATTATGGATAATTATCCGAATCTATATAATATCGGCGGGGACATGGTCTCTGCACGTTTGATAATGCTGAGTGGAGGGATAAAGCGTCTGGCCTTCATGCCGGCTTCCAAATTACAGGTGTTGGGCGCTGAAAAGGCGATGTTTTTGCACCAAAGAAAAGGAAAGTCCTCACCAAAATATGGTGTAATCTTTAAAAACCCCACGATAGAAGGCGCACCACAAGATAAGAGGGGCAAGTTGGCAAGGGCTCTTGCTTCCAAGCTTAGCCTCGCAGCAAAGATGGATCTTTTCACAAAAAAAGGTGTTTCGGAAAACCTAAAAATAGAATTCGATAAAGAAGTAAAAAGGATATTAAACGATGGGACTAAAAAAGATAGGAGATAATGTTTTCTGGTTTTTTGGTAAAGGCAAGCTTCTAGTTTCAAAGAACCTTGTATCGGGAGACTCCGTTTATGGAGAAAAACTGATAAAGATAGATAAAGACGAATATAGGGAATGGATACCGGCAAGAAGTAAGTTATCTGCAGCTTTTTATAACGGCTTAAAAGCCGCCCCTATAAGAGAAGGTTCAAAGGTACTTTATCTTGGGGCGTCTTCTGGAACGACGGTTTCGCATGTTTCTGACATAGTGGGGAAAACTGGAGAGGTATACGCTGTCGAAATCTCCGAGGAAATGGGTGCCCAGCTCATCCTTTTGGCGGAGAGTAGAAAAAACATATTTCCAATAATAGAGGATGCGCGTAAAACAGAGCAGTACGCAAAAATCGTTCCAAAGTGCGATTTCCTGTACCAAGATGTAGCGCAAAGAGACCAGGTGGAAATATTTATAAAGAATTCGAACCAGTTCATCAAGAACGGAGGGTACGGCGCCCTAGCTATAAAAACAAAAAGTGTGGACGTCTCAAAACCGAGCAGGTTTGTGATAGACCAGACGATATCCGCCTTAGAGCGCAACTTTTCTGTTATCGAGTCTATAAATTTGTATCCATATCAAAGAGACCACGCGCTTATATTTGTGCGTAAAAAGTAACCGATGCTAGCAGGTTATGGCAAGTAATAAATACGACAAAAATGATGTATCTAGTATAGGTCGATATAGATATGGTGAATGACGACAAAGTAGAAGAAGAGACTACGGACCTTTTGGATAAGATAGATAGTTTGAAGAAACAGATAAAGACCTTCGAGAACGAACTCGGCATAAATACAGAAGATCTGCGGATAAAGTGGACAGAGAACGATTCAAAAGTATTGGAGAAAATGAGGGAATCCGAGGGTCAGTTGAACGTTTTCGCTGATTTAGTAAAAAACAAAGTCAAAGAGGTAAATCTCCCGGAAGAGACGCATCAGAATAATATCGAAAATGTGCCAAAACAGGTCACACTGGGGACACAGACCACTTCCGAAGAGCTTCAGGCAAAAGCCTCGGAACTAAGAAAAAAATCCGAACAGATAGCAGAAATAACTTCTATGGTCTCAAGACTTAGGAAAGAGATGCTGTCAAACCCACAAGCGCAGGCTCAACCATCACAAGCACAGGTACCAACAGTACAACAGATAAAGCCGACACAACCGGTACATTATTCTACCGAAGACATACCTTCCCTTAATTCGATGGTACAAAGACTGAACGAACTAGTAAAAGAAAATGCCTCTATATCCACTGAGTTAAGAGAGATGATAGACGAGACTAAAAACGTTAGTAAAGCGAATAGAATATCTGAGTTGATAAAGAAACTGGCTCTGGCAGGCCTAAATGGGTAAATTAGTATACATTATAGTCGATGGAATGGGCGATTTTCCGATAAGGAATCTAAATAATAAGACCCCATTAGATTATGCCTATAAACCAAATCTATCCCTGCTGCTAAAACACGCAGCTTATGCTTTTCCTTCGGTCCTTGGAAAATTAGCTCCTCAAAGCGATGCGGGGGTGCTGGCGGATCTCGGCTATGAACCGACTAAGTATTGCACCGGCAGAGGGTGGTTTGAGTGTCTTGGTCTCGGCATGCAGCCCGAGGACGGAGACCTAAGTGTCAGAGTGAATTTCGGAGAAGTCAAAAATAGACAATTAGTTTCGGTTAGAACCTACCTTTCAAAGGAAGAGCTGCTCTCGCTAGAGAACGAGATAAACTCTAAGGTGAAACTCCCCGTTAGTTTTGCTTTTAAGTCTGGCGAGGGTTATCGGGCTGGTTTGGTCCTTAGAAAAGGAAAGGAAAAGTTTTCCGCTTTTGTATCGAACAATGAACCCGGTTATACAGTAAGATTTTATCCAAAAGGAAAGAAACTAAGTTTTGCTTCTTCTGTCAATAGCAAAAAGATAAAAAAGATATCTTCGCTTAGGAAAGAGGCAAGGAAAACCGCTCAATTATTGAATTTATTCGTGGATAAGGCGACTGCTGTGATAAAATCGTCTGCTGTTTATAAAAAAAGAGTTATCGATAGGGAACCGTTACCAAGTTATCTTTTTCTTCGGGATGCGGCAGTAAAAGATCCGAAGCTTCCCGATATAAATAAACAGTACAAACGTAGCTGGGCGGCTGTCGTCGGTATGCCGCTCGAGAAAGGAATAGCGACTGCAGCGGGCATGAAAGTAATGGGTGTTTCGGAGAGTCAAATAATAAACGAAGATCTCTCTGAAAAGACAGAAAAAGTTTCACGTGCATTGAGCTCCTTCGATTGCGTGTATCTACATATAAAACAGACGGATTCGGTATCCCACCTCGGGAAGTACACCGAAAAATACGCTATAATAGAGGCTATGGACAGAATCCTTATTGCAAGGCTGGCAAAGGAGCTGGATATAGCAGCGGGTGATTCTTTGGTTTTGACTTGTGATCACGCGACTTCTTCAGAATTAAAAAGGCACACTAATTCGAATATCCCGGTTTTGATGGTCAACAAAAAGTTCGGACAGAATCGAGATTTCTCAGAGCTCTCTTGCAAGAAGCATCACCTAGCCAATATACGCAGGGCTACGGACATAATGCCTTTTGTTACGAGGCTGTAATAATGACAAATCAAGAACTTGCAGATGTATTCTATGATATAGCAGATATGCTAGAGATAGAAGGAGTGCAATGGGAACCAAGAGCATACAGAAGGGCAGCATTGACCATCTCGACCCTACCGGTAGATATAAGACAGATATACGAAGAAGGAAAGCTGACGGAACTAGAAGGGATAGGCGAATCTATTTCAAAGTCCATCGAACAGTACATAAAGACGGGCTCGATAAAGAAGTACAAGGATCTGGAAAAAAAGTATCCTCTAGATTTTTCTTCGTTCAGAAAGATACAAGGTCTGGGTCCAAAAAGGGCTTATGCTCTGTACAAAAAGCTTAAGATAAGGACAGTAGACGAACTAAAGACCGCACTAGACAAGGGTCAGATAAGTAAACTGGAAGGATTTGGGGAAAAGAGTCAGGAACAACTAAAACACAACCTAGAGACTTTTTTCAAAGTGAAAGAAGAGAGGAAAATGCTCGGGTATGTAATCGACTATTTTGAAAGTCTGGTGAACAAGCTGAGAAAAAGTAGTCTTTTTGATAGGGTAGAAATCGCTGGTTCTACTCGCAGGATGAAAGAGACCGTGGGAGATTTGGATATACTTACGACATCCAGCAAACCTGAAGGATGCATGGACTTTTTCACAAAGTTGAAAGAAGTAAAGGAAGTCATAGTAAAGGGAGATACGAAGACCTCTGTAAAATTGGACATAGGATTGAACTGTGATATTAGGATAGTGAAGGACGATTCTTTTGGGGCGGCGATGCAGTATTTCACTGGCAACAAAGACCACAATATAAAACTTAGAAAAATAGCGATATCCAAAGGATACAAATTAAACGAATACGGTGTTTTCCGTGGCAATAAGATTATCGCTAGAAAGACAGAAAAAGATGTTTATGCCGCGCTTGGGCTCAAAGAAATGGAGCCGGAACTAAGGGAAAATATGGGAGAAATAGAAGCCGCACAAAAAGGTTCTTTGCCGACCATAGTGAAATACGATGAAGTGATATCAGACTTGCATCTTCATACAATCGATAGCGACGGAGCCAATACCCTGGAAGAGATGGTATCGGAAGCGAAAAAACTCGGAGAAGAATATTTTGCTGTGACCAACCATAGTAAGAGCCTTCCGATTGCAAACGGCTTGGACGATAAAAGATTCTCCGCGTTTAATAAAAAGGTAGAAAAATTAAACGAACACAGCGATTTTAAGGTCTTGAAGGGTGTAGAACTAGAAATCTTAAAAGACGGTTCTTTGGATCTGGCGCCATCGACTCTCAAAAACATGGATTTTGTAGTAGGTGCGTTGCATCAGTGGACTAAGATGGATAAAAAAGCCCTTACAAACAGAGTAATAAAAGCAATAGAATCCGGCGCGATAAATGTGTTGGCTCATCCGACCGGCAGAAAGATAGGGGAAAGAAGCGCATTTGATTTGGATTATAACAGAATCTTTGAAAGTTGCAAGAAAAATGAAGTGTTTTTGGAGATAGATGGGTTCCCTGAAAGGTCTGACCTTCCCTTCGACATGGTAAAGCAAGCGAAGGAGTATGGGATCAGGTTCACGATGGGTAGCGACGCCCATAGAAAAGACCAGCTGAGGTTCATAAAACTCGCTGCTGCCATAGGCAGAAGGGGCTGGCTAGAGAAGAAAGACGTCGTGAATGTTCTAGGTTACCACGAACTACTCAAGCTAAAGCGTTGACGACAAAGGGTAATTTTATATATAAATCCTGTGAAACTAATTATAGTATGGTCGAAAAGATCAAGAGCGGGATAACCGGGTTTGATACTCTGATTAGCAATGGTTTTGTAAAAAACAGTATAACCACGTTATATGGTTCCCCCGGGGCGGGAAAAAGTATCTTTTGCACGGAATTCCTTAGGCAGGGTCTTAAGGACGGAGAAAAAGTATTTTACTTCAGCCTCGAACAAGACATAGACTCTTTTTTGAGAGAGGCGGAATCACTCGGGTTTTCCGAATTTAGAACCAATCTTAACACCAACTTTATTTTTACAAAAATGTCCGGACACGATTTTAAGAACTTTCTCTCCGTCGAGATGCCAAAGATTCTCGAATCTAGGAAGGGAAAACACTCAAGGATAGTTATAGACCCCTTGACACCTTTTTTGTGGGAAGTGAGAGACCCGGCCATACAGAGGAATGTATTGGGAGAGGCATTTAACATGTTGCATGACTTCGGTACGGCGCTAGTCGCGATAGAAAGATATGGAGATATAAACAAGATGGAACTCTCTGAAGAACTGGCAATCCCACTATATCTTTCTGATTCGGTTATAATCTTGTCAATGATATACAACCAGAATTTCTACCAGAAGACAATTTCCGTGATAAAAATGCGTTTTTCTACACACAGCTCTGGCATGCATCCCTTCGATATAACTGAGAAAGGGATACAGGTGTTCCAGGATCAACCAGTCTTTTAGGCGAATAATTTTTAGTTGATGCGATTTAGGGCAACCATAATATATACTTTGCTTGACATGTGCTATACAAAGTAAAATATTCTCATTTACTCATCGTGGCTATCTTCTTATTACTTAGAATCTTAGTTACATCTTTCCAGAACTTTTTACTCTGTTTTGGCGTTGCCATTCTCTCTTTTGACTTTGCTTTTCCGCTCACAAAGTTTTCTTTACTATTAGTATTTGCTATGTAAACAATAATTTTAGGATAAATTTTTTCTGCCTTAATCGCATCGCCCAAAGCCTTAGCTAGGTCGAGAGAAAACTTATCTAGATGACGCAGATCATCAATTATTTTAACCGAATAGCCCAGATGTCTAAGCTCCCTAACATACATTTTCATAGCTAAAACACTTCCAAATCTAATTCCGATGATAGGATGTCCCTCGCCCCCGTGAAATGGCTTTTTCTTTTTGTCTGGCAAGCCGGAACAAGAGTAAGTAGCTACCAGCTCAGGATTTAAGTTTATTTTATTAAGATATGCAAGTAGACCCGCATCTAGCGAGTCGACTTCTAATTGCTGTTTTAAAACAGATAAGTAATATGCTTTGACTTTCTTGAATGTAAGTGGTCTCGAATATGCCTTTGTTTGCAAAATCAGCGTTTTTTTTGCATCCGGCCAAAACTTCTCAACTAGCTTTTCTGCCTCGATTTCAGAGTTAGCCAGGCCATTAGAAATAATCTCCTTTGTATACCTTCGACTAAGTGTTTTCTTGATTTTCTTAAAGTTTAGTTTTTTATGTATTCCAAACTTACGTGCGGTCTTTAAGCTTGGTTCCATAATATATTTTTAATCATCTTTCTTTATTGTTTCTTTATATAGGTGTCAGGAAGGATATTCTACTTTATATAACTTACTTGACAGATATTTTTATGATTCCGCTTATAAATGAGATTGGGACCTTGGTTTTAGATACTTCTTATTCGTGGGTAAGAATGTTCATCGCGCTAGCGATATCTATTGTACTTAGCTTGGGTATAGGTATCGCCGCTGCTAGATATAGGTCCGTTGAAAGGGTTATAATACCGATCGTCGACGTGCTACAGACGCTGCCGATACTGGCATTCTTTCCAGTTGTGATTTATGTTGTCATCGCCTTTTTGCCAGGTCTGATAGGAATAAACGCAGCTGTAATTTTCCTTATAATAACCAGCATGCTATGGAACATGATTTTCGGCGTTTATGAAGCAATAAAGACTATACCAAACGAATTCCTAGAGCTTGGCCGCCTATATAAGATGGGTTTAATAGAAAAGTTGAGGAAGATATTCATTCCAGCGAGCCTACCGGGACTTTCCGAACAAATGGCATTATCATGGGCGATAGGGTTGTTTTATCTAGTAACTAGCGAAATATTTTCTACCGGTAGCCAGAAATATAGTGTCCAAGGTATAGGTGTTGCTCTCGCAAATCTAGGATTCAGTGGCAATTTCTATTACTATGGAATTGGGATAGCGATCTTTATATGTTTTGTCGTGGCGACGAGACTTACTTTCTTTTCGTGGTTTGAAAGATTTTCAAATAGGTTCAATATAGAGGCATACGGCAAGAAGAAACGTACAAAGGAAATAGATCTTGATTATAAGATACACAAATCAAAGATATTCCTCACTCTGAACAAAGCATACGGTGGCGTTAAAACGAGTGTTGGATCTTTCTTTACAGCTAAGAAAAAGATTTTCAGGGGATTGTTGATTGTGCTGATTGCAGCCATCGTAGTGATTGCGATTTTATACGCGCTTCCCAGCTTTGGAGAGAGCCAGATTTTAAAACTGCCTTCCTATGAACTAACAGCAGCATCGGCGCTCTTATTCTCCTTTTTGCGCGTTTGGGGAGCGCTTTTAGCAATACTTGTGGTAGCTATACCAGTGAGCATCTATGTCGTATTCATCGCAAAGCACAAACAATCTTATCTTTTGCTCTTCCAGACGATCGCTTCTATACCGGCTACGATACTTTTACCGTTGTTGGTATTTGAGATAGGTAACAACGCCGAACTCATAGCCTTTATAGTCTTTTTCCTTAGTGGAATTTGGTATGTAATATTCAGTATAATAGCCAGCACTAAAACTCTTCCTGCCAGTATATCTGAGGTAAAAAGAGTGTTTAGAGTCAAAGGCAAGGAAGCCTGGACAAAAATATATCTCAAGGCTATAGCTCCAGGTCTTATAACCGGCATCATAACCGGTGTGGCGGCGGAGTGGAATGCGAGCATAGTCGCCGAGTATTTCTCTGCAGGAATGTCCACTACAACATCTACCGCAGTAGGTACTGGAATAGGAAAACTTTTAGATACCTCATTGTCCTCTGGTAACTTATACTTGATGATTATCGCTTTAATTAATATGACGGTTATGATAATATTATTGAACACTTTTGTATGGAAGAAGTTTTACCAGAGAGCAACTTCTGTGTATATTTAATATGGTAGATGTAATATCCGTAAAAGACGTAAGTTTTTCGTTCGCGAACGGCGCAAAAATAATAGACGATATCTCATTTTCTTCTGGAGAGTATGAATTTGTATCTATCATAGGTCCTTCTGGTTGCGGTAAAAGCACTTTGCTGAGGATAATGGCCGGCTTGATCAAACCTACGAAGGGACATATTTTTTATTATGGAAAAGAGTTCTCAAGCCCGATAAAAGAGATATCTTTCGTGTTCCAGGATTTTGCCCTTCTACCATGGCTCACGAACGAAGACAACGTGAAACTCGGTTTATCGTCATATGATATGACCGATGAGGAAAAGACAAAGAAAGCGGACGATATGCTGAAAAAGTTAGAGTTAAACGGATTTGAAAACGGATATCCAAATATCCTCAGTGGAGGGATGAAACAAAGGGTAGGAGTCGCGAGGGCACTTGTTTCGGACCCGAAAGTATTGTTGATGGACGAGCCGTTCAGCTCTCTAGACGAATTGACCGCGAGAAGCTTACGCAGTGAGGTTCTATACACTTTGAAAGACAAGTCGCTGCCTTTGATGTCCGTGATAATGGTGACGCACAACGTAGAAGAAGCGGTCGAGTTATCAGATAAGATAGTGGTACTCTCAAATAAACCGAGTAAAGTGAGAGAAATAAAAACAGTCACTCTCCCTTCTCCAAGGAACAGACATAGCAAAGAGTTCCAGAATCTCGTCGATGAGGTGTACGCCTCTCTTACGTTTTAATTTAGATTAGTTTCCAGTAATCTTTTTCATGTTCATACGAACATAGCTCTGTTCTTATAAGAAGACTCAATAATTGTCTTCTGAAATCAGCGATGTCTGAGTGTCTATTTATTTGTGTCACCAAACCTTTCTTGAGGAGCATATCAAAAAGTTCTTCGGTAGAAGCTTTCTTTGCTTTTTTAAGGTGGCTTATTATGCTTTTGATAGGCTCTAATTTTGGCATTAGCGCATTCAGTACTTTTTTTAGTTCACGCGGGTTCGATGTTTTTAATATATCTGTAAGAGTAACGACCCCATTTTTAACTGTCATTATATCTAACATCTTTCCAGCTTCTATTATCGGGAACAGTTCCGCTATTCCCATTCTGGACTCATCTGCTATCTGCGATAGAGGTGCAGATCCGCCGTTATCTTTTATTATGGCTACAACGGCTCTAAGTGAAGGAGGTTTGACTTCCAGAGGAAAAATATCTGTCATAACTAATTGTTATAAAGAAGTTGGTTATTATATAAATTTTCTTAGTCACTTAATGTCGATATATACAGGAACGTGGTCCGAACCGACTACGTCTGTCAAGATGCCGACGCCTTTTACATCGTTCAAAAGCTCCTTAGAAACAACGAAATAATCTATTCGCCAACCGATGTTCCGTTTCTTAGCGTCGAAACGGTATGACCACCACGTGTAATGTCCTCCCTCTTTTACGAAAAGACGATAAGAATCTAGGTATCCTTTTTTCAAGAAATCTGTGAACCAGGCACGTTCTTCCGCTGTAAAGCCGGCATTTTTTGTATTACTCTTTGGCCTAGCGATGTCTATTTCTTGATGAGCGACATTGAAGTCTCCGCAAATGATTATTGGTTTTTTGGCGCGTAGACCTTCGATGAAATCTTCTATTTTTTTATCAAATTCTAGTTTAAAACTCAACCTACTCAAATCTCTTCGTGAATTTGGAAAGTAAGCGTTTACAAGGTAGAAGTTTTTAAACTCTAGAGTTAAAACTCGTCCTTCTCTATCGAATTTGCTTTCTCCTATACCATGTATATGAGATAATGGTTCGGTTTTGGTCAAAGTCACGGTTCCACTATACCCTTTCTTTTTTGCCGTAAATACATACGGTATATAATTGTTTGTACGGATATCCAATGGAATTACATCAGCCTTGGATTCTTGTAGCATTATTGCTTCGTATTCTGCTGATTCTATGATAGGTGAGAGTCCGCTTCTTAGCGCGCTTCTTATTCCGTTTACATTCCACGATAAAAGTCGCATTATTAAGATAGGATGGACGCCGCTTTAAGCTTTTTCGTTGCTTTAATTACAAGTATATAAAATAGTCCGTTTAAATCATTACTATGGCGGTGCTTACAAGACCAGAGATTATACGGCTCATTAAAGAAAAGAAATTAAAGATACACCCTTTTAATTTAAGTCAAATAGGGGCAGGCTCTATAGATCTTCGTCTGGGTAACACGTTCAGAGTCTTCAGGAAATTTCATGGGGTTTTTCATATCAACGATTATGCAGATTATAAAGGTCTAACCGAGGTTGTGAAGATCAAAAAAGGAGACAATCTTCTGATAGAACCGGGTGAACTGGTCCATGGAATAACTGTAGAGACGATAAAACTTCCAAAAGAAATATCCGCAAGAATAGAAGGCAGGTCAAGGTTCGCTAGATTGGGGTTGTTGACACACATCAGCAGCGGGTTTGTTCAGCCTGCTTCCGATGGAAAAATAGTCTTGGAGATGGCGAACCTTTCTCCAGTGAGTCTCGCAATCCATCCTGGTACAAGAATCTGCCAGATAGTGCTGGAAGAAGCAAAGGGCGAGGGGGCGTACAAAGGAAAGTTTTCGAATCAAAGCAGACCATGATTGCGGCTAAAATTAGGAACAAATAAAAAAGTTTATAAATAATAAATTCGACTTAATCATATGTCAATTTTAAAAATGTTTTTTGAGTTTTGGGATAGGGTTTTTCCTGCTAAGGTAGCTTACGCACATTGTGATATTCCATGCGGTATTTACGACCCTTATACAGCACAGCTAGCAGTGCATACCGTGATAAGGATGGATACTTTGATAAGAGACCTAAAAGTACCCAGCGAAGGCGCATCCAATCAAGAACTTATCGATTATCACACAAGGATTTCTAGATATACAGCCGTAAAAGAGCAATACGCTGAGATGTGCAAGCATGAAATAACAGTTCTCTGGAGCGATTACTTCAAACCGGAACATGTACAAGCATACCCTTCTCTGCACAGCCTTATTTGGGATACATTAAAGTTGGCGTCAAAAACGAAGCAGAGCACGAACATGGAAGACGCAGAAGCACTTCTTTTAAACGTAGAAAAAGTAGCAGAAATATTTTGGAGGACAAAAAACATACCTACAGTAAGAATAAGGTCGTTCTATCTGACAGAGCACGATTTAGTCGTACCAAAAGTTTAGTATTTGCATGTTTAAGTTGAATATACAACCAGAACGTTTTGCATCAAAGCGGATAATAGGCTTTTAGCGCATCACTTATTATGTCTGCGTGGTCGAACGCCAGTTCCGGTAATTTATATATAGACCACCACCTAGCTTCTGCCGCGTCGTCTGCACCAACAGCGTTTCCGCTCGGATTTTTCAACAAGTAGGCTATGCTTATAATCGCGCCCCTCGGATCCCTCCCAGGCTTTGAGTAAACGCCGATAAGTCTGTCTACCTCAGCTTTTATCCCTGTTTCTTCTCGAAGCTCTCTTAGTACTCCGCTTTCCGCGGTTTCTGTTACTTCAAGAAAACCACCCGGCAGCGCCCAGGTATCCTTAAATGGCTCGCGTCCTCTTTTTACCAGAAGGATTTTGTCTTCTTTTATTAGAACTCCGTCGACGGTAGGTATGGGATCATTATATTTTTCTTCCACTAATATTGAGCTCTCGTTATATATTAAAATTTTTTTGTAAATATTTCCAACTTTTTATGGAAAATTGAGAACCGAAAAATATAAATGTTAGTTCATTTCTTATATAAGTATGAGTAGGAGGGAGTATGGATACGACGATCGTAGCAGGGATGATAATAGCTTATCTCTTGATACTGCTCGTCTTTGTTTTGAGGAACAACTGGCTAGCGGCGAAGGTTTAAGATAGGCAGGAAACACCTAGAACGGTGGTTCCGAAGATATTTGTATTCTTGGACTAATTTTTGTTGTTTTATTTCACTTTTAGCACAACTTTTCCTATTATTTTATCGTATTTGACAAGGCCAAAGTCTTTGCTGCTCAAGCTCCTTTTTTTGTTGTCTCCAACGACGAAATAGGCGGATTTTACCATTTTTTCTATCCTTTTTATCAGATATCTCCCTTCGTGTTTGAACACTATTACATCACCATTCTTTGGTTTTTTGAATATGTAACGACATACAAGGACGTAATCACCAGGCATAAAGGTCGGTTCCATACTAGAATCCTCTACTTTGAACCTCGCGACCGGAAAGAACATAAAGTTTATCAGCAACCGGTTGTTTTAAAAGTTTTATACATAAAAAATAAACTTATAAACAAGTTGTCTTCTAATAGGTTGAATGGACCAGTTATTATCGGATTCTGCTTTGGAACGGTTGATCTCTAGTAGGGCAATGAAAATCAGACCTAGGCCGACACAAAAGCAGTTACAACCCATCTCAATAGACCTTAGACTTGGAAAGGTTTATACTTTAAGGTCCAGTAAATCACCATTAGATCCAGAGAGAGACAAACCATTATACGACAAGGTAAAGCCTAATAATGGTTCATATTTGTTACAACCTAAAAGACTATATTTTTTTGAAACACAGGAAAATCTCGACTTAAACAATGAGATAGATGAGGTTTACATCGCACCTAGAAGTAGTCTTGCAAGAGCGTTGGTAAATATAATAGGTTTAAGTGGAGAGGGTTATTTTGTCATAAATCCTCCTTTTAGAGGGAGAGTGTTCTGTTTATTGTATTCAAATTCGTTTCCACTGACGATATTGCAAGGCGAAAGAATCGTGCAAATGGTGGCGATAAAAAAGGTTGACCGTTCTGTAAGAACGAGACAGCTTCACTTGGAGAGCTTTCTCAAGCCTAGAGAAGATGTTAGCGTTAATGTAGAAAATGGAGTAAAAGACGATCAATTATTCTCACCGCTACAGGTGCAACATGTTATGTTGGGAGAAGGCGATTGCTTAAAAGGAATTACATCTGAAGTCATAGATTATTCTGATGGAAACACCGGTGCGATAATAGAATATTATGGTGGAGAAACTACGGCGGTCTACGGCCCAGCGCTACTAAATACGGGATATGCGCCACTTATAGACCCGGGTTTTTCCGGTAAAGTTTTCGGTGTACTTACAGGTAGTCCATTTGAAAAGTTGGTTAGGGTCGGCGACGTACTTCTACGTGTAAGAGAATATGGAATTAGCGGTAGAATCAAAAGACTGTATGGTTCTAAAAATCTCGGTTCCCACTATAAAAAACAATCTGTAACTAAAATTTAGTAAACGTTTTTATTATTTTTAAATAAGACTTAGACAAAAAAGCCTTGTAGTTTAATAGATAATAAAACTACAGAATCGATAATAAAACTACAAGATTAGACAAAAATAAAAGTATTTATATAGGGTTTATTCTAATTACTTCTAAGTAAACAATTGAAATATAGAAGTTATCAAATGGAATTAAGCGATGCTTTAAGTAAAAAGACAGTAGAAGAAGCGATGACTGGTTATAGGCAAAAACAGGCAAAACCCACGATAAGAAAAATAGGTGGAAACCAACCTTATTTAGAAGCAAGGAAAATCGCAAAGAGGGTAGACCCAGCGAATGGCTTGGTGGGAGTTGCGTACTCACAACAAATACTTGTAGATTCGGATGAGTGGAAGAGAATACCTGCAGATTATTTCCCAGCTTGGCAGCGTGAAATTTTAGTTTATCCTCCAATAGAGGACGTCTTCAAAAAAGGAAAAGATGTAATCGATCGTTTTGCAGCAAAAGGTTTTGATATAGTTTACCCTTCATACTGCATACCAGAAGAAGCAAGAAGATCTAGAACGGCGCTGTTAGTAGATCCTAAGCACGAACCAGTGGTAGAAGGAGATGAAATATTAGTAATCGCAGACCCTTACAAAGAAGTTACAATATTAGAAGATTTTCCGCAGACAAGTGGGTGGCATACAGGTAAGGTGGATAAGGCTACAGGGATACCTTTAGCCTGCGAAAATATTGGGGAGCTCTCTGAAGGAGAAAAAGCAAGTTTTAGGAGAGTAGAAGGTATAAGCGTTGGGCCCGTTACTCTCAATTATAATGCTGGAGAGCGTGTTATTGATTCTGCTATTCACTGGGGAAATCTTTTTGGGGTAGGAGTGAAAAGTCAAGGAGTAAGCCCACGAATTTTAACATCCAAAATTACACTCGGTCAGTTAATTGGTGGACTGCAATAATAATATTTGAGTAGATAGACTTTATTCACTTTTAGAAACGCCGTTCTTCGGACAGATTTCTTTTAGCACGCACTTACTACAAAGCGGCGCTGTAGAACGACATATCTCGTGACCATGCGCCTTAAAGACATAAGCTATATTTTTCCAGTGATTCTTTTCGACAAGACCCATCAAGTCTTTTTCTATGTCGTCTGGTTTCTTGTTTTCGGTAAGTCCCAGTCTAGAAGATATTTTTATCACCCAGGTGTCTACTGGTATTCCTTCAATGATTCCATACGCGTTTATCAGTATTGTATTCGCAGTTTTTCTGCCGACCCCCGGCAGAGCAACCAATTCTTCCATCTTATTCGGCACTTTTCCGCTGTATTTGTTGTCTAAGATGGAGCAGGCCGTTATGATGTTCTTTGCCTTGTTTCCTGCGAACGTTACCTTCGATACATATTTTAATAGTTCGCTTTCGTTTGCGGATGAATAATCTTTTGCAGTCTTGTACTTTTTAAAAAGCGCAGGCGTTATCGAGTTCACCACCACGTCCCTAGTTTGTGCGGAGAGAATAGCTGCGACAAGCAGTTCTAGCGGATTTGAGAAGTTTAAATAATATTTTTGATTTGGATAGGTCTTTTCTAGTGTTTCTACCGCCTTTTTTGCTTTATCTTTATCTAACAGTATAAATTTACTCATACCGGTTCGCGGCGGCTTAAAGGCTTAATACAGACGATATGCTTTATGAGATTTAGAGTTCATCATCGGCTGGTTCCGATTCATTTTCGTCGTCTTCGAACTCGCTGTCGTCCTCATCCTCTTCTTCTACTTCGTGTGTAATGTCTTTCTCTTGCTCTTTCTCGTCTACATCTTCCTCCTTTTCGAAGCTTTTTTTCTTTTTTGCCTTCTTTTTCATACCTATCTATTAATTCATAGACAATAAATAGCTTACTTTACGTTGTTTCTACAAAATTAGATTATGGAAGGAACTCTTTCCCTAATTCCTTTAGGAGGTCCAGATGTTTTTCAAAGTATGTCCTTACATTATAAAATCTTCTTATTAGATATTCGGCGACCGCTTTTTTAAGGTCCGTCGGATGAAGTTTTTTGTCCTTGAAAAGCGATTCCAAGTGCTCGTAAGAGTCTATCTCAACATCTCCCCCAAAACGGTCGTCTCTTTCTATTTTCATGCGGCCCTCGGCAGGGAATATCAAGAACTTTGGTATCTGCACTATCAGATTGTTTTCTATTACACCCTCTGGACAATAAGCCCCAGCGATTTTCTTCCTTATAGATTCTTCTGAATCGTAGACTTTGATGATGCTTCCTGGCACAGAAGAACTCATTTTCATGTCCGCGCCGGAGAGCGCTGCGACAAGAGGGGTCATTATCTCGACTCTTTTTTTGTATCCGAGCTTTGGTAGATAATCCCTCGCGTATGCAAATATGTGTCTTTGATCTACTCCTCCAAATTGTATATCTGCGTTCAAGTATTCCTCATCAAGAGCCTGCATTATCGGATAAATAAGTTCGCTTACCTTCGGATTTTTCATCCTGGTGACTTCGGAAGCTGCTCTAGTAGCTCTTTCTACCGTCGAGACAGTCGATAGTTTTAACATGTCCAGGACATAATCATGCTTAAGCTCGAAATCAGCCCCTCTGACAAATTCTATTTTTTTGGGCCAGTCAAAGGCTAGTTCTATGCATTTTTGCGTGTATTCCACCCTTTTGTCCAGGTCTTCCCATTTGGCTTTTTGGTCGTCTAGGGCTGCGTGGATATCGGCGAGTAGTATCTTTACTTTTACATTAGCTTTTTGAAAGTCAAATATCTTGCCCAATGGTATCAAATGACCGATATGCAATGGGCCCGTGGTCGCCCTGCCGACGTAAGCAGTACGCTCTTTTTTTTCCTCTATTAGTTTCTTTAGGTCTTCTTCTGTGATTATCTCTGCTGTATTTCTTTTTATCAGTTCAAAGTCAGATAGTTCTTTCATTTTATTGATTGTATTTTTACTCTTATATTCATTACTAATCTATCCGAAATACCGGACATTTTGTAATTTAAAGTTTTCCCGTTCTGTGATTTTGTAAGATAAAATAATATTGAAATTTAGTAGGTTAAAAGTTTATATAGCGATGCCATTCTATAACAATATTTAAAATATGGTAAAAGACAATAGAAGCTTAACAGAGCTTGTGAGTGCTATTAGTAAAAGAGTAGAACGTATTTTAATAGATTCCGCCGGACGCACAGGTAATAGCCCTCCTTTTGGCGCAATCGATTATCACTGTAATTTAGACGGAGTTAATTATCATATTAATCCAGGCGAAACACTACATATGATATATAAAGGTAGACGCGTTTTGGCTATTCGTCTTGGTGAAGACGGTCAAAAGACGTATTTGCTTAGGGGTCAGAAAGTTTTTGAGATAAAACCTAGTGGCGAGATTACTACGTATCTTCCTATAAGATGGCGAACCATACTTTCAATATTAGAAGGAGACCATAGAACCGCGGTTATAAATCATGATTTTTTTTATATTGAAGGGATAACAAAGTAAAAATTATATTAAATTCCTTCTTCTTTTATCAGCGCTATGAGGTTCCTGTAAGGTGCGTTCGATATTTCGTCCTCGAAGTCTCTCATTGAGTCTAATTCGTAGATAGCCACCAAAGTCAAAAGTATCGCGAACATCATCATAGCTATCACAAACATGTATATGTAACCTCCGGGGGTGGAAACAGTGGTAAGTATTATGATAAGTATCAGAGAAAGGAAGATTTCTAGTACCCATTGCATCCTTGGCAGCCTGTCGTTTGCTAGGGTTATCTGCATGTCCCTAGCAGTCAGGGCCGTCCTAGTCTCTTCTATTATAGAGCTGAAGATCGCGTTGTCCCTAGCACCTTTTATTTTTATAGACGATAACAAGCCCAATAAATAGTGGAATTTTCTGTGCGCCTTGGTCCCTTTGCCATAAGCCGAAAGATCGAGCGCTATCGTTTCCTTACAGTATTCGATTATACCGGAACATATCTTTTTGAAGATAACTTTATCAGATAGTCTTTTTGAGAGTAGATATATTGCTTTCAAAGAACTGACCTCTTGACCAAAAGAATCCCTTAGTTCGTCAAGAGCTTTGTCGACATCGTTTATAGCGAAAGCGGACATTACTCCGTAGGTTACTCCTATCACCGTGAAGAATAGACTAGCATCTTCAAGGGAGAGAATCTTTATAGGATTTAGTGCGAGTAGTCCGGCTACCACCACCGCGGTAATCACCAAAAATTGGGTTTTCATATACAACGTTATTAATTAAATATCATAGTGGATTATATTAAAGTTTTAAACTATTATTTATTAGAGATATTATGGACCTGATCACCCATGTTTTGATTGCATATCTCACTTCCTTCGCTATTTTTGGGCATTCCGCGACGAATTACATAGCTGCAGCGGCACTCGCTGGCGGCCTTCCGGATGGAGATGTGGTATTCTTTCCTCTTTACAGATACTTTCCTATTCTTAGGCACCACGGGATAACACATTCTTTCGTCGGCGTTACCGTAATCGCTTTGGTAGGGGCGTTTCTTGCTACGTTTATAGTACCGGGTACTTATATTTTATTTTTCTTAGCAATGGAATTGGGTGGTCTTATACATATCGGTCTCGATGGATTCACTAACTTTGCAGTCCCCCCTTTGTCGCCATTTTCAAACAAGAAGTTGCACATGGATGCGGATGTCGCGGTCAATGTTTTTACCATGTCTTTTTCAATCGGTGCTTTTTTACTGCTTTTGGCTGAGAAAGGAACAGTGTCGCTATCGGTATGGACTACGACGGTTTGGATTTTTTTAGGGATTTATCTGGCTTATCTTCTGTTCAGAGGAACAGCCAGGCTTTTCGTCAGCAGGCTCAAAAAGATAAAAAATTATAAGGATGTTATACCTACTCTAAATCCTTTTTACTGGATTTTTGTTGACGAAAAAAACACTAAAAGCGCTTACACAGTGACTTACAGAAAATACAAAGTATTCAAGGGCTTCTTTGGAAAAGCCGCTAAGTTGAGCATAAACTCTGGCATTATAAAGAATAAAAAAACCCTGTCTATAAAGGACATAATCTCTAAAACATATCTGACAGCGATGCATAGTATGGGTTTTATACGGGAGACTTACAAGTTTGTTAATTTCAAGAAGATTGGAAGCGAATACGAAATATTCTGGTTTTCTCCGGAGTTTATGACCGTAAACAGGTCGTTCGGAGTTATATTGCGCGTAAGCGATTCTGGTAAGATAATAGAAACGAAAAACGCCATGCGTAAAGTCTATATATAATTAATTTTGACGGCCGTAAAACTTGTTTTTATAACCGGGTCTTCTATTATTGTTTCTTCTCGGATTGTTTCCAGAGTATCCTTGTTTTCGCCAGGGTGTACCGCCCCCTTCGGGAGTTTGATTATAAGTCGGTTTGTTTTCGCTGTAGTGATAGTCACGGTTTCCTTGTCCTCTGCGCTGGAAACCGCGTTGTCCGAAGCCGCCTCTTCTAGCGCCGAAATTTCTATTCCCCGTATAAGCCGGTAATTGTATATTTTCCGCGTTTTTGTACGCCGAAGTATCCAGTTCTAATTTGTTCATCTTTACATTCGCCGAATGTTCTATTTCTTCGACCAAATATTTGTCTCGGTATGGTATTATACTGAAAGCTCTTCCTTCTGCACCCATCCTAGCCGACCTACCAACCCTATGTACATAGACCAGGACGTCTTCACTCACGTCAAAGTTTATTATATCCGATATGTCTGTTATATCCAAACCTCTCGAAGCTACGTTGGTAGCTATGAGAAATTGGGTCCCTTTCCTAAAATCGGATAAAGAATATTCTCTCCTCGCCTGCGTCAGACCGCCATGCATAAGGGTCGCATCAAACCCGTTTTCTTTCAACAGACGAAACACTAGGTCAGCACCGCGTTGGGTAGCCGTGAAGACTATGGCTTTCCTGGGTTTGTACTGGTTTATATAAGCAAGCAGAGTAGACAGTTTTTCTCGTCCGTTAGCTATGGTGTAATAGTGGCTTATACTGCTGACAGTGACTTCTTCTTCTTTTCCTACGTTTATTTTTTCGGCGTTCCTCATATGTCTCTTCGCTATAGCTAGTATGGTAGAAGGCATCGTCGCTGAAAACAGCATGGTCTGCCTTTCTTTTGGAAGCTTTGAGATTATCCATTCTATATCTTCTATGAAACCCATCTCGAACATTATGTCGGCTTCGTCCAATATTAAGAACTTTATATTTTCGGTCCTTAGCTCCCTTTGTTTTATTAGGTCTATGACCCTGCCTGGGGTCCCGACGATTATGTTTATCCTACGTCTTAACTCGTTTATCTGTACGTTCATAGACGCCCCGCCGTAGATTGTGACTACCCCAAGACCGCTTTCCTTGGACATTTTTCTTGCTACGTCCGTTACTTGGAGGGCTAATTCTCTGGTAGGTACTATTATCAATGAAGAATCGTAATCTTCCTTTTTCGTAGAATTTATTATAGGTATCAGGAAAGCAGCGGTCTTTCCAGTGCCAGTCTTCGCTCTTACGACTATGTCTTTGCCCTGTAATGCTACAGGAATCGCTTCTTCTTGTACTTCCGTGGGTGTATTGAAACCCATGCTTTTAATCGAAGATAAAAGTTCGGGTCTTAAGCCCATCGATTCAAATTCAGTCATCTTTACTCAAGATAGTTTGAGTTATTAAGTATTTAAATCCTGTTGTTCTTGTATAATATTGCAAATATGCGAATCGTCGAACCGAAAGTGCATCTTATAGCAGAAACTTCTCTTATACCACAAAATCTTGAGGCGATGCTTAGCGATATTGGTGGGGATATAGCGCTAGAATGGTATAGAAAAACAAGGGACGCCGTAACCAGTCCGGGAGAGTATCTTACAGAAGTGGGCGGCAGAACATGCTATAAAGCTTTCGGAGTCGGTCTGAATCCCAATGTCACGCAGATAAGAGCGGATTCGCGGAAGTATCTTGAAAATCTATTGAAAGAAGGCCACGGGTCCGTTCTGGAGCATTCTACTTGCACATTTGCCTTCGTCGATGTATCAAGGGTTTTTACCCACGAGTTAGTAAGACATAGGGTCGGTGTTGCAATAAGTCAGGAATCGTTGCGTTATGTTAGACCGCGCGAGCTAAGATTATGGATTCCCCCGGACGTGAGGGACAATCAGCCTTTTCTTAACCTTGCGGAACAGATAGAAACTGGTTATAAGGAGTTAGATCGCTCGTTTGATTGGGATAATATGAGTTTTGCTGAGAAGAAAAAACTCACATCAGCTCTCAGAAGAGTACTACCAGATGGTATGGCTACTAATATAATATGGACAGCCAACCATAGGACTATAAGACACGTCATAACAATGCGTACCTCAGAGTACGCCGAGGTAGAAATAAGAACGGTCTTTGATAAAGTCGCCCAGATAGTTACGCAACGTTATCCATCGCTGTATCAGGACTTTGAAAGAAACCCGCCAAGTGGTGGCATCGGAAGCTGGAGACCAAAGTACCTGAAAGTTTAGTATCTTTATAGTTCTTATAACAAATATTCAAAGTGGTAGTTTAGACTGATTTTTAACGAAAACATTTCTAAGCTTTGAAGCGTGTTTACATGGATCTCCAAAATATTTAGAAGATTCACATGTGCAACTTGCGAATATTATGCGTCTAGACCAGGGATCATACTCGACCGCTACTTCGTGAAAAAGCGGGTTTCTCGACTCGCTCTGCACATAGCCTCTTAAATCTACTTTTCTATGAAAAGAATTAACACCATATATCATTACATCTTTTTCTGTGGATTGTATTACTATTATAGGAGTTAGAAGAATTTCATCCAAGCTTCGTAGTCCTATCTCTACCATAATCTTTAATTTTAAAGGATTTGCGCGTATATAAATTTATTTGCAGATCCAGTTAATTATTTTTTAGATACTTTATGTTCAAGTCTATGTTTTCCAGCGTTTGATTAAATGGATATTTTATATCTTCCCTGTAGTTTTCCTTGGCAGAAAAAAAGGCTTTGAATTCTTTTTTAGCGCGTTCGCTGGCTAATATAGAAAGTGGGTTTATATATTTTGCGATTAGTTTGGTCGTCGGCGGGGAATTTTTAAGAATAGTTTTCCAGTTGCTTTTAATCCATTTGAATAGTATGTCGCCGTTTTCGAAGCGCAGGGCGACTGCTCTCTGCGTAAAAAAGGAATCTTGTATGCGTACTTCGTCTGAAAGAGAGAAATCGAGTGCTTTGAGTATAAGCGAGTCGCTTCTGAACCTGCCTATCGCGATCAGAATAGCCTCTCTTTCATCTGGAGAATCGGTTTTATTATATAAATTTTTAAGAATTTTGAAAGTCTTCGAGTCTCCATTTATAGCCGCTACAGCATAAATTATTGGAAGTAGATCAGGGTTTATCTTCTGTCCATCTTCTATTGATTTGAAGAGTGTTAGAAGTTTTTTCGTAGTTTCTTCTTCTTTAAATAGGCCTAGACGACTTATTGCATTTATTCTACTTATTTTTTGGATGTCACTTTCGTCTTGTGAAGGTGACCAGCCGAGTTTTTTTAGTAGTTTTTTACTTATGTTAATTCCGATTTTCCTTACTTTATCTGCGAGTGGTCTGTTTTGATTTATGGCATATAGCCAACCCAAGTGTAAGAAAAGGTTCTCACTTAAAGGATATTCCGGGTCGGTGCAGAACTTATTTATAAAATCTAAATATTTTTCAGTTTTTATATCGCCAATCTTTACCCTTACAAAAAGATCATTTTCTATGCCCCACGCATCAGCCGCTCCAAGTTTATGCTCTTTTATCAATATACCAAGAGATGTTAATAATTTATCAGGATAATTTACTCTGTAAAAACCGTGCTGTCCATAATTTAATTTTATCCAGTTGGAATCATTGTTTAATATCATCTTGTTTGTTCCAAAAAGTATAGAGCCGCTTGAAGTCTTGGTCAGATAACGTAATGGTATGGGCCACTTTTCGTCTTTCTCTCCGGAGAATAAGAAGCGCTTCTGTTCTAAGCTAAAACCTTTTTTTATAGGCTTTACATGGACTATTGGATAACCCGGTTTATCTATCCAAGCCTCTATGATTTTTTTTATATCAAAGTCTTTTCCTGCAGATGCTATAGCGTCCCACAAATCTGATTTGATCGCGTTTCCATAGGCGTGTTTTTCTAGATATGTTCTTAATCCTTTTCTAAATGTTTCTTCACCTACGTAATCTTCGAGCATCTTCAGTATGCTTCCCCCCTTCCTGTAACTTATCGTATCGAATATCTCTGCTATTTCATCCGGGTCATTCACCTTGACGCTTATTGGGTGAGTCATTTTGAAACTGTCTTCTTCGAATGCCGTGTCAAAAGAGAACCTCAGGTATTCAAGATCCACACGCCACTCTGGAAATATTTTTTCAATTACGTTATAACTCATAAGCTCTGCGAAACTCTCGTTGAGCCACGTGTCATTCCACCATTTCATTGTTACGAGATTTCCGAACCACTGGTGCGTTAATTCGTGAGCTATGGTATTAAATACGTCTCTTTTGGCGGTTGTGTCGCTTTTGGCATCCAGTAAAAAGCAAGATTCTCTAAATGTCAGCGCTCCCCAATTTTCCATGGCTGCGCTCGCAAAGTCCGGTATGGCGATGAGGTCTAGTTTTGGTAGTGGGTACTTTATCCCAAAATAATTCTGGAGAAACACAAAGGCTTTTTTTGCGTAAGAAAGAGGAAGCTCTGCACCGTGCTTTTTTTCTGGGGTCGTGATAGCACTTATCTTTATTCCATCGACTTCATCACTTACCGACTCGAATTCGCCCACTCCGATGTACAATAGATATGTAGACATCTTCGGTGTAGTATCAAATACTATAATTTTCTTTTTATCTTGTAGTTTTTCACTTATTTTTGGCATATTTGATATGGCTTCTAGATCCATGTCTATTTTTAGAGAAATGTCAAAAGTGGCTTTGAATTCTGGCTCGTCTATGCACGGAAATGCAGCTCTTGCACTAGCCGGTTCAAAATCAGTTGTCAGCATGTACTTTTGTTTTCCAGAAACATAGTATCTACTCCTATAAAAGCCATATAATTTGTCATTATTGTTGTTTTCGAAGTCTATCTCGAGCAGGCCTTCACCTATTATTTTTTCATTAAAAGTTATTTCTATTGTTTCTTTTTCTTTTATTTCTTTTATCTTCCCTTTAAGTTTCCTGCCACCGAAAGAAGCAGTAACATCGAATATAGTTATCTCTTTCGAGTTCAGGGTTATGCAGTCGGTCGCAGTTTTTACAAAAAGACTTATAGTCTCTTTTCCGTAAGTCTTAAAAGATTTCAGGTCTGGTTCGAAGTATAATTTGTAGTTTTTAGGCACGATGTTCGTGCCTATGCTTTCATGTTTATCGCTTTCTGTCATGTTATAAAAACACATCAGCTAATATTTTAAGTTGTCCGCACACAAGATATAGAAGGATTCAGCCCAAAATCGCTAAGAATTTGTCTAGAATAGATGAAGGAACGCTTATACCTATCTGACTAAAATCGCAGCTTAAGCTCTGTGCGACGCGGTTAAATGACTGGTTTAAATCACCGACTTCTCCTGGCTGGCTTGCGAACCCAAAAACAAAACAAACACTTCCATTTGTTTCTGCCACAGACAATTCGGAGAAGTATTCTTTGACTTTTAGGATGGTCTGATTAAGGAACGCCACGTGTACGCCATTGTAACCTCCTATAGTAATGTTTGTTATGTTAGCGCCGGGGACGGCTTCTAAAATAGAAACTCTCGGATAGAACGACCTTTTTAGCACGTTGATTGCACCAGAGACTACAAAACTAAGACCACTCGGCGGTGTAAAGTTAGAAGGATGTGCTAGATACTGTGATAAAAGTGAGGGACCATCGGCGGCGAATGAAATTATTTCTGCTGCAGGGACTATCACTACTATCTGGCTTTTGTTTCCGAATCTTGAAACAGAAGTGTTAGATTGGTTTGATATTGCAGACGAAAAGATGCTGATATTTACGGTGACCCAGTTTGCTGGATAGTTAAAATTGACCCCCGGGCTGGAAAAAGCCTTGCTTTGTGAGGGACTATTGAATAGAGAGAACAGCGCGCTGAAGAAGAGCCCTACTTCTGGAGGGTAGAGCAGATAGAGAATAAGGATAAAAACAGCGAACGCTGCTAGAAAAATACCAACCGAAATAAGTACTAATCTTAATATTTTATTCATCTTCGGCCGTGTCGAGGTCTGTGTTGGTTTATTTCTAAGTATATTCGGAGGGGGAGCCGGCGAATTACTTGGCATGTTCATAAACTATATTCTGGAAAAGTAATTTTTTACGCGAGGTTTAGTTAGATACCACAAGATTACCACACCCAATGCGGTTCCGACCGGTGGCAGTATCGACACAAGGTCAAATATCCCCGATAATAATATAAAAGTACGTCCTCTTTTTTCGTGTGTTAGAAATTCTATTCCCAATATTAGGGTTATAATGTTAGTTATAAGTGTGGCAACAGCATACGCTTCCAGAAGAGGGACAAATATGAACGTAGTCGCTAGGATGATAAATAAAACCGAAACAGCAATCTGTGTTATGCCGAACAGAGTTATGCCGATAGGCCTCGCTCTTGTGACCATTTTATTATTAATCGATTATACTTATTAAATGTAATAAAACCCGCAAAATAACTCTTAATTTTTGAGGTTTCTTAGCAAGGTATTAATATTGACTGTGTATCATCATTATATGGGGTTTACGTTCCAGTTGGACTGGCTTGCAATCATCGTTGCTACTTTTTCTGCGTTTCTTTTCAGCATGATTTGGTACATCGGGCTCTTTAGGGGGCTTTGGATGAGAGCCATGGGTCAAAGTGCTAAGAAAATTCAGCAAGGGATTACAAAGGGCGGTTTCATAATTCCACTGGTCGCTTTCTTCCTTGTGTCGTTTGTACTCGAGGTTCTAGTTAAGACTATCCCGCTGACTACAAAGACAGAAGGCATTGTACTGGGCGTTTTAGCATGGGTAGGGTTCTATCTATCACAAACCAACGTTTTGATGGTTATGGGCACGGCAGACAGGAAAAGACTCTTTTGGGTCGACAATCTGCACTATTTGATAGTACTTCCGTTGATTTCGTTAATACTAGTTATGATGGGTTAAAACCATAGAGTAATATTTTTATGGTGACGCTCAGCAAAGGCGATTTACGAGGAATCTTTGTATTGCTGGGTTTAGCTTTCCTTTTTGATTCTATTCCGAGCGGTTTCGTCGTGCCGCTCGGGGTAGCAGGTTTCTTGGTGTTGCTCGGCATAATCTGGTTGAGCAGCAACGACTATGGGAATTCGATAAAAAATATTGTCGCGGACCTGGATCAGGCGCTGTTCCTAAGAATAGGCCTTGGATTGACCTTGATAGGCATCTTAGTAGCTAACTTGTATGTAATTTTAATCGCATTTGTAATCGGAGCGGTCCTTTTGTTTTTACCCGGAGACGTTATAAACGTCGACTTGATGAAACTTCAGGTAGAAGTGGTCAAGAACACAAGAAAACAAACCACAAGGTAGGTCTAGATCAATTTGTGTATAATCGTTACTAATGTCTCTATATTATTACATGTTATAGAGTCAGAGAAGCGCCCGCGCAGGTCTGATACCGGGTTAAAAAGTATCTTAAGGCGCGTTTCTTTAAGCATGTCAGCATCGTTTAGGGAACAGCCTATACCTATCATCGTTTCCGAAGGCTCCTTTACTTTTTTGAGAACGTCGGCTTTTTTGCCTCCGACATCAAATGCACAAGATTCTATAATGTCGTGGTTTATCTTCAATCCGTTGGCGAATATCTTCCATCCATATTTCTCTTTTAAGACTATATCTATAAACTCTACAAAAGAATCAGATATTATAGCGCATCTTACCTCTGGGATACTGCTCAACTTGAAAAGTGCAGCCTCGGCACCCTTAAATGGTTTTACGCCCTCCAATACTTCTGCAATCGTGCTAAATCTGACGTTGTTTTTTTGCAGCGCCTCCATCCTATAGCGCATTAATGTCCTGAAGTCAGAAGTGTCCCTAGTGGTCGCGGAAAGCTCTGCGATTCCCAGTCGCTGACCTATAACAGGCCACAGCTCTGGTATGAATATTCCTTCCAAATTTGACACTATAAGTATCCTAGCCATGGTAATTATTCATATTAAATAGATTTAAATATAAGTAATTCTTCTCTCAAAGAAGATAACAATAACATTATGAACAAATTAGCAGCTGGAATCGCGATTATTTTCGTCCTAATCATAGCAGGAGGGATATATTACTTTTATTTTTACAATAACCCTTCCGGTAATGTTTCGATAGCTCTTACAGACCCGGCAAACGTCCCTGCGGGAACGCAGAGTCTGAATATATCTTATTCGGGAGTACAGGCGCACACTATAGGAAGTAGCGGGAGTAGCTGGACTTCATTGAGTACTTCAGGTTCTATAGATCTTTTATCATTGTATAATTCTAGTATCGATTTGGGAAGCTTCTCTGCTTCGAATGGGACCGTGATAGACGCGGTTAGATTTAACGTTACTTCTGCAAGCATAGAAATAAATAATACTATATATCCCGTAATCTTGTCGAGCCAACAGTTGACTGCTACAGTTTCTGGAAGTAATGTAGTCAACGGCACGACGAAAATACTCGTCGACCTTTCTCCCACAGTAATGGAAGTGTTATCGCAAAATTCTACAACATTTATAATGGTACCTTCTATGGCAGCAGTGATAATCCCCCACGATACAAATATAATTATTAAAGCCGGCGCTACAGAGAACCTAAACAAGCATGAATATCAGTGTCTTTTCAATGAGACTCCTAAAATAAGTATAACATCAGCATCGCTTTCCATGGATGGAAATTCTACTAGTTTATCTATAACGGTCAAAGATAATTCAAATAGAAGCGTGATTCTGAGACAAGTGCTCTTGTTCGGGAACCCGTCGGTATATCTGCCAAACATTAGTGTACAGCCTGAAGCTAATCTAGGTGGTGAGATTTCTATAGGAGCGGCTGGGAATGTATCTGTTTTGCGCGGCGGAAAACCACAAGTATTAAATTCTACGGTATCTAACGCTTTACCGATTATCAGTAGGGAGATGATAAACATAGGAGAACGTTTGGCGTTGTTACGTTCGATAACTTTTCAAATAAGTCCCAATGGTACGCTTTTCATCCCTTTCTTTAGATGTACAGCTGCTATCGTTGGAAATAATCATGTAGGAATTTCTCCGCTCAGAACCGTATGTCCTGTTAATGTAAATTATTCCAGCTTTGAAGAAGGTTATACTTTGAGTGCAGGACAGAGCGTGACATTAACATTTAATGGTAAGATACTTTTAGGACTAGGTTACTTCCAAGTGAATGTGGTGCCTGGCAAAAACTACAATATCGTCGTTCAGGGAAGCGGCCTGACTAGGGCGTATACAAACGTTACAGCGACATAAAACACCCTGATAGATATAATAACAACATTTAAAGTAGGAATAATAATAAATAAAATGCCAATACCACGCTATTTTATAATGGCTCTCATCACTGTGCTTTGCATAGCGATAATATCATTGTACGCGATCGAGACACGTTTATTCCAGCCTCAAAACCAGTTCAGGTTTGAGACGATAGTCATTCCATCCCCGCAATTATCCTCAAACGTATCCAATAATAATTCCAAATTTGGTTTTCAAGGGTCAAGGTATGCTACCACTTTAATCGAAGAGACGGGCCTGCCCACGGGTGTGATTTGGAACGTTACTTTTTGGAACTCGATCAATTCATCTGCTTCTAACCAGATAAGTTTTAACACCAGTGTAGGTAGCTATAAATTTGTAATTCCAGCGATAAAAATTGGTACGTGTTTATACAGGCCAAGTTCTTATTCTGGTAACATGACTGCTGGTTCGAACATGATAGTCTCATTTTCCACGGGTTGCCCGCAGGTAATATCGGCAAAACCATCCGGTGCTTAAAAATAAAAAGAAATAAATTAAAATAATACTTCACCCTCCTCTTTTGAGTCATTGGGTGTTGTTTGTTTTCAGCCAAGCGTCGCTTTTATAAATACCATGGCTAAAAATAACAGGCCAAGCGAATCGCTTTCTGTCTCTTCCAATCTTCCGAGTAAAATAGTTACCGGTATACTAACTATTAGTGCTATTGCCGGAAGAAGGAAAGGTGTTGTAGTCGCTCCCAAAGCGCTGACAAATGCACTCAAGAACGGACTATCCTGTACACTAGAAAGCGTGCTTAGCAGAAGTCGCGTTCCAGATAGACCAATACTTCTGGCAAAGAAGACAATTGCGCCTACAACTATCTCTTATAGATACAAAGGGCCCTTCCCAAACGCTTTCTTCCCTTACACTACTTCCTTCCATTTTCTTCGACCTCCTTTTTTATATTTTCCGGAAAACACAAAAAAATCCGAGAATAAACGCGAATAGAACTTAGACTAAAATGACGTGGATTTATGATAAAATTCTACGAAAGATTATGATAAATCCAAGTAAGCCTGCACTTAGAATCCCTATTCACAGAGCTTACTTCCATAATTTTTATATTAGAAAGTCTCTATTTATAAGTCTTTTTTATTTTAGAATCCAAGTAATTCTTTTACAAGAAGTATATGAACCGTTCTGTTTGGCAGTATGATTTGTTTCATTATAAGTATTTCTCCTATGGCGCTACCCGGCGCCCCCATCGCTTTCATTCTGGCATCTTCTTTTTGGAAAGAATATTCTTTTATTCTAGTCAGTCCATCTTCTATGTCTTTTACTATCTTTTGTGTGCCTACGACCAGTATTATGTTGGGCGAAGAATATGCATACGGTGCAAGTTGGCTTCCGGTCGCGCTGGCAACCAACACGTCTCCGTCTTCTGTTACAGCGTGAGCACTTCCTATAAAATAAGTTGCAAGAGTAGACTCTGCTCTCAGTTTATTTGCTTTTTCTGTGTTTTTTACACCAATTATCTTGTCTTTCCAATTTATCCATTTATGGTCCCCGGATTTTAATAGGTCAGTAAAACCGATTTGTTGTAGTGTCGTAGACCCTGCTGTCATTAAATCTACGCCGCTTGGGATGAGCTCTTTAATTCTCTCTAATGCGCCTTTTCCGGAGTCTACGACTTCGACTTTAAAATTGTGAGCTTTTAACTTTTCAACAGTCTTGTTTATCCTGTCCTCGCTAGCTAGTTCTTCCCATTTCATACGGTATAAAATTACATCAAACTTTAAATATAGATCTAAATAGCCATCCGTTTAACTTCTTTCCAGGTATAAACCATGGTCGGGACTGCCACCCCCACCATGATTAACATGACTATCAAAGTACCCGTATCCAAAGGTATTTGCTGGGCTATGCCAAAGTAATAAAGCGGGCCGAACATCATAAAAATGATCCCCCCGAATAACAATATTCTGGCTCCGACAAGTCTACCGAACTCGGAAATACGTTTTGCTCCGAAGCGCTTAGCGATATCAAGGGTCTTCCCGAAGAAGAAGCCTATAAACATAAGAACGGCGAAAGTACCCAGACCAAAAAGCGCTCCGGGCAACCAGCCTATCTGCCAGAGTCCAGCTGCAGAAAGTGCCGGCAGGGTGGTTAGATAAATGAAGGTCGACAGTATCCCGGTATCAACGCCAAAACCGGAAATAAATCCGTGTATTATACACCAGTGGACAGGGACGTTGAGTCGCTCCGATTCTGGCAGTTTTTTATTTTCTTTTTTGTGTTTTGATAGGTCCTTCTTTGAAAACTTCAAAAAAGGGTGAAAACGACGGAACCTATTCGAAAGAATAAGATATCCTGCGATCGCCATTGCTACTCCGACCGCCGCGTATACCGGCCCATTCAGCATATCCGAAGAAACTAAAAAGAACCCTACGACGAAATAGACTATCTGGCTCATTATCGCGCGCTGAACAGTGAACGCGGCCGCGAAGAACGCACCAGACTTCATGCCTCCTTTACCAGTAGTCGTTCCAACGGAATACGCGAACGTTATAGGCCAAGTATGTTCATCCGGAAGCACGCCGTGAAGCATCCCTAACGCAAGACAACCTACTAGTAGATACAGTATGGAATCTATGTTCATATATTATCAATCGAGTCACCTTATTTTATTTAAGCATTTTTTGGTTGAACAACCCATTATAATGGTCGGTACACATCTTTAAAAGAACATAATGTTTATAATCTTTCATATTTATATTCAAATGATATGACAGCTCCATCTATACAAGCGTTGGGTCTTACTAAAAAGTATGGCTCATTTACTGCTCTTTCTAATCTTAATCTAAAGGTAGATGGAGCAAAATGCGTCGGATTGCTAGGACCAAACGGCGCCGGAAAGACTACAACCTTAAAATTGTTCACAGACATGATAAGGCCTACAAACGGCCACGCTTTGATAAATGGCGTGGACGTGCACAAGGATAAGAAAAAAGCCCTTTCTTCTGTCGGTACACTCATCGAAATGCCAGAAATTTATCCTTCGCTGACAGAAAAAGAAGCCTTGCAGATGATAGCCGAAATAAAGGGAGTCCCCCACGAATATCTAGAAAAGAGTGTGAGGGAAGTCATCGATAAAGTGAAGATGAAACCTTGGTTGGACCAGAAAGTCGGCAAAATGTCTAAAGGAATGAAACAGAGGATAAATGTAGCTGCCGCTCTTTTGGGGGACCCGGATGTTGTCTTGCTGGACGAGCCTACTGCTGGTCTGGATCCTAGAGGGATGAATGAAGTGAGGGAGATAATAAAAGACTTAAAAAAGGAAAACAGGCTGATATTCATGAGTTCTCATCTTTTGAGCGAGGTTTCCGAGATATGCGATGAGATAGCCCTGCTAGACCACGGGAAACTCTTAGCATATGGACCACTAGCAGAGGTAACTTCTAGATTTTCAGAAAAAGGTGCTGCGGTCATTGAAGTATCGGTGATAAAGCCTCTTCAAGATAAAATGATGAAAAGATTGAGAAGACTCGAGGGGGTAAGAGCACTGGAAAAACTAGATCCTAATAGATTTAATTTGAGGATATCTGGGGGCGCAAAGACGCAGCAGAAGATATTGGAAAGAATGGTGCGCCTTAAGATAGGGGTGACAAGCTTTAAACCTTCTGTTTCCGCTCTAGAAGAGACTTATCTCAATGTCTTTAAGGAGACCGTATAAAATGGAAAAAATAAACCTCGGTAAGAAAAATGTGGTACCGAACAGTGTCACACAAGTAATGATAATGACCAAGTACTCTTTTCTTGATTACTTTAGGTCCAGGAGGTTCTTCGTACTTTTGATAATCGCGGTGGCAGTCGGTTTCCTTCTTACCGGTATCGTAGGGTATTTTAGACCGCACGTCTTTTTTACCTCAGCTCTATCGTTTTATTCCAACTGGTGGGGAATGTCGGCGACTTTCATAATAGTACTCTCTGCGATATTCTTTGGAGGAGATGCTATATCGGGAGAATTTCAGAATAAGACAGGATATTTCCTAACGGGAAATCCGATAAGAAGGTCATCGATATACATAGGAAAATACCTAGCCGCATTCATAGGCTCCTTCATCATCCTCACTGTATTCGCCGTTATAACCATTGGAAACGGAGCGTATTACTTTGGGTCCGCCGGATTACCGTATCAGTTCTTTGAGTCCTTTCTGCTGTCTGTGTTGTATATTCTTGCAGCACTGGGATTAACCTTCTTTTTCAGTTCTCTTTTCAAAAGCAGCACGGTCTCGATAATAACCACGGTCATCCTACTGCTTTTTGTCTTTTCACTGGTCGACACCCTCGTTGCTACCCTTGCAGGTATAGAGCCTTTCTTTATGCTCACCTATGGTGCGCAAGTCATATCGAACGTGCTTTCTAATCCTTACCCGCCCGCCATTTCGACGACGACTGCCGGACCGAACTCGCACTTCACTATAACCACGTATAATGCCGGATTAGCCGAAGGCATCATAATAATGCTGGTGTACTTTGTGGTCTGTTCTGTGGCAGGCCTTATGGTGTTTGAGAGAAAGGAATTTACTTAGAAATAAAACGACTTTTAGATTCTGCCCTCAAATTTTCTTTTTTATTCTAAATAACTTTTTGTAGTATAAATAACCAAAAATTAATAATGCGATTCCGAAAGCTATCATTAAGTACCATTCATATATATTGACTTTAATGTTAAAAGGGTACAAACCAACAGATCCTGACTTATACTTTCCTTTTATAATTTCAGACAATTCCCACGTTATATTATAAAGCGATAGATATAATCCTATCAAGAACATGCTTATTGCGGTTATAACTTTTAGCTTATTTTTATGCTTAATCGGGTAATAAACTGGGATTGAAAATGTAAAAATAGTGCCAATAAACATTAGAATTAACCAGAAACTTACTCTTTCATTCATGCTTTGAGAAAAGGCATCGGATATTGCCATGGCGGTTATTAATATGCTCCAAGCAACAAAGAGATACAAAACTCCCCTGTGGTGGCGTTCCATTTAGGCCTATTATAAAATATATTTATTCAAATTTATAAACTAGCAATAATCCACAGGAGAGGAATCAAAAAGCATCTAAAAACAAAAGAAAAACATTACAGTCAAACAAGCTTTTTATAGAAAAATTTGCATAAGATATTATGAGTTCACAACGAGATCCTAGAGAATTCCTATCTTTGATACCTTTTGTATTATTGGCGATAGTTCTGTTTCTACCAGTGTTTAGCGGCACATCTGGCTTCAGTTATATAACAGACATTTACTCCTTGATTACAGGACAATCTAATCCAGGTAACTTGACGGGTTATTTCCCTCTTCTTGTACCATTGATAATATATTTGGCCGCGTTAGTGATGAGTTTCTTTGCGATGAGAATCAAGAAAGCGATGCTTATCACAGGAGTGTTATGTTTAGTATGGTTTGTAGCGTTCGTTTCCATAGGTTTCATACCTATGACTTGCAGCCAATTTCAAAATGTAAGTCCAGCGGGTACCTGTGCTACAGTCTATTCTTCGTTCTATTCTTTCTCGGCGTTTGGTCCAGCTGCGTACGTGATACTCGCTTCCGGCTTGATAGCAATAGCCTATTTTTTGTTTACTAGAAAAAGTAAAGCAAGTACTTAGAAATTTTCTAGTCAGTCTTACACTTATTATAGGTGGGAGGTCCAACCTCCATCTACAACAAGCTCGGTGCCTATTACATAGCTAGCTTCGTCGCCAGCTAGGAAAAGGGCAGCAGCGGCTATATCTTCCGGCTTACCGACTCTATTTGCAGGAATCTTCTGGACAAACGAGTTAAGCACGTTTGGATCGGTCGTAAAGGCCTCTGTCATCTTGGTTTCTATCAAACCAGGGCATATTGCATTAACTGTTATATTGTACTTAGCAAGGTCCGAGGCTGCTGCCTTTGTAAGGCCCCTAATACCGAACTTAGCTGCACAGTATGCAGCTGAACTTGCAAAACCTTCAAGGCCGGCTACGGAACTGATGTTTATTATCCTACCACCACCGACTTTTTTCATGTAAGGTACTGCATACTTGATGCAAAGGAACGTGCCGTCAAGGTCTATCGATTGCACGTGCTTCCATTCAGAATTTTTGATGTTTTCGACAGAGTTTGTCTCGAAAACTCCTGCATTGTTTACTAAAATATCCAATCTCTTATAATTTTCAATAGTTTTTTCAATAAGAGTCTTGATATCAGACTCTTTCGATACATCGCAAGGAATACACGTTGCTTCTCCACCAGCCTTTTTGATCCGCGCCACTATCGCATCACACTCATCTTTATGTCTAGAGGTGACGACTATCTTTGCCCCCGCTTCAGCAAAAGCGACTGCTATGGCCGCTCCTATACCTCTACCGGAACCGGTAACTACTGCAACTTTACCATTTAGTTTAAACATATGAACCTCCTAAAAAAAAGATGCATACAGAATATATAAAGATAATCTACTCGTTCTGAAGTATATTTTGGAAAATTCCATGTAAAGATAAACAAAGGTATTTATATACGATTTATTCTAATTGCTTCTAAGCAAACGTTTAGAATAGAGAAGCTACCAATGGAACCGACTGATTTAAGAGGAAGAACATTAGAAGAACTGGTGGCTGGCCGCCGACAAAGAATTACAAGGCCTACTATAAGAAGAATAGCCGGGAACCTGCCCTATTTAGAAGCAAGGAGAATTGCAGATTCTCAAGGAGGGTTGCCTAGAAACGTGTTCACAAATCAAGTACTTGCAGACCCGAATGTATGGCAGAGATTACCTTCAGATTATTTCCCAGCCTGGCAGAGAGAAATTCTGGTATATCCAAGACCAGGGAAAGTCTTTAAGAAAGGAGAAGACATAATCGAGACTTTTGAATCGAATGGAGAGAGATTCAAAGTCACATATCCAGCACACTGTATACCGAAGGAAGCAAGAAAAAGGGGCACAGCACTGTTCGTAGACCTTAAAAATGAACCAAGAATCGAAAGAAACAGCATAATAGTGGACGTAGATACTTATGAGGAAGTCACAATCTTAGATGGTTTTCCGCAGGAAGATTCGTTTGGCAGGATAGATAGAGCCACCGGGGTGCCCTTGACCAACAAAAATATCTATGACTTACCCGCCGGAGAAAGAGGATATCTCTGGAGAACAAGTTCACAAGGCATACGGCCCGTTGTTCGCGACTCGGATAGAGTATTCTATGGCAGGAGAAAAATCATCTGTGCCAATTATAGATTTGACAACGAGTTGGGGGTGGGAGTGGAAAGTCGAGAAGATGCTCCGCAAGTTTCAGTGTCTAAATAAATAATCTCGGAATCACTCTTACGCGTGACTCAAACTATAAATATTAAGAACAATCTAACTTTGAGGGTAGGAATGATGGGTTTCACTTTAAGTAAAGAGTATTTAGAAAAAGAAAGAAGAAAAATAAAGTCAGAAGTGATAACACTAGAAAATATACTTGGATCGGCGAACGCGCGGGACAGACGACGCCAAATAGTCAGAGTTTTTGATATGATTAGAAACCTAGAAACCTGCAAAAGAGCATTTTCTCCCACAGGAGTTTATAGCAGGTCTAGACGCCAGTCGAGGTACAAGAAAGTTGAGAGCCCCGATTTAGGACCCGAAAGTTACAAAACATTTTTAGATTTTGGAGAAGGAATAAAGGCGCAATATAATTTTATTCAGGGGTCGACTAGAGGTATTGATATGCCTCCTCCGCTCTGTGAGGATTTGCATAGCATATTGATGAACATACCGAACGGCTCGACCCCAAATCACGAATACTTTTTATGGGGGCAGGCGTCTGGATTTCAGTGGGTGTACGGAATATGGGAACTTGATCAGACCGTCCAGCGCTGGAGATGGGTAGAAGCCACTAAAGGTCATGTTGCTTTTCTAAAAGAATATAATCGCGTATGTGGTCGCGATGAAAATTGTGGTCTATCTGGATTAACAAGGATAATACCAGACCCAGTCTCTTAAATTCAAAATCAGATTATTCTAAAGAGTATGGTAATTCACAACTTAAGTTTGTTTTATATTAGCATTTGTTACACGTGAGCATTTGCCATCTACACATATTGTGATACCAGAGTCATTTATAGCCGCAGTTGTATAAGAGTTACCTGCGGAAGAAAGGATCTGCACATCTAAGTTCCTTACGCCCCGCTCATATAACCCGCATGCAAACGCGTCTCGACATACTTCTACTCCGAACTTTAATCCCCCATATGTGAAAACCCCGGATTTTTTACCAAATTGCAGCTTATAACGTTGTAGATTGTAATCTTTACTTCCTCCGTCAGTTCGTTTTATATAAGAATACATGAGTTTTCCATCTCCAAAAATAGGAAGTAGATTATATAATCTACCACTAGCAGTATAGACCATAAGAGTACCTGGCACTATTAGCATTTTGCTGCCTTTTGAGGCAGCCCTTAATTTTTCTAGAATCTGTCGCGTTTCTCTTGGTGAGTATGGGTCGGGGTGAATCTCCATAAAAGACCATTCTGGTCCTACAAATATGTCTGCTCCCTCTTTCTTTGCGACTTCTACAGCATCGAGAATACTATTCAGATCACTACTACTGTCCGCTATGGTTGCTACTTTCAAACCAGGTCTACCGCTTTGTTTATCCTCGCCTTTGGGCGTGCAGAAAAAACGCAGAAGATAATGGGGTGTTGATTGTAAATAATACGTGTTCGGATCTACTGGTGATGGATCTATTGACTGCAGGTTGGTTGTCAAACAAGAATGTTTTTTAGTAGACAGCGGAACCGTTTTTGGGCCTTCGCCTTTCGTCCCAAGCCCTACTAAATCTGACAATGTTGTTTCGCGTCGGTCAGTTTGTGACGGGTGCGTTGAAAGTAAAGATGGATGCTGTTGGATATTATTTCTAGTAAGATTACGTTCTTTCGAATATTCATCAATTTGATTTAGCATAAATTTGCCCCATTATTATACAGATTATATGAATAGAATAAGTATATAAATGTTTCCATTTATAAGTAGTTAATAAACATAATATAATACGTTCATCGATATGGTATTGAATTTATGTGCAGAAACTAGTTTTATGAGTTTACGTGTGAAGCCTTTATTTAACTACTATAATGTAATAGAAAGCTTTATATACTAATCCTTTTCTAATAATAACTATTAAATCAGAATTTATTGGATTTATGAAACTATACGAAAAAACTACTAGGGATGGAGTTAATTTTTATCGTCCAAATCAAAGATTAGCAAAAGCGGATGTTGAAAGGTGGAGCAGAAGGACCACAAGGAGGTTCCTCGATCAAATCGTAGCTGATATCGGATCTGCGCCAACAATTACCTCCTTATCATCATACAGTAATGGACGGAACGTTTTAGTAGTCAAAAACTCTGCTGAGGCGGAAATTTTAAAAAATTGTTTGCATGAAAGAGCTGGTACTGTCGCAGGAAGAATTGCCGGTGCCTACGCTGCAGGCGGATTTTTTGCTGGCGAGGGAATTGGGGTTTCTTTGCTTTATGAAGCAGCACGAAGGTGGCAAACTATAAATCCAGCCGGAAAAGCGCCCAACTATCCTCTTGAGATCGGATTACTGACTGGTTCATTCTTTGGATTTTTTATTGGTCTAGCATTAGCAGAAACTGCGTTCGGTTACATATACAATAAGAAAGAAAACTACGCTAATGCTGTTAAGAATATTGATATCCAAAGCGGCGTTTTACTATAAATTATTTTAATGCAATTTTTCTAGGTTTTCATGGATATGCAAAAATGGGCTTTTACGACTTTATACACAAAGCCCAGATTACAAGCTTTGCCCGCCTTTTAAACTATTCGATATATTATATAAATTTGTATCTTCCAGTTTCGTTGAAAAGGTAAGTACCGGAAGCGTTGACTATGTTATTGATGCCACCTATAAGAACAGAAGCAGAGGTTCCAAGCGCTTTTATTAAGCCACCCGGGGATGAATCAAAGACACCCGTGTCGTTCATAGTTATATTATCCGCCCCTCTTATCCTATATAAGATCTCATTAGGAGTCATAATTAAAAAGTCAGAGGTAGTCTCACGCAATAAATCGGTGGAATTGACGAATAGGTAGACACTAGACGTACTCATAGTTACAGCGCCATTGTTTACGGACGCGAAACTGACACTTGGAGAAATATATCGATATTCTTCGGTACTCGTATTTATTTCATAGAAACCGCTGCTATTCAGCTTATAAAACGAATTGTTCATCATTAAAAAAAGAGAACTATTTTCTGCCCCAAAGAGTGTGCCAGATTCGTTCTCGAGATAGAAACCAGGAGATGCATCAATAGTGCCAGCACTATTCTGCACAGCAAAAGATTGGGGCATTATCATATAAAATGTATCTGTGGATTTCAAGACCAAAACGTACGTATCATTGGATACTATTATGCTGACCGCTGAATCATTATAGATATAGGAACTTCGCGTGAGCTGCACCTTCATTCCTGCGTTGGTCTTGATAAAGAACCCACTTTGATTGTACGCGAAATGACCCGTTGAGTTTGTTATGTCGAACGCGTTTAAGTCCCTGATTACACTGCTGTAACTTCCATAGATATAGTCATATACTAGGGTCAAAGTCCCATTGTAAGAAGAAGTAGGTGTCGTTATCGTCAGGGTAAAACTGAGAGTTTCGCCAGGTGTGAGCGTAATAGGCAGGGTCGGACTAGAACTGCTTACAACAAAACCGGCAACGCTCGTAGAAAACCTAGATATTGTTATGGGTTGACTCTCGCTGTTTGTTATGTTTAGGCTATAAATCTCACTTGCACCCGCGCTATAATCGAATCCGCTATAAGACCCGCGATAACTTAGGCTGTGCGTCGTCGAATAGTTAGAATTCAATGATACTGCTGATATTTCGCCGATAATTCTTTGCGTTCCCTTACCATAAAAAAACACGACGAAGGCAACAGCAACGATAACTATAATTGCCACGGCCAGGATAAAAATGCGGTTCGTGAACAAACCGTTTTCCATATCTAATGAAGCATCTTCGACTTTAAATGTTCGTCTTAGCATGCTTAATGTGCAAAGCCCGGATTACACGGATTACATAAAAGTATTTAAACGCCTTTAGATTTTGATAATGATGCAAGAGAACAATGAAGGCGACAAGAACGTCGTTAACACAGAAAATCAAACAATGCCCGAAAATAACGCACAAAAGGCCCCGGCAAACGAGCAGGCAACCAGGGTAAAAAGAAGGGGGTTCAAGTTTTTGTACGTGCTATTAATTATAGTGGTAGCTGGCGTTTTTGTTGGTGCACTATATATATTTACCAATAATCAATCCGTCCAAGTCGTCGCTCCCGGGGACAACGTTAGTGTCTATTATACTGGTTCCTTTCAAAATGGCACCGTGTTTGGCTCGAATGTCGGAGGTAAGCCCTTCAGTTTCATAGTCAATTCGGGAGATATGATATCTGGATTCAATAATGCAGTCATAGGGATGAAGATCGGCGAAACCAAGAATGTGACATTGCCTCCAGACGAAGCATATGGTTATGTCAACCAATCTTTAATAGTCAGTTTCCCCAGATCTATATTTGGTAATAATACAGTGTATGTCGGCGAGCGGGTCAGTAATGGTCTTGAAAGTGGCGTAATCGACTCATTAAACGCTACAAATACCACTATAAATTTCAATCCTCCTCTGGCAGGATACACTCTTATGTTCTATATAAAAATCGCTAGTATAAACAAGTGAAATTTTCTCATTATAAACTATTTAAGCAATAATCCTTCTTAGTTCTCTAATGAGCGGTAGCGAATTTGATTTAGACAGTATTCTTGAAGAGAATGTTCTTAAGATTTTACAAAAAACAGAACCGGCAAAATATCTTTATGATATATTTATAATATGCCCTGTTAGGGATGCGACTGATGAACAAAACCGCAGAATAGAAGCTTATGTACATAAGCAGGAAGCGGCTGGTCGAAGAGTTTATTGGCCTCGTCGTGATACTAATCAAGTTGACCCAAGCGGCGGACTACGCATATGCATAGACAACGCGCTTGCGCTGTATCTTTCGAGAGAAGCACACGTTTTTTATGCTGAAAAGAGCGAAGGGAGTAAATTTGATTTTGGCATAGCGTTTGGGCTTAGGAGACCGATAATACTAATAAACCCAGAAGATGTAGCTAGAAAACCAGGAAAAAGCTTTAATAACGTTATTTTGGATTTGCATAGGATTTATTACGCAAGGCTCCAAGCGATGGAGAACGCGCGCGGTAACTAATCTCATTTTGAGATACATATAAATATCCACATCAATAATAGTAAAAATATATGTTCGACATTTCGTTCTTTATTCTGGGAGTCGCTGCACTTCTAGGTATCACGCAGGGAATAAGTGAATGGCTCCCGATAAGTAGCAAGACGCAGATAATGCTGATTTCTTCGATACTTCTGGGTATAAGCTTCTCGGAGGCTTACACACTGGGTTTATTCTTGGAGGTCGGGACGGTCATTGCTGCGATAGTATACTTTAGAAGGGAGATATGGAAAGTTCTGCTCGCAATAGTCGGAAAAGGGGACGAAGAAGGATGGCTTCTTTTAAAATATCTTGTGGTCGTTACGTTAATAACCGCTATAATCGCGGTTCCAATATATCTGATCATATCAAATCTAGTAGCAGGATCATCATTCGGTATCCCGATGCTTATACTTGGTGCATTGCTTATAGTCGATGGCTTACTGGTAAAGTATTCCAAATCGAGAAAGACTACGGCCAAAAAGCTTGAGGACCTTGGTCTAAAAGATTTATTTTTCCTTGGGATTGCACAAGGAATCTCAGCCCTACCAGGAATAAGCAGATCCGGTGCTACCGTTTCTACGCTTATCTTTTTGAAGACGAAACCGGACGAAGCGTTTAGACTTTCTTTCTTTGCAGGGATACCGGCTGTTTTGGGTGCTTCTGCAGTCACCCTAATTTTCTCTCATTCGAGCGTTACTTCTGCGGTAAATTTGATAACCATACCTGGGATATTAATCGCAGCGGTTCTTGCTCTTATTATAAGTCTGTTCTTGATAAGAAGATTGATAAAGTTCGCTGGTACTAGCAGGATAACCAGCGTCGTCTTTATTCTCGGTGCAATAGCCATGGCCAGCGGAATAATAAGTATCTTGACCGGAGCAGCAGGATAAGAATCGGTTTGATATTTTATAAAACTAACTAATAATAGCTAGTGAAAACATGATTACTCGAAGATTAAAAAACCTTATATATATTTGGTTTCTTTTAATGTAATAATTTAAACGTCAAGGTTTAATGAATGGGACCGAATGATTTAAGAGAAAAAACACCGGCGGAACCAACCACCGATTATCAGCGAAGAACGTTAAGACCAACGATAAGAGTGGTAGAAGACCCTAGACCTTATTTTGAAGCTAGGAGAATAGCATCCTTGCAAGGGGGTTTACCGGAAAATGCATTCACAGATCGAGTATTAGGGGGCCTGAGCTCATTGGAGACAATATTCCAGGGTTATTTTCCAGCTTGGCAGAGGGAATTTCTAGTCCATCCAAGAGCAAGAGAAACTTTCAGATGGGGAGAAGACGTGACCGAGACATTCCAGTCGAGCAGAGAACTCTTGAAAGTGATCTACCTCGCAACCGGCATACCTAAAGAAGCGATAAGGGAAAGGACGGCGTTGTTCGTAACTCCTAAAAAAGAACCGATAAAAGAAAGGGATAGAATAATAATAGACGCAGATCCTTACAGGGAAGCCATAATTCTATTTGATTTTCCACAGGAAAGCTGCTCTGGTAGAGTGGACAAAGCCACAGGAGTACCTCTTCTTTACAGAAACGTTGATAAGTTACCTAAAGAAGAGAAAGGGTTCCTTTGGAGATTAAGACCACAGGGAGTGCGGCCTTTAGCTCGTTGCAATTGGGTCGTCGACAGTATCCATGACGTCATTGCCGACTGTGGATTTAATGGTCGGTTTGGAGTAGGAGTGGAAAGCCAAGAAGAGGCTCCGCAAGTTTCGACAGCAGGACCAACGCTTGATGGGGTTCTTAGCGCGTAGAAAACAATTTTTATTTCTTTCAGTTACCTGTGAACTATCAGAAAAACTAAAGATTAGGGACTATATTTTTAAAAATAAAAAAATTAAAGGTTTCGTTTGCGTCTTCCCTATTCTATGCAAACTTACTCAGCTGTTTGGAATCCGCTACCTATAAAGGCTAATACGAATGCGATTATAGTGCTCCAAAAATAGGTCGAGTTACCGTATGTAAGCGCTAAAAGCGCGAACGCAGTAAACACCGTTGTCAACATCGAAATCCTAGCCCCGAGACTAGTGCCTATTTTCTCGAACGTGATGAGGTTCGAGAAGCTCGATATCAACAGCATTATAGAGCCCAATACCGCTCCAATGTACAACAAAGGCAGCCATACGTTAGCTGAACCTCCGAGCCATCCATTGTATAGGTAGGCACTTCCATTCAGTACTCCAAAGGCTAGCCATAAAAAGATGATACTCGCCACTATTTCTAGTGCGAATACGGCTAGCTTATTTGCCCTGAATTCTTTTGCCATATTAATGGTTTGATTTTGGTATTTAAAAGGCTATCTGTCAAAAACAGCGTTTTTTGCGCTAAAAACACTCATTTTTGCACTTTTTGAGGTATTTTCTTTTTCAAGTGTCTATCCTGATTTCCAGTGGAACAATCACTAAATTTCCTAGTGAAGATAAATTTTATTTAAATTTTTCTTCAGAAGCCATATATATGGAACCGCCGATAAGGACGAAACCTATAGCGATCATAGTATACCAAGGGATTATATCCAATGCGACCGGAAAAGGATACAAAGGGACAGGAAAGAAGTTGTAATTATAAGATTGTGCGAGCATGCAGATCTCCCAGGTTATATTATAAACAGCAAGGAAGAGTCCGGCCAAAAATACCGTTGCTATCCCCGCCAAGTGTCTGATATATTTATGTTGTACGGGGTAAAGGACAAGCGCCCAAATGGTCAAAATGGTCCCTATGAAGAACAACACCAACCATGAGGACACTCTAAAGTTACTTGCTGCTCCCCCGAATGCGTCTGTCACCGCCATCAATATCACTATTATAGTCCAAGAAAAGAATATGTAAAATAATCCGGTCTTCATAATTGTTTATCTTTAGATTTGAATAAATAGGTTTGATAATCCCTTGACGCATTATCACTTGGTTTTGATTCGAAAAGATTATAAGTTTGCGGTCACTTAGGTTAGTTATGAGATTTATAGACAGCCATACCCATCCTTGTTTCGGCTCATCGTTGTTCATCGACGTCGCGAAGTCGAACAAAATAAAATTTGACATTGACTCGTATTTTAAGGATCTCCAAGAAAACGGCGTAGAGAAAGCCGTGGCGATAGGCATAGACAGAGCATCGAACCTGAAGGTAAAAGAAATAGGAGAAAAGTTCGATAATATCATACCAATCGCCGGGATAACAAAAACGCAACTTAAAGAGGATGTAGCCTTCGCTGAAAAAGAAATAAAAAAAGGCTGTTTTAAGGGGCTCAAACTATTTTTGGGTTACGATGATTTCTTCGCAGACGACAAGACTTTGGAGCCGGTTTACAGGCTAGCCGAAAGAAACGATGTACCTGTGATATTCCATACAGGAGACCCATGGAAGCCAGTGAGGGCAAAACCACGGATAAAATACTCTCATCCTCTTCCCATAGATAACGTTGCCGTCGATCATCCGAACATGCGCATACTGATAGCGCACGCTGGTAATCCTTGGATAGACGATGTAGCTGAGATAATATACAAAAATGACAATTGCTACGCCGACGTTTCCGGGTGGTTTTTGGGTGATGTCGAGGAATTTTATCGGGATCTAATGAAACGCAAGCTGAAGGACCTTTTGGCCTTTGCTGGCGATGATAAAGTGCTGTTTGGAAGCGACTGGCCCCTAGAAAGACTAGATTTTTACACAGAATTCTTAAAAGAGACTCTTACTTCCACAACGCTCAACAAAGTGGCTTACGATAATGCTAAAATTTTCTGGAGATTATAATCGACTTTGATTTGAGGAGACTGGAAATATTTTCACTTGTTGAGCTTAGTTAAAATTATACCAAAAAAACTTAATATATACATAAATTATTCTATTAACTGAATAGAAAGTGGAGGATATTATGACAAACCCTGTGAGGCAAACCTTAATGTCGGTTATTTCTCAGTCGACACACGTCAGTACCAATGAAAGAGCGGTAGATGCTTACGTCGAAAGTTTGGGTAGTAAAGATATCGGACTACCAGACTGGAAAGTTCCAGTCTTTCTGGATGAAAATACAGGGAGGACTATGGATTTCTTTTTCTTAGGTAATTCGATAAATTTCGCTTATAATAATTTTGAAACGGGAACAAAATTTAGGTTCTTCTACAAAGGTAAGTATTGGGAAGGTGCCTTCGGGATGTGGGCTGCACTAAAGGATGCTGTAGAGGGTGGAGAACTAGATCTAGGTGGAGAAGTAATTACATTAAATGGAAGGCCGCTTTCAGAGATAAGATTTACCGATTTAGAGGATATGTTACAGGAAGATAGCGACATACCTTTGTTAAATGAAAGATTTGAGATTCTGAGAGAGATCGGCCGTGGGTTAGAAAGTCGTTTCCACGGTCATATTTCAAACTTAATCTATGCCCGCGAACTTGTACCAGATGATGCTCCTCCTTGTACGTGTGCTGATTTAAGTGATATTTGCGGATGCGAAAGAAGGACATGGCTCGAGAATTATTGGCGTACAACTTCTTCTCCATCAGACAGCCTCTTTGGGCCTAATGGAATAATAGACGAGATAACGACCGTTTTTCCTTCATTCCAGGATTCAGCGGTATACAAAGGAAGCAATGTTTATTTTCTCAAGAGGGCACAGCTTGCTATTGCGATGATTTATGAAAGGTTCCGTTCAGAGGGGCGAAGATTATTTACGGACGAAGACGTCAATGAATTTACCGTGTTTGCCGACTACGAGCTGCCGCCGGTTTTAAATTCATTGGAAATACTATCCTACGATGAAAATCTAGAAAGAAGGATACAAAGCGGTGTTTTGATAGAAGCCGGTAGCGAAGAAGAGGTAGAATTCAGGGCGCACACCATTTACGGTGCGGAGTTAGTGAAAGACCGAGTAAATGCCACAAGGGCGTCTTCTGATAGGATAAACGCGTTAAATACCGATTACCTTCTTTGGCAGCGCAGACACGAAGCAAAGGGTAAAAAAGCGCCTTTAGTGGTGACGACAAAATATTGATAGTTTTCTTTTTAATTTGAAAGGGCACTATCGATAATTTTTATAACAAAAAGATCTTTAAATTTTTAGACCCTTAAATTTTGATTCAAATTTTCTTGGCAGTTTTATGGCGTCTAAATTATTGCCACTACATAAATCCTACTTATCCTACTAGTAGGATAATAAAGAATCGCATGTTTTAAGCGTGATTATCGCTTGTTAGTTTATAAAAATATTTTATTATATTAATTATAATATTGCTAACATATAATGTGATAAAATATTAATTCAAATGTATTATAATTTGTTGAATTTTCTTGACGATTTAGATTTAATTCTACAATATATATGATTATTAAGTATTTAATATAGATAATAAATACTACTTATAAATAAGTATTTATATTAGTTATTATCTATAAAATTTATATGAATAAAGGATTAGAGAGTTTACTGGAAAAAAGAGATGCGAGACAAAGCATGGAAGAAAGACGTGCAGTTGCAACTCAGCTGTTTGATTACTTACTAAAAGATGTCCCAACATATCTAGGATTATCTGCGATAAACCTAAATCTAGAATTTGTATCGCCAGAAGAACTCAAGAAAAGAGTAAATAGCGCTACGGATAGCTCCCTTGGTGCGTATTTGCATAGCACGAGAACAACTTTACTTTGTGATAAAGTACTTGCAGATGAATATTATTTAACGTCTCTTTTTCCCTTTGCAGCATTACATGAAATTGGACATGGAATAGATGAGAAATATAATAGTTATCCATTAAAGCATGTTGGCCCAACAGTATATGGAGGACAGCCCCAGACTAAATTTAGACACGTAACAGTGGATCCAAACCGGTTGTGCCGAGAGGCAATTGCGAATGTAATTGCAGCTGCGTATTTACAAGAAGTACCAATTGCTGTAGATTTACGTGAAAAAGAAGAAATGATTTATACTGCTGCTTTATACGCAGCCCACGGAATTAATAGTCTACCAGAATATTTGAGACCAAGAATAATTAGACGCTTAATATTCGCACAGGGAATCGAGCCGAAACGAAAAGAGATAATCAACTTAACAGTTAGAGGTTTTAAGGCAATATTTCCTAAAAACTAATCAAAATCGCTAAAATTAAGGCTTATAGATAGCTTTATAATAGTACCTAGTACATCATCAAATAGGTGTTATACCCACTATAAAAGGGCTTATTAGATCCTCATATAGGTTAGAAAAGGCCCTAAAATAGACTTAAAGGTACGTTTGATGGTCATCATTCGTCGAGATCCCCCTATATAGGGGAATTGTAAAATAACCTAATGAAACCCTCATCCTTTCTCCCAAAAGGATAATCTACACCTTCAGACTTTCCAATGTTTTTTATCCCAGCGCATGAACGGAACTTCCTTGACCCAGTCTGCACCAAGCTTCTTATAAAACTTGATCGCCGATTTGTTTCGCAACCAGACTCCAAAGTAAACATCCAGTCCGCCAATCTTTTTGCATTCGGTCGCGACCGCTTTCATCAGACTCGAACCAACACCGAGCCCGCGCGCCTTCTCCGAAACAAAAAGGTCTATCACATAAATTACACGACCTTTCATTTCGTCTGGGTCATAACCTATGTGGTAGAGAATATAACCCACTGCAACTTTTCCTTTTCTAGCAATAAATCCTTGGAACGCCTTGTCCTTACCAAATCCGTCTTTTAGCGTTTTCTTGATCTGCCTTCTGATCGAAAATGGTTTTCTAGGACTACGAGAAAGCCGACTCAAATAACCATCGAACTCTTTTTCAAGACTTATGAGGGCATTAATATTTTTCTTTCTTACAGGTTTTATCTCGATTTTTGTACCATCTTCCATGCTCTTATTTCATCAGATTTTACTTTTAACTCTTTATCTTAAAACAAAGTCAAAAACCCTCATATTTTATATATCAAAATAAGTGTTATAAAAGCACATTATTCGCGCGATTTTTAATTATAATATTTAAATGCAAATCAACGATTTTATACAGTAGGATAAATCCTACTAGTAAGATAGATATAAGATGAATGTAATTTGCTTGCTCACAAAATTTTTTAAAACTATAATTTTAAATACATCAAAAAACGCTTAACAATTATGCAGCAGAAAGAGGAGGCATTTATTCTAGATTTATTCAAGCGCAGACTCGAAGATATCGCAACTAAAGCTTACTCTGGAAAATTAGACAAAGCGTTTATAAGCTGGTTTCTTGACATTAAATTTCCTGAACTTCCTAATTTAGATAAAAAAATAACTGATGGGAAAGATGATGGTGGTATAGATGCAATAGTAAAGGACTCAAAAAATAAAGTTTTCTATATAATACAATCAAAATATACAGATGCTCCCTTTAAAAAGAAACATTCTAAAATTCCAGAAGGGTTTGTTCACGAATTTGATGGAACGATAAGCCATTTTAAAAGCGAAAATACCTCATTTTCAAAATATTTATCTACAGTAAGAAGCGAATTACGCAGAAGTTACGAAGAAATTTATAGAAACATGCGTTCAAATCCGAATAATGTAATATGGATATTAACGACAATGTATGATCAAAATAAAGACGCTGAGGCAAGAATTGTAAACTTAGAAGAAGATCAAATTAAACTGAACTTTCATTACATGATCGACAATATCAAATATTTTGGGAGAGAAATGGAAGGAATGAAACTTGCACCAGGTATAGAACTAACTTACGTTTCTACACCTTTGGAAGCGAAAGATCCGATTACAGGTATTAAAACTTATGTCGCGCAGGTTCTTATAAAAGATTTTATTGCCTACTTAAACAATCACGATCCAAAGGCATATATAATATCCGCAAATGTGAGAAATCTATTAAAAGACTCTCCTATAAATGAAAGCATAAAAGAAACGTATGAAAAGGCACCGGATGAATTTTGGTATAGTCATAATGGGATAACTGTAATTTGTGATAGAGCGATAAGAAGCGGAACAAAATTTAATTTAAAATACCCACAGGTGATAAATGGAGGACAAACCTTGCGTACTTGCGCGAAATCTCTTGAAGAAACAAATGCAACTGTTTTAGTTAAGATTTTAGAAATAAGTCCAGAATTGGACATTGCAAAAGAACTTAAAGAAAAAATAATATTAAGAAATAATCAATCAAACAAAATATTCGCATTTGATTTAAAAGCGAATGACGGGATTCAGGTTAATTTAGCCAATAAATTCCAAAATTACAAAATATTTTACGAAAGACGTCGAGGAGATTGGGACGATTATAGAGGAGATTACCCTGGTTATAAAAAACTTTCTAGCGTAGAATTGGCCCAAATTCTAGTTTCCGCAAACAATAGCTTGGGCGGGGTTCATGCGGCAAAGTCAAATAAAGAAAAGCTGTTTGAAAATGAGTTATATGAAAAAATATTTAATCAACCGTTTAATGAAATTTTATTTAAGTATAAATTATTTATTATGTCTAGAGACACATTAAGAGGCTTAAATTTAAGCTCAAATAGACGAAGACAGATAAATACATTTGTTTACAACTGTTTTTCTATAATCTGGAATTGCGTAGAGTCATATACAAATAAGAAAGAATATTTTAATAAACTTGCACAGGAACCAGATATTTTTTCAAAAGAAAGGGGGTTAAATAAAGGTTTAAAGAAAATAATAGAAAGCACATTTATGCGAGTTTCTAATAAATTTCTAACGCAAGAAAAAAAGGGAGTCTATATAACTGACTTCGCAAAATCTCCAAAATGGATAAAGTATATGAATGAAACGTTTGCTCCTAAAATTAAAGAACATGAAAGAAAAATATTTGATAAATATCTATTAAGTTAATTCATTTTAGTATTGTTTTTGATGAGTTTTAACATCTTTTTATTTATTTCTACACCATTTTCATTTATTTTTATAAGCCCAAGTTCTTCTAACCATTTTATATGGTTGCCTCTTATTCTCATTGCCATATCATTTACATTTACACCTGATTCTATTGCGCCAATACTTATCAGATTTCTAACCAGTTCTCTCAAAGCTTTTAATGGATTTACATCCTTTTTTTCGATTTTATTTATAGAATTTATTATGGACACCCAATTTCCGACAAATAGTAACGTATTCGCTAAATAACGATAAAATTTAGATTGATTATTTTTTGCAGCCATTGCTAATTTATTACCTCTAGAATTTAGTTTAAAATTTTTATCTACGAGTTCAAGGTTAGATATTGTTATAAGAGCATTTCCTGCACTTTTTTTAGAAATGGACTTTCTTGTAGGAAAAATAATTTTTCTTTTTTTAAATAGCAACTTATTAAATTCTTGACGATTTTTGTATTTTATTTTGATCATTAAATTTAATATGTTTTTTAATTCAGCTATTTTTAGATCTCTAACGAAAGTTAGTTTTTTTTCCATTATTTTTTATTTTGGACTTCTTTTTTAAATATTAAACAGTATTGATGAGCCCGATTTCCAACCCATGCAGAATATATTCCCAATGGCAGTAAAGATTTATCATCCTGTAACCATATTTTTTCGTCTTTAGGTACCCATTTTTTACTTAAACTATTAAGAGTATCAAAAGCTAGTGGATATAGTCTTCCATCTGCAAATACATTGTTAGTTATAACAACGAGATAAGAACTGGGTTTCATTACGTTATATACTTTATCGAATATTTTCTCTTGAGCATCTATAAACTCATTATAGTTTTCTATATTTCCTATGTCTTTAGAATCTTCACTATACTTTGTGTCTAGACCACGTGCTTTTCTTTCCTGTTGTCGCATTTTATTTCTCGTAAGTTGGTTCCAATAAGGCGGAGACGTGATACAAAAATCCATAAGTGGTAAATTTCTTTCTGCCCACAATTTTTCTATATTGTTAGAATCTTCTTGCATAATTATTTGTTCGGTTTCTGTAAGACCGCGTTGCTTTAGTCTTTCTTGAGATATTGATGCATATTTTTCTGTTATTTCGATGCCAACGCCATTTCTTTCTGTGTTTCTACAAGCAACTAGAGTGCTACCGCTTCCCAAAAATGGATCGAATACCCACTGGCCTTTTTTTGTAAAGAAGTTTATAAAACCTTCTACTAATTCTTCGGGAAAGCTCCCTGGATGTAATATTTTTCCATCCCTTTTTTTTGGTCTTAAAATAAACCAACTTTTAGTAAATTTTATCCAATCTTTTCCTGATAGTTCATTTAACTTATTTGAAATATTTCGTTTTTTGTTAAATTCTTCCATAAAATCTTATTATCTTTAGGTATTTTAATCTCTTTTATTTTTTCTCCGTCAAGCCCTTGAATATCAGCACTATCACATAGGCGCCTATCAAAATCATCCCAAAACCGAAGATTGCCGTTATTTCGTATGCCAAGCCTAGAAGCGCAGATGCCCTAAATATCTCCGCCACGACAATTAAGATTACTCCGAAAAAGATTATGAGAAAACCATTCAGAAACTTGCGCGCGGTCTTTAGTGACGGTTCCATAGTTTTAGATTAGTAATATAATATTAAGCTTTTATATAACCTATTTCAAGATACTGCATGAGCAAGAGACAAGATCGAATAGAAACCGTATTTATTTTTTTAATAGTTCTATTGATAGTATGGATGTTAGGTTCTTTTGTGCTTCCTACCGAAATCGCTTTTATAATAGGTCTTTTTGCTGGTTTTATAATAAGTGGTAGAGGATTTTTTTACTGGGTCCATAAAAGTGGTAAATAATAAAATATGTTAAAATCTAGAACGTCAGATAAATTAAAAAAAGGCGATGACAAAATACAAAATAAATTAGATACGCTTATTCGTTTGGTAAGTGATAAAAAAACAGAGGACAAAATTAGATTTGTTAGCGGACTTTTTATCACTATCGGAGTTTCCTTAATGATTATTTCGTTAAGCCTTTCTATTTATGGCGAGGGCGTGCTGCTAGCTTACTTCTTTTTTGGTGCTTTTCTGGCGATTTTAGGAACAATGATATATGTTTTTGAAGATCGCCTTAAAAAGATTTTGTAATTTATTCGAAACTTATCACAGTTCATGAATGAATTGATATGAAAATAGGAGATTTAATAGATGATTTTCAAGCAGGAATAAAAAACGTTTTTATAGGTTTGATTACAGGTATAATTGTCGTTACAATACTTGGAAGTGTGCTACCGGCGATGTTAAAACCTTATAGCTTCCCTTATGATCTCGCAACCTGGATTCCAATAATTGTAATAGCTTTATTTGAGCTTGCTTCTATCGTCCCAACGGTTTCGGGGTTAGAGGTCGAAAGTGCAACTTATTTACTAGGAACTATTTTTGGCGCCTTTATTCTTATAGGTACTGGTTTATTAGACTCGATAGATATTCTTTTATGCATTATAATTCCAATAATACTTCTTTTGCATCAAATATATCATTATTTTTCTGAATTGTAGTCTATTTACTCAACCCCACTGTCGTCCAGATCCAGACGTTCTGTGCACATCCCGGCTTCTCTCGCTATCTCTGATAAACTATTATGCCAGAGTGTCGCATAAATCTAAATGCTAGAAATGCTCCAAGGAAAATTAAACCTATTCCTAGTATAGCAAAAAAGATAGTTATTGGTATTTCTACTGGTGGTAATACATATCCAACTTGAAGAGAAGCTAACCCTTGGTTCGGGTATAAAGAGTCGATTATTAACCCCGGCATGAAAAAGATTACAAAGAACCCGAAAAGAGCAATAAATCCGCCTAAAATTCTCATTCCAAATAGATGCAAATCCGAATGTGTAGGTAGTCCAGATGCCCAAACGAAAAGCCTGTAACAAACAAGTACAGCTAAGAAAAATGCAAAGATGTCTGCAGTCGGCCATAGATATGAGGAAGCGTTTATAGTATATTCTATTGCCAATAAAATTATGAAAACGACAAAAATTATAGAAATAATAGACAATTTAGGGAATTGCACTCTAGGAAAGTTTATCCTATAACGCTTGCTGTGCCTTCTATAAGAATCATTATAATTTCGAGTATTGTATCTATTGGATTCACTAGTATATCTAGAGGATACTCGTTCATCAGTTTTGTCGTCTGTGACGTTTGCATTTTCATAGGTTGTCTTTGGACTTAACTTATCGAGGGCTGTCAAGAATTTTTCTTGTAAGTTTTCACGCGGTTTACTATCGTATTCTCTGTTCCAAATCGTACTATACGCTCCACAAGCATGGCCGTCTTTCCTTCTATAATCTTCGATATATTTTGGATATTTTTCGCGATCATTTTCTTTGATTACATTTTCTATATAATTTAGAGTTCCTACGAGTTTCGGTGCGGCATGCTCTTTACAGAAGTATTGTTTGCAATATTTGCACTGTATTTCTGTCGGGTTTCTACAACCGTATTCTGGGCACTTATGATATCTACGCCTATTGCTTCCTCTATATTTTGGCATATACTTTAATTGTATTACTTTCTTTTAATCTTTTTATAATATTACCAAGTTACCTTTCTATTTGCTTCCAATGATTTTCTCCTCCAGCGATATTTTCTTCCCGATCCCGATTATCTTGTAATATATCAAAGAATACAGGGAAAGCACCGGAAGTATCAGCACAAAGCTGAGCGTGTTCGTTATGTAGTAAAGCAACAGTATCATGGACGCCAGTATCGCAACCCGGCCTATCGTTAGGTAATATTCGCGGTTTGCCCAGAAAAGCGCCCGGTTTATGCTCTTGTGCTCGTCAAGGAAGCGCATGTACTCCACAGACACCCTGTTGTCCAGCGGGGTGGAAAGGAAGGTGTATACGCCGGCGAAGATGAACGCGTTTATCGGGGGCGGTATCGCGCTGGGAAACAGCATTATGAGCGAAGAAGCGACTATCCCGGGCACAGAATACCTTGCAAAGCGGCCCGTCTCGGAAAAGCCCCTCCTGAAGATGAAATTCGCCGCTATGTACAGCAGCACCTCGTAGCTGGCAAAGACCCCCGTCACCAGGTAGTTGCCGGTTATTTGGAAGACATAGATGGGAAGGATTATACCGAAGGCAAAGCTGAATACCTGCGAGACCACGAAGTACACGTTGAACTTCGAATAGCTCTTTCCGGCCTTGATTAGCGTGCTTTTTATCGAATACTTGACCCCGAACTTTCCGCGCTGTTTTATCCCGAGCATCAGCACGGCGGACACGATGAAGAACACTATCGCGATCAAAAAGTCCCAGAAGAACCTGTATACCCCCGAAAAAGCGGAGAATTCTATCAGGACGCCCGCCATCACCGGTGCGATAAGGGATACGACCCCGTTGATCAGGTTATTAATGGCTACGAACGAGGTCCTGTTGGATCGTTTTGTTATATCGTACATTATGACGTTGTTTCCGGCGTAGAATATGCCTATTGAAGCCCCGTCTATTATCCCGAATATTAACACGTTCGCCATCGCGCCTGTCGCTACCAGAAGGTCGACGAGTAAAAGGATGGAAAGCCCCAACCCTATCAGGTACAGGTATCTCGGGCTATACCTGCGCAGGACGTAACTTGAGAGCAGGTACGTCACCATCGCTATGATAAACGTCGCTATCTCGAAGTAAAGCACCGCGGCGTAGTTCTGCGTGGCGAAAAAGAACAGATTTATGAACACGCCTATAAGCCCCACGGCAAACTGGTCGAGGTTGAAAGAGGCGTAATAGCGCTTGATGTTGGCCCAATCCCGATTCACCATGTCTTTTTACCTCAATAATATTTAAAATGGATGTTATTTCTCTCTTTTATCCTTTTTATAAACCTTAAATATTAGTTTTAATCTAATACCGGTTTGTTAGTTACGTGTTTATGACCCAGAAAAACTCGCTCGTTGGTATAATACACCACCTGAACGGCGGTCCGGACCTTCCGGACGAAAATTATCTCACGACCGCAACGTCAGGGATGTTAAAATACGCAGCAACCCAAAAAGGCGATCCAGAGCGTGTGCTAGATGCAATAAAAACCTCCAAAAGACTTGGATTAGACCTGTTAGTCGGTCCTGAATTTGCTTTAGTCGCCCAAGAGAACTTCCCGTACGCTTCTGTTGAAGCTAGGGATCTACTAAACGCTCTAAGAGAAGAAACCGAAGGAAGCCAGACTTTGGTGCTGCCAGGTACGATGGTGGTGTACACTAAGTCTGGATACTTATACAACGTGATGCCAGTCCTTCAAAACGGAAGGATAAGGCACGTCTGTTTCAAGTCCTCGGACGGAGGAAGTTCTGATTTTAGACCGCGCGGAGAAAGAGTTTTCCCCGTCGAACACTTTCAGGACGTTCTAAGGACCAGCAGAAACGGTCTGTTCTCTTCTGGTGAGGTAAGGATAGGGGTAGAGATATGCTCGGATTGGGGTTACCTGTACGACCAAGGGGTAACAGGTCTTGACGTCCAGGTCCACTCCTGTATGGGTGGTGATCAGACGTACAGTGTCCTGAGAAAGGGAGGTTACCTGGTGTACGCGGACGAGTACTCGAAAAGACACTTCGTACGAAGACCCGTCCAGGCCTTTCCGCCAGGGAAATTCTCTTTGGATGAGAGTTGGTCGTACGACGAGGTTAAACCCTCCCAAGAACCCAACGAAAATCTTACAGTGTACGAACTACCGGAACGATTATCTTTCTAACTTTACAGCTCATAAAAATGTAGCACTTATTTAAGTATGGTATTCGTGTACTAAAATATGAAGCAAATAAAAGTTATCGGAATTCTGGGAGGAATGGGTCCGGCCGCGACCGCGGAGTTATATTCTAGACTTATAAGGTTGTGTCAGGTTAGATACAACTCGGTGCAGGACAAAGACTACCCAAAGATTATGATATATTCGTTGGCGCCGAGCGGCTCTGATGAAAGCGGAGTAGCAAATGAGGAGGTTTTGGAGTCAGAGTTCATTGATGGAATACACAGATTGGCGGTTTCTGGTTGCGAGTTTGTGATTTTACCCTGCAACACCGCGCACTACTTTTTAACAAAGTTAAAACAGCACATAGCCGTGCCCATCCTGAGCATGACGGATGAGACGATAAAACAAGTCCAAAGGTCTGGAGTTAAGCTGGTCGGTATATTAGCTTCAGAGGATGCCTACAGGAAAGAGGTCTATTTGAAAAAGTTAAGGGACTTGGGAATAAATGTAGTGCTACCCACGGAGGTAGAAAAGAAAAAGATAACAAGAGTTATTCTTCACGTTATGAGCGGAAAACAGGATTCTTCCGATAAAAAAATCCTTCTTACTATAATAAAAAGAATGAAAGAGAAAGGTGCAAAAGGAGTTATAATCGGTTGTACAGAGTTACCACTGGTAATAAAGAGTAAAGAATGTCCTATCAAAGCTTTTGATACAGTGGACATACTTGCTGAAGCGACTTTGAAAGAAGCATATAAATAAATTTAATTGAGCTAGTTTTATTTTTGAAGAAATTCCAAACAAAAAGTTAAGTTAATATATTAGCTACGTGTCGTATTTTTAAGGTGGTTAATATGTTCGAATTAAATGGTAAAATTAGTTAACTATTATATTTTGATCACAAAACTTCTAATTTATTCGAAAATTTGCTAATCTTATTTAGTGAAGAGCGTAACTGCTTTTAAATAAGAATCCTTATATAATGGTTATATTCTTAGATACTGTATTATGACTTTAGGAACGGCACATTTTCCAACACTTAAAGAACTTATCGAATTAGAGCCTGATGATTATCTTAAGCAAGCTCTAAGAAGGGCAGATGTTGCATGTCTTCAACCGTATGCTGATAGATCCGCATTTTATGATAGTATAAGACCAGAAATGGAAAGAAAATTAGCCGAAATTGGAGATAAAGATATGGCGAAAAGAAAGAGATATGAAACATTTTATAACTATCTAGAGTCTTGGTTTTATGCAAGTGCGCTGAGCTAGAGGATAAGTCATATTAATAGTTTATTTAATAAAGTATCTTCCCTTCTTTTATTAGTTATCTATAACTTCACCTTAGACTGAATTCTTGTCTTGGATTTTTTGGAAAGTTTATTTCGTCAAATAGAACAAATGTTTTTGGGTGAACTACATAAAATGTTGCGATAAAGCTTGCGAGTTTAAGTAGTGTTAATGATATCTTTTCCGCGGTCGGGTATTTTTTAAGGTATAGATCACGTGCTATTTTCAATTCGGTGCCATTGCACGCTCTGGCGGTTCCCTCAAATTGCAAACCCCTTACTTTCTCTCCGCTACCCACAAGATGCGGTTTTACGATTGCTCCCGCTACATTTGGGTCGTTTTTTAGTTCTATGGAATGCCTTCTGTTTTTTCTGGAGATGAAATAGAGATTCCAATTTTTATCATGTGCATACCAGACCGAGGCTACCCACGGCTTTCCGTTCTTAACCGTTGCAATCTGCATTAGTTTTGCCTCGTTCAGATAATCTTCTATCAATTTTTTAACTGATTTTTTCTCCATATAATTTAATCTTCTTTCCTTCTTTTATTTCTTGTTGGTTAGAAGTTTTATGGCTTTTTCTTTGTTCTTCTGATATGATTGGTCGTTTGGATTGAGTTTTGCGACTTCATCGTACTCGGCTATTGCATCTTCATATTTACCTAACTCGGCCAGTGCTAAACCTTTATTATTGTGAAAGTCTGCATCCTTCGGATTCAACTCGATAGCAACATCATATTCTTTTATCGCCTCTTCGTACCTTTTTAGCATATGTAGCGCGCCTCCTCTGCTGTTGTGGGTATAGTCGTCTTTCGGGTCTAAGTTGATTACAGTGTCATATTCTTTTATCGCGTCTTCATACCTGCCGAGAGCGCACAACACGAAACCCTTACCATTAAGAGCGTCCACGTTTTTTGGATCCAATTTGATTGCCGAATCATACTCTTTTATCGCGTCTTCATATCTACCCAACTGGCTAAGTGCGAAACCTTTTTTAGCGTGGGCACCCGCATTTTTTGGATCCAGACTTATTGTGGCATCAAATTCCTTTACGGCATCTTCAAACCGTCCAAGAAAAAGTAGTGTAAGGCCCTTGCTACGATGAGACCTGGCCTCTTTTGGATTTATTTCGATTGCAATGTTGTACTCTTTTAGCGCTTCTTCAAATTTTCTAAGATTTAATAACTTATTTCCATTTTCACAGTGCATCTCATAGATAGAAGTGACCTCTTTCTTTAGATGATTTTGAACCATGTAATCTAATCTTCTTCCCTTCTTTTATCTCTTTTCTAAGTTTAAGGGGAACTGGTTTTGTACATTAGGTAAGCTTATCTAATACATTAAAATGCTGGTGGGCGAACAAGTAAGTATCCTCTTGGAAATCCTCTAAAACCGGCCTCCGCCAATCTCTCTAGTCGCTCCAGTTTGAGCCGTGGGTCCTTTATTTGTAGTATTTCTTTTACTCTTTTCTTTCTATCTCTTTCCGACAAATCGTTAACGCCGTATGCTACATACCCAGCGAAAACATGCGTCGGAAGTCCTTTTAAGAAGTTACATGGCGCTGCGTGAAGATACCCCGTTGAAAGGGCATCTGCTATTCCTTCCATAAGAAATTTCCAGGCTATTTGGTCTTGGTCCCTAAGTATCATACCGTTTATCCAAACGAGGCGACCTTTTAGTCTGTATCTATTAATTCTGCGATCTACCGAATGCCCGATCTCGTGTGCAACCGAGAGTGGAAAAATAGGAAACGCTAGATAAAATCTATCTTCTAGTACTTCCTTGTTAAGAACAATAAGTCTTGGATCGTCCACATCGTTGTATCCTGACGGAGCGAAGGCGTGGCCTTTCCTTTGCATTGCTTCCGGCGTCTCGAACTTAAGTGCGAATCTCATCGGTGGTAAACCATAATACTCCGGCATCCGTCTCGATAAATAATCAAACAGCTCAGCCGTGACAACGCGTCTTCTGTACGGAGTTTGTTTCCGGTCTATTCTACTTAGAATAGCGTAAAGACCAGAGTCCATTTCCCTTAGGTCTTCTGCACTGCCCGAAGAATCGATAAAACCTTCGAGACTAGAATCAACTTCCATTCCATACATTTTCATATATCTTAGTTTTCTTCCCTTCTTTTATCCTTTGTTTAGGTGTATTTACTTCTAACTCTTTTATGCGTGCGTACACAAAAGTATTTAAACCATAGAGCTCTATAATATACTATAGTATGAAAACTACAATACAATTGGATTCGAAGACGAAAGAAAAGCTAGAAGGCCTTAAAAGTTACCCTGGCGAGACATACGATAAGATAATTGAATGGCTTATGAATGTAAGGAGCGAAGAAGGCGAATTGAGCATGGAAACTATAAAAAACATAGAGATATCACTAAAAGAAATAAAAGAGGGTAAAACCTATTCTACTGCAGAAGTAAAGAAAAAACTTGGCTTAAAATAAGATGGTGTACAAAGTTGTCTGGTCGCACAATTCATTAAGACAGCTTTCAAAATTAGAGAAGCAGACTGCAGATAGAATAACAAAAAAGGTTGATTCTATAGTCGAAAATCCTTTTTCTTATATAGAAAGACTAGTCGGTATGGATCTATACAAATTGCGCATAGGAGATTACAGGGTCATAATGGGCGTAGATAGAGGTAAGCTAGTTATCCTAGTTGTAGAAGTCGGCCATAGGAAAAATATATACAAAGATTACTAGTTTGATCTTCTTCCCTTCTTTTATCCTTGCTTAGAGTGCTTATACGAAGTCCCTGGAAGGTTGCAGATTTATAACACCAGTTTCTCCCATAATTACAACAAAAACGATGCCGTCGGAATTATAATTAATTATCATTTCGGCGTCTTTTTCTATGTTTTTCAGGTCTTTTTTGGGCACTTTCTCGTTCCATCTCTTGCTTATAAAAGAGGAAGCGTTCTTTATAGTCAGTTTCGAGAGCGTCGAATCTTTATTGAAAGATACAATAAAGTCTTTGTTCTCATGCTTGCTCTTAAGCTCTCCTTCCGGCAAGGGGATATCTGGACTTCCAAACAAGATTCTAAGCTTTTCTCCAGTTTCTTTGTTTGCTATGAACTCTCCATTGGCTGTTTTTATGTATATTTCGCCCGCCCTGGTTGGTGCCGAAGGGATTTTGAAGGTAAGGTTATCCTTCTTGTCATCGTATGTAACTTCTGCGTATAGCCGCTTTTCCATACAATTTAGTCGTCTTCCCTTCTTTTATCCTTTGTTTATTATCATTTTAGAAAACTAAAAGAAAGTAGTATTTAAATCTGCAAATCAAATCTATAATATGGCACAAAAACAGAACGGAAATGCCATGTGGACGCACTTGATAGGGGTAATCCTAATAGCGGTCGGTGTAGTGGTTTGGTGGTATGGAGACATGTATACCACTAGCACGTGGTTGGACTATGTATATAGTGGTATCGCCCTGATTGTCGTAGGCGTCATTTTCTGGTTCATTGTAGACGCAATGGCTATGAAGAAAAGAAAGTGACGACTAAGCTCAGCGACATATCAATAGCGTAGGAATAAACTTTTATTATTTTCTTTAAGTTTCATAAATTATATTACCAAACGCTTGGATATACCAAATATAACGAATTGTGAAGACATATACCGGATAAAAAGATATGCGATCAAGATAGTTATGACAACGGCTATGACGATCCTAAGTGCCCTTGATTTTGGAAATTTAAAGAATTTTAATACGCTATACAATAAGATACCGATAAATACCCAAAGGATTGTCACGGAAACTACGGCCGTCCATATCCAAGCGCTACCGTTACTTACATTTGCGTCAGCCGTACCAAAGATGATCGCCAAGATTACTGCTATGCCTACCCAAACCGCAATTAAATTCTTTTGATGTGTTCTGCTCTGTTCTTTTTCGGCCATATAATCTAATCTTCCTCTCTTCTTTTATTCTTTGCTTATCGAATTAAAGTATTAATATCAGATGTTCTCTGAAAACCTCAATGAAAGAAGAAACACTAGAAGGACTTTTAACGAGAATAGAAAATGACGATTTTGGAGGAGATTTAATCTATTTACTTGATAGTCCTTCAATAGAATCCAGCGCGTTAAGATCCAAAGGAATTTTCTATAAAATAGGCACGCCTTCCTGGACGGTTTCACAAGAGGGTGAGATTTCAGAACCAGTACCTGCTAGAGGTTTATCCCTATATGGAAAAAGATTTACTTCGAGAAAACTTTATTCTGATTTTTTATGTCTGAAATCACTTTATAATACTCTACCCAAACACGTTGTTGAACCGTATGCGTTAGTTGTCGACTCTACAGGATGTTTCATTGGGTATCTGATCCAATATGTACCTGGGCAGGAGTTAGGGCGGTTTATAATGGAGACTCAGAAGGCCGCGCTAGCTGCATCTCTCAAAGGAGCAAAGACTTATGCTACGTTTAAGCGAAAAGCCAGACAAAAAATAAGCAAAATTAAACGACAAATAAATGAAATAATTGAAATTATGAGAAAAAATGCTTTAGCCCACGGAGACCTATGCGAAGGCAATGTTATGCTAGAACAGGACCTTAATTCAAGATTAGTTGATCCTGGAGGAAGCACGCATTCTTTGAAATGGCGCCAGAGAAATGACTTAGCAGGAAGAAGTAGAATATTTCGTTATATGGATGATGCATTAGTACCATCAACAACCTAATCTTCTTCCCTTCATTTATTCTTTGTCTCAATCTTTGCCGTATACTTGCTTGTGGGAGCAGACTTTAAGCAAAAATATCTCTTTGGCCTTAAAATCAACAGTATAGGCAATTCTATCGCTATGATTTAGGTTTATGGCATAGAAACCGAGATTCCCCTTCTTTTCGCCCAACTGTAAGGGATTCTCTACCGCACTGAGTTCGATTATTTTATCTTTTGCTCTTTCCTGCATCTCTCTGCTCTTATTTTTGAAGAGTCTCTTGAAGGTTTTGGTTATGATAAATGACCAAGTCATATCAGCTTTCTAAGTGTTTTATCGCGCTTTCTGCGTCTGATACTTTTACAAAGTCTCCTTTTTTAATGTCTATAAGGCTATTTTTTATCTCCTCTATCTCATTTACATCAAAACCGCCAACACTTTCATCGATATCTATAAGTCTTTTTATCACTTCATTCAAAGCTTCTCTTCTATGTATTTTGAGTTTCTCCAGTTCTTTTCTTACTTCTGCGCTTATCTGTATTGTCGTATCCATAACTAGTTATAACTCGCTATAGTATTAATACTTTACTGTATAGTTTAATCGTCTTACCTTCTTTTATCCTTTCTTTTTTATAATTTTATTTTGAAGAATTTTCTTTGCTAGTTCGAGTTCTTTGCGTCTGCTTATTGAAAGCTTTCTCCCCGATCTATTAATGAAATATTGTACCATCCGTATCGCAGACCCTACTCCCTTCGGCGAGACGTCTTTTCTCGCCATTATACGCGCGATTTCCTCCCCAGATTTCGCAAAAGTGCCTTGTGGCGGATATGTAGAGACAGTATCTACATCTTTGACCCAGTATTTTTTAGCAGATCTTCTCATATAAAATCCAAGGTCTTCACTTCTTTTATCCTTTGCTTACTCGAACTTTTGACTAATAAAATTGAAAGGTATATATATCAGTACATATCAATTAATTATTAGTTGATAACTAATATTACTAAATTTATGGAAGAAAGCATAACTATAAGAAAATTGGAGCATTCTCCCACTTTAAACACGGTTTTGATGGTAGAAAACGTAATAAAAAACTCTAAGAATTCTGTAATGACAATAGCAGAAATTAAGAGGGCATTACCAAAGCAGGTAAATCACAATGTGTTAAAAGCGATACTTGGGTATCTGGAAGAAAGTGGAAAAATATTCATAAGCATCAAAGGCATAACTTGGATACATAACACAAACCCAAACCTAAAAAAGGCCATAGACAAAGGATTAGAATTATGAAGCGCGCGAGGGTGGTCTTCTCTGAGCAAGCGCAAGAAGTTTATGCCTATCTTAATAAAGAAGCGCCAAGATCCAAACTCGAAAGGATGATCCTAAAGGCGATAAATACTAAAAAAGAGTTCATAAAAACAAACCCGCATTATGGTGTGCCGATAGCAAAGGACCGTATTCCTTTGGAGTTTAAAGTTAAATACGGTGCTACGAATTTATTTAGAGTAGAACTACCCGGTTTTTGGAGGATGTTATATACGCTAACTAATGACGATTCTGAAATCGAGATAATCGCATTTGTTTTGGATATAATGGACCACAATCGCTACAATAAGAAATTTGGTTATAAATAATATAATTTAATCTTCTTCCCTTCTTTTATCCTCGATACCTAAGTCACGCATAAGCCTCTCTAAAAGATAGCCTTGTTTTTTGAGTGTGTCGAGTGATACGACGGGAATAGTATTACTACCCAAAACTATTTGGGAAATCTTTATGTTCAAGGGATCGTGTATTTCGCACCATCGCCCGTTTCGATAAGTGGACATGTCACCCATCACGTCTATCTTTACTCCATCGATCGAAAATATTCCAAAGTGAGAACGATATTTATTAGTTTCGCCGTAGGAAACGGGTCTTATGGCGTATTTTGTCAGGAGCTCCTGTATTTTGTACGCACCCTCTCTATCCGTTAGTATATCAATGTCTCCAGGTTCTAAATCTACACCTTGAAGAGCGAGAGCCATACTGCCATCAACGGCCCACCATTTAACTTTGTTTCCTACAATGTTTATGAAGTCCCCAAGAACCTTGATAAATTTTTCAGAAATACCCATACTCATGGAAGTAGCTTTTCCCTTCTTATCAGCTTTTCCGATGATCTGAGAAAAATTGATGTGACAAGGGCTATTGCTGCCATGATTGCAATGTCTGCATATATCGCGCCATCGAATGAGAATGTTAAAGCTGTCAGATACGCGGGGACTACAACGAGGAATCCCACTGTTAGACCGAGGGGTTGACTGCTCCCAGGCCTGCTTCTCTGCCACGAACTGAATATCATTACACCGAGGGTCATGAACGAAACTACAGCCAATGAAAAGGGAATCGCAAGCAATGGAATCGGGAGGATCGCTGCAACTGCACTCGCCCCACCCCAAAACAGATATGTGTATGCTAAAACCGCTGGAATGAATATTATGGAGAGCAGCAATACGAGCAGGAGAGCCGCCTTGAGGTATCTTGTGTATATGTCGCGCTGTGTCATGCCAAGCGAAAGCAGGTACTCCAACACGCCATCGTTCTTATCATAAACAAAGAGCAGTAGCGCTGGGATAGTAAACAATAAGAAAGGTAGAACGTCTAGCGGCAGGGCCAGCACCGCCGTTCCTTTGCTAGTACTGCTGAACATTATATTGCTCCATGCTACAATCGCCATCACTGTAAAGAAAGCTGCCATGATGATATTGATCTTTGAGACTCTAAGCGCCCTTTTTGCAGTGACTATCGTTGGACTGTCCATTATCCCTGTTTTTCTAATTTCTTTTGTTGCCATGCGACTTCACTTTTCATCCTTTTTTAACAGTTCCTTCAGAGGATTTTCGAATAGTTCCTGGAGAGGGTTGTCTAATTCTTTCATTTCTGTTACTAGTATCCCTCTCTTCACTATCTTTTTGAGCGCGAGCCCAGCTTCTTTTGGGGTTGATACTGTGAGTACATAGTACCCTCCTTTGGCTTTCTTTGCATCAACAATTTTTGAGATGTCACTCGACGCCTTTATGCCGACCCTGTAGTTTTTTGATCTTATGTTCGCGATCTTATCGAACATCGCTAAGTTGCCCTCCTTAATGAGTATTAGGTTGGTACCTATGTCACTCGCTTCATATAAATTGTGTGAAGAATATAGCACGAGTTTGTTTTTGCTCAGTCTTAGTATGATGTCCCTTATCTCCTTTGACAACGCGGGATCTAAACTTGCAGTCGGCTCATCCAATAAGTATAGGTCTCTTTCCCTGAGGAAAACCTTCGCAATCGAGACTCGCTTCTTCTGTCCCTGCGAAAGATCTGAGACTTTTCTATTGACGAGTTCGTTGAGATCCAGCAAGTCTATTACTTTTTCGGGATCTCCGCCTTCCATATCAGCGTAGAATTTAAGCGCATTGTATACGGTCATCTCCTCGGGCAAAGCATTATAATGTGAGAGGTAGTTTATGTCGCCTCTAAGCTCCTTTGACGAGCCTATCTCTCGACCGTCAAGCAGAATTTTACCCGACATAGGCTCCAATATGCCTGCGATTGTTCTGAACAGTGTTGTCTTTCCAGCCCCGTTTGGCCCGAGCACCACATATATCGATGAACCTTTTGCGGTAAAACTGATATTATGAAGTACCGGCTTGTCATTGTAGCCCGAATCAACCCCTTCCAGTTCTAAAGTATGCATATTATTATATCTTTTTCCTTTATTCTATTCTTTATTACTAAAGTATAAATAGTAGTTATTTTCATAATAATAAATTAAGATATAGTTATGGATTTTCAAATTGCTCATAAATTAGAGGAAATATTACAAGATCCAAATGGACAACAATTTTTAACCGCGGAAACAGCAAGAGCACTACCATCGACTCGAGCATATGCCATCGTTTATTTCCTTAGTTCTTCAGATTATGAGACATTGGATGATTCACCGGTTATTGGAGCCGTGCAGTATAAATTAAGAAGTTCAGAAGTTTCTGGGCCGTTTTCGGAGAAACCGAAGATAACAAATCCAAAAAATCAAAATAATGTAGTGGTTAAATTTATACCAGTTGAACAAGTCCCTGATAGATTCGATAGGGTTACTCGACTTAACTTGGGAATAAGTTACGATGATTGGGTTAGAAGTATTGATTGCAAGAAACTTAATGCTGCTTTACAGGCTCTCGCTGACAGACTAGTTTCAGCGTCAACAACACCAGAACTCAAGGTACACCCAGAAAAAGATTATTCACTATCAATAAACGGCTGCACAGTAAGGTTAAACTATCGCGATGTAACCAGTCATCCACTCGCAATGCGCTATCCTTTATCTTTAATAATTATTGGCGACCCCGAACAATTTGATAAAATCGTAACTGAGAAAAATTTGTACGATTTAATTGAGTCTGGTAAACAAGAAGGCGCCAGCTTCTATGAAGGCCGCGGACACGTGAACCGTTCGATAGAGCGAGGCTTGAGTTATACTCTAAAGGGAGAGCAGACAGCTACCACTATTTTTTAAATTTTATCTAATCTTCTTCCTTTCTTTTATTCTTTAAAAATTAACACTTTTTATAACTTGGTTCAAAAATTTAGTATAGGACACGCAAATATTCTTAAAGAAACCAATTCTCTTCATCATCTGATTCAGAATCTCGTACAGGACATACAAATTCAGAAATTTCCCCGTAATTTATAGTAATACAGAAAGGGTTACCTTCGTATGGATGGGCCAATGCGGATATAATATAATCTTCTAAGTCTTTGGAGAGAAGACTTTCATAATTTACAAAAATTACGGTGTCATTAACAACGGCGCTCTCAGAAATAAGTTCTTTTCCACAGTCGCAAATTAAACGACTTTCTTGTACGGGGTTTTTTCTAAATTTAGCGGGATTTTTTTCGTCATCTAATGAAATATTTACTCCTTGTTCTTCGCCACATCTATTACAACGCAAATAAAGGTCCGGCATTAGACAACCTACTTCTCTGCTGATTTTAAAGAAGGATAGGGGGTGCCCCAATATGCTATAACCTTCACTCTTTGCGAGGATTTGATGGATATTTTCATGCAGTACGGTGTCCCTGACAGAGGGATATTCACCACATCTTATATAATCTAGATCCAAAGTTATTTTACCATTACGGTATCCACCGTAACCATCCCCCTTTCTTTTTTTGAACCGATAAGCATAAGGGTTCTCTAATAAATCTTTTTCATACGGTGAACCCATCTTCTTCAAGTCTAAGACCAAATCGTTTATTATATGAGCAAGACTTTTCCTCTCAGTTTTGAATCTATCAAAAAAGTACCTTATTTTAGTTGCTAAAGACATATCACCAGAAAGCACCTCTTCTAAGACTTTATCCACTGTAATCTTAGAAGATATTTCTTATTAAAAATTTTATATATAAAGAACCTTCTAATAATTAGTGAAAATATGGGATTACTAGATAATATTCTTGGTACAGTCCCGCTGGTCAAAGAAGTGAAGCTAAAGGACTACAAATCGAAGAAAAGGCGGAAGAGATAATATGGAAGTTAGGCGACTGTGTTTTTGATCGTTTGGACTTTTATTCAGAACGACGTCAATTTGTCTATAATAATACCGGCCTTGGGGGTCTAACTTGGATTGACCCTAAAGATGAAGGCCACAAAAGGATCTTGGAGAGGTATAGAAAGCGTTGTCCAGAGGTGTGCAGCGAGTTTTATATAGAGTACCGCTCTTTCGTGTGTGCTGATGGTAATGTTAAGGGTATTTCTATTTACTATAAAGGAAAGGAGGTCTTTGATTCACATAAGATTTTTGGAGATGCAAGAGTGGGCCGCAGCTGGTTTTGGTCCAGAATAAGGAAATACACTCCAAATGGGTGGATTACCCTTCTTAATGGTTTTTATGAGAGAGCCTTAAAAGCAGATTATCCTGATTTAGAAGCCCAAAGAATGCATGCGGTTTCAGAAAGCCTTCGTGAAGAAGACGAATTGAACAGAGTCTTGCATCGTAGAAAAAGCGAGGCAGGAGCAGGCAGCTAAGATTTTAATCTTGTTTAAATAATAGCTACAATTGTCGTTCTATGCAGCTCCAAGTATGTTTAATAGTTCGGAGGCCATTGCCTTTACTCTTTCTTTTTCAGGATCCAGACCAAGCGTTTTGTACGGGCCTTTTGATGGTATAACATTTCTTATTCCTCCCTCGGGATTTTCTACATCCCCAACGTAACGTGGAATGATATGATAATGAAAGTGATCTACCGTCTGTCCTCCCTGTTTTCCAACGTTTATTCCAAGTATATAACCTTGTGGTGGTCTTCGGCTCAATTCTATTGCTCGATGTATCTGCGACTGGGCGAGCTCTATGGACCCCCATTCCTCCGCAGTTGCCTCAAAAGGTGATGCGATGTGCCGTCTCGGTATTATGAGGGTGTGGTAGTCTGAAACAGGATAGAAACTAATGAATGCTATGACATGGGCGTCTTGATATAACAAAGGACGATATGCATCTCCGTTGGTGCTCACGACGACGCAGAAAGGACAATTTTTTTCTTCCATCTCGACTGTATAATAGACTAGGACAATTATTTAAAGCTTTTATACTATTTCTCGCAGAAATCAAATAGGCCCGCTAGTACATATCAGTAAAGAAAATCTTTTTCTCTTCTTTTATCCTTTATTTTCTTAGAACCTACTTTGGAGACCGTATCTAGAACTCATTTATCTTTACCGATACCATGAGTACTGTTCTTTTTTATGAGATTATTTTGTATAAGATTATAAGCTAATCTATCTTCACCCTGCTTATTATATCTCATCAAAGTTCCTATTACGGTTTTACAATTTTCACATTGTAATTTTGGGATGTCTTTAACGCTTTTAATATCTTCCCTGTGCTGCAGATCACAGTATTTTGGTGGGTAAAATATACGATCTAAGTAGCAGCGCTTTAAGCCGCCTTTTAGAAAATCTTTTTGATAAATTAAAAGTAAAGTACCGCAAGAACTGCAGTATATATCAATTAATTTAGTTTTACCTCCTCTTGCTTTTCTATACCTGTCTTTTTTAAAATAATAGACTGGTATGTTAGAATTATTTTCATTCTCCATAGATTCTCAACACCCACCATTCTTTTATCCTTTGTAGTTTGGGTCTAATCCATCACGTTCTTCATCAATCTCGCGCCTATGAGCGTGAATGCGGCCAGGTAACCAAGTATCACCAAAAGGTCCAGCCAGGCGCCCCCCAAGTTTCCGGTTAGCAGTAGCGATCTTAGCAGGTCCACGCCATAGGTGAGTGGATTGCACATCGAGATGTACTGCAGCCATGCCGGCATCACAGTCGTAGGATAGAGGGCATTGCTTGTGAAGAACAAAGGCATCGTGATGAGCTGTCCGAAACCCATTACCCGTTCCCTCGTCTTTACCAAGCTAGCTATGACTATTGACAGGCTTGCGAACAGCGCAGCTAGTAATACTATCACAGGAAATACCGCCAGGATATAGAATATGTTCGGATAGAAATGCACTCCTATCAGCATTGCTATTACCATAAGTACGGCTGCTTGGGCTATGCCGCGTACTCCTGCTGATAATGCTTTTCCGAAGACTATCGATAAACGTGATATGGGAGAGACGAGAAGTTTAGATAGTATCCCAGATTCCCTATCCCAGACAAGCATTATACCGAAAAATATCGCTACAAACAGCACGGATTGTCCGAGTATGCCTGGAGCCACGAATTCTAGGTAAGTGTAACCTCCTGTTGGTATTATGTTCAGCGCACTAAATACCTCTCCGAATATCACTAACCATAGTATGGGCTGGATGGAGCGCACAAAAAGGTCGGTCTTATCGTGCAGCAGTTTCCTAGTTTCCGCTTCTACTATTGCGTAAAGCTTGTACAGTGGTTCCCAGTTCATCCCAATCTCCTAGTTAGCATCCTGGTTTTCTTCGTGGAGGCCCACGCGTTTTCCTCGTCTTGCATAGTACTCCCTGTGAATTTTATAAAGACATCGTCCAGGGTGATCTCCTTCACTCTCGCGGACCTCACTTTTATGCCCTTCGAATAAAGCTGTTTCATATAGATTGGTAGGTCGCCTTCAGGATTCAAAGACGGGATAGTTATTGTATGGCCACTTATCTTCATGTTTTTCGCCTTGAAGTTCTTTATTCCAGCTGTCTCGAATACTATAGCCGAGCGGCCGATGCGCGCCTTTAGCTCCTTAGGAGTGCCTATAGCAATAATTTTTCCATGGTTCATTATCGCAACGCGATCGCACAGAGCATCGGCCTCATCCATATAATGTGTCGTTATGACAACTGTGATGCCGAGTTTCTTCTTCAGTTCTTTCACGTATTCGAAGATGACATCCCTTGCTGTCGGATCCAAGCCAACGGTAGGTTCATCTAGAAAAACTATCTTAGGAGTGTGTATCAGAGCCTGCGCGAGCTCAAGTTTTCTTATCATCCCTCCAGAATAAGTCGATGCTAGCCTGTTTTTTGCCTTTAAAATCCCGAATCTTTTGAGTGTTTCATCTATCTTGTTTCTCATTTTCTGTCCGTGCAGACCGTGTAGTCTGGCAGAAAGAAGCATATTTTCGAAACCTGTGAGAAAACCATCGGCGGAGATGTCCTGCGGCACGTATCCTATGAGCTGTCTTATCTTAGAGTCATCTGATGGTCTTTTTAGTCCGAAAATCGAGACTTTGCCGCTATTGAAACCTATCAGCGTGACTAGAACCTTGATTATGGTGCTTTTTCCAGCGCCGTTTGGTCCTACAAGCCCGAAAATCTCATTTTTAGAAACGTTTAAAGATACGTTGTTTACTGCCTGTATCCCGCCTTTATAGACTTTGACCAGCCCATTAATTTCAATGGCTTTATTGTAATCCATTAAGACCCCTTTCTAAGGTAGAATAATGCGTTTCAGAATAAAAAGTCTTTGCAATATAAATAATCTTATCTTCTTTTATCCTTTTTTACGGTATCCTTGTTAAATTAATTAAGTATAAGAAATACGTTAGACCTATGAAAACCCGTTTAGATCCCCAATATGGAGCTTAAAAAATTGTTGTTAAATGAGTGGTTTTTCTTCGTCCTTCTTGCGGCGTATATCATATTGGCCGTCTATAACCCTGGTTTTTTGAATCCGGGCCTCGTAGAGTGGAACACCGTGGCGATCATCGCTTCCTTGATAATAATCAACACAGGCATATTCATTTCTGGGGGCACCGAGCTTTTGGCGCGTAGAGTGATCGCAAAGTTCAAAGACGCAAGGAATATCTCCATAGTCGCGATACTTTTGACGCTGGTCGTATCCATGTTCATAACCAACGATGCCTCGTTGATAGTCCTTATACCGATCACGATAAGCATAGGCAAGCTCAGCGGAAACTCGATGACAAGAACGATAATATTCGAAGCACTGGCGGCGAATGTAGGTTCTACGCTTACTCCGTTCGGCAATCCCCAGAACATAATACTCTTTAAGAATTATGGAGTGGGTTTGCTGGGTTTTATCGAAGCGAGCGGGCCGATATTCGTAGTGATGCTGGTCGTATTGATCGCGTTCGCATTTTTGCTCCTCAAAAAAGGCACGATAAAACCTATCAGCGGCAATATAACCTATAAAAAAAATCTCCTATTCCTTTCACTACTTTTATTCATAATCGATATAGCCGGCCTTTTTATAGGGTTTGGTTATGTATTTTTCTTTATTACGGCGCTTATCGGAATCTTCTTACTAATCTTTTTCAGACCCCATACCTATGGGGGAAAAGAGGTCTTGTTTAGGATAGATTTCTTCCTTATCCTTACTTTCGTGATGATATTTCTGGTGATAAACTCCGTAAAATCGGTGATAAGCTTTGCTGTGAGCGGCACGGCATTCGGTCTGCTCATTGCTGCGCTTCTATCACAGGTAATAAGTAATGTGCCTACCACTGTATTACTTACAGGCAAGGTATCCTTCCTTCCACTTCTCTGGGGTGCAAATATAGGTGGGAACGGTACCATAATAGCTTCTCTTGCGAATCTTATAGCATTTAGGAAGCTGAAAAGGAGTGACATCTTTGAATTCTTAAAGATATCTTTCGCTTTCCTTGCAGTCACGCTTTTATTAGGTGTCTTGATGGTCTATCTTTAACAATAAAAGCTAATCTGAAAATGTCCTTCTTTATCCTTTTTCAGCAGAGTCCGTCTGCTACCAAAACCTTAAAGCCTCATAGACTAAGTCTTTGGATTTAATTTTTATAAGAGATTTAAAGTCAGATTTATTCTTCAGAAGAAGATTTCTTATAAGATAATAAGATAAAGCATAACCGCCCCAGCGAGGCATGTCGTCTGAGCCGAAGAACAGTTTATCATAAGTCAAGCCAGATCCCCTATTTAATCTATTCTTTATTCTTTTCCAGAGTTTTTTCGCGTCTTTTTTGCTTAATGCAGTAGCATATGGTGGCGTTTTCCCAGTTATCTTAGTCTCAAAGTTCACAGCAAGGCCTTCGAATGCTATTCCATTTATTAATGTATTGCCCCAAAAGACATCCTGTCTGCGTACCATATGACAATACTCGTGTGATACTGTAGAAATTATGCTTTTTTTATTTGCCTTAAGACCATAAATCCATACTATTACTTTATGACCACTTGGTGTATAACCAGTAGAACCCCCCATCTTATCTCTTACGAATGTATCGTTGGTAGGAAGAATAACGATAGTTGCGTTCATTGAAGAAAGTAGCGATTTACTGCACTTGGATAGTGTACTACATATTAGAGATAGTTTGGCCCTTAAGGGTTTGTGATAAATTAAAGTATAATTTTTTCCATTAATCTGCACTTTTTGCTTTTTAAGCTCGAGGGATATACTTTCTCTATTAAAACGTTTTATATCACTAGTTAACAGATGTTTGTGTAAATGTTTATTTTTCTTTGCCATACAATTTAATCATTTTTACTTCTTTTATCCTTTTTCTAATTTATATGCAAAGTTTTTAAAGCATAGGCTATATTTATAAAAATGCGAACAAAAAACATCGTAATTGTCGGCCCCTCGGGAGCCGGAAAGACATTCTTAGTTCACAATCAGCTAATGCCTTTATTTAGAAAAAAACATGTTCGATTCAGAATTTTGGATGTATTTTTAATACTCAAAAAAAGATTTGGCCGCGACACTAAAGAAAGCAGCCGAAACTTGTACGGACCAATTTATCGATTTACAGACAAAATGCACAGGGCGGCATATAGAGAGGTGCTAAAAAAAGCAGAAAAAAGATTCAACGGAGTTTCAATATACGAATTTTCTACAAGTAGGTCAAGTAAAGAAAAAAGAACGCAGCTAATAAAAACTCTGGCATCGCAAATACCTCCGCTTTTGTTGGTTTACGTGCATGCACCCTTCTCTGTGCGAAAAGAAAACAACACTAAAAGACGCAGTCACTTCATAGAAGGATTGGAAGGTCTTTTCCCCGACGAACACGTCTATATAAGAAACCTAGCGAAAAGCCTTAATGTAACATTTATTTTCATAAATAACCCGCAAAAAAGGCGCTCTTTAACTAAACAGTTGAATATAATTACATCATAAAGTATTTTCTTTTATCCTTTATTTTTAATATCTTTTGATTTTACGAAAACTTAGTTCTCGAGGGGGGGCAAATGGTAGGATATTCTTTAACAAGTTCTATCCCTGCTTTTATGTATTCGTCAAAGTTCTTTCTGTTAAGGAAAATTGGCTTTAGCTTATTTTGTAGTTCCACAATGTTTGGATAATTGTGGTTGGTGGAATACTCTGTTCCCCAAGGCCAGAAATCTTTGACTTCTTCCGTTAAAGAGATTAATGCCATGGCGGCTATCTCCCCAAGTGCCCAGATTTGTCCGTCGGTTAAATGTGCCTCTTTATAGTGCCTTCTATGTATCTCAAAATAGTGAGATAAAATTAATTCGTACGCCGTTATGCGTCTTGCATAATAAGGGTTCTCTTTCCAGATTCTTGCTATCTTGGGAGAGTGACCCCAATTTGACCTGCCTCCAAAGAAAACAGATATTACACACGTATATTCTGGATAAAACCAATCGTATCCAGTCATATTTTTTATATACTCTGAAAAATCATCGTTAATTTCATCCCACGCATCTTGATATAGCGCTCTACTCAACTCTAGGAACTTTAATGATGTTTTGTATTGTTCTTCTACGAAAGCTAAACTTTTTTCATCCTCTTTGGTATAATACTTAGCCTTGGAAATATCATATTCCTTGTCGATTACAAATCTTAATTTCATATATGCTTCTGAATGTTATTTTCTAGGATATGCAAAAAACTCTCTTGGCTCTTTTGATGGTAAGACATAATCTTTCCGAAGATTCTTTGGAGCCGGAAATCTGGCTATCCACTCGCTTACTTTTGGGTCTTTTTTGATGTTTATCTTTTTCTTTTCGTCGTCGCTGATCTCCCACGAGGTAAAGCATTCGTCACAGAAATGCACGGTTCTCTTCTGAGTTATAAGCAATACCTTCGCTTCCGCTCCCTCTGCTGCGCCACAGTTTGGACATAAAAAGGGGTCTTCTGTAATTTCATATTTTTCTTCTGACTTTACCATATAATTTAATGTTCTTCCCTTCTTTTATCTTTTTAATGTGGATATTATCAATTTTTTGTTTAAATAACGGCTGCAATATTATTGATTAAGCAGACTAAGTCGTCTGTGCTGTTTCTTTGGCAGCGGCTAGTGCCATGGCTTTATCCCTTAGATAATGACGTCCGACTATCGCACCTTGAATCGCTAGATATCCGAGAAAGATATATATCGCAAAGTCATAACCTTGTATCGCACCAGGAATTAGATGTGAAGGGGAGTTAACCGTGTTTACAAAGTGTCCCCACCACGTATTATCGTAAGCTGTATAGCGCCAGGTGTAATCTGTTGGACTCAGGGGAAAAGCATTAAGGTTTTGTTTTGATATCGCGGCAGAAGAGTAGTCCGTTACAACAGCGTTTGCCGGTGCGCCCATCAAGTTTAGGAGGTTCCTACGTTTTCTCCATCTACGATCATAAAGGCTCCAGGATGAGAGAGCCCCTGCAAATAACATCAGAAAACCTTCATAAAAGTTGCTACCAAACAAAGGAATGGCATTTCTAAGGACTGGCGATGCGTACCTGTTTAATGCGTCTCCTATCTGGTTAAATATTGGTGAGTTTCCTCCCCCTGCGGCGTCGAACGCCCCCATGGCGGTACCGGACATGAAGAATTTTAGTCCTTTATCTGCGGAGGTGGTCACCTCTCCTAATACACGCCTAAGCAAGCTCGGTTTTTCGGTGGTTTTTTGGCCTGGAACGGACAAGGTCCTTTCTAAACCCGATTCTGCACTAGAAGTTCCCATGAATTTACGTATTTTATAAGAAGTGTTATAGTATAAATTCATTACAAAATTTAATTTTGACTTTTTTAAGGTAAATTTATACTATATACTCCAAGATGCGATGGTGTCCTTCATTGTGGGCTCCAGTTGCATGCATCCCGACGGAATCGGCCGTCCTTTTAGACGGCGCATTACTTTCGTCTATATTGGCCGTATAAGTTGCTCCAGCCTCCTTCGATATCGCAATAGAACGCTGTAAAAGTGAGCGTCCTAGCCCATGACCACGAACTTCCTTTGCGGTGACTATGAAACCGCTTGCTGTGTTCCTTTCTTCTTCGTTTTTTCCAAACATAATCCCGGCCAGACCTATTATGCTGCCATTTGTTTCTCTGGCAATAAGTGCTATTGGACCACGCATCGCTGCTGCATACAGCCCCTTTAATGCATTGCGTAGCGAATAAACATTGATAATATATTGCCCAGCGTTCCTAAGAACAAACATAGCGACCTCGCCTAAAAGTCCTGAAGTAATAATATCCTTTATTCTATATTCAGTTATATTGTAAGAACACCAGGTAACCGTCATAATTTTAATTCTAAATATTATTCTTTCATTTAACAATGGCCGGTGGTGCGGGTTTCATAGGTTCTCGATTATTTTGGGGCACATACACCTGCCATAAACTATGCACAGCTCCGACAAATTCTCCTTCTGCTGTCCCATCAATAGTGTAAACTCCACCAGGTCTTTGCTCTGTTACTTGACGCCGTACTGTAAATACTGGCCTCTGTCTATAAAAAATACATGCCTCCAAAGACGTATACGGTGAAGAGTCAGAACCTCCTATAAAACTATTGCGATCTATATACAAGTCACCGATTCTTAATTCTGAACCATGATTGACCCCCGTCACAAAAGTTACTTCCGGCCGAGCCTTTCCCACTCTTTCCACTAGTTCATCCACTTCTCTTAATAGTGTGCGTTCGATGTCAGAAAGACTGTCTTTTTCTATCATAGGTATACTATGATAAGGATCTATATTTAAAGTTTATTTTAGCTACTTGTGTAATCTAACCTTTTTTCTTTATTTTATCTTTTATAGTTTTTATCTGGGCCTCTTCCACTCTTTTTTCAAGAGTCCCGTGATATACTCATCTTTTATTTTTCCGTCTGCTTTGGATCTTCTCCCCGCTCTCTTCATGCCTTCAATTTTAAAACCGAATTTTCTCTGGACCTTAAAAGAAGAAGGGTTTCCTTTGAAAAATCCCGCATAAACTCTTCTTAATTTTAATTTATTAAATGCAAATTTTAATAGCGCGTCCAAAGCTTCTGGTCCATATCCTTTTTTATGGTATTTTGTATTGAGCCAGATTCCTGCTTCTGCCGTCTCTTGAAACTTATCTACGTGGAATAATCCTATTCCCCCGATGGCTTTTTTTTCAGATTTAAGTTCGATAGCAAACTCATAAAAACTCCTTTTTTTACCTTTTTTGGCTTCTTTACTGCAATGATTTATCCACTCTTTTGCATCTTTTTTCGTATAAGGATACGGGACGACTGCAAGCCATTTTGTAACCTCCAGATTGTTCAGACCTTCTATTATGTCTTTCACGTCTTTTTTTCTCCATTCTCTTAAGATTAATCTTTCTGTTTTAAGTTCCATTTCAATCCTACGATTTATTTGTTATATCTCTTTATCTTCTTACCTTCTTTTATCTTTTATTTCTTGCTAACTTCTTCGCAATTATTGCTTCTTAAAATCCTTCAATATCTCAGAATTCTGAGGCAGCCTTAAGGTTAACGCGCCATTCGACGACTTTTCCGTTTTCTATTTTCACGGATACCTTCTTCACGTTCAAACCTCTAAGGTCTTTTTCGTGCTTTGCTAGTTTCGAGACTGCCTTATTTATCGCGTCTTCTATGCTCACGTGCGAAGTGCTTACCAATTCGGTTATTTTTCCTATTTCTCCCATGCTATAATATAAATGTTAATACTTATAAAAGTCTAGCGTTTGTTTTTTGATTGTTCTTTTGACTTTGTTCTGGCCTTTCGTTTAGCATAAAAGATGTTACGATAAAATAGAACGAAAACCACAGCAAATACAATTACGATTGGAATGGGCTGTTGCAAGAACGAACTTGTTATAAAATAGATCATCACCAAAATAATGGCAATCACCCCAAGTACACTGGCAACGACAATAGAACGCGTTAAGGTGTACTCTGCTTTTGTTGGTTTATTCTGCATATCTTTCTTTCATATTCTTTGATTTTGCTATATATTATATCTTTCTCCTTTCTTTTATCCTTTGTTTGCTCGTGTCTCCTACACAAGATTCTTTTTAGCGGTGCTTCTTCACATAGTGACTACAATATTAAATAACCGTAGTCACTATCTTATGATCTTCTTTAAACGCTTGTATTCTTTCAGAAAAAATTCGATGGTGGGTCTTATATCCCCCGTTTTCTGATAAGTCTGCAGGATGGAATAATATTCCTTTCTTTTCTTTAATTCTATGTTCAGAGGTGGCAATCCGTGCTTTATGAGTATATTAAGCAAAAGCAGTCGTCCGACCCTTCCATTTCCATCCCTAAAAGGGTGTATCGTTTCAAACTGATTGTGCACAACGGCTGCGAGAACCACTGGATGAAAAACGTTCGAATTGTCCTTGTACCATTTTATGAGCTCCAGAAGCAGATAAAGCACCTTTCTTTGGGGCGCCCCTCGATGTATCACATTGCCAGCACGGTCAATAACGACCACTTCTTCACCAGGTTTCCTCAATTTGCCAGCGAAATTCTTGGAGTTTTTAAATACGTGCCTGTGCAGCTCTTTTATCAACTCTAAAGATAGGGTTTCTTTCGTACTCCTGATATATTTTATGGCATCGGCGACCCCTTGTGTTTCCCAAATCTCCTCCTTAGATTTATCCGGCCACGATTCCTTTTCTAATATCCCTTTAACTTCTGCTCGTTCTATGGTTGAACCTTCAATTGCATTAGTATCATAAGTAAAGGTCTCTGTAAATTTTAGCCAATCCTTCTCGCTTAAGTGTTGTAATTTTATTGGTATGGAAAAATTAAGATCTTTTAATTGCTTTAATTCGCTTTTTGATAAAACTGTAAGATATGGACTTCTGATTTCCAAAATGGTTTTTAAGGTTTCTTTTATCCTCGCTTCTGCAGCTTTTGCTTTTGCGTCTTGTTCCTCCTTCGATAAATCAGTGCCCAGATACACTCTTATCTTTCTTATTTTACTCCCAAGTCTGTACGAGTGGGCCAGATAATATCTTTTCCTTCTTTTCACCTTCCTGACTTCTAAGTGCATGTAATACATAGTGACTACAAATATAAAAACATTTCCTTTAGGTGTCTACATCAGAATTTGTAAATTTTATAAATTCGCGACGGCCTAGCGTGCGAAGCACCGAGAATATTCAACCGGCTCGCTGTGGATATATTCATAGGCAACGTCTTCCCTTCTTTTATCCTTTTTAAAACTGAAACAAAAAAGCAGAAAGTAGGATAAATAAAAGAGTCACTAAAAAGCTAAACTTATTATATTATAATTACTATAATTCATTGAGAACCATGGCAAATAAACCCATTAAAAAACCAATTATAGGTACTTTTCCCTGGAGACATAAAAAAACATTTCATCCACACCCATATGTTTGGCGAAGGACGGGGTTCCATACAACTCCAGCAAAAACCCCTGGAAGCAGTCCTAAACCGCAACAACCTCCAGTTGGAGGTCAACAATTAGGCGCGCAAGCCCGTGCACCAGCAGCAGGCGCAGGGATCAACAACACTATCATAGTTATTGTCATAATCATCGTTGTATTCGTAATAGCATTCTTCGTTTCTGGGATGGCTAATGATATTTTTAATGGTAGCTTTTTCGGTTCGACGACTTCAACTTCTGGTGGAAGTTGTGCCAGTTGGGGGGCTACCTATTGCTCAGAAGGAGGCGGCTATCTAGGACAAGACGGTCTTTGTCATTGTGCTTTGTTTTTTAATAATCAGCCGCTTGCATGTAGCAGTAATTCTGGTTGTGACGCTAATTCTTATTGCGATCCAAGCTATGGAGTCTGCTTATTCGACACCGGTGGATCACCGTAATCTCTTTTGGTGGAAATTTTGTAGATAAAACTTTATTTTTATCTAGGTTCTCTGCAGTCTTATTTATTAAACTTAGCCGTAAGCCTAGATAGATAGAATACCACAACGACGGCTATTACTGTTACAATCACCGCGTATATCACCATCGGAAGCGTTGTCGTCGCCGAGCCGAATATATCCTTGAAAAAGCTCTGTATAGCATTATTCCACGCCAATGCTGCGACCAGTCCAAAAGCGATCGTCATTAATGCGGTTACCTGTATTATAAAACCCTTTTTTAGTTCCGCAATGTCTGATGCCGGCTTTTTTCCCTTCTTATTTGGCATGATAGATTTACACTCTTCCGGTATAAAAAGTTTGTAGATATGCTATCTAGTTTTTGATATCCTTATATACTTGCCCAGATAATAAAGAGTATTGGGTGGTTAAAGTCTGTAACCGTTCTAGTATAACAGCAGATTATCTAGGTTTTGATTATGAAAGTAACACATACCAACGGAAAGTTTTCTATCGTGACACCGAATGGGGAATCGGAGTTACTTTATATAAATAGGGATAACACCTCGATTCGGATATATCGTACGTTCACACCCTACAAAGACGAAGAAAATGGCGTTGCCGAGAGGCTCACCATCGCTGCGTTTAATTTCGCCAGAAAAAATGGATTAAAAGTTAGACCGGATTGTCCTTTTATAATAGCGTTCCTAGAAAAACACAAAAGATTCGAAAGGCTGCTTGTCAAGGACCGTTAGAATATTTCTGGTATAAGTATAAATATCGCTTCTCTCTAGATAAATAATGGACGAAATACCAAGTGGCCGTCTCTTAGACTTGGCAGAAGCACTCGGGTCCCATTCTAGGCGTATCGAAACTATTAGAGGAGTATGGCAACGGCGTCTAGAGAAGATACTCGGAGAAGGCGAACTCAGTTTTGTAAGGAAAGATGGAAGATCTCTTATTAATGAAGGAAGAAGAAGAAAAATGTACGAGTTTTGCTTTACCCCAAAAGGAGGGAAAATTTCCTATACTGTAAAAACTTACTATGATTTTTGGGTATCTGACGATTCGGTATCTGAAAGTCATGCAATCATAAGCATGCCTTCTCTTCATTTAGGACGCTTTGGTCCAGATTCTTTCTTACCAAATAAATATTTGATGGATAAATTTTATAGTGCGATCCAGGCCATAGAAGCTACACTCGGTAGTGCACCAGAACCATGCAAGGTTAAAAGCGATCCAACAGAAAAATCAGAATTAGGCTGGATTGAAGCGCCGAAATATCTAAAAGAAGTTTTGGGGGAAGGCTATATTAATACTCTTGAAGACAGTGTAATTCGTACTTTTATGCCGAAGAGTTATGGTTATTTGTGTTTCAAAATAAGGGAAGATTGCATTAGATTTGGTGATGAGTTTGGAATTACCGCAATGGACTACTTTGATGGTAGATTTAATCCAAACGGTGAATTGACGTACTTAAAACAGTTAATCGATAGACTTTCGGGGCCGGTTCATTATTAGTTTCTACGTGTTCAACCGAAGTAATTTTTAATTTTAGAAAACTAAAAGAATATAACTACGGCCCACTATATTAATGTATGGCGAAAAGAGCTAAAAAGAAGAAAAAAAGATAAAATTTTATCTGGTAGAACCGCTTTATTTTGTTTTGACTTCTTTTGTAATTGGCGGTTCTATTCTTAAGCCACTATAATATAATAACTCCAATTTAATATTTTCTCTTTAGGAGCATTGCGCACAATGCAACTGCGATTGCCAGACAAACGACTGCGCCAGCTATCATAACTGCAGAATTCTGTCCGCTATTTAAAGCAATCCCAGAAAGAGCCCATATCGCGACAAGAGCGTAACCTATTTCGTGCTTTCTAAATATCAGGAACAGCGTCACTCCGAGAACCAATAGAGCGGCTAAAATCGTCGCGACTACCGCGTTGAATCCAGAGCCTGCGAACCCGAGGGAAACGATTAACGCAGCGATATTAGCTATTGTAGCTATGCTTATCCACCCTAAGTACACACTGAAAGGTAAGTTAACAAATAATTTTTCCTTGAGAGATTTCCTTTTGTTATTCGAATTGAGTCTCTTATAAATCATCGCCAGCGTAATCTGCAATAGTACGATGAACACTAACGACAACGGTATAAAATTATTCTGCCATATAAACAGCCAGATTATATTCAAAGCACTGCTGATCGCGAACAAGTATCCTATCTTCCCACGGAAAGCTGCCTTCCTCTGCGAGGGAAGCGCTTGGAACACTATGAAAAGCGCCAATAACACATAGATGACACCCCATATCGCAAAAACATATCCCGGTGGTGTGATTAATGAAGAATAAAGATTAGAAACCTGTGCTGTATTCCTGCCGCCGATGAGCGTAGTGCTTCCCGCTAGACTGTTGATTATTACTGTTACGATGAAAGCTATGATATTAAGCCAGACCAAAAAATTACTGGTTCCTTTTTTAAGCACCATTTTATATCGAGGAAATTCACGTATTTATTCTTTGTTTTATATTCAATAAATATAGTTATAAAAGACTTTTGTCTTATATACGCATAAAAAGTATATGGCAACCAATAGGATTAAGAAGAATAAAAAAGAAGAACTCCTTGGTGAGGAAGAAGAAGTCAAGATAGACGACGAAACACTCAAAGAAGAGCCTTCCTAGATGAATAAGAACCAAGCACGATCACAAGACAGTTTTAAATCCAGGATTATTGACTTTTAAATACTAGAACTTATAATGTTATTAATGACCGAAAGGACAAAACCAATATATTGCCCGCATTGTGGTTCTAAAAACAAAGCTGATGCGGCTTTCTGTGAGTTCTGCGGAAAGAGAATTGACAATGCCGATGCTAGTGCTACCGATAAAAACGCTGACAATCAAAACAACCAAAATCAAGGCTTTCCTCGAAGACGCGGCGGACCTATGGGAATGGGTGTGGGAAACCGCTGGTTATTCCTATTGATTCCTATAGTAATGGTAATCGCCATATACTTTTTATTCAGCAATACGAGTAGCAGTACATGTCCTTCAAACTTTGCATGCTCTGGAGAGGTCATACTTAATTCGACTTATGGCTACATTTACGGATCTAATTTCACAGTCCCTACAGGTTCTACCGGAAACATATTAGGGGAATTCGCTGCAAATGAGACTACGACCTGGGTTCTAGGTCCTGTAACGACCATCACAAATTACTTAAACAGGTTGCGTATGCCTCCTGCTTCTTACATAATCTATAATTCAACAACGGCAAATATTAACTATAGCGTACCGCCTGGTTCGTATATCCTTGCTTTCTTTGGCTATAATTTCACCGCCGATATGGTAATTTTCCCAACGGAATGAACGTTTCTACCTAAGACTTTTTCTAAAGATAAGACTTTTTAAAAAGTACCTATAGAACTTTTTTTATTAAAATGTATGAGCATCGCGTTGAGATTCGTCTAGACGTTCAGTGAAAAATTTATGGACCGTAGAAATCACTTCTCTATTTGCTCTGCCGGCTCTTCTAATGTAGGTTACCAAACCTTTGTTTTTTGGATCAGAATAATCTTCTTGTTCTACATAGAATACTCTATTTCCATTGTAATTTATTGATAATCTTTTTTTCTTATATCTTTGTGTACCCGAAACACCCGAAGACGTGCTATAATCTATAAAAAGGTCGCCTATCGTCAATCTCTTTGATGTGGTCGTAGCACGCGCACTATTCACACCAGATACCCTTCCTTTTGCAGCTACTAATGCATAAGCTTCATTGGCCAACGTCTGTTCTAGTCCTGATAGTTTTTGTACTTTTCTTGGTCGGTATGCATCCATGTCATAGTATAATTATAACCTTATATAAAACTTTAAAAATGTATAGATAAATTCATTCCTTATGTCGCATATCAACATAGAAATAAAAGCGAAATGTTATAACCAAGATAAAATAAGGGAAATCTTGAAGTCCAAAGGTGCAGATTTTAGGGGCATAGACCACCAAATCGATACTTATTTTAGAGTCAATACGGGAAGACTAAAATTAAGGGAGGGAAACATAGAAAATGCTCTCGTATTCTATAATAGAAGTGATCAAGAAGGACCAAAACAATCAAATGTAACTCTTTTGAAAGTAGAGCCGAAGAGCGAGATAAAAGACATTTTAACAAAAGCCCTAGGAGTTCTTATTGTGGTCGATAAATTAAGGGAAATATATTTTATAGAAAACATCAAATTTCATATTGATTCTGTAAAAAACTTGGGAAAATTCGTAGAAATAGAAGCGATAGATACCGGTGACATTCCGAAGGCAAAACTTGAGGAACAGTGTAAACATTACCTTGAATTATTCGGAATAAAGAAAGAAGATATGATATCTGTTTCTTATAGTGACTTGTTATTAAAAATCAAATGATCAATTGTGTTTTATCTTCATTATATCGAACAATCCGTTTCTTTTTATAAGAAAATACCAACCTAATCCCAGGTAAACCAACGCCAATATGCCGGCCAGATTAGCACCGAGAACCGGGCCTGTCAATAAGATTATTAGGAAGAAACCTACGACAAAATACAAGATTACGATAGAAAATAAAACAATTTTCCGCTGGCGTGTCAATTTCTCTGTTATCATTTAACATTAATGGAACCCCCGACTATAAGGATTATTAAAAAGTATCATATATATTGTTGTCTAAAATCAACTTTTTGATATTTTTAGGATAGAAACGAAGTGTATATCAAAACGATAGAATTTATCTATTCGGTAGGACCAAGAGGAGATATATCCGGCCAATCTACGATGAAAGTCTCAAGATTCGGGGACCTTCTTCTAAGTTTTCCTTCTTCACCTAGAATGACGGTCATGCTTTCGCAAGTTGTAACCGGGGAATCTGTGACACGTTTTCCTTCGATATATAGTCTAGCTGACACCTCTGGGTTTGCATCCCAGTTCGACTCGTGTGAGTATAAGAAGAGATCTACTGCCCTAACCGGGACTCTATCAAAGGCCGCTCCACTGCGCGACTCTGTATATCCCCAGACGCCAGCTATTCCATATAGATACTTTTGGGAGATTTCATGAACTTCCGCGTTCAGTATGTCTAGTAGATGCTGGTTTGCAGAACGCCTGTTCGCGAATGCGCCGCTACTAAAAGCAGATTTAAAGTCATATTCCTTTACGGGAAAGCTTATAGATGAATCTATTGAATCTGCTGAGAAGATTGTTTCTCTAGAACGAATCGTTCCTTGGTATACCATAAAATCTATATTTAATTGTTAATTATAGATAGAAACAGATATATAAAGTTTTAGGACGTCGCCTATTCTTTTTTGTCTTCATCTAGAGGGTCATCATACTCTTTCCCTTGTTTGGCTTCATTGCTGTATTTGGCCCAATCTTCATCGTAGTAAGAAAACCTGGTGCTTTCATCCTCCTTTTTCGTGCTATCCGAACGAAGGCTTTTTAGCAGCGATCGTAAAAGCTCCAAACGGATCTTTACAACACTACGGGGCTCACTAGGTACTTTCTCCTGTGTTTTCCCGCTCATCGCTCTACGCGTCATTTCCCTCCCCTCCGAATCTTGCGGGAAGAAACCACAAATTGTCAGAAAGCCAACGTGTGGCTGGAAGGATTCTACTCAAAAACCCTTCTTCTACATCAACTTATAGATTACAACTCGTATTAATAATTTTACGATTTTGAAACCTCAAATATCAAAGTTGAAAACCACTTAATAGTAAGTATTATAAATAAGTTCTATTCTTATAATGAGGTGGGACTAGATGATATTGTCGATGCAGAGAAGCTTGCAGCGAAAAACAATGGTGAGAGTAAAAAGAAAAAAAGCCTATTAAGTACGTTACTCTCAGATCTATCCAAGATAAAATATGCATTGGGCTCCGCGGTTACAACTTTTGGCGTAGATAGGTATCTTACATACTTGGGTTTAAAAACAAAGCAATTTCTGGAATTTAATCCTGGCGCGATATCTTATATGGTTCATTTTGGCGAAGTACCTGGAATGATAATCAATTTAGCTACAAATATAGGATTATGTGTTGTATGGGGAAAAGTGTTAGAAGCTTATATATTCGATGATAAAGCAAAGAGAAATTCTTTGATAAAAACTACCTTATATGGAGCGGCTGCCTGCGAATTTTTAGTTGATTTTAGCAACTATCTTGCTTTAAAAGGGTATGTAAGCACTCCCTTAACTTATCTCTCTCAACATTACGGTATACATGGTATCGACGCTATTTTTTACGCAGCGTGGTTATTACCAGCAATTGCATATGGTGCTTACCAGAGTATAAAAAAACAGAACCGCAGCGTTCAAATTAAAACCGCGGCGGTGTAAAAATAATATGAACTTAGAGAACATTGTCGATGTAGAAAAGCTTGCAGCGAAAAGCAAGGGTGCGAACAAAAAGAAGAAAAGTCTATTAAGTACGCTACTTTCCGATCTCTCGAATATAAAAGTGGCACTAGGTTCTTTGATTGCAGCTTCCGGTCTGGACATATATCTTACACACCTAGGATTGAAAAACTTTATAGAGGGTAATTCCCTCGCTGTGCCGTATATGACTCATCTAGGTGAGATACCAGGAATGATAGTTGATTCAGCGGTATGTATTGGATTCTTTATTGCAAGTGGAGCATTGATAGAAAGCCAATTTAAAAGAAGTATAAAAAGAAACTCCTCGAAAAAAATATTCTTGTATAGCGGAGCTGCCGTCGAAGCGTTCGTTTCTTTTAGTAATTATCTGACTTTGACAGGACATGCTACTCCCACCAGTTATCTCCTCCAAAATTATGGTGTGTATGGTGTGGACACTATTCTAGCTGCAGCATGTGTAGCGCCCGCCCTTGCGTATACTTTTTATCAAGTTATAAAAGATCTTTACCGCAGAGTTCAAATCCGACCGGCAACGATATAAAAATAGTCGACATTCAAACATTAAAGCCAAGTCCTAGAGATTTTACCAATGAATAGGCGTTCGGCCCGGTGCCGCCAAGCGCCGAAGAATAATATGGATTTCCATACCTTATACGCAGAAATTGGAGATCAACCTGGTTGTTAACGCCACCGTCGACGCTATTACCAAATAAGAAAAATAACTCGTTAGACGTCCCTATACAAGCTCCGAGATTATAAATAGTAGAATAATTACCATCTAGACTATTTGAAGGTGTCCATACACCAAAATTAAGGCCGTTAAGTTCAATACATGGAAAGCCGTTGCATGAGTTGGCTATGGAATAAATCATGTTGTTGTCGCTATCTAGAGCCGTCGAACTTCCTGTCGGGAAATTCGTACCTGCCGATTTATATTGTGTTCCTGTATAACCAGCCCATATTTCGTTTCCAGCCTCACCACTTGAATGACCTTCACTTAAACCCATTAAAGTATTGGTCAGGATTCCATTACAGGAAGGTGAATAACAATTAAGACTCATACTTGGGAACCCTCCAAAAGTACCGGCATTCCCACCGTCCACGCTAGGAGAAGAATACATGCTACCTGCGAAATCTGTGAAAGAAGACTCTAGATTGAATTCATTATAATATACTCCATTTTCATTAGTAATTCCGGCGGTGTCAACCCCATACCAGCCTCCCCCCGTGTTAGTATAAGATATCACGAGCCCTGCAAACGTCCCTGCGGAAGGATCCTCACTCCAATTACCGCTCCAATAACTCGAATTATCTATATATGCACATGTAGCACATGTCGGGTTACTATAAGCATACCAGCCTGTACCCGAAGTATCGGTTGCATTTGCGACTCTTGATAATCTTGATCCAGTAGAATTGCCATACAGACACCAATTAAAGTAATATGGAAACACCACGAACCCATTGTCTTTAGTAGTAACTCCATAGCCGTTTCCTCCTCCCTCGAACCAGCAGGCATTGGCACCAGTGTTTCCGCCATTAATCAGGTATTTACTTTTTGGTGCGAAACCAACGTATATCGTAACCGTTCCCGGGTCGCCCTTGAGCAATAGCCAATAAATGCTGTTATACATATGGTAGTTTGGATAAGATTCAAGCCAAGAATCTATTACGGTCCCGTTAGCAAAAAAGAACTGTATGTTAGTAAGATTTTTATTTTCCCACTTTGCATAAAGACTGCTGTTTAGGTCGATTTCTATGTCCTGCGGCCCGCCACTACTTGCTGAAGTTACAACCAAAGGTAAAATATTACCTATGTTGCTAGTCACGAAACCCCCAGGAGCGACGTAAGAGAATGCTGAAGTAGATTCGGTTCCAGCAACTACGACTTGTGCATTAGCAGTCATGGTTATACCCTGCATCGTCTGACTAATGGGGGTGGCAGTATAAGAACCAGGTGAAGTAGCAAAACCAGAAGGAATTGTAGCTCCTCCATTAGAAGAATGCTCTATCCCGTCGTATGTTACACTCCATGTCGGTATAGTTCCATTTTGATAAGAAGCGGCTCCTGTCTCTGAAAACGTAGTGGTACAACTCCAGCCAGAAGCAGCGTATGAAGAACCTGCTATAATGCTAGCACTACTTCCTGGACAATTAAAACCTGTTAATGAAAACGTAGCTGAAAATTCGCCTAGAACTACTCCAACAGAGAAGAATATGTTTGTGCCTGCTGATGTTGTGCTCGATTTAATGCCGTTATAAGTGACATTCCAGGAAGGATAATATGAAGAAGATACACTACCTCCTTCTGAAAACGTAGTGGTACAACCCCAATTGGGAATGTTATATGAAGAACCTGCTATAAGGTTACCACCACCTCCCGAACAATTAAAACCTGTTAATGAAATTGTGGCTAAAGGATCGCCCGGCGCTATACCAGAGAAGACTATGTTTGTGCCTATTGCTGTCGTGCTCGATTTGACACTGTTATATGTCATATTCCATGAAGGATAATATTGAGATGGTACATTGCTCTCTGAAAATGTAGTGGTACAACTCCAGCCAGAAGCAGCGTATGAAGAACCTGCTATAATGCTAGCACTACTTCCTGGACAATTAAAACCTGTTAATGAAAACGTAGCTGAAGGATCACCTGGAGCTACGCCAGAGAAAACTATGTTTGTGCCTGCTGATGTTGTGCTCGATTTAATGCCGTTATAAGTGACATTCCAGGAAGGATAATATGAAGAAGATACACTACCTCCTTCTGAAAACGTAGTGGTACATGTAAATGATGGAGTGACTGTTGTTCCAGCTGTAGTGGAGGCAGAAGTTATTGGACAGTTATAAGAGTTCATTTGACCAGAATATGTAGCTGAACCTGGTGATTCTGATTCTGTTATCGTTGTGCCTACACTTTGGGAAGAGGTACCCGAATATGTCACTGACCAAGTACCTGAGGTGTAATAAGCGGTTGAAGGACCAAAGCTAAATTTAGTGGTACAACTCCAACTGGAAGCATTATAGGAATTACCTGCAACTACATGAGCACTATTCGCGGAGCAAACATAACCTGGTAATGAAAAAGATGCTGTAAAGTTGCCTGCAGCGGAATTAGAGAATTGTATTTTTGTACCTATCGCTGTTATACTCGATTTAACATTGTTATAAGTAACGTTCCAGGAGGAATAATATGCTGAGGGTACGCCACTCTCAAAAAATGTAGTGGTACAACTCCAACTGGAAGCAGTATATGAAAGACCTGCGACTACGTAAGCGCTGCTTCCTAGACAAGTAAAACCAGTTAATGAAAAGGTGGCCGAATAATTACCTGGAACTAAGCTAGAGAAAACTATGTTTGTGCCTGCTGATGTTGTGCTCGATTTAACGCCGTTATATGTACTATTCCATGAAGAATAAGATGACGGCACACCCCCTGCTGAAAACGTAGTGGTACATGTAAATGATGGGGTAACTGTTGTTCCTGCTGTGATAGAGGAAGAAGTTATTGGACAGTTATAAGAGTTCATTTGACCAGAATATGAAGCTGAACCTGGTGATCCTGATTCTGTTATCGCTGTGCCTACATTTTGAGAAGAAGTACCAGAGTAAGTTACCGACCAAGTACCTGAGGTGTAATAAGCGGTTGAAGGACCGAAATTGAAAGTCGTGGTACAGCTCCAACTTGAAGCGGTGTACGAAGAACCTGCAACTATGTTAGCATTACTTGCTGAGCAGACATAACCCGGTAATGAGAAAGACGCTGTAAATTTACCAACAGATGTATTGAATTGTATATTTTTACCGGGCGAGTTAGAGTTGGCATTGCCATTATATGTGGTCCGCCATGAAGAATAATATGAAGATGATACGCCGCTCTCTAAAAACGTCGTGACACAAAAGCCATAAGGACTACCATATGAAACTGTACTACCTGCAAGCACATTCCCGGCCTCTAAACAATTTAAAGTGGATATCCCGCCTTTAAAGCTATAGTTAGCTAAAGGAGTGGAAAAAGTAAGTGGGTTTGTGGTAGAAGAGTTTACAGATTGGTTTATATTATCATAGTCTATCCACCAATTGTAATTAGTTATCGCCGGCGCATTGAATGTCGTAACACACTGACCAGCATAGGTAATGAATACTGTAGAACTGGTCTGAGCGGTGCCTATGATTGGAACGGGATGCACATTTAAACAACCAGTTGCAGTGGAATTACTGACATTATAAACATACAAGCCAAAAGGTAGTGTAACAGAGATTGTAGTTCCCCCCACAACACCTACTTTTCTAGATAAGGTGTTCTTCGCAATGGTTAGATTCCATTGAGAACCAGACGGAAGGTTCTGCTCATAAAATGTGATCGTCTGTGAATTCAAGGGAAGAGCGCCACTCGACAGCGGCCCGGATATCGTACCATTGGAGTAAAAAGGAAGGCCTGTTTGTGGCGCATAGTTTATACTTACCGACATTTGGTAGGTCGATGTGTTTATTTTGACGGGTACTCTGCATAGGACTACGCCGTTGACAGCCAGGTTCGTAGCCTGGCATTGAAACGAAGAATAAGGGTGTCCATTCACATACACTATTAGATTATTGAGGTTTACCGACTGGCCGAAACTATTAGAAAGCTGAAAAACAGCAAGAGAGCTGTTTACCGCGACTTCGGTCACCTTGATGCTATTGAAACCGCTGATCAATGTCTGTTGAGCAGGAGTAGAGAACACCCCCAGCGCAAAAAGAGCGATTATCGCGACTGCGATTATAGCTATTATCCAACCCCAGCTTATCAAAAAGTCGAGAGCTGCTTGATAGTGAGATATCTCATGGGTACGAGGTCTTAGTCTCCGACCTCTGGAGCTATGTCTTGATTTTCGACTTTTTGGCATATTGCTAATATCTACATCTAAGTAATTTAAATATTAATAGTATTGTAAAAGGACATTTTATTTTATCTGTGATTGTAAGAAGGGGTTTTCTCCCCGGAATATCTGGTTACCGACCGGCTTGGTAAATAAATATAACTTTTTCCTATCGAAAATGAAGTGCATCGGCGGTATCACACCACGGGAATGCTGGAATCTTTTGAAGTCTTTATCATAACCGACTGTCAAGCCTTTTATTTTGGATCTTGGAACGGAAAAAAGCTTTATGAACTCTTTATCATAAAAATCCAAGCTGCTATCCTGTAATGTTATGAAACCTTCGTGCCTGTACAGCGGTTTTCCTACAGGTTGTGAGACGTGGGCGGTCAAAATCTCTCTTCTTGTTATTCTGTTTAACTCGTCTGCGAATATCCAGAGAGCTTCGAAGAAACCCGTACTTGCTTTTAAGTGGTTTTCTATGAATTTACTTCGCGGTACATCTCCCCGCATCACGTCTATTGCTCTCATCAGCCTTTCCTCGAGGGTTATGCTTATCTTATCTTTCATAAATGTATTATGATGATTATTTTATTTAAGGTTGTTTACCACACTTTAAATGAGACAAGAAACAACCAGTCTGAGTCGATTGCTGGTCAGGATTTACCGATTTCGCTAAGACTCATCACATAGTCTACTTCACTGAAAGGAAACCTATGTCTAGTCGTTTTTATAGGAAATTTTTCGCCGCGCAGCGCGTGTTTTATGACGTCTTTTTTTCTTATGTATTTATATTCTTCTCTCCAGTATCCTAATTTTACATTTTTGTAATCGACCAAAAGACAAGGTATCTTGTCAAAACCGAGCTCTTTCAATGCATTCAACCTATGATGCCCATCTAGTACCAGATACTTGTTCTTTCTCACTTTGACAACAACGATGGGAACGACCCACCCACTTGAAAGCATCGATTTTATCCTTGAAAGGTTTTGCGTGTCTATTTCTTCGTGTTCTAGTATATTCTTAGAGCAGATACACCTGACTTTCATAACAATTATTGATTATATGAACTGGAGCCCTAACTGAACCAGAAAACCTATCCCTCCTATTATAGCGGTCCCTACCGCTACCATTATAGCCAACTCTCTATACTCAGAGCGTGTCGGTTTTCTAGCCAGATGAAGAACGCGAGTATATTCGGTCCAATAATGTCCGAGTTTAGTCTTTATTGAAGATAAATTGAAAGTCTTGAGCCTGCGGAAAGCTTTTTGTATGGTGTGCTTTCTCTTCTTGATTGCATTGGCTTGGGGTCTGATCTGTTCGTAACGCTGCGGCTGTTCTATCTTTTCTTGTTTTTTTGGTTCTTCCTTTACGGGTTCGGCGACCTCTACTTTCTTCTCTTTTACAATAGCTTCTGCTGTATGTTTTTCTTTCTGTTGTGAGACTTCTTTTTTCTCGTCGTTTTTTTGCTCGGCGGGTTTATTTGCATCAGCCAGACTTTTCCCTTCGTCCATGTTGCTCAACTAACGTAAGAAAGTTATACCTAACTCTTCTTCTACTTCTTCTCTGTCTTTCAGTTCTTTTTCTTCTGCCACGGACTTTCCACTTATTTGTCGTGAAGTCACTCCGGTTATTATCGCGAGAACTTTTATAGTATTTTTCAGATCTGAAAATATATGCGCACCAAGGATTATGTTTATGTCCTGTGGAAGCTTCGAATTTATCAGGTCAACGACTTTATTCGCTTCTTCTAGCGTTAACGAAGGACCTCCACTCACGTCTATGAGCATCCCTCCCGCGGTAGAAACATCTACATCTATAAGAGGATTGTTCAATATTTTATCGACAACGTTCTCCAATTTTTTGTCTTTCGCGTCGCTTTCTCCCGTCCCTATCAAAGCCACTCCTCCGTTCGCCATTATCCTTTTTACGTCCGCGAAGTCCACGTTTATCAGTCCTGGCTTGGTTATCAGCTCTGTTATACCCTTTACTGCATTTGTCAAAACATCGTCTGCTATCTTAAAAGCTATATCAAGTGGCAGGTCCGGAGCTATAGCGAGTAATTTTTCATTAGGTATCGTTATCAAAGTATCAACCGTCGCCTTAAGCTTTTCTACGCCACCGAGCGCCTGGTTCATCCTCCTTCTCCCTTCTACAAGGAAGGGCACAGTCACAACCGCTACTGTAAGAGCATTGAGTCTCTTTGCTACCTGTGCTACGACTGGCGCAGCACCTGTACCAGTACCTCCCCCCATCCCGCAGCAAATAAAAACCATGTCAGAACCTTGAAGAGCTTCTTTTATTTCTTGTTCTTGTTCTTTCGCAGCTGCTTCGCCTACTACTGGATCTGCACCAGCACCAAGACCATTCGTCAGCTCTTTACCTATAAGTATCTTTTTATCAGCCGGAGTGCAGAGCAAGTCAGCTGCATCAGTATTGATCGCAATAAGTTCCGCTCCCTTTATCCCTATCTCGAACATCCTGCTCAAAGTATTATTTCCTGAGCCGCCTATCCCAACGACCTTTACACTAGTTCTTCTAGAAGCTAGCATCTCTTCTAGGGATTTATCGAATTCCTTTGTCCTGCTGTTCTCAAAGTTCGGGTTCTTCGTGCCACGCCCGGTCGGATTGCTGCCTTGTAGACTGTCCATGTTAACCATATTCCAGATACTTATCATTATATTTCTTACTTTAAATATTTAAAACCGCGCTAATGTCTTGCCACCTCGACAGACAAGCCAGTGCCCACGTACTTTTCTATATCAGACCTTATAGCGTCTAATATATATGGTTTTATATCTTCGTTGTAAGAGAAAATGACCTTGTTTTCGTTTATTTCCGTTTTTTGCGGTGCCTTACCGGCATAATGTTCGAACACAGCCGCACATTTTTCATTTTGGTCTTCTATGGTCCTTACTATCTCTATCTCATAAATCAGGTCTTTTCCTGCCAGTGGATTGTTGAAACTCACCAACACTCTTCCGCCACTAACAGAAAGCACCGTTGCTAATGCGTTGTCCAGCATCAAAACGTCTCCGACAGCCGGATTGACTCCGTTTTCTCTGAAAGAACCGATACCAAAAGTCTTTACCAGTTTTGGATCGAACTTTCCAAATGCATCTTCAGCCTTGACTTCTAATACATATTTGTCCCCTACAGACTTGTTCAAAAGGGACTTTGCTACTGCTTTTAATACATAATTAGAACTGGGTATCACCAGGACTGGATTGAACTTAAAGTTTTCCGACTTTATCCCTTCAGAATCCGCCACTTCTTTCTTTGTTAGATCAAATATCTTACCGGAAGATTTTACTCTTCCGACGAAATTTATAAGTACGAAATCGTTTTCTCCTATCATCGCTTACCTCTTCATCTCTATAGAAATATATGACACATTTCTTTTTCTCTTGTCCTCCGTTGTCAGCTCTTCCGTGCCTATCTCCACACTTCCTATCTTAAGGTCTTTAGAAAATTTCCTCTTGATTATCTGAGATATATCGACTGCTTTGCTTATCATCGCGCCTCTTGCTTTAAGAAAAACAAAGTCATGTCCTGAGTTGACGTGTGTAAGAACAGCCAATACGTATGACATTACAGGTTTCTGTCCGACGAACACTACGTCATTTTCCATATCGGTATTGATTGCAGTCGTGCATATTTAAATCTTTTTGGTGTTTTGCTCAAATAAAGATTAAATAATGGATATTCCTCTTCCCCCAAACCTTATTATCTTTATACCTTCTGACTTGGCCCTCTTGATGAGTACTCTATCTTCCGAAAGAATCCCGTAGTCTTCTGACTTTGCGAGCAAAATAATCTTATCATCGACTTTACCTTTTTTATCAGTGGTTATCACTTTTATTCTATTCAATTCTAACCACTTTATCACGTCTTTTCTGCCAAGTCTTTCAAGCTCTTCGATACATGAATCAAGAGTATAAAGTGAAAATTCCGCCGCAGTATTTCTTTCGAATGTTTCATTCAGCGCTGTTTTATTATCAAAAGAATATATTAGAAAATTCGTGTCCAGTAATACTTTAATCATAGATTGTCCCGGATCCCGCTAAAATCCAGACGTTGTCCACTTTTCTCGATAATACGGCTTTATCCCCCACGTAATATGGCAGGGAGGAATTATTCAATGTTATCGTCACCTTATCGTTTAAAATCGTGTTTACCGTACCTAGTACTTTTGCTGCTAGGACGTTAAGCAAAACGATTTCATTTTTTTGAAGTGATTTCTTAAAGACACTCTTTTCTTTTTCTTGTAATGGAGAATAATTTATAGAGACTTTATTCTTAAAAACGGGGGGAGAATCCCTTGCTGTGACCAAGCTGCCAGCCAGACTGTCTCTTCGTGCTAAAGAAGGGTCTATTTTTGTTTTTATCCCGACTGTGAGTCCGGGGCCTGCTTTTTCCTCCAGACCAAATTCACTTTGTATCTCTTCTACTTCCGTGTTGATTGGTTTCCAGCCGTTTTTTGACAAAATCCCTGGGTATATACTTATCTTGTTCCCTGCGGTCAACTGTCCTTCCTTTAAGCCTCCTCCCAAAACGCCCCCGCTGAGTTTCGCTACCTCTGTACCTGGTCTGTTAACGTCGAAGCTTCTGACGACGAGCATCTCTGGGTTTTTCTTAGCACGCTCCTCATCCACTGTAAACTTACCTATTTCCTGCACCAATTCGATGACGTTTATATCCTGGATAGAAAAGACTGGAATCACTTTTGTATTATTAAAACCATTCTTAGAAAGAAAATCTTTTATTTCTTTGTAGCTTTCTTTCGCTCGCTCTGCACCGACTAGATCGACTTTTGTTTGAGCGACCACCAGGTTTTTCACTCCTATTATTTTTATCGCTTCTAGGTGTTCTTCTGTCTGAGGTTGTGGACATGTTTGATTCGCTGCTATCACCAAGACAGCGCCGTTGACGAGCGGTGCGCCGCTAAGCATTATAGTCATCAAAGTCTTATGTCCGGGAGAGTCTATTATCGAGACGCGATAATAAAGCGTTCCTTTCTCGCCACAGACCTCACATTTTTCTTGCCTACTAAAGGCAGCACATTTCTTGCATTTGTATATAAAGAAATGCGCGTAGCCTAGGCGTATGGTTATTCCGCGCTTGCGCTCCTCACTATGTCTTAGAGTAGATTCGCTAGTCAAAGCTCTCACTAAAGTAGTTTTGCCGTCCGCAAAGCTGCCTACAACGTCTATGATGATGTCTTCAACCATTGTCCTTCTTCGCCGGAAACGCTTCTTCTAGGGGCTTTTGACCGTATTTGATTATACTCAAATTTATCTGAGAAGTAAACTGACTTATTGTATTTCCCCCGACACTCTTTCTTCTCCTTATTCCTTGTTTATTTCCTACTCCGCTTGAAATCATTATTTTTTTCAATCCTATCCCATCTATCTCTTTCCTCATGGGCGTGCCGGTAGCATAACTTCCACCAGTTATACACGCGGTGTAGCCGTCTAAACCAATGAAGGAAAGGTCTATTTCCTCTCCAAGCTTCTTACTGCTAAGAGAAAGCGCTTCTTCGGCTGATAGCTTCCTATCATAAGATTTAGTTGTCTTTGGATCGCTGATTATTATCTTGGTTTCCATTAACTAACTTAAATAGAGTTAGTATTTATATTTGTTTTGTTTCAAAGTATTACATCAATATGGAAATGATATTTATCGAAGCCAGGTACAAAGGCAAGCTAAGCGATGAATTCATAAAAAGAATACAAAAAGCAATTGCGCCTTACAAAAAGATAAACCTGGTCGGCTCTGTACAATATTTAGACCAGATGGAGGACTTCAGAAAAAAAACACCAGATAAGGAATTTGTGGTAAGACAATCTCCTTACAGAGCAGAGTATCCAGGACAGATATTGGGTTGCGATGTGTATGCTGCGGACGCCCCGGGATGCGATGCAACGCTGTCATTCACACAAGGCACATTCCATGCACTCGGCATACCCATAAAGTTTGGAAGAGGAGTAATAAATGTCGACCCGGAAAGCGAGACTATAACGGTCATAGAACCGAAAGTCGCAGAAAAATACAGAAAAAGAATATTACAAGGTATAGGCGTTGCCCTGAGCGCAAAAAAGATAATGTTCGTAGAATCTACAAAAGCAGGACAAACTTATGGAGTAAAGCTATTGAAAAAAGCTCTGGAAAAAAGAGGCAAAAAGATATATTCCATAGTCTGTGACGAAATAAACTACTCAAGACTGAATGAATTCAAGGATATCGACGTTTTCATAAATACTGCCTGTCAAAGAATCGCTATAGACGACATGGAAAAGATAGAGAAACCTATAATAAATGCAGAAGACCTGGAACCTTATTTATTAAAATAATGTTTTCTAAATATAGAACTTCAAATTATAAAATAAAAATAAATTGCCTCAATGTAAGCCAAAATCATAAAAGCTTACATCGAGGCGGGAGGATCTCCTTTTTAGGGAGCGAAACCTACTGCTCAATGTATCCGTTGTCGTTCTTTCCCCGAGGAATCAGGGCTAGAACATCGTATGGAGCAGCCGTTGCCATCACAGACTTTATGTGTCCAACGTCTATGCCTTGTGCCGCAGTGTAAAGACCATTTGCTACCAGCTTCTGTATGAGCTGTTGGTGACCTCTTTTCATATCTTGGCTCAATCCACCGACTAGTGCTTGGTAAGCTTTTTCGCCGCTATTGAGTGTTGTAGTGACTTCCGCCCTGGCTTCTGCTTCAGTCTTACCCGCTTTTACGCCCTCACTTACATAAGCATCTATTCTACTTTTAGATTTTAGCCTGCCAAAGTAAGAACCTATATTAGACAAGTCATTACTCTTTAACTCGTCTTCTATGTCTTTTAGCATTTTACCGAGTTCTACAGCACGTGTTGCGCTTGGATGTGCAGCTAATTTTCCACCAAGAGCTGCAAACATCTCTGGATTTTGTAACGCACCCATCGCCATCAATTTGTAATGGCTATCTTCTAGGGTTCCCCTTATCCTATTCAAATAAGGTCCTAGGAAAGATTTAGCATGCTCTAATGTTGCTTCAAAACTCTGTCTTGTAAGTGATCCGCTCTGCAGAGATTTCTGCAAGGCATCCATCATTTGAAGTTCAAGTTTATCGTCCTGGTTTGGTATTTCTGAGTATATTCCCTGAAGTGCCCTGTAAAGGCCCCTTCCCATTACGTTCGGATTGAATGTAGAGTGATTGCCGACAACTTCATAGCTCTTTGCTACTTCGGACGCAAGTCGATACGGTTCGAAATTAGCAGTTCCTAATACGTCCTCTAAAGTCACTTTCTTTGCTGGGACTGGTGCACTACCTGCGCCTGGGTTTCCACTACCATTTTTTGCTGTCATAATTATTTTTGATAAACCTCCTTTTTTTTATTTATAAGTAGTAAAGAGACATCAACTACTATATAAAGCTTTCTATCCTATATAAAATTGTAAAAATTACAAATTTTATAGGACCCTGTTAATTGTGGTGCAATTCAAATTATTTCAAACTTACCAACTATCCTATTTTTACCAACAGAAAGGCTAGCATCAACTAAAAGCTGTTCGCCCCCTAACTTTATTACTGGCTTACTAAGTTTAGCTATCAATTTTTCGCCTTTCTTTTCTAGCGACACGTTCAAGCTTTTCTCTAAGATCGCTGTAGAAAGTCCTTTAGATGCGATCGGGTCCAGTTTGTAAAGAGGCGTTTGTGATAGCTTGCATTCGAAATTATCCGCAATCTCTTTGAGAGAAGAAAGCGCATAATTATTATTCATGTCTTCCTCAGTAGCATTGTTCAGCGCTAGACCGACATGCGAGCTGGTGGGCGCGGATTGAACGTCTATATCCATTAATTGTATATTTTTTATAGTCACTTCCTTCATTGAAGGTAGCAGATAAAGATGCTCTCCTTTTCTTATTTCTCTCCCTAAATTGAAGCCTATCAGTACATTTCCTATTCCTTTTACTATAAAATGTTTATCTATAGAAATATATGAGATATCGATTTTCTCGCGGCCCGTTGATTTCAATATTATATTTTCTCCAGTCTTCACAATTGCAGATTTTCCCAGCTTGTAATTCACAAACAATTTACTAAACGTGTTTACATCAGAATAATCAAAGCACAAAACCGCTCCATTTTTAAGATTAGAATTTTCCAATGCCAGGGCTATTTCGCCGTCCAACGCGGTGACTTGTTCATTTAAAACAAAAATAAATGAGTCCGCTATTGAGAGTGCTCTGACCGTCGAATTTATTGAAGAGGGATAATCTATAGGATAGATGATTATTTCATCGTTTTTTCCGACAGCCATCTGAATATTATTTATGCTATCCAATTTTTTGGAGATTATATGCTTTAATACGCTTTCTCCTATTTCCTTTGAAGAAAGAAGTGCTGTAATCATTGTTGTTATGTCACCGGCTTAATTTCCATCTGATTTAATAGTTTTTCTATCTTCGATTTTATATCCTTATCTATCAAAACAAAACTTATGCCTGTGTTCGGCATGCCGTAAAGAACCACGGTTCCTTCATCAGCTAGATACCCGCAAACCATCGCCGAAAGATCTTCCTCGCCATCGACTTGTATCGCCTTTTTCTTCTTGTTTATCGATTTGCTTATTGCATACCAGAGTTCATATGTTATCTCTTTTTGTGGGTTTTTAACGCGTAAACGATCTTTATAATGTCCCGGTAATTTAGAATTTTTTACCGGCTCTCTATGTATCTTAAGATCAAATATCGCCAGATTTGGTTCGATTCCGTGCCTAAGAAGTGTGGCTGTTACTTGGTCACCGATGGATATAATATTGGTTTTCGAATTCTTGAGCCTCTCCGTGACCTCTTCTTCTGATAATATATCTCCGAATTTACCCGCAAGAGCAGGTCTTAGCCAGTCTGGAAGAACTAATGACTCTCCTTTTTTAAGTTCCATGTAAAATAATATCGTACAAATAGGTTATCAATTTCTTATATTTATGCATTGCCAATATTCATCAAAATTAATCCATGCTGGTCCAAAGATATATCGAGGCAACGGTCTTGTAAGGCGACCACTTCCTTGCAATCCAGATTAGTTTTTCTCTATCTGGCAGTCTCTTCAGCTTATACGCTTTTTGTACAGCCTTTCTGATACCTAGGTCGTCCACTGGAAGCACATCGATTCTTCTCAATGTACCTATAAGATACATTTCTGCGGTCCAGCGTCCTATGCCTTTTACTTCATCCAGTTCTTTTATTATGTCTTCATCGTCCATTTTTTGGAATTTGTTCATTTCTAGTCTACCGTCTTCTATTCGTTCACATAAGTCTTTTAGATACGAATACTTTTGCGGAGATATCCCAGCATCACGTACTTTTTTCCCCTCGGTCTTTAAGAACTGTTTTGGAGAAGGAAACTTTCCTCCGTATAAAGATTTGAATCTTTTTAATATAGAATTACCGGCGCTCCCAGAGATTTGCTGGAATATTATGGACCTTACGATGGATCCGTAATGATCTGGTTCCCACCACTTTTTTGCTTCTCTCCATATCTCCAGACCACCACTTTTTTTTATTATTTTCTTGAGGATTTTGTCATTTTTACTAAGATGTTTTATCCCTGCTCGCCACACTACTTTATCAGATATAGATTTGTAATGTGTTTTGTTTGGTTTCATAATAAAAATAATACTCAATTACTAACTTTCTTTAAAAGGTCGATTATTTCTTTATCGGAGACCTGCGGAAAATCCTCATACACCCCACTTATAGCAAAGAAAGGATATGGAGTCTCAACCACAATTACTTCATCTACTTCCCTTCCTATCTCGTTCAATACCTCAGAAGGACCAGTCGGTACAGCAAAGACTATCTTTTTTGGGTGTGTTTTTTTCAGGAATCTAATAGCGGCCAGTGCCGTCAAACCAGTAGCCACTCCATCATCGACTACTATCACTATCTTGTCTTTAAAGACGGGCGATTCTCTTTTCCCTCTGTAAACTTTTAATCTTCTCGAGATTTCTTTTAATTCCTGTGTCTTTATCTTGTCCAGTTCTTTTTCAGAAACACGCATATAATTTATTCCCTCTTTATCTAATACCACAGAACCATCCTGCGCGATCGCGCCCATGGCGGTTTCCGAATCAGAAGGAAAGCCGAGCTTGCGAGTGATTACAAAGTCTAGTTTAGCTCCCAGACTCTCTGCTACTTCATAACCGATAACTACTCCTCCGCGCGGTATAGCTACGATGATGGACTCCTTGCCCTTGTACTTAGAAAGTTTCTCTGCTAACTTTTTGCCTGCTTCTTCGCGATTTTTGAACATATTATGAATATATGGGCCCGGTGGGATTTGAACCCACAATAGGCTGGTTAAGAGCCAGCTGCTCTGGCCAGGTTAAGCGACGGGCCCACAAATTACTTATGGTGGATAACATTTAAATATAAAAAAGCTATTATAGTAAAAACTCTGTAACAGTGACCTATTACCCCTGGGCTTATATAAATGACAACGGGGGTAGGAAACTGTGGAAAAGCAAAAACAAAAGGAATTATATCATTACGAAGAAGCGATAGACAGAATAGTGTTTAAATTAAAAGAATTGGATGAAAAGACCTTTGAATCCGTTTCTAGATTCATTAGAACCTTAAAAATGAATAACTATTCGGCTTGTCGCATGCACTCTCTTATTGACCATATCTGGTTATTAAGAAAGTATTTAGGTAAGGATTTTAATGATTTAACAAAAACAGATATAGAGAATTTCTTAATGAACCTAAGTTCTGATACTCATTACAAAGAAAGCTCCAAAATGTTTATAAAAGGAACCCTTAAATTTTTCATGCGCTGGCTAAAGACTGGAAAAACAGAAGGAGCGTATCCTGAAGAGGTAGACTGGATAAAAACAAATATTAAAAAATCTAGAATGAAAGCTCCAAATTCAATACTAACGGAAAACGAAATAATTCTACTGTCAGAACAAGCGGATAATCCAATGGAGAAAGCTTTCGTTCTTTGTCTGTATGAGAGTGGATGTAGAATAAGCGAGTTCTTGAATATGAAATTCAAGGATATCCAACAAGACAATTTTGGTTACTTTGTTTTAGTATCGGGTAAAACGGGCTGGAGAAGAATCAGGATAATAAAATTCAAAGATGCATTAACCAAATGGATGGATATTCACCCGACTAAAGAATCAGAAGATTATTTATGGCTTAATCCTAGAAATGAGCATAGAATGCTAATTACTGCGACAAAAGTCCTTCTTAAAAAATTAGGAGAAAAATCTGGCATAATGAAACATACCAACGCCCATGCCTTTCGCCATGCCCGTGCAACAATACTTGCCAGAGATATGAAAGAACAAGAACTCAAAGTATATTTTGGATGGACTGGGAATTCTGATATGGCATCCGTCTATGTTCATCTTAGTGGAGAAGACACGGATAAAACATTGTTTAGAATTAATAATATCACAGAAAAAGAACAAGAAAATAACATTACTAAGACCGACATAAGAACTTGCTCGGTCTGTGGTCAAACAAATACGATTCATAGCAACTTCTGTTCTAAATGCAATAATCCTTTGACTATCAAGTCCATTGCATTCGAAGAGGAAAGAAGACAAAAATTCGAAGATATAATGATCGACTTCTTTAAGTATTATAGCGAAAAAGATAAGGATTTCGAGGATATTCTTAATAAGTTCGCTGAAGATAAGGGCTATCTAGACTTCTTTAAACAAAAAGAGAAAGAAAACACTAAATAAGTATGGAACCCACATTAAAAACTGCACGCAGGTTCTTAAACGGCTTTCTTATCATATTTTTTGGAGTAATCCTTATCATCGTAGCAGAAATGTTCAAAACATCAGCTTTATTGGGGTTAGCATACGAGGTAGCCGCAATCCTTAGTTTTGGGATGATACTGATAGGTGCTTATGTGATAGTCCTAACATTCAAGGGTTTAACTGAAAAAGAGAAGTCTAAAATTAAATAATCTAAGCTCACTTTTATCTTATTGTGGTTTATTTGGTGCCTCTAAAAATATATTTTGCACGAGGTCCATAGCGCTATTAGGAATACTACTCGCCTTTCCATAATGTAGAACTTCGTATCCTAAACTGCTTAAAAGAGCTAAACAATCTTTTTTGAGCTGCCTTGTATGCGTTTCTATTATTATTTTTGGGAGATGTTTTTTAAGTGTTTTAATAGCGCCTTTCAATACTTCTAATTCAAAACCTTCTACATCTATTTTGAGATAATTTGGCTTTAATTTAAACGAATCAAGACGCATCATTTTTACCTTTTGTTTTTTATTTCCACTAAATACGGATACCATATCATCTGAGCAATTGAACTGAACAATGCTAGATTTGTTTCCCAATGCTACTCTATAAGCTTTAATCAGGTTGCTGGCTTTGTTTAAAGCCACATTCTTTTTTAATTCAATAAAATCTGATAGTAATGGTTCGAAGGTGTATACCTTTGCTCCATAAACTTTAGCACACAACAGTGCGTAATCCCCATATTGAGCGCCGACATCTATTACAACATCGTCTTTTTGCGGTATAAAATCTTTGTATTTTGAGTATATTTTATCGTATAATACCTCTGATATCGAACTCTTTTCTGTAAAATTAAGACCATACTTTTTAAGGACGATTGTTCTATATACCTCTCTCAATGCGTGCATTCTGAATGCGCTCGCTTTTTGACTTTGATTAAAAGAAATATCAAATGCCAGTAGCTTAGGCAACAGCTTTCGATTTTCTTTTTGTAAGAGTAAACATTTATACAGAAAGAACCGAGTTTTAATTTTTACCATCGTTGAAAGTAATAATATACTATGGTAATATACCATACAATTAAAACCTTTACTTTTAGTATATTACTTTAGGATGGCAGAAGAAAAGGTAACAATAAGCAAATACAGATGTGAACGTTGCGATCATGAATGGATTCCTAGAGAATTTAAGAAACGCCCAAGAGTCTGCCCTAAGTGTAAAAGTCCGTATTGGGATGTGCCTAAGCGAAAACGCTAGAAAAGCAGATACCAAAAACCTTAAATAATGGTTCTAGAGTATGCTAGTTTTGATTAAAATACAGGATAAAATAAATTAAAAAACTCTTTAAATCTTTTGAGGGTGTTACAATCTTAAGATATGAAAGCCAAGAAAACCAGGCTTTGGATAATTATTGTAACTGTGATAGCAGTGGTTATCGCTTGCATCGTCGGCTCATTATTAATAGAAGTGTATTATCCTGCACAACAGCCTTCTACTGGCGGTCCAGGTTCTACCTCAACTGGTTTTAATCCTTTTAATGTCTTATCACATTCGTGTGGACCAAATGCGGGGTTAAGTGCCGAGTTTAGCAACGGGGCTGGTGCCGCCATAACAATAAACTGGATAGCCATGACTACAAGTAGTGGTCTTTCCCCATCAACAGCAAATTCGTCGACTATAGGAAAGTATTTAGTTGGATCGATATGGGCAGCAAATCAGACGGTAGCTGATGGTGGTTTATTCTATTTTAATGGCACGACGCTGGGCACTGCACTAGTACCATTATTATGCTCAACGCTGGAAGCACGTTATAGTGCCACAATACAAATTGGTTTTACTGAGAAAACATCTTCCAAATCAACGAATTTTGTTTCAGAAGGAACAATCGCTGGAACGGCAAAAAGCAATAATGCTGCCATTAATTCGACAAATACCCAAGGAAGCCCCCTCTCAACAAACAATGGCTTAGCCGAAGCATTGGTTATAGCAGCAGGAATCACCATGATAGTGATTTTGATTGTACTATTTACAAGACGAAGGAAAAGATAAAATCTGGGAAAATCATTAAATTATACATGAAAATTAATAAAGATTTGATCGAAACAGTTTCTTTGCCAGACCGAAAAACTGCAAAATTATCGTTAAAATGGTTGAGTGTTGCAAAAAGTGACTTAAAATCCGCAGCAATTTTATATCATAAAAAACTATGGTCACAAGCAATTTATAGTTTGCAACAGTCAGTCGAAAAATCATGCAAATCTATAGCATTATACTGCAAACTGGTGAAAAAAAATGAGATGTGGCGAAGTATAGGACACGACTCATACAAATTTTACGCATTATTAATAAGGCGCCTAAAAGCAGATGTCGTTTTACATAAAAATTGGCTTACAAAAGAGAATTATGAAAAATATTACAAGATGTATGAAGATCAGGAAAAACTCTTTCTTGCTATAGGAAAGAACCCAAAAAAACTAGAAATAGCCAAACTAAACGAGACGTGGATAGTCGCCACATTAAAAATGTACGAAAACAACGGTAAAACTTATTTTGACGCCATGTGCTTGCCTCTATTAAGCGATATTAGCAACCTAAAGGGAATTAGAGACCTCCCAAATTACTCTGCTTCATTTATGTTTATGTATTTTTCAAAACTACTTTCCTTAGCGCAGATTCTGACGGGGCTTGCAATAATAACTTACCCACACGAAGCGTATTCTAGATATCCTGGGAAAGAGATGAACCCTAAATCATATAACGAAAGCACTGGAATAGTTAAAACGTTTCCGATAATTTTCTCTTTAAATGATCAAATATGTTATTTACTTGGGGATTTTTTTACAGATAGAATGCCTAAAAAATTTAGCGAAATAAATGAATTTAATAGGTTTAGTCTGCTAAAATTTATTAAAGAACACGTGCGATCAAATGAACTTATAAAATTTTATCGCAAATGGGATAAGAAATTTTATACAGAGGGACAAAATTATATGAAACGTGATTAATAATTTGCTCGCTATAAAAAGTATAAAATAAAGTAAGATAATTAAATTATATGGCTGAGCATAAAGAAACTAAAAAGCCAAGATATCACAAGTGTCCAGAATATGGTTGTAAAAACCCTGCAGATGTAGAATGTAAATATTGTAAACAGTATTTCTGTAAAGAACACGTCGCACCGAAATTAGTAGGCACCTTAAATTACATTGAAAATGTAATTAAAGCAAATGAGCCAAATAAATACGCTAAATATGTTGAAGACTACCGCAGACGAGACGGGCATGCTTGCGGTACCTACAGTAATGTTTGGAATAAAAAAGAAGATGCGAATCGTGAGAACTTACAACAGAAATTCATAAGCACATTAGATAGATTAAGAACACCAAGTGTAGAAGAAGAGGAACGTGAAGTTGTACATAATAGACCAAAATTTAATCAGAATTTTAATTATAAACCAGAGCATTATACAATTAAAAGAACTAAATATAACAAAGTAAAATATAATTTTGAAAGTTTTTTAAGAAGATTTTTATATTATTCTCGTGGGCTAATTAGGTCTGCAATCATCGCCGTAATTTTAACTATTTTATTAGTATTTAATGTAGGTTTAATACAAAATTATCACACTGGCTCCATTTTATTTGGAGAGTACGGATATATAATAGACTTTTTTGTCGTTCTTTTTATATCTGTTATAATAAATTGGAGAGACAAATGGGCCGATTTAATCAGCGCGTTTACAGTTCCTGCTCTGTTTGGTTTGGTTGTATTTCCGTCAATTAATTCAACTTTATCTTTTTTAGGAGTTTTCTTTTCAGTATTTTCCGTGCTTTATTTCTCTACATTAGCAGGAAATGTAATTAGACATGAGAATTATAATGCAATAGAACGCTATTTATCTTATGCATTAAGGGGAACATTTATAATTATATTTATAATAATGATTGCTAGTGCAGTAACAAATCAAAATACTATTAACTCATTCAATGCAGCACTTTCCAGTATAAATAACGCAATCGGGAGTACGATAAACGCAATTTCTAATAGTATATCTGGCCCGCAAATAAATGGCACTTGGGCAAACCAATTCTTTTCTGGACTTAATTCGTACAGAACAAGCTCTGGAACGCATGCACTTGGATATTGTCCGATTCTTAGTTCATTTGCTAAGGTAAGATTTAATACTATGAGTCAAAATTATGAACTAAGTCATTATGGATACGATCAAGACTTTGCAAGCTATTTTGGTACTATTTATGGTGTAGCATTTGCAGAAGAGGTCTTTTATCCTTCTGGATACACGCCTACCAACTATTTAACTAATATTCAACAATCAGCACCTATACACTGGACAGGTTTAATCGATTCTACCTATAACAGCTACGGATTTTACATAGCTTACGGACCAAATTATGAAATAAGCGGCCCTGGCGGTAGCGCTTGTCCAGTAACCGAAATCCCTGGGCCAAACATAAATATCCCACAATATTTCGCACAATATGGCTGCACAGTACAAGTTACTAATCAAAGCTGGTTTGTAATTGAGTTAGCCAGCTCATGCCCTTAGAAATAAAGAATAAAAATAAGTGAAGAAGATTAAATTATATGAGTCTAACAAGTTTTATAAAAATACCAGAGGTACGTGAAGGATTTAATAAAACCTTTACAAAACCAGAGGTTAATATAAATAGATCCAAATTTGTAGCACCCAAAACTAAGAATTATTCACTTATTGGAACTGCATTTGATTATTTGCTCAGGTTTTATTTACAAAAGTTAAACAAAAAAAATGTAATTTCAACAAAGTGGATAGCTGAACAGGGATTAGGGATGTTAAACCCAAAGAGCGAAAAATTTAAAAAAGCAACAAAAATCATTAATAATGCAAAGATACAAAATAAAAAGTATATTAAAACTGGAAAAATCACAAGAAATTTGTTTGTTTCAATACTTAAACTAGCTCAATTAGATTCTTTATATAGAATTGGAAGAATAGATCCGAATTTAGGTAAAGTCGATCCTAAAGACATCATTGATCTCAAAAATCTTTTTAACAATATTGAGAACAAGTACTTTAAATCAAAACATCTTTGCATTCTGAACCCGACTTTTGGGGAGGCATCTATGATGGTTGGTGGAGCAGACGCAGATTTAATTATAGATGATACGATAATTGATATAAAAACAACTATAGAAAATAAATTTAGCAGGGAATTCTTTAATCAATTAATGGGTTATTATACTTTGTATTTTATAGGTGGTGTCGATGTAATTTACAATAAAGAATTTAGAATAAAAAATATTGCTTTATACTCGTCTAGATATGGCGCTTTGATAAAAATACCTGTTGAAAAGATAATAAAAGAAGTTGACTATACAAAATTTATATCTTGGTTTAAAGAAAATGCTAAAATTGCATATCCGAATCGAAATATTCTTACATTAAATGAAATAAGTTCTATTTTTAGCAAGCGTGTTTTCAAATCCATTTTTGTTGAATGGGATGTTACATATAAAGATTATAAAAAACTTGGGCTTGGTGAGACTCTTTTGAAGGTCGGCCTAAATTTTTTACCATTTAAAGATGAGATCTCCGAAATTTATGTAAGGAGAGGAATAGATAACTTTTTGCAACTAAAAATTGATTTAAAAACTCCAACAGATTTCATCGGAAATTTAGTAATGAGAAAGGGGTATAAAGACAAATTAGAAAAAATAACACATGATTTAGATCAGATAAAAAAGGGAAAATTATCTGAACTTAATATTCTTTGGGATGTTAATTTTAGAAATGGCAAAGAATATCATTCAAGTAAGTGGGAAAAGATATTTTAATATTATTTATCGGAAATAAAGAATAAAAAATCGTTATTTTTGAAGGTTTTAATGACTTTAATGTCCAAGGTGTCCAACATGTCAATCATTTCCCCTTTTAAGCAGACTTTTGTAATGAATTATAAGTAATAGAAAGAAAAAACATAGACACCCTGGACATGTTATCTTTTGAGATAATCTTCCAAATTAGCCTCTTTTTTAGAGGTTTTAATTTCTTCCTCAAAATCATCTAAATCTTTTAGTTTAAGACCTACCCACACGTTTCTTCTCTCTTCGTCTGGTGTTCCCTTATTTAACGTTCTTTTTCTACTCCAAACCCCCAATCTTAAGACCGTTTCGCTTAGCTGTTTTTGTGAAGGAACAGAAATGAGCTTCTTCTTGCAGTAAGCTGTCAAGGCATTCCAGAGCGCTTCTTTAGAGGTCTCTCCTTCAGGCTCTAAAATACATTCCTCCTCGATAAAAGCTTGGGCAGGATTGCTGCGAAGATTATATTTCCTAGCTGTCTCTTCTGTAGAATCAGTATAAGTAAACTTCTGATTCTGCAAAAGCTTCGGTAAGAACTTCTCTATCAATAATTTTAATAGGCCTTTAATTTCTTTTTCATCTTCTAGCATATCATTAATTTTTTGTCTGCCTTCTGCCGCTTCCTCGAAGACTCTGGAGAAATCTATGATTATCCAGCGGCCATAATAAGCTTCGGAAGTATCCCATGTTAAAGGTATCTTATTGGCTTGAAAGAACAACTTAGCAGAATTATCAAAACCTATCATGTCTTTAAATTTTCTATCAGCGTATGTTAAATCTTCTCCTAACAGCCCCTTAAACACGCCCGTATCGATAATGGTCTTAGAAGGCATATCAGAAGAAATGTTAACCACTTTTCCTATTAGATTACTTACACTAAAAGGTCTGTCGGTCATTTGTTGCAAAGTTAGAGCAGAGATGAGCTCTGGCACCCCGATTAGTTTTTTCAATAGCTTTAATGTCGTTCCTTTTCCATTGAATCCACTACCATAGAACATGAAGGCTTTATGGATCGGATATCCTGGCACTAGAATGTAAGCGAATGCTTCTAAGATTTTTATTATTTTTTCATCATCATTTTCTGTAATTTCTTTTAAGAAATTCATGACCTTTTCTGGATATCTGGCATCTTTATCATATGGTGTCCTTATACAATATAAAAAATTGTACTCGCAAGAATGAGGCAAAAGAGACTTTTTATCTATGTCATAGACTCCATTTATGAAGTTAATTAGATTCTTTTTTTGTTCAAAAATAAAACTTCGATTTGATTGTTTTATAGCTGCTATTGTTTCATCAATTATATTATTTTTTATTTCTGGAAATGCTTTTCTCATCAGTTCTTGTATTTTTTCTTCTGCTTCTATCTCCCAAGAACCAAGTTCTTCATTATAAAAATAAAGAGTCTTCTTATAATGTTTAAACTTTAATACTGAAGAAAAAAGTTCTGCACACGCCCCATGTAATATTTTTATATTCTTTTTTTCTCCGTTTGGAGCAAAGCTAATTGATATTTGCTTTCTTAAATCTAAAATTAGTTCATCTATTTTTTCTGGCTTCCTTAAATAAGTGTCTGGATTTGTAACTAAGTCTTTCCAATTTGGATGTTTTTCTATAGTATGTGCTTCAAAATCGCCGAATGACTTAAAGCCTTTCCCTAATTGACAAAGATGACATTGAAATACCACATTTTTCCTGTTTACCCGTAAAGTCTTTTCAGATCTTTGTTTCTCAGTTTATGATTCTCCATATGCTGAAGTTCAGAGGGATTATAACTTACGGTCAAAAATTCATGACAAAACGCACATTTGCATTTATATTTTTTATCTCTAGATACTACTTTATAGATTTCTCTTTTAATTTTATTTTTTGACCTCTTTTTCATTTTATTCCCCAGTACTCTTTCCATTCTTCGTCAGTTAGAGTTTTACTAAGATTTTCGAGATAACGAAAATGCGCTTCTTCTATGACTTTATTGTATTCTTTTTCTGAGGTTATACCTAATTTTTCCATCTCTTTCTTTCTTTTTTCAATGCCTTCAATAAGCGCTCTTGCCATCCAATTAGCCCGTTCATCTAACTGTGTCTTTAGGAAAACATACCTCCGCGGGAAAAGGATCTCGTAGAATAACAAATTAGGATTTTTAAATTCATTTTTAATCTGCTCATCTTTTAGTAGAGACAACTTCATTTTGCACAACTGAATATGTATCCGAAAATCTTCATTATTCATAATAACCTTCCAAGTGAATCGATGAGCAGCCGTCCCGAGATAATCGCTGAGCTCTATAATTTGGTTTGTTTCAAACTCGATTAGTTTTTTATTTTTATTTTCGATTTCTTTAAAAGAGTATTCAATAGAATCAGGATGTTCTAATTTGTATGGAAAGTATAGATAATACTTACCAGTTTGGCTTTTTAGTAACCCTTCCTTCGCACTTACAAAACAAATTGCATTTGGGTCATATTTATCAAGAAACAAGCTAACATTAAAATGTGTTAAATTTTTCGCTTTAAGTGTAATTGTCTCCGTTGGTGCAGTGAGTATTCCCTCTTTATCTACGAATGCCTGTTTTTCTGAGAACCATTGACAAAATTCGCATAATTGACTCGGGTCGTCCAGCGACTTTTCGTCTTCCCTGCTGCACTTTATACACTTAAACACTACTTTTTTCATAATTTTCGCTCCCTTCGTCTGTTACTTTCGATTCGTTTTCATCTGTTTTTTTCTTATTCTTGCGTTGTTCTCGGATTATAGGTCGCATTACGTTTGCAATCGATTTCTTCAAAGAAGTCGGATTTATTGAGGAATAAACTGAAATAGTTCTTGAATCGCTATGACCAAGAATTTGGACTAGTTGCTCGTCCGTATATCCTGCACTTTGAAGTGCACTTGCACGCCACGAGCGTGTTAAATGTGCGTGCAAATAATAGGTTGGAAATATAACTTCTCCCGTATTCTGATTTACTGCCTTAGAATTAAAGATTAATTGATGAAACGCCCTCGAAACTTTTCGTTTGGTCGATGCAAAAGGATCTTTGAGTTTGGATATATCTACACCTTCTTTTAATTTTTTAAGATCTGATTTGGCTAAAATATCCTTAAACATAAGAGCGTTCGGCTCCAAGCGAGTCTCTTTAACTTCCCAAATAGCATCTAGCATCTTTTTATCGAACTCGTCTAATGGACATACAGGAACCGTCTTTGTATGTTTGCGTCTATTTTTGAGATTTCGCAAAGTAATATCCGTGAAACTGATTGAATCATCCCGTGCTTTCGTGATATTGCCCGTTCTTAGAGGTAAAATTTCAGATACTCTTGCAGAAGTCAAGTAAAGTGAATAAAATAAACACCTCCATATGTAGTGATGGGTAATGCCATGCTTTTCGAAAAAGTCCCCAGCTTCGTATATCTGTTTGCTATCTGGTGCGTAAACAATAAAGTTACTGCTATTTATGGGAGGATCTATAAAAGTTCTTTGTACTCTCTTTTTTGACTCTATTGGTATAGAAACAGTGTTGTCTACGGCTTCCACGTTGCACCCCCCAATACCTTTGATTCAATTAGTAAGATTCGCTTTTCATGGTCTGCTAATCGCTTTATAATTTCGGTGGCTATTTTTTTCTCTGGTTCAATGACATTGCCATCTAATTTCGCCTTAAGTAGCTTAGGATTCTGATGAGTTTCCCAAAGATGTTTGTATAATTCTAATAAACCTTTGCATTTAGTTTCGCAAAACCGACAAGAATATTCTTTCTCCATATTTAGATACCTCCTTTAGCAGCAACAATTCTAGCACCTCTTCTTGGTATAATTTCTACTAGATGCATTCGTTGCCAAGTAGTGAGAAGCTGCCATGCTTCCCGTTTATCGAGTTTCTTCCAGCTTGACCAATAGAAATAAGCTCTAAATGATATTGATGGATAAATCTGATTACTTCTTACATCAAGTATTTTTTGGTATTGTGGATTTGATATTTTATCTGTCAAATCTTGAATTAGTAAATTTGAGCGTATTTTAATGCGCTCGAGCTTAGAATTATTAGCCATTGAGAGATTTCACCTCGTTTGATGGCAAGATTTTGGGGTCGTGGCTTTCCTCTGCGACCCTTTCTTTTTCTCTTTCCTTTCGAAGAATGATTTCTTGAATATAATCAAACAATTTTGAGGAGCTCATAAAAGATGCTGCTCGCCTAATTCTTTGTAGACTAACTCTACGCCCCGAGCTATTGCTTTACTGTAATTCATCTTTGCTTTTGCTTTAATTTCGTAGAGCTTTGCCTTCGTGTCTGGCTTTACGTAATATGCTTCTATGGAACCTCGTTCGCTTTTCTTCTGTTTTGATTTTTGCATAACTTCCCTGCAACTAAAAAAGAGAAGTTTTAAATACTATTAATAATATCTTAATATGGTATATGTCCTTCATTAAGGGCATCATTAAGGGTTATATTATGAACGAAGATTTCGAAGCGGTATTGAAAAAAACAACAAAAGATTATTTGGAGTCTGGTCCAAAACCACAACCAGAACTAATTAAAGAATTAAGAGGTATAGTGCCTCCACAAAGACGTCTTTTAACAGAAAAAGAGAAATTAGAATTGAGTAAAAATATTATAGAGAATAAGGATAAACGCAGATCTGGAAATAGCAAAAAGACTATGAGAAAATTGATTTCTAAATGGGACAAAGAAGGATTCATAAAGAAAATAACACTATTTGGTAATCATCCAGATAACGAGGCAACAGTTTTGATTAAAAAATATAAAATAACGAGAAAAAATGGTAAAGAAAAATATGTGATGCTAAATGTAGCTCCAAAAAGTGATTCTTATGTTGAAAAACTGCTAACACGTCTTAAAGATAGTACAGACCAAAGTGAAATAAAAACGATTATTAATGAATTTTCTTTATATGCTATCGTAGAAATGACTTCAGGATTTACTAGTCAACAACTGAGAATTGTGTTTGAAAAGCTAGAGAAAGTTGATGACGACGAAGTTAAAAAAGAAATGCTTGACATTATCTTACATCAATTATTCTCTAGAAAAATTATTATTGAAGAATCGGACAAAAAAAGTCTTATAACAATATTAAAGAAACTATTAAAAGAATATTCTTTGAAGTTTGTTGCTCAAAGAGATTTCCAAAATAGGAACATCAATGCTGGTAGAATAAGAATACTTTGTACCTATATCTTAGGCGCATTTAAAGATGCGATTATTATGAAGCAATTACTATCAGATGCAAAAGAGATATCAAATAGTAAAACATTTCTTATGTCAGATTTAGAGGAATTTTACTATTCTTCTCATTATACCGCACCGCTTTTTTATGATAATAAAGAGACTTTATTAGATGAAGAAATAAAATATAGAAAAGCAAAAAATGAACGTATGGCATTATTTTTTTATTATGTTCGTAATCAAGCGATGGAACAAAAGGACGGGAAACCAATTAGGATACTTAGTGCCCACCATTCTATGTTGAGAGATCTTGAAATAAACCATTTATTAAAATAGTTAAATATAACACAAATTAATTACAATCAATGGATTCGAAACTTTTTAAGTATCTCCAGAAGATAGTTCTAGAAGGAGAAGAAGTGGAAAAAAAGAGAAAGAACTCAAAACTAAGCAAGATAATAAGAACAAACAAAAGATCTAGCTAGCATTGCTCAGAAATCACTATCTAGTAAGCGACTGGTTAGCACAGAATTAAGCTGTTGGAAAATCTCCTCTATACCCTATATCAAAAGGGGTAAACTTACCCTTCTTGAGCTACTTTCCTATTATTTTTATTTAAAATATTATAAAAATAATAAAAATGTTCTTTTCAGCAAATTCTGGTGTCTTATTACTGCAATTATAAGACATTTTATAAAATTCTATTTTAAATCAATAGTTTTCTAATATAATATAGATAACCTGACAGTGTGAACGACGTTCATTCGCAACTTGTAACATTTAAACCCGAGTTAGATTAACAGAGATTGAATATCTAGGGAAAGTATTAAATATCTGCATAACACAAAGATAGTATAATCCTAGGAGGATAATAGACAACTGTTACCTTTTATAGTAAAAACTAAGTTATTTACTGTGAGCCCATGGTCTAGCGGTTATGACGTCTCCCTTACACGGAGAAGGCCGGGAGTTCGAATCTCTCTGGGCTCATTTCAGATATGGAAATAAAATTTGTATACACTGCATTACAGGTTAGAAATATAAACAAAGCAGAAAGATTTTATACAAAAATATTAGGAATGAAGCGAGTCGCTAGGAAGCTGGTAAAAGAAACTAAAGGAGAAATGTGCATACTTAAGCTTGGCGACGCAGGGCTAGAATTGAACAAGTATACTGGCCAGAAAAATAGAAGAGGCAACAATCTAGACCATCTATCATTCAAAGTAGATAATCTAGAAAGCTTAATAAAAAAAGTTAAATCGAAGCATGTTCATATTTATGATTACATTGAAACAGACCGATGGAAACGATGCTTCATTGCAGACCCAGACGGTAACTGGATAGAATTATACCAACATCTTTAAAGTCTCACATTTTATCTAGGTTCTCAGTATGAAGCCAAGTAAGTACTTCTCGCTCTACATATTCACAGTTTTTTGATGCCACTTATTGTTTCGTATTGTTTTTTATATCGGTTAAACTTTGAAAGTGTATATTTAAAATGAATCCAATTAAGGAAATCCTTCAAGACCCTTCTTGGTCCTCCTCTTCTATAAAGAAGTTCTAGTACTACTAGAAGCACGATCACAGCTGCTATCGACAAAGGTATTATTATTATATCGTTGCTCACTCCGAAACTACTTGGTGATATCTGTGTGGAATTTAGAAAAACACAGTTTGTAGAACCTCTATAATTAACCGTAACAGATTCTCCAGCAGTGATCAGAGACGGTGTCCCTGGTTCAAAATTAAGTGGTGTATATGTGGTAGTGCATATCGAAAAGCCGGTACTAGTTTTATTCAATAACCTATAAAACTCTACATTATATAATCCTGGTAATGTACTGAATAGTATTGGAGAATTGGATTCTCCTAAAGAATAAAATCCTCCAAAACTAACATTCCAGTAATATTGTGACGGCAGACCCGCTTCATAAAACGAAGTCGTAGTATTTTGTATAACTGTTAGTGGTGTAGCGTTACCTTTACCTAGTTCATAAAGCGAAAAACTGTTCGAATCCGCCCTATAATTTACCTGTGATTGATTTGACGACAGGATATAAGTAGGTAGTGGTTCCCATCCTAACGAACTAGAAGAGCATTTATAGCGCTGGACTGTGGTGTCGTTCAAACCGTGAGCCAGTATCGTATTTTGTGACAAACTATAAAAATAATAGACACTCGTTATGTTAGTTTCGTTTAAAGAGGTGGATATATTTGTAGAGTATATCGCGTCTTGCAGATTAGTACCATAACAAGGAATCGGTTGGTTCGCGAAATTAATATTTATTGAAGAAGGAGGTATCGTTCCAACTGTAGATATTTGCAGTTCTCTCAAAGGAAAACTAGTATTGACTATATTAATTTTTATATCGCCCCGCGGTATACTTACCGAGAAATTTAATCGTATCGTGTTACTAGAAATAGCTAATTGCGAAGAATTTATTTTAAGTATACTTCCATTAAGGACCGCGTCTGTGATATTTGTGTATATCGGAACGATTATCTTAGTTGGCGGTGGCGGTGGAATTAATATTCCGCCCCCTGATGAAGATACTTTGGATATTTGATAGGCCCTGATTAACGATATCGCGGAATAGTTTTGGTCGCCTGGCGATGAAAGATTATAAATGTATACTCCCACGCCGGACCTAGTATCCGTTTGTGGAAAGGAATTGATACTACCTGCGATGACTTTCGGCATTATATCTCCAAGAGGGTAGGTCCTTGCTCTAATCCAATAAACTGCGGGAGAAGTTAAGCCGCTCTCGTAGTTCAACACCGCACCGAAAGGAATACCCACCGGAATATAAGAATCTGTGACTGTTATACTTGGTTTATAATTGAAGTACACTACAACTTTACTTCCATTCGCTGAAACTCCATAAATATTATTTCCAAGATTATCATTTACTACGGCAAAAGAAGAGCTAAACGCGTCTGTCGTCGAATTTATAGCGTAATTCAGGTAAATGCGATCTAACAATCCAAGATATAGTTGATTTGTAGCTAAAAGACCATAATAACCAAATTGAAACAAGTCGACATAGGCTGCACTGGCGGTAAATGGTGCAGAATACCATTCGAATAAAGACGGCGAAGGGAAGTCGGTCTCCTTTGAATAAATGAAAATGTAATTGTTCAGACTAGCAGAAGTAGAAAGACCGTTGCTAACATTGTAAGTACCTCCTCCTGCTGCAACCACCCATTTAGTAAGATTTAATGTACTACCCTCGAAATTATCGTAAAGATTGAATACCGAAGCACCATCATCATACTGTGCATAGGTGGGCGACAAAGTCGGACTTTCACCCGTGGTTTCGTTGTTCAATACGTTCGTATTCTTATTAAAAAACATCATATTGACTGGTAAAGAACTGTTTCCTGGTATGCTCCCTATCTTCAACCAGTAGATTGTTTTACTGGAGTTACAAGAGTTATTTGCTTCCAACCACGATGGAATTATGCTGCCGTTTTGGTATTGGAATTGTATATTATCTAAGTTGGGGGCTTCATATTTCTTATACGCGGAAGAATTGAATATTATTTCTTCTTGGAATAGTGCTGGCGTCGCTTGAGAAAGATTATTTTCTACGTTTAGCGATAAGTAGTATAGAGGAATCTGTGCGATTGTAGCACTGTTTAAAGTCAATAACCCAGAAAGCTGGTTGTTTACCGAAGGCAAAGTAGACTTCTCTATTCCATAGCTACCATTATAAGTAAAGTTAGCGGGAACTGTAAGTGTCGCATTTGGAACTGCTTTATTTATCTGTTCGGTTAATGATTTTGTAGGAACAGTATAGTTGGTGTTGCCGCTAGATGTAGCTGTGTAACTGTAAGATCCTGCTGCTGCGTACTTTCCTGCTAGAGCTGAGAACGAGAAAGAAGAGGAGGAAAGCGTGGAGGAACCGGTAGAACCCGTAGAGATGGAATTATTGTTGAGAGTGAAACTTAGACCAGACTGCCCACTTACTAATGTTCCAGATAAAGAATCGATTATAACTGGTACGCTTCCACTGTAGTCGAAAGGAGAGACTGGGGAGGATGATAACGACTGTGTAAGTGTTGCTTTGGATATAGTTATAGCCGATGTCGTCGTACCAGATGTATAGTTCTGATTCCCGCTAGTATTGAAGACTG